>WLWI01000021.1_pt1 | contig 384293 bp, 377 predicted proteins | sample 6701501 | NCBI WGS metagenome assembly WLWI01 (sample SAMN12718690, study PRJNA515312) | sponge metagenome | isolation source: marine sponge | host: Mycale hentscheli | place: New Zealand: South Island, Marlborough, Capsize Point | collected 2014-11-01 | reverse complement strand
GCTGCCAGCGATCCCATAACTCCGTCTTCTGCGCAGACGTTAAACCTGGACGATACCTTTGACCCATATCCAATCACTCCATCTTTGCTTCCAAGATAAAGTGTTGCGTCGACCAGTTGAGATCACCGGGGTAATGCGGCCGCCATTTTGTCGCTCAGCGTTCCCCTTCCCTCATCAGCCACGCAAACCGCGCACGAAATCGGAGATCGCCGCGCCCACCTCGTCGGGCACGTCTTCCTGCATATAGTGGCGGCCATGCACGGTGACTTCGGTCTGGTTTTTGAAGGTGCGGGCGAAGTCGCGCGCCGCGCCAGCCAGGCCGTGGCCTTCGTCTGCATTGACGAATAGCTTGGGTACGTCGCTGTTCTTCAGCCAGTCGGAATAAAACGCGACGATCTCATGATTGTCGGCCGGTTCGCCATCGAAGGGGATGTCGTTGGGCATGACGACGCCGGGTAGCCTCGTGCCGCCGGGCCGGTTGGTCGGATAGCGGTAGACCGCTTTCTCGGCCGCCGATAGATCGCGGATAATGCCTTTCTCGAACAGCATGACTTCGACGAAGAAATTCGCGTCGAGCGCTTTCTTCTCGCCCTCGGGGGCGCGGAACGCTTTGAACGGCGCGACCCGTTCCGGCGGTATATCGGACCAATGGCGCGGCCACACCATGGCTTCCATATAGGCGATGCCGGCAACTTTCTCTGGATAGCGCGCGGCCCAGTTGAAGCCCACCGCCGCGCCCCAATCGTGCAGCACCAGGACAACGTTTTCGCGCAAGCCAAGACCGTCGAAGAAGGCATCGAAATAGTCGATATTGTCTTTGAAATGGTAGGCGTCGCGCGGCGATGTCGACGACTGACCATGGGCGATGAAGTCCGGTGCGATGATGCGACCTAAACCCTCCACATGGGGAATAACGTTGCGCCACAGAAACGACGATGTGGGATTGCCGTGCATGAAGACGATAGGATCGCCTTCGCCAATATCGATATACGCCATCTCGGCGTCGCCCACTTGCATGGCCTTCCGCAAGGACGGGTTTTCCGTCGATAGGGTCTGCGTTGGGTCCGGGGTCGGTAAAATAGCGACGGGCGCGCTCACGATTATGTCCCTCCTGAAATTCACTTCCCTGTCCGAGCCTAGCATCGTCCGGCGGCTTTAAGTATGGCGCCGATCAGCGTACGCTTCCCCGACGCCACACGAGGCCAGGACATGCCAGCAGACGCCACCATGGCAGCGGTCGACCCGGATTTCACGCGCGAAGTGCGCATGGCCGACCGGCGCCCCTTGCCGGTTCTCGATTTGGGACCGTATCTATCTGGCGACCGCGGCGCGGCGCCCGATCTGGCGCGGGCCTTACACGACATCGCCGGCGGCCTGGGCTTTCTGTGTGTGATCAACCACGGCGTCTCGCCGGCGGTGCTGCGCGATATTCAAGACCAGGCGGTCAAGCTATTCGCGCTGCCGGACGTCGCCAAACTGGCGGTGCAGGTCGACCAGCACGAGCGCGGTTACCTGCCCTTCCGCTCCACCGTGGTGCGCCAATCGCGCTACCACGACAAAGCGCAGATCGACAATTACGAGGCCTTCAATTACGGCACCGACTATGCCGCCGACGATCCCGAGGTGATCGCCGGCACCCGCCTGTTCGGACAAAATCGCTGGGCCGAGGGCGCTCCCAACCTGCCGGCCGCGGCGCTGGCCTATACCGACGCCATGGGCGCGCTCGGCAAGAGCCTGCTGCCCCTATGGGCCGAGGCCTTCGATTTGGCGCCCGATTACTTCGCGCCCTTTTTCACCAACGCCCATGGCTATGTGCGGCTGATCCACTATCCGCCGAAGCCCGATCTGGCGCTCAACGAATATGGTCTCGGCGCCCATTCCGATACCTGCCTGATGACCTTTCTGCCCCATGAGAACGAGCCCGGCATTCAAGTGATGGACGCCGACGGCCAGTGGTTCTGGCCGCAGACCCCGGCCGATAGCATCATGGTCAATTTCGGCCAGTTGCTCGAGCGCTGGTCGAACGGGTTCGTGCGCGCCACCCCCCACCGGGTGATCCCGCCGATGACGGACCACCGCTATTCCCTGCCCTTCTTTTTCAGTCCCAATCTGGATCACAGATGCGAATGCCTGCCGACCTGCCGCGGCGCCGACAACCCGCCGCAATACGATCCGGTATCCTTTCAGGAATTTCACACCGACTATATGAGCCGGGTCTACGCCCATTTCGAAGCCTTCGATAACCAAGACTAAGAAAGCCAAGCCATGCAGCTCTACGGCCGAGGTCTGTTGATGACCTTCACCGAAGTCCCCGCCGAGATCGAGGACGATTTCAACGAATGGTATAACCGCGAACATCTCGACGAGCGCATCAACATTCCGGGCTTTCGCCGGGCGCGGCGCTATCAGGGTCTCGACGCGGACATCAAATATTTCACCACCTACGAGGCCGCGGCGTCGGACAATATCGCCTCGCTGGCCTATCTCGACGTGCTGAAAGAGCCCTCGGCGTGGAGCAACGCCATCATGCCGCGGTTCAGCAAATGGCATCGCATGACCTGCCGGGTGGTCGCCGACCATACCCACGGCATGGGGGCGGCGCTCACCCTGATGCGCCTGTTCCCCGACCCGGCCCAGAGCGACGAACTTACCGCCTGGCCCGATAACGGCGCGCTGGCGGAACTCAACCAGGCGCCGGGCATTGTCGGCTCCTGCGCCGCCGCGGTCGACCTCGCCGCCGACGCGCGGCTCGCCGGCGCGTTTGGGCAAACCTCGGATCCCGAGCAGAACGTTGAATGGGCCGTACTGGTCGAAGGCACGGAGATCGAAAACATCACGGCGGCGGCGCGCGACCATCTGTCGGCGCGCCTCACCGCCGCCGCCCTCCCCGGTACCGAATTGCGGGTCGAGAAGTACCAATTTATGTATGGCAACCTACGCGCCAGCGACGATGTGATCGCCTAATCAAGGAAAATCAATAATGCCCGATACCGCCTATCAAACCATCCACCCCGATGCCGCCGGCGAAATCGTTGCTTTGGCCGAACCCGAAGACGAGCGGGTCTGGGTGCCGCAAGCCGACAATGTCTGGTTCCGCCCGCTGATGCTCGACACCCGCGCCGGCGGTTTCACCGACCTGTTGCGGGTGCGCCGCGCCGGCATGCTCAGCCGCCACCGCCATCCCGCCCCGGTGCACGGCTTCGTCATTCGCGGCGCCTGGCGTTACCTCGAACATGACTGGGTCGCCACGCCGGGTTCTTACGTCTACGAGCCGCCCGGCGAGACCCACACGCTGGTGCTCGAAAGCGATGACGAGATGGTGACGTTCTTCAACAACGCCGGGCCGGTGATCTATATCGACGAAGCCGGCAACCAGACCGGCTATGACGACATCTTCACCAAAATCGACTTGTGCCGCACCTGGTACGACGAGTGCGGTTTGGGCGCCGCCTATCTGGATCAGTTCATCCGGTAGACGGCGACCCGCCCGCCTCCTCCTTCGACAAGCTCAGGATGAGGCTAGTGTTGATGCCTTCCTTAACCTTCATCCTGAGCTTGTCGAGGGACGAGGCTAGTGTTGATACCTAGAATAATCCTCATCCTGAGCTTGTCGAAGGACGAGGCTAGTGTTGATACCTAGAATAATCCTCATCCTGAGCTTGTCGAAGGACGAGGATTTCCCCGCCTACACCACCCTTCGAGACGCGATCTTCGATCGCTCCTCAGGATGAGGTAAGTCTTATAGACACAACAAAATCCTCATGGCTCGTAGGCGCGTTTAGTTGAAGTACAGGCCACCGTTCATATGGAGGGTCTGCCCCGTCATATAGCCGTTGGCCGCCAACATCACCGCCGCCATGGCAACTTCGTCAACGTGGCCCGAGCGTCCGACCGGCGGCGAAAATACCGGATTATCAGGATCGGAAGTGTCGCCCATATCGGTCTGCACAATCGCCGGCGCGAGGCAGTTGGCCGTCACCCCCTCGCCAACGAGGCGCAGCGCATAGGCGCGCGACAGCGATTCCATGCCGCCCTTCGACGCGGAATAATGCAGTCCGACGCGCCCACCGTTGTAGGCAGCGGCGGAGGTGACGAAAATAAGCCGGCCCCAACCGCGCTGGCGCATCTTCGGTAGCACTGCCTGGCTGCATAGAAATGCCGAGGTCAGGTTCACCTGCAGGACGTTGTTGAAATCGTCCTCGCTGGTCTCCTCCATCGCTTGGCGTGGCGCGACGCCGGCGTTGGCGACAAGGATGTCAACCGGCCCCAGGCTATCGCCGACAGCCGCGACCATGGCGGTAACGGCTTCCCCATCCGCCACATCCGCCTGAAAAGCCGCGGCTTGCCCACCGGCTTGCGTAATGTCGACGACCACCGTCTCGGCGGCGGCTCGGTTGGACACGTAGTTGACCGCTACCACCGCCCCGGCTTCGGCCAGGCCGCGCGCAACAGCGGCGCCGATACCGCGCCCGCCGCCGGTGATCAGCGCTACCCGCCCGGTCAAGTCGATCAACGGCACGGAACGTATCCCTCTACATCACCGCGCCGATTTGCCAGGGGATGAACTCGTTGTCGCCGAAGCCCAGCGCTTCCGACTTGGACTCCTGGCCGCTGGCGATGTCGAGGAAATAGTCGAAAATCTGCGCGCCGACCTCTTGCACCGTGGCGTCGCCGTCGGCGATGACCCCGCAGTTGATGTCCATATCGTCGGACATGCGCTGATACATCGGCGTGTTGGTCGACAGCTTAATCGACGGCGACGGTTTACAGCCATAGACCGAACCGCGGCCGGTGGTGAAGCACACCAGATTGGCGCCCGAGGCAACCTGTCCGGTGATCGATGCCGGGTCGAAGCCGGGACTGTCCATGAACACGAAGCCCTTGGTGTCGACCGGCTCGGCATATTTGTAGACGCCGGCGAGGTTGGTGGTGCCGCCTTTGGCCGCCGCACCCAGCGACTTCTCCAGGATGGTGGTGAGCCCGCCGGCCTTGTTGCCCGGCGACGGGTTATTGTCCATCGAGCCGTGGTTGCGCGCGGTATAATCCTCCCACCAGCGGATGCGCTCGATCAGCTTCTCACCGACCTCCTGGCTCACCGCGCGGCGAGTGAGCAGATGCTCCGCGCCATAAATCTCCGGGGTCTCCGACAGGATGCCGGTGCCACCATTGGCGACCAGCCGGTCGACGGCATTACCCAGCGCCGGGTTCGCCGTGATGCCCGAATAGGCGTCCGAGCCGCCACATTGCAACGCCACGGTCAGCTCGCTCGCCGGCACGGTCTCGCGCTTGACGTTATTGGCCGCCGGCAACATCGAGGCGATGCGCTCAACCGCTTCGTCGACGGTCTTCCGCGTGCCGCCGCTCTCTTGGATGGTCATGGTCTGGAAGGTGTCGTTGAGCTCCAGCCCATAGGCGTCGAGCAGGAACGGGATCTGGTTGACCTCGCACCCCAGCCCGACGATCAGCACGCCGGCGAAGTTGGGATGCTGGGCGTAGCCCCACAAGGTGCGCTGCAAATTCTCGTAGCCCTCGCCGGAATCCGCCATGCCGCAACCGGTGGCGTGCACGAAGGCCGAGACCCCATCGATATTGCCGTAATCGCCCAGCCGGTCGGTGCGGTTGAACGTATCGGCGATATAGCGCGCCACCGTCGCCGAGCAATTCACCGACGTCAGAATGCCGATGTGGTTGCGCGTGCCGACCTTGCCGGTCTTGCGCCTATAGCCCTCGAAGGTACGCCGCTCGGCCTCGGGCACGAACGGCGTCTCGCTCATCTCGGTCGAATAGGCATAGTCGCGCTCGAACATGCGGAATTCGCAATTATGGGTGTGGATGTGATCGCCCGGCGCGATGTTCTCCATGGCGAAACCGATGATCTGGTCGTATTTGCGCACCAGCTCGCCCTTGGGGATCGCACCGGTGGCGATTTTATGCCCCCGTGGGATCGGCGCCAGGGTCGATACATTCTCGCCCGGAATACTCGTATTGGGCAGGATCTCGGTGCGGGCAACCACCACATTATCGTTGGCGTTCAACCGGATAGTCAGGGGGGCGGTGTCGGACATGGCTCATTCATCAATGTTGGAACTGGTGCCCCTAACATAGTCGGAATCGCCGCCGACGCCAGCCGCGTGTGTCGTGGAAGAGTCCATGACCAATTCTTGGTTTTAACTATTCGCTGAAATGTGAATTACGAAAGGCCTACGGTTAGCCTGGATTCTTTAGTTTACGAGCCAGATCTTGCGCCTCTTCAACCGTAAATGAGCCCGTAATGATCCCACTACCGCCGAAAATCGGACTCTGAATAACCGGGGCCGAAAATACTTTGTTATCGATCACCATCGCCAATTTCCGACCGATATTTTTTGACGTTATATCTGTAAATATTTTGGCGCCGGCCGTGTCGAAACGAAAAGATACGATCGGCTTAGCTCCCATAGTACTTACCGCCGCATCGACAATATGCGGACCGAGCGCATGGCCCACTTTCAACACCAAATATCGTTCAGCGCCGTCGCGCGAATCCAATATTCTTGAATCGTTAGGAACGCCGTTGGCGAGAGCTTCTTCCAGCGTCACGTCGGGGTTCACCAGATGTAGCGAAAGGCCGGGATCGCTTCCTAGAGTCGACTGCTGAATACCGGCGGCGTCGCTAAGCACATGCCTTAGCGCGGGAAAAGAGAACACAAACCCGACGACACCGATCAATAATATGATCGCTCCGGCGGCTATGAAAATGTACCGCATCCGCCCTCTACTCGAACCGCATGCAGCTTAATGCGCTTTGGTGTGATTTGTGCGCGGAAACTCGCGACGTCGACTTCATGGCGTGGCTGTCTGTGCCTACCCCAGCGGCGATCTCTTAACCGCATGGTCAATTCTGGCGTAACCGGCAAACCGGTTTCGTGACGTCGAACCTATCGACTAGAAGGCCACGCTCGCGAATTTTCCGGTCTCATCGTTGTTAACGATCACCGGAACCGCGGCCGATTGGGTTTCATTGGCAGACTTGTCGGCGGCCCGCGCCACCAGCGTGAACTGGGCATCCGCCGCGCCGACGGGGGTTTGCCACTGATAGTCATAGAACGACCCTAACGCCCATTCCGCCTTATTCCAGGTCGCGCCGCCATCGGTGCTGACTTCGACCCACAACGTCCCCAAGTAATCTTCAGCGTCGCTCGCATCGACCCGCACCACGACCGTGCCCGTCACCGTCGATGTATCGGTGGGGCTGATGATCCGCACCACCGGTGCGACATTCACACCTTCGCCGGTTCCGGGTTCCTCATCCGTCGACAGCCCAGCCGTTTTCAATTTACGGTCAGCCGCCTCTTCATTTTCCTTCGACGTGAATCCGCCCGGCCCGTTCGGCCCTACCAAACCGCCCACGGTGCCGCCGGTGTCCGCCGACGCAACCTGGTTTTCGTCCGGGTTGGTGCCCGAACCGTCACCGGAGCCGCTCTCGCCCGCGCCACCGCCTGCACCGCCACCCGCGCCATCTCCGGCGGCACGACTTGCGACATCGCCATCACCTGAACCACCCGAACCGGTTGCCCCGTGACCGCCCGCGAATGCGCTGGACCCAAATCCACCTGCCGAGCCGCTTGCAAACGTGCTCGATCCAGAGCCGCCACTTCCGGAACCGCCGGTGCCTGAACCACTGCCGCCTGAGCCGCTCGAACCCGAGCCGCTGGTCGCTATCGTGGTCGACCCGCTACTGCCGCTGCCCGACCCACTCGATCCCGAACCGCTAGTGCCCGAACCGCTGGTGCCCGAACCGCTGGTCGCTATCGCGGTCGACCCGGTGCCGCCGCTGCCCGACCCACTCGATCCTGAGCCGCCGGTGCCAGATCCACTCGTGCCGGATCCACTCGTGCCCGATCCGCTGGTCGCGACCGTGGTCGAGCCTGTGCCGCTGCCGCCGGATCCACTCGTTCCCGAACCGCTTGTGCCAGACCCGCTTGAGCCTGAGCTGCCTGTTCCGCCGGAGCCACCTGCTATGGTGCCGCCGCCTGAACCGCTCGTGCCCGAACCGCTGGTGCCCGAACCGCTTGAACCTGATCCGCCCGTTCCGCCGGAGCCGCCCGCAACGGTGCCGCCTGAACCACTCGATCCTGAGCCGCTAGTGCCCGAACCACCGGAGCCAGAGCTGCCTGCCGAGCCACTCGAGCCCGAACTGCCCGAGCCTGAACTGCCATCGCTCCCGCCGTTGCCCGGCAAATCAGGCATACCCGTACTCGCGGTTTCAAGCCCGCCGCCGATGTCGTAGAGGAAACCCCCAAGGCTGCCGCCAAGCGTTGACATGCCGCCCGCCGCAACAATGGCGATAACCGCAATCAGCATGGCGTATTCAACCGCAACAGCGCCGGACTTATTCTTCGAGTAGCGCAAGCCTGTGCGGAGGAGGTGAATCATCTGAGGCATAATGTGTTTCGAAGGCGTGTTGATCATCGATAGCAGTCCGACCGTTTATGATTGAATGTACTCTAGGGATACCCAGGCCAGTTGTTGATTTGCACATTATAAAACGGATTAATAAAATGTTAAGTGTAAAAATACTGAAATTAAATAAAAATCAATCGAATCTTTACGGAATATTTACCAAACAGGCATGTTTTGATTTATATGTTTTATTTATATTATATTATCTTATTCCTAAATTAATTGCAGAAATATTATCTATTCAATTCTATTCTTATTACTATAAGTAATTTAGATCTCTTTCACTCGCATCGTTGCCATGCTATTTTAGGTCGTTACCCCAAGTATATATTGAACAATCAACAGGTTAACGGACCCTCTCTAAAATTACGAAATACTTTCGGCCAATACGATTCGGCGGCTGCCTGCGCCATCGGTTATCGTTGATCCAACAAATTTAGCCGCTCGCAACGCCGAAACGAGCACGTGCCATGGTTGGCTATCCCTCCGAGTCGGCCTCCGCGCGCAGCTCGACCCGGCGGATTTTACCCGACACGGTTTTCGGCAGGGCCTCGCGGAATTCGATCTCACGAGGATATTTGTAGGGCGCCGTCAGATTCTTGACGAAGTCTTGAATGTCTTTCTCCAGCGCCGGCGACGGGTCGTGGCCCGGCGCGGGAATGACGAAGGCCTTGACGATCGAACCGCGCAACTCGTCGGGTTTGGCGACGACGGCGGACTCCGCCACCGCGGGATGCTCCTGCAGCGCGCTTTCCACCTCGAACGGGCTAATGCGGTAACCGGCCGACGAGATGATGTCGTCGGAGCGGCCGACGAACCAGATATAGCCGTCTTCGTCGCGGGTCGCGGTGTCGCCAGAGAAGTACCAGCCATCGTGAAAACTGGCGGCGTTGGCCGCGTCGTCTTCGTAATAGCCGGTGAACAGGCCCGGCGGGTGCGGTTCGGTTAAACGCACGCCGATATGGCCGACTTCACCATCAGGCACCGCGTTGCCCTGATCGTCAATCACGTCGACATCGATGCCCGGCACCGGACGCCCCATGGAGCCAGGACGTACTTCCAAGCCCGGCATGTTGGCGACGATATTGATGGTCTCGGTCTGGCCATAACCATCATATACATCAGTGCCGGTGACGCTCTTCCACACCCGCATGACTTCCGGGTTGAGCGGCTCGCCGGCGCTAATCGAATGGCGGATCGAGCTTAGATCGTAGCTTGCCAGATCGGTCTGGGCGAACACCCGGTAGACCGTCGGCGGCGCGCAAAAGGTGGTCACGCCCAGACGCTCGACCAGGCGCAGATGCATATCGGCGTCGAAGCGCAGATCGCCATCATAAAGCACCAGGGTCGAGCCCATCAGCCAGGGCGGAAATAACATGCCCCACGCCGCCTTGGCCCAGCCGGTGTCGGACAGGGTCCAGTGCACGTCGTCCTCGCGCAGATCCATCCAGTAGCGCCCGGTGATGGCGTGGGCCAGGGCGTAGCCATGGTCGCGCGGCACCATCTTGGGAAAGGCGGTGGTGCCGGAGGTAAAATAAACCAGCATGGTGTCGTCGGCGCGGGTGCGCGCCACATCGTCGCGACTGAGGTCGTCGGACGCCGCGGCGCAGGCGCTCTCGTAACCGGTCCAGCCATCGCCCTCGCCGCCAATAACGATCAAATGCTCGAGCGAGGGGCAGTTGGCGCGGATGGATTCGATCTTGTCGGTCGCGTCTGCCGTGACGATAGCCAGCTTGGCTTGGGATTTGTTGATGCGATACTCGATATCCTTGGGCTGCAACAGATTGGTGCCGGGCATGGCGACCACGCCGGTCTTGATGCAGCCGATCATCACCTGATACCAGGCCGGCAAACGCGGGATCATCACGAAGGCGAAATCACCCGCCGCTGCGCCGAGGCCGAGCAGCACATTGGCGAAGCGGTTAGCCGCCGCGTTCAAGTCGGCAAAGCTGTGGTTCTCAATCGTCTCGCCATCGCGCGCCACATAGATGAACGCCGTCTTATCCGCCTCCACCGCGCGCTTTTCGATAACGTCGAACCCGAAATTATAGAATTCGGGGATCTCCAACCTAAAATCGGCGCGGGTTTGCTCGTAATCGCTGAATGCCACCAGTTCCACCATGCTATTCACTCCCCTCCCGGCTCTCAAAACTTCAGTACTGTGTTGACGTAATCCCAGCGCGACATCCAGCGCATGCCGCCTTCGGCCGGCGGCTGCGGCGCTTGGATCTCGAGCCAGCGGATCGGCTGGCCTGCCTTGGGGAAAAAGCCGTGCTGGGCGCCGACCCCGGTCCAGCCATAGTCGCCCGGCCCCAATGTGTAGTCCTTGCCGTCGAAGATAACGTCGACCGTGCCGTCTAAAATGAAATAGGCCTCCTCGAACGGATGATCATGATGGTCGCACAGGCCGCCATCGGGGAAGCTGACCACGAACATATTGAAATGGGTGGCGCCGAAATTGGCGTCCATCAGCATGCGCAGGGAAAAGCCATGCAATTCCGACGTCACGGTGGAGGCCGGCGGATGCTGCGACGGCTCGTAATGCCCGGCCAAGCGGGTGCGCGGATCGCGCAAGTCCGGCGGCTCGGCCTGCCGGGACCAGTCGGCGGGACCGTCGAACCAGGTATCCTGCCAGCCGCCCGCCGCCTTGGGCTGGGGCGCCGACATTTCGACCCAACGCGCCGACCCGGGCGTGCGGTTGCGCAGCGCATGGTCGATGCCGGTCGGCACCAGAATGAAATCGCCGGCGCTCAGCCGGTAGATCGAGCCATCGCGGTTGATCTCGATCTCGCCCTCGGTGACGAACAGCGCCTTCTCAAAGGCATGGCTGATGACCTCGGTCTCACCCTCGCTGGCCAACTCCATCGCCCCATAGGCGACATGAACCGTATCGTCGCCATGTTCCACGAAAGGCGCCCAGCGCAGCCCTTCGGCGTGGCCGGCATAGATCGGATGGGGCGCTAAATTCGCCCCATCGAAACGACCCACCTTGTGCACGCGTCCCTCCCCCGACAATCCTTATTGTTGGCGGAAAGCATACACCGGTTTGAGCGACGGCAAAAACCAGCCGCCGCCGCGATCAATCGACCTTACAGGCGATGGCGTCCATCTCGACCAGGAATTCCGGCCGGGCCAATCCGAGCACCGCCAAATAGGTCGATACCGGCTTATGGCCGTTGAGAAATTCCTGGCGTCCTTCGCTGACCATGAAGACATCGGCGGGGTCCAGCGAGAACACATTGAGGCGCACCAGATCTTCGACGCCCATATCGGCCGATTTGAGGATTTCGATCACATTCAGCCAGAGCTGCCGGTGCTGGGCCTCGAAGCCGATTGGGACGGTCATCTCTTTAGTAATGCCGACAACGCCGGCGATATGCAGGACGCGGGCGCCGGCCGGCACCTCGATACCGTGGCTGTAAAAGGCGACCGGCGGGGCAATCGTGTCGGGATTATGGGCGGTTAACATAGCGCTTCTCCTCCTGCTTCTCGGTTGATTGAGACGAGGCGACGGAGACGAGCCATATTGTCGATGGGTGCGGGTTCGCACCGCCACCGCAACCACTATGACACGGGCAGGACCGCTTAATCGACCTTGGCGGCGACCACGTCCATTTCGACCAGCCATTGCGACTTGGCCAGGCCGGTCACGCACCAGGTGGAGGCCGGATGAAAATCGCCGACGAATTCGGCGCGGCCCTCGCGCAAATACTGCACGTCTTCTTCGTTGCGCGCGTAGACCACCACTTTGACGATATCCTCCACCCCCATGCCGCGATGGTTGAGGATGGCGATGACGTTGCGCCAGGTCTGCCGATGCTGCTCTTGGAAGCCTTGGGTCATGGAACCGTCCGGCAGCGTGCCGACCTGGCCGGCGAGGTAGAGCCAGCGTGCGCCGGGCGGCACTTCGACCACCTGGCTATAGAGGTTCGCCGGCGCGGCGACGGTATCGGGATTATGACGTGTGATGGTCATCACAGCTCCTTAAAAAGGGAATCGGCTAAGCTCAAAATAGGCAGCATTTTAGGTAAAGCCGTCCGGCGTTCGCAATTGGGCTATAGTGCATATGGTAAGAGTCGTTTGATGACCGATATTAGTGTTCAAACTAGGCCTGCGACGTCAAATATGGATACCGATGATTGGCGTGATTGGAATCCGGGGCTCGATAACGACGATATGAGCCTGCGGGCGGTGTTCGACACATTGCCCGGCGCCGGCCCCGATGAAATCGACCAGATGGTCCGCTTGCTGGAAAATCCGGCCTCGCCCTATGCGCTGCCCGGCGCGGTGCGCCTGCGCCACCATGATTGCATCCATATCCTGCTGGGCCGCGGCCTGCTCAATCAGGACGAGGCCTTCGTCATCGGCTACACCATGGGCACCGCCAAGGAACATATCAACGAGGAACAGGTGCAACTGTTCCGCCTCGCCGCCAAGCTGCTCTATAAACCGCCCTACCGGATGACCGACAACGATCTGATCGCCTTCGATCTGGCCTTCACCCTGGGCAATAAATCGCCTTACCGGCACATCTATAAATTCGATTTCGACGGCGCCATGGATCTCGATATCGGCGACGTTCGCGGCGAGTTGGGCATCAACACGAAAATGCTCAAAGCCGCCTTCCGCGAGGAACGCCTGCTGCTGCCCGGCAACAAGGCCAGCGAGCGCCTGGCGATTATTTGACGCACAAACGCCGGCCCAGGGCCAGAAATCTTGATAAAGATTGGTAGCGGAGGAGGGACTTGAACCCCCGACACGAGGATTATGATTCCCCTGCTCTAACCAGCTGAGCTACTCCGCCACGGAAATTCGCGAGACCGGGATATAGTCAGGCCCCCATAGGGTGTCAAGCGGTGCGGCTTCCGCTCTGCCCCGCCGGGGGTTCGGCCTTTTCGGGCGCGGCCGAGGGCGGCGGCGAATGGCGGCCCCGGCCCATCAGGAAAATGCCGATAAACACCAGCGCTAAAGCAACAATATGGAAAGGCCGCAAGTTTTCACCAAGAATCACGATCGCCAATATGGTGGTGAACGCGGCGCGCATATAGTTCGACATGCTGGCCTTATTGGGCCCCAATGCCAGCACCGCGGTGTTCATGCTAGCGACCGCGCCGACGCCGACGACCACACCAATCCAGGCGATGGTGGTGAAGGCCTCCAAGGTCAGCGGCACCGGCTTATAGATGATCATCTCGAAAATATAGATTGGCAAAATAACCATGGCGCCGAACATCTGCACGCTGAGCAGGATCACCGCCCCGCGCAGCCCCTTGGGCAAACGCCGCAGCAACACGTTATGGACGGCGAAGCCGAACATCGCCGCCAACATGATGAGATCGCCGATATTAGGACGAAACGACAGCAAGACGTCGATATCGCCCGCCGAAATGATCACCAGCACGCCCGAGGCAGCTACCGCGATACCCATCGCTTGCGCCCGGTTGATAAATTCCGACAGTAGAAAGTAAGACAGCAACACTGTCGCCACCGGCTGCACGGTGGCGACGATGCCGCCGTTGATCGCGGTGGTGAAATTATAGGCCAGATAGACCGCCGCATTGCCCAGCGGCGCCAAGGCCGCGCCCATCACCAGCAACAGCTTCCAGTGTTTGCAGATCAGCGGCCAGGCTTCGATGAAAGGGCGCCAATAGAATGGCAGCAACACCATCGAGGCCACCATGATGCGCCAAAAGCCCAACCCCATCGGCGGCAGCGAATCTTGGACGGTTCGAGCGACAATATGGTTCGACGCCAGAATAAATGCCGAGATCACCAACAGCGCATAGGGCCACGCCCCGGTCGAAAATCGACCGGGGGGCGGGTCGGCGGCTCTCAATCTGGCCGTTCGGTCGGCGTCTTGTTGGGCCAAAGACTAGTCGGCCTTGGCGGCGATGGTCTCCATTTCAACCACCCATTGCGGGTTGGCGAGTTGGCTGACGACCAACCAGGTCGAGGGCGGCGTGTGGTCCGGGCTAAGATATTTTTTGCGGTGGGCCATGACGTGCGGCAACCCATCGGGGTCGGTCGAAAAAACGTTGATGCGCACGATATCCTCAACGCCAAAACCGGCATCGTTGAGAATGGCCACGGTGTTCTGCCAAATCTGATCGTGTTGCGCCTCGAAGCCTTCCGGTACGCTGCCGTCGGGCGCGGTGCCCACCTGGCCGGCGGTAACCAGCCAGCGCGCGTTGGCGGGAATTTCGACGGAATGGCTGTACATGCCGGCGGGCGGGGCAACGGTCGAGGGATTACGGGTGGTCAACATGGGTGGGTTTCCTCCTCCAGTTCGTGGGGCCAGTTTGGGGCCGGTTGGTAATTATTATCGCTGGCGTTGATCGCCAACTTACGCAATTCCAGCAGAACTTGCGCTGTCTAAAGCGTCACAAAGAAAGTAGCTGGTCGGCGAGTTCCCGCGGCGCGGAGTAGAACGGCGAGTGCGATGTATCTAGCGTCATCACAGTTTCGCACGGCACGTCGGCAACCATGCGCCGCTGCATGTCGATGGGGATGGCGCCGTCTTGCAAGCATTCGATAAATACCCGAGGCACACTGCCATAGCGCGCGTCGGTCAGGTGCACCTCAGTGCCCATAATCGCCATCGCTTGGGGCACCAGATTCGCCTTTGCCGTGGCGATGTCCGCATCGCTGCAATCGCCGTAGAATAGCGGCTTAATCATCTCGTCTCGCACTGTGGAGGCCAGACCATCCTCGGTTGGCACCCGCGCGTTGCCGACCGTCGGCGTTTCACCCAACCGCGCCGCGGCGATGGCCCGCGTTTCGCCGTCCTTCGGCATCAGTGCTGTCAAAAACACCAGTTTCGCGACCTTTTCCGAACGTTCCTCGGCGACCTGGCTGATCGATATGCCGCCCAGGCTGTGACCCACTAAAATGACCGGTTCGTCCTGGGCGTCGAGGACGCCGCAAACATGATCGACATACGCGGCCAAGGTGATCTGATCCCGTGGCGCCGGATTGTCGCCATGGCCCGGCAGGTCGACGGCGACCACCTTGTGGCCCGCCGCTTCCAACAACGGCACCACCCTGGCGTAGCACCAGGCGCCATGATAAGCGCCATGAACCAAAACATACGTACTCATGCTGCTTCCTCCGCCAATGCCGCGCGCTGGATCCAGCCGCCACCGAGCAGTCGCGTGTCATCGTAAAATACCGCCGCCTGACCCGGCGCCACGCCGAATTCGGGCGCCGTCAGTTCGATCATGCCCGCCCCGTTCGCCTGCCCAAAGAGCCGTGCCGGCAAAGGATTCTGGGTCGAGCGCAGCTTGACTGAAATCTCTAATCCTTCGGGCGACGGTCCATCCCCCTCACCCAGCCAGTTGATGCCGGTGACCGGCACCTGGCTTACCGCCAGCGCGGATCGGGGACCGACCACCACACGATGGGTGTCGGCCTCGATGCGCAACACATAGAGCACGGTGTCCTCGTCACTCACGCCGGGCCGCCCGCCGATACCGAGGCCGCGGCGCTGGCCGATCGTGTAATGGATAATGCCCTTATGGCGGCCCAGCACCGTACCGTTGAGATCGACGATATCGCCGGGCTCGCCGGCTTCCGGGCGCAACCGCTCGACGATGCTGGCGTAATTGCCGTTGGGCACGAAGCAGATGTCCTGGCTATCGGGCTTATCGGCGGTCACCAGATCATAGCGCCGCGCCAATTCGCGTACTTGGTCCTTCGGCAACTCGCCCAGGGGAAAGCGCAGATAATCCATTTGCTCGCGGGTGGTGGCGAACAGGAAATAGCTTTGGTCGCGGGTTGGGTCGGCGGCGCGGTGCAATTGCGGCCCGTCCGGTCCCTCGGTGCGGCGGATATAATGGCCGGTGGCCAGCACATCGGCATCGATCTCGCGCGCCGTGCCCACCAAGTCACGGAACTTCACCGTTTGATTACACGCCACACAGGGGATCGGCGTATCACCGCGCACATAGGCATCGGCGAAGGTGTCGATGACATCGGCGCGAAACTTAGCCTCGTAGTCGAGCACGTAATGGGGAATGTTCAGCCGGTCGGCGACCCGCCCGGCATCGTAGATATCCTGTCCGGCGCAGCAGGTCTTGGTATTGCCGCTCGCGACCCCCTGGTCGTAGAGCTGTAGCGAAATCCCCACCACATCGTAGCCCTGATCGTGCAATAGGGCAGCCGTCACCGAGCTGTCGACCCCGCCGGACATGGCGACGACGACACGGGTGTCTTGCGGCTTCTTGGCGATGCCAAGGCTGTTGGGGGGCTGCGTCATGGCCGGCAATATAGGCGCACACGCGCCCAGGGCAAATAGCTGTGGCGCGGGTTAGGCCTCTCCGCTGAAAGCTTGAACCCACCGGCCTAAGCAGGCATCCTTTTGGGACAAGTCATTGATATATCGACGCAAGGAGGGTTTATGCGTGCTTACGCCGCCATCACCGGGGCAATCCTAGTCCTGACCTTCATCGGAACGCCCGGCCACGCCGGATTGCGCGATGATATCGCGGCGTGCCGGGTGATTGCCGACGACGGCGCGCGGCTGGCCTGTTTTGACGCGCTGGGCGCATCGGCGGACACCGATACGGTCGCCCTAACCGACGCGGCGGCCACGGCGCTTAAAAAAGAGTTTCGTTTCGATTCCGACCTCATGACCGGCCCCTTCTCGTTTCGCCTCGCGGTCAGCGGCGATCTGAAAATCAGCCGATCGACCATGGCCGCGCGCGAAGTCGAGAATGTGACCCAGCGCATCGCCAAAGCACTCGCCGATAATGATGATTGGGGCGTCGCCATAACCGTGCACGGCGCACAGATATCGCTGAGCCGCGGCAATCCCTATACCGGAGCCGAGCTGCTGGCCCAGGCGCAGACCGGCATGGCGGGCACTGGCCTCGCCGAAGACCGCTACACCATCACCCAAGGCGACGATGCCACGCCAGTGCTGTGGGACGACGGGCGCGTGCGCAGCGTGAACGAGCACATCATCGTTGAAGTCACCGAACGCGACGGTTCTTTGACACGCTAAGAGAACCCTCTCCTTGGGGAGAGGGTGGCGAGCGTCAGCAAGCCGGGTGAGGGGAAATAATTCTTTCTAGTTCAGGGGCATATATGTCCCCTCACCCCAACCCCTCTCCCCAAGGAGAGGGGCTCAGGCAAAGCCAAGACAAATCTAATCGTCAGGCTGCAAATCAGCAGCATCAAGCCCCATCTGCCAGAAATCCACCTCCAATCGGGTGGCCTGCTCGAAGGTCCGCGTCAGCTGGTGCAAACGCGCGCCGCCGGCGCGGTCTTGCCACAGACGGTCGAGGGTCTCGGCATGGGCGCGGGCAACGTCTTGGTACTCGTCACCGGCATACATGGCGATCCACGAGGCATAAGGGTTGCCCTCAAATTTGGTATCTGGATCATTGGCCAGCCGCGCGCCGATCTCGCCATAGCCGATGATGCACGGCGCCAGCGCGACGTAGAGATCGAGCAGATCGCCTTGCAACCCCTTCTCTAAAACATAGCGGGTGTAGGCCATGGTCGCCGACGCCTCGGGCAGGGCTTCCATATCGTCTTGATCGAGCCCCCAGCCGGCGCAGTATTCCACGTGCAGGCGGATTTCGGTATCGATGATCGCCGACATGCCCGCCGCGGCGGCGCGGATTTCGGCCAGGCTATCGGCCTTATAGGCGGCCAAGGCATAAGCGCGGGCGAACTGAATAAGAAACAAATAGTCCTGACCCAGATAATGGCGAAAGCAGGCATCGGGCAAGGTTTCGTCAGCCAATTGGCCCACGAACGGATGGGTCACATAGGCCTGCCAAGTATCGGCGGTGGCATCGCGCAGCTGCGGATAAAGCTGATAATCAGGCAGATAATGGCTTAGAGACCCCGGCGCCACACCTTACTCCAGCATCATATTACGGGTCTGGGACGGCAGATTGACGACCATGCCGTCGAGCGCCTCGGTGATGATGATCTGGCAGCCCAGGCGCGAGGTTGGCTTCAGCCCGAAGGCCAAATCGAGCATGTCCTCTTCGTCTTCGCTGGCCTCTTCCAATTTCTCGAACCATTCGGGCGCGACGATGACATGGCAGGTGGAACAAGCCATGGCGCCTTCGCAAGCGCCCTCGATGTCGATTTTATTGTCCCAGGCGATCTGGAGAATGGAGTGTCCGAGGGGGGCATCGACCTCGCGCCGCGCGCCATCGGGTTCAACGAAGACTATGCGCGGCATCGCGGAGCAACCTTATTTTCGGGAAGTGTCCGGTCTGCCGGCCCGTTAGACGTGAAACGATTCGCCACAGCCGCAGGTGCCTTTGGCATTGGGATTATTGAAGGTAAATCCGGTTTGAAACTGGCCTTCCTGATAATCCATTTCCGAGCCAATCAGGAACATGGTCGCTGCCGGGTCGATGAAAATGCGCAGGCCGTCGCGCTCGATCACTTCTTCGAACTGGCGCTGTTCGGTGGCGTATTCGACAACGTAGGACAGGCCCGAGCAGCCGCGCGTGCTAATGCCCACGCGCAGGCCCGCCACGCCCGCTTCGGCGTCTGCCATTAACCTTTTCGCCCGCTCAACCGCGGTGGGGGTCATGGTGATGATCGGCGCTGTCATAATCGCTACGGTCCTTCCAGGTACCTATCTTATATAGTTCAAAACAGGTCGAGCGCCAGTTTGGCTTCGTCCGTCATACAGTCCGCGTTCCATTGCGGCTCCCACACAAGGTTGACCACCACTTCACCGATGCCATCAACACCGGATACCGCTTCGGCCACCCAGACCGGTATTTCACCGGCCACTGGGCAGGTCGGCGCGGTCAGGGTCATATTGATGCGCACCGAACCGTCAGATCCTATCTCAAGATCGTAAATAAGACCCAAATCGTAAATATTTACCGGAATCTCAGGATCGTGGACCGTTCGCAGGGCGGCGATAACCGCCTCTTTGTCCGCCACGGCGGCGCCGTCAGCCAGTGGCTTGCCCACCCGCGCGACAACCGCTTCGCCGGCGGCCGCCGCATTGGGCATGAAATCAGCCAGGCCTGGTCCGTCGTCGATCATCGCCACCTATTCCGTCGTCACTTCGCTGTCGCCCGCCAAGGCCGCGACCAGGGTATGCCACGGCAGGGTGGCGCATTTGACCCGGGTCGGAAAATCCCGCACCCCGGACAGAACCTTCAGCTTGTCCAAATCCTCGCCGACATCGCCCTCGTCGCCCTCGCCGGTACACATGCCGTGGAAGGTCTCGAATATCGCCCGCGCTTCGGCCTCGGTTTTGCCCTTGACCAGTTCAGTCATCATCGAGGCCGAGGCTACCGAGATCGCGCAGCCGCGCCCGATAAAGGCGACATCCTCAACCAGCCCGTCAGCGCCGGTCTTGATGTAGACGGTGAGCTGGTCGCCGCACAGCGGGTTGTTGCCATGGGCCTCGGCGGTGGCGTCGTCGGGCGTGCGAAAATTTCGCGGATGCTTGCCGTGGTCGAGAATGACCTCTTGGTAAAGTTCGCGCAAATCGTCCATCAGCCAAAAATCTCCGTCACCTCGCCCAGCGCGGCGACCAGCGCATCGATATCGGCGCGGGTGTTGTACATACCAAGCGAGGCGCGCACCGTGGCCGGTACGTCCATGCGCGCCATCAACGGCTGGGCGCAATGATGGCCAGCGCGCACCGCTACCCCGGCACGGTCGATGATCGTCGCGATATCGTGGGGGTGGGCGAAATCCAGCGTGAACGACATCACACTGGCCTTGGCGGGCGCGGTGCCCACCAGTCGCAGCCCGTCGACGCTCGACAGTTGCTGGGTGCCGTAATTCAGCAGGTCGTGCTCATGGGCGCCGATCTGTTCCAGGCCCAGCGCGCTGACATAGTCGATGGCGGCGCCCAGTCCGATCGCCTGGGCGATCGCCGGGGTTCCGGCCTCAAACTTATGGGGCAGTTTCGCCCAGGTCGATTTCTCGAAGGTCACCGAGGAAATCATATCGCCGCCGCCCATATAGGGCGGCATGGCATCGAGCAATTCTTCGCGCGCGTATAGGACGCCGATACCCGACGGGCCGTAGAGCTTATGGCCGGAGAAGACGTAGAAGTCGCAGCCCAGCGCCTGCACATCGACGGGAATATGGGTGACCGACTGACAGCCATCGAGCAGCACCTTGGCGCCGGCGGCGTGGGACAAACGGGTAATTTCGGCCACCGGCAGGATGGTGCCCAGCACGTTCGACATATGGGAAATCGCCACCAACTTGGTGCGTGGCCCGAGCAGTTTTTCGAACGCGTCCATGATCAGCTCGCCATCGTCGCTGATCGGCGCGATGCGCAACACAATGCCCTTTTCGTCGCGCAGCATCTGCCAGGGTACGATATTGGCGTGGTGCTCCAACTCGCTGATGATGACCTCGTCGCCTTCCTGCAGGAAGGAGCGGCCGTAGCTGGCGACGACGAGATTTATCGATTCCGTCGCGTTACGCGTAAAAATAATCTCGTGGGTGTGGCCGGCATTGATGTAACGGCGGATGGTCTCGCGCACGCCTTCGTAGCGCGCCGTCACCGCCTCGCTGATCTCGTACAGACCGCGATGGACGTTGGCATATTCGCGCTCATAGACATCGCGCACCGCGTCGATGACCTGGCGGGGCTTCTGGGCCGACGCGGCGCTGTCTAAAAACACCAGGGGCTTATCGTGCATGGTGCGGGTAAGAATAGGGAAATCCGCGCGCACTTTGGCCACATCGAAGGGCTGGATATTGGCGTCGCTATGTTGGGCTGACGTCATCAGAAGAAACCCCTAATCCGCCGTATTGACGGTTATGTTTGCGCTCAACCAGTTGCGCACATGGGCCGAGAAATCTTCCGCCACCTGGCTGAGACGAATTTCCGACAGCGCCTCGCCGACAAAAGCTTCGATCAGAATACGCCGGGCCGCTTCGGCGGGAATGCCCCGGCTCATCAGATAGAACAGCGCCTCGGCGTCGAGCTCGCCGGCCGTCGCGCCATGGCTGCACTTGACGTCGTCAGCGTAGATTTCCAGCTCCGGGCGCGTGTCGATCTCGGCCCGCGGCGACAACAGCAATGCCCGGCTAAGCTGGTGCCCATCGGTCTGCTGGGCGTCGGGCCGCACATGGATCTTGCCTTGGAAGACGCCGCGCGCCTTGCCGTCGAGCACGCCCTTATAGACCTGGCGCGAGCGGCAGCCGGCGGCGACATGTTCCACATAGGTGGTGGTATCCAGCACCTGCTCGCCGGTGCCCAGATAGATACCGTCGAGGCGGCAATCGGCATCCGATCCATTGAGGATCGCGCGGGTCTCGACCCGGCCGATCAAGCCGCCGCTTTGTAACAGGAAACCGTCATAGGTCGCCGCGGCCGCCAAATTCAGCGCCGTCGCCGCAATATGAACCGCCGCCGGTCCCTCTTCTTGGAATGTATAATGGTTGAGCTCAGCGCCCTCGCCGATCGAAATTTCGCTGACCAGATTGTTGAAGTAAGCGCCTTCGTCGGAGCCGATATGGCTCTCGATCAAGGTCGCCTTGGCCGCGTCGCCCAGCACCACCAAATGGCGCGGCTGCAACATCAGCGGGGTCTCGCCGGGCACCGTGATCGAGACCAGGTGAACCGGCTTGTCGACATCGACCCCGGCATCGACAAACAGCACCATGCCGTCGCGCATGAAGGCGGTATTGAGGGCGGCGAGCGGCATTTCGTGCAAGTCCAGCCCCTGCCCCAATACCGGCTCTAGGCGATCCGGCGCAGCGGCGATCATGTCGCCGAGCCCGGCGATCAGCACCCCATCGGGCATATCGTCGAGGACACAAAGATCGGGACGCAAACGGCCGTTGACGAAGACGATGCGATAACTCGCCAGTTCGGCCACCGCGCGGTGCGGCAACGCCGGCACATCGACAGCGGGCCCGCCATTGGCCAGCTCGAAGTCGTTTTTGCCCAGCGCGTTCAAATTGGTGTAGCGCCAATATTCGTCGCGCCGGCCAGGCAGGCCCCGGTCGCCATAAATCGACGCGCCGCGCCCGCGCAAATCGGCCAGCCAATCCACCTTGGCGCCGGGCACGCTGGCGCTATCGGCCAATGCCTGGTCTAGAAAGGGCTGCATATGTCCACTACCGTCGGGCAACCGCTCTACTCCGCCGCTTCCATAAATTCGCCGTAACCCTTGGCTTCCAGCTCGAGCGCCAGATCCTTGTCGCCGCTCTTGACGATGCGGCCATGGGCCAGCACATGCACCCGGTCGGGCACGATATAGTCGAGCAGGCGCTGATAATGGGTGATCAGCAGCATGCCGCGCTCCGGCCCGCGCAACGCGTTCACGCCGTCGGAGACAACCTTCAGCGCGTCGATATCGAGACCGGAATCGGTTTCATCGAGGATCGCCAGTTTCGGCTCCAACACCGCCATTTGCAGGATTTCCATGCGCTTCTTCTCACCGCCGGAAAACCCCTCATTGACCGCACGCTTCAGCATCTCGTCGTTGATATCGAGCGCCTCGGCCTTACCGCGCACGAATTTGAGAAAATCCATCGCGTCCAGTTCGCCCTCGCCGCGATGGGTGCGCAGCGCATTGGCCGCCGTCTTGAGAAAGGTCAGCCCGGCCACGCCAGGAATTTCCACCGGATACTGGAACGCCAGGAACACGCCTTCGCGCGCCCGCTCATCGGCCGCCATCTCCAGCAGGTCTTTGCCGTCATAGATCACCTCGCCGTCGGTGACCTCGTAGCCGTCGCGGCCCGACAGCACATAGGACAAGGTGCTCTTGCCCGACCCGTTGGGCCCCATGATCGCATGCACTTCGCCGGCATCGATGGTCAGGTCGACCCCGTTGAGGATCGGCTTGTCATCGACCGTCGCGTGCAAATTGCGAATTTCCAATAACGCCATATTCATTCTCTCCACATCGCCCCGTCCTTCGAGACGGCGCTGACGCGCCTCCTCAGGATGAGGCTTGGTATTCCAACTCCTGGCGCGAGGCCTAGCATTCCAAACCCTCGCTCGAGGCTTAATATTCCATCCTCATCCTGAGGAGGGCCGGAGGCCCGTCTCGAAGGATCGCAGCGCACACCGATCATCCGACGCTGCCCTCAAGGCTGATGCCGACGAGCTTCTGCGCCTCGACGGCGAACTCCATCGGCAGGGTTTGCAAGACTTCGCGGCAGAAGCCGTTGACAATTAGCGAGACCGCTTCTTCGTCGGTCAGCCCGCGCTGGCGGCAATAAAACAACTGGTCGTCGCTGATCCGGCTTGTGGTCGCTTCGTGTTCGACCTGGGCCGTCGGGTTCTGGCTCTCGATATAGGGCACCGTGTGGGCGCCGCATTGATCGCCGATCAGCAGACTGTCGCACTGGGTGTAGTTGCGCGCCCCATTGGCGCCGCGCTGCATGCGCACCAACCCGCGATAAGTCTGGTCGGCCTTCCCCGCCGAAATGCCCTTCGAGATGATCCGCGAACTGGTGTTCTTGCCAATATGGATCATTTTGGTCCCGGTGTCGGCCTGCTGGGCATTGTTGGTGATGGCGACCGAATAGAACTCGCCGACCGAATTATCGCCCTGCAGGATGCAACTGGGATACTTCCAGGTGATCGCCGACCCGGTTTCCACCTGGGTCCAGGAAATCTTCGAGTTACGGCCCCGGCAGGCGCCGCGCTTGGTGACAAAGTTATAGATGCCGCCGCGCCCTTCTTCGTCGCCGGGATACCAGTTCTGCACCGTCGAATATTTGATTTCGGCATCGTCCAGCGTAACCAACTCCACCACGGCGGCGTGCAGTTGGTGCTCGTCGCGCATGGGCGCGGTGCAGCCTTCGAGATAGCTCACATGGGCGCCCTCGTCGGCAATGATCAGAGTACGTTCGAACTGGCCGGTATTTTCCTGATTGATGCGGAAATAGGTCGATAGCTCCATCGGGCAGCGCACGCCCTTGGGGATGTAGACGAACGACCCATCGGTGAAGACCGCCGAATTCAGCGTGGCGTAATAATTGTCCGCATAGGGCACCACGGAACCGAGATACTTCTGCACCAGTTCCGGATGGTCGCGCACCGCCTCGGAGATCGAGCAGAAGATAACGCCGATCTCCTCCAGCTTGGCCTTATAGGTGGTGGCCACCGAGACGCTGTCGAACACCGCGTCGACAGCGACCTTGGGCGCGCCTTCGACGCCGGCCAGCACTTCCTGTTCCTTCAACGGGATGCCCAGCTTGGCGTAGGTTTCCAACAGCTTGGGATCGACCTCGTCGAGCGACTTGGGTTTATCGCCCAGCTTGGGCGCCGCATAATAGTAGGAATCCTGGTAATCAATCTTGTCGAACTTGACCTTCTGCCATTCCGGCTCTTCCATGGTCAGCCAATGGCGATACGCCTTGAGCCGCCATTCGAGCATCCACGCCGGCTCGCCCTTTTTCTCCGAGATCAGCCGAACGATATCCTCGTTCAGGCCCTTGGGCGCCAGATCGACATCGATATCGGTGACGAAGCCGTACTTATACTGCTCGCCGATCGACTGTACCTGTTCAATGGCGTCAGCGTTCGCAGCCATTACTCGTTCCCCTACTAATCATTGCGCCGCCGCCTCTTGGCCGCCGCGTTGCGCGGCGACTGCCTCGGCAATCCGCCGCGCGGCGTAGTCAATTTCCGATTGTGTGGTGAACCGGCCAATGCCGATCCGGATAGAGCCCGCCGATACCGAGCGCGGCAGGCCGAGCGCTTGTAACACATAAGATGGTTCCACCGACTCCGATGTACAGGCCGACCCGGTGGAAATCGCGACATCGTCGAGCGCGCGCATCAGCGCCAGCACGTCGATATCGGGAAAGCCGATATTCAGATTGCCGGCGATCCGCTGTTCCATATCGCCATTGACCACCAGATCGGGCACTTTTTTCTGAAGCTGGTCCAGCATGGAACGGCGCAATTCGATGAGCCGCCCGTGTTCCTGCGCCATTTCCTGGCTGGCAATTTCGCAGGCCACACCCAGGGCAACGATCAGCGGCACCGCCAGAGTGCCCGAGCGCGCGCCGCGTTCCTGCCCGCCGCCGGCAATCTCCGCCAGCAGTCGGGCGCGCGGCCGGCGGCGGATATACAGCACGCCGACACCCTTCGGCGCATACAGTTTATGGCCGGAGACGCTCATAAGGTCGATCGACATGGCCTCAACATCGAGCGGGATCTTGCCCGCCGCCTGGGCTGCGTCGGTGTGGAACAGGACGCCACGCTCACGACACAGCCGGCCGATCTCGGCGATCTGTTGAACCACGCCGATCTCGTTATTGACCGCCATCGCCGACACCAACACCGTGTCGTCTTCGATGGCCTCGGCCAAAGCCTCGAGATCGACCAACCCGTCGGCGCCGACTTTGAGTACCGTCGTGCGGACACCCTCGTCGGCCAGGGCAACGCAGGATTCTAAAACGCATTTATGTTCGGTCTCGAAGGTGACGATATGGTCACCCTTGCCGTGACGGCGAGCGAACCGGGCGGCGCCCTTGATCGCTAAATTATTGGATTCCGTTGCGCCCGAGGTGAAGATGATCTCGCGCGCCTGGGCGCCGATAAGTTCGGCTACTTGCCCTCGCGCCACCTCGACGGCCAAGGCAGCCTGCGCGCCAAACGCATGCTGCGACGAATGGGCGTTACCGAAGCGCTCGCTAAACCAGGGCAGCATGACATCGACAACCCGCGGGTCAACCGGGGTGGTGGCCTGGTAATCGAGATAAACCGCGGTCGGCGCTTCGGCGGTCATAGAATCACTAGTGCTGGTAACTGTCATCTATCCTTCCCTACGCTACAGATTGCTCTGCCAAATCACTTGCGACACGGCGGTTGGCCAAGGCCGTCCATGTCTCGACAAATCGGTCGCAGTCGGCCGCGCTGCTCTGCCAGCCAAGAGAGACGCGAATAGCGCTAGCAGCGGCATCGTCGGCCGCGCCCATCGCTTGTAAAACATGGCTCGGCGTGACCTTGCCGCTGGAGCAGGCCGATCCGGCGCTGATCGCCACGCCAGCCAAATCCAGCGCCATCACCTGGACCTCATTGGTCACGCCGGGCAACCCGATGCAGCTGGTGTTGGGCAGGCGGGACGCATCGGCGCTGTAAATCACCGCATCGGGCACCGCGGCTTTCACCCGAGCCTCTATATCGTCGCGCAGCGCAGCCAAGCCCGGCGCGGCTTCGACCGATTGCGTCGTCAACGCCGCCGCCGCGCCAAAACCGGCGATGCCGGCGATATTTTCGGTGCCCGCGCGCCGGCTGCGTTCTTGCCCGCCGCCGCGCTGCACCGGCGCCAGATTGAGGCCGTCACGGATGAGCAACGCGCCGACACCTTGCGGGCCGCCCAGCTTGTGGGCCGACAGGCTCATCATGTCGACATCGAGACCGGCAAACGATACCGGGATTTTTCCCAGCGCTTGTACAGCGTCGCAATGGACCAGCGCGTCGAACCGCCGGGCCAGGGTCACCACTTGGTCGATCGGTTGCACGACGCCGGTTTCGTTATTGGCCAGCATGACCGAAACCAGGGCCGGCGCGGCCGCCGCGCCGAGCAACGTTTCCAATTGGGTTAGATCGACCACGCCATCCCGGTCGACGCCGATGACCTCCACATCGTCCTGCGCGGCGCGCACCGAATCATGCTCGATACCAGAGATCAGCACCGGCCGGCCGCTGCCGCGCAGCGCCAGATTATTGGCTTCGGTGCCGCCACTGGTGAAGACGATTTCGGCCGCCGACGCGTCGACTGCGTCGGCGATAGCCTCGCGGGCGTTTTCCACCGCGCGGCGGGCCAGCCGTCCATAGCGATGGACCGACGACGCGTTGCCGCACAGGCCGAACGCCGCATTCATGGCGGCGGCAACCTCGGGCCGGAGCGGCGCGGTGGCGTTATAATCGAGATAGACGTCCATCGATCGCTCTACTGCGCCGCCATTTCCGGGGTCGCCCCGTCGAATAGCCGGCTGGTACCCAACACGCGGCCCTGGCAGACATCTTCCAGGGTGACCGAACTCAAATACAAATGGATTTGGTGCCCCAGCTCATCCCACAAATCGTGGGTCAGGCAACGGCTGCTCTTGCTCACGCAGCTCACCGGGCCGCCCGGCTGGCATCGCGTGGCGTGAATGGGTTCGTCGACAGCGCGGATAACATCGGAGACGCGGATGCTGTCGGCGCCAAAGGCAAGCCGATAGCCGCCGCCGGGTCCCCGGATGCTTTTGACCAGTCCGGCCCGGCGCAGTTTCGCGAATAGTTGCTCAAGATAAGACAGGGAAATTTCCTGCCGCTCCGCAATTTCACTCAACGTGATCGGCTGGTCCTTGTCGTACATGGCCAAATCGACCATGGCCATGACGGCGTATCGACCTTTGGTTCCTAATTTCACAACGCGGCCTCCTTGCCTTCAGATACCGGTTCGCTCGGTCACCGATGGGGTCCATCGGTTTCGGCGATATCGGCGTCCTCGCCGGCGTCCGGCGGCGTCGAAACGCCGCGCCCGGCCTGTTCGTTCTCCAACTCCTCGACGCGCCGGCGCAACGCGCTCACTTCATCGAGCAACCCCGCGATGGCCCGTTCTTCGCGCGCCGGTGTGACGTCGGTCGGGGTTCCGTAGGCGGCAAAGCTGTCGCCCGCGCCCGGTGCGGAGTCCGCCGGTTTCGCCGGTATACCGACAACCGTGACCCCGTCTGGCACATCCTTCACCACCACCGCATTAGCGCCGACCCGCGCGTTGCGGCCAACGGTGACCGGCCCCAACACCTGTGCGCCCGACCCAACGATCGAGCCGTCCGCCAACGTCGGGTGACGCTTGACCTGCTTTTGGCTCTGGCTATCGACCGACGGCGCGATGCCGCCCAAGGTGACGCCATGATAGAGGGTGACATCGTCGCCGATTTCGGCGGTCTCGCCGATCACCACGCCCATGCCGTGATCGATCACCAACCGCTGGCCGATGGTCGCGGCTGGGTGGATCTCGATACCCGTCACCCAGCGCGCAAAATGGCCCACCAGACGAGCCAAAATGAACAGCCGGCCGCCCCACAACCAATGAGCCAAACGGTGCCAAAGCACCGCGTGCAAGCCGGGATAGCTGACGAAAACCATGAGACGCGAATGGACCGCGGGATCGCGTTCCATATAGGCGTCTATTTCTTCGATCAGGTCCTTGTAGATCATGACCACCTTTATGATATACACACCCCTCATAAATCACTGATTTGCAAAGCAACTCGGGGGGCAGCAACGGTAACCGGCATATAAGTTACCCGAGCTGTGTGGTCAAGTATTTGCCACAATCGCCTGATTCGCTACGGATTATTGCCGAGTAAATTGTCAGAACTTGCCGATAAAGCGGTATCGGCTACGAGGATTGAATGCCTGAAGTCATCATGAACGGGCCGGAAGGTCGCCTGGAAGGGCGTTTCTATCCGGCCAAGAAACCCAATTCGCCGATCGCCATATTGCTGCATCCCCATCCCCAGCATGGCGGCTCGATGAATAACAAGGTCGTCTATCAGCTTTACCAGACCTTCGTGAACCAGGGCTTCGCCACGTTGCGCTTCAATTTTCGCGGGGTCGGCCGCAGCCAGGGCGTCTATGACCGCGGCGAAGGCGAGCTATCCGATGCGGCTTCCGCGCTCGATTGGCTGCAGACAATTCACACCGACGCGCCGCAATGCTGGATCGCCGGCTTTTCGTTCGGCGCCTGGATCGGCATGCAATTGCTCATGCGGCGTCCCGAAATCAGCGGATTTATTTCCATCTCGCCGCCGGCCAACATGTACGACTTTTCCTTTCTCGCCCCCTGCCCCGCGTCGGGTCTTGTCGTCCATGGCGATAAGGACGAAATCGTGCCGCCAGATTCGGTCGAGGAAATGATCGCCAAGGTCGCCAAACAGCGCGACGTCATTATTGACCGTCACATGATCGAAGGCGCCGATCATTTCTACGGCACCCAGTTGGAAGAGGTCGATCAAGCGGTTGTCGCCTATCTTGCGCGCCGCATGGCCGAGATCGACGCGGAACTGGCGAAGGACGAAGAGGACTAGCCGACGCTAAACAAGAGCCCGCCGCACAGCGGCGCCGGCGCGCCGGTGGTCGTCGGGCCGCTCAGAGGCAGACCGCGCAGACTGCGCACCGCCATATAGGCGAACGCCTGGGCTTCAATGGCATCACCGTCCCAACCGATCTGTTCAGTGCTAACCACCGGAGCCTCCAGGCCTGCGCTCAACTGCGCCATGAGAAACCCGTTATGACGGCCGCCGCCGGTAACGATCCAACGGGCTGGCGGCGCCGGTAAATGCGCCCCGGCGCGCTTAATCGCCGCGACGGTGAACGCCACCAACGTCGCCGCGCCATCGGCAGGCGATAGTCCCTCCACCGTGGCGATCGTAAAATCGTCCCGGTCGAGAGATTTCGGCGGGTGCCGGTCGAAATAGGCATGCGCCAGCAGTTTTTTCAAACAACCGGCATCGACGGTTCCGCCGGCGGCGATGGCGCCGTCGCGGTCGAACGGCACCGCGCAATGGGTGGCGACCCAATCGTCGATCAGGGCATTGCCCGGGCCGGTGTCAAACGCCAGCAGATGATCGAACACCGTCCCCGCCTCGACCGACGCGCCCGCGCCGATCCAGGTGAGGTTGGCGACCCCACCAATATTGAGCACGCAGACCGGCCAGTCGGCTTGAGATATTGCATCATGACATATAGCGCCATGATATATGGGTGCCAGAGGCGCGCCCTCGCCGCCGGCAGCGACATCGGCGCCGCGAAAATCGGCCACCACATCGATGCCGGTCAGCGACGCCAACAATGCCCCATCGCCGATTTGCCAAGTGCGGCGCTGCTCGGGCTGGTGCAAAATCGTATGGCCATGAAAACCGATCACATCGATTTCGCCGGACGACAGAGTGGCCGCGGTCAGCACCGCCGCCACCGCGTCCGCGTGATGTCGTGTGAGGGCTTCGGCGACCCGCTCGACCGGCCCGCCGCCACCCAAAACGCCTTGCAGCTCGGCGCGAAACGCTGGCGCATAGGGGATTGTCAGGCTGGCGACGGGTTCGACGACACCGGCCCCATCAGTGCGCAGAATGGCCGCATCAATGCCATCCATCGACGTCCCGCTCATCAACCCGATCGCGGTTATCGGTGCCGAAGCTGTCATGGATCACCCTTCAAAGCTTGACCGCCGCCGGCAAACATTCGACAGAAGATGTACCCGCGCCGCCTACAGGTGTGATATGAGCCTGCCACGCAGAATGCTAGCGCTTAAATATTAAAGATAATTAGCAATACGTTTCGAACCATGCCCGCACTCAATTCAGAATTCCTCAAGGTCATCAGCGAACGGGGCTACCTGCACCAGTGCACCGACCTCGACACCCTCGACCAACGCGCCGTCGACGGCATGGTGACCGCCTATGTGGGCTATGACGCCACCGCCGACAGCCTGCATATCGGCAATCTGGTGTCGATCATGATGCTCCATTGGATGCAGCAAACCGGCCATCGCCCTATCGTCTTGATGGGCGGCGGCACCACCAAGGTGGGCGACCCGTCGGGCCGCGACGAGACCCGCCGCTTGCTGACCGACGAGCAGATCAACGCCAATATTTCCGGCATCCGCCAAACCTTCGACCGCTTTCTAACCTTCGGCGACGACGGCAATGGCGCGCTGTTGGTCAACAACGCGGATTGGCTCGATAAGCTGCAATACATCCCGTTTTTGCGCGATGTGGGCCAGCATTTCACCATCAACCGCATGCTGACGTTTGATTCGGTGAAGCTGCGCCTCGACCGCGAGCAGCCCCTGACTTTCCTGGAATTCAACTACATGATCCTGCAGGCCTACGATTTTCTGGAGCTTGCCCAACGTCATGACTGCGCGCTGCAGATGGGCGGATCGGACCAGTGGGGCAATATCATCAACGGGGTCGAGCTCGGTCGTCGGGTCGACAACAAATCTTTGTTTGGACTAACCACGCCGCTGATCACCACCTCATCCGGCGCCAAGATGGGCAAGACCGCCGCCGGTGCGGTGTGGCTCAGCGCCGAGAAATTCAGCCCCTACGACTATTGGCAGTTCTGGCGCAATACCGAGGATGGCGATGTGGCGCGGTTCCTGCGCCTGTTCACCACAATGCCGCTGGATGAAATCGCCAAGCTCGAGGCCCTTGAGGGCGCCGAGATCAACGACGCCAAGAAGGTGCTCGCCACCGAGGCGACCCGCCTGATGCACGGGTCCGAGGCCGCCGACAGCGCCGCCGACACGGCGCGGCAGACCTTCGAGGCCGGCACGGTGGCGGAATCACTGCCAACCATCGAGATCCCGCGCGACGATCTCGCCGCCGGTATGGCGGTGTTCGCGCTGCTAGCCGCCGCCGGGCTGACCGCCTCGAACAGCGAATCCCGCCGTTTGATCAAAGGCGGCGGCTGCCGGGTCAACGATGTGGCGGTGAAGGACGAGAAAGCCGAAATCGGCCTCGACGCGCTAGACGGCGACGGCGTCATTAAACTATCGGCGGGTAAGAAACGCCACGTTTTGGTGCGACCGGTCTAACAGACCCGACTATTCGGTCGGCAGCGGCTCCGGCGGCTCGGTCGAGCCTTCATCGGTTCCGCCACCGTTGCCGGAGCCGAAAAAAGGCTTACGGAAAACGCCAGGAACAAATACCGTCAAGGGGTTAACCAATACATTTGGATCGTCGAGCGGCCCGCTGACCGAATATCCGACGGCGATGAGCCCGTCGCCGACGAGTAACTGTACACCCGGAATACTGCTGAGAATCTTGTTGATCACATCAGCCAGGGCAACCTCGCCCTTGAGTTCAATTTTCTCGGACACGCGGTCAATGCGCCCGGTACTGATAATGCCGACACCGGCGCCGCGCGCTTTGGCGTCGCCGATTAGAACCTCGTTATCAGAAGCTTCGAAAGGTATCTCGGCGCGGCGCATGGAAACGCCGGTGCCAGACACCGCGTCTGAGATGCCGCTAAAAGACGCCAGGGATAATATCCGCACGAAGACCGAACTTTCGTTGAGCTTAAAGTCCTTGAGGTCCATCTGTCCGGCCAAAATCTCTTCGCCGTCACGATCGATGAATGTGCCCACTACTTTCAGATCGCCGCCCTCGATGGTCGTAATCCAATCGAGCGCGCGCAAAATACCGCCGCCGTCGTTGGACTCGATCGAGACCTCCCGTTGGCCGTTGACTGTGCGCAGTTGAAGGTCGATCTGCCCGGCATTCGACAGCGTCCCCAGCAGGCTAATATCGCTCCAGTCCTCGCCATCATGGATCATCCGGCCGGTTGGGTTCAGTAGCGCCGTCTCCTCCCCCAACCGGATGCGCCGCACCGGGTTATCGTCATCGATGCGCACCCGCAGCGCCGGCGGCTTGCCGTCACCTTCGGCGAAGGCTTCCTGCACCAGTAAACGAAGGTCCAAATTCCCGCCGCCGATCACCGCGTCGGGCACCCCGTCGTCGCCAAACGCCACGCGCAGAGAAATATCCGTTTCATTGAGCACCAGCCGGCTCAAATCGAGTTCCGAGACCTCCGGACCATCGGCGCCCCGGCGCAGCGTCACCCGACCCTCCGTCGACAGGCCGGGCGCGGTGACGGTGAAGTTCGAAATCTCACTCAACACGCCATCGCGGCCAACAATCTTGACCGTCGCGGCGCCGGGTTCGCCGACCGGTTTCTGCCAACCGAAATCCAACAGGGATAAGGTTGCGTCGCTAAGATTGAGGTCGGCCGCGCCCTGTTCGGCGCCATCGATGCCGATTTCATAGGTCAGCCCAACCCCGACCGGGCCGGTTAATACGGGCGCGGCCGCTAAACCGAACGTCTCGCGGCCCACATCATCGAGAACGGTTTGCACTTCATAGCGGGTGCGCAGCGCGGTTTCGTAGGTAAAATTCTCGGTCCAGGTCACCTTGACCGGTACGCCGGAAAGGGCGCCCGCCCCCTTTGCGACCAAGGTTTTCGTATTCACCGTCAGATCAAAGTTGCCTTGGGTAATATTGGCGCCGAAGACGCCGGCCGGCGCATTGATATTTTCAAGGCGCGACGATGCCGCCACATCGATTTCATCGACCGATAGAGCGTTGAGCAGCGGGAACCCCAGCACCACATCGGTGGTTTGGGTACCGCTTGTCTGCGCCGGGTCGATGCCAAATCCCGAAATAAAGTTCAGGGGGTCCTCGTCCAATAGGGCCAGCGCATCGCGAACGGGGCCGGCGATCGTCGCCTCAATTTGCGCTGTCTCGATTGGCGCCGAACCGGTGAGACCGTTTATGGCCACCTTTCCGCCGGTGACGCGCAGGTCGCCAACACCACCCTCGCGCACATCGATGACCAGGTTAACGCCGTCAAACCGGCCTTTTCCGGACACCTGCCGCACCGGCGGCATGGGTCGCAAATAATGAACCGTCGCCCCGCGAATATCGATCTCACCTGTCGCTTCGCGCAACTCAATCGCCTCAATGTCATCCAGGCGCGTGGTCGCGGACAATGACAAAACAGCCCGATCGACTACGCCATCCTTGATATTCTTGGTAATCCAAGCGCGCGCGTTGACCCCAACTTCCGGCGGCCACAAATTTGGCAAATCATTGGCCGGGACGGCTTCGGCCTTTACGTCGATGTTCGTTTCGAGAATTTCATCCTGGCGTATTACATCACCGCTGAGCCGCACGACCGGCCCACCAAGATCGATCGCGGCCTCGTCGATCACCACATTGCTCAACGCATCGGTCACCCGGCCGCGAAGCGTGATTTGGCTTACTGGCAGTGGCGCCTTGTAGTATTCCGGAGCCGAAATTTCGCCGGCGCCGCCGGATAGATCGAAATTAGCGTCTTCCACCGCCAGGTTCGCCGAAAGCGACAGGGCCAGGGTTCCCGATACCGGTAAATTCAGCCGGCCGAGCGGCTCAAGGCGCGGCTCCAGGGACGCCAATACCGACGGCAATAAATTATCGAACGACACGCCCAATTCGACAGCCTGGGTGATTGCGTTTAGCAATCCGGAAATTTCGAACCGGGCGAACTCACCGCCGGCATCGAGCACAATCGTGCCGTCCGCCTGGATGCCATTTTCATCGCGTTCCAGTGCAACATCGGCGCGCTGGGCGGTCCAATTACGGCCGCTTTGGCGATCTTCAAAATCGATCAGCGCGCTTGAAATAGATATCCGGCGCAGATAGCCGGTGGATGAATTCAGGTCCGGCTCGTCCAGCAAATTGCCGAGCAGGCCCATTTCCCCGCCGCCGGACGGTTCGCTCGCCGAGACCGCCCCAATACCGACGAATATTTCGCCGTCGGGGGTGCGCACGACCCGCAGGCGAGGGCCGAACAACTCAAGCCCAGTGGGCGCGATGAGACCGCGCATCAGCGCGCGCGCGCTCAACTGCACCGCCATCTCCGGCACCGCAGCACCGACCGTACCGTCGGTATCGAGGATCTCGAGGCCAACCGCGCGCAGATCGAGCGTGCGTTCCAAGCCAGCCCAGGTGATGACGGTATCGTGCAGGCGAACCTGGACATCGTCGGTGCCACCGCTTAAGGCCTGTTCAACGTAGGGCGTTAGGAAGCTCAGACTGACCGGACCGCGGCTGAGTTGCCATATCGCGACCAGCGCGAACAATGCCGCGCCGAGCAATGTAGCCGCCAGGAAGAGCAGCAGAAACTTTGAACTTCGGACTATCACCCAACACTATCCCGCGTTGCGCCCGTTCCCCGATCGTAGCGCAGCCTTGACCCGACCCACGGCATACCGCAGTCTGCCGGAAAATCAAACTGTGCCATGCGCTTTACCCTCGCGGCAGACCTTGAAAGACGTCCCAAACCGGCCGATCCCGAACGCCTCGCGCGCGGAATCGAACGATTTCGCGACGCCGCCGATCGAACCGACGATACCGCGGTGGCGAGGTTCGCCCGTGACGCACTCAACGATGGCGCCACCAACACCGTACTCGAGGCGGCATTCGGAAGCAGTCCCTTTCTGACCCAGTGTATCTTGTCCGATATTGGGTTTGTCGCGGCGCTATTCGAGGCGGGTCCCGATCAAGCTTTCGATACCACCCTGGCGGAACTCAGCGTCGCCGAGGCCCTGTCCGACAGCGCCGCCGTCGGCATTGCCTTGCGCAAGGCCAAGCGCCAGGTCGCCTTGGCGACCGGGTTGGCGGATATCGCCGGCCATTGGCCGCTCGAAGCCGTCACCGAGCGATTGAGTCGGTTTTGCGACCGCGCCTTGAGTGTCGCCCTGAAACATTTAGTGCGGCGCGCCCACGAAAGCGGCGCCATCGAACTGCCCGATCCCGATCAGGCCGATCAAAATTGCGGTCTGTTCATCATGGGTATGGGGAAACTCGGCGCGTTCGAACTCAATTATTCCAGCGATATCGACCTCATCGTTTTTTATGACGAGGACACGGTAAAAACCGCCGAGCCAGACAAACTCCAATCGACCTTTGTCCGGCTCACGCGGAACCTGGTGCGGCTGATGGATGAGCGCACCGGCGACGGCTATGTGTTTCGCACCGATTTGCGGCTGCGCCCCGACCCGGGCGCCACACCGGTCGCTATTACCACCATGGCCGGGGAAACCTACTATGAGAGCCTGGGTCAAAACTGGGAACGCGCGGCGATGATCAAGGCGCGCATTGTGGCTGGCGATCATGCCGCCGGGACACGGTTCCTGCACGCGCTCCGGCCTTTCATCTGGCGACGTCACCTGGACTTCGCGGCGATCGAGGATATTCACTCGATTAAGCGCCAAATCCACGCCCACAAGGGCGGCAGCACCGTGGCCGTCGGGGGCCATAACATTAAGCTGGGGCGCGGCGGCATTCGCGAAGTCGAATTTTTCGCCCAGACCCAGCAGCTCATCTGGGGCGGCCGCGACCCGTCTTTGCGCGCCTCGGGCACGACGGATGCCATTCGCGCCCTGGTCGCAGCCGAACGGGTCACCGAGCAGGCGGGCGCCAACATGACCAACGCCTACCGGTTCTTGCGCCAGCTCGAGCACCGGCTGCAAATGATCGACGACCAACAGACCCACACCCTGCCCGACGACGATGCCGGTTTGGAAAATGTCGCGGCGTTTCTGGGCTACCCCGACCGCGACGCGTTTGAGGGTGACTTGCTCGGCCATTTGCGAACGGTGGAAAACCATTACGCCGAATTGTTCGAAGAATCGCCTTCTCTGGGGGGGGCCGGAGTTTTGGTCTTTACCGGGGCGGAGGATCACCCCGACACGTTGAACACATTGGTCGAGATGGGGTTCACCGATACCGAATCGATCTCGGCGACGATCCGCGCCTGGCATCATGGCCGCTATCGCGCCACCCGCAGCACTCGCTCGCGCGAGCTCCTTACCGAGCTGATGCCAGCGCTATTGGCGGCGCTGGGGCGCACCGCCAATCCCAACATCGCCTTTCGCCGCTTCGACGAAATGCTGGCCGGCCTGCCCGCCGGGGTACAGTTATTTTCCCTGTTTCTCGCCAACCCCGAAGTCCTCGACCTGGTCGCCGAGATCGTCGGCGGTTCGCCGCGGCTGGCGGAGATTCTGAGCCGCAACCCGTTACTGCTCGACGGTGTCCTCGATGCGAACTTCCAGGAATTGCCCGACGCAACGGCCCTACAGGCGGGCCTCGATGAGAAGTTGGACCAAGCCCGCGACATGCAGGACGTCCTTGATATCGCGCGGCGCTGGGCGAATGACGAGAAATTCCGCGTCGGCGTGCAGATACTGCGCCACCAGACCGATATCGACCGCGCCGATCTGGCGTTTTCCGACATCGCCGACACCACGATCAGCGCCTTGTTGCCGCTGGTCCTGGAAGAATTCGCCGTGCAGCACGGCCATTGCCCCGGCGACGGCTTCGCGGTTTTGGCACTGGGGAAGCTGGGCGGTCGCGAACTTTCGGCGACCTCGGATTTGGACCTGGTGTTTCTCTACGACGTTCCCGACGGCGGCGGCGAAAGCGCCGCCTCCGACGGTCGCAAGCCGCTATCCCTGCCCCACTACTATCAACGCTTCGGCCAGCGGCTGATCAACGCCCTGACAGCGATGACCGGCGAAGGCGGATTATTCGAGATCGATATGCGTCTGCGCCCGTCGGGCAATGCCGGCCCCCTGTCGGTGAGCCTGGAGACCTTCGCCCAATATCAGCGCGAGAGCGCCTGGACCTGGGAACATCTCGCGTTGACCCGCGCCCGGGTGGTCAGTGCCACGCCGGCTTTCGCCGCGCGCATCGACGACGCCATCAGCGCCGCCTTGGTCACCGAGCGGGCGCCGGACGATCTGTTGCTGGCGGTCTCCGATATGCGCCATCGCCACGCCGAAGAACATTCAGCCCATAATATCTGGCAGGTGAAATATTTGCGCGGCGGCTTGGTCGATTGCGAATTCATCTGCCAGTATTTGCAACTGCGCCACGCTCACGATCACCCGGATATTCTCGATACCGGCACCGTCACCGCCTACAACAAGCTGGCGGCGGCGGGGTTGCTCGACCGCGACAGCGCCGACGATCTGATCGAGGCAACCCGCCTGTGGCGGCGCTTGCAGGGACTGTTACGCATCGCCATGGAAAGCGATTCCCTGCCTGACCAATTTCCCGCGCCCTTACGCGCCACCTTGACCGCGTCCGCCGGCGCCGTTGACTTTGCCGCGCTCGAAGCGAAAGTGACGCAAACAGCGGATCGTGTCTGCGACTATTACAATCAACTGATCGAAGCGCCGGCGGACGAAATTCGCAGCCGGGTAAATACGACAACCAAGAAGGAGCCAACCCCATGAGCGTTTCCGAAGGTGACAAGGCGCCCGCCTTCACGATGACCACCGATGGCGGCGACACGGTGAGCCTGAAGGACCTGAAAGGCCAAACCGTCGTGCTCTATTTTTATCCGAAAGACGACACGCCGGGTTGCACCAAGGAGGCCTGCGGGTTCCGCGACTTGATGCCCGACTTCAGCGGCGTCGACGCCACCATCATCGGCGTGTCGAAGGACAGTGTGAAGCGCCACGACAAGTTCAAGGCCAAGTATGAGCTGCCCTTCACCCTGGCCAGCGATGAGGATGGCGCGGTGTGCGAGGCCTATGGTACCTGGGTGTTGAAGAAGCTCTATGGCCGCGAATATATGGGCATCGAACGCGCCACCTTCCTGATCGACGGCAAGGGCGTCATCCGCAAGATCTGGCACAAGGTCAAAGTCGCCGGACATGTGGAGGACGTTCTGGAAAGCGCCAAGGCTCTTTGAACGAACTAACAGCGCCCAGTCTGGCCGAGGCGGCGGCGCAAATTCTGGCGACCGCGGACCCAGCAGCGAAAGCGCGGCTGTCGGTGTTCACCGCCAGGGCCTGGCAAACCGGTCAACTCCCCATCGGCACCACCCAGCCACCCGACCGGCCGGCCCGGCCGGACCAACCGGCCCTGCGCCCGCCCAACGAAGTGCCGCGCCGGCGCATCAACACCGCCGTCCGGGGCCGGGTCGCCCTGCTTCATGCGTTGGCCCATATCGAACTCAACGCCATCGATCTGGCCTGGGACATCATCGCCCGCTTCGCCAACCCGGAACTACCGCGACAATTCTTCGCCGACTGGGTTCTGGTGGCATCCGAAGAGGCCAAACACTTCGTCCTGCTGGCCGAGCGCCTGACCGAGCTCGACGCCGCCTATGGCGACCTGCCGGCCCATGACGGCCTGTGGGAATCGGCTCTTGCGACGCGCCACGATTTGGCGGCGCGCCTCGCCGTGGTGCCCCTGGTGCTCGAAGCGCGCGGCCTCGACGTGACACCGGCGATGATCGCCAAACTGCGCAAGGCCGGCGACAACGCCTCGGCGGATATTCTCGACATCATTTACCGCGACGAGATCGGCCATGTGCGGGTCGGCCGGCGCTGGTTCGACTTTACCTGCGCCGCGCGCGGCCTCGACCCCGAACCGGCCTGGCGCGGCCTTGTGGATACTTACTTTAAAGGGGCACTCAAGCCACCTTTCAATACGGCCGCCCGCGACCAAGCCGGCATCCCACAATCCTGGTACTCACTGGCGTCGTGAGGCCTTAGCTAGGCCTCAGCGCCCACCTCGCTATCGCTGGAGATATGGCTGGCCAGCGACGCTTCGAGGAAGCGGTCCAGATCGCCGTCGAGGACGGCCTGGGCGTTGCCGGTCTCCACTTCCGTGCGCAAATCTTTGACCATCTGGTAGGGGTGCAGCACGTAGGAGCGGATTTGGTGACCCCAGCCGATATCGGTCTTGGCGTCCTGCGTCTCCTGCGCCTCGGCCTCGCGCTTTTGTAATTCATGCTCATACAAACGCGCCCGCATCATATCCATGGCCGTCGCCCGGTTGCGGTGTTGCGAGCGGTCGTTCTGACACTGTACGACGATCCCGGTGGGCAAATGGGTGAGCCGGATGGCGCTGTCGGTCTTGTTGACGTGCTGGCCGCCCGCCCCCGACGCGCGATAGGTGTCGACGCGCAGATCCTTGTCCTCGATTTCGATCTCGATGGAATCGTCGATCACCGGATAGACCCACACGGACGCGAAACTGGTGTGGCGGCGCGACTGGCTGTCGAACGGCGAAATGCGCACCAGCCGATGGACGCCGGCCTCGGTCTTCAGCCAGCCGTAGGAATTCAGGCCGCTGACCTTGAAGGTCGCCGATTTCAGCCCGGCCTCCTCACCGGTGCTTTCCTCGATCCATTCGACTTGGCAGTCATGGCTCTCAGCCCAGCGCACATACATGCGCACCAGGATCTGCGCCCAGTCCTGGGATTCGGTGCCACCCGCGCCGGCGTTGATTTCCACATAGCAATCGTTGCCGTCGACTTCGCCGGAGAGCAGGCTCTCCAGCTCCATCTTCTCCGCCAACGGGCCCAGTGACTGGATCACCGCTTCGGCTTCGGCGACCACATCGCCATCGTCTTCGGCCTCGCCCAGTTCGATCATGCCCACCGAATCTTCCAATTCGGCTTCCATTTCGCGCACCCGGTTGAGGGATTTTTCGAGCTGAGTGCGCTCGCGCATGAGGGCTTGCGCGCGCTCCTGGTCCGCCCACAGATCAGGATCCTCGGCGAGCTGGTTCAACTCCTCGAGGCGTTTGACCGCGTTGTCCCAGTCAAAGATGCCTCCGCATCAGGGCGAGCGACTGGCGGATGGTCTCTACGAGTTGGGTGGTCTCAGCGCGCATTCTTCAATTCCAAGGATAACCGGCGGGCCGGCGGATAGTTCAGCCGGCGACAAGCCAACAAATCTCATCGATTCCGTCAATATAGAAGCCGGCAATATAGACCCTGAACAGAGGGTCGCGCCTAATAAATACCGCGGGTCGGTTTCGCGGTCCGCTGGCGACTGCCCCTGGCGGCGCCATCCGGCCGGTAGCCGCCATCGACCACCGCACCCAACTCGGTCGGCTCGGTACCCGGCTTGAAGGCCTCCAGAATGACGCGCTTCTCACCGCGCTGGGCGACCACGCCGGTCGACGCGTTGACCCGCACCAACCGAATGCCCGACGGCACGCGGAACGGGATCGCCGGCTGATCTTCCAATGCCGCGGCCATAAAGTCGCGGAAGATCGGCGCGGTCACCGAAGAGCCGGTCTCCTTCGGTCCCAAGGGCTTGGGTTCGTCGAAGCCGACGAAGACACCGACGGCGAGATCGGGCGAAAAGCCGACGAACCAAGTATCCAGCGAATCGTTGGTGGTTCCGGTCTTACCCGCCAAGGGCTTACCGACCGCGCGAATGCGAACGCCGGTGCCACGCTGCACAACCCCTTGCAGCATTGAGACCATCTGGTAGGCGGTACCTGAATCGAGCAACTCGGCGCGGAGATCGGGCGGCTGCGGCGGCGCCTGTCCGTCCCACTCCAAATTCCGGCAATCCTCGCAAGGCCGCGCATCGTGATTAAACACCGTATTGCCTTTACGATCCTGGATACGGTCGATTAGCGTTGGCGTGACCTGCTTGCCGCCGTTGGCGATCATCGCATAGGCGGTCACCAGGCGTAGCAACGTGGTCTCGCCGGCCCCGATCGACATGGAGAGCTGGCGTGGAATATTGTCCATGACGCCCAGACGCTCAGCGTATTGGGCAACCTGTTCCATCCCCACGGTCTGCGCCAGGCGCACGGTCATCAAATTGCGCGACTTCTCGATGCCCAAGCGCATCGGGCTCGGACCATAGAACTTGTTGGTGTAGTTGGCCGGTTTCCATTTGCCCAAACCGGGACCTTGGTCGATGACGAACGGCGCGTCGAGGACCAGGGAGGACGGCGTGAACCCGTTATCCAACGCCGCCAAATAGACGAAGGGCTTGAACGCCGAACCCGGCTGGCGCCACGCCTGGGTCGCGCGGTTGAACTCGCTCTCGGCAAAATCGAGACCGCCCGACATGGCCAGCACCCGGCCGGTATGGGGGTCGATAGCGACGATCGACCCGTTCACATCGGGGATCTGCCGCAATCCGAAGCTGTTCTCCGGATAAGGTTCGCCCTCGCTGTCTTCCGTCACGGCTTCGACCAGAATAACGTCGGCCACATTCAAGACCTGGGATACTTTTTTCACGCTGGGACCGCGCTTCTGACCCTCGAGCCATTGCCGCGCCCATTTGACTTCGGCCAGGGGTATTTGTCCCTTCTGGCCATCGTCGAAACCGATCAGCGCCTCTTTTTTCTGGTCGTCGACAGTCAGTACGACAGCGAGCCGCCACTCACCGCTGCCCGCTGGTACCACGACCTCTGTCAACCTTTGGGCCCAGCTATCCATGGCCTCGAAAGCGTGGACCGGTCCGCGCCAACCATGGCGCCGGTCGTAGGTAATCAATCCGTCGCGCAATTCCCGTTGGGCGATGCGTTGCAGGCGCGGATCGAGGGTCGTGCGTACCGATAGTCCACCCTGGTAAAGCGCGTTATCGCCGTAGCGCTCGGCGAGCTCACGGCGAACCTCTTCGGCAAAATAGGGCGCGCTGATTCTGGCCGCGCCATCGGTACGCGCAACGTTGATCGCGGCGCTCCGGGCAATATCGCCTTCGATCGGCGGTATGTAGCCATCCTCGACCATCCGGCCGAGAACGTAATTACGCCGCTCGACCGCCGCATCGTAATAGCGCAGCGGGTTGTAATTATTCGGCGCTTTGGGCAAGGCAGCCAGAAAGGCGGCTTCCTCAACAGTCAGCTCGTCGAGCGATTTATCGAAATAGTTGCTCGCCGCGGCGGCGATCCCGTAGGAGCCAAAGCCGAGATAAATCTGGTTGAGATAAAGCTCGAGGATCTCGTCCTTGGTGAAAACGCGCTCCATGCGAAACGAAATGATCGCCTCGCGAATTTTGCGGGTTATCGAAACGTCTTTGGTCAGCAGAAAATTCTGCGCGACCTGCTGGGTAATCGTGGACGCACCAACCGGCCGGCGGCCTTTGCCATAGTTTTTCACGTTGGTCACGACCGCGCGCGCCACGCCGATCATATCGACGCCGGGATGGCGGTAGAAATTTTGATCTTCGGCCGACAGAAAAGCGTTGATGACCTGCTTCGGCATGGTCGATACGGGGACGAAAACCCGCCGCTCGACCGCATACTCGGCCAGCAAACTACCATCGCCAGCATGCACGCGCGTGGTCACCGGCGGGCTGTAATTGGCCAATTGGCGATAGTCGGGCAAGTCCCGGCCAAATTCCCAGAACACCCAGATCGCCCCGCCGGCGGCGATCAAGCTGCCCAGCAGGCCAAGGCCGAATAGATATCCAAGCCAACGCAGCATGCTATTCCGTCCGAATATCGGTACCGGCGCGTATCGGTTTCACCTTGTTCCGCACCCACATATAAGAAAACATGAGGGTCTTAACACACTATGATTGTGGCAGGTTTAAGAAATATCGATCCGGCTAGCGGGCCGCGGCGCTCTCATTCGTCTCCAAATAACGCACGACCGAGCGCACAATCGCGCCACTCAACGCCCGCCGATAGGCCGGATCGCGTAATTTCCGCTCTTCTTGGCGATTGGTGACATAGCCCAATTCGACCAAAACCGAAGGCACATCGGGCGCTTTCAACACCGCGAACCCGGCAGACCGCCATGGCCGTTTAACCAATTTGGCCGATCGACCGACTTCCTTAACCATGATATCGCGGGCGAACTGCACCGAAAGTTCGTTGGTCTTGGCCTGGGCGAAGTCTATCAAAATATTTTGAACGTCATCGCTATAGGTGCCCAAGTTGAGACCGCCGATGACGTCGGCTTTATTTTCCTTGGCCGCCAACGCCTGCGCTTCAGCGTCGGACGCCTTTTCAGACAGGGTATAGGCGGAAAATCCTCGGATCGAGGCCATGTCATGGCTGTTCACATGCAACGACAGAAACAACGACGCCTCGGCGCGCCGCGCCGCCCGCACCCGGTCGCGCAGAGACAGGAAGATATCGCGCTCGCGGCTCAGCACCGCCTTTATCCGGCCGCCGGCTTCCAATTGGCGTTTAATCTCCTTGGCGTAGGCCAGGACGATATCTTTTTCAAAGACCCCCGTGGCCCCAACCGCGCCGGGATCCACACCGCCATGGCCAGCGTCGAGCACCACCACCGGGATGGCGCGTTTTAGCGGTTCGGTGCGCAATGGCGGCACCGCGGCAGCGCTCGCCGCGGCAACCGGCGGCGTCGGCCGCATGGCCGCAATAAAGCCGGCGCGGTCGGTCGGCGCCAAATCGATCACCAAGCGCCATGGCTTCGCGCCGTCGGGCGGCAAGGTGAAGCTCTTTGCGACCTTGGCCGAATTGCGTAAATCGAGCACCAGCCGGCTGGTGCCCGGCCGGAACAGGCCGTAGCGCAGGCGTTCCACCAACCCGCCCCGCGCGCTCAAGCGAGACGACGGCAAGGTGAAGTCGACCTCCGGCAAATCGATTACAATGCGGAATGGATCGGGCAATCCAAAGATCCGCGGCTCAACCTTTTGGCTAAGATCGATGACAAAACGGGTCGAATTATCGCGGATTCCAATCCGCAAATCCTTGACCTCGAGACCTTGGGCGGCGGCCGGGACCGAACCAAAGCCAATGCTCAGAAAGGCGGCGTAAACCGCTGCCACAACGGTAAAATAGCCCAGTCGGTGAACTTTGCGACGGCAAAATTTAGCGGCGCCAGAGATCATGGTTATTAGCTATATCCCCGTAATACACCGCGTCGCAACACACTTCCTTGTTGTTCAATGCGTTAATAACGTTGTCGAAGCGCCCGCGCATCGCTATCTTGATGGCAGCGAACAGCTGAAATTGCCGTATTTGCAGGGTAGATGCATTAAGCGGCGCGCCCTTGAGACACCGGCCTGCCAAGTATGAGGTCAGCCCGGAACATCAAACGGCGGGTCGCCTTGTAAAGCTCCGCAAAGGCAATAGTAGATTGGTAAAACATCGAAGTTTGTCATCAGAGTATTTGCTCTTTTGACTCGGTGGCCGGCAGAAATCTCACCGTACTGGCGTACATAACACGCCGTTCGACGGTTAGAGAGCGGCCCCCAAGCTTCGCACAAAGCGGTATCCGCCTCACCCAACGTTCGCATGGGTGGCATGTGGCTCTTCCGCGGAGCGAATAAAATGACGAAAAGAATGCTGATCGACGCAGCCCACGCCGAGGAAACGCGGGTCGTCGTCGCAGAAAATACCGAACTTCTCGAATTCGATTACGAAACCACCACGAAAAGCCAACTCAAGGGTAATATCTACCTGGCGAAAGTAACCCGGGTTGAGCCTTCGCTGCAGGCCGCGTTCGTGGATTTTGGCGGCAACCGCCACGGCTTTCTGGCCTTCAACGAAATCCATCCCGACTATTACCGCATTCCGGTCGAAGACCGCGAAGCGCTGATCGCGGAATCCGCGGAGGTCGCCGAAGACGGCGACGATGCAGACGAACTGGAAATCGACGAACCAAGTTCTGAAGCCGAAGACGGCGAGAGCGACGAAGACCGGGATGGCGAAAGCGAAGCCGTCGAAGTTCTGGGCGACAACGCCGAAGACGATATCGCCGAATTGGGCGATGCCCACCGCAAGCGCCTGCGTCAATTGACCCGGATGTACAAAATCCAGGAGGTCATCAAACGGCGGCAGATTTTGCTGGTGCAGGTCGTCAAGGAAGAGCGCGGCAATAAAGGCGCTGCGCTGACCACCTATTTGTCCCTGCCCGGACGTTACTGCGTGTTGATGCCCAACACCTCGCGCGGCGGCGGCATCAGCCGCAAGGTCTCCAATCCGGCCCATCGCAAGCGCATGAAGACGATCATGGCCGATCTGGAGATTCCCGAGGGCATGGCGGTGATCATGCGAACCGCGGGGGTGGAACGAAACAAAGCCGAAGTACGCCGCGATTACGAATATCTGCGCCGCACCTGGGACGAAATCCGCGAGCAGACATTGCAGTCCTCGGCACCGGCGATGATCTACGAAGAAGGCGACTTGGTGAAACGCTCGCTACGCGATGTCTATAATCGCGAAATCGAGGAAGTCATTGTCGATGGCGAGGTGGCCTATAAGGCAGCGCGCGCGCTGATGCGCACCATGATGCCGTCGCACGCCAAGCGGGTAAAAAAGTACGCGGATTCCAACATACCCTTGTTCAACCGCTACTCGATCGAAGCCCAGCTCGACGAGATTTACGACCCGATCGTGCATCTGCGCTCGGGCGGCTACATCGTCATCAATCCGACCGAGGCGTTGGTCGCCATCGACGTTAACTCGGGCCGGGCGACGCGCGAACGCAATGTCGAGCAGACCGCCCGCAAGACCAATCTCGAGGCCGCCGACGAGGTCGCGCGCCAACTACGCCTGCGCGATCTGGCCGGTTTGGTGGTGATCGATTTCATCGATATGGACGAAAACCGCAACAATGCCGCGGTGGAACGGCGCATGAAGGAGGCCATGAAGGCCGACCGGGCGCGCATCCAGATCGGTCGCATTTCGCCGCTCGGTCTGCTGGAATTGTCGCGCCAACGCCTTCGCCCCAGCATCCACGAAGCCAGCGCCCAGGTTTGCGTCAGATGCGGCGGCAGCGGCTATGTGCGCTCGACCGAATCGACGGCCCTGCGCGTGTTGCGCGCGGTCGAGGAAGAAGGCATCCGCGCCCGCTCGCGGGCTGTGACGGTTAAAGTCCCGGCCGAGGTCGCGCTCTATATCCTCAATCAAAAGCGCGACATGATTGTCGATATCGAAGCGCGCTATAGTTTCCGGGTCTTTATCGCCGTCGATGCGGAGCTGACCCCGCCGGACTACATCATGGAACGGCTCAATAACGACGCCGCGGAAGGCGAAACCGTCTCCGAGACCGTCGATAGCCGGACCGTGGAAACCACGGCGCGCGAGGAAGAAGAGCGCTCCCGGCGACGGCGGCGTCCCCGCAGGCGCGACAGCGAGACGGCAGACAAGGCCGAGACCATCGACGCGAGCGAAACCGACGAGGCCAAAGCCGGAGACAAGGAAACCGGCGACGGCGAACCGCGTCCCGCATCGCGGCGGCGCGGCCGCAGAGGCGGACGCCGGCGGCGCAAATCTGAGGATTCGTCGACGACCAACGGTGAAACGACAGCCGAAGGTTCGGCTGTTGCCGCGACAGAAACTGACGGTGAAGCGGCTGATTCCGACGCCGCCAAAGAGACCACCGACGGCGAACCGGTTGAAACCGCGCCCATCGAAGTCGCGGAGGCCGAAGAACCGCCAGCCGAAAACGAAGAAACCCCGGCCGAACCGGTGACCGAAGAACCCGCCGAAGAACCCGCCGTTGAAACCGCCGCGGCGCAAGACGACGAAAATGTGGTGAACGGCGAGGAAGAGGCGGTGGAAACGGTCGCGGAGGCCCCGGCGGACGATGCGCCGACGCCGCCGGAAGATCCCCAACGCCCACGCCGCTCCGGATGGTGGAGCCGCGCGACAAGCTAGCCGGCGATCCAGTCTAAATCGGGTTGTTATTTGCGCCACGCGGCGAGGCGTTCGCACGCGCTCCGCATGTCTTCTTCGGTGCCGGCGAAGGAAAACCGGACAAATTTGTGACCGTTGAACGGGTCGAAATCCACCCCCGGGGTCGCGGCGACATGAGCTTCCGCCAACATACGCCGGCAGAATTGCGGGCTGTCATTGGTCATGTGCGCAATATCAGCATAAATGTAAAAGGCGCCATCGGCCGGCGCCAACCGGTCGAAGCCGATCGGCGGCAACCGGTCGAGCAAGATTTCACGGTTGCGGGCATAGCGCGCCACATTGGCGACGACCTCCTCCTCGCTGTCAAAGGCAGCGATGCCCGCATGCTGCGACAGGGTCGGCGGCGAGATAAACAGGTTCTGCGTCAAGCATTCGACCGGCCGCAACAGCGCCTCCGGCACGATCATCCAGCCGAGCCGCCAGCCGGTCATGGAAAAATATTTCGAAAAGCTGTTGATCACGATCGCATCGTCATCCAGCCCGGCGGCTGTCACCGCCGCGTCGCCATAGGTAATGCCGTGATAGATCTCGTCTGAAATTAATCGAATGCCGGCTTGATGGCAGTAATCGATCAACGCGCTAAAATCCTTGGCGCCGACCATGGTCCCCGTCGGGTTGGAGGGGCTGGCCAGGATCAGCCCGTCGAGTTCACCAGCGGCTTCCAGCAATTTCGGCGTCGGTTGGAACCGGTCCTCCACGGTGGTTTCGAGGAGCACCGGCTCGACGCCCAGCGCCGTCAGAATATTGCGATAGGCCGGATAGCCCGGCGCGGCCAAAGCCACCCGGTCGCCCGCCTCGAAGGCCGATAAAAACGCCAGCAGAAATCCACCCGACGAACCGGTCGTCACGACGACGCGCTCGGCCGCCACATCGACGCCGTAGAAGTCTCGATAATGGCGCCCGATTCGTTGGCGCAGTTCGGGCACGCCCAAGGAATCGGTGTAGCCCAACAGCTCGTCTTGGAGAGCCTGCTGAGCCGCGGCGACGACCTTTTGCGGCGCCGGCGTTCCCGGCTGGCCGACCTCCAGATGCAGCACGTCTTCACCCGCCGCCGCCAGTTCGTTGGCGGCGCGCATGACGTCCATGACGATAAACGGATCGATCAGCCCGCGTTGGGCGACTTTCAAGGCCATCCTAACTACCTGTGCAGGGGCGCAATACGGAACTTAATTTTCATCAGCGCTCACCGCCAAACCGTGGCCGCGTGGTTCGGCGACGAACTGGCAATTGGGTTCCCGCGGCAGTCCCGCGGGACATCTGAACCCATTAATCCGCCCGAGATTTTCCTGCAGCTGCAATGTGTAGCCCGCCTTCTGCAAAAAATCCTGTACCGGTTTCGCCAATCCGGGCTCGGCGATCACGACATCGGGGTTGCCGGTATTGTAGGTTCGCGCCCGGGTAATCGCGGCACCGATATCGCGGTCCGCTGTCAGCGTGTCCAACGCGACGGCGGCCAAGCTGGCCGGCGACCCGCCCGATATAGCAGCGCCGAAAAACACCTGGTCGTTGACCGGATTGGCCACCAGGACGGCGCTGGGCTGGCCGGCGCGTGCGCCGCTGGCCGGCGCCGCCAACAGCATCCCGGTGCCCGGCGCCGCCTTATCTACGCCGAACGGACGGTTGAGTGTAAACGAGCAAGCGACGGCGTCGCCCGTCACATCGACCGCCACCAGGGACACGCCGTCGTGGCGGCCGCGCGCCGCATAGTCGACAATTGAGGCACCGTTGCCGGCCGCCGGTTGATGGCGGCTGCGGTCATGACCGGCGACCAGTTTGGCTACGGCATTGGCGGAGATGATATCGCCCGCCTCGCCCCCACCGCCCTGCGCGTAAGCGCGCGACGCGACCTCCGCCAGCAGATGCGCGCGTTGGCCGGCATCGCCGTCGGCATAGCGGTCGTCATCGTCGCCGGCAGCCCAAAGCTGTGCCGCGATGGCGCCGCCCACAGCTGGCGGCGGCGGAAAATAAATCAGCTCGTTACCAAGCTCCATCTGCAGGGGTTTGAGCAATTTTGGACGGTATTCGCGTAGATCGTCAGGGGTCATCGCCGCCCCGGTGCGCTGGATGGACTCGGCGACCTGCCGCCCGAGCGAACCATTGTAGAATTCACCGGCGCCGCGCGTGCGGATCACCGTCAGCATGGCGGCCAATTCGATCTGCCGGACCACCTGCCCCTCGGTGATCTCGCCGCTATCGAGGCCGAAGATGCGACGCGCCTCCGGGTCGCCGCGGAGCGTCCCGGCGGCCAACTGTAGATCGCGGGCAAAGGCACGCGATATGGCGTGCCCGTCACGGGCAAAATTCTCCGCCGGTATCAACAGGTCGGCCCAGTTGAGCCGCCCATAGCGCGCATGCACCAGCGCCATGCCACGGACATTGCCGGGAATCCCCACCGTCGCATCGCGGCTGCCACCGGCCGGCGTACCGGTCAGAAACTCCACCACTTCGACCCGGCTGTTCTCCCGCTCATGGATGAGGCAAACACCGCCACCGCCCAGGCTGGCGCCGCCGGGCATGGTTACCGCCATGGTGAAATAGGCCGCCACCGCCGCGTCGGCGGCGCTGCCACCGGCCGACAGCACATCGCGGCCAATCAGCGCAGCACGCGGCTCATCGACAATGATGCCGCCGAAGAAACCCTCGATAAAGCCGGCTTCGCCCTCTTCCAGTCCACTACCCCCGCATGCACTCAAGCCCAGCGCCAGAAATAATGGTAGTTTTCGCCCTAATTGACGCCACATTCTCGTGTACCTAGTTTGTTGTAATGGCATTGGAACTGAGCCCATGCACCGAGTAGTTCAACTTTTCTGCGCGGCGATCATACTGACTGCCCTGACAACCGCACCAGCAGAAAGTCAAAGGAACGGAATTAGACTCGTCCGCGACGCGGAGATTGAAAATATCATCCGCGGCTACTCGACGCCAATTTTCAATGCGGCGGGACTGTCGGCCGAGGACGTCAATATACATCTGGTGCGCGACAATCGGTTGAACGCATTTGTCGCCGGCGGTCAGCGGCTTTTTATTAACACCGGCTTATTGATGCGCGCCGAAGACCCCAACGCGGTGATTGGCGTCATCGCGCACGAAGCGGGCCACATTGCCGGCGGTCACCTGGCGCGCATCCAAGACGAACTGCGCAACGCGGAACTCAAATCCATTTTGGCCGCGGTGGTCGGCATCGCGGTGGGCGCGGCGACCGGCGATGGCGCGGCCGCTGGCACCATTATTCGGGGCAGGCAAGGCGCCGCCATCACCGATCTGTTGAAGTATAGCCGCACGCAAGAATCCGCTGCCGACGCCGCAGCCCTTAAATACCTCGATGCAACGGGCCAGTCAGCGCGCGGCATATCCGAGTTCTTCCGGCTCCTGCAGGCCGATATCCGGCTGCAAGGCGGCCGTGAACATCCCTATTTATCGAGCCATCCCTTGACCAATGACCGCATCAGCGTGGTCGATAATCATGTCGCGTTATCGCGTTTCGCTGACGCTCAAGTGCCACGGCAACAAATCATCGACCACCAGATGATGCGGGCCAAACTTATTGGCTTCATGCAGCCGCTCGCCAGTGTGCTGAGAATTTTCCCGGAAACGAATAATTCGGTGCCGGCGCGCTATGCCCGATCGACCGCCTTTTACCTCGAAGGGAACCTGGCCAAGTCGATCCCGCTGATCGACGGGTTGATCGCCCAGGCGCCCAAGAACCCCTATTTCCACGAGCTCAAAGGCCAGATGCTATTCGAGAATGGCCGTATAGAGCAATCGCTCGGGCCCTACCGTAAGTCGGTTGAGCTGGCGCCGGAGGAACCATTGCTTCGCACCGCCCTGGCGCGCGCGCAGATCGAGACTGAAGACCAAGCGCTTCTCGAAGAAGCCAGCACACATTTGGAGGCCGCCGCGGGGCGCGAGCCGGACATGCGTGAGATCTGGCGATTAACCACGATCGTTAACGGCCGCCTGGGTCGTCGGGGTGAAATGGCGTTAGCCCAGGCCCAGTTCGAGATATTGGGCGGTGAATATGTCGCCGCCAGAACATTGGCTGACCGCGCCATTGACCAGCTGCCAGTGGGCTCTCCCGGGTGGCTGCGGGCGCAGGATATTCGCGCCGACGCCCAGCAGCGTATTAACTCTAGATAACAAAAACGGTCACCTTTGCGTTACAGGCCAGCGCAACGACTTGCTTCGTTTACACCTGCTCGACCATGATCCGGCCACGCGTAGAAGTTTAGGAGAACGCATGTCTAAAGAGTCCCTTGGAGCGACCCTGGTCGCCGTACTTATGGTCGCGGTGGTCGCTCTGGCGATCCTGTTTCCCAGAGAACAGGCGGGTGAGCAGAGCGCCGAAGCGCCGGCGACCGCCGGCGATAGCGCCCTACCGGCGAATGGCGGGCCGTTCACGGCTCTGCAAAAGAACGAAGTCCGCAACACGATACGCGAATATATTCTGGAGAACCCTGAAGTCATAGTCGAGGCGCTTGAATCGGTTCAAACCCAGCGGCAACAGACCGAGGGACGGCGCCGTCAAAACGCGGTTACCGCACGGGCCGATCAATTGTTTAAGTCGCGCAGCGACCCCAGCGTCGGCCCCGCCAAAGCGTCTGTAACGATCGTCGAATTTTTCGATTACCAATGCCCCTATTGCCGCCGCATGGCGCAACAACTGGCCAAGCTGAACGAGGAAGATCCTGATTTGCGGATCGTCTACAAAGAATTTCCCGTGTTCGGACCGGCCTCGACCTTGGCCGCGCAGGCGGCCATCGGCGCCATGCGCCAGGGTAAGTACGAAGAATTCCACCTTGCGATGATGGGCGTTCGCGGCGCGCCGTCCGAGCGGACAATTTTCCGGGTCGCGGAACGCATCGGATTGGATGCCGGCCGCCTGCGCGCCGATATGAATTCAGCTACCCCGCAACGCTTATTCCAGCGCAATCGTCAGTTGGCGCAAGAGCTCGGCATACGCGGCACCCCAGCCTTCGTTATCGGTGACCAGGTCATCCCGGGCGCCATCGACATCGACCGGCTGAAGGCGCTCATCGCCGAACAGCGCGCCGGGTAGGCCCCTTGTCTAAGCTCTACGCTTAAGCCTCCGCGTCGGGCTGAACTTCGGGGAGCGCTTTCTGAAAAGCGTCCAGAGCGAGACAGGTTGCGTTGATCCGCATCGCCGTCGGATAGCCCGACATGTCGCAGCCGAAGCGCTCGGCATTGTAAATCTGGGGTACCAGGCAGCAATCGGCCATCGTCGGCCTATCGCCATGGCAGAATTCGCCGGTTTCGGAATGTCCGGCGAGCATGCCTTCAAACCCGCTCATACCTTCGGCGATCCAATGCTTGTACCAAGCGTCGTTGCGGGTCGCCTCGTCCACATCGAACGCTTCGCCGATATGGCGCAGAACGCGCAAATTATTCAACGGGTGAATATCGCAGGCGATGGCATCCGAGAGCGCCCGCACCCGGGCGCGTCCGCCAGCACCATCCGGCAGAAGGCGCGGCGTATCGGGGCGGGTTTCGTCGAGATATTCGATGATCGCCAAGGACTGGGTCACGACCGCACCATCGTCATCGACCAGCGCCGGGACCAATCCCTGGGGATTGACCGCCAAATAGGCTTCCGACCTTTGGTCCTTGTGACGCAGGTGAACCGATTCCTGGTCCACCTCTAATCCTTTGATATTGAGCGCTATTCGGACACGGAACGCCGCCGACGATCGGTAATAGTCATAAAGTTTCATGGGTCCCTCTCCCCCCTTAGTGGCCTTACGCTAGGTTATGTATCTCCAGCGGTGGCACCTTATCGGCCGGCTCAAACTGGAATACGCGGCCATAAAAAGTGAGCTCACCGACCAGCGCGCGCTCGACATTCTCGGCCTTACGGAAGCCATGCCCCTCGCCTTCAAATGCCAGATAGGCGACCGGTATCCCCTTCGCCTTCAGGGCATCGACCATGGCCTCGGCCTGGTTCGGCGGCACGACCTTGTCATCGAGCCCCTGAAGAAAAATGACCGGGCAATCGAGCTGATCGGTGTAGTTGATCGGCGAACGTTCCCGGTAGAGAGCCTCACTTTTGGGTAATGGGCCGACGATTCGGTCGAGATAGCGGCTTTCGAATTTATGGGTATCCCGGGCCAATGCCATCAAATCGCCGATGCCGTAATGGCTGGCGCCGGCGGAAAACGTGTCGCGGAATGTCAGGGCCGCGAGCGTGGTAAAACCGCCGGCGCTACCGCCGCGGATCATCAACCGTTTCGGATCGGCATCATCCCGCGCGACCAGAAATTCCGCGCCGGCAACCATATCGTCAACGTCGGCGATCCCCCAATTACCATATAGCGCTTCGCGATAAGCGCGCCCGAAACCGGTACTTCCACGATAATTCACATCGAGCACGGCGAACCCGCGGCTGGTCCAGAACTGAATGGATAGGTTGAGGGCGGCCGATGCGGCGCCAGTCGGGCCGCCATGGCCACGCACAATGAGCGGCGGTAATTCGTCAGCCGGCGCGGCGTAGTTGCGATTTGCCGGCGCATAATAAAACCCATAGGCGGTTGCGCCGTCGGCCGTGGGAAAGGCGATGGATTCCGGTTGGGAAATGAAATCAGCGTCGAGATCGACCACGCTCGAATAGCGCACAACGCTATGCGCGCCCGTCCCAATGTCGAGATGCACAAGTTGCGGCGCCAAGGTCGGTGACGCGCCAACGAACAATACGGTGTCGCCGCTAACGCGCACGCCGGAGATGTCGCTATAGGGTAAATCGAACGCATCGAAACGATCATCGGTGATGGCGCCGAGCTGCCACACACCGGCCTGACAGCGGCTGGCGATAATGCGTCCGTCGCCAACAACCCCGTAGGTCGACATGCCAAACGCCCATTGCGGCAGGCCAAACTCAGCATCGGCCGGGCTTACCGGCAAAATACCCTGGCTCGAGGTCTTATATAAGTTCCACCAATTGCTGCGGTCGGACACAAAGATTAGCTCACCGTCGGCAGACCATTCCGGCTGAAAGATCGATTCACCGGGACCGCCGGCGATTTTTTGCCGTGTTCCAAGGCCGCCCGCAGGGTCAATTTCGGCCATCCACAGCGTCGTGCCATCCCACGGCATGTTGGGATGATCCCAAGTGAGCCAAGCCAGGCGCTCTCCCGCCGCGTCGAGGCGCGGGCTGGAGATGAAATCATGTCCGCCGTCCAAGACCTCGATGGCGCGCCCTTCCAAGTTAACGGCCACCAACTCGTTACGCGGTTCGCCCGTCCCCGAATGGTCTTCGCGCACGCAAATCAGGCGCTTGCGCCGTCGGTCGAGCTGCATATCGGCGAACTGCCCACCGGCTTCCGGGGTCACCGCGCGGGGCGCATCGCCGGGGCGCTGGCAGTAGATGCGTTGGGTATCGAAGTTTACGAAATACACCTCACCGTCGGCGACAAGCGCCGCACCGCCGCCATATTCATGCACCCGGCTGCGCACGTTAAAGCCCGCTGGCGTGACATCTTCCGATTTGCCGTCGGACTGGCGCACGATAACCGTCCGTCCGCCTTCCGCAGGACGGCCTTCAAGCCAATAGAATGCATCGTTTTCGATGGCCAGAGAGCCCAGCGAAATCGTCGTACCGGCGATCAAGTTGGCCGTAATCGGCGATTTCCAGGTGCCGTAAGGCGCGGTGTCAGGTTTGTTGTCAGCCATTACAATTCTGCTAGAGCAGGACGAGAGTCGCGAGCCCCAAAAACGCCACGAACCCTACGACATCGGTAACTCCGGTCAAAACCACTGTCGAGGCAATCGCTGGATCGACCCCGATCCGATCCAACACCAGAGGTGTTGCAATACCGGCGAATCCCGCAGCGATCAAGTTGACGATCATCGCCGCGGCGATAACGCCGCCAATCGCGACATCGCCAAACCACAACCAGGCGATCGGCCCCATAACCGCGGCGAACAACAAGCCATTGATGCCACCTACGACGATTTCCTTGCCAACGACGCGCTTGGCGTTAATTGATGTGAGTTCCTTCATCGCCAGGGCGCGCACCGCGACCGTCAGGGTTTGGGTGCCCGCATTGCCGCCCATCGACGCCACAATCGGCATCAATATCGCCAATGCGACGATCTTCTGGAGAGTTTGGTCGAAGAAACCAATCGCGACCGACGCGATTATTATCGTCAGCAGGTTGAATAACAGCCAGGGAAAACGCGCGCGTGTCGTGTCCAGCACGGCCGCATAAAAATCGTCCTCCGGCACCCCGCCGAGGTGCATCAAATCCTCTTCGCCCTCCTGATGGACCACATGCACCACATCGTCGGCGGTAATCACACCGGCCAGCCGGTGGTCGCCGTCGACCACTGCCGCCGACACCAGGCCGTACTGGCGGAACATCAGCGCCACCTCCTCCTGGTCCATCACCGCTGGAATGGGATGCAGATCCGGTTCCATGATGTCGGACACCTTGGCGTCGCGCTGATTTTGCACCAACACCGACAACGGCACGACACCAACCGGCCGGCGATCGGAATCAACCACAAAAACATCATAGAATTCACGCGGCAGTACGGTCGCGCCACCGCGCATGTGATCGATAGCATCGCCAACCGTCCAGTCCTGTGGCGCCGCGACGATCTCGCGCTGCATGAGGCGACCGGCGCTGTCGGCGGGAAACGTCAATCCCTCCTCGAGTAAGGCCCGATCCGTTGCCGGTACATTTTCCAGAATTTGGCGTTGATCTTCCGCCGCGAGATCTTCGATCACATCGACCGCGTCGTCGGTATCGAGTGCGGTGATCGCCGCCGCAACTTCGGCCGGCGCCATCGCCTCGAGGACATCTTCGAGGACCACCTCGTCGAGATGGGCCAAAGTTTCGGGGTCGAGGCTTTGGCGCAAGTGATCGATCAGCAGGGCGCGGGCCCCGCGATGCAACTCTTCGATAAGGTCTGCCAGGTCAGAGGCATGCAGCGGCACGGTGAGGCGATCCACCTCATCATAACGCGCCTCGAGCAACGCCGCTTCACAGGCGCGCACCAGCGTATCATCGATACCGAACAGACGTTCTACGTCGCCATCGGTGAGCAGCGGTTTCGTTCCTGTTGCAGTCTCTTGCGCCATCACAGCGTGCGCGGCGTACTCGCAGCCTGATGCTGCGCGCCGACAGCGGCGACCGCGCTCATGTTCAAGATACCGCGCGCGGTGACCGAAGGGGTGAGGATATGCACTGACTTCGCCGCGCCGGCCAAAATCGGTCCCACGGGCAGGCCGTCGGCGAGCTGCTTCATGAGATTGAACGCGATATTTGCCGCATCGAGGTCGGGCATGACCAAGAGGTTAGCCTGATCCTTGAGCACGCTGTTGGGGAAAATACGTTGTCGGAGATCCGGGCTAACCGCGACATCAGCCTGCATTTCACCTTCGATTTGCAAGTCCGGCGCGGCATCGAGGATCAACAGGCGCGCAGCGCGCATCTTTTGCGCCGATTGTGCGGACGAGCTGCCGAAGTTGGAGTGAGACAGTAGGGCCACCCGCGGCTCGATGCCGAACCGACGTACTTCTTCGGCCGCCAATAGGGTCATTTTTGCAATATCATCGGCCGTTGGGTCGGGGGTCACATAGGTATCGACGAAGAAAAAGGTTCCTTTCGGTAAGATCAAAGCCGTGACCCCAGCGAACTGGCGCACGCCGGTGCGGTGCCCGACAATATCGTTGATATGTGTCAGATGTCGGTCAAAGCGACCCTCGGTGCCGCAAATCATCGCATCCGCATCGCCGCGCATGACCGCGAGTGCGGCGATCACCGTCGAATTGGTCCGCACCCGGGTGCGCGCCTCGTCGGGCGTAACCCCGTGGCGCTCGGCGAGCTGGTGATAGAGCGTCCAATAGTCGCGATAACGTGGGTCGTCCTGGGGATTGATCAGCTCGCAATCCTTGCCCGGTTCGAAACGCAAACCAAGGCGTTCCACCCGCCGGGCCACCACATCGGGGCGGCCGATTAAAACCGGTTCGCCAATCCCCTCATCGATAACCGCCTTAGCCGCCCGCAATACGCGTTCGTCCTCGCCTTCGGCATAGACGATACGCTGGCGCGTCGCGCTCGCCTGTTCGAACACCGGCTTCATCAGCAGCCCAGACCGGAACACAAATTGGTCGAGCCTGTCGTGATAGGCCTCCAAATCGTCGATCGGCCGGGTCGCCACACCGGTGTCCATCGCCGCCTGAGCTACAGCCGGCGCCACGGCGCCGATCAGCCGCGGGTCGAACGGACTGGGGATGATCGATTCCGGGCCAAAGCTCGATACTTGACCGCCATAAGCGCTGGCAACCACGTCGGAGGTCTCCCGGGTCGCCAAATCGGCGATCGCCGTCACCGCGGCGATTTTCATTTCCTCGTTGATCGCCGTCGCGCCCACATCCAGCGCACCGCGAAACAAGAAGGGGAAACACAAGACATTGTTGACCTGATTGGGGAAGTCCGAACGTCCCGTCGCGATGATCGCGTCGGGCCGCGCTTCCTTGGCGAGCTCGGGCATAATTTCCGGTTCGGGATTAGCCAGCGCCATGATCGCCGGATGATCAGCCATCGAGGCCAGCATCTCGGGCTTCAAGACCTTGGGCGCCGACAAGCCGAGGAAGATGTCGGCCCCTTCGATCGCCTCGGCCAAAGTGCGCTGCGCGGTCTCCTTGGCATAGATCTCCTTGTAGACATCCATCTCTTCGGCCCGGCCGGCATAAACAACCCCATGAATATCGGTCAGGGTGACATTTTCGACCGGCAGGCCCATGGACACGAGTTGGTTGACGCAGGCCAACGCCGCCGCCCCAGCGCCGGACGTCACCAATTTAACGTCTTCGATGTTCTTGCCACTGAGGCGCAACGCATTATGGACCGCGGCCCCGACGATAATCGCGGTCCCGTGCTGGTCGTCGTGGAAAACCGGAATGTTCATGCGCTCGCGCAATTGGCGTTCGATCTCGAAACATTCTGGCGCCTTTATATCCTCCAGATTAATGCCGCCGAAGGTCGGCTCCAGCGCCGCCACCACATTTACGAAGCGGTCGATTTCGGTCTCGTCGACTTCGATATCGAAGACATCGATGCCGGCGAATTTCTTGAACAGGACGCCCTTGCCTTCCATCACCGGTTTCGACGCCAACGGACCGATGGCACCCAGGCCCAGCACGGCGGTGCCATTGGTGATCACCGCCACCAGATTACCGCGCGCGGTATATTCCGACGCCATCGCCGGATCTTCAGCGATCGCCGAAGACGCCGCGGCGACCCCCGGCGTGTAAGCCAGTGCCAGATCGCGCTGGTTGCCAAGCGGCTTGGAAGAGACCACTTCAATCTTGCCCGGCTTCGGCTCGCGGTGGTACCGCAGAGCTGCTTCGCGAAGATCTTCGGCCATGGGTGTCTCCTACGCTCGCCGGCGACGCGGCGTTTACTGTTCCGGGGGGCGCCACAAGGCGGCAGAGTGCTTATCAGTGGTGCAACAATCCGAACCGGTGCAACCGCTAATTAAGAGGTCCCGGCTATGATTAACTATAATCAACTGCAAACTTGTTAAGAAAAGGCACATAAATGGCCGTTGCAGCGCCAGATTCTGCCCAATTGCGAGGCACGGCGGCCGTCGAATGGCAGTGCGCCTCGGGGCTCTTAGCCTATGACAACGCTGTACAGGCTATGGAGGCGCGGGTCGCCGCCATACGCGATGACGGCGCGCCGGAACTTGTCTGGCTGGTCGAGCATCCGCCCCTCTATACCGCCGGCACCAGCGCCAAGCCCGGCGATTTGCTCGATGGCGAACGGTTTCCGGTGCACCAGACCGGCCGCGGCGGCCAATACACCTACCACGGGCCAGGCCAACGGATAGCCTATGTCATGGTCAATTTGCATACCCGCGGTCGCGATCTACGCGCGTATGTGCACAATCTCGAACAATGGGTCATCGCGACCCTGGCCCATTTCGATATTACCGGCGAGCGGCGCAACGGCCGGGTTGGCATCTGGGTCGATCGCGGCAACGGCCGTGAAGACAAGATTGCCGCCATCGGTGTGCGCGTGCGCCATTGGGTGACCTACCACGGCATCGCCATCAATGTGTCGCCCGAGCTCGACCATTTCGAAGGCATCGTGCCCTGTGGCATCGCCGACCCGAAACTGGGGGTCACCAGTCTCACCGATTTGGGCCTGGCCGTCAGCATGAACCAAGTCGACCAGGCGCTGCGCGACAGTTTCACTGATATATTCGAGTGACCGGCCTATAAGGTCGGCAGTTGGCGGAACCCGGCGGCGCTAATTTCATCCAGCGGCGCATTGCCCGCCTTCTCCAGTACAATATCGTCGACCCGCGCCGTCGGCGGTCCCTTGCGGCAGCGTCCGATCATCGTTTCGACATCCGCCGGCCGACCGACCAAAAGCGCCTCCACACTCCCGTCGCTGCGATTGCGGACCCAACCCGCCAGATCCAAATCTTGCGCCACTTTCACCATCCAACCGCGAAACCAAACACCCTGAACCCGGCCGTAAATACGAACCTGAACGGCGTCTGGTGGGCTTTCGGTATCGTTCATCGGGTCGTCGTTTGGGGCGCCTATTCGAATTCGAGGATGACTTGATCGACCATCAGACTATCGCCGGGCGCGGCGTTGATCTCCTTCACCGTGCTATCCGCCAGGGCGTGGAGAATATTTTCCATTTTCATGGCTTCAACGACCGCGAGCTCTTCACCGGCCCGCACTTGCGCACCAACTTCGACGGCGACCGAGACCAGCAACCCAGGCATCGGCGACAGTAAGAATTTACTGCGGTCAGGGGCCACCTTCTCGGGCATCAACTTGTTCAAGGCCGACGCGCGCCGCGTGAGCACCCGGACAACGGCTTCAGCGCCGCCATGGGTCAGCCGGTAGCCTGTGCCCGCCCGATCGATCTGGAATATGCCCGCATCGTCAGAGAACGTTGCCGCCAGCAGGGGGTCGCCAATGCGCCAACCCGCCGCGATGGAAATCGTGCGACCGTCCAACATAATGTCGGCGCGCCCCTCGCCAAATTGGGCTTCGACCTCGACCGCTTCCGCGCCGAGCCACACGGTGAGAGACCTCGGTTCGACAGGGTCGATTGGCGGTCCGGCGTGGCCGATTTGCCGCGCCCGCGAACTGACCTTGGTATGAATAAACGCGGCAACAGCCAGGAACCTGTCTCTTAAATCACCTTCAGGGGGTGCCGGGACATAGCCGTCAGGATACTCATCGGCGATGAAATCGGTCGACAGGCGGCCCTCGCCGAACCGCGGATGGGCCAGGACAGAGGACAGAAAGGCCGTATTGTTGCCCGTACCGCGGATGTAGTAAGCGTCCAGCGCATCGCGCATGCGATCGATCGCGGCGGCGCGGTCGGGGCCATGGGTGACCAGCTTAGCGATCATCGGGTCGTAGAACATCGAGATTTCCGATCCCTCACCCACGCCGGTATCGATACGCACACTGCCATCGGTGGTATCGGGCGGGCGGTAACGCGCTAAGCGGCCGATGGCCGGCAGAAAATTGCGCGCCGGATCTTCGGCATAGACCCGCGCCTCGATCGACCAACCGTTCGTTTGGACATCCTTCTGAGCCAGCGGCAGCGGCTCGCCGGCGGCGATACGAAACATCAACTCGACCAGGTCGAGGCTGGTGACCATCTCGGTTACCGGATGCTCGACCTGCAACCTGGTATTCATCTCAAGAAAATAAAAATTGCGGTCACGATCGACAATGAATTCGACCGTACCGGCCGACTGGTAGTCGACCGCACGGGCCAGAGCGCAGGCCTGCTCACCCATCGCCTGACGCGTGGCTTCGTCGAGCGCCAGCGACGGCGCCTCTTCGATGACCTTTTGGTGGCGGCGTTGGATCGAGCATTCCCGCTCGCCGAGATAGATGACATTGCCATGTCCGTCCGCCAGCACCTGAATTTCGATATGGCGCGGTTCTTCGATGTATTTCTCGATAAAGATCCGGTCGTCGGCGAAGCTCGAGCGCGCCTCGTTCTGGGCCGAGCGAAAGCCGTCCGCCACCTCGTCAGCGCCGCGCGCAATGCGCATGCCCTTGCCGCCGCCGCCGGCCGACGCCTTGATCATGACCGGAAAGCCAATGCCCTTGGCGATCTCAATCGCCGCATCGGCGTCTTCGATCACCCCCAGATGTCCCGGCACCGTGCTAACCCCTGCCGCATCGGCTAATTTCTTGGACTCGATCTTGTCGCCCATGGCCGCAATCGCGCCCGGCGGCGGACCGATGAAGGTGATACCGGCCTTATCGAGGATACGAGCGAACTCGGCGTTCTCCGAGAGGAATCCATAGCCGGGATGGACGGCCTCGGCCCCGGTCTGTTCGATGGCGGCGAGAACCTTGTCGGCGAGCAGGTAACTCTCAGCCGCCGGCGAGGGGCCCAAATGCACAGCCTCGTCGGCCATTCGCACGGCCAGCGAATCCCGATCGGCGTCGGAATATACCGCCACCGTGGCGATTCCCATTCGTTTTGCCGTTCGAATGACCCGGCACGCGATCTCGCCTCGGTTGGCGATAAGAATTTTCCTAAACATGGCGGCGAAGGTAAGCAAGCGCACCGCATATCGCAACGCGTGATTCGACTGTTTTGGACGCAAAATAAGGAGCGTTCTCGGGCCAGTTTCGCTTACCACCTCAATAAGGGAAGAAGCCTTGGTTTTGCTGGCTTTCGGCGAGAGAAAATCTTTCGATCTGCGCCTTTATCAAGGGAATAGTAGGGACTCGGGAGCACCGTTATGTTTTCGTAATTACACAGTTACTCGAACGGTTAAAGTAGTGTCGGACGCAGCGTTAAACACAGCGGAAAACGAGAGCGAGGAATCGGGCGACGCCGGTCCGCCTCAAACGCTTTCGTCGTTTCATATTCCTCTAGCGTTGGCGCTCGTCGGCGGCGTCACGCTGCTGATTGTCATCGCTGTGGGCAGTGTATTGATCATCACGCTGGCTGGCGCCTCGGAGAACACTTTTTCGCTGCTCGGCCAACGCGCCACCACATCGCTGGATCTACTGGAATCGCGGGTTAGCAGCCAGCTCGAACCCATCGAAGTAGTTGGGGCAGACCTTGCCGCCCAGTTTGCCGATGGCCGCCTAAATTTAGATGAACGGCGCGAACGTTCGTTCGATACATTTCGCGGGGTGTTCGCCGCGTTACCGCAGGTTACCGCCGTCCTGTATATCCCGTTGGAAGGCGAAGCCCTTCGCACGACGATCCAAGAGGGCATCGTCATCGAAGTGCCGGCCAATCCACGGGTTCTGCAACGTCAACGCTCGGCGCTTGAAAACGCTCATCAGCAACCCGGCCCCGAATGGTCGCCGCCTTTTTGGGTACAAAATATTAACCGCGCGGTGATTACCCAACTTGTGCCGGTGCGCCGGGGCGAAGATTTCTTTGGGTTGATTGCGGTAACCGTCAGTCTCGACAATATCGTGCGGTTCCTGGGCACGCTCGAAAAAGAGGAACGGCTGAGCGCTTTCATCCTCTACGACAGGGATTTTGTTCTCGGTCATCCCAAACTGCTCGACAGCGATTTCAAGCCCAGCGGAAACCTCGTGGACAATCCCCTGCCGACCATCGACGACGTGGTCGATCCCGCTTTTAACCTGTTGGACGGCGCGGGCGACCGTGCTGATCAGTTACTGCGCAACGCCCCCACCATAACCGATGCGCGCGTCGATGATGCCTTCATTATCATCACCCGGGATGTGAACAGCTATGGCGCTATACCCTGGACCATGGGGCTCAAATTTCGCACGGCTGAAGTCTCAGGTGAGGTGGACCGGCTGCGCAGCATTGCCATCGCCGGCCTCATCGTCCTCCTGGTTGCCGTCGCTATCGGCTATCTGTTCGCGCGCTTGCTCAACCAAAAAATTGGTCAATTAGCCACCGCCGCCGAAGCGATGAGTGGCCTCGATATGGCCAATGTGCCGCCGGTGCCCGATAGCTTCCTCAACGAATTGTCGAATGCTTCGAAGGCCTTCAACACCATGATCGGCGCGCTGCGTTGGTTCGAGACCTATGTACCAAAATCGCTGGTGCTGCGTCTAATGCAACGCCCCGAAGAGGCCGGCCGGTCGGCGGAACGGGAACTTACAATTCTGTTCACCGACATTTCCGGTTTTAGCACCCTGGCAGAAGATCTGACAGCTGAGCAAACAGCCTCGCTACTGAACTCCCATTTCGAACTTCTATCGAACTGCATCGAAGCGGAGGGCGGTACTGTCGATAAGTTTATCGGCGACAGCCTCATGGCGTTTTGGGGCGCCCCGGAAGAAGTCGAGGACCATGCTGCCCGGGCTTTACGCGCCGGCGCCGCTATTCAAGAGGCCATCGTTGCCGAAAATTTCCGGCGCACCTCGACCGACCGGCCGCCGATTTCGGTCCGTGTGGGCATCCACACCGGCAAGGCTATTGTCGGCAATATCGGCTCAAAAAACCGAATCAACTACACAGTTGTCGGCGATACGGTCAACGTCGCGTCGCGGTTGGAATCACTATCCAAAGATTTTGAAATTCGCGATCAGTGCGTCGTCTTGGTCAGCCAGGAAACCCGAGACGCCGGTAATGCCGCACTCGGCGACGATAGCGGCATTACCTTCAGCGAAATTGGCGACCACAATGTGCGCGGGCGCACGCAGCCGGTTACCGTGTTTCGGGTCTACGCCGCCGAAAAGTAAGCCCCGTCTACAACGGGATATTATCGTGCTTCTTCCAGGGGTTCTCCAACTGCTTATTCTCTAGCAGCCTGAGCGCCCGGCACAGACGCCGGCGTGTATTACGGGGAAAAATCACATCGTCGATGAAACCCTTCTGGGCGGCGACAAACGGGTTGGCGAAGCGCGCCCGGTATTCTTCGGTACGCGCCTCGATCTTCGCCGGATCGTCGCGATCTTCCCGATAGATAATCTCCACCGCTCCCTTGGGGCCCATGACGGCAATCTCCGCCGTCGGCCAGGCATAGTTGAGATCGCCACGAATATGTTTCGACGACATAACGTCATAAGCGCCGCCATAGGCCTTGCGGGTGATCACGGTGACTTTCGGCACCGTCGCCTCGGCATAGGCGAACAGGAGTTTGGCGCCATGCTTAATGATGCCGCCATATTCCTGCGACGTTCCAGGCAGAAATCCCGGCACATCGACAAAGGTGACGATGGGAATATTGAAACAGTCGCAGAAGCGCACGAAGCGCGCGCCCTTCTTCGCCGAATCGATATCAAGACAACCGGCTAAGACCATCGGCTGGTTAGCGACAAAGCCGACCGTGCGCCCTTCCATGCGACCGAAGCCGATGACGATGTTGCCGGCATATTCGGGCTGCAGCTCAAAGAAATCGCCCTCATCGACGACTTTCTCGATCAGCTCCTTGATATCGTAGGGCTTGGTGGAATCCGGCGGCACCAGCGTGTCGAGCGAAGGTTCGGCCCGGTCATAGGGATCGCTGGTTGGCCATACGGGCGGATCTTCGCGATTGCTCATGGGCAGGAAATCGAAAAACCGGCGCAGTTGCGCTAGCGTGTCGACATCGTTCTCAAAGGCGCCGTCAGCGACACCTGACTTGCTGTTATGGGTCGTAGCGCCGCCGAGTTCTTCGTGGGTGACCTCTTCATGGGTCACGGTTTTCACCACATCGGGGCCGGTGACGAACATGTAGGAAGTATCGCGCACCATAAAAATGAAATCGGTCATCGCCGGCGAATAGACCGCGCCGCCGGCACAAGGCCCCATGATCGCGGAAATCTGCGGCACGACGCCCGATGCATTTACGTTGCGCTGGAAGACCTCAGCGTAACCGGCGAGCGATCCCACGCCTTCCTGAATACGCGCGCCACCGGAATCATTCAGTCCGATCACCGGCGCGCCAACGCTCATCGCCTTGTCCATAATTTTACATATCTTGGCCGCGTGAGCTTCTGACAGAGAGCCGCCGAACACCGTGAAATCCTGGGAAAAGACGAAAACTGTGCGGCCGTTGATGGTGCCCCAGCCAATGACCACGCCGTCACCGGGAATCGGTTCGATATCGGCGGTTAGCTCGTTGGGTTCCTGTTCGACGAACATATCCCATTCTTCGAATGAGCCTTCGTCGAGCAACAATTCGAGCCGCTCGCGCGCGGTGAGCTTACCTTTAGCATGCTGCGCCTCGATGCGCTTTTCACCACCGCCCAGGCGCGCACGCGCACGTCGGGATTCCAATTCGTCGAGAATATCTTGCATGGCAAGCGGCCCGTTTCTGCAATAGTCCCCCAAGGGGATAGCAGAATATACCGGAGTCAGACCAGCCGTCCGCGAACGGGCCTAGGCGCTACGGCAAAGCTCGAAAAACCGGGCGGCCGTCGTTAGGTCGTCGCGCGCATTTGCACGACGGACCTCGGCCTCTTCGTCGGCGCCCCATTGCTCAACCTGCCACGTCTCGTCGAGATAACCCGCCGCAAATGCCGTGTCGACATCGAGACGGCCACGGGAAAGCGCCAAGGCTATAACCAGCGAACCGCTCGCCGTCGTCGCCAGGCCCAGCGCCGACATTTCGAATATGTCGTGGGCGGCCACCGCGTCTTGCAGCGTCGCGAGGGATCCTGGCGGCTGGGTCACCGGGGCAACGCCGTCGGTCACCGTCAACGGCGCTGAAAGGGCTTCAGCCACCCAATCGACCAGCGGTTGCCAGGTCGCCGCCTGCCGCGCGACGAGAATATCCGGGCGATCGGCGCGGTAACAAACCAGATCGGTCTCGCCATAGGCCGCAACCTGTTGCGCATAAGCGCCAACATCCAGCGCAACCCGGTCGAGCGCCGTCGCCGCAACCTGGGTGAGCGGCATGCGATCCACCACGATCTCGTCGCCCTGAGCCTCCCACTCATCAGCAATGGCTTGCGCCAGCGCCGCGCTGGGGACTTGCAGTTGGCGGCGCGCCGGTGTTTGCACCGGCTTACGATCGAGCATGACCGCGAAGACCGATGCGTCATCGTCCGCCTCGACCGTGACTTTCTCGTAAAACCGCTTCATGCCTATTCGTCGTGATCCCGCAGCGGCAATAATTGCTTTACCGCATCGATAAGTCGTTCCGAGCTCTCGCCGCCCGCCTCAGGCGGAAGATCTGCTTCCGGCTGACCGCTGAAATCGGCCGGTTCTTCCGGCGGCGCCGGAACCTCCGCCGCCTGAACAGCCTCCAAACATGGATTATCATGGCTCCCCAGCGAACCCAAGCTCAGCAATGCCGCGGGCGGGAAAATCACGGCACCGACCAGTCCGCCAATCCGCGCCAGTATGGACAATTCATCGGGTGTGATCGACGGATCTTCCAGCGGGCCGGTTAGGTTCACCGGTACGGCAACGTTAAGGGTCACGCTTTTCGCCGACGGCGAGACGTAGAATTCAAGCGTATCGTGCGACAAATCGATCTGGCCCTTACCAACAAGGCGCAATACCTCTGAATCCAACAAGGCCACGCGGCTCGTGGCGACGCCACCCTGCAAATCGAAATCGCCGGCGACGCAGTTGATGGCGGTCCACCCCGCGTTGCCGCTGCCCAGACCCGGTAGAAGTTCGCTAAGGCCACCAACCAGGAGATCCAGGCTACCGGTCTTGACCTCGCCTCCCTCCATCAAAACCCGCAAATGACCCGACGACGAACCGACAATTTCGGCCAGAGTCCAACCCCTGCCATTGATGGCAAGATCCATACCGCCAATACCGTGCACGAATTCATCGTCAAAAATTCGGGCGAGCAAACGACCGATATCGGCTTCGCGAGATGACAATTGCAGCGCCGTTGCCGGCGGATGGGCCCGTGCGTCTACGCGCAAAGTGCCATCGATTGTGCGGGCATCAAACCTCGCCTCGGCTGGCGAGACCTTTAGCTGACCGTCCTTAAAGTCAAACGTCAAAGCGACATCGCGAAACAGTAAATCTGACGCCACCAGGGCTTCCGCCTTTAGCGAAAGCCGGCCATTGAAATCTATCAGCGCGGCAAAGTCTATCCGGTCATCGTTGAGCAATCGTGCAGGGTGACGCGGCGCCATCTCGCTTTCCGAGGTCAACCACGGGCCAAGATCGAGCCACGTCGCCGCCAGATTGCCTTCCAGGTCGAGCTCTGGTTTGGATAAATCGATTAATAGATCGCCAGTTAACCGACTATCCGCCAACTCAAAGGACAGGTCGCTCAAAAGGAATATCTCCGATGTCCCGGTCAGCGTTGCCGCGAGGCGCGCCGGTCCGATGGGAGGGAGTTCGACACCGAGAAGAGACTCAAAAGGCTTCAATTCCTTCGCCGACAAATCGACATGAAGCGAGAGGCCCGTGGCGGCAAAGGGATCGGCGATGGTTCCGGCCGCCGCTAGTTCGACACCGTCAACGACGCCCCGCACCTCCACCGGATAAGGCCCATCGCGCACCACTAAATCAGCAAGACGCCCGGCCCGCCCTTCGAGATCGAATGACCGAACCTTACCGCCAGCGTCCAACCGACCGCGCGCGGCGATGCGTATCAGGCTTTCCCGATCCGCCTCTCCCAGGTTTAAGCGTTGGAGGGATAGCTTTTGGGTTTGACCGGTACGGCCGTCGCGGACCGTCACTTTAGTGTCGTAGATATCGATGTCGCCAAGATGTTGCAGCAGCGCGCCACGGCTTTTGCCGTTACTGGTGGCGAAGTGGTTCTTTCCGGCCGGCGCAGACTCTCCCCTGCCAAAGTCGAAATTCGTGCGTCCCTGCTTATCGATGTCGATCCGCACATCGGCGCCGCGCAATATCAGCCGCTGGATCACAACTTCGCCGCGCCGTAGGCGCCACGCATCGACCACCGCTGTGGCTTCGTCGACCCGCAACATATCGGGACCGCTGCCGCCGTCGATATTGGCCAGTTGAACATCGTTGATGGTGAGCGTTGTCGTGCTGCCGAGCGAAAGAACGATGTCGCCGCCGAAAACGATCTTACGGCCGGTCTCGGCCTCTATCGCCGCTGAAATCTGCCGCTTATAGGCATTCACATCCGTGCCCGCGACCAGCCCGGCCATAACCAAGATGACCGTGCCCCCAAGAACGACGGCGATCTTTAGAATTGTCCAAAAACGCATACGAAAATCGTACCGGACAAACCCGAGTAAAATATTACCTATCGAGTGGGATTTGCGTCGAATAAAGGCTTATATCCGCAGCAAAATGCGGAGAAATCGCCCTATTGGGGCGAAAAACCGAGGGTGGCCCAGCTTTCTGCGCAATGGCCTTCCAACGGGGCAACAATTTCCAGGCGTTTCCCGCTAATCGGGTGGGGGAAAGTTACCGTGCGGGCGTGGAGATGAAGCTTGTTGGACAGGCCGGCGATGAAGGCCTCCTTGCCACCATATTTACCATCGCCGACGATCGGCGTGCCCAAGGCGGTGCAATGGACACGCAACTGGTGAGTTCGTCCGGTAAGCGGGTTCAAGGTCAACCAGGCGGCGCGCTGGCCGGCCTGATCGACGACCCCATAGCGGGTAACGGCGCTTTGCCCACCCTCTTTGGCCGGACGCATTTTCTCGCCACCCTGCCCCGGGATTTTCGCCAGGGCTAATTCGATGCTGCCTTCGCTGGGACTGGGCACCCCGACGACCAACGCCCAATAGGTTTTGACCACGTCGTGGTCGCGGAACTGGGTGGTCAATTGACGCGCCGCCGCCGCATTACGCGCCAGTAACAAAACGCCGCTCGTATCCTTGTCCAACCGGTGCACCAGGCGCGGTTTTTCGATCGCATCGAAGCGCAGCGCCTCGAGCATACCATCGAGATGGCGATGGGTCTTACTGCCGCCCTGGACCGCCAAACCGCTGGGCTTGTTCAGGGCGATCAACGCATCATCGCGAAATAAGACACGCGACTGTAGGTCGGCGGCGTCTGCGGCACCAACTGTCGCTACGGCGGGTTGCGGCTTGTCGGGCACGGTAACAGGTGGCAGGCGGACGGTTTGTCCTTGAGAGAGGCGCTGGCCCGGCTTGGCGCGCCGGCCATCGACGCGTATCTGCCCGGTCCGCAACCATTTCGCCAACTGGCCATAGGGAATGTCGGGGAGAATACGACGCAACCAACGATCGAGCCGAACCGCCTCGTCATCCGCACCAATATCTAAATGGCGTACCGAAGGTGTCTCGCTATCGCTGTCGAGGGTCATGCCAAGACCAATCGCATCAGGCGCAAGCCGGCGAACAGCGCCAGTATCGAGAGCGCGACCGACGCTGCCACATAGACCGCCAGTATCACCGGCGTGCCGCGCTCATAAAGTGTCGCCACATCGAGCGAAAAAGTCGAAAATGTCGTGAAGGCGCCAAGAACGCCCACCGTCAACAGCGCGCGCATCTCCATCGATGGCGACCAAACCAGCGCCATGGTCTCGATCAAGACACCCATGAGGAAGGAGCCGGCAACATTAACCACCAGGGTTCCCCAGGGAAAACCATGGCCCATTACAAGCGTCATGGCGACCGAGACATAGTACCGGCCAACGGCGCCGATAGCGCCGCCCAGCGCAATGGCAAGAACGAGTTTCATGGCCCGAAGCTAACGGTCTCCGCCGCATCGAACAAGGCGAACAAAGTCGATCACCCGCCGTCTTCTTCTGAACTGTCGTCCGCCCCGCCACGGTCACGCAGGCGTTGCCAATAGGCTAGGCGCTTGGTGATTTCACGCTCAAACCCCCGGTCAACCGGCTGATAGAATTGCTGGCGAGCCATATCGTCGGGAAAATAATCCTGCCCCGAGAACCCTTCTTCCGTGGCGTGGTCATAGGCATAGCCGGCGCCGTAGCCGATATCCTTCATGAGCTGAGTGGGTGCATTCAAGATATGCTTGGGCGGGGTCAGCGAGCCCGACTGTTTGGCCTCCCGCATGGCCGCGCCGAATGCCTTATAGGCGGCGTTCGATTTCGGTGCAGTAGCCAGATAGAGCACGCACTGGGCCAAGGCCAACTCGCCTTCCGGGCTGCCGATACGCTCATAGGCCTCCCACGCGGCCAGCGCCTGGGACAGGGCCTGGGGGTCGGCCAGTCCGATATCCTCGATCGCCGCGCGGGTCAGGCGGCGGCCGATAAATCGAGGATCCTCCCCGCCCGCCAACATACGCGCCAGCCAATAGAGAGCCGCATCGGCGTCGGACCCGCGGATCGATTTGTGCAGGGCGCTGATCAGATTGTAATGGGCTTCCTGGCCTTTGTCGTAGAGCGGCGCCCGCTTTTGTACTGTGTCGGCCAGCATGGCGGGATCGAGCAACGGCTCTTCGGGCAACAGAAACAGCTCTTCAGCCAGGTTCAACACATAACGACCGTCACCATCGGCCATGGCGCGCAGTGCCTCGCGCGCGCTATCCGTGAGCGGTAGTTTGCGATCTTCCTCGGCTTCGGCGCGGCGCAGCAGCTCTTCGAGACCTTCATCGGCGATCCGATGTAATACCAACACCTGGCAACGCGACAGCAACGCCGCATTGAGCTCGAAGGAGGGGTTCTCGGTCGTCGCGCCAACCAGGGTCACTGTGCCATCCTCCACATAGGGCAGGAATCCATCCTGCTGCGCCCGGTTGAAACGGTGGATTTCATCGATGAACAGTAATGTCGCCCGGCCATCAGTGCGGTGCGCCTTGGCACGCTCGAACACTTTGCGTAAATCCGCCACCCCGGAAAACACCGCCGACAAGGGCTCGAACTCAGCATCGGAAATATCGGCCAAGAGCCGCGCAATCGTCGTCTTACCACAGCCCGGCGGTCCCCACAGAATCATACTGGCGACACGCCCCTGGGTCGCCATACGGCCGATCGGACCGTCGGGCCCGAGCAGATGGTCCTGACCGCGGTTTCGCTGAGTTGAGTTGGACGTAGACGATCGGCTAACGGCCGATGCGCCTGCCCGGCAAACAATTCGGGCTGCGGCGCCGACTTGCTCACCCAGGCACCGTCACGGTCAATCTTTGGCCGTTACGGCGGATGGCAAGCCGCCACGCTTCAGGTCGATCTTCGACCGCGCCGACTAGCGTCGCCACCGATCCGATTTCCGTATCATTGACCCGCAAGACAACATCGTCGGGCCGGAAGCCGAGCCGGGCGGCCGGGCTGCCGCGAATGACTTCGACGATAACCACGCCCGCCGTCAGGCGGCTGAAGCCTCGCTCCTCGGCGACCGCCGGGGACAAATTGACGACCGTCGCACCCGCCATCGGTTGCGCACCGCGCAGTAGGGTTTCATTGCGCAGCGGTATCTCGGGCGGCGCCTCAAGCGCCAGGCGAATGCGCACATCGCCGTTCGAACGCATCACCGATAGATCTGCATCATTGCCGATTTGGCTGGTGGCAATGCGAAACGCCAGGCTCTCCATATCGTCGACCCGCTGACCGTCAATTTCAACAATGATATCACCGACCCGCAGCCCGGCACGGCGCGCCGGTCCGTCAGGGTGTAGCTCAGAGATAAGCGCCCCGGTCGGCCGCGGCAGGCCAATCGCTTCGGCGATTTCAGCGGTCACATCCTGCATGTCGGCGCCCAGCCAGGGACGTTGCAATGGCCCCGACCCGGCAGCGCCGGCGATGACCGTGCGCACCATATTGCCGGGGACCGCAAAGCCGATCCCCTGGCTGCCGCCGCTGCGGCTGAAAATGGCCGTATTCACGCCCGCGAGTTTGCCGTCCATGCGCAACAAAGCGCCGCCGGAATTACCGGGATTGATCGCCGCATCGGTTTGAATAAAAAAGTTGAAATCCGTAATGCCCACATTGGTGCGCGCCAGACCCGAGACGATGCCGCTGGTCACGGTTTGCCCAACACCGAAGGGATTGCCGATGGCGATGACCAGGTCGCCCACTTCCAAATCGTCGCTATCACCGATTTCAATGTGCGGGAACACGGGGCCGGCGGGCTCGATCTTGAGCACAGCCAGATCGGAGCGTTCGTCTTCACGCAACACGGTCGCGGTGAACTCGCGGCGGTCGGCCAGCACCACTTTGATTTCGTCGGCGCCGGAGATGACATGGAAATTGGTCACGACAAGACCATCGGGCTGCACAATCACGCCGGAGCCCAGCGAGGTTTCAACGCGTTCGCGTTGCTGGCGGGGAAACGCATCACCGAAGAAACGTCGGAAAAAGGGATCGTCGAAAAGCGGCGATGCCCGGCGCTGGACCGCCTTGCGGGTGAAGATATTCACCACCGCCGGCGCCGCCTGCTTCACCAGAGGCGCGAACGACAGAGTAATGCCCTCAGCGCTCTCCGGAACGCTCTTCTGGGCCGACGCGCCACCCGCGAGGCCGGCCACCACGAGATAGCCGACAGCGGCGGTAGCGATTATCGCCCTGATACGACGGCGAATGGTGAAATCCAGCATGGTCCTATACTAACGTCGACTGATACTTAAATCAGTGCTTACATCTCAATGTAGTCTCGCATGCCCGGTTGCCAATAAAAAAGGGCCGCCTTACGGCAGCCCTCAAATAACTCATCGGCGCGTCGCCAGTTAGGCGGCTTCTTCCTCAAACTCTTCGTCGTCGCCGAGAACCGGGCCCGAATCTTGCCCCTTGGCATCTTCGTCGCGATCGACCAATTCGATAATCCCGCGCGGCGCCGAATCGCCATACCGGTAACCCGCTTTCAGGACCCGTGTATAACCACCGGGGCGGTCGGCATAGCGCTCAGCCAAGGTGGTGAACAGCTTGTCGACCAGGACCGGATCGCGAAGGATTGAGATGGCGCGACGGCGGGCGTGTAGATCGCCCCGTTTGCCTAGCGTAATCAGCCGTTCAACAATGCCCCGCAAATCCTTGGCTTTGGGAACGGTGGTCGTGATTTGTTCGTGCTTGATCAGCGCCGCGGCCATGTTCGAAAACATAGCCTTGCGATGGCTTGATGTTCGGTTGAGCTTGCGCCCGCTCATACGGTGACGCATCGGACAATACTCCTACTTAAAACGGCCGCTAAAAGGGCTCTTCGAGCCGCTTGGCCATGTCTTCGATATTTTCGGGCGGCCAACTGGTAATTTCCATCCCCAGATGGAGCCCCATTTGGGCCAGGACTTCCTTGATTTCGTTCAACGACTTGCGGCCAAAGTTCGGCGTGCGAAGCATCTCGGCCTCGGTCTTCTGAACCAGGTCGCCGATATAGATGATGTTGTCGTTCTTCAAGCAATTTGCCGAGCGGACCGACAGCTCCAACTCATCGACCTTACGCAACAGGTTGCGATTGAATTCGAGGTCTTCCTGGACAACCTCGACCTGCTGAACCGCCTGGGGCTCTTCGAAGTTGACGAAGAGCTGGAGCTGGTCCTGCAGAATACGCGCGCCGAGCGCGATGGTATCTTCAGCGCTCACCGCGCCATTGGTCTCGATTTCCAGGGTCAGGCTATCGAGATCGGTACGCTCGCCGATGCGTGCGTTACCGACCTGGTAGGACACCTTCTTGACCGGCGAGAACAGCGCATCGACCGGGATCAGTCCGATCGGCGCATCCGCCGCCCTGTTCTGCGCCGCCGGCACATAGCCCTTGCCCGATTCAACCGTCATTTCCATCACCACGCGCTCGCCCTGATCGAGGGTCAATAGCACATGGTCAGGGTCCATGATTTCGATGTCCGGACCGGTTTCGATTTGGCTGGCGGTAACTTCGCCCGGTCCGGTCGCGGTCAGCGTGATCCGCTTGGGACCCTCGCTGTGCATCCGCAAAGCCATCGATTTGACGTTCAAGACGATGTCGGTGATGTCTTCGCGAACGCCGGGGATCGACGAGAACTCGTGGAGCACGCCTTCGATTTGGATCGACGTTACCGCGGCGCCCTGCAACGAGGACAACAAGACCCGGCGCATGGCGTTACCCAGGGTCAGTCCAAAGCCGCGTTCCAGCGGTTCGGCCACGATTGTCGCCTGCCGCGCGGGGTTCGCGCCCGGCTGGATATCGAGTTTGTTTGGCTTGATTAAATCAGTCCAATTCTTCTGCAGCATTTATTGCCTACCTTAAAAATCGACCAGATCGGTTTACCGATCGTCGGAACAGCGCGCCCGATATAAACATTGCCGGGCAGAGCGACGGCGAAGCGGGGTGAAAGCTCTTAGTTCGGACGCCCCACGCGCCCGGCCCCGTTAGACGCGGCGGCGTTTTCGCGGACGGCACCCATTATGGGGAACCGGTGTCACATCACGGATCGACGTAATTTCAAAGCCAACCGCCTGCAACGCGCGCAACGCCGACTCACGACCCGACCCCGGGCCGCGAACCTGCACCGCAAGGGTCTTCATGCCGTGTTCTTGCGCCTTCTTGCCGGCGTCTTCCGCCGCCATCTGCGCAGCATAAGGGGTCGATTTGCGCGATCCCTTAAATCCCCGATTGCCCGCTGACGACCACGCGATCGCGTTACCTTGCGCATCGGTGATGGTGATGTGGGTATTGTTAAACGTCGCGCTGACATGCGCCACGCCCGACGTGATGTTCTTGCGTTCGCGTTTACGCACACGCGCTGTTGTTGCGGCTCTTGCCATTACCCTCTAATCCGATAGCTAAGTTAACTAGACTTTTTTCTTGCCGGTGATCGGCCGCGCCTTGCCCTTACGGGTACGCGCGTTGGTATGGGTACGCTGACCATGGACGGGCAGCCCTTTACGGTGACGAATACCGCGATAGCAGCCCAGATCCATATAGCGCTTGATGTTCATCGCCACTTCGCGGCGCAGATCACCCTCGACCTGATAGTCACGGTCGATGGCTTCACGCACCCGGATGACCTCGTCATCGGTCAGCTCATGTACCCGACGCTCCAGCGGAACATCGCATTTTTCGCAGATTTCCACGGCCTTGGTGCGGCCGATCCCATGAATATAAGTCAGCGCGATGGGCAGCCGCTTTTGGGTTGGAATGTTGACACCAGCAATACGCGCCACGCTCCGAACTCCTTACGTTACGGTGCAGTCAAATAGAACAAATTTCGGGTAACCGAAGCCGGCGGATTATATGATTTTCCGCCGTTTGGTCAACAGCTTAGACCGCTGCGGCCAATTGCTCTATCTGCTGTGTCACCTCTTCGATCGACAGCATGCCGTCGACCTGTTTCAACATGCCTCGATCCGCGTAAAACGGCAGAATCGGGGCGGTTTGTTCATGATAGACCCCAAGCCGCTTGCGCAGGGTCTCAGCGTTATCGTCGCTACGCCGCTCAGCTTCAGGCATCTGCGCGACCCGGGTATTTATCCGGTCTACCAGAATCTCGTCATCGACGGCTATTTCGATCACCAAATCGAGCTTTAAACCCTTGTCGGAGAGCATATTCTCCAGGGCCTCGGCCTGCGCGGTGGTGCGCGGGAAACCGTCGAGGATGAACCCGTTCACGCAATCCGGCTGGCCAATGCGGTCGGATATGATCTGAATCATGATGTTATCAGGCATCAGGCGCCCGGCATCCATCACCGCTTTGGCCTGCTGGCCCAGTTCACTGCCCGACGACGCGGCCGCGCGCAGCATATCGCCCGTCGACAACTGGACAATAGCGTGGGCGTCTTCCAAAAACTTCGCCTGGGTGCCTTTTCCAGCCCCCGGCGGACCGAGCAAAATAATGTTCATGAGCTTTAGTCGTGACAGCGGCGTTATCCGCGCCGGCCTTTTAGTTTCGCCTTGCGGATCAGACCTTCATATTGGTGCGCCAGCAAATGACTTTGAATTTGCGCCACCGTATCCATCGACACGACAACAACAATCAACAGGCTGGTGCCGCCAAAGAAGAAGGGTAGCGAGAACCGGGAAATCAGAATTTCCGGCAACAACGCCACGGCAACGAGGTAGGTCGCACCGACCACAGTGAGGCGCGACAACACATAATCGAAATAATCGGCGGTATTCTTACCGGGACGGATTCCGGGCACAAACCCGCCGTTCTTTTTCAGATTATCGGCGGTCTCCGCCGGGTTGAACACGATCGCGGTATAGAAAAACGCGAAGAAGGCAATCAACAGGGCGAACACAATCATGAAGCCGGGCTGACCACGGCCGAGATAGGATGTGATCAGGCCAAGAGTGTTATTGCCCCCGCCCCCGGAGAAGCCGGCAATCGATGCCGGGGTGAGCAGAATCGAGGTGGCGAAGATGATCGGGATAACGCCGGAGGTGTTGAGTTTCAGCGGGATATGGGACGCTTCGCCGCCGAACATCCGGTTACCGACCTGGCGCTTGGGATATTGGACAATGATGCGCCGCTGGGCCCGTTCGAAGTAAACGATAATGGCGATGACAGCGACCGCCATCAGCAGGAAGGCGACGATGACCAGGACCGGCAATGCGCCGGTGCGGCCAAGTTCCAGAGTCGACGCCAATGCGGTGGGCAAATTGGCGACAATACCGGAGAAGATGATCAAGGATATGCCGTTGCCGACGCCGCGCGCGGTGATCTGCTCGCCCAGCCACATCAAGAACATGGTGCCGCCGACGATGGTGATCACCGTGCTAGCGCGAAAGAACAGACCAGGATCAGCGACGGCGGCGCCTTGCGACGAGTTCAGGGATTCCAAGCCAACCGATAGACCATATGCCTGAATAACCGCCAAAAAGACCGTCAGATAGCGGGTGTACTGGTTGATTTTCTTGCGCCCGCTCTCACCCTCTTTCTTCATCGCTTCGAAGCGCGGCGAAATGGCCGTCATCAGCTGCATGATAATGGCAGCCGAAATGTAGGGAATGACATTGAGCGCGAATATGCTCATCCGCGACAGGGCGCCGCCGGCAAAGGCGTCGAAAACACCCAGAATACCGCCCGATTGCTGGGCGAATATATCGCCGATAACGGTGGGATCGATACCGGGAATGGGAATGAAGGTGCCCAATCGGTAGACGATCAGCGCGCCCAACGTGAACAGGAGCCGCTGCTTTAGCTCCTTTGCCTTGTCAAACGCCCCAAAATTGAGGCGGGAGCCAAGTTGTTCCGCTGCAGTTGCCATTAATTCATCCGATCCCGGTCGCCGCGTAATCCCCTTGATCTGGGGTGTGGCGGCAATGCTTCAAGCCTTAAGCGCCTCGTTATTCCGCGTCATCCGACGCGTCCGCGCCGTCCTCGTCAGCAGTCTCCGCTGGCTCGCTATCCGCAGCGGCGGCGGTCGTTTTCTTGCCCTTGTAGCGTCTTTTTTTGGACTCAACCGGCTCCGGCGCCGGGCGAACCGTAATCGTGCCACCGGCCTTTTCTACCGCCGCAACGGCCGATTTGGTCGCCCCGGTCACGCTGAGTTGTACTTTCGCGCTCAATTCGCCGCCGCCAATAAGCCGCACGCCGTCCATCTTGCGGCGGATCACACCGCCAGCAACCAAGGCGTCCTCGGTAATTTCCGATTTGGCATCGATTTTACCGGCGTCGATCGCGATTTGCAGACGACCGAGGGTCAATTCCTGATAACGGCTGCGGTTGGGTTTCACAAAACCACGCTTCGGCAACCGGCGATACAGCGGCATCTGCCCGCCTTCAAAGCCAACCAACGAGACACCGCTACGCGATTTTTGACCCTTCATGCCCCGGCCGGCGGTCTTGCCGAGTCCCGAACCGATGCCCCGGCCCGCGCGCTTACGCTTCTTAACCGCACCCGCGTTATCTGATAACTCATTCAAATTCATGACTTTTTCTTTCCGTCGACCGCTACCCTAAGGCGTGCGATCAGCCAATTTCCTCAACCCGGACCAAGTGACTGACCTTCGATGCCATGCCCCGCACCGCCGGCGTATCTTCCAGTTCCCGGGTCCGGTGCATCTTATTCAGACCGAGACCGATCAACGTCTTGCGTTGATCGGAACGGCGGCCGATGGGGCTGCCGATCTGAGTGACCCGGATACGTCCTGCTTTCTTGTCAGCCATTTGCCGCTTCCTGGGTTCCTGATTCTTCCGAGGCGCCGCGCTGTCCGACGATCTGGGAGACCTTGACGCCACGACGCGAGGCAACCGCGCGCGGTGACGACGTCTTGGTCAGCGCATCGAAAGCGGCCTTAATCATATTGTGGGGATTGGAGCTACCGACCGACTTTGACACTACGTCCTGAACTCCAAGGCATTCGAAAATCGCGCGCAGCGGACCGCCGGCGATAATCCCTGTACCGGCCGGCGCCGCCCGCAAGATGACCTTGCCGGCGCCAAACCGTCCGCGCATATCATGATGCAATGTGCGGCCTTCGCGCAGGGGAATACGAACCATTGTCTGCTTAGCCTGCTCGGTCGCCTTGCGAATCGCCTCGGGAACTTCGCGGGCCTTGCCCGAACCATGCCCGACCCGCCCATTGCCATCGCCCACAACGACGATTGCGGCAAAACCAAAACGGCGGCCACCTTTTACGACCTTCGCAACACGGTTGATGCTGACGAGCCGCTCGAGCAGTTCACTTTCTTCGCGCGAATCTCGCCGTCCCCGTCTCGGCTGCGGTGCCTGTGCCATATCCAGATTTCCTTAAAAGTTCAGGCCGCCCTCGCGGGCCGCCTCGGCAAGGGCTTTGACACGCCCGTGAAATATGTAACTACCCCGATCGAAGACCACGTCACTGACACCGGCCGCCTTGGCGCGTTCGGCAACAAGTTTACCAACCGCCTCGGCCGCCTCGATATTCGAACCCTTAGCACCCTTGAAGTCTTTGTCTTTGGTTGACGCCTGGGCGAGGGTGCGGCTCCCCGTATCGTCAATAATCTGGGCATAGATATGCCGACTGGACCGAAAGACCGACAAGCGCGGGCGCAGTTTCGATACTTTACGCAGTTTGGCGCGCGTGCGAGTCCGCCGGCGCTGCGCCAATTGGGCCAAACTGTTGCTCATTTCTTCTTGCCTTCCTTACGCAAAATCTGCTCGCCGCGATAACGAATGCCCTTGCCTTTGTAGGGCTCGGGCTTGCGAAACCCGCGAATTTCCGCGGCAACCTGGCCGACCGCCTGCTTGTCCGGACCGGATATCTGGATCGTCGTTTGGGTCTCGCACTTGATCTCGATGCCTTCGGGGATCGGGTAGTTGATGTCGTGGCTGTAGCCGAGTTGCAGGTTCAACGACTTGCCTTGAACGGCCGCGCGGTAACCAACGCCAGTGATATCGAGATGCTTGGTAAAGCCCTCCGATACGCCGGCCACCAAATTCGTCAGCATCGCCTGCGACGTTCCCCACATGGAACGGCCGCGCTTGCTCTCCTCGCGCGGCTTCACCCAAATCAGGTTGTCCTCGCGACTGATCTCGACCTCACGCGGCAGCGTGACCGAAAGTTCCCCCAACTTGCCCTTCGCCCGGACAAGCTGGTCGACGATTTCGATATCAATTCCCTCTGGAACCGTTACCGGGTTTTTGCCAACACGCGACATTTTCTAAACTCCGTATTTGGCCAGCGCTAAAAGACGCGGCACAAAATCTCCCCGCCGACATTCTGGGTCCGCGCATCGTGATCGGCGAGAACACCCTTGGGCGTCGACAGAATGGCAACACCCAACCCGTCATAGACCTTGCCGAGGTCGTTAATCTTCGAATAGACCCGTTGTCCTGGACGCGATACGCGCTGAATCTCGCGAATAACCGGCTCGCCTTCATAATATTTCAGCTCGATCGTCAGCTCGGAAATACCATTGCGCAGCTCGGCGCGGCTGTAACCGCGGATATAGCCCTCGCTTTGCAGAACATCGAGAACGTTCGCGCGCAGCTTGGAGGCCGGTGAAATAATGGACGACATGCCCGCACGCTGTCCGTTGCGGATGCGTGTCAGCATATCACCAAGGGGATCGCTCATTGACATTGCGGTGTCTCCCTTACCAACTCGATTTAACCATGCCGGGAATACGTCCCGTCGAAGCAAGGTCGCGAACGGCGATACGTGACATGCGGAATTTCCGGTACACCCCGCGCGGCCGCCCGGTGAGTTCGCAGCGATTGCGAATACGAACCTTCGCGGAATTGCGCGGCAGCTTGGCCAGTTTCATGCGCGCCGCGAAACGGTCTTCGGGACTGCGCGTTTGATCGCTGGCAATCGCCTTCAACTCGTTGCGTTTGCCCGCATAACGGTCAGCCATCGCCCGCCGTTTCTTGTTACGCTCTATCGAACTTTTCTTCGCCATTCGTCGGTGCCTCTTGTCGGCGCTTAAGTGTTGATCGGCATTTCGAAGCCGCGCAGCAGTTCACGCGCTTCGTTGTCGGTGTTCGCACTGGTGCAAATCACCACGTTCATGCCGCGGATTTCATCGATGTCGTCATAGTTGATCTCCGGGAACACAATTTGCTCACGAAGACCCAACGCATAATTGCCTCGGCCATCGAAACTATCGGGGCTCAGTCCGCGGAAATCTCGGACCCGCGGCAAGGCAATCGTGATCAGGCGATCGAGAAACTCGTACATCCGCTCGCCCCGCAGCGTGACCTTGCAACCGATCGGCATGCCTTCGCGCAGTTTAAAGTTGGCGATCGACTGCCGAGCCCGGTTCACTACCGGCTTCTGACCGGAAATCAGGGTCATCTCGTTGATCGCAGAGTCGATTTTCTTCGAATCCTGCGCGGCCTCGCCGATCCCCATATTGAGCACGATTTTCTCTAACCGCGGCACCTGGTGATCGTTGCTATAGCCAAGCTCTTCTTTCAGCTTCGCCTTCAAGACCGTGTCGTAATGTTCATTCAAACGTGTTGCCATCATCCACCTACTGGTCAACGACCTCGCCCGAGCGCATGGCCACGCGTACTTTGCGGCCATCGTCGAGCGTTTTGAAACCGATGCGTGTCGGCTTGTCCGTTTCCGGGTCCACCACCGCGACATTCGACGCATGCAGCATGGCCTCGAATTCGTTGATGCCGCCGGGCGACGTTTGGGTCGGGCGTTGGTGACGCTTCACCATGTTGACGCCTTGAACCAAAACACGATTGCGTTCGCGGTCGACCCGCAATACTTCGCCGGTCTTACCCTTATCGCGTCCGCTAATGACGATCACATTGTCGCCGCGGCGGACCTTCATTTTGATCTTTTTTGCTTTATCGGCGGACATCTACAAAACCTCCGGCGCGAGCGAGACGATTTTCATATAACGCCGGGCGCGAAGTTCACGGGTCACCGGGCCAAAAATACGCGTGCCAATCGGTTCGCCCTGCTGATCGAGCAGCACCGCAGCGTTACGGTCAAAGCGGATCGTGCTGCCATCTTCACGATGAATATCACTTTTCGTGCGCACGATAAGCGCACGATGGATTTCACCCTTCTTCACACGACCCCGCGGTATCGCCTCCTTCACGGAGACAACAATCACGTCGCCGACGCCTGCCGTCATGTGCTTGGAACCGCCGAGCACCTTGATGCATTGCACCCGCCGAGCGCCGCTATTATCGGCAACCGAAAGGTTGGTTTGCATCTGAATCATTGCCTGTAGTCCTCTAACGTACGCCGGCTAGGCGCCAACTTTTTCAATAACTTCGAATCGCTTGCGCCGGGAAATCGGTCGGCATTCGCGGATTCGCACCATGTCTCCGACCGCATAACTGTCCGTTTCATCATGCGCGGCGTATCTCTTCGATTGCGTGATAATTTTTTTGTAAAGAGGGTGCATCACACGGCGATCAATACGGACGACAACAGTCTTTTCCATCTTGTCGCTGACCACCTCACCGGTAAGAACACGTCGCGGCATCTCTACTCAACTCCCGTTGATGACTTAGCGCTGAGGCGTTCCCCGAGAACGGTCTTCACCCGGGCCAAATCGCGCCGCACTTGGCGCTGCCGGGCTGTATTCTCGAGCTGCCCACTCGCTTTTTGAAAACGCAAATTGAAGGATTCTTTCTTCAAGTCGCGTATCTGATCTTCTAATTCGTCGTCGCTCTTGGCGCGAAATTCAGCCACTTTCACAATTCACCTACCCTGCCAACCGGCTGACGATACGCGTCTGGACCGGCAATTTGGCCGCCGCCAGACGAAACGCCTCTTCGGCAACATCCTGCGACACGCCGTCGAGCTCGAACATCACCCGGCCCGGCTTGATCCGCACCATCCAGTATTCCGGCGTACCTTTACCCTTACCCATGCGTACTTCAGCGGGCTTGGTGCTGACCGGCACATCGGGGAAAACCCGGATCCATACGCGCCCGGCCCGCTTCATGTGACGGGTCATGGCACGTCGCGCGGCCTCGATCTGGCGCGCTGTGACGCGACCAGGCGTCACCGCCTTGAGGCCGTACGAGCCGAAGTTCAGGCTCGTACCGGAATGCGCCAGACCGTGCAGACGGCCTTTATGTTGTTTCCGAAACTTTGTTCGTTTTGGACTGAGCATCGTTCGATTACCTATTCACAGCTTAGCGCTGCGCGCCGCCGCCGGATTGTTGTTGCTGTTCCACCCGACGGTCTTGCGCCATCGGATCGTGTTCCATGATATCGCCGCGATAAACCCACACTTTGACGCCGCAGGCGCCATAGGTGGTCTGTGCCGTGGCAGTGCCGTACTGCACATCCGCGCGCAGGGTGTGGAGCGGCACCTTGCCTTCGAGATATTGCTCGGTCCGGGCGATCTCAGCGCCGCCAAGGCGGCCGCCACACATAACGCGGACACCTTCGGCGCCGAGCCGCATGGCGTTCTGTACCGAGCGCTTCATGGCCCGGCGAAAACCGACCCGGCGCTCGAGCTGTTGCGCGATGTTTTCAGCGACCAATACCGCATCGATTTCGGGCTTGCGGACTTCGACGATATTCAGGCTGACCTCCGAACCGGTCCGCACCGCCAAATCGGAGCGCAGCTTCTCGATGTCGGCGCCTTTTTTGCCGATCACGACGCCCGGCCGCGCAGTGTGAATGGTGATGCGCGCCTTTTTCGCCGGACGTTCGATAATGACCCGGCTAACCCCGGCGCCTACCAGACGCTTATCGAGGAATTTGCGCAGCTCCAGATCTTCTAGCAGCAAACTGCCATAAGCGGCGCCGTCGGCGAACCAACGGGAGTCCCAGGTCCGGTTAATACCGAGCCGGAGCCCAATGGGATTGACCTTTTGGCCCATTACGATGCCTCCTCTTGCTCGCGCACAACCAGAGTGATGCTGCTGAACGGCTTCAAAATACGCGCCATCCGACCACGGGCGCGCGGACGCCAACGTTTCATCACGATACCCTTGCCTACCGTCGCTTCGGCGACGATCAGCCGATCGACGTCGAGTTGATGGTTATTTTCCGCATTGGCGATAGCGCTTTCCAGACCGACCTTCACCTCTTTAGCGATGCGGCGGCGCGAGAATTCAAGATCGTTCAATGCGGTTTGCACCTTCTTGCCGCGAATAGATTGCGCGACCAAATTTAGCTTTTGCGGACTAACCCGAAGCGAGCTCACGACCGCTCTGGCCTCGTTGTCGGCCAAACGCCGGGGTGCCGATTTCTTACCCATGACTAAACCCGCCTCGCCTTACGATCAGCGGTGTGGCCGTAATAGGTGCGCGTCGGCGAAAACTCGCCAAACTTATGGCCCACCATGTTTTCGGTCACCAGAACCGGAATGAATTTCTGACCGTTATGGACGCCAAACGTCAAACCGACGAACTGCGGTAAAATTGTCGACCGTCGCGACCAAGTTTTGATCACGTCGTTGCGCCCGGACCCGCGGACAGTCTCTGCCTTTTTCAGCAGATAGCTGTCGATAAACGGTCCTTTCCAAATGGAACGTGCCACCTCGGTCTCCTCTACTTCGCACGCCGACGCAGGATCAGCGACTGGGTCCGTTTATTGGACCGGGTCCGCTTACCCTTGGTCGGTTTACCCCACGGCGTTACCGGATGACGGCCACCAGAGGTCCGCCCCTCGCCACCACCATGGGGATGATCGATCGGGTTCATCGCGACACCGCGCACGGCCGGGCGTTTGCCCATCCAGCGCTTGCGTCCCGCCTTACCCAGTTTGATGTTCGATTTATCGGCGTTCGATACCGCACCGATTGTCGCCATGCACTCGGCACGCACCATGCGCACTTCGCCGGACGTCAACTTCAACAAGGCATAACCTTGGTCGCGGCCCACCAGCTGCACATAGGTACCGCCGGCGCGCGCCAGCTTGCCGCCGCCCTGAGCCTTCAGTTCCACATTGTGAATAATCGTACCGATCGGGATCGAGCGCAGCGGCATCGCGTTGCCCGGCTTGATATCGGCGCGCTCACCGGCGACAACCGTGTCACCGACGCTCAAACGTTGCGGCGCCAAGATGTAGCTTTGCTCACCGTCGGCATATTTGATCAGAGCGATGAACGCGCTGCGGTTGGGGTCGTATTCGACCCGCTCCACCGTCGCCGGAACATCAAACTTGATGCGACGGAAATCGATCTTGCGGTACAGCCGTTTATGGCCACCACCACGACGACGCGCGGTGATCCGACCGGCATTGTTGCGCCCGCCCTTTTTCGTCAGCCCTTCGGTAAGCTGCTTGACCGGGTCGCCCTTCCACAAGGCCGAACGGTCGACAAGCACCAACCCCCGTTGACCGGGCGTATTCGGCTTATATTGCTTCAGTGCCATCGTCTCTTTCCCTTACACGCCCGACGAAATGTCGATCGACTCGCCTTCGGCAAGCCGGACCAGCGCTTTTTTGTAATCCGATGTGCGCCCCAAACGGCCGCGCCAGCGTTTGGTCTTACCGACCTGGCGCAACGTGTTCACGCCGTCGACCTTAACCCCAAAAAGGCCTTCCACCGCAGCCCGAATTTCCGGCTTGGTCGCATTCAGCGGCACGCGGAACACCACTTGGTTATGTTCCGACACCAAGGTCGATTTCTCGGTGATGATCGGATAGCGCACGATGTCGTACATCCGCTCTTGGGTGAGCGTAATGCGGCCGCGCGGCTTACGTGATGTGCTCATCGCAAGCGCTCCTGTAACTGTTCGACCGCGTCGCGGGTCAGCACCAGCGTATCGCGGCGCAGGATATCGAAGACATTGGCGCCCTTCTGCGACAGCAGATCGACACCGGGAATATTGCGTGTCGCCAGCACCATGTTGCGATCGAGCTCGGCGCCATCAACGATCAGCGCCGAGGTCACGCCCAATTTACTCAAGGTCGCGGCCATCGGCTTGGTCTTGGGTTCCCCCAGTTTGGCTTCATCGACGACGATCAGCTTGCCATCCGCCTGCTTTGCCGACAGCGCCGATTTCAAGGCCAAGCGACGCACCTTTTTCGGCATTTCCAGGTCGTGGCTGCGCGGTGTCGGACCGAAGGTCGTTTGGCCGCCGCGCATCTGCGCCGAGCGGTTGCTGCCGCGCCGCGCCCGGCCGGTGCCCTTTTGCTTGAACGGCTTGGCGCCGGTACCCGAGATTTCGCCGACGGTCTTCGTCTTATGAGTGCCCTGGCGGCGCTTGGCGAGCTGGTAGTTCACCATGCGGCTGAGCAAGTCCTTGCGCACCGGCAGGCCGAAGATCGCATCGTCGAGTTCAATCTCGCCGGCGGCCTTATTTTCGAGGCTGATCACCTTGCACTTCATGATCTATTCCTTCGCCGCATCGTCGCCGCCGTCTTCAACGGTAGGCGCTTCGGCTTCTTCGGAGGCAGCTTCTTCGGGCGCCTCTTCCGCTGGGGCCTCATCGGCAGTGGCTTCTTCCGGCGCTTCCTCGGCAGCCGCGTCGCCTAGAATTGCCGCGGGGAACGGTAGATCGTCGGGCGCCGCCTTCTTGATCGCATCGCTCAACAACACGTAGCTGCCGCTGGACCCTGGAACGGCGCCTTCGACCGCGATCACGCCATCTTCAAGATCGGTCGACACGACCCGCAGGTTTTGAACCGTCACTCGCTCGTCGCCCATGTGACCGGCCATCTTCTTGCCCTTGAACACCTTGCCGGGGTCCTGGCACTGCCCTGTCGAACCATGACTGCGGTGCGAAATCGAGACACCGTGAGAGGCCCGCAAACCCTTGAAATTATGGCGCTTCATGGCGCCGGCAAAGCCTTTACCGATCGATGTTCCAACAACGTCCACATACTGGCCGGCGAGAAAATGACCGGCGGAAATCTCAGCGCCGGTATCCACCAGGGCATCGGCGCTAACCCGGAATTCCGCCAGGCGGCGCTTGGGTTCTACTTTGGCCTTGGCGAAATGGCCGCGCATGGCCTGGCCGACCCGCTTGGGTTTGGCTGGCCCCACGCCGAGTTGCACGGCGGTGTAACCGTCGCGCTCTTCCGTGCGCTGGGCGACAACCTGACAGCCATCGACCTTGAGCAGGGTCACGGGCAAATGATTGCCGGTGTCGTCGAAGACCCGGGTCATGCCAAGTTTTTGAGCTATTAGTCCGGTACGCATCATCGTCTCTTACAGCTTGATCTCAACATCGACGCCGGCAGCCAGGTCGAGCTTCATGAGCGCGTCAACCGTTTGCGGTGTCGGATCGATAATATCGAGCAACCGTTTGTGGGTTCGGATCTCGAATTGTTCACGCGACTTCTTGTTCACGTGCGGCGAGCGCAGCACGGTGAACTTTTCAATACGCGTCGGCAGCGGGATCGGTCCGCGAACGTCCGCGCCGGTGCGCTTCGCCGTCCCGACGATCTCACTTGCTGACTGATCGAGGATCCGGTGATCGAAGGCTTTCAATCGGATGCGGATATGTTGGCTGTCCATAGCGGTGTCCCGTAAGAGAACCGGCGGCCTCACTATTGAGACCGCCGGGCTAAAGTTTCTTTATTCGATAATCGAGGTGACGACGCCGGCGCCGACGGTGCGGCCGCCCTCGCGGATGGCGAAGCGTAGACCCTCATCCATCGCTATCGGCGCAATCAAATTGATCTGCATCGAGATGTTATCCCCCGGCATCACCATCTCCGTGCCTTCCGGAAGATCCACCGTCCCCGTCACATCCGTCGTGCGGAAGTAAAACTGCGGACGGTAGTTCGAGAAAAACGGCGTATGACGACCCCCCTCGTCCTTCGTCAGGATATACGCCTCGCACATGAACTTCGTGTGCGGCGTAATCGAACCCGGCTTCGACAATACCTGGCCGCGCTCCACTTCCTCGCGCTTGGTGCCGCGCAGCAGAACGCCCACATTGTCCCCCGCCTCGCCCTGATCCAGCAGCTTGCGGAACATCTCAACGCCCGTGCACGTGGTCTTCGTCGTATCCTTAATACCGACGATCTCAATCTCGTCGCCCACATTCACGATGCCGCGCTCAATACGACCCGTCACAACCGTGCCACGGCCCGAGATCGAGAACACATCCTCGATCGGCATCAGGAACGGTTGATCCTTCGGACGGTCGGGCTGCGGAATATAGTCATCCACCGCCGCCATCAGCTCCATGATCGAGTTCTTCCCCGTCGCCTCGTCGCCGTCTTCCAGCGCCACTAAGGCTGACCCCTTCACAATCGGAATATCGTCGCCCGGGAAGTCGTACGAGCTCAATAGCTCACGCACCTCCAACTCCACCAGCTCCAACAACTCCTCGTCGTCGACCTGGTCCGTCTTGTTCATGTAAATCACCAGCGCCGGCACACCCACCTGACGCGCCAACAGAATATGCTCGCGGGTCTGCGGCATCGGGCCGTCCGCCGCGCTCACCACCAAAATCGCGCCATCCATCTGCGCCGCGCCGGTAATCATGTTCTTCACATAATCCGCATGGCCCGGGCAATCCACATGCGCGTAGTGACGGTTCTCCGTCTCATACTCCACATGCGCCGTCGAGATCGTGATCCCCCGCGCCTTTTCCTCCGGCGCCTTATCGATCTGGTCGTACGCCGTAAAATCAGCACCGCCAGACTCAGCCAGAACCTTCGTTATCGCAGCCGTCAGCGTCGTCTTGCCATGATCTACATGCCCGATCGTCCCAATGTTACAATGCGGCTTCGTACGCTCAAATTTTTCCTTCGACATCCTCTTTACTCCGCTTTACGTGGCCGCTTCGCAAAGTGAAGCCGACCCATATTTAGTCTCATTCGGCTCAGGCTTAGGCCATCTTGGCGACAACTTCCTCGGCAACTGCCTGAGGCACTTGGAAGTAGTGATCAAACACCATGGTGTAGGTCGCACGACCCTGGCTCATGGATCGCAATGTGTTGACGTAACCGAACATATTGGCCAGGGGCACCATGGCTGAGATAACCCGGGCATTGCCCCGGTTATCCATCGCGCCGACCTGGCCGCGACGGCTATTCAAGTCACCGATGATGTCGCCCATATATTCTTCCGGCGTCACGACCTCGACGTTCATAATCGGCTCGAGCAAACGCGGCGAGGCCTCGTTGAGAGCCTGACGCAAACACGCCCGCGCGGCGATTTCAAACGCCATGACCGAGGAATCAACATCGTGGCTGGCGCCATCGACCACGGTGGCCTTGAAGTCGATCACCGGAAAACCGGCGACGGTGCCGGTCTCGCGTTGCTGATCCATACCCTTTGAAATACCCGGTACGAATTCGCGCGGAATCGACGTGCCATGAAGCGCGCTTTCGAACACAAAACCCTCACCTGGCTCGAGCGGCTCAAACTGAACCTTCATGCGGGCATATTGTCCCGACCCACCGGTCTGCTTCTTATGGGTGTAATCGATCTCAACCGGCTTGGTGATGGTCTCACGATAGGCCACCTGCGGGGCACCGATATTCGCTTCAACCTTAAATTCGCGCTTCATGCGATCGACGATGATGTCGAGATGCAGCTCACCCATGCCCTTGATGATGGTTTGCCCGCTTTCCTCATCGCTGGCGACCCGGAACGAAGGATCTTCGGCGGCGAGGCTCGATAGGGCACTGCCCATTTTTTCCTGATCGGCCTTGGTTTTCGGCTCGACCGCGATCTCGATAACCGGATCGGGGAATTCCATCCGCTCCAAAATCACGGGGCTGTTGGTATCGCACAACGTATCGCCGGTGGTCGTACCTTTGAGGCCAGCGAGCGCCAAAATGTCACCAGCGCGCGCGGCCTTGACGTCTTCGCGCTCGTTCGCGTGCATCTCCAGCATGCGACCAACGCGCTCGCGGCGATCCTTGACCGAGTTCAGCAAGGTTTGACCGGTTTCCAGAACGCCCGAATATATCCGAACGAAGGTCAGCGTCCCCACAAACGGGTCGGTCATAATCTTGAAGGCCAAGGCCGCGAAAGGCTCGTCGTCGGAACTCTTCCGCTCGATCGCCTCGTCGCTGTCCTGCTTCACGCCCTTGATCGCCGGCACGTCGAGCGGCGACGGCAAATAGGCGATGACGGCGTCCAACAGGGGCTGCACGCCCTTATTCTTAAAGGCGGAACCGCAAAGAACCGGCACAAACGCACCCGACAGAGTACCTATGCGAATGCATTCATCGAGGGTCTCAGCATCGGGCTCGGTGCCTTCGAGATAGGCTTCCATCGCCTCGTCATTATGCTCGACGGCCAACTCGACGAGTTTCTCGCGCCATTCGGCGGCGGTGTCGGCCAAGTCCGCCGGAATATCAACATCTTCGTATTCGGCGCCCAGGGTCTCGTCTTTCCAGACCACGCCCTTCATGCGCACCAAGTCGACGATGCCGCGATGGTCCGCTTCCTCGCCGATCGGCAACTGGGCCACCAACGGCACGGCGCCCAAACGGCTTTCGATCATAGACACGCAATTAAAGAAATCGGCGCCAATTCGGTCCATCTTGTTGACGAAACAAATACGCGGTACGCCGTATTTATCGGCTTGCCGCCAAACGGTCTCGGACTGGGGCTCGACACCGGCGACACTATCAAACACCGCCACCGCGCCATCCAAAACGCGCAGCGAACGCTCGACCTCAATGGTGAAGTCGACATGGCCCGGCGTGTCGATGATGTTGATGCGATGGTCGCGCCAACTCGCGGTCGTCGCGGCCGATGTGATGGTGATGCCGCGCTCCTGCTCCTGCTCCATCCAATCCATCGTCGCGGCGCCATCATGCACTTCGCCGATTTTGTAGGAGCGGCCCGTGTAATAGAGCACACGCTCGGTCGTCGTGGTCTTGCCGGCGTCGATATGCGCCATGATACCGATATTACGATATCGCTCGAGAGGTGTTGTGCGAGAAGCCATGTCGAATTACTCGTCCTTACGGGTGGTTACGGTGTTGCCCTACCAACGATAATGGGAGAAGGCTTTATTCGCCTCCGCCATCCGGTGGGTATCCTCCCGTTTTTTAACGGCATTTCCGCGGTTCTCCGCCGCGTCCATTAATTCACGTGACAAACGCTGTACCATGGTGTTTTCCGAACGCGCCCGCGCCGCACCGATAAGCCAACGAAACGCCAAGGCTTGGGCTCTGATCGGGCGCACTTCGATTGGCACCTGATAGGTCGCCCCGCCAACGCGGCGCGAGCGGACTTCGATTTGCGGCTTTACGTTTTCCAGCGCATCGTGAAATACCTTCACCGCATCGCTGCCGCCGCGCGCTGTAATTTCATCGAACGCGCCGTAGACAATCCGTTCTGCCGCCGACTTCTTACCGTCGCGCATCACGTTGTTCATAAACTTGCTGACGACCCGATCACCGTATTTGGGATCTGGGAGAACGTCGCGTTTTTCTGCTCGCCGCCGTCGTGACATATCGATCGTCCCCTATTTCGGCCGCTTGGTGCCGTATTTCGAACGGCGTTGACGGCGGTCGCCGACACCCTGGGTGTCGAGTGTGCCGCGAATGACGTGATACCGGACACCGGGCAAATCCTTGACGCGGCCGCCGCGGATCATCACGACCGAATGCTCCTGCAGGTTATGGCCCTCACCGGGAATGTAACTGGTCACTTCGAAGCCGTTGGTCAGACGCACGCGCGCCACTTTACGCAGCGCCGAGTTCGGCTTCTTCGGCGTGGTCGTATAAACGCGGGTGCAGACACCGCGCTTTTGTGGACACGCCTCCAAAGCCGGAACCTTGGTGCGCTTTACCGGCGCCTTGCGCGGCTTACGAATTAACTGATTAATCGTCGGCATCAGTATTCCCTTAGTCTCTCTGGCGCGACCGGCCAGCCATCCCTGGTTCTTGGATACAACACGGCAAACAGAGCAAGACAAAAGGTCTTACCCCAACGGACTCTTTTCGCCAGCCCGCACGGCGTGTAGCAAACATATGCCTTTTGCTTGGGGTCGTGTTTAGGCTTAACAGGCGCCTACGACCGCCCCCCTATGCAGCGGCGCGGATACTACTCACGCACCTATGCCCCGTCAACCGATAATCCTCGCGATTCCGGGGGCTTGAACAACAATTCTATATCCGCCGCGAATGCTTCCTCGCGGCCCCACAACATCCCTTCAATCAGGGTTAATTACACCGTCAAATACCGGGTTCGCGGAGGGCTACTCCGCGGCGCCGGCTTCCTCGACAGTCACTTGCTCCGCCGCTTCCTGTTCAGCCAAGCGCTGGGCGGCTTCTTCGGCCAATTCGGCATCGCGGTTCGCGGCCGTAACACGAACCCCATTCATCACATGGCCCGTACCGGCCGGGATCAAACGTCCAACAATGACGTTCTCTTTGAGCCCAACCAGTTGGTCAACCTTGCCGTTTACCGCAGCTTCAGTCAGCACCCGTGTGGTTTCCTGGAACGACGCGGCAGAGATGAACGAACTTGTCTGCAGGCTCGCCTTGGTAATGCCCTGCAAGACCGGGGTCGCGACGGCGAGTTTCAGCCCTTCTTCCTTGGCTTTGGCGTTCACCGCATCGAATTCGATCTCATCGATGATTTCGCCAACCAGGAAAGTGGTCTCGCCGCCATCGTCGATTTCGACCTTTTGCAGCATTTGGCGAACGATCACCTCGATATGCTTGTCGTTGATGGTCACGCCCTGCAGCCGGTAGACGTCCTGGATCTCTTTCACCAGATAGCTCGCCAGCGCTTCGACACCAAGGACCCGCAAGATATCGTGGGGCACAGGATTGCCATCAAGCAGCAGATCGCCCTTCTGGACGAAATCGCCCTCCTGAACCGAAATATGCTTGCCCTTCGGGATCAGATACTCGATCGGCTCGACACCGTTCGCCGCATCCTCTTCGCTCGGCGCGATCACAATACGACGCTTGGTCTTGTAATCCCGGCCGAACTCGATCCGGCCATCGCCGTCGGCAATGATGGCATGGTCCTTGGGGCGCCGGGCCTCGAACAGTTCGGCGACGCGCGGCAGGCCACCGGTGATATCGCGCGTTTTCGAACTTTCGCGCGGAATACGAGCGACGATATCGCCGGCTTGAATATGCTGTCCCTGATCAACGTTCAGGATGGCATCCACCGACATGAAGTAGCGGGCATCCATGCCGTTGGCCAATTTGACCACATCGCCCTGCTTCGAGCTTTTCTTCGGCCGCAAGGAAATACGCGGGCGAAGATCGGCGCCACGGGGCTGCTGTTTCCAATCGATGACCACCTTCGACGTGATACCGGTCGCTTCGTCGAGGACTTCACGTACCGACACACCTTCGACCAAGTCGACGTAATCGACATAACCTTCCTTCTCGGTGATGATCGGCAGCGTGTAGGGATCCCAGGTCGCCAGGGTCTGGCCCTTCTCGACCGTCGCCCCATCGTCGGCCAGCAGGCGCGCGCCATAGGGTAACTTGTGATGGGCTCGGGCTCGGCCAGCCTCATCGATCAACACGACCTCGGTGTAACGGCTCATGACGATGAGCACGCCCTCCGAGTTCTCGACCACGCTTCGGTTCTCAACCTTCACAGTGGCGTCGAATGCCGCCTCGATGCTCGACTGCTCCGATGCGCCCTGCGCCGCACCACCAATATGGAATGTGCGCATGGTGAGCTGGGTGCCCGGTTCACCGATTGACTGGGCCGCGATAACGCCAACGGCTTCGCCGATATTAACCGCCGTGCCGCGGGCCAAGTCGCGACCATAGCAATTGCCGCACACCCCGCCGTCGCTTTGACAGGTTAGAACCGAACGGATCTTGATCGCCTCGATACCGGCGCCATCGATCTTGTCGGCCAAGGCCTCATCGATAAGCTGCCCGCCTTTGACAACGACATCCTCGGTTAGCGGGTCAACCACATCTTCAGCCACCGTGCGGCCGAGGACGCGCTCCGACAGGGCAACAACCACATCGCCGCCTTCGATCACCGCGGTCATGGTCAGACCATCCTTGGTGCCGCAATCATTCTCGACGATGATGCAATCCTGGGCGACGTCGACAAGGCGTCGGGTCAGATAGCCCGAGTTCGCCGTCTTCAATGCCGTATCGGCCAGACCCTTTCGGGCACCATGGGTCGAGTTGAAATATTCGAGAACCGATAGGCCTTCCTTAAAGTTGGCGATGATCGGCGTCTCAATGATCTCGCCCGACGGCTTGGCCATGAGACCGCGCATCCCGGCAAGTTGGCGAATTTGCGCCGCCGAACCACGGGCGCCGGAGTGAGCCATCATATAGACCGAGTTGATTTGGCCATCGTCGTCGATGCGCTGCATTTCGGCCATCATGGCATCCGCCACATCGTCGGTGCAGCGGGTCCAGGCATCAATGACCTTGTTGTATTTCTCACCCTTGGTGATCAGGCCATCCTGGTATTGCTGCTCAAACTCCTTCACCCGTCCGGTGGTGTCTTCGACCAACCGGTGCTTCAGGTCAGGAATGATCAAATCGTCCTTACCGAACGAGATGCCGGCATTACAGGCACAACGGAAACCGAGCGACATCATGTGATCGGCGAAAATAACGGTCTCTTTCTGACCGCAATGGCGATAGACCAGATCGATCACTTCGCTGACTTCGCGTTTGGTCAGGAGGCGGTTTACGATTTCGAACGGCACCTGGGCATGGCCGGGCAATATCCGGCCCAGCATCAAACGACCCGGGGTCGATTCCACCCGCCGCGTGATCTCATGGCCCTCCTCATCGACCGTATCGATGCGCGCAAGCACCCGGGAATGCAGATTTAGCGCGCCCGCATCGAGCGCCTGCTCGACCTCGTCGATCGAACCGAAGTTCGGAATGCGCAGAGCTTTAACTGAGCCATCCTTGAGCGCCTTATTCAACGCCGTAACATTCGACGTATCGACCTCTTCGCTACGCTTCTTGGCATCGACAAAGATAATTTCGCCGGTTTCCAACGCGGCTTCCAGCGCCTTTTTGGTGTCAATCGAGACTTCTTCGCAGTTGTTGTCGTTCGAGGCGTAGGTGAGATAATACAGACCCAGAACGATATCCTGCGACGGCACGATAATCGGCTTGCCGTTGGCCGGGCTCAAGATGTTGTTGGTCGACATCATCAGCACACGGGCTTCAAGCTGGGCTTCCAGCGACAACGGAACGTGGACCGCCATCTGATCGCCATCGAAGTCGGCGTTGAAGGCCGCGCAAACCAACGGATGCAGTTGAATGGCTTTACCTTCAATCAGTACCGGCTCGAACGCCTGAATGCCGAGGCGATGGAGTGTCGGCGCCCGGTTGAGCAGAACCGGATGTTCACGGATCACCTCTTCGAGGATATCCCAAACCTCCGGCCGCGCCTTCTCGACCATACGCTTCGCCGCCTTGATGGTGGTGGCGTAACCGTACAATTCGAGCTTGTGATAGATGAACGGCTTGAACAGCTCGAGCGCCATCTTCTTCGGCAGCCCGCACTGATGCAGCAGCAGCTCGGGGCCCACGACGATGACCGAACGGCCCGAATAGTCAACGCGCTTGCCGAGCAGGTTTTGCCGGAAACGCCCCTGCTTGCCCTTCAACATGTCCGACAAGGATTTCAGCGGCCGCTTGTTAGCGCCGGTAATGACGCGCCCGCGGCGGCCATTGTCGAATAACGCGTCAACGGCTTCCTGCAACATGCGCTTTTCGTTGCGCACGATGATATCGGGCGCGCGCAACTCGATCAGCCGTTTCAGACGGTTGTTGCGGTTGATGACCCGGCGATAGAGATCGTTCAAATCGGACGTCGCAAAGCGGCCGCCATCAAGCGGCACCAGCGGGCGCAACTCCGGCGGAATTACCGGAACCACGTCGAGCACCATCCACTCCGGCTGCGCGCCGGATTCAATGAAGGCTTCAATGATTTTCAGGCGTTTCACATATTTCTTACGCTTGGCTTCCGACCCGGTTTCGCGCAGATCGACACGCAGCTTGGCGTGTTCCTCTTCAAGGTTGAGACCCGACAACATGAATTTCAGCGCCTCGGCGCCAATCATCGCGGTGAAGGATTCGTCGCCATATTCGTCCTGCGCGGCGGCGAACTGCTCTTCGGTCAGCAACTGATGCAGTTCGAGATCGGTCAAGCCGGGCTCGGTAACGATGAAGTTTTCGAAGTACAGCACCCGCTCCAGCGCGCGCAAAGTGATGTCGAGCAGCAAACCGACCCGGCTGGGTAGCGACTTCATGAACCAGATATGGGCGACCGGCGAGGCCAGTTCGATATGGCCCATACGCTCGCGCCGCACGCTCTGCAACGTCACTTCGACGCCACACTTCTCGCACACGATGCCGCGATATTTCATGCGCTTGTACTTGCCGCACAGACACTCGTAATCCTTGATCGGGCCGAAAATGCGCGCGCAGAAAAGCCCGTCGCGTTCTGGCTTGAACGTTCGGTAGTTGATCGTCTCCGGCTTCTTGATCTCGCCATAAGACCAGGAACGGATGCGTTCCGGGCTGGCGATCGAGATGCGGATCTCGTCGAAGTGTTGCGGTCCCTGCTGCTGGCCGAAGACGTTGACGAGTTCGTTCATAAAATTGCTCCTGCTAGAAGTTCAGCTGATGTTCCCAAAACTAACCGGTTCGAACTTTACGTTCCGGTTTGCCTGAGTTGGACATCGAGCCCGAGCGACCGAAGTTCCTTTACAAGCACGTTAAAGGATTCCGGAATACCCGCTTCGAAATTGTCATCGCCGCGCACAACGGCTTCGTAGACCTTGGTGCGTCCCGCCTTGTCGTCCGACTTGACGGTTAGCATTTCCTGCAGCGTGTAAGCAGCGCCATAAGCTTCGAGCGCCCACACTTCCATCTCGCCGAAACGCTGTCCACCGAACTGCGCCTTACCACCCAGCGGCTGCTGGGTGACCAGGCTGTACGGTCCGATCGAACGGGCGTGAATCTTATCGTCGACCAGATGATGCAGCTTCAGCATGTAGATGTAGCCAACCGTAACTTTGCGGTCGAACTTTTCACCCGTGCGGCCATCGATCAATTGCACCTGGCCCGACATATCAAGTCCGGCCGCTTCAAGATGCTGGTTGATCTCAACTTCGGTCGCCCCATCGAAGACTGGCGTCGCCATCGGCACACCGTTGCGCAAATTGCCCGCCAGTTCGACGATTTCGCCGTCGCCCATGCTGGCAATGTCTTCGTCGTAGATATCTTTGCCGTACACGTCGCGCAGTTTCTTGCGCATACCGTCGAGCTTCCCCGATCCGTTGAGCGAATCGAGCATGTCGCCAATCTGCCGGCCCAGTCCATTTGAGGCCCAGCCGAGATGGGTTTCCAGAATCTGACCGACATTCATACGCGACGGGACGCCCAGCGGATTGAGCACGATATCGACTGGCGTGCCATCCTCGAGATAGGGCATATCTTCCATCGGCATGATGCGCGAGATCACACCCTTATTGCCATGGCGGCCGGCCATTTTATCGCCCGGCTGCAGCTTGCGCTTCACCGCGACGAATACCTTAGTCAGCTTCATGACGCCCGGCGGCAACTCGTCGCCGCGCTGTAACTTATCGACTTTGTTCTCGAACCGCGCTTCGAGCGCGGTTACCGCGTCGTCGAAGCTCTTATTGACGGCTTCGATTTGCCCCATGCGCTTGTCAGCGCCGACGGCGAACTGACGCCACTGACCCGGTGTGTAATCACCCAGCACTTTCTCGGTGATCTTGGTGCCCTCAGCCAGCCCCTTCGGGCCTTTGACCGCGGTTTGATTGGTCAGCAGTTCTTTCAAACGGCCATAGAAACTGCGCTCGAGAATGGCCTTCTCATCGTCGCGGTCTTTTGCCAACCGCTCGATCTCCGAACGTTCGATCGACAGGGCGCGTTCGTCCTTATCGACGCCGCGGCGCGAGAACACCCGCACCTCGACAACCGTACCGGTCACGCCCGGCGGCACTTTCAGCGAGGTGTCGCGGACATCGGCGGCTTTCTCGCCGAAAATCGCCCGCAGCAATTTCTCTTCTGGCGTCATCGGCGATTCGCCCTTGGGCGTTACCTTGCCAACCAGAATATCGCTGGGATTGACCTCGGCGCCGATATACACGATGCCCGCCTCATCCAAATTCTTCAGCGCTTCTTCGCCAACATTGGGAATGTCACGGGTGATTTCTTCCTGACCCAGTTTGGTATCGCGGGCCATCACCTCGAATTCTTCGATATGAATTGACGTGAACACATCGTCACGCACGATACGCTCTGAGATCAGAATGGAATCTTCGAAGTTGTAACCATTCCATGGCATGAACGCGCAGAGCACGTTTTTGCCCAGCGCCAGTTCACCCAGATCGGTCGACGGTCCATCGCCGATGATGTCATTCTTCTCGACAACGTCGCCAACCTTGACCAACGGCCGCTGGTTGATCGCGGTGTTCTGGTTCGAGCGCTGGAATTTCAGCAGATTGTAGATGTCGACGCCGGTGTTGCCACCATCCATATCGTCGGTCGCCCGCACCACGATGCGCGTCGCATCGACTTGGTCGACGATGCCCGAACGCCGCGCAATGATCGCCACGCCGCTATCACGCGCCACGGTTTCTTCCATGCCGGTGCCCACAAGCGGCGCATCCGACTGGATCAATGGCACTGCCTGACGCTGCATGTTCGAGCCCATCAACGCCCGGTTGGCGTCATCATTCTCCAGGAACGGAATTAGCGCCGCAGCCACGGAAACTAACTGTTTGGGCGACACGTCCATGAAATCGATATCTTCGGGCAGCGACATCACATAATCATTGTTCTGCCGGCAGCTAATCAGGGTGTCGGTGAACTTACCGTTCTTATCGAGGGCCGCATTCGCCTGAGCGATCGTGTAGCGGCCTTCTTCCATCGCCGACAAATAGATGACCTCGTCGGTGACTTTGTCCTTCACCACTTTGCGGTATGGACTTTCGATAAAGCCGTACTTATTCACCCGGCCATAGGTCGCCAGCGAATTGATCAGCCCGATATTCGGGCCTTCCGGCGTCTCGATCGGACAAATCCGCCCGTAATGGGTGGGGTGGACGTCGCGCACCTCAAAGCCCGCGCGTTCGCGGGTCAGACCACCCGGCCCCAAAGCCGATAGGCGGCGTTTATGGGTAATCTCACTGAGCGGGTTGGTCTGATCCATAAACTGGCTGAGCTGCGATGAACCAAAGAATTCGCGCACCGCGGCAGCAGCCGGCTTGGCGTTGATCAGATCGTGCGGCATGACGCTGTCGATTTCGACCGTCGACATGCGCTCGCGGATCGCCCGCTCCATACGCAGCAGACCGATGCGGTACTGGTTTTCCATCAACTCGCCGACCGAACGGACCCGGCGGTTGCCCAGATGATCGATATCGTCGATTTCGCCACGGCCATCCTTCAGATCGACCAGGATCTTGATGATGTGCAGAATGTCGTCCTTACGCAGCGTGCGCTGTGTGTCGGGCACGTCGATATCCAGACGCGCATTCATTTTGACCCGGCCCACTGCGGACAGGTCGTAGCGTTCCGAATTGAAGAACAGTCCGTCGAACAAAATCTGCGCCGTCTCGTAGGTCGGCGGCTCGCCCGGACGCATCACACGATAAATCTCGATCAGCGCGTCTTCGCGACTGCGGTTTTTATCGGCGGCCAAAGTATTGCGAATATAGGGGCCGACGTTGATGTGATCGATCATCAAGGTGGTAAATTTCTTTACCTTCAACTCATCGATCTTCTCGAAGGTCTCCTCGGTGATTTCCTCACCGGCCTCGATCAGCACTTCGCCGGTTTCTTCGTTGATCAAGTCCTCGCCAACATACTGGCCGACCAGCGCTTCGTTGGTGACGAGAATATCCTTCACGCCGTCTTCGGTGATTTGACGGGCCAATCGTGGCGTGACCTTGGCACCCTCTTCGACCAAAACTTTGCCGGTTTTGGCGTCGATCAGATCGAAGGTCATCTTCACGCCGCGCAGGCGATCGGCGACATAGGCGGTCCGCCAGCCCTCTTTCCCCCGCGTATAGCCGGTCTTCTCGTAAAAATAATCGAGGATTTCTTCGTGAGACATGCCGACGGATTCGACCTGGTCCAAATCACGCCCTTCGGCGAGACGCTCTTCGCGCAATTTCTGCGCCTCGGCGCTGTACAGCGCCATCAAGAACGTGGTCACCGGCAGTTTGCGACGGCGGTCGATACGCACATGGACAATATCCTTGGCGTCGAACTCGAAATCCAGCCAGGAACCCCGGTACGGAATGACCCGGGCGGCGAACAGGAACTTGCCCGACGAATGGGTCTTGCCCTTGTCGTGATCGAAGAATACGCCCGGCGAACGGTGCATCTGCGAGACAATCACGCGCTCGGTGCCGTTGACCACGAACGTACCCTTATCGGTCATCAAGGGCATGTCGCCCATATAGACGTCTTGCTCTTTGATGTCGCGGATCGAGCGGGCGCCGGTATCCTCGTCGATATCCCAGACCACCAAACGTAATGTCACCTTGAGCGGCGCCGCAAAGGTCATGCCGCGCTGCTGGCACTCCTCGACATCGTATTTCGGCTCTTCCAACTCATAATCGACGAACTCAAGCTGTGCGCGTTCCGAAAAATCCTTGATCGGAAACACCGACTTGAAGACTTCGGCAATGCCCACGTCGGAACGTTCATGATCTGCCGCGCCGCTCATCAAAAACTGATCGTAGGATCTTTTCTGAACCTCGATCAGGTTTGGCATGGGGGCGACTTCGGCAATCCGACCAAAGCTTTTGCGAACGCGCTTGCGACCAGTGAAAGACTTCGACATCAACGGCCCTCTTTCATGCGCCCTGGGGCGCTTTGAGAATTAAACTCAGACACTTCAACGCGGCCCCGATAAGCCCGGGGACACGTCCTTAAACGGTATTGTCGTATCGCCGCTGCGAGCCTTCGGCCTCGGCGATACGACAATACCGGTAGCACCGGTGGCAGGCCGACGGCGATAAAACCTCACCGCCATCGGCCCGAACCGATATTCGGTAGCGTCGCGACGCTACTTGACTTCGACCGTAGCGCCAGCTTCTTCCAGCTTGGCCTTGATCTCGTCTGCTTCGTCTTTGGCTACGCCTTCCTTAATTGCTTTCGGCGCGCCCTCGACAAGGTCCTTGGCCTCTTTCAGACCAAGACCTGTCAAAGCACGAACTTCCTTGATGACGTTGATCTTCTTCTCGCCAAAGCTGGCCAGAATAACGTCGAACTCGGTCTGCTCTTCCGCACCGCCGGCATCGCCGCCGGCCGCCGGGGCCGCTGCGGCCATGGCGACTGGCGCCGCGGCACTCACGCCCCACTTTTCTTCGAGTAGGGTCGACAACTCGGCCGCCTCAATAACGGTGAGGCTGCTGAGATCGTCAACTATCTTTTCTAAATCTGCCATTTCTCTTTACTCCTGAGACTAATCGATATGCTTCTGACGGGACCGGCTTACGCCGCCTCGTCCTGTTGGCCGCGGGCGGAGAACACCCGCGCAAGCTGACCCGCCGGGGCCTGCAACACGCCAGCGACCTTGGTCGCCGGTGCGTTCAGCACGCCGAGCAGCTTGGCCCGCAATTCGTCGAGCGATGGCAGCGTCGCTAACGCTTTGACGCCGGCTTCATCAAGCCGGTTTTCTGCCATAGCACCGCCGACGACGACGAGCTTGTCATTCTCCTTTGAAAAATCGACAGCCACCCGCGCCGCCGCCACTGGGTCGGCGGAATAGGCGATTGCTGTCGGGCCCTCGAAAAGATCAGCGATCCCTTCATAGGGGGTACCAACAAGGGCGAGTTTAACGAGCCGGTTTTTCGTCACTTTATAACTGGCGTCGGCTGCACGCATACGGCGGCGCAGATCAGTACTTTCCGCCACCGTAAGCCCGGATTGATGCGTCACCACGACTAGCGCGGCATCCGCAAACGCTCCGTTCAGTTCGACGACCAGCTCTTCTTTTCTAGCTCGGTCCACTTACCGTCTCCGCAATTTGGCGTGCCCGCAATCACTGTCGGCGGACGCACCGGTTGCAAGATGGTCCCTCGCGGTATGCCAGGAACCGTTCCTCCTGCCCCAGGAGCCGAGGCACCTGACCGCAAAGCCAGGCAAAACTCATCTCCCGTCTATGCAGGGCCGCCGCGTCTTCCAGCGATTAAGCCGTCGAAGCAATAGCTCGTCAGGCGCCTGCAGTCTCGGACAGGTCGAACCGGATCGCTTTTGGACGAACTTCGCCCGCCGCCGATTCCGGCCCTTCCATCGTCACCGCCATGAGGACGGCAACGAAATTCAAATGCGGCCTACTCTGCCGCCACTGGGCTGGTCGGCAGCGTCGACACATCGACACGCACACCCGGCCCCATTGTCGAGCTCAATGCCATTCGCTTCAAATAGGCCCCCTTGATGCCGCTGGGCTTGGCCCGCAGAACCGCGTCCAACAATGCCGAGACATTCTGTCCCAGTTGTTCTTCGCTAAAACTCGCCTTGCCGACGCCGGCATGGAGGATACCCTGCTTTTCAACGCGAAATTGAACTTCACCCCCCTTGGCGTTCTGGACGGCCGTACCGATATCGTTTGTCACGGTGCCAAGTTTCGGGTTCGGCATAAGACCGCGCGGGCCCAATATTTTGCCGAGACGTCCGACCACCGCCATCATGTCCGGAGTTGCAATAACCCGATCGAAATCCATCTCGCCATTCTGGACGCTTTCGGCAAGATCATCGGCGCCAACAATATCGGCACCGGCCTCGCGAGCCTCGTCAGCCTTGGCATCTTTGGCAAACACCGCGATCCGGACTGACTTTCCCGTGCCGTTGGGAAGCGCCACAACGCCGCGGATATTCTGTTCCGCGTGACGCGGATCAACGTTCAGATTAATCGACAATTCGACCGTCTCATCGAACTTGGAGACCGCATGCTCTTTGACCAGCCGAATCGCCTCATCGACTGTAACGCGATCGTTGGGATCGATCTTCTCGCGCGCCGCACGAATCCGTTTGCTTAGTTTCGCCATCGCTACCCCACTACCTCAAGGCCCATGGAACGGGCCGTGCCCATCACCATAAGCGTCGCGCCATTGATATCGTTTGCGTTGAGATCCACCATCTTCTTCTCCGCGATCTCCTGGCACTGCGCCCGCGTGACCTGTCCGGCGACCTCACGCCCGGCTTCGCCGCCGCCCTTTTCCAACCGCGCCGCTTTCTTCAAGTAATAGCTCGCTGGCGGGGTTTTGGTAATGAACGAGAACGACTTGTCCTGATACACGGTGATAACCGTGGGGATCGGTGCATTCGATTCCAATTCCTGGGTCGCCGCGTTAAACGCTTTACAGAATTCCATAATATTAAGGCCCGCCTGACCTAGCGCCGGCCCAACCGGCGGTGACGGGTTTGCGGCGCCAGCGGGAACCTCCAGCTTGACGTAGCCTTCTATCTTCTTTGCCATACTCCACCCTTCCTTCTTCGGGGGTTCGCGGTTCGGCAGCCCCTGGTCTTCAGAGCCAACCTCCCGCGCGCCGATTGTTTCCAATCGGCAACATTATTCGGCCTAAAGCTTTTCCACCTGACCGTACTCAAGTTCAACTGGCGTCGATCTACCAAAAATCGACACCGATACCTTCAATCGCGCCCGTTCCTCATCGACGTCCTCAACTTGGCCGTTAAACGACTGGAATGGACCGTCGTTGACCCGCACTTCCTCGCCAATTTCGAAGGTCACCGACGGCTTGGGCCGCTCGACACCTTCCTTGACCTGGTGAAGAATGCGATCCGCCTCGGCCTGGCTAATCGGTACCGGCTTATTACCCGCCCCAAGGAAGCCCGTCACCTTCGGCGTGTTTTTGACCAAGTGATAACTGTCCTCGTTCAACTCCATCTTCACCAGCACGTAACCGGGAAAGAATTTACGCTCCGAGTTAACCTTGCTGCCACGACGCATTTCGACGACTTCTTCGGTCGGCACCAAAATTTCGTCGAACCACTCCTCCATACCCTTCACAACCGATTGCTCCTGCAACGACTGCGCGACTTTCTTCTCAAAGCCGGAATAGGCGTGAACGACGTACCACTGCATCGTCATTGTAATTTAGCCTCCAATCGACAGTGCGAGTTGTACCAACCAGGCCAACACGATATCGACTGCAAAAAAGAAGAGGGCAGCGATGGCCACCATCACAAAAACCATAATTACCGACTGTATCGTTTCCTGGCGGGTCGGCCAGGTAACCTTGGCCACCTCTTGGCGTACCTGCCGAACGAATTCGCCAACCGATGGTTTTGCCATTCCGTACTTTCTTTGAACCTGTATGTGCCCTACTGGCACGCTAACTCGTCGATTGGCTGGCAGGAGTGGAGGGACTCGAACCCGCAACCCCCGGTTTTGGAGACCGGTGCTCTACCAATTGAGCTACACTCCTAGCTAACCGGCCAACATGTAGATTTGCCGTCCAGATCCTTTATTCGATAATCGAGGTGACGACGCCGGCGCCGACGGTGCGGCCACCCTCGCGAATGGCGAAGCGCAGACCCTCATCCATCGCTATCGGCGCAATCAAATTGATCTGCATCGAGATGTTATCCCCCGGCATCACCATCTCCGTGCCTTCCGGAAGATCCACCGTCCCCGTCACATCCGTCGTGCGGAAGTAAAACTGCGGACGGTAGTTCGAGAAAAACGGCGTATGACGACCCCCCTCGTCCTTCGTCAGGATATACGCCTCGCACATGAACTTCGTGTGCGGCGTAATCGAACCCGGCTTCGACAATACCTGGCCGCGCTCCACTTCCTCGCGCTTGGTGCCGCGCAGCAGAACGCCCACATTGTCCCCCGCCTCGCCCTGATCCAGCAGCTTGCGGAACATCTCAACGCCCGTGCACGTGGTCTTCGTCGTATCCTTAATACCGACGATCTCAATCTCGTCGCCCACATTCACGATGCCGCGCTCAATACGACCCGTCACAACCGTGCCACGGCCCGAGATCGAGAACACATCCTCGATCGGCATCAGGAACGGTTGATCCTTCGGACGGTCGGGCTGCGGAATATAGTCATCCACCGCCGCCATCAGCTCCATGATCGAGTTCTTCCCCGTCGCCTCGTCGCCGTCTTCCAGCGCCACTAAGGCTGACCCCTTCACAATCGGAATATCGTCGCCCGGGAAGTCGTACGAGCTCAATAGCTCACGCACCTCCAACTCCACCAGCTCCAACAACTCCTCGTCGTCGACCTGGTCCGTCTTGTTCATGTAAATCACCAGCGCCGGCACACCCACCTGACGCGCCAACAGAATATGCTCGCGGGTCTGCGGCATCGGGCCGTCCGCCGCGCTCACCACCAAAATCGCGCCATCCATCTGCGCCGCGCCGGTAATCATGTTCTTCACATAATCCGCATGGCCCGGGCAATCCACATGCGCGTAGTGACGGTTCTCCGTCTCATACTCCACATGCGCCGTCGAGATCGTGATCCCCCGCGCCTTTTCCTCCGGCGCCTTATCGATCTGGTCGTACGCCGTAAAATCAGCACCGCCAGACTCAGCCAGAACCTTCGTTATCGCAGCCGTCAGCGTCGTCTTGCCATGATCTACATGCCCGATCGTCCCAATGTTACAATGCGGCTTCGTACGCTCAAATTTTTCCTTCGACATCGCTTATTCCATAGTTAGCGTCTGTTATGGCTGGCCTCGCCAGCCCCTAAACTTGTCTTCGCTCGGCCCGACCCAGTAACTGGAGCGGGTGAGGGGAATCGAACCCCCGTCGTAAGCTTGGAAGGCTTCTGCTCTACCATTGAGCTACACCCGCAGAGACGTGTTGTTCGATATTTAAAGATTAGCCGCCCGTTACTCCATTTTTGCCCGTCTTCAGCGCATTCCGGTATTTGCGCGTCGCGGGTCTAATTAACGATCTTCGTCCAACACCACCGAAGCCGGTAGACCGAATGGTGGAGGGGGTTGGATTCGAACCAACGTAGACATAGTCAACGGATTTACAGTCCGCCCCTTTTAACCACTCAGGCACCCCTCCGTTTGCCAGACGCTTTTAACCAGCAGCAAACGCGCCGAACGCTATTGGCGACGGCTGAGCCGCGAAATATCTGGATTTCTTAACGACTGTCAACCGCTAATCACCGTAAACCGGTGTAAAGAGTACACATTTCTGTATTTGTCGGTCCCCGTGGGGGTAAATCGGCATCTTGTGCCGCCTGCACCACTATAATAGTAGGGTCCGTCATGTCCCGCCGCAAGAGCCCCTCACCCCGTCACAACAAGCATAAAAGCGGAAAATCGCACCCGCATGATGCCGCATCCTGGCTGTACGGCATTCATACCGCGATGGCTGCCTTGGCCAATCCGCAGCGCAAAGTTTCGCGAATTCTCACCTGCGATCCGGCTTTGGCCGCCCCTGTTACCGACGCTATCGGCGCCACGCCACAAATCGCAATCGAATCGGTTAGCCGTACCGTTCTGGAGGCCAACTTGCCCGACGGCGCCGTTCACCAAGGTATTGCCGTTCTCGCATCAGCGCTGGAGCCGCCGCTTTTAGACCAACTCTGCGAGCAGATCGCCGATCAGCCGCACACACGCATTGTCGTGCTGGACCAGGTAACCGACCCCCATAATATCGGCGCCATTATCCGCACAGCGGCAGCCTTTCAAGCCACTGCGGTTGTGGTTCAGGACCGGCACACGCCGCCAGTCACCGGCGTTTTGGCAAAGGCCGCATCGGGCGGGCTTGAATATTGCCCTCTGGTGCGCGTTACGAATCTCGCGCGCGCTCTGGAAAGTCTGCGGCGTGCCGGCGTGTGGTGCATCGGGCTGGATAGCGAGGCCTCACAAACCATGCAGGCGGCGAAGGTCACAGGCCCCATGGCCCTGGTACTCGGCGCCGAAGGCGACGGCCTGCGGCGATTGACACGTGAGATGTGCGACGCGCTCGCGGTTATCCCCTATTCTGGACCGTTGGCCAGCCTCAATGTCTCCAACGCCGCCGCCATCGCCCTCTACGAGATCAGCCAAATCGACCAATAGAGCCGCATGCTAGCGTTCAAGCGTCCGGAAAGCGTTGCTGGTATTGATTTGTTAAGGTTAACGCGACGTTAACCATTCCCCGCGATCATAGCCCCGTCAACACAGCTTTGAGGGGAGCCCAAATGATCAACCGTTCGGACAAAGTGTCAGATACTATTCTTGCGTTACTGCCGCCTACGATCGCCGTGACCTGGGTCATCGCCGACGCCACCACAGGCCTGGTCGCCGCCGATCGCGCGGTTCACATAAACCCACCAATAATTGAAATTGTGCACCAGTCGGAAGCTTCCACCCCTGCCCTCCACGCACCGCAGCGACGGACACCGGTTATCGCTTGCTCCCTTTATAACAGTGCTGAGGCGAACAAAGCACCGCAACGGCTGCACGGCGTACCGCAATCAACCATGCGCCGTCTCTGTCAGGCCGGCCTGAAACTCACCGTCAGTCTACCCAGGACCTAAGCCCAAACAGAGCCCGGCCAACCGGCTATTTGGAATAGCCAGCAATCGACTTGACCACATAGTCGCCGCCGCCATTGCGCAAGATGAAGCCGTCGAAACGATCGCGAAACCCGCGATCATTTGCGCTCAGTACTACCGCCCCGTTAATCGAAACGTTCATGTCGCCGGCGTCATCACGCGTTAACAGGACCGTCTTCGGTTGCCTGGTTTGCTGCGGCGCCCAGGTCGCCGATGCGACAAGCGCGCTATTGATCACGCTGCTGCCGCGCGAGCCGATCCGCAAAAGCTCAACCGCGGCATCGCGAGTGCCGGGCCGGATCCCGATACGGTATCCCAGCCCATCGTTCCCCTGAATCACGCCGAGCTCGATATAGCCATTTACCGCATCGGCAAAAACGATGTCGGCCTGCAGCGCGAATTGATTAGCGGTGCCGGCGGACGTTGCCATGATGGTTTCTTTGGGCCGCTCCGGCTCCGGCGCTTTCTGAGGCTCGCTGCTGCTACCTTGCCGCAACAACTGTCCCAAAATCTGCACCGCGACGTCACCGGAGTCGTTTGACGGTTGGCGCTGGGTCGTCGCCTGAGGCGCTGCCGTTGATATGCGGGTGCGCATGCCGTCGAGCCTGTCGACCGTCACCGGTGCCCCGCCGACCGTCCAGGCCGGACCAGCGGTCACGTTGCCGTCGGCAAAATCGTCGAACAGGACACGATTGCGCCAGGGCCAATCGAACCGCCGCGCCAAATCGCGAAGGTCGCGCAAAAAGTTGGGGTCGGCGGCGCGCGCCGCGGCCGCCTCGTCGATCAGCTTGTTGAGTTCGTCGACTAAGCCTTGGGCCTGGCTCGTTCCGGTTTGCGCCTGGGCGGTGCCCGAATTGCGGTAGTCGCTCGAATAGTTGCTCGATTGGGCCAACACCGGGCCGCCGTGCAGCGACACAAGCGCGCCTATAGCCATGCCAGCGAGCGATGCGCGCGCCGTGGGAGTGGTTGAAACCATGGATTGCCTCCTTAACAAGTCGGCTACAGCTTAGTCGAAATAGCGCCGGCGTGCGACTTTCGTTGACGCCACCATATTTCCCGTTTATTGCCAGCGCATTGTCGCCGTTGCGGCGGGTTGCCGGCTTAGCTCAGTTGGTAGAGCGGCTGATTTGTAATCAGTAGGTCAGGGGTTCGAATCCTCTAGCCGGCACCATTTTTCCAACCCATTCCACGCGATAGCCGCCCCTCACGCCGGTGCGCTACGACGACCCGCGTACTGGTAGGCATAGACGCCACCCAGAATAACCGCGCCGACAATATAGGCCTGGTAGCGCAGATCGCCGGCGCTGCCGAATACGAAGGTGACGAAATTGCCAACCGGCAGCAACAGACAGGCCGCCGCGACCAGCCATAGCAAGCGCTCGAACGGTATGTGACGGCCGTTGCCAAAGCCCTCGAAGAACTTCGCCCAGGCAACAACGCCGAGCAGGCAAGCCACCACGGTGATGCCGATATCGAAGGTGGAGCCGATCAGTAATAGCGGCGTGTAGACGAACAGGAACGGCATAATGAGGATCATCGACGCCATTTTCAGCGCCTGGTTTCCCGTTTTCACCGGATCCGATTGGGCGATCGAACTGGCCGCAAAGGCAGCGAGCGCCACCGGCGGTGTCACGGCGCTCACGACCGCGACCCAGTAGCTGATCATGTGCGCCGCCAAAGTGGGGACACCGAGATCGGTCAGCGCACCGACCGCGAAGATCGCCAAAATGACGTAGCTCGCCGCGATCGGCAGGCCCATGCCGACGATATAGCCAGCAATAATGACCAAGATGATGGTGATCGGCAGATAGCCACCGCTCGCCTCAACCAGCAACGAGGCAACCCGGCCCGGCAGGTCGGACTTCGTGGCGGCCGACAGCAAGATGCCCAGCACGCCAGTGATACAACTGACAACGAGCGTATTGCGGGCACCGGTCTCCATCGACACCCAAGTGGTGCGGACCAACTCCTTAAAGGCGTCGCCCAAGCCCCGTAAGTCTTGATCGTCTTCAGAGACGCCGATCATACCTTCGGTCGTTGATCGATCCTGCTCCCGGTCGGCAACAGCGATCGGACCCAAAATCATGATCTCGCCGATCTTCAGCAAAATAAAGGTCAGCACCACCCAATAGCCGGCGTCGCCAATGCCGATACCGACATAATCTTCGACGAACCAGGAGAACGGCGCGCCGATCTTCATGCCGAAGAAAAACACCAAGATGCCGACGACGAATGAAATCGCCAGATACGGTTTCCACGAGGTTTTCGACCGCGCGGTCGGGATTGCCGAAAGCAGATCGATCAGCTTGAGCATGATGATCAGGACAATCGTCTTCGCCGCGGCGAGGAACGGCGAGTCACCGATGACCAGGAAAAACACCATCGCCGGGATCGGCAGCATCAGATGCAAGCGTGGAATAATGTGCTTCCACTGAGGAAGCTCTTCGGCCGGGACGCCGTGCAAATCGTCGCGCACCGCGCGGAAATAAACCATCAATCCGACCGACAGATAGTAGAGGACCGCAGGGATCACGGCGATCTTGACGATGGTGAAATAGCTGGTCTCGGTCAGCTCGGCGAGTAGGAACGCGCCGGCGCCCATGATCGGCGGCATATAAGCGCCACCGGTCGACGCTGCGGCTTCGACCCCGCCAGCGAAATCCGATTTGTAGCCAACCCGCTTCATCAGCGGGATCGTAAACGTGCCCGTCGTCATGACATTGGCGACGCCACTGCCCGAAATCATACCGAAGAAGCCGCTGCTGACCACCGCGGCCAGGCCGGGTCCGCCGGTCTTGGCGCCGGTCATCCGATAAGCGGTATTGATGATGACGGCGCCTAAACCGGTCTTTTCGAGAAAGGCGCCCAAGACCACGAAGATCACGATGAAGGTGGCGAACACATTGGCGATAAGGCCGAACATGCCCTCGGTCGACGCCATGAGAAATTCCATCACGGTCTCGGCGTCATAGCCCGGGTAATTCAAGATGCCGGGCATCCGTTGAGCGATCGTCTCGAACGAGTAGATGAAAAACAGAAAACCGAGCAACGGGATCAACGGGCCGACGATGCGTCGGGCAATCTCGAAGCTCACCGACACCATCATGACCGAATAGATGAACAGCAATGCCGGCACGGCCGAGCCCGAACGCTCGCGCAGATTCTGCACATTCTCGACCCACCACAGCACCGCCATGACAATGCTGATTACATACAGGACGTCGGAGATTGAAAAGCCGTTGCCCGAAGTCCGGCGCATGCCTTCGAATAGATAAACAGCGGCGCCGACAACCCCGCCGATGAGGCCAACGATGAGCACTTCGGTGTTGAAGTAGCGAAACCACTTAACTTCGTTCTCACCGATCTGCCAGTGGACCCAGACCGCTATTGCACCGCACAGCATAACCAGATTGGCGAAGGCAAATAATTCGTCGAGCCAAACGGCTCGATCGCGAATGGGGCGCAGCCGGTTCTTAAATAGCAGCAGCGACATGATCGCCACGCCAAGAAAGAACGTGCCGCGAAATACCTCCTCGACCGGCGGGCCGAAGAACGCGACATGTATGAAGAAATAGGAATAGGCAACGGCAATGATCGAAAACAGGGTTTTTACCATCCCCGTCATCCGGCGCGGCGGCGCCATTTCTTCGGCAATAATGCCGATTTTCATCAGGGTCGAAATGGTTCCGCTGGCCATGACCGGTCAACCTACATCTATCTCAGGGATCGAAATAATTCACAAGCGGACGAGGCGCGAAGAGACAGAGTCTCTTCGCGCCCGACCTTACAGGTATGAAAGGAGCCCGTTTAAGGGCGGCCGATCAGTATCCTTGGACGACCTTGGTCGGAACGTCGACGCCACGCTCTCCCCAGTACTTCGCGGCCGCCGGGTGAACCGGAATGCCAATCGGCTCTAGATTGGAGAAATCACCACTCAGCGTTTTCCAATATGCTGCCGTTGCGACCAGCTTCTCGAGGTTGGCTGGGGCGGCAGCTACTTTCAGCATGTCGTAGACAGCCTCGTCCGACACGTCCTTATGAGCCAACCAGAACACATCGTAAGCAATCGATTCGGCCGGCGCATCCATTCCCTGGACATCCGGTTGGATGGGAATCGTGATTGGAGCGTAGAACGGGTTCAGCTTGATTACCTCGGCCTGCTCTTCCTTGGTTAAAGTGATGTAACGCACAGGTTTTGTGATCGACAATTGGGTTAAAGCTGGAATTACAAAAGGTGTACCAGCGGAGCAGAACACATCGATCTGGCGGTCACCCAACGCGCGCGCCGCATCAGAGAAACCGAGGTTACGCGCATCGATGGAGTCAGCAATTCCCGCCCCCTTCATAATGTTATTGCAATTAACGTTACTGCCAGAACCCTTGTTCAGCAGATTGACGATCTTCCCCTTCATATCCGAATAGCTCTTGATCGGGCTGTCCGCCAAGACGGCGATGATCTGCGCCTGTTGACGAACGTTGGCGATAACCCGAAAATCATTATTGGCGCCGTCTTCCTTAAACAATCCTTCACCATTCCAAGCTTGATACACCTGGCCAATATGACCCCAAGCGGTGTCGAACTTGCCGAGCGAGACACGGCGGACGTTATCGACCGAGCCATTCGACGGCGAGTAGTTGAACTTGTACTTGCCGTCCAATTCGGAGTTCAGCAATTGGGCGCCAGCGCTAACGGCCGGATGCCAGCCACCGCCGGCGGGGCCGCCGCCAATGCGGTAGCTTTCTTGGGCTTGCGCCGCGCCGGCAAATACCAGCGCGGTACCCGCCAATAACATCGTGTTTAGTAACTTCATGAATTCCTCCCTATGTATGCGCCATGACGACAGTCGCCAAAGCACCCTTGCGTCTAGTAATTTCATTCAGCCGGGCACTCTCCCGTGTGCCTGCGCGAACAGGGGGACGATGGCAGTCTCGCTTGCCCTTGGCAAGAAAATTTGTCCTGACAAATTACCTTTTCTGGAAAATTTGATCGGCGAACCTTCTCCGTCCGGGCCCCGCCTATTGTGTGCCGCGGGTGGCGGTCGCTACCATGAATGACGTTGCTGGATTTCTAAGGAAATACAAAATGAGGGAAATCGTTCGCGAACCCGTGACATCCGCCGATGCGTGGATAGGGCCGGATATTCAGGACGATGATGGTTGGATAATCTATCTCGACGAGGCCGCTAATGCCGAGGTCGATACCGCCTTGAACCATGCCAAACAGGCCGGCGCCGGCATTCCGTTTTCCCCTGACCTGTTTCCGCTACCCAATTTTTCCGCCCAAATTGACGATATCGTCGACCGGGTCAGCCATGGATTGGGCGTGGTCATGGTGCGCGGGCTGAAACGCGAACGGTATTCCAACGAGGATTGCGCGCTGATCTATTGGGGCCTCGGCATCCATATGGGTACCCCGGTTTCGCAGAACACAAGGGGACATCTGCTCGGCCACGTCACCGATGAGGGTTTCACGCTCGCCAATCCCGATGCCCGCGGGTATCAGACCCGCAACCGGCTCGATTTCCACTGCGACCAACTGCCGACCGACATTCTCGGACTGTTCTGCTTACGCACCGCGAAGTCTGGCGGCACCAGCTATCTGGTCAGCGCCACATCGGTCCACAACACCCTGCTCGCCGAACGGCCAGACCTTATCGATTTGCTTTACGAGCCCTTCCACGTGGATTGGCGCGGCGACCACCCCCAAGGCGGTCAGCCTTGGTACGACGTTCCCATGTTCAGCGCACGCGATGGCGTCATCACCGCGCGGGTGACCAACCGTTCATTCCTCGAATCGGTTTCGCGCTATGGCGAACATTTAGCGCTAAGCGACGCCCAGCGCGCCGCGATGGAGGTGGTGCAGGAAATCGCCAACCGGCCGGAATTGCGGCTGTCGATGGATTTTCAGGAAGGCGACATGCAGTTCATCAACAATCATACGGTGCTGCACGCTCGACAGGCCTATGACGATTACGACGATCCGAATTTGAAACGCCATCTGCTCCGCATGTGGATTGCCCTCCCCGATGAAAGCCGGCGGCCCCTCGCGCCAATTCTCGACGACCGTTACAGCTATGTAGCGTCCGGGGGTATTGCCAAATGGAACGCCGCCTGATCGCACGGCTACGCTAGGTTGGCGGCCCTGATCTACCGATCGGGAATTGTCTCACCATTGGCAATGCGGGTTTCCGCTTCCGCCAACTCTGGCCCCGTCATACCCTCACGCACGCGATCGAGAAGTTTGATGGCGCCCGGGTCATCTGTCTTGGTCGCGGCGCGCAGCCACATATAGGAAATCACCAGATCCTTGCTAACGCCGCGCCCCTCGAAATAAAGCGCGCCCACGTAAAACTGCGCCCGCGAAGAACCATTCAGGGCGGGCGGTAGCCAGTGCTCATAGGCCTTCGAATAATCAGCAGCCTGGTAGGCCGCAATGCCTCGGGTAATCGGACCAGCGTTCGCCGGCAGCGCCGCGTTTTGCGTCTCCGGCTCGCTGGTTTCAGCCGTGAGAGGTGGCGGTGGGGTCGCGGCAGCCGGTGTTTCTGTCGGCGGGGTCGCCTCGGGAGGTGCCGCCGCGACCGCCGGTTCGACCGGAACAGGTTCAGGGGCAGCCGGCGCAACTTCGGCGGGTGCTGTAACCGGTGGACTTTCGTCGCGCGCCACGGCCACTGGCGGCCGTGATCGCAACCGCTCTTGTGTCGCCTCCAGCTCACCGCGCAAATCAGCAACCGTTTTTTCCAGCGCTAAGCGCTCGTTCTCGCCATCGCGCCGCGCGCGATCATTTTGCCTGCGCAACCCGTCGCGCGATTGGATCGCCTCGGCAAGTTTGCCCGACAATCCGACGACCTCGCCCTGCAGCGCATTCAACTCGGCAGTGCTTTCGGCTAACGCCGATTCGAGACCGGCAATTCTGCTTTCCGCATCATCGTCTGGCGGCGGCGGGGGGGGCGCCAGTGGTTCAGTTGGTGCCGCACGCAGTTGCGTCAGCTCGTCTTGTACTCGATATAATTGGGCTATCCGGTTCGCGACCTCGGCTCGTAGCTCGCTAATTTCGGTCTCTCGGCGATCCAGCGTCGCTGCCAAGAGGGCAATATGATTGGCCTCCGCGACATCGACCGTCGGCGCGACGATGGCGGCGTCTTGCCTGTCAACGGCGACGATAAGGCCGACCAAGAACCCGGCCACGCCGACCAGGATAACCGCCAACGTTATGGGATGGAGTAACCGCGTCACTCTGTACAAAATAGCCTTCATCGCCCACTCATTCGAATTTCGCTCGGCGGTCCTTGATCAACCGTGTTCCACTCAGTTCACGTTTGTGCCTTCTTGGCGGGCGCGCCGCCAGTCCCACGGTGTCACGAATGTACCCGACCATAGCCCCCGCCGCGCCGCTTTTGCCGTCTGTTCGGCGGCGCCATATTCATCGGTATGCGCCGGCACCGCCAGCGCCCAGCCTTGGCGTACGAACTCTTGGTTGACGCTGAACCCTTTCGGCCCGCCAAAACGGCACTCAGCCAGTGAGCTGCCGGCCGCATCCAATGCCCGTTGACGGCAGGTCACCCAGCGGGCCTCAAGCAAAGCCGCCATCGCATATGTTGCCTCCATGCCGCAGCGCCATTGGCGACCGTCCCGTTCGCAGAGCTGGTTCGGTTCCGGCGCGTCGATGCCATGCAGATCGAACCGTTGAATACCGATTTCCAGTGTATCGCCATCGACGATTCGCGCCTTCCCCTCAAACACACGCAAAGTTTGTGAAGATTGCGCGACCAGATCCGCCGGCGCCAAAAAGACGACTATGAGCGTCAGTAATATCAGCGGTTTGGCAAATCGAGATTGCCCCAATTCGCCCCTCTTTTGCCGGTGCACTATTTCATCGCCCTTCTCAGTTTTGCCCCGTGTTATCTGCCCACAATTTATGGCCGTAGGAAGGCCGCTTACGGGCGGCGAGCCTGTAACCGGTCTCGGGCGCGGCGCTCCGCTTCGCCAATCTGGTCGGCGGACAGGCGCGACGAAACCCGGCTCCGGCTTTGCTTCGCCGCCGCAAATCCCTGTCGTTCGGCAAGGATGAACCACATAAGAGCAGCCAGATTATCGGCTGGGACCGTATTACCTTCGCTATAGAGCACGCCGAGATTGTATTGCGCTTTGGCATGGCCCTGATCGGCAGCGCGTTGGTACCACTTCAATGCCAGCGCGCCATCCGCCGGCACCCCCCGGCCATTGGCGAACATGACCCCCAGGTTGAACTGCGCCCGCGCGACACCGCGTTCCGCCGCCTGTTGAAACAACGCGACGGCGGCGGCTTGATCCTCGACAACGCCTTTACCGGCCGCATGCATAAATCCCATATTGTACAGCGATAGGCCGTGTCCTTGATCGGCGGCACGCTGATACCATTGCAGCGCGGCGGCGTAGTCTTGCGCCACACCGCGACCATTTTCGTGCATGAAACCGAGATTATATTGTGCGTCGGTGTAGCCTTGCTCGGCCGCGCGCTGGTACCAGCGAAGCGCCTGGGCATCGTCTTGCGGTACGCCGTCGCCTTGGAAATAAAGGCCGGCGAGTTGGTATTGGGCGCGTACAAATCCCTGCTCAGCGGCGCGGCGGTACCAGGCTGCGGCTTCGCTGGGATCGCGGGAAACACTCTGACCCCGGTAAAATATTGACCCGAGATTATATTGCGCGAGCACATATCCCTGTTCGGCGGCAAGCCGATACCATTTGAGCGCCTCAGCGCCATCGGCTTCGACACCCTGGCCATTATCGTACATGGAACCCAAATTATACTGTGCCTTGGCAACGCCCTGATCGGCCGCCCGGCGATACCAAATCAACGCCTCGCCATAATTCTGATCCAGCCCGAGACCCTGATAATGCAGCGTACCCAAATTATACTGCGCTAAGGCCAACCCCTGCTCGGCGGCGCGTTGGTACCATTTTGCCGCTCCGCTGGAATCAGTAGGACCACCCTGCCCTTCGGCATGCATGACCGCCAGATTGTACTGCGCAAGGTCATAGCCTTGTTCCGCGGCAAGCCCATACCATTCGCGCGCCTTTGCGAAGTTCGGCGCGCCGCCTTGGCCCTGGTGGTACATGAAACCAAGATTGTATTGCGCCTTGTCGACGCCCTGGTCCGCCGCCCGTTGATACCATTTCAACGCTTCAGCGAAATTTTGCTCGGCGCCCCGGCCCTGCTGATAAAGCGCGCCGATGTTATATTGCGCGAGCGGGTAATCCTGTTCCGCGGAGCGCTTGTACCAATCAAAGGCTTGTGAAGGGTCCGCCGCAACGCCGAGCCCGCGCTCGTAAATAACGCCGACGCTATATTGCGAACGGGCGTCGCCCTGTTCGGCGAGGGCTCGCCATTCCTGCAAGGCGGTCGCATAGTCGCCGGCCTGCGCGGCCGACCGGCCGGCCTCGAAATTCTGCGCGTGCAGCGGCCCGACCAAGAGCGTCAAAAATAGTATTGCGGGCAGTACTTTCATGCGCACCAATCAACGCCGTTTGGTTTGTTACGAGCCGTTCGCCGCCGCCGCTATCGTCGAAGGTTAAAGTTTGCCCTCGCGGCGCAGACGACGCACCTCTTCACGGTCGATCAGAACGGTATCCGGAACGCCTGATTCGTATAGATCGGCCATCTTGGCCGGATCGAATTCGCCCTCGCTCATTTGGCCGAACTCTTCCGACCATTGGTAATGGCGTTTGTAGTCTTGGGTCTCCAAGGTGGTGAAATTATCCATCATCAATTCGACCTGGTTACCGTCCGGATCGCGATAGTAAAACGCCGTCGAATTGCCGTGGTTGACGCAATAGGCGGGTCCCTCATAACCGGCGTCGGTCATCGTGCGATAGACGTAAACCAGCTCCCCCAAGCTAGCGTAGCAGAAGGCCGTGTGGGACACGCCAATCGCGTTCTTGGGTTTTTCGTCCGCGCCCTCGCGTTTGATGAGGACGATGCGGTGATCATGATCGTCGAACGACATGAAGGTGAGACCGTAAGGGTTCACCCTGATGACCTCCGCGTTAAACATCACCTTGTAATATTCCACCATCTCTTCGTAGCGCGTATCGGAAAAGATGTGGATATGGTGCAGCTTGGTCGGTGATGGCATCGACGTCACAACGCCCGGTGCATCATGGCGCAGGGGCGATACCTTTTCGGGCAGGTAATCGGTCGGCGTCACAGCGTTCATCATAACCTCCTGAATTATCGGTCTTGATTCGACCCTCGACGATTAATCTGGCACGGGATCACGAGCCTGTCCACGTGCCCCGCCAGAGGGTCAGGCCTCGAACCGTACGCAGCCAATTTTGGCCAGCCAAGCCAGCGCTGATATGGCTGTTTCAAGCGCTATATCGGTCTCCCGGGATAGCGCTTCGATAGTCTTCGCGGCTTCGTTGGCCAGCGCCCCCATGAGCCGCGCAACGATGTCCTCATCGGGCAGATCGGCGCCGGAATACGAAAACAGCCAATGCGCGCGCGCCTGCTGCCAATCGCGGTCGAGCTTTGTGTCAACCACATGCGTATTCCGATCAATCCGCGTTGTTGGATAGCCGGCGAAAACGTCGAACGGGTCTCTACGGCCCGGCGCCACGCGCGGCGCCGACCCGACCGTTGCGCCTGAATGGGCTTTGCGAATTTCGGCGAGTTCTTCCCACAGCGCAAAATATTTTTCGATGATCACCGGCCAGTCGAATTCCTGGCGCGCCCGCAACTTGCCGCGTAGGCCCATCTCCGCCCGCAATGAAGGATCTTCGATCAGACGGATCAGAGCATCGATGAGCGCGTTGTGGTCGACCGAAACGCTCTGGCACGTCACGCCACAATATTCGTCGTAATTGTCCATGCCGACCTCATGGCGTAGCGCATGCTTTTGGCCCAGCGGCGCGGCCGGCATCCAAGTTGGAATACGAAACCCGTCGAAGCCATCGCGCACCGTATCGGTATAGCCGTTCCAATCGCTGACGACGGTGGGCAGACCCGCCGCCATGGCCTCGATCGGCGTCAGGCCGAAGGTCTCTTGGATATTGTCGGATAGCGACACGAACACATCGCCAGCAGCCCACGCCTTGCGGCTGGTGTCGGCGACGCGGCCATCCGCCCATACTGCCCGCACGCTGGGGCAGAATTGCGCCGCACCGTCTTTGAACGCGCGCTCGATCGCATCGTTGGCGAACCATCCGCATTGCAGCAGCACAATCTTTTTACCGGTCCGTTGGGCGGTCTGCTCCAACGCCGTGTACATGGCGTGAGGATGCGCCTTGGCGTGAAAACTGAGGCGGCCGACGAAAAGCGCGACGATTTCGTCGTCTGCGATGGCGAAATCACGCCGCGCCGCCATCTTGTCCGACGCGCTGAAATCCAAATCGTCGCAATGGACGCCAAGCGGGATGAGAGGAAACTGGGGCACGGAAAAATCGCGCGCACCGAGCCGCCAGCGCAGATAGTCGGTCTGGGCTTCAAGCAACGGGTGGATGGTTTCTTGGACTGCGGTGGAGGTGCAGACCACCGCGTCCCAGGGGAAAACCGGCGCGTTTAGCAAACTACAGATCGAATCCATCGCGCCGTGGGACGCCGTCGTATGAGTGACACCGATGAGGGAGTAGGCGTCCGCCCCCACTCGCAGACGTGCATAAGCGGCGGCGTCCAGCCCGGGACCGGGCAAATATAGCGAGCCCACTTGCGCCAACTTGTCTAAGCGGTGGGCCGGCAGCCACCCGGTTTTACATTTCGGATCGAGCGATTTCGCGATTTCGATAAATTTCTGCCCGGAGGTTTTGTGCGGCGAGTAGGCCCTTAGCCGCCGGTCGCCGGCATGATCGACCAACGCCCGCATAAATCCGTTGCCCGCCGCCTGCCGCCCCATCAACCGCGGCCCCTCGAGGACATAGCCATCGGGTTCGAACAGAAAGGCGATTTCCGATAACGACATAGTCTCTTCCATCCGTTGCTCACATCCACCAACCAACATTGTACTCAATATCGGATCGGCGGCGTTTTCCCTGCACCATATTACCGCGCCGGCCGCGCTAACCAATTAACTTCTTATCGCTAAGGGTGTGATATAGTTGGCTTTTACGCTAACAAGCGGTCGGTAGATGGCACGCATTCTTGTCGGTTGGGAACTTGGCGCCGGGCTTGGTCATGTGACGCGCCTACGCAAGATTGGCCGAGCGTTGGCCGAGCGCGGGCACCATCCGATCTTCGCCGTCCGCAATCTGGTAGAATCCTGGTCGCTGCTCAAAGATGACGGTTTCACCGTGATCCAGGCGCCGATCCCCAATGCCAGCCCGCGCAGCGTAAAATCGCCGTGGCGGGCGGCCGGCCTGGCCGACATTTTTATCATGCAGGGGCTCGACCGGCCGGGCGACATCTACCCGGTGGTGATGGCCTGGCAACATCTGTTCGAACTCTACAAACCGGCCCTGGCGATTAGCGATTATAGCCCCATGATGTGCCTGGCCGCGTATGGCAGCGTCCCCATGGTGGTCATCGGCGACGGCTTCACGGTGCCGCCGAGCCATTTGCCGGAAATTCCCAAGATACGCAGCGGCGTCGAGGAAACCGCGCCGCAAGCCGATGTCGTCGCGGCAATGGCGGAGGTTCAGCAACGCCGCGGTCGTGCGGCGCCGCAAAGTTTCTCGCAACTGTTCGAATGCGAATCGACCTGGGTGTGCACCTTCCCCGAACTCGACCCATTCCGCAGACATCGCCTCAACCCGGCGGTCGGCCCCTTCGACGCGCCGCCGGCGCCTCTGCCGCCGCCCGAAGAACGGCGGTTTTTCGCCTATCTCGGCACCGACTATAAGAAATTCAAACTCGCCTCGCAGGGTATTGCCGATATCAATATTCCCGGCGAGGCCTATATACGCCGCGCCGCGCCGCAGACCGTCAAAGTCTTCAAAGACAAGGGCATCCAAATCCACGACCGTCCGGTTTCCATGGTCGACACGTTACGCAACTGCGCGGTCATCATCCATCAGGGTGGCATTGGCACCACCGAGGTCAGCCTCGCCATCGGCCGCCCTCAGGTTATTTTGACGACCCATTTGGAGCAAAATCTCAACGGATCGGCTGTCGAACGCCAGGGCACCGGCGTGCGGGTGACTGGCGACTATGAACCCGAGGCGATCCGCGAGGCCGTGCATAAAATGTTGGACGAGCCGAGCTATATGAAACGCGCGCAAACCGTCGCCCATGCCCTGCGCAAGCGAAGTTATGTCGACAATGTCCCGCGTATCGCCGACGCCTGTTGCCGCATCATCTCCACCGGCCGCGCCGAACCAGTGTTGTAGGAAGATGCGCATAAGCCTCCTATTCGCCCCTTTACTGGTCGCCGCGCTCTCCGCCGCCGCCCACGCGCAATCGACAAAGCCCGCAATCGGCCCCGCGCCGCAGCTTTCGCTGCCGATCGCCTGCACCGTCAATGTTGACTGTTGGATCGCCAAATATTTCGACGCCGATCCTGGCCCCGGCGCCCGCGATTACACCGACGGACCGCGCACCAACGATAGGCACCGCGGCACCGACTTCGCGCTGCGCGATCTCGACGCCATGGAGGCCGGCGTGCCGGTGCTGGCCAGCGCCGATGGCATGGTTCGGGGCCGGCGCGACGGCATGGACGATGTCAATGTCCGGACCATCGGGCTCGACGCTATAAAGGGTCGCGATTGCGGCAATGGCGTATTCATCAACCACGGGCCGGGCTGGGCGACGCAATATTGTCATTTACGCAAGGGCAGCGTGCGGGTCGCCACGGGACAGGCCGTCAAAGCCGGCGATGTCATCGGCCTGGTCGGACAGTCCGGTCGCGCTGAGTTTCCCCACATCCATCTGAGCGTTTTTCGCGACGGCAAGAGGATCGACCCCTTCGCCACCGGTGATGCCAGCGCTCCGCAGCTTTGGCGCGCGACGCTGCGCAGCCAGTTACGCTATGAGCCGGTGTCGGTATTCGATGGCGGTTTTCGTATGACGGCGCCGGAAAAGGAAGAGACCCGGCTGGGCGCCATCCAAGATCAGACGATCTCTCCCAACGCGCCAACGCTGTTCTATTGGACCGGCCTTTTCGGCATTCGCGCCGGCGATAAGATTAAGCAGACCCTGCTCGGCCCCGATGGACGGGTTCTGGCGGAACACGAAGCCGTTCAGAAGAAGAACCAAATTCGCGGGTTTCGCTGGGTCGGCAAAAAGCGCGGCGCCCGGTCCTGGCCCGCCGGCGACTATATCGGCCGCACGACGGTGACCCCGAGACCGGGCGGGCCGGGCGAGACAAAGAGCTGGGAAGTGACCCTAGAGGTAACCGGCCGCTAACCAGCGGCGATCAGTCCTCGCGCAGCGCCCGGTGGACGTTGTCGGTAATCGGGCTCATCAGGTACTGCAGCGCCGTGCGCGAGCCGGTGTTGATCAGCACCTCCGCCGGCATGCCGGGATGCAGGCTCACCCCGTCGAGCGCCTCGAGCTCGCCGGCATCGATCTCGACCGTGGCCCGGTAGAAGGCGGTGCCGTCGCTGTCGTTAATGAAGCGGTCGGCGGAAATGTTGGTCACGGTGCCATCGACCAGCGGCGTGCTGCGACTGTTGAACACGCTCAGACGAATTTGCGCCGGCAGGCCAGCATGCACCACATCGATATCGTTGGGGTTCACATTGGCGCTAATGATCAGCTGTTGCTGTTCGGGCACGATATCGACGATCGGCGCACCCGGCGCTACGCCGCGCGGCTACCGCGGGAGCGTTTGGGCTGGGTCAGTTTGGTGGGCCGCCGGGACGCGGTCAACGCGTCGAGCAACGTGTCGAAACTGTGCGGGCCTTGCTTCGGGTCCTGCCGGGGCAGGTTGAATTTGACGTCGATGATGGTGTTGCGCATGCGCCAGGCGGTTTTATAGGTCAGACCCAGCAGGCGCTGCAGCTCGCGCGCGGTGATGCCATTGTTGCCGCACGAATAGAGAAACACCGCATGAAACCAGACCTGCAGGCCGACCCGCGATCGGGCGAAGCGGGTCTGCGCCATGGGGTGCAGATGATAGCCGCACCATTGGCAGGCATAGGCCGGAATCTGCCGGATTTTGTGAAACCGCGCCGTGCGCTCGCATTTCGGGCAGGTGCTTTCAGGCCCAAACCGCAACCCCATCAGGTGATCGAGGCAGGCTCGGTCGCTGGGAAACCGTTCGAGAAATTGCCGCTCGCGCTCGGCGAAATCGGCATTAACCTTGGGCCCCTGATTAACCACCTGCCGCGCTTTTGCCGGCTTGTTATTTTCGTTTGATGCAACCATTTGCCCGACTATCGCCCGCAAATCGTTAGGAAGTTGTTAATGTTTATGGTTAATGGTTAACGTGGGAGACAGTGCGTAAACCTCTATTATTCAAGGTGTTTTTAACTATAATTCGGGCGAAATAATGGCGGATCGCCTGGACTTGGCCGGACGCGCACCGCGCCGCGCGGGACGGCGTTGAGCCCCAGGCGAACGCGTTAACCGACAGATATTTTTTAATCTTTATGAAAAAATTTTAATTCTTTATGAAAATACAATGAAAGTTGCCGTCATCACCCCCTATCACGGCGAGTGCGCGGAATGGCTGCGCCAGTGCCATGACAGCGTGCGCACCCAGACCCTGGCGTGCCAGCACATCATGGTTGCCGACGGACGCCCCGACCCGCTGGTCGACAGCTTCGACGTGCAGCATATTGTGCTGCCCCAGGGTCATGCTAATTATGGCGACACACCACGCGCCATCGGCGCGCTGTCGGCGATCTCCCAGGGCTTCGACGCCATCGCCTTCCTCGACGCCGATAATTGGTACAAGCCGGCCCATGTGGAATCCCTGATCGCGCTGCAGGCCGAGACGGGCGCGCAAGTCTGCACCTCGGGCCGCGAAATCCGCCGTCTCGACGGCTCGTTTCTGACCGTCTGCCCGTTCAGCGACGGCGAGCTGTTCGTCGACACCAATTGCTACCTGTTCACCAAGCCGGCCTTTCGCACCGTCGCAGAATGGGGGGTGATGGATGACGACCTGCACGCCATCGGCGACCGGGTGGTGCTGCATCAAGTCAAGCAACAAGGCTATGCCCGCGCCCATAGCTGGCGCGCCACCAGTTGCTATCGGGCCACCGCCACCGACGATTATCGCCTGCTCGGCGCGCCGGTACCGGAGGGCGCGAAGAAAAGCCGCGATACGGTGCGCCCAGCGGTCGAGGCGTTGTTGGCCCGCGGCGGACCCGACCTGTCCGGCCAGGGCGCGACGGATGAGTTTCGCCGGTCGGTGCTGGCCCGCACGACCCACGAACCCGACGCGTTTTAAGACAAGCCGGTCTTAAAGCTGGACAGTTGGCGTCACTTGGTGGGGCGCGGCGAAGGTTGCGGTGGAGGCGCTGACATCATCGTCGCCATAGCCGAAGATGATGTACACATCGGCGAGTTCCTCATCGAGGATAGCGAGTTCCTCCGCCGTGAGTTTGCCGCGGAACTTGCCGATATTCTTGGTGGACATCTCCTTGCCCCACAGCTCGCTGCGCCAGCCGGTGATCTTAAAGCGCTCCATATCGTCGAAGTCCCATTCGTTGCGCTTCCACGCCGCCGTGCCGTCCTCCGGCGCCAGGGGAAAGTCGGTAAATTCGCTGATGCGCGCCACCTCCCGCGCCGGGTTGGTGACCAGCGCTTCGTGTTTCACGAACAACAGATTTTTGCGGAAATTAGCGTCCGGCGCCACCAGAACCGAACGGTAGAAGCCTTTGTAATAGCCGGCTAGGCGCTTCATGTTGCGCTCGGCGAACCAGCGGTTGGTATTGGGTTTCGGCAGCTTTTCCGCGACTTCGATCAGCGACGCGATCACATCGCGCGGGTCGCGCACGCTGATGATGTATTTGGCATTGGGCACCAGGTCGTAGACATCGTGGAACACGCGGGTCAGGTTCGTTTCCTTCAGTACCAGATGTTCGGCTGGCGCATAGCGGGCGCGGGTCTGATCGAGATAGTCGGCGACCACACGACGGTAGAAGCTTTGAAACGCCGGAATGTCGGTGAAATAGGCCGGCCCGAACTCGGCAAAATTGTTGCGGCCCCGGCGATAGGCATCGACGATATGCTGCAGCAGGAAACATTCATAAATTAGCGGGTTGGTTTTCTCGCTGCTGCATAGCAGGCCCTGTAACAGGGTCGTCCCCGATCGTTGCGCGCCGCCGACAAAAAATGTGGTCATGTCTGACTAACCTCGCCGTTTCGCCGCCGCCGGGGCGCGTGTCCGACCGGCACCGCGTTTCTTGCGTTGCGTCCCCGACTTGCCCACCGCCTTTTGTCCGGCTGGTGGGACCACAGCCACGTTACCGGGACGGCGGCCCTCGGCCAGGTTCTCAACCATGCGAATTTGGTCGCGCAGGCATTTGTCCAAGCTATAGCTGCGCTCGATAGTGCGCCGCGCCCGCTTGCGAATTTCGGCCATGCGATCGTCATGGTCGAGCACCTCGTCGACCCGGTCGGCGATGGCCAGATGATCGTAGAAATCCACCAGCAGGCCGTTCTCGCCATCACGAATGACCTCGCGCACCGGCGGCGTGTCGGACCCGACAATAAGGCATTCACAGCCCATCGCCTCGAGCATCGACCAGGACAATACGAACGGATAGGTCAGATAAACATGCACCGCCGAGATCTGCAGCACCGTGAGATACTGCTCATAAGGCTGGCGGCCGAGGAAATGGACCCGCGCTGGATCGATCTCTACCTCCGACAATGCCTTCTCGCGATAGGTCTGGCCATCGGGCAGGCTGCGGCCGTAGCTGACGCCGTCGGCGCCAACGATCAAAATATGGGCGTTGGGCCGGCGCCGGCAGATCTCTTCGGCCACCTGCATGAAGATGGGAAAGCCGCGATAGGGTTCGAGATTGCGCGCCACATAGGTCACCACCTCATCGTCCTTCGTCAGCTTAACGCCGCTTGGCAGGGTAACCTTGGCGTCTGCTAACGGCTTGACGATATCGGTGTCGAAGCCTTCGTGGATAACCGACACCTTGCCGTGGAATTCGCGCGGCAGTTGCGCCTTCTGCCACAGGGTGGGGGTGACCCCCCAATCGGCGGCTTCGAGGCTGATAAATTGCGCCGCGTTCTTGGTGCGGATGCGCGCCCGATCATCCAGGGTGACCTTGCGGTCCAGCTCGAAATCGACGTCCGACCCATAGGCCCGATAGTAAAACTCGAAATATCCCAGAAGCCGCGCAGTGGGGAAAACATCCTTCAAATACATCGTCTCGCCCCACCCGGCATGGCCGACGATGACATCGGGAACGAAACCGCTCTGGCGCATCTTCTCCGCCGCCTGCGCCGCCGCTTGGCCATAGAGCACCGCCGATTCCAGATTGGTCAGATAGCGATGGGTCTGCTTACCGGGCTCGCGCGCCAGATCGTATTCGGCCTTGGTGACGCCGGCCACGTCGGGTTTGCCTGGTCGGGTCAAAAACCGGACGTCCCAGCCCTTCCGCGCCGCCAACGCCGGCGCCAGATGCTTGTACTGGCCTGGACAGTTCTGATGGACAAACAGTATATTCACGGTGGACCTACCTGCCCCCAAATTCTCCAAAGCGGCGCCCTATGTAGCACGAATTCATTAGCGCGGCGTAACGGGCCGAAATCCGCTGTTACGGGTCAGGGACTTAAGTCCATGTTCTGTTGAGAGCGCTGGCGTAATTCATCGTACAAATTCTGGATATCCGGACCGAATTGATAGGCCGCCTTGCTGCGTCTTAAGGCTTTGGTTGGAAATTCGCGATCCAGCTCCGCGCCGGTGAATGCCGCCAGCCGCGCGAGGCATCCGGGTTCGAATATCTGATCATAGGCTACGAAAAACCACCGCCCGATGCCTGCATGGTTTTGCAGTATATTTCGATAATTGTAGGACCAAACCTCGGCCGCCTGCTTCACACTAATCGATAGGTTTCGAAGATAATTTACCGATCGGCATTCAGTCAGAATGCTCTCGACAACTTCGGCGGGGTCGCGAAACACACAGATGAAACGGCAATCGCCGGCATAGGCGCGCCACAAGTGCAAAGTGTAGGAAAATCGCGGATCCTTGAAACAAAAGGGCTGATTTTCCGCCAGCCCGGCGATGACATCCAGTTGCTCTGGAGTGGCGGAAATATTGGTGTCGGGCGACAGGCGCACCAGCCATCTTTGCCCCGGACCAGGCGCGTCGGCCTGATAGACAATGCCATCGCGATGCACCGGCGCCGGCACATAGGGGGCCAATATTTCTTCGTTTACGTTGTTGACCGTCGCATCCTCAAAGAATCCCATAGGATTGCTGTGACGCGGGGCGTGCAGCTTCGAGCCCATAAAATAGCCGGCATTGCGGAACAGGCCGGCGACCATGCTGGTGCCGCTGCGCCCGCTTCCCATAATGAACAAATTGGGTAGAGATTGATCCTGGTCGCTCAATACAAAGCCCTAACCTTGCCGTCGTTTAAGTTAAATCTCCGGCACCATATGTGCTGGCTTAGCCGTCTTCCAAAACAGCGATGGCGCTGATTTCGATCAGGTAATCGGGGTGGGTCATCTTGGTGACTTCGACCATGGTCGAGGCCGGCAGGGGTGGCGAGAAATACTCCCGGCGCACCTTATGAATGGTGTCGAAATGCTCCATGTTGCGCACGAACACATCGACCCGGCAGATATCGTCCATGGTGCCGCCGGCGGCTTCCACCGCGGCTTTGACATTCTCACAGACCTGGCGCGTTTGGGCCTCCACATCGCCGATCCCAGCCACGGTGCCGTCGGGTTGATGGGCGGTCATGCCGGAGATAAACACTAACTTGCCGCGCGCTTCGATGGCGGTTGCGTGGGAGAAATGGCCGCTCGGTTTGCCCATACGGTCAGACGTAATTTGCTGCTTGGTCATCATTCTCTCCCCGCGTTTAATCGTCCCACGTCATCGATAGACCCGGTAGGAACCGTTTTCGATATCGTCGAATAGCGCCGGGCCCCTTGGGTCCCAGCCCAGCACAGCACGGGCTTTGTCCGCGTTCACCCGTACGTTCGAGCTCATGGCGTGGGCCATCGCCGGCCCCCAGGCGCGTAGAGCCTCATCAAAGGGGAAAGTCTCGGTCGCCTCGCCCAAGCCGAGCATCCGGCCGATCGCGCGGTTGACATCAAGCATCGACGCTTCGCCTCCCTCGACATAGAAAAACGACCCCGCCGGCGCCCGGTCGAGTGCCAGCAAATAGGCGTCGGCGCAGTCTTCGATATGAACGTGGGACCAAATATTTTCGCCAACGCCGATACGACGCGGCGCCCCCGACGCCTTCGCCAGCGCGATGAACGTGGGGATTTGCGGACTGTGGGGCCGCACTCCGAGCCCCTGGCCATAGATCAGGCAAGGGCAAATGATGATCGAATGGACCCCGTCATTGGCCGCGTCGAGGATCATACGGTCGGTGGCAATCCGCCCGGCCTTCTCCGGCAAGGCATTCAAGGGCGTATCTTCTGTGAAAACCGTGCCGCCACCCTGGCCGCCGGCATTGTCCGACACGATGCTGGTGCCGCTGGTCTGTACATAACGCTTACCGCTGCCGCGCAGCGCGTCGACCAAAACGCGTGCGGCAAACGGATTATCGGCATTGGCGGCGTTAACCACGGCGTCGGCGGCGTGCGCCGCGCTGTCCAATATGTCCAAATCATCCAGCGTGCCGACCACCGGCGTTATGCCACGATCGCGCAGCAGCTCTGCGCGATCGTCATCGCGCGCCAATCCGGTGACTTTGTGGCCGGCCGCGATCAATTTTGCGGCGACGGTGCCACCGATATAGCCGGTTGCGCCGGTCACAAATATATCCATCAAACCATTCCCCTGCTTGATTTTTCTAGCTTTCCGGCGACTTTACGGCTTCGCTCACCCGCCCGCCAGACCAAGGACCGCGATTCCGAATCGCCATGGACTTGACTCGTGTGCCATAATGCCTACCTGGGTATGGACAGGGTTACTTCCGCCGCGGCCCGATTGAGGCCACAAATGAGCGGGAAAATCGTGTCTGTGAGGATGAGAGAGTCATGGGGAGCCGTCACCGGACGTACTGGCAGACGGCATGCCGATGACAATGGAAAGTAAGTTATTCGGATCATGGACGACACAAAAAACATCGATACACAGATCGAGGACGATTTGCATGCCGGCTTTACGGCACGGCGCGTGGAAGAACCGAAATCGCGCCAGTGCTTGAAATGCCGCGAACCGTTCAGTAGCGAATGGTCGGGAGAGCGTGTCTGCAAGCGTTGCAAGTCGTCGGGAACGTGGCGCAGCGGCCTTTAAGCCTGTCCGCCATCGGGCTCTACGCCTGATAAAATCTGTTCCTGGCCAAGAAGCTCTGTGCTTCACCTACGCGTTTGGCGCCCCTTGCCGTGCGCGGTGGTTCCGTGCGCCCATTTGCCAGCCCCCGCGATTTGCGAATATTCTAGATTGCTAATGGCGTCAGCAATCGTGATTGGAATGATTGCCACACGTCTGGGGGAAACAAGAATGACGATCGATAACGAAAAGTTGCTGACCGAACGCCTGACGCCGGCCCAGCGCGCAATCATCGATATGGAGTATCCACGTTTTTCGGACCGCGAGATGGACCGCCGGCGCGCGCTCATCGACGGCTGGTTGGCCGAACACGATCTCGACCATGTTTTGGTTTACGGCGCCTATTGGGCCGGCAACGGGGTCGGTTTCTTCACCGGCTGGCCGGTCACCGCAGAGGCAGCCGTGGTGTTTTCGCCGGGCGCGACCCCGGCGATGTATGTGCAGTTCTACAACCACGTGCCCGAAGCCACCCATATCGCCTACCAGACCGAGGTCGGACCGGGTGGCGAGTCCACCATCGGCACGGCGATTGCGACCATGGAACAGCGCGGTAAGCCCAATCCGCGGGTCGGCATCATCGGCCCCCTGCCGATGGGTGCCTACCGCGCCCTGGAAGCGCGCACCAGCGAGGTAGTCGACCTCAATCGCGCCTATGGTGGCGCGCGCATGATCAAGTCGGAAGAAGAGTTCGACTGGCTGAAAATCGGCGCGGTACTGAGCGACTTATCCTACGAAGCGGTGCTGCGCAACACGCGCCTGGGCGACAACGAACGGGCCTTGGGCGACCATGTCGAGCGGGCCTATCTGCCCTGGGGCGCGACCAATCTGATCCATTTCTTCGGCGTCACCAGCATGGCCAACCCCGATTGCTGCGTGCCGCGCCAGTGGCCGTTGACCCGCAAGGTTGCCAATGGCGATGTCGGATTTACCGAAATCAGCGCCGACTTCTGGGATTATTCGGGCCAAATCCTACGCACATTCACGATCGGCGCCGATCCGACGCCGCTCTACCAAGACCTTCACGCCACCGCCGACGCCACCTTCGACGCCATCATGGCCATCCTGAAACCGGGCACCACGGCGCAGGATATCTTCGATGCATCGAGCGTCATCGAAGACGCCGGTTTCTCGATCTACGACGATCTGGTGCACGGTTATGGCGGCGGCTATCTGCCCCCGGTGCTCGGCTGCAAGAGCCGGCCGGCGGGACCGATCCCCGACCTCACCCTGGCGCCGGGCATGTGCATGGTTGTGCAGCCCAACGTCATCACGACAGACCAGAAGGCCGGCGTACAAACCGGCGAGGCGGTGCGGATTACCGAGACCGGCGTTGAGTCACTGCACGACGTGCCCCGCGGCCTGCATCGCATCGATCCCAGCTAGAGCAGAATTCGTTTAAACATTGCTATAAGAATCAGGTCGGACATTAGTGTCACTGATCGGGCGCGGCGCTAAGCCCCTCTCCTTTGGGGAGAGGGGTTGGGGTGAGGGGAAATATTCCATCCGGTTTGCACATCTCCGCCTATATCCCCTCACCCGGCTCGCTGACGCTCGCCACCCTCTCCCGTTGGGAGAGGGTTCATTACACCGATCAAACTAGGACAGAAATTCAAGCGCCGCGGATACGGTCGATTAAGGCCAAGCAATCGGCGGGGAACTCGTCGCCGCGCCAGACGACGTGACCGTCGGGACCGACCAATACCAAGTCCACCTGGTAGCGCTCGCGCGCAAACTCGTCTGCCGGCTCGAACACGCTGACCGGTACGCCGCGATCTCCGGCCGCCGTCAATAACTCATCGGCCGGCGCATCGGTTCGCAAGCGCAGCAAAGTGAACCCGGCACAGAAATGGTCGCACAGCGCCGACCCGTCGCCTAACCAGACATGGGGCGCGCGCGATCCCGGCCGGGCGCTCGGCACATAATCGTAGGGGTCGTCGGGGATCGGCGGCGTGCCGTCGGGCCAGACGATCGCCGACCCTTCATAGCGCACGCCGAGCACGACGCCGGGGATAATAAATTCCCGCCGGCCATGGTCGGCCAAATGGGTACCCAACTTGTGGCGTTCGGCTTCGCCTTCGGCGGTCTCTCGCTCAACATCGGCGCTAACATCGAAGGTGCCGATGGATTCAGCGAAGCTCTTGGCGAAGGCCAGGTTGCGCGCGCCGACCGGACGCCGGTCGGTTTCATAGGTGGGTAACAGGTTCGGCCCGCCCCATCCATTGACCGTGGCGGCCAGCTTCCATGCCAGATTTACCCCATCGTCGACGCCGGTGTTCATGCCCAACCCGCCGGTGGGTGTGAATAGATGCGCCGCGTCGCCGGCCAACCAGGCCCGGTCGCGCCCAAACGACTGCGCGATGAGCGCATGTCCCGCCGTCCACGGCTGACGCAAAATGATCTCAGCATTGACGGGGATACCAGCGGCACGATTTATTAGGTCACGGTCGTCGATTTCACCGGCATCGACGCCGTCGGGAATGCGCGACAGTAAGACAAACTCGTCAGCGCCATTGACCGACACCAGCAGCGCGCGTAAGTCGGGCGTGACGATCCAATATTGCCAGGACGGCGCTATTTTTAGCCATTCAGTATCGCGCGACGCCGTGAAGTATGTCGCCAACATGGCGCCGCCCATCATTTGCCGGACAACACCGCCTTCGCCTTCGTATCGAATGCCCAGCTGACGCCGAACCGCGCTTCGTCCGCCATCGGCGCCGACCAGATAATCCGCACTAATGTCGTAGACCTGATCGCTCGCAAGATCGCGTACTGTCGCGACGACGCCGTCTTCGGTCTCGGTAAATACTTCAAGCTGGTGGCCGAAACGAACGTCTACTGACGGTTGGCCTACCAACGCCTCAAGCAAAACCGCCTCGAGATACATCTGGTTGCATCGGTGGGGCGGCTCGGCGCAGTCGTAGGGGTTGGCGCTGTTCTTCGCCTGATCCACCGCCTCGGCACTGGCTGGCGTCGACAAGCGCGCCATTTCATAACCCGTTAGCCGGGTCACGTAAGTGACGTCGGTTGGGTAATCGGTCGGTAAGCCCGCCGCTCTTATCTTTGGCGCAACACCGTAGCGGCGGAAATGCTCCATCGACCGGGCGTTGATGGCGTTGGCCTTGGGATGTAACGCAGTTTCCGCCTGGTCGTTAACGAGGATGCAGGCGACGCCGTGCCGCGCGAGTTCAAGCGCGATGGTCAGCCCGACAGGGCCACCGCCGGCGATAAGGACTTGGGTATTAAGAGCAGACATGATGACGGTCGCCTAACACTCCATCATCTCTTGCTGGGGCACATAGACCGCGTCGATATAGTCGGTCATGTGCTGGATAAAGGTCTTGGGCTCGAACTGGCGCGGATTGTCCGGTCCGATACAGGTATCGAGCGGATCGGCAACGGTCTCGTCGCTCGGACTGTAGTGGAAGGTCAGCGCATAGCGGTCGCGCTTCGGCACGGTGACCCTGTGCGGGGTCGGCAGAAAGCGTCCGTTGCTCCACCGTTTCAGGAACTCGCCGGTATTCACCACGATGGCGCCGGAAACATGGGGCGCGATACACCAATCGCCCGACGGAGTGGCGTACATCAACCCCGGTTCCGCCGACATCGGCAGCAGCGCCATGAAATTATGGTCCGTATGGGCGCCCAGCGCCTGGTGACCTTCGGGGTTTTCGACCGCCGGATAAAGCGAGTTGCGGTTGTAGTAATGAGCGTCTTCGAAGAACGGCGCGAAATAATCCGCTGGCTTACCTAAAGCCAACGCGTAGAGCGGCAGCAGACGTTTGGCAGCCGCTTCCATTTCCACATGATAGGCCAACAACGTCTCGCGCAGTCCCGGCACCCCGTCGGGCCATTGATTGAGACCCGAGAACCGCACATCCGCGACAACTTTTGGGTCGTCGGGGGTGCGCTCACGCATCAGCGACAGGCCTTCGTTCAAATCGGCCATGGTGTTGGCATCGGTCAGTTCGGTCTTCATGATGCTCGCCTTGGCCGGCACGAAGCCGAGCTGGTGGCGGTTGACTATGATCTTGCGCTTCTCTTCTTCCGGGAGCGAAAAAAACTCTGCAACCTTCTCGAACGCCCGTTCGATCAGTTCGTCCGACACGCCGTGATGCGTGATGTAATAGAAGCCAAGATTTTCCTGGATATAACGTAGATCGGCCGCCACCTGGTCGCGCGCACCGGCCTCGCCGGCCAAATACGCCGTCAGATCGAGGATCGGCACCTGTTCCGCGTCGACGGCGTCACGTATGACCTCGCTGGGATGCGGCAGCATCGGGCTACCCCTTCAAGGTCTCGTTGATATAGTCCCATTGATTGTACCAACGCTGGCCGCCGCTGCGTGGCGGTTGCGGCACCTGCACCTCAAGCCAGCGGGCGGGCTGCCCCTTCTTGGGGAAAAATCCGTGCTGGGTACCGACCCCTGTCCAGCCATAATCGCCCGCCTTCAACGTGTATTCCTGGCCCTCGAAGATGCAGTCGATCTCGCCTTCGAGCATGAAATAGGTTTCTTCGAAGGGATGATCGTGATGATCGCACAGGCCACCATCGCGAAAATTTATGATGAACATATAAAAGTGGACGGCGCCGTTATCGTTATCCAGCAGCATGCGCATGGAAAAGCCGTGGAGATACGGGTTCATCTCGGTCGACGGGGGCTGATTTTCAACACCGTAATGGCCAAAGCCGAACAGACGAGGGTCGGCAAAGTTTGGCGGCTCCACCGTATCTGGCCAGACAGCGGGCCCAGTAAACCAGGTATCCTGCCAGCCGCCCGCCGGCTTGGGCTGCGGCGATTCCATCATCACACAGCGCGCTTCGACGTCGCCGCTATTACGCCACGCATGGGGAACGGTAGTGGGAATCAGCGCGTAATCGCCCTCCGATAATCGATAGGCGTGGCCATCGCGCAAAAATTCGAACTCGCCCTCAAGGACAAACACACCCTTCTCGAAGGCGTGTGCCGTGGTCTCGGTGACGCCACCCGGCGCCAGTGCGGCAACACCGAAACCAGTATGGACCGATCCGACCTGGCGATTGACGAAGGGTGCATAGGTGAAGCCGGTGGCGTGATCGCCATAGATCGGGTGAGCGATCAAATCTGTGTCTGTGAAGGTGCCGACTTTATGGCCGATCTTAGTAATGGCGGTTCCCCTTTATTTTTTAGCGGCCCGATGATCCAAGTCAGACCGCCCGGTTGCCGGCGTGCGACGAGGTGATTTTATACGACCAGCCGTCCGGCCCGGGAATAAAGAACGAGCTGTGAATCGAGCCGGTTTTGATACGCGTCGGCTTCATGCCCTTCTTGGCATATTTAGCGCGCGCTTTTTTCACATCGTCGACCATAAAATCGACCGGCGCCTGGGTGCCCTCCTTGGGGCGCTTACGCGACTTTTCGATAATCAGGTGGGTTCCGCCGCGCAGTTCGAGCACGGCAAAGGTCTGTTTCTCATTCTCAAATATCGCGCGCAGTCCAAGCTCTTGTAAGAACGCACTGCTCTCTGGCACGTCCTTGACCGGCAAGTGGACATGGCCGACGGCGACTGGTGGACGTCGGCCCTTGGATTTGCTCATGGAATATCCTCTCAATTGCTGGGGTGACCTGTTAGACAAAAGTGTCTCCCACCCGCGCCCAACCGGCAACCCCCATGCGCCCGCGGGAATAGCGAAAAGTAACCGTTGAAAATCCAGTATGACGGTTACTTTTGAACCGGGGCAGCCGGTTCGCAGTGGCAAAATATGGCGCTATGATCGACGGCAATCGAAACGGAGAGATAATTTGGCAATGCACGGACTGGAGCAAAAAGTCGCCATCGTGACCGGCGGCGGCGGCGCCATCGGGCGGGCGATCTGCCGACGGTTTGCCGAAGAAGGGTCGATTGTCGGCGTGTTCGACATCAACGAAGAGGCCGCTCGGGAAACGGCTGTGCAAATCGACGCGGCGGGCGGCAGCGCGCTGGTGCAGCAAGTCGATATCACCGACTATGACGCGGTCGCCGCGGCTGCCGCGGCGTTCGAGGCCGCCACCGGGCCAGCGGAGATTCTGGTCAACAATGCGGGCTGGGACCGGTTGGCGAACTTCCTCGACACCGACCCCGCGTTCTGGAACCAAATCATCGCCATCAACCTGCTCGGCGCGCTGAACCTGCACCACACGGTGGTGCCCGGCATGGTCGAGCGCGGCGGCGGAAAGGTGATCAATATCGCGTCGGACGCCGGCCGCGTGGGGTCGAGCGGCGAGGCGGTCTATTCCGCGTGCAAAGGCGGCATCATCGCCTTCACCAAGACTCTGGCCCGCGAATTGGCGCGCAACGGGGTGTGCTGCAATGCCGTGGCGCCGGGCCCCGTCGATACGCCGCTGCTGCGGTCGATGACGCCGGATGGCGATCTGGACAGCGGGCTGGGTAAAGCCTTTCGGCGCGCGATCCCAATGCGGCGCTTGGGCGAACCGGACGATATGCCCGGTATCGTGGCATTTCTGGCCAGCGAGGACGCTAATTTCATAACCGGCCAGGTAATCAGCGTGTCCGGTGGCCTTACCATGAGCGGCTAACTTTCGTTAAAACTGGAAAACCAATAAGCAAATAACAAAGGCCGGGAGGAAAACGGCGATGGATTACGAGGATATTCTCTACGAGAAGGCGGACGGTATCGCGACGATCACGATCAATCGCCCCAAGGTCTATAACGCCTTTCGCGCGCAGACGGTTATGGAGCTCATCGACGCCTTTCAAGACGCCGGGTGGGACAAGGAGACCGGCGTCATCGTGCTCACCGGCACCGGTGACAAGGCGTTTTCAACCGGCGGCGATCAGTCGGTCGACAGCAAGGCCTCCGGCGCTTACGGCACCATGCGCGGTACCATCGGCATGCCGATCACCGAGCTGCAGGCACTGATGCGCGACGTGCCGAAACCGGTGATTGCCCGGGTGCCGGGTTACGCCATCGGCGGCGGCAACGTGCTGGCGGCAATCTGCGATATGACGATTGCGTCGGAAGACGCCAAGTTCGGTCAGGTTGGCCCGAAGATGGGATCGGTTGATCCAGGCTGGGGCACCGCCTATCTGGCACATATCGTCGGCGAGAAGAAAGCACGCGAAATTTGGTATATGTGCCGCCAATATACGGCGCATGAGGCAGAGGCGATGGGGCTGGTCAACAAGGTCGTGCCCGCCGACCAGCTCGACGCCGAAGTGCGCGCCTGGTGTGAGGAACTGGTCGAGCGCAGCCCGACGGCGATTGCGATTGCCAAGCGCTCGTTCAACGCCGACACCGACCACATCAACGGCATCGGCGCGATGGGCATGGAAGCGCTACGCCTCTACTACGGCACCGAGGAATCGAAAGAGGGCGGCAACGCGTTCCGCGAAAAACGCAAACCGGAATTCCGCAAATACGTAAAGTAGCGATGGACCGTCGCTGTTAGATCACGACGCCAGAGCCGGGCAGCGGGCCGCGCCGATAACCGGTCCAGGGCGCGCGGTTTGCACCAAGATCACGCAACTGAAGCCTTCTTCGTATTTGTAGTCGGCCACGTCGACGGTTGCTTGCGTGCCCGTCCAATCGCCAACCCGCCGCACTTCGTGGACGATGTTGTGATTGACCAGGTTCTTATCCTTGTTCTCGCCACCGGTCGGCTGAACGGCCGCCTTGTCCTTGTAGTGAAGCAACCAGATCCCTGCCTTGTCGGCGATCTTGCCATCGACGGTGATGGTCAGGCCACCCTCGGCGAGCGGCGCAACGGCGATCGATAGGCGTTCGCCAATTGCGCCCTGCGCCTTTTTTATCTCCTTGCGGACCGCCCTTTTGCGATTACCGACGGTTTCGGTCTTGCCATCGAAAAACATTTGCGGTGTGTAAGAGTATCCGCGACCGGGCACGGAATTATTGTAGCGGCGCTGGCGGTCGGTTGATTCCGGGCTGGAGAATATATCCTTCCAACGGCCGGCCGACCCATAAACCAGTTGGTCCCAATAATCGACATGATGTTCCAAAGCGATGATGTCGTCGCGCTGGGCTAGCTCGCCGAGAATCTTCTCCGCCGGCGGACAGGAATAGCAGCTCTGCGACGTGAACAATTCAACCACCGTCGGCTGCGCCTTACTCTGTTCGGCAACGGCGCCACCATGGGGCAAAACGCCCAATGCGGCAAAACTCAAAACGGCAGCTTGCAGATAGTGCTTCATGGGATTTGGACCTCGGTTATGCGTGAGTACACGAACACACTAACAAGGGAACTCGCTGTTTATTCCATGTCTCACACAAGATTGATGAAATTAGCGTCAACCCGTTCACGTTTGTGTGATTACACAAAGTTTTCGCTAGCATTACAGACGCTTAGAGGGTGACCTGGGATGGAGGCGGTGTGCGCGCGCGCATGGCGTCCGGGGAAGTTTTGAGTTGAACAGGGAGCACGATCCACGCCATGAAATTATCCTCCACAATCGTAAAACGCACTCTTAGCGCCATCGCCGTTGTAGCGGTCGGCGTTGCCTTCGCGACGGCTGGCACCAGCCCGTCCGATGCTCAGATGAATGAACTTACCAAGCAACGTTCCGGCGCCATGAAATCCATGGGAGGCAATATGAAAAAACTCGGCGCTGCGGTGGCCGGTGGCGATAACGCGGCCGCTGCGGCAGCCGCCGCGGCTGTCAACGAAGTTGCCAGCAAAATCCCGTCGCTGTTCCCCGAGGGCAGCGGCACCGGCGAAACGCGCGCCAAGCCCGAGATCTGGCAAGACTTTGCTGACTTCCGCTCAAAAGCCAATGCCTTGGAAGCGGCCTCGGCGAAAGTCGTCGCCGACGCCAGCGGCGGCAGCTTGGGCAGCGACCCGAAAGCAGTCGTTGGCTCGATCGGCGCCACTTGCGGCGCCTGTCACAAAGCTTATCGGGCGCCCAAGCCGGAATAATTCGCGTACGTTCTTGGGAGACCAACGGCCGCCTGGGTATTACCCGGCGGCCGTTTTTCTTTATAAAGCCTCATGCGCAATTTTCTTTTGATCGCCTTCTTGGTCGTCATAGTCGGAACGTTAGTTCTGGGGGGCATCGTGCTGCGACAGGAAGACAGTCGCGATTACGAAACCGCGTGGCGCCAATTTACGGAAAATGCCAAAGGCGATGCTGAACGGGGCGCTTACACTGTGCGCCTTGCCGGCTGCGCCACCTGTCACACCGCACCCAAGGGTGGCAAGTTTCTGGCCGGCGGGCGCGAACTGAAGTCACCATTCGGCTCGTTCTTTCCACCCAACATTACGCCGGATCGCGAGACGGGGATCGGCGACTGGAGCGACGCCGACTTTGCGCTGGCGCTGCACCACGGCAAGTCGCCAGACGGCAAGCCCTATTACCCGGCATTTCCCTACACGTCCTACACACGCATGACTAAGCAGGACATGCTCGATCTGAAGGCCTATCTCAACTCCATCGAACCGGTGCGCAACCAAGTGCCCGACCATAATCTTAGTTTTCCCTTTAGCGTGCGCGCCGGCATGTATGTGTGGCGCGCCTTATTTTTCGATACCGAAGTCCCCCTGCCCGACCCCGATGAAAGCGCGGCCTGGAACCGGGGCGCCTACATCGTCAACGGACCTGGCCATTGCGGCGAATGCCACACGCCGCGCAATGTTTTTGGCGCGCTGCAGCGCGACCGCGCCTTCTCCGGCAATCCCAAGGGACCCGAAAACAAGCCCGTTCCCAATATCACCGGCCACGCAAAGCGCGGAATTAAGGAATGGAGCGCCGACGATGTGGTGACGTTCCTACAAATCGGCTTCAAACCCGACGGTGATTTCGCCGGCGGCGCGATGACCGACGTGATCGATGACGCCACCGGCAAACTTACCGAGGCCGATCAAGCCGCCATCGCCACCTATTTAAAGTCCCTACCAGCGATCCCTGCCGAATAGATTTTGATCTGACCGGCATTGGCAAAAGATGCGGCAAGCGGTTCCGACGATTTTCATTCGGCCTTGCTGATGACAAAGGTCAGGACACCGTCATCCTCGGTTGCGGATTCCAACGTGTCGCCGGTTGCCTCGCAAAAATTGTGAAAATCTTTCATGGCGCCCGGATCCGTGGCGACCACCGTCAGTCGCGCGCCGGCCGCCATCGTCTTGAGAGCTTTTTTTGCCTTTAGAACCGGCAACGGGCATTTGAGCCCAGAGGTGTCGAGGACATCCATGATCTAATCCGTCCGCAAATGTTGATGCCGTTTCATAGTGCGGTTATCGGCCAGCGCCGCAAGTGCCAAATTTCCGCCAACTCGATTGACCGTTTTTCTAATATGCGAATATACTAATTTTATGGACATCCACGCGCTCAAAGAAAAATCAGAACAGGCGAGCCGGCTACTCAAATCGTTAGCAAATGACAGGCGCCTGCTGATCCTGTGCCATTTGAGCGAAACTGAAAAATCCGTCGGTGAACTCGAACGCCTGGTCGGTCTCAGTCAATCGGCTTTGTCGCAACACCTAGCCCGTCTACGCCGCGATAAACTGGTACAAACCCGCCGCGACGCCCAAACAATCTACTACTCCGTCGCCAGCGCCGAAGCCGGCGCGGTTCTGCAGACACTCTACAAACTCTATTGCGCTGACGACGACGCGCCTGACCGACCGGCGGCCAAACCCAGCCGCCGCAGCGCAACAGGCGCCTGAGCCCTTAGGGTCTCTATGAACTTCATCGAAACCACATCGTAATCCCAGAGGCCCTTTAGAAATGACGCAGCAGGTAACGTTCCTCGACCCCGCGGAAATTCAGGCAAAACTCAACGACGCCACCGCCTATGTCATCGACGTGCGCGAAGACCATGAATATGCCGAAGCGCATATCGCCAACGTAACCCTTATGCCCCTCTCGCGGTTCGATCCCGGCGCGGTTTCGCCGCCAGCCAATAAAACGCTGATCTTCCATTGTCGTAGCGGCCAGCGCTGCGGTATGGCCGCTGAACGGCTTATCGATTCTGGCTACGAGGGTGAGATTTTCCGCATGGCCGGCGGCCTTCTAGCGTGGACGGCGGCCGGGCTACCCGTGGAGACCGGCGCAGACAATTGATTTCAGCAACCTCGATCCGACGCGAACGTTAGCCAACCGATGAATATTTACCTGCCGATAGCCGAAATGTCGGTCGACGTTTTCCTAATTTTGGGATTGGGCGGCGCGATCGGTTTTCTGTCGGGGTTATTCGGGGTCGGCGGCGGATTTTTGATGACGCCGCTGTTGATTTTTATCGGCATCCCGCCGGCTGTCGCGGTTGCCAGCGAGGCGAACCAGATCGTTGCCGCGTCGGTCTCCGGTGCGTTGGCGCATATGCGGCGCGGCAATGTCGACTTTAAAATGGGTCTAATATTGACGGTCGGCGGCTTCGTGGGATCCGGGGTCGGCGTGCTGATCTTCACTCTGCTACGCCAGTTGGGCCAAGTCGAATTGCTGATCGCGCTCAGCTATGTGGTCTTTTTGGGCGCTATCGGGTCGTTGATGCTGTTCGAGAGCGGCCGCACCATATTGCGGCGCCAAGCGGGAACGACAACCCGCGGCAAGCTACACCAACACACCTGGCTGCACGGCCTGCCGTTTAAAATGCGGTTCCGCCGGTCGCGCCTTTATATCAGCGCCCTCGTGCCGATCGGCATCGGCTTTGTTGTCGGTATCCTGGCCGCCATCATGGGGGTCGGCGGCGGCTTTATCATGGTGCCGGCGATGATCTATCTGCTCGGCATGCCGACCGCCATGGTGGTCGGCACATCGCTATTCCAAATTATTTTCGTCACCGCCAACGTCACCTTCCTACAGGCAACAACCAACCAAACGGTGGACATCGTGCTGGCGTTTCTGCTGCTGGCCTCAGCGGTCATCGGCGCGCAATTTGGCACCAAGGTCGGCGGACTATTGCGCGGCGAACAACTACGCGGCCTGCTGGCGCTGATGGTTTTGGCGGTCTGCGCCAAGATCGCCTACGATCTGGTATCGACCCCCGTCGACCTATTCTCGATCAGCGAAATTTCCGGATTTGGCGGATGAGAAACTTCCGTCACATCGCCATTATATTTTTCCTGGCCGTCGGTGTCAGCGCCACGCCGTCCTACGCGCAAACGCCCTCCGACCGCTCGCCGCTGGTGGCTGATTTGAGCGAAGACCTGATCGCCATCACCACCGGCTTTACCGGCACCGAGGTGCTGCTGTTCGGTGCCACCGACGGGGCCGGCGACGTCATCGTCGTCGTGCGTGCGCCGGAAAGCCAAGTGGTCGTCCGCCGCAAGGGACGGGTCGCCGGCGTGTGGATTAACGCCGACAGCCTAACCTTCGACATGGTGCCAGGATTCTATCACGTCGCCGCGTCGCGCCCGCTGGCGGACCTCTTGCCAGCCACGGTGCTACAGGACGAGCAGATCGGCGCCGTCAACTTGTCGGTGGCGCCCGTGACATCGGCGCCACAAGCCGAGGTCACCGCGTTTGCCGCAGCTCTAATTCGCAATAAGCAACGCGTCGGGTTGTTTAACCCGGAACTCGGCGAGATAAGATTTCTCGGCGACCGCTTGTTCCGCACCCAGGTGCAATTTCCGTCCAGCGTGCCAACCGGCGAATATACCGCGACGATATATCTCGTCGCTAACGGCGCCATCATCGACCGCACCGACACCACGCTGCAGGTGCGAAAAAGCGGCTTCGAAGCCAACGTGTTCGAATTCGCCAACCAGAACCCGTCGATATACGGTCTGCTTGCCATCTTAATTGCATTGGCGGCGGGCTGGTTCGCCGGCATTGTCTTCCGCAACGTCTGACCGAGCTATGACCGATCAACCATCGACCGAGACACTAAGTGCCACCGCGCAAGGCCGACGCGACGATTTGAGCCAGCCGAATGTATTTCTCGTGGTCGTCGACAACACCACGGAAATGCGGGTCGCACTGCGCTTCGCCAGTCTGCGGGCGAAGCGCACCGGGGGACGGGTCGGCCTGTTGCGTGTCGTCCGCAAGGCCGATTTCCAGCATTGGGCGGCGATCGGCAATTTGATGCGCGAGGAGGCCCGCGACGAGGCCGAACAATTGCTGCAGGAACACGCGGCAACGGTCACAGAGTTGACCGGCGGCGAAATGCCAATTCTTTACATCAAGGAAGGCGATACCAAGTCCGCCCTGGTCCAACTGATCGACGAGGACAGCCAAATCCGTATACTCGTGCTCGCCGCCGCAACCAACGCACGCGGGCCCGGGCCGTTGATTAGCTTTCTCATGAAAAAGATCATCGGTAAATTGCGTATTCCGGTCACGATCGTGCCGGGTGGATTGAACAATGACCAGATCGATACCCTCACGTAGAAGCCCCAGCCCGATAGCGTAAATTTATGCCCGACGACACGCCCCGCTTTAACTCGCCTGAGATCATCGACACTTCGCCGCCGGTCTCCGACGAAGTCAAAACCACGACTTGCTATATGTGCGCGTGCCGTTGCGGCATCAACGTGCATCTGCGCGATGGCGCTATTCGCTATATCGAGGGCAACCCGAACCATCCGGTGAATAAAGGCGTGCTGTGCGCCAAGGGTTCCGCCGGCATCATGCAGCATTATTCACCGGCGCGGCTGTCGAAGCCGCTCAAGCGCGTCGGTCCGCGCGGTTCTAACGAATTCGCCGAAATCGAGTGGGACGAAGCCCTGGCAACGGCAAGCGAATGGCTTGGCGATATCCGCAAACGCGATCCGCGCAAACTGGCCTTCTTTACCGGCCGCGACCAGAGCCAGGGCCTGACCGGGTTTTGGGCAACTCAATTCGGCACCCCCAACTATGCCGCTCATGGCGGCTTTTGCTCAGTCAATATGGCCGCCGCCGGCCTCTATACGATCGGCGGCTCGTTTTGGGAATTCGGCGAGCCGGACTGGGAGCGCAGCCGCTACTTCCTGATGTTCGGGGTCGCCGAGGACCACGATTCCAACCCGATCAAGGCCGGGCTGGGGAAACTGAAAGCTAACGCAGACACCAAGTTCGTTTCCGTGAACCCGGTGCGCACCGGCTATTCCGCCATCGCCGACGAATGGCTGGGCGTGCGGCCCGGCACCGACGGGTTGTTCGTACTGGCATTGGTCCACGAACTGCTGCGCGCCGGCAAGGTCGATCTGGAATATCTGGTGCGCTATACCAACGCCCCGTGGCTGGTTTACCAAGCCCCCGGCGAAGCCCATGACGGCATGTTCGTGCGTAACAGCGACAATGATCCCCTGGCGGTAGACCAGAGCACCGCCAATCTGGCCAACGCACTGTCGGCGGATATTTCGCCGGCCATGCAAGGCAGTTTCGATCTGGCCCAACTGGGCGATGGCGATCTCAGCGGGACCGCCGTGCCTGCCTTCCAGTTGCTGCTCGAGCGCTACAGCGACCCGCAATACGCCCCGGCCGCGGTCGCCGCGCAAACCGGCATCGATGCCACGACGATCCAGCGCATCGCCGCCGAACTGGCGCACGCCGCCTTCGAGCAGACCATCGAGATCGACCAGCCCTGGACCGATTGGGCCGGACGGCGCCACGACAAGATGATCGGCCGGCCGGTATCGATGCACGCCATGCGCGGCATCTCGGCCCATTCCAACGGCTTCCAGACCTGCCGGGCGATCCACATGCTGCAAATGCTGCTGGGCAGCATCGATTGCCCAGGCGGCTTTCGCTATAAACCGCCCTTTCCCCGACCGGCGCCGCCAGGCCCCAAACCGGCCGGCCGCAGCGATCAGCTCGCGCCAGAGACCCCGATGCCGGGACCGCCGTTGGGGTTTATCACCGGGCCGGAGGACCTGCTGGTCGAGGCCGATGGCAGCCCATCGCGCATCGACAAAGCGTTTTCGTGGGAATACCCGCTGTCGGCCCACGGCATGATGCATTTGGTCATCCGCAACGCCTGGGCTGGCGACCCCTACCCGATCGACGTGCTGTTCATGTTCATGGCCAATATGAGTTGGAATTCGGCGATGAATACGTCGGAGACCATCGACATGTTGACCGATATCGACCCGGATACGGGTGAGTATCGGATACCCAAAATCATCTATTCCGACGCCTTCTCATCAGAGATGGTGCCCTATGCCGATCTGATCCTGCCCGATACCACCTATCTCGAGCGCTGGGATTGCATCAGCATGCTCGACCGGCCGATTTCCAACGCCGACGGGCCGGCGGATTCAATTCGCCAGCCGGTCGTAGCTCCAGACCGCGATGTGCGGCCCTTCCAAGACGTACTGATCGATCTCGGTGCGCGCCTGGGACTACCGGCCTTCGTCGACGAGGCGGGCGCGCCGCGCTATGCCGGCGGGTATGCGGACTATATCGCCAACCACGAGCGCACCCCCGGGGTCGGTCCCTTAGCGGGGTGGCGCGGTGAGCATGGAACGGTCCATGGCAAGGGCGCCGCGAACCCCGACCAGCTCGACCGCTATGTGGAAAATGGCTGTTTCTGGCATGAAGAACTGGCGCCCGAACAGCGCTTCTTCAAATTCGCAAACCAGAGCTATCTCGAATATTCCGCCAAAATGGGTTGGATCCCGGAGCCCAAGCAGATCGTGCTACAACTCTATAGCGAGCCATTGCAAAAGTTCCGCCTCGCCGCGCAAGGCCACGGGGAGCATCAGCCGCCGGACACCCATCGGGAGCGCATCGACACACATTTCGACCCGTTGCCGATCTGGTATCCGCCCTTCGAGGAAGAGTTCAGCGGCGACGACGCCTATCCGCTTCATGCGCTCACCCAACGGCCGATGGCGATGTACCATTCCTGGGGTTCGCAAAACGCCTGGCTGCGCCAGATACATGGTTATAACCGGCTCTACATCAACGCCGAGGCCGCCCGCGATGCCGAACTCGTCGATGACGATTGGGCCTGGGTCGAAAGCCCCTATGGGCGCATCAAGGCGCAGATCAAAAGTATGGAAGGCTGCAACAAGGCAACCGTGTGGACGTGGAACGCCATCGGCAAGCGACGCGGTAGTTGGAACCTCGACGACAATGCCCCGGAATCGCGCCGCGGCTTCTTGCTCAACCATTTGATCACAGACTTGCTGCCACCCAAGAACGGCCACCGCTACGCCAACGCCGACCCGATCACCGGCCAGGCCGCCTGGTTCGATTTGCGGGTGCGCCTGACCAAGGCCGAGCCCGGCGAAGAAGGCGAAAGCGCACCTCAGTTCCCGGTGATGGAAGACCTGCCCGGCGTCGAGGCGCGTCCGGCGATCCTGCGTTATGGCGCTCGGTTCCTGTCGCCAGGCAATTGGCGGCGCCGGAGGAGCGAGCGATGACCAGCCTGCCCCAATCCCCGCCAGCAACAAAGCTCGGCCTGGTCATCGATCTGGATACCTGCGTCGGCTGCCATGCCTGTGCGGTGAACTGTAAAGAATGGAATACCGGCGGCCATTCCGCGCCGCTGACCGATCTCGAGCCTTACGGTGAATCCCCGCTGGGGGTCTGGTTCAACCGCATCCACAGTTTTGAGGCTGGTGACGGCGCGGAAGGCCGTACGGTCAATTTTCCGAAAAGCTGTCTGCACTGCGACGAACCGGCCTGCGTCACCGTATGTCCCACCGGAGCCTCCTATAAGCGCGAGGAAGATGGGATTGTGCTGGTCAATCCCGATACCTGCATCGGCTGCAAGCTCTGCTCGTGGGCGTGCCCCTATGGCGCGCGCGAATACGACTACACGGACGGGGTGATGAAAAAATGCACCCTATGCGTTGACCGCATCTACAACGAAAACCTGGAAGAGGTGGACCGGGTGCCGGCCTGCGTTTCCACCTGCCCAGCCTCGGCGCGCCATTTCGGCGATTTGGGCGATCCCAATTCGGAGGTCTCACAATTGGTGGCCGAACGCGGCGGTTATGATTTGATGCCCGAGATGGAAATGCAGCCGGTGAACAAATACCTACCGCCCCGGCCCGCCAAAACCAGTACCGGCGATACCGGCGCCCCGGCCGCTTTACCCGATCATGACATCGCGCCGGTCGAGGCCACTGGCCGCGGCTTCCTGGCTTGGGTCGACCGCACCCTGTCGCGCTAAGAATAAGAAAAGGTTGTTCGCGTGAATCCTGCCTATTCGGTCATTTTCTTCACCACGGCATCGGGCGCCGGCTATGGCCTGCTGACCTGGCTCGGCGTCGCCGTCCTGTTCTTCGATTTACCCGCCCATCGTTGGTTCGGACTGGCTGCCTTCGCCGTCGCCCTGACATTGATCACGGTCGGTCTGTTGGCGTCGACCTTCCATCTCGGCCATCCGGAGCGGGCCTGGCGCGGCCTCACCCAATGGCGGTCATCATGGTTGTCGCGCGAGGGGGTCGTCGCGGTCGCCACCTATATTCCAGCAGGCCTCGCCGCCATCGGCTGGGTGTTTCTCACCAATAATGACGGCATCTGGGCCTGGCTGAGCGCCGTCGCCGCCGTGCTAGCGGTTGTGACCGTGCTGTGTACCGCGATGATCTATCAAAGCCTGCGCGCCATCCCGCGCTGGAATACGCCGTGGGTGATGGCGGGCTATCTGGGATTGGCTCTGGCCAGCGGCGCTCTGTTGTTCCATTTCGGCGTACGCACCTTCGGCCTGGGCTTCGCCTGGAGCGGCTGGGCGGCGGCGCTGCTCACCATCGCCGCCTGGGCCATCAAGCTGGCCTATTGGAATAGCATCGATAATGCCGCGCCGCGCGCCACGGCAGAGACGGCGACCGGGCTCGGCCATCTCGGCAAGGTTCGTCTGTTCGAAGCGCCGCATACCGGCGATAATTATCTGATGCGCGAGATGGGCTACAAAATCGCCCGCAATCATGCCAAGCGCCTGCGCACAATCGCGCTCATCCTGGGTGGCGCGATCCCGGTGGTGCTGGCCGTCGTGGCAACCCAACTGCCCGATGTCACCGCCGCGCTAGTGGCATTACTTGCCGTAATATCGGCCGGCGCTGGCCTATTGGTCGAACGCTGGTTGTTTTTCGCCGAAGCGGTCCATACGATCTCGCTGTATTACGGGACAGACGCGGCCTAACCCGCCAGCGACGGCATTTGGATGGGGCCGTCTATTAGTTGGTTGACGAACTGGTGGACATATTCGTTATCGGTGGTCTCAAGCTCATCGGCCGTTCCCTGCCAGACGATGCGACCCTCGTGGAGCATAGCCACCCGTTCGGCGATTTCGCGCACCACCGCCATGTCGCTGACCACCGAGATAATGGTCGCACCCAGATCGCTCTGCCGGGCGGTGATCAGCTCGCTGATGATATTGCTCATGATCGGATCGAGGCCTGCGGTGGGCTCGTCGAGAAAGATGATCTCCGGGTCGGTGGCGATGGCGCGGGCCAGACCGGCGCGTTTTTGCATGCCACCTGAGAGTTCCGACGGGTAGAGATCGGCGGTATCGGCGGTGAGCCCGACCGAGGCGAGCTTTTCGACCGCGCGCTCGCGCGCCTCTGCCTTGCTGACCCCATTGTCCTGCAGCAGCCGGAAGGCAACGTTCTGCCAAATCGGCAAACTGTCGAACAGGCCCTGCCGCTGGAACAACACGCCGAAGCGGCTCATCCAGGCCATACGCTCATTGCCAGAGAGGCCGACTGATTCCGCGCCGTCGATCTCGATTTCGCCCGAGTCCGGCGCTTCCAGGCCGAGGATCGACTTCAGTAGCAGCGACTTGCCGCTGCCCGACCCGCCGATCAGCACCAGCGACTCCCCATCGGCGACATCGAGCGAGATATCATCCAGCGCGCGTTTGCCATCGAACGCCTTGCAGACGTCGACCATCCTGATCTTCGGTGCGGTCATCCGCGCGCTTTTGCTGCCATCGGTATTCGGGACCGCTACTGCATGGTCGGCATGGTGAGGCTATGGCCTTCGCGCACACCGGATTTCGGCCAACGCGAGGTGATCGCCTTAAGCCGCGTATAGAACCGCACCCCTTCCATACCGTGCATGTGAGTATCGCCGAACAACGACCGCTTCCAGCCGCCGAAACTGTGATAGGCCACCGGCACCGGGATCGGCACGTTGACGCCAACCATGCCAATCTGCACACGGTCGGTGAAATCGCGAGCGGCGTCGCCATCCTTGGTGAAGATCGCGGTACCGTTGCCGTATTCGTTGCGGTTCACCAGATCGACCGCGGTCTCGTAATCGGGGGCGCGAACCACCGACAGAACCGGGCCAAAAATCTCCTGCTTGTAGATCTCCATATCCTCAGTCACCCGGTCGAACAGGCTGCCGCCCAGGAAGTAGCCGTTCTCATAGCCCTGCATGGTAAAATCGCGGCCGTCGAGCACCAGTTCGGCGCCCTCTTCGACCCCCTTGTCGATCAAACCCTTGATGCGGTCATAGGCCTGCTCGGTGACCACGGGTCCCATCTCGATGTCCGGGTCGCCGCCGGGGCCGATCTTCAGCTCCTGAATACGCGGCACCAGGTTTTCAACCAGGCTGTCAGCGGTTTGGTCGCCCACCGCAACGGCCACCGAGACCGCCATGCACCGCTGGCCGGCCGAACCATAGCCGGCGCCGATCAACGCATCGGCAGCCTGGTCCATGTCGGCATCGGGCATCACCACCATATGGTTCTTCGCACCGCCCAGGGCCTGCACCCGCTTTCCAGTCGAGGCCGCGGTGGAATAGATGTAGGACGCCACCGGAGTGGAACCGACAAACGAGACCGCGGAAATATCGGGATGGGTCAGGATGGCGTCGACGGCTTCCTTGTCGCCGTTGACCATGTTGACCACACCGTCGGGAATGCCGGCTTCTTTGGCCAATTCGACCAAGCGCAACGGACAGGACGGATCGCGCTCCGAGGGTTTTAAGATGAAAGTGTTGCCGCAGGTGATCGCCAGCGGGAACATCCATAACGGGATCATCGCCGGGAAATTAAACGGGGTGATGCCCGCGCAAACGCCGACCGCTTGTCGCACCGAAAACGCATCGACGCCGGTGCCAACGTCTTCGGTGAAATCGCCGCGCAACAGGTGGGGAATGCCGCAGGCGAATTCGACGACTTCGCGACCACGGGTGACGTCGCCCTTGGCGTCTTCGATCGTCTTGCCGTGTTCCACCGAAATCAGCTCCGCCAGCTCGTCTATATTCGCCAAGAGCAGCTCGTTATAGCGAAACATAAACCGGGCGCGGCGCAGCGGCGGCAAGGCCGACCATTCGGGCAGGGCCGCTTGCGCCGCCTTGACGGCGCTATCGACGTCGGCGGCGCTGGCCAGGCGCACCTCGGCGATCTGCTCGCCGATGGCCGGGTTGAAAACCGGCGCGGTGCGGGTTGATTGTCCGTCGACGCGCTCGCCGTTGATCCAATGTGTGAGCGATTTCATGGTTCTACTCCCTTTAGCACCGCTGGTTTGCGCGGCCTGACCGGAAAATCCGGTGAGGCCAGCGACGGCGCGAATTCTAGTGTTGTATTCAGCTATAGGAGACCCGCCAGCCAGGCGCAAGCCGCCTCATCGCGGTTACATCAATTGGCCTTTTGACCCGGCGTTAAGTCTCCGAGTTGGCCGCGAAAAAAAACCAGAGGTTCTCCATCGGCCGTTTCAAAGCGTTCAACCTCGCCAATGATAATGACATGGTCGCCACCGTCATGATGGACAAGATTGCGGCACTCAAATTGCGCCAGACAGCCGTCGAACATGGGGGCGCCGCCCAAACCCTCGCTGAATTCGACACCATTGAATTTATCATCTCCCGACTTGGCGAACTTCATGCACAAGTCGTTTTGGCCCTCGGCCAGAATATGAACACAAAAATGGCTCGCGCTCTCCAGGGTCCGCAGGCTTGGCGAGGTGCGGTCGAGGCTCCACAAGATCAACGGGGGATCCAAAGAGACTGAATTGAACGAGCTGGCGGTAACCCCCGCCAGAGTGCCATCCTCGCTTTTGGCGGTGACCACCGTAACGCCGGTCGCAAAATTACCTAGCGCATCGCGAAACGCGCGCGTGTCGAAGTCTTGGTCCGCCATACGAATGATTCCCAGACAGTTCCCCAGTGCCGCCACTCTGCGGTGACGTGGCGGCAAAGATACTGGCTAGAGGGTGCGAGACCAAGTCCACAATCGACATAATAGGTCGATGTGCGGGCGAGTAGCGTATCGTTCCAGTTGACCTAAAAATGCAGAAAAAGCGAATCACCTGCTAAATCAGGGCTAAAAATAAGCAAAACGCGCTATCGAAGCCCGAAACCCTTATTGGTCCACTATCGGCACTAATACAGCAAAATCATGCCCGTTTTATTTTCCCAGGAGGAGGAGAAACGGCATAAGACTGTATTAAATGAGATTTATCTCAAATCAAAGACGCGGATGCGAGTTAGTCAGAATATATATTAAATATAATAACGAAATAACGAGAAAATTACAGAATTCATACAGTACTATTTACGACTTATCCCAACGATTTGTCCGCCCGCCTAACAATCACTTAAATCGCACTTGACACTTAATCCATATATTGTGGGATATTCGCTGCAGCCCACTAAATGGTGGGTTCTTAGACTTGTAAGTCTTTAAATGGCCCAAAGGGGGACTCATGCCAGAAAGCATTATTGATAAAATTAAAAAGTGGATCGCTCAAGTTACTGAACTTGGCCTTCTGCTGATTGCCCTTGCCATCGTCCTGCAAATCCTCGTCGGCAATAATCTCGGGTTTTTCGATAACGTAGTTGGCAATCTCATCGCATTAATCGGCCAACTCGGCGACAACGGCGTCGTCGGCCTGATCGCAATCGCGATTATTCTGTGGCTCTTCGCCAAAAGAAGTCCTGGTTAAACAGCGTATGTCTTGGAACAGCGCCTAACGGCGCTACCAGTATTTTTTTAAGCCGCCCCGATAGCAATATCGGGGCGGTTTTTCGTGGCATGCAACGGACCGGGCGCTAGAGTAGTAAGGTGGTTCAAGTAGCTGGTGGACGAAAAATATGCCTATAACCAAACCGCGCGATGGGGTCGCCATTAATTACGAAATTCACGGCGACGGCCCGCCCCTGCTCCTCATTAGCGGCACCGGCCACGATCTTGGATTTTGGTCCGGCCAGCTGCCGTTCTTCGCGCCGGAATTTCGCACCATCGTGTTCGACAATCGCGGGGTCGGCCGATCGAGCGTGCCCGTCCCCGGCTATTCCCTGGCCGATATGGCCGACGACGCGGTGCACGTTCTGGACAACGCAGGCGTCGACCGGACCCATGTGATGGGCTTTTCCATGGGCGGTCATATCGCTCAGGAACTCACATTGAACCACCCTGCCCGCGTCCTCAGTCTGGGCATCCACCATAGCTGGACCCGCAACGGCGCCCGGCTCAAGAAGTTCCAAGAGACCCGCCGCTATCTTGCTGAAAACGACCAGCGCGTGGCGCTGACCGAATTGAGCATGTTGGCCCTGCACGCATCCGCCTATTACGACGACCATGGCGACGAAATGGAGGCCCACCGTAATTTTCTGTTGGAGCAATCGCCGGTCAATGCCGGCTGGATCGGCCAATTAGAGGCCTGCATCAAAGGCGACACCTACGACCGGCTGCCGCAGATCAAGGTACCAACCCAAGTTACCTGTTCCGAGCTTGATGTAATCGCCGCGCCCCATTTATCGCAGGTAATCCACGAACGCATCGCCGGGTCGCGGCTTCACATCATGAAAGGCACCGGCCATGTCTCGCTGATGGAAGCGCCGGAAGAATTCGCCACCCTCTGCCTGGAATTTCTGCACACCGTGACAACCGCCCCTACTACTTAATCGAGATTAGGGGTCTTGAGCGGAACAGGTTACCGCACGATAATCGGCCCAACGATCCGGCCGCCTAAGGCCGGCATGCAAATACGATGGGGAGCACCATGCGCGGATTAATCATGGACCGGCAGATGTCGATTTCGGCGTTGCTGGAGCATGCGGACCGGGTTTCCGGCGATCAGGAAATTATCTCTCGGTCGGTCGAAGGCCCGATTCACCGCTACACCTATCACGACGCCCATACGAGATCGCGCCAACTAGCCAATGCCTTGACAGCACTCGGTGTCCAACTGGGCGACCGGATCGCGACTTTGGCGTGGAACACCTATCGCCATTTCGAAATCTACTATGCGGTATCGGGGATCGGCGCTATCACCCACACGCTGAACCCGCGCCTGGCGCCAGCGCAGTTCACCTACATCGTCAACCATGCGGAAGATTCCTATATCTTCGTCGATGCCGACCTGGTGCCACTGATCTAAATGGTCACCGCCGACCTCACATCGGTCAAAGGCGTTGTGGTGATGACTGACGCCGCACACATGCCCGACGCCAAGATCGACAATTTGATGTGCTACGAGGATCTGATCGCTGGCTATTCCGACGAACTTGTCTGGCCCGAGTTTGACGAAAACACCGCCTCGTCGCTTTGCTACACGTCGGGTACAACCGGCAACCCCAAGGGCGCGCTATACAGCCACCGCTCGACCATCATCCACGCCTACGCGTCGGCCCTGCCCGATGTTTTGAACCTGTCGGAGCGCGAAGTTGTCCTGCCGGTGGTGCCGATGTTCCACGTCAACGCCTGGGGCATCCCCTATGGCGCCACCATGACCGGGGCCAAACTGGTGTTCCCGGGCCCCAAACTCGATGGGGCGAGCATTCACGAGCTGTTGGTCTCCGAGGAAGTCACCTTCGCCGCCGGCGTGCCGACCGTGTGGCTCGGCCTGCTCAACTATTGGCGCGAGAACGACGTCAAGGTGCCGTCGCTGGTGCGCACCGTAATCGGCGGCACGGCGATCCCGCAATCGATGATCGAGGCTTTCCAGGAGGACTTCGGCATCGAGGTTCGCCATGCCTGGGGCATGACCGAAATGAGCCCGCTCGGCACCATCTCCCTTGTCAAACCGAATGTGGCAGACAAGGCCGCGCGATATCGGACGCAGATCAAACAAGGGCGGCCGGTGTTCGGCGTCGATATGAAGATCGTCGATGACGACGGCAATGAACTGCCCCATGATGGCGAGGCCTTTGGCGAACTCATGGTCCGCGGGCCGTGGATCACCAGCGGCTATTTCAAGCTCGATCATTCGGAAGCCCACGACCATGACGGCTGGTTCGCCACCGGCGATGTCTGCACCATCGACCCGGATAGCTATATGGAAGTCACCGACCGGTCGAAGGATGTGATCAAGTCAGGCGGCGAGTGGATCAGCTCGATCGATTTAGAAAATCAGGCGATGGGCCATCCCGACGTGATGCAGGCCGCTGTGATCGGCGTGCACCATCCGAAATGGGACGAACGGCCGCTACTGATCGTGGTGCCGGCGGCGGGCAAGACGCCGGAGCTCGGCGCGGTCAACGATTACCTGGCGGATAAGGTCGCCAAATGGTGGCTACCTGACGACATGATCATCGTCGAATCCCTGCCGCTCGGCGCCACGGGCAAGGTCTTGAAGACCAAGCTGCGCGAACAATTCGGCGACCATAAGCTGCCGACGGCATAAGGCAGGTTCGCGCTAGTCGATCCCCGGCGCCAAATTCAAGCGGTAGAGCGTTGCGGGTTCACGCAACGTCTCGATACCCGCGTCAAGGCTTTGCCAACCCCGGCGATGCAACAGGGTCGAATTGCTGTCGGTGTCCGAATACAGAATGCCGAAGCCGAGTCGGCGCGCCTCTTTCTCGATTGCGGCGATCAATGTCGAGGCGATTCCCTTGCCACGCTGGCTCGGCGTTACAAGCAGGGCGGCCAGCCACGGACTTAAATGCCGGTGGGTCTCGAGCGAATGGGGTTTGAGGGCCACCGTACCCACGACGTTTTGGTCGGCATCAAGCGCTACCAGAGCAAGCGGTATAGCATCGCGATTGCAACACGCCGCAAGGTCACGCTCGGCGTCGCCGGGGCCATGCGGGCCATAATACGGCTCCCACTCATCGACGAACCATGCCGCCAGGATCGGTAGGGCAGCAGGATGGTCGGCAAGATGAGTTATCCGTAGTTCGGTCAAGGTTTCCTCAACCGTTAGCGCTGGACCTTCACATAGTTGACGATGCGACGCACATCGTCGCGCGCATCGACAATGGCGACCGCCTTGTCGAGCTCTGCCTGGCTCTCGGCTAGCCCAATGAGATAGATCACGCCGTTCACCGACCGGACCCGGAAATTCGCGGAATCGATATCGGAATCGAACAGATAGTCGGTCTGAATAACCTTTTCGATGAAGATATCGTCGACCAGCGCGACAACCCCACCTTCGTCGGTTACCTGAATGTCATTGGTGAGGCCGGTCGCTTTCTCAGGCGTGCGCGCGATCGCGCCGGCCCGCACTTTATCTTCGGCCTTTTTGACGTCGCCGACCAGATACACATGGCGGCGATAGACGACCGTGCCGACATCCTTGAACAGACCCAGTCCGTCCTCGAGCAATAGCTTGTTGAGCTCGAGCTTAATGCCGTTATCGTCGACAACATCATCCAGTGTCCGCTCTTTCGACGCGGTATAAGCGCCATCGGCGGCCAGGGATAGTGTCGTCGGCGTGCATCCGGCCAAAGCCAGCAGGGAAACGACGCAGGCCAGAAATCGTGGGGACGCCCGACGCCTCATCAGGCGTGGCGCCTTGGTAGCTGGCGAGAAAGCTAGAAGGGATTCCATGAGCGTTTTTTGGTGTAGTGCAAATAGCCCACATTGGCGCCGGCGCGCAGTCCCACGCCGGTACGGATCGGCGCAAGAATAATTTCACCGGATTTCTGGTAATTCACGCCAACCCCGGCGACGAAATAAAACGTGCCCTCAACCCCGGGAAACCGTTGGTAAATCTGCTCGCTATCGCCAAGATGGTAGACCAGCACAAAGACCTTGGACGCATTACCACCCAAATCAAAGCCGACCGACGGACCCTGCCAGTGTACCTGGCGAGACGCTCCGGCCTTGCGATTGAGGGTTCCCTTGCCGAATCGCAGCCCAACCCCAATCGCGCCGCTGAATTCCTCACCGGTGACGAACCCGTTAGGCCTCCCCTGATCCTCGAAGACATGCTCGATAGCCTTAGCCAGTCCTTCGGTTGTTTCGCCGAAGAATCCGGTTGCCTTGGCAAGAATTTCTTCCTGGGTATAACCATCGTTTTCGGCCGCGCGGACGGTATTGGGCACCACCGCGAATAGGGCAACCAGCGCAAAAGCCCAGAGAAATAGGGGAAACCGACTAGCAAGATCGCGCATCGATAGACTCCTGAACAAATGGGGATCCTTTGTTAGATGGTAGCACAGTCGCGAGTCGCAACCCGCCGGTCAGTTCTGCGAAGCGGCCGCATCGGCGCGATCATGTATTTTCGGGACCAAAATCGCGGCGACCAACAATGCCGCAGTCGCCACCAGCGACGGCAATAAAAAACTGTCACCAAACTGGTAGGTCATACCGGCAAAGGTTGGGCCAATCATCTGGCCGAGACCGAAAGCCGCCGTCATGAGCGCCAAACTGCGACGGGGGTCGCCGGCCGAAATGTCGCGGGCGTAAACAAACCCCAATGCGGTGATGCCCATAAAGGTACCTCCGAGCAGCGCGGCGCCCAGCAAGACCACCAAACCGTTTGTGGTCAAAACGCTGAGCGCGACACCGATCCCCTCGACCACGCATGCTATGGCGAAGGCGCGATCATTGCCCCACAGTCGGCCAAGCCAGGTCCACAGAGCGATCGACGGAATGGCGGCGAAGCCAAACACCAGCCAAACCCACGGTTCGATCGGCTGTAGCTCGACAACGGTTAGCACCATGGTTGAGATGAAGGTCGCTGTAATCACATAGCCGAAGCCAAATAATCCATATGCGGCGATCAGCGGAATTAAACGCGGGTCGACACTGGCGCCGGTTACGAATGCCGCCGGACGCTCGACCGTTTCGTCTCGCGGTACCAACCAAATCACTGCGGCTAGACCGAGAAGCGCCACCGCGCCACTTGCCATCCAATGGGCTTCCCAGCCACCGCCAAACGCCGATAGACCAGAAACCAATATCGCGGACACAGCAATACCGACGCCAACACCGGCAAAATGAATCGCCGAGAGCCCTGGTCGGCCCAACGTCGCCAAACGATCCAAGACCAACACTGAGGCAAACACCAGGACGAAGGCGCTGGCGACGCCGCCGATGAAACGCAGGCCTAGAAATATCGCCATTGACGTCGTCAGGCCCATCGCCGCTGTCGTTACGACGCTGGCGCCAAGCGCGCTGAGTAACCAGAACCGCCGCCCGCCGGGTAATCCCGACCACGCCGCGAGCAACGCGCCAAACAGATAGCCGAGGAAATTAACCGAGGCGATAAAGCCAGCCTGCGGCTTTGTCAGCCCCAGCGCCGCCTCCATGAAGGGCAGCACCGGCGTATAGACGAACCGGCCGACCCCCATCCCGGCCGCCAGCGCAATCAGTCCGCCGAGCGCAATCGCTGTCGCGTGCCGAGGTTCAACCTTCATCGGCCGCGCGCTGGCGCGCGGTGGCGATAAGTTCGCTTGGCCACAGCGCTTCGAGACGCGTCAGGAACTTTACTGCCGGCTCCATTCCGTTTTCGCGCGCCTTAATGAGCCAGACCAAGCCGGCAATACGCTCTTCGTCGGTCGATGCGCCGTTAATGCGCAGCACCGCCAAATTATACTGCGCCGGGGCAAACCCCTCGCGCGCCGCGCGCTCATACCATTGCGCGGCTGCGATCGGATCAGCGTTCCGGCCGCGCCCATGCTCCAACAACGTGGCGAACTTGAACTGCGCTTCGGTATTTCCCTGGCGCGCCGCTTTTTCAAACCAGTTTGCCGCCTCGCCCAGATCGCGGGGGACATCGGTGCCGGTTTCGTATTTTAAGCCGAGCAAAAACTGCGCTTGCGCGTTACCAGCCTCGGCGGCGTTAAAGTACCACTCTAGGGCTTCGCCATAGCTACCGCGGCCAAGATGCTCGCTGGCGTTGGCGGCTTCGGATACGGCGATGCCGCACAGACATACAGCAAATGCGATTGTTCTAACCAAGCGATCTGCCCTCGGGGTTCCGGTGATATTGGCGGCCGCTGCGGACCAGGCCCCTAAACGCCACAAAACTGGCGCGGTTTCAAGCCAGCCGGCTGGTCGACAATTGTTACGGCTTAGCCGGCATCGGGTCGACCAACGGTGCCGGACCTTCAAAGCCAACCAGGCGGTTTCCACCATCCTCTAGCGGCTGATCGTAACAATCACCCACGCCGATGGTTTCGTAGCAATAGAGAGGCTGGGCTGCCCTTGGCGGTGCGACTTCCACCTTGTCGCCAAACAACCAACCCTTGGAAAGCACGGTCTCGAGCGACGGCGCATCTTCAAGCCAGGGGTTTTCACAGGCGCTCAAGGCCAAGCACAGACCAGCGGCGAAAAAGCCGCGGCGAAGCCGAATTATCGGGAACGGGCGTACCATCCCATGAGTTTTAGCAGAAAAGCGTTAACACCTTGTTAGTGACCTCGCCCGAACTCGATCAGGCGTTCACGTCGATAACCGTGCGTCCGCGCACCTGCCCCTTCAGGATTTCACTGGCCAATTGCGGCACATCGGCCAGGGGACGAACCGATGTCATGGCATCAAGTTTGCCCAGGGGGAGGTCGTCGACGATGCGTTGCCAGATGCGCTGCCGGTTGGCCGCCGGTTGCATGACCGAATCGATACCCAGCAGATTTACGCCGCGCAGAATGAAGGGAAGAATGGTCGTGTTCAAACCGTTACCGCCAGCCAACCCACAGGCCGCGACCGGTGCGCCATATTTCATCTGCGCCAGCGCCGTCGCCAACGTGGTTCCGGCGACGGAATCGACACAGCCCGCCCAGCGTTCTTTTTCAAGCGGCCGCGCTTCGGTTTCAGACAAGTCCTTGCGATCAATAATTTCGGCCGCGCCCAAATCCGTAAGATATTCATCGAGTTCACGGCGACCGGTCGACGCCACCACCGTATAGCCGCGCGCCGCCAAGATCGACGTCGCGGTGCTGCCCACTCCACCACCAGCGCCGGTAACCAACACCTCGCCGCTGTCCGGAACGAGGCCATCTTGCTCTAATGCATCGACGCAGAGCATGGCGGTAAAGCCGGCGGTTCCGACTGCCATGGCTTGCAGGGTCGAGATTCCGTCTGGTAGCGACACAAGCCAGCCGGCCTGCACCCGCGCGCGTTGCGCCAAGCCGCCCCAATGAACCTCGCCAACACGCCAGCCGGTCAAAACGACCTTATCGCCGGGTTTGTAGTCGGGATTATCGGAGTGCTCCACTGTGCCCGCGAAATCGATACCGGGGACATGGGGAAAATTGCGGACCAGGCGGCCCTTATTGCCATCGACGATCAAGCCGTCCTTATAATTGACGGTCGAATACTCCACCGCGACGGTGACGTCGCCCTCGGGCAGATCGCCGTCCGAAATCGATTTGATCTCGACGTTAAAATTATCGTCGGCATTATCGAGGACGAGCGCTGTAAAATCGTTCGGCATGACTGGTGGGATCCCTGATTTCTGGCGTGGTTTTGCCACGCTTGGATTTGCATCAAATCGAATGACGCGGTAGCACTTAACTTGTAACAATCCAAGTGGCCGGACGCGAGGCCAGCTTGGGTTATATTGGGGGACATCATGACGCGACGCGCCAGGGCGTTATCTTTTCTGACCGCCTTCATCCTAGCTACGACGACGATGGCGCCAGCGGCGTCGGCCGACGATCCAAGCTTTCTGAGCTTCGGCGTGGGTTGGTACGATTTTAACGATGATCGCGACGCCGTCGATTTGCGTGTCGAATATCGCTCAAAGGCCAAGTTTCTCGGCTTCATAAAACCCTGGATTGGGGTCGAAGTTACGTCCGACGTCGCGGCCTATGGCGTCGCCGGCGTGCTTAGCGACATCTATTTCGGTCGTCGGGTCGTGCTAACACCGAGTTTCGGCGTCGGCGTGTATGCCGATGGCGACGGCAAGGACCTGGGCAGCGCCGTCGAGTTCCGTTCACAGCTCGAACTCGGTTACCGCTTCGATGATAGATCGCGGCTATCGCTTGCGGTCAGCCACATTTCCAACGCCCATCTGACCGAGCAGAACCCGGGGACCGAAATCGCGACGATTTACTATCATATCCCGTTAGACAGATTTTAGGACACGCGCGAGAGGCCATAAAAAACGCCCCGTGAAGGGGCGTTTTCTTTTATCGGGTTGGGACTGCGTTAGCGCAGACGCTCGAGCACCGACACATAGTTCGAGACCGCTGAACCGCCCATGTTGAAAACACCGGCCAGTTTGGGATCTGGCAACTGCATGTCGCCGGCGGTTCCGGTAAGCTGCATCGAGGCAATGATGTGCATCGAAACACCGGTCGCCCCCAAAGGATGACCCTTCGCCTTAAGGCCGCCGGAGCGGTTGACCGGCAACTTGCCATCAGCCGTCGTCCAACCTTCCTTGATCGCGACCTCGCCCTCGCCGCGCGGGGTTAGGCCCATCGCCTCATAAGTCAACATCTCAGCGCTGGTGAAGCAGTCATGGACTTCCGCGAAGCCAAGGTCTTCCAAGGTAATGTTGGCCTCGGCAAAGGCCTGGCTCCAAGCCTGCGCCGGCCCGTCAAAGTCGATCACATTACGCCGCGACATGGGCATGAAATCCTGCACATGCTGGGCGCCGCGGAAATAGACCGCCTTATCCATTGTCAGCGCAGTATCCACATCCGCCAAGACCAGGGCCGCTGCACCGTCGGAGACCAACGAGCAGTCCGTGCGTTTGAGCGGCCCGGCGACGACCGGGTTTTTCTCGGACACGTTGCGGCAGAAATCGTAGCCCAGATCCTTTTGCATCTGCGCGTAGGGATTGTCACAGCCGTTTTTGTGGTTCTTCGCCGCGATCATCGCCAAAGCGTCTGATTTATCGCCGTAGGCCTGGAAATAGCGGTCGGTAATCTGGCCGAAAATTTCGGCAAAGCTCGAGGCCGATTCTTCGCGCAGGTACGATGCCTTCGACAAGATACCGCCAAGCACCTCACCGCCGACCTCGGTCATTTTCTCCACACCAACCACCAAGACAATCCGCGCTTTCTTCGCCGCGATATGGTTCAGGCCCTGATAGAGCGCCGCCGATCCGGTCGCGCAGGCATTCTCCACATGGGTTGCCGGTTTGAACCGCAAATCCTCGGACGCCTGGAGAACCAGCGAGGCGGGAAATTCCTGTTGCACAAAGCCACCGCCGAAGGTTCCAAGATAAATGGCATCGACATCCTTGGGCGCGATACCGGAGTCCCTAAGCGCGCCGGTGGCGACCTGGACAATCATGTCCTCGATGTCTTCGCCCTCATGCTTGCCGAACTTCAAATGATCCCAACCGACGATACACGCAGTCATTTCTGTCTCCTTATTATACGGCCGGGCTCACTGTCGCACGGGCCGATCGAATGTTTGAGGGCGTTACCCCTGACGGTTAACTAGGCTGCTCGGCGGGCGGCGTCCAGAACCTCGAACACATCGCCGCCGACGCCGGAATTTCCAACAATATGCTGATTATGCCACAGCGCGTAAAAAAGCAGCAACCAAGCGGCAAATCCCTGCCTTTTACCCCGTCGCTGGTACAGACTTTCGACTCTTTTCGGCTCGCAGATTTCCGCGATTCCTGGCTGATTCGCGACCAAAGGCCCGATTTCCGCGCCGCGCGCGAAGATCCATTCGGCGACCGGCACAGAGAACCCGCGCTTGCGTTCAAACGCGTCTGAGATCGGTAGGCGGTCACCTAGCCATCGACGCAGTAACCATTTGCCAAGCCCGTCATTCACCTTCAATTGATCCGATAGGCGGAACGCCACGGCGGCGACACGGGGGTCAAGAAAAGGCGTTCGCCCCTCAACCCCATGGGCCATCAGGCAGCGGTCGACCTTGGTCAGCAAATCATTGGGCAACCAATCGGCGCAATCGGCCGCCTGGGCAACCTGTAGACGAGTGAGCGGGCCGCTGGTGAGCATCTCTTCGGCGGCGGATATGCCATCGCGCCAACCAACAGGGTTTTCACGTAAGATGTCCAAACCGTCGAGCATGCCGCGCGCGCGCATGTTACGCCCACCTTGCCACCAGGGTCTGACCACGCTTCGGTAACGACCATAGCCGGCGAAAAGTTCGTCGCCACCCTCGCCGGTCAAAACCACCTTCAGGCCACTTTTACGAACCGCTTCACCCAGCAGGTAAGTCGGCAAAATAGCATAATCAGCCGCCGGGTCGTCGACCGCCGCGGCGATTTCCGGCAACCGCTGCCATAGATCTTGCTGGGTAATCCCTACATCCACGGTTTCCGCACCCACCTCGTGTGCAATACGTTTGGCGTGTTCGCGTTCATCGGGCACCGAGGGATCGTCAAACCCGGCGGTAAAAGTCAGCACCGGTTGTTCGTTGAGCTCGGCCATTAACGCCAGCAACACCGAGCTGTCGACGCCGCCGGAGAGAAACATGCCGTAGGGAACATCGGCGCGCTGGTGAATTTCAACACTGTCATGCAGCGCCTCGTCGAGCAGCTCCAACGCCGTCGCGCCATCCCAATCGGCCGGCCCGGTCTGCGGCAGGGCCGCTTTGCGGCGGCGCGCGACGATTCTGCCGTCGCGCACGACCAGGGTCTCACCAGGCAAGACCCGCTGGATGTTCTTAAAGACCGTATCTGCGCCAGTCGTATATTGCAGCTGCAGCAACTCGGCGCGCGCCGTGGGGTTGATGGCGCGGTCCACCAGACCGGCTTTCAGTAGGGCTTGGGGTTCGGAAGCGAAGCAGAAACCGGCCTCGGTCTCGGAATAATAGAGCGGCTTAATACCGAACGGGTCGCGGGACAAGACAAGCTGGCCCTCGACGGGGTCGTAGAGCGCGATCGCATACATACCGCGCAAATGATCGACAAAGTCGAGTCCATGGCGGCAGTACAGATGCAACGGCGCCTCGCAATCGGATGCGGTGGAAAAGCTCGCGCCGCCGAAATCGGAACGTAGCTCGATATAATTGTAAATCTCGCCGTTCGCGACCAATGCGGTTCCGCCGGGCTCATAGAGTGGCTGATCGCCGGTTTCCAAATCGATGATCGCGAGACGGGTTTGCGCCATAGCGAAATTACGCGCGCTATAGCGTCCCTCACCATCGGGACCCCGATGGCGCACTGCGGCGGCGAGTTCGCCGACGACATGGTCATCCGGCGCGCTGCCGTCGCGCGTCATCAATCCGACTATACCGCACATTCGCGTCGCGCCTTTTCGAAAAATGCCAAATACTGCGCCGTCACGGCGTCTTCGGTGAATTCGCGTTCGTACGCCGCGCGACCGGCAGCGGCCAGGCGCGCGGCCTGTTCCGGCGCCGCCAGCAGATCGTTAATCGCTCGCGCCAGTTCAGATGGCGCGTCCACCGGCACCAACAATCCTCGTTCATTATTGCCGAGTAACTCCGCGGGGCCGGCCGCCGCTGTGGCGATAACCGGTTTTTCCGCCGCCCACGCTTCCAGCACGACGTTACCCAACGGTTCATGGCGCGACGGACAGATGTAAATATCGGCGGCGCGCATCAACGCGTCGGAATCGTCGCGCCAGCCTAAGAAGCGGGTTCGCTCGGCAACCCCCAAGTCACGGGCCAGCCCCTTTAACGCCGCCGCTTCGGGCCCGTCGCCGGCAATCCACAACCAGGCCTCGGGTACTTCCGTCATGGTCCGCAATAGTGTGTCGAACGCCTTATTCTCGTGCAACCGCCCCATCGTCACCAGCAAGGGGACATCTAGCGGCGTATCCAATCCCATTCGCGACAGGGGGGGATTGGCCGGCGGATAGACAAAATTCGGTAGCCGCACCACACGGTCCGGGTCGAAGCCTTCGGCGATGACGTAGTCAACGATATCGGCGGTGTTTCCCACCAGATAATCGCAGTTACTGTAATATTTCAGGTCGTAGTACCCCCCCAACCGTCCGATATGCGCATAGTTCCCGGGCGCTGCGGGCGTGGCCCAAGCAGCACGGCTCATCCAACTTAAAATGACGTCGGGGCGGAAACGGGCGATCTCGCGCTGCAGCGCCGGACGGGTGCGAAAATCCATCCGGCCGCCGAAAGGTAGTTCGATCGGCGAAACGCCGCCTTCGCGCAGCGCCCGCGCGCGCGACGGGTCGCGGCGAATGACCAGCTGTTGCGAAATATCGAATGCTTCCAGCGCGATCGCCAGCCGAACGAAGAACGCCTCAGCTCCACCGACCTCCGCACCTGCCATGGTTTGCATCAGGCGCAAGGCTTAGTCGTCCTCATAACGCGCTTTGAGATAGCTTAAAATCGGATACAAGCCGGCCATCAAAGCAATTAAAAAACCGTAGGCGCCTTCGCGGTATCCGCGCCGCGAAATATAGCATTTCCAAAATCGCGAAAATATCCGCCGCACATTTCGCCCGAAGGTGCCTATGTCGCCCATCGCACGCAAGTCCGAAGCGCGGGCCGTCGTGTAACGGTCCAAACGCTGGAGCATGTCGGAAATGTCGCGGTCGACATAATGTTCCATCGATGCGTTCAACGTGCCCTTTACGCCTTTCAGTTCGAGGCGAGGATGGACCCTTTGATCACCCCACTTTTTTGCCGGCCCGTCGGGCCCGTTGGCAAACAGCCGTACCGTCGCGCTCACCCCCCAAGCTGCTCCCCAACCATATTTGACGAGGCGGTCGCCGACATAATTGTCGAACGGAATGAGGAAATGGCCATAGGGCGCGACCGCGATGGTAGCGCGTATTTCTTCAGCGAGCGCGGGCGTTACCCGCTCATCGGCATCAACTTCGACGACCCAATCGCCCGTGCAAGCCTCTATGCCGGCATTCCGGCGCGACCCCTCGAGCTCCCACGCGCCTTCGATAAGCTGGGCGCCATACCTCGCGGCGATCGTTTTGGACCGGTCGGTGCACCGGTCGAGAACAACCACCAACTCGTCGGCGAACTTAACTGTGTCCAGGCACGCCGCCAGCTGCGCCTCCTCGTTATGAACGACGAGAAGCGCCGAGAGACGCGGCGATGTCATGGACTCTTCGGTCACCGCGCGGTCATCTGTTCGCATTGCCGCCACAGCGTAACGGTGGCGTCCACGACGGAATCGACCGACAAGGATTCCATCATCGTGCCGGTGTTTCGATGGTCATAGCCCGGTCCCCCAACAAGTTCCTCATAGGCCTTCTCAGTTCGCACCGCGATGGCGCGTTCCCCCCACGGCCGATAATTCTCCGGCCGGCTGGGGCCAAACAATCCAACGGTCGGAATTTCGGTGGCCGCCGCCATATGCATCAATCCAGAATCATTGCCAACAAAGAGCGCGCATCGTTTAAGGCACGCCGCCACGGTAGGCAAATCCTCGGTTCCCACCAGATCGATACGCCGGCTCGCCGGAACGGCATCTAAAACCGTCGCCGCGAGGGATGTTTCTCCCGAACCACCAAGAATAGCCACCCGGGCGTTGGCCAAAATAGCCGCCGGCGACGGCTCATTGCCGGTTAGCCGTTGGACCAGATCAACAAAATTCTCCCCGGGCCAAATCTTGCCGCGCCAGTTGGCCGTCGGAGCGATGGCAAGAACCGGATCTCCGTCGGGAACCAACTGTGCAGCCCGCTGGCGATGTTGGTCGAGGGGCCACAGGCACGGCGCTGGCGGCGTCTCTTCCAGGCCGAGCGTGCGGGCGAGCGAGATCACCCGATGCTCACCCGCATCGGCGGCGGGACGGGAAATAACGCGGCGGTTTGCCCAAACTGTCCAGGGAATGATCGACCGTCTAAGATCGACAATCAAATTCCACCTTGTACCGATCACTTCGCGCCACACCGTTAGCCAATGGCCTGACATCGGTTTTTTCGTGATCGGGATAACGCGCTCGAGATTGGGCGCGCCACCATAGAGCGGCGCAGCGGCATCCCCGCAGGCGACCGTGATCCGGCTTTGCGGGTAGGTTTCACTTAGGTGCTGGACGAGCCCCGATGAGAGCACGGCATCGCCAATCCTGGTGGGTCCGATAAAGAGTATTTTCATCGTAAAATGCTTATACGCGTGCGACTCCAACCGTGCCAGCGTATGGGCAAACCCGTCGTCAGCGGCTTGCCTTTGTATCTTGTCGGTCCATTTTCGACTCGACAACAATTTGCCCACCATGACCGACAAACTGGACTAAGATAGTTCGATGACCGACGCTAAGTTTATAAAATTGGATCGTGGGCTGGTGTCCATTGCTGGGGCCGACCGCCGGACGTTATTGCAAGGCCTGATTTCCCAGGACGTGGACCGGATCACGTCAAGCCAGGCCAGCTATGGCGCCTTCCTGACGCCGCAGGGAAAGTATCTGCACGATTTTTGCCTGGCCGAGATCGGTGATCGCCTGATCCTCGACGGGGAACAGGGCCGCGGCGAGGAACTCATCGAACGCATCAAGCGCTTCAAACTGCGCGCCAAGGTCGAACTCTCCGTTGCAGACGGTCTCTCCACCTTCGCGGTGTTCGGGGAAAACGTGCCAGCGGCTCTCGGTCTGGCAGATACACCTGGCGCCGCACGACCATTTGGTGAAGGCACGGTCTTCGTCGATCCCCGCGCGGCCGAACTGGGTTGCCGCCTGATCGTACCAACAACCGACACTGCTGCGATATTGACTGAGTTGCCGGCCATAGAAGGCACTCCCGAAGACTATGAGGTACTGCGCATAGGACTCGGTGTTCCCGACGGGACACGAGATATGGACGTCGAAAAATCGATATTACTTGAATGTAATTTCGAGACGCTCAACGGAGTCGACTGGGACAAGGGCTGCTATATCGGCCAAGAAGTTACCGCGCGCACCAAATATCGCGGGCTGGTTAAGCGCCAATTGGTGGCCGTATCGATCGACGGCGAGACTCCGGCCCCCGGCAGCGCCATCCACGCCAATGGTAAGAAAGTCGGTGAAATCCGCTCGGTTCAGGACGAGGTCGCCATCGCATCGCTGCGGCTAGACGCCTTAAATCCCGGCGATTCGGAGCGTTCGTTAACGGCGAATGGCGCCATTATCACGCCCCTGGCGCCGTAGCCGGACGATCAAGATTCGGGCAATCCGAAGCGCCCATATAGGGTTAATATATCGCTAATGCCTTGATATAAGTGAAAACTAGTATTGCGCTATATGCATGGCTTGTTAATTGAATAGTATCTCTCATTGACCCATATGTTGCAGTGCACACCCACACAACATAGCGAGAGGTCACGATGAGCAACCAAACCAACTATCAGAGCGAACTGGACGTCATCCGGCAGGCCGAACAAGAACGCAGCAAAGCCATTGGGGATTTCTTCACCCAGCTGTTTAGCCGCCATGAGAGCGCGAACCTGCCGATCAACCCGATTCCGGCCGAGTAATCGCCGCATAAGCCGGCTGTTTCAGTCACAAAAAAAGGCCGTGCCCGGGATTTCCGGGCACGGCCTTTTTTGTGAATTAAAGCTAGGCTGCCACTACCGTCGCGTGAAGCTTGTTATTCGTTTGAGGCCGTGGCGGCCTGGGCAGCGGCGAGGCGCGCAATCGGCACGCGATAGGGCGAACAAGATACATAGTCGAGACCCACACGGTCGCAGAACCGCACCGACGCGGGGTCGCCACCATGCTCACCGCAAATACCCAGCTTGATATCGGGGCGGGTGGCCCGACCCCGTTCGACCGCGATCGACACCAACTCCCCCACCCCATCGACGTCAATACTGACGAACGGGTCGACATCGAAAATACCTTCGTGCTGATAATCGGGCAGGAAACTCGCCGCGTCGTCGCGGCTGATGCCGAAAGTGGTCTGGGTTAGATCGTTGGTGCCGAAGCTAAAGAATTCAGCGGTCTCGGCCAACTCATTGGCTCGCAATGCAGCGCGCGGCAACTCAATCATGGTGCCGACCGAATAATTCACCTGGCGATCCGCCGCCTCAAATACCGATTGGGCGACGGCATCGATTTTCTCTTTGAGAATGTCCAACTCGCGTTTGGTGGCGGCTAGCGGGATCATAATTTCCGGAATGACCGTACCCCCGGGCTCGGCGGCGACGGCGAGCGCGGCTTCGAATATGGCGCGCGCTTGCATTTCGTAAATTTCCGGGAAGCTCACGCCGAGCCGGCAGCCGCGATGGCCGAGCATGGGGTTGGATTCGTGCAAGCGCGCCACCGTCTCTTGCATCTCCTTGGGATTTTTGCCCGACGCCTTGGCCACTTCGGCGATCTCGGCGTCCGAATGGGGCAGAAACTCGTGCAAAGGCGGGTCGAGCAAGCGGATGGTGACCGGCAGTCCCGACATAATGCGGAACAATTCGGTGAAGTCGGCGCGCTGGAACGGCAACAACTCGTCCAGCGCCGCCCGCCGGCCAGCCTCGTTGCCAGCCATGATCATCTGGCGTACGGCGACGATCCGCTCCGGATCGAAGAACATATGCTCAGTCCGACACAAGCCAATGCCTTCGGCGCCGAACTCGATCGCCATGCGCGCATCGGCCGGGGTTTCTGCGTTGGTGCGCACCTTCATGCGGCGCGATTTATCGGCCCATGCCATGAGCTGGGCAAAACCACCCGACACTTCCGGCTCGATGGTCGGCACCCGGCCCTCGATGACCTCGCCGGCCGCGCCATCAATTGTGATCAGATCGCCGTCGGCAAAGTTCCGGCCGCCGATAGACATGACGCCACCTGCATAATCGATACTGATATCGCCAGCACCGGCGACGCAGGGCCGTCCCATGCCGCGCGCCACAACCGCAGCGTGGCTGGTCATACCACCGCGCGTGGTCAGAATACCGCGGGCCGCGTGCATGCCGTGAATATCTTCGGGACTGGTTTCGATGCGCACCAGAATGACGTCTTCGCCTTTCTGCGACATGTCCTCGGCAATATCGGCGCTAAAGACAATCTTACCCGATGCCGCACCGGGCGAAGCCGGCAGCGCGCGGGTCAACACGTTGCGCGCCGCATCGGGGTCGAGGCGGGGGTGCAAAAGCTGCTCGAGTTGTGCGGGATCCACCCGATTGATCGCAGTCTCCTGGCTGATCAGACCTTCCGCGACCATCTCAACCGCAATACGAACCGCCGCCGCCGCAGTGCGTTTTCCGGACCGCGTTTGCAGCATGTAGAGCTTACCTTGCTGCACAGTGAACTCGATGTCCTGCATGTCCTTGTAATGGAGCTCGAGCATCTGGCGCACATCGTCGAGCTGGCCGAACACTTCCGGCATCACTTCTTCCATCGCCGGCAGCTTCGAGCCGTTGCGCGCCTTGCCCGCCAACGTCAAATGCTGCGGCGTACGAATACCAGCGACCACATCCTCGCCCTGGGCGTTGACCAGATATTCGCCGTAGAACATATTCTCGCCGGTCGACGGATCGCGGGTGAAGGCGACGCCGGTGGCGCAATCGTCGCCCATATTGCCGAACACCATGGCCTGGATATTGACCGCTGTGCCCCACTCGGCCGGGATACTGTTAAGCCGCCGATAGGTGATGGCGCGCTGGTTCATCCACGATCCAAAAACCGCGCCGATAGCGCCCCAGAGTTGTTCTTTAGGATCCTGGGGGAACGGCGCATTGAGTTCGCGTTCGACGATCTTCTTATATTCTGCGACCACGCCGCGCATATCATCGGCGCTCAGGTCGGTGTCGAGAATGACACCCCTGTCGAGTTTGGTCTGCTCGAGCGCGTCTTCGAACAGATAATGGTCGACCCCCAGCACCACGTCGCCGAACATCTGGATAAATCGGCGATAACTATCATAGGCGAAGCGCGCATCGCCCGAGCGCGTCGCCAAGCCTTCGACGGTGATATCATTGAGTCCCAAATTGAGGACGGTGTCCATCATACCCGGCATCGAGGCCCGCGCACCGGACCGCACAGAGACGAGAAGCGGGTTATCGAGGTCGCCAAATTTGGTCCCGACCTGCTGTTCAATGCGGGCAAGTTCGGCATCCACCGCCGCGCTTAGGTCATCGGGAAAGACATTGTCGTGATCGTAATAATAGGTGCAGACTTCGGTCGAGATGGTGAAACCGGGCGGCACCGGTAGACCCAGATTGCTCATCTCCGCCAGGTTGGCGCCCTTGCCGCCCAGCAGATTGCGCATCTCGGCTTTGCCGTCCGCACGGCCATCGCCAAAACTGTAAACCCATTTGGTCTTAGTCTTGCTCATCGTTGAACCGTCAGCCTTCGATTTTTGAGAAGTCAGCGACATTATCCATTACCTGCTGAATGTGAGCGAGCAGGCGCAGTCGATTGCGCCTGATATCTGCGTCATCGTCATTCACGGTGACGTCGTCAAAAAATTCGTCTACCGGCGCGCGAAGTTGCGCTAAAGACGACATGGCGTCGGCAAATTGTTCCGCTTCGACCGATGCGCCGGCGTTCGCCTCGACACCCTCCAACGTGGTCCACAGCGCAGTTTCTACGCCGTTTTCCCCCAATTTCGAGTCATAAGCCGCGCCGGCATACACCTCATCGTCCTTTTTCTGCTCGGCCCGCACGATATTCGCCGCACGTCGATAGGCGGTAAGCAAATTGGCGCCGTCTTCGGATTCCACGAAGGCCGCCAGCGCGCGCACCCGCTCGAGAAGGCGTACCAGATCGTCTTCGCCGGATAACGCAAAGATTGCCTCGATATGATCGTGGGCAATGCCTTCGTCGCGCAGATGCACCTTGAGCCGGTCGGCGATGAACGACATGAGGTCGTCATAGATCGATGCGTCGTCGACGCCGAGAAGACCGCCGGCAGAGGCAAACGCGTTGCGCAACGGCAGCCGCAACCGGTTCTCGAGAACCATGCGGATCACCCCCAACGCTGCCCGGCGCAGGGCATAGGGGTCTTTCGAGCCCGTCGGTTTTTCGTCGATCGACCAGAAGCCGACCAGCGTATCGATCTTGTCGGCCATCGCCACGGCGATGCTGGTCGGCGCGGATGGACACTTATCGGTCGGACCGGCCGGCGAATAATGCTCAGCAATGGCCGCCGCCACCTCCGCGCTCTCGCCTTCGGCCAGGGCGTAATACTGGCCCATGGTGCCCTGGAGATCGGGGAACTCGCCGACCATCCCGGTGACCAGATCAGCCTTGGCCAGCCGCGCGGCGGAGCGCACCCGGTCTTTGTCGGTTTCGGGAACGTGGGTGGCGATCTCAATCGCCAGCGCCGTCATCCGGTCGATCTTGTCACCGACCGAGCCGAGTTTGGCGTGAAAGACGATGTTGCTGAGTTCCGGTACGCGACTTTGCAGGGTTTTCTTGCGGTCCTGATCCCAGAAATGCCGCGCATCGGCCAGACGCGCCCGTAATACCCGCTGATTGCCGGCGACGATCGCGGCGCCGCCATCGTCAGCCACCATGTTGGCGACAAAGGCGAATTTCGCGGCCAAAGCTCCATCTGACTGTTCCAGAGCAAAATATTTCTGATGTTTGCGCATAGAAGTGGTGAGAACCTCGGCAGGAAGTTCCATGAAATCGGGGTCGATGTCGCCGGTCAGGACCACCGGCCACTCGACAAGTCCGCTGACTTCCTCGAGCAGAGCCGGATCGTTTCGGACGCTCAGTCCCAATGCCTGAGCTGTTTCGGCCAGCGCATCGGCGATCGTGCTGCGCCGTCGGTCCCGATCGATAGCGACAAACGCCTGCTCCAGTTTCGCGACATAGTCGGCGTGATCCTTAACCGTGATCGCTGCCGGTGAGAGAAAGCGATGACCATAGGTTTGATCGGTAAATGCCAACTCGCCTTTGTCCAGATCGATGCCTCCGGCAAGCGGCGCGCCATCGAATATCGCCAATACGTTATGCAGAGGCCGCACCCAACGGAAGCGTGAGGCGGCCCAGCGCATGGATTTGGGCCACGGCAGTTTGTCGACCGCGTCGCAAACAATTTCGGCCAGCACGTCTTTGACCGGCTGGCCTTTTTGCTCGATCACCGCGACGTAGAAAGTGCCCTTCTTGTCTTCGCGGGTTTCACAGTCGTCCAGGCTCACGCCGGCGGCGCCGAGGAAACCCTGTATGGCCTTCTCCGGCGCATCGGTACGGGGCCCCTTACGCTCTATGGTTCGGTCGGCCTGCACGGTCGGTAAGCCATCGATCGCCAGAACAAGCCGGCGCGAAGCCCCATGGGTCTTAGCATCGGCGAATTCGATCTCAGCCGCTTCGAGCGCCTCAACCACCAGGCGGCGGAGATTATCGGCGCCGGGGACTTGCAGGCCGGCTGGTATTTCTTCCGACAGAAGCTCAATTAGAAGTTCAGGCATGTTGCGTACCTTCACAACTACGCCTCATCCTGAGGAGGGCCTGCAGGCCTGTCTCGAAGGATGCCCCACCCGGGCGTTCGCCATCCTTCGAGACGGCGCTGCGCGCCTCCTCAGGATGAGGAAGATTGGACGCATACTGAAACATCAGGCGGCCTCGTCGCGGGCTTCGAGCCACGTCTCGCAACAGCCTTTGGCCAGTTCGCGGACCCGCAGAATATAGGATTGCCGCTCGGTGACTGAGATCACGCCGCGCGCATCGAGCAAATTGAACAAGTGGCTGGCCTTAATACACTGGTCGTAGGCCGGCAGCGGCAGCTTGTTCTCCAGCAAGGTTACGCATTCGCCTTCGGCGTCGGTGAAATGGCGGAACAGGGCCTCGGTGTTGGCGTGTTCGAAATTGTAAGCGCTGAATTCGCGCTCGTTCTGCAAAAAAACGTCGCCGTAGCGCACCCCGGCATTGTTGAAGGCGAGATCGTAGACGTTCTCGACGCCCTGCACATACATTGCCAGGCGTTCGAGACCGTAGGTCAGCTCGACAGCGACCGGGTCGCAATCGAAGCCGCCGACCTGTTGAAAATAGGTAAATTGGCTAACTTCCATACCGTCGCACCAAACCTCCCAGCCCAGACCCCAGGCGCCCAAAGTGGGGCTTTCCCAATCGTCTTCGACAAAGCGGATGTCGTGGCGCGCCGGGTCGATTCCCAGGGCCTGCAGGCTTTGCAGGTAGAGATCTTGACTGTCGGCCGGCGACGGCTTCAAGATCACCTGAAATTGGTAATAGTGCTGCAAACGGTTGGGGTTATTGCCATAGCGCCCATCGGTGGGCCGCCGCGACGGCTGCACATAGGCCGCCCGCCAGGGTTCGGGGCCGAGCGCGCGCAATGTGGTCGCCGGGTGAAAGGTCCCCGCCCCCACTTCCATATCGTAGGGTTGCAGGATCAAGCAGTCTTTCGCAGCCCAAAAGGACTGCAGCGTCAGGATCAAATCCTGAAAGCTCGAAGCGCGTTCCGGAGCGTCCGAGGCCTGGGTTGATTCACGCGCCATAATTTCGTGACTTTTGCTGCCCGCTTGGTGCGGCGCAACATAGGTGGCGGCCCTTGGCCGGTCAAGCAGGCGAGCTTTGGCCGTAGGCTGCGCGCACCAACATTCCGCCTCCGCAAAAATTCAGCATAACTATTTGAAATGTCTATTCTTTATCGGAACCTTTTCGCGACCCTTTGGCCACGTAGGAATCGGTTTCCGGGTCGTATTCCGTATCGATGCGACTCGCCCCGTCAGACTGGTGTTTGGTCGCGCGTTGCGAGGCACCGGCGCGGGACACCATTTTGAACCCGTACAAGACCACAAACAGGATTATGGCCAAGACCAGGAGCTTGCCGAGTGAAAATCCGAACATGGCGGCAACTAGAGGCCGTTGCGGCGCTCAGGTCAAGCGCAGGCGGGTCAAACCAGCCCTAAAGCCCGAACCGGTTCCAGAGGAGCCGCGCTTCGATGGCGCCGATGGCGGCATCGACCCAGGCGTCCCCGCCGGCAAACCGGCTGGGCGCCACCTCGCTGCCGATACCAACGCGGTCACGCAGCCAACTGCGTTTCGGGGCCATCACGGTAAACCGTACTTTGTCGCCGAACCGTTCGCGCATGACAGAACGTAGATCGCCAATACCGTCGACCAAGCCCAGCTCCTGCGCTTGAATGCCGGTCCAGAATTCGCCGGAGAAGAGCTCATCTTCCGACGCGTTCATCTTCTCGGCGCGACGGGCGCGGACCAATTCCTTGAAACTTTCATGAATACCCGCCTGGGCGGTTCTGAGCCGCGCCACGTCATCGGGATTTTCCGGCTGGAACGGGTCCAATGCTCCCTTGTGGTCACCGGCAGCATAAACCCGGCGCTCGATCCCGTACCGCTGGATGAGGTCTTGAAAGCCGAAACCAGCGGAAATAACCCCGATCGACCCGATGATCGATGACGCATCGGCATAGATTTCATCGGCAGCGCAGGCCAACCAATAGCCGCCGGACGCGGCGACATCCTCAGCAAAAGCGAAAACCGGAACCTCTTTCTCGTCGGCCAAAGCGCGGACCCGCTTGCCGATAAGCGAAGACTGCACAGGCGAGCCGCCAGGAGAGTTGATCAACAGGACAACGGCGCTGACCTCGGGCACCTTGAACGCCCGTTCGAGCGGTCCGGCGAGAGATTGCATATTGATCTGCGAAGACCGGAAACCGCCGCGGCCGCCGGAGATAATGCCCTCCATGCGAACGACGCTCACAACAGGTCCGGTTTTCCGAAAGCGTTTCGGAACCAGGAAGCGCAAAGGTCTGAGAATGCCCATTAATGCTCCATTTGAAAAAAAGCGCGTCTACGTCATATGACCAGCGGAGCTGCATTTTCAAGCACCGCGCGAGTCGCTCCGGTATAGGCGCCGGAATCTTCGTGCAGCACCAATCCAGGGGCTATCCGCAGCGGCGACGCCACACCGAATCTTGCACTGATCAAAACCCGCTTGGCCGGTCTGCCCGTTTTTGGCCATAAGGGAAACACCACAATCCCACCAGCGTGACGGCGAAGTTCGCTGAGCAACTCGTCCAGACGGTCAGCCCGATGGATCATTGTGAGCCGGCCCTTCGGCTTAACCGCAGCGACCATGGCTTCGATCCAGCCCGATAAACCCACCGAATTTTCGATATTGGCGGCATCACGCTGCACATGGCTATCAGTCCGGCCGTCGGCGCGCGCAGGCTGCAAATAAGGCGGGTTGGAAAACACATGGTCGAATGAATGGGCCGCAATTTCAGCCGGCGGGCTGGCGACATCGCCATACACGAAGGCGACACGATCACCCACATCGTTTAGCCGCGCATTGTCGCACGCCAATTCAAGCATATCCGCGTCGTTTTCCAGCCCGATAATCCGGCAGTCGCGTACCCGATGATGCAAGCATAAGGAGGCCGCTCCCGTCCCGCTGCCCAATTCAAGCGCCACTTCCCCAGCAATCGCCGGCACAGCTGCGGCCAGAAGAATGGGATCGATGGCAACCCGATAACCGGTGGCAGGCTGGTGGAACCGAACCTGACCGTTCAACAGCCAGTCCTCCGTCGTCGCAGGATCGATGGCCGCCGTTTGGTTCATGTTCCCTCCGGTGGCGGCAATTCACCGGCCTCGCGCAGGATTGTCATGGCGAGGTCGTAATCTTCGTCGATTACCATGAGACGCCGCATGATCGGGCCGCCATTTGGGCTTCCCACAAGGATCGAGGTGTGGCCGTCGAGAACGATGCCTTCGATTTGTCCATCGGCCAGCAAGGCGCATATCCATGACAGGCGGACCGGATCGTTGCTGCGTAAAATTTCCTGCATTTAAACTACCTCAAATGAGCTCCAGCCGCTGCGCGACACGTTATTGTGTGCGGCAAACCGACCCCTTGACCCCCTGCTAGACAGACCTATGCTCGCCTTACAGGTCTTGTACGTCAATGTTGCGAACTCAGCAGACGCATCATAGTGACGTGAACGTCCGCGAGGAGTATTTTCATTGGCTGTCGTCGCACAATTAACAGGCGTCAGAGAAACCGGAGACCCAACGCCACTGGACGCGTTGCGCAATTTGTGCGCCGCTGATTTGGCCCGGGTCAACCAGCTCATCATCGATCATATGCAGTCTGAGGTGCCGCTGATACCACAGCTCGCCGGCCATCTGATCGCTGCCGGCGGAAAGCGCCTGCGCCCTCTGCTCACCTTGGCCAGCGCGCGCCTATGTAATTATCGCGGCGACCACCATATCGGCCTCGCCGCGGCGGTGGAATTCATTCATACGGCCACCCTGCTGCACGATGACGTGGTCGACGATTCCGACCTACGCCGGGGCAGAGATACCGCGAACGCGGTATGGGGCAATCAACCCAGCGTTCTGGTGGGCGACTTTCTGTTCAGCCGCGCCTTCCGATTGATGGTGCAGAGCGATTCGATGAAGGTGCTCGATATTTTGGCGAATGCCAGCGCCATTATCGCCGAAGGTGAAGTTGCGCAGCTGACCACCGCCAACGATACGGAAACCGACGAGGACGGCTATCTCGACGTTATCCGCGCGAAAACCGCCGCGCTATTTGCCGCAGCCTGCCGGATCGGCGCCGTCATCGGCGAACGCCCGGAAAGCGAAGAAACGGCGCTCGATCAGTACGGTCTCAACCTGGGCATTGCATTTCAACTGGTCGACGATTTTCTCGACTATGGGACAGCCGATGCGCGATTGGGCAAGGCCGTCGGCGATGATTTCCGTGAGGGCAAAATTACCCTGCCGGTGATCTTGGCATTCCGCCGAGGCGACGCCGAGCAGAAAAGTTTTTGGCGCCGCACGCTGGAAGATCTCGACCAGCATGACGGCGACCTGGAATATGCATGCGACCTTCTAGCCGCCCATGACGCGCTGGCGGATACACAAGTACGCGCCCGCGGCTATGCCGAGACGGCGCGCGCGGCGCTGGACATTTTCCCGCAAGGCCCCCACCGCACGGCGTTGGAAGAAGTCGTCGATTTCTGCGTCGAGCGCGCCTACTGAGGCTATAGATAAGGCGAGAATAGCCGCGCGATGCCGTCGCGTAATTTAACGATGAGATTCCGGCTCTTCAGGTCGTCGAGAGTCAATCGACGGGACTGGGATAATTCGGTAGCAAATATGCCACCGAGCTGGGTTACCAATTCGCTTCCCTGGCACTCCACATTGAACTCGAAATTCAGGCTTAAGCTGCGAGGGTCCCAGTTGGACGATCCGACCAGCGCCCAGCACTCATCGACCAGCATGATTTTGGAATGATTGAAGGGTTGTGGACCCAACCAAATACGGCAACCGACGTTGATCAGCTCGTCCAGCCGCGCCATGGCCGCCCAGGTCACAAAGGCCAGGTTGGTTTTCTCTGGCAAGATAATATCGACCTCGACGCCACGCAGCGCGGCCAGGCGCAGCCCCGCCGCCAGGGTCTCGTCGGGCAAGAAATACGGGGTCATCACGCGCAGCGACTGACGGGCCTCCGAGATCGCGGCGGCAATGATCCAGCGCACCCGTTCGACAGATTCGTGCGGACCGGATGGAATACCGCGCGCCACAACCGTGCCCTGACCTGTCAACGGCGGGAACCAGCTATCGCCGATCAGGGTTTCCTTGGTTGTAATGTGCCAATCGTCAGCAAACGCTTCGCTGAGATGCGCAACCAACGGCCCTTCGACTTTAAAATGGATGTCTCGCACCCGGCGCCGCAGTGCCGCTTCAGTCCGGTTCCAAGCGCTGATATTCATGCCGCCGGTGAAACCAACCTCGCCATCGATCACCAGAATCTTTTGATGATTGCGCAAATTGAGATACGGCATCTGCCACGGCCACAGGGAATACATAAACCGGGCGTGCGGAATTTTCGCAGCCCTCAACGCGCGCACCAACGGCGGCCAGGAATAAACCTGGCCAACGCCATCGATCAGAACGCGGACCTCAACGCCACGCGCAACGGCGCCCCCCAGCGCAGCAACGAATTCGCGTCCGACACTATCGTAGTTAAATATATAGGCCTCGAAGCAAAGGGAGCGCGTGGCGCTTTCGATGGCTTGGACCATTTCTGAATAAGCCGCATCGCCATTGACCAGCGGCGTGATGGCGTTGGCCGGCGTCAACCGGTTGGTTGCCAACGCATCAGTCAACTGGGTCAACTCGCGATGAATGCCAACACCGCCCTCGCGATCCGCGATCGCCATGCTGCAGTTTGCCGACATCGACGAGGTCGCTGGGCTCATCGCGTGCGGTCTGACCCGAACGGCGCGCCGCCGGATACGATTGATGCCCAATAGCAGATAGGCGATCGAGCCGATGATCGGCGAGAGCAAAATGAGGCCGACCCAGGCGATCGCGGCACGTTCGTTACGCTTGTGCAAAATGACGGATGCCAGCAGCACAGCCGATACCACGACGACAAAACTTGTCGCGGCATAAGGCCAGTATTGCTGAACATAGTCGAACATCGCGTCCTTCTTGGCGCCTGCCAGTGAGCGATCAGAACAAACAACAGCCAAACCATAGTAACTTGGAGGGGTTTGCTCTAATTTTCTCAAACACGCAATCAAAGCATTGCCGGATGCAGCGAGCCTGCCCGCCAAAGACATAAACGGAGACAGCGGCCCCGTGGACTTTCCAGCCCTTATGCAGCGGATCATTCACCCGAACACCGACACCCCCGAGGAGGCCTGGGCGGCGGCCGGTAATAGCTGGATCGCCGGCACCATATTGGCGCTAAGTCGGCTGCTGTTTGGCACCGTATGGCTGTCGTCACCGCAACCGGTCGGACCCGGTTTGACGTTCGTGGGGGTCGGGTTTTTCTACATACTGCTCGCATTTCTGGCCTATCGGCGCTCTCGGCTCGCTGCCGGCGTGATCCTTATCCTGGCCGTCCTTGAAGTATTGATCGAAGTTAGCTTGAAGGCCAATTACGGCTTCGGATTTTATGTCGCCGCCGGCGCACTGGTGCTGGCGATCGGCGGCTTCAGGGGCGCGAACGCAATCTTCGCGCATTACCGCAATTCACGTTCGTGAAGGCCGGCGCCCATCTTTAAAGGAGAGAATAACCAATGGCGACACTGCGCATCTGCTTCGTCGGCGACAGCATCACCGTCGGCAGCGGCGACCCTAATTTTCTAGGGTGGCCCGGCAGGTTAAGCGTCGCCGAAACCGAACGCGGCCACGATGTCACGCTCTACAATATGGGCGTTCGCGGCGACACGTCGGAAATGGTCCGCCCGCGCTGGCGCAGCGAATGCGATGTACGCCTGCCCGATCATGTCAATGGCCGGCTGGTGTTGTCCTTTGGGCTCAACGACACCGCCGAGGAAAGCGGCGTGGGCATTCGCGTGCCGCTGACGCAGTCGCTGGCCAATGCGCGGGCCATCGTCGACGAAGCCCGGGGCTGGCTGCCCACCGTGATGATCGGGCCAATCCCGATCATCGACGACATGCAGCCTTACATCTTTCCTAACGGCATCGCTTATCACTACAGCAACGCGCGGGTCGCCGAGCTGAATACACGAACCGCGGATTTGTGCAGCGAACTGGGCGTACCCTACCTCAACGTCTTCGACACGTTAGAGGCCAACCCAGCCTGGGCGCAAAGCCAGCGTAACTGCGACGGGGTGCATGCCACCGGCGAGGGCTACCAGCTTATCGCCGATATGATTGCCAACTGGCAGCCCTGGCGCGACTGGTTAGAGGAGTAGAATCTGAGGTCGTTTTTTGGCCAAAAAAAGGGCCCGCCCCGACGAGCGGAGCGGGCCCTAATTCGCGAAAATTACGCGGTTATTGTGGGATCTTGCCCTCAACACCCTCGACGTAGAAATCCATGCCCAAGAGCATGCCATCGGGTGCGACTTCACCGGCCGGCACCACAATCTTACCGGATTGATCTTTAATCGGGCCGGTAAACGGGTGGACGGAGCCGTCGATGATGCCTTTGCGCGCGGTTTCGGCAAGCGCGACGACATCAGCGGGGACCGCCGTGTTATACGGCGCCATCTCCACCATACCCGACTTGAAGCCACCCCAGGTGTCGCCGGACTCCCAGGTTTTGTCGAGCACAGCCTTGGTGCGCGCAACATAGTAAGGCGACCAATTGTCGATAATTGCCGTCAAATGCGCCTTCGACCCGAACGCGGACATGTTCGACGCTTGTCCCACCGCCCATACACCACGGCTCTCGGCGACCTGGATCGGCGCCGGGGAGTCGGTGTGCTGCATGATGATGTCGACGCCCTGGTCAATCATGGTCTTTGCGGCATCGGCTTCTTTGCCCGGGTCGAACCAGGATGACACCCACACGACCTTGATCTTGACGTCCGGGTTTACCGAGCGCGCGGCGATGGCGACGGCGTTGATGCCCCGAATGACTTCGGGGATCGGAAACGATGCGACATAGCCGATGGTGTTGGTCTTGGTCATTTTACCGGCAATGAGCCCGGCCACGTGACGGCCTTCGTAGAAGCGCCCCGAATAAGTGGCGACGTTTTTGTCGCGCTTAAACCCGGTTGCATGCTCGAAGCGCACTTTGGGATGGTTCTTCGCGACGCGCAATGTCGGGTTCATATACCCGAACGATGTGGTGAAAATTAGATCGTGGCCTGAGGTGGCGAGTTGATTGATAACCCGTTGAGCATCAGCGCCTTCCGGCACTTTCTCAACGAAGGTTGTCTCGACTTTGTCGCCGAATTCTTTCTCGAGGGCCAAGCGGCCCTGGTTATGCTCGTATGACCAACCATGGTCGCCAATCGGTCCAACGTAGACAAAACCAACTTTCAACGGATCCGACTGCGCGTTTGCGACGCCGGACATGGCCAATGTTGCGGTCGCCAGTGCGGCAGCCGTCAACGTGGCTATTTTCCCAAAAAGTTTCATGTTCTCTCCTCTGTTTATGATCTTAAAACTAACCTGATGCATGGAAACTTCTGCCCAGACAGGCAGGAGCATTGAGCCGCGCCCTCGATCCATCTCGTGAAATCAAGACAAGCACAACGATTGTGGCGAGATAAGGGAGCATCGACAAAATTTGTGAAGGTACATCCACCCCAAATCCTTGGGCATGAAGTTGGACGATGGTGATTCCACCGAATAGATAGGCGCCGAAGAATGCGCGCCACGGCTTCCAAGAGGCAAATACGACCAAGGCCAGCGCAATCCAACCGCGCCCCGCGGTCATATTTTCAACCCATAACGGCGTATGAGCCAACGACAGGTAGGCGCCGCCGAGCCCCGCCATGGCGCCACCGAACAGGACCGCGCCCATGCGGATCAATGTCACTGAAAATCCGATCGAATGAGCCGCGTCGTGATTTTCACCAACCGCACGTACGGCAAGTCCCCACCGCGTGCGGCCTAAAAACCACGTCACGCCGAGGGCGCTAAAAACCGATAGGTAAACCAACACATCCTGGCCAAAAATCAACTGACCAACGAAAGGCAAATCGCTCAGAATTGGAATATCAAGATGCGGTAGGCCGCCATATGTTTGGCCAACGAAACCATTTCCCAGCAACGCGCTAAAACCAATCCCAAACAGTGTCAACGCCAGCCCCGTCGCCACCTGATTGGACAATAGGTATAAGGTTAGGAAGCCGAAAATGAACGCGAGCACCAGTCCCGATGCCGCCCCTGCCAGGATCGCCAGGGTCGGATCACCAGTTGTGACCGCAACGGCAAAAGCGCCAATAGCGCCGACGATCATCATGCCCTCAACCCCCAAATTGAGGACTCCAGCCTTTTCAACGACGATTTCACCGATCGCGGCAAACACCAGCGGCGTCGATGCTGTAATGATGGTCAGAAGAGCGAGAACAACAAAGTCGATCACGTTACGCCCTCCTGTCGCTGCGTCACTTCTCGTACCCGCGGTGCGCCAAGCTTGATCCGGTACCGAATGAGCACATCGCTCGCCAGTAGGAAAAACAGCAGCATGCCTTGGAACACGCCCGTGACGGCGTTTGGCAGGTTCATGGTGATTTGCGCCGAATCACCGCCAAGATAAGTCAGCGCCATTAAAATACCGGCTAACACGACACCGATCGGGTGCAGTCTGCCGAGAAAGGCGACGATAATTGCCGTGAACCCATAGCCGGGAGAAACAACGGGGATGACTTGGCCGATCGGACCGGAAACTTCTATCGCCCCAGCGAGCCCGGCCGCGCCGCCACTGATCAGCAGGGTCAACCAGACCAATTTCTTTTCCTTAAAACCGGCGAAACTGGCGGCGGCCGGCGCCATGCCAATCACCTTGATCTGGAACCCGATGATGTGTTTGACGATCATTAACCAGGCCAAAACGGCGAATAGCAGGGCGACTAAAAATCCCAGATGCAGGCGCGTGCCTTCGAGAATGATGGGCAGCAATGCGGAGTCATGGAACAACCTCGATTCCGGGAAGTTGAACCCGTCCGGGTCCCGCAATGGTCCGGTGATAAGGTAGCTGAGAAGCAAAAACGAGACATAAACCAGCATCAAGCTGGTGAGAATCTCGTTGGTGTTGTACCGGGTCTTGAGAAACGCTGGGACAGCCGCCCACAGCATGCCGCCGACGATGCCGGCGATCAACATTGCCGGTAGCAAGAAAATGCTTTCGACATCGAAAAACGCCAACGCCACTATGCCGCCAAATATGGCGCCCAACGTCAGCTGCCCTTCGGCGCCGATGTTCCAAATATTGGCCTGAAAGCCGAGCGCCAAACCGACGCCAATAAGAATAAGCGGCGTGGCCTTGATCAATAATTCAGCGAGACCCTGCACGGTTGAAATTGGTTCTATGAAAAATGCGTGCACGGCTTGAAGAGGATCGGTGCCCAAAATCCGAAACATGATCATCCCCGCGATCAGCGTCAGTACGACGGCGATCAGCGGCGATTGGTACACCATGGCGCGCGAGGCTTCAGCCCGCGGCTCTAGTCTAATCAGCATGTGCAGCAGCCTCGGTTATTGGGTCGTTCGCTACGCCCCCCATGAGCAGACCGATTTCGTCGACATTCACGTCTTCAGTTTTTCGGCCGGGCGATAACCGACCCTCACAAATCACCGACAACCGGTCGGCGATCTCGAACAACTCTTCCAGGTCTTGCGAAATTACCAGCACCGCAGCGCCATTCGCCGCCAAGTCGATCAGGGATTGGCGAATAGCGGCGGCCGATCCGGCATCGACACCCCATGTCGGCTGCAGCGCGATGATAATGCCGGGTTTCTGCAATATCTCACGACCGATAATGAATTTTTGCAAATTACCACCGGACAGGCTCGCCGCCACGTTGGCAATCCCCGGTGTCTTCACGCGGAATTCTTCAACAATCGTCGACGCATAGTCTTCCGATTCTCTAATTCGCATGAATCCGTTGCTCAACAAGTTCATCCGCGTCGCGCCGGACAGGAACGCATTTTCCCATAACGACATCTGCGGCACCGCGCCGTGACCCAGGCGCTCTTCGGGAACGAAGGCCATTCCCACCGATCGGCGACGATTGGGGCCCGAACCGCCTACCGAATTGCCATCGATGGTAATCGATTTCGGGTCGTCCACGAGCACTTCGCCGCTCAATACGTCCATCAATTCTTGTTGACCATTGCCAGCGATTCCGGCGATGCCCAGTATTTCTCCGGTGCGCACTTCGAAATCAATCTCTTTCAAGTCCGTGCCGTGGCTATCGGACGCAATGACGCTCAACCCCTTCACTATCAGTTGTGGCGCGCCGAGCGCAGCATTGGCGGTCCGTTCCGGCGGGGTCAAGTTTCCGCCCATCATCATCTCGGCCATGCTGCGCGGGGTTTCTTCAGCCGGATTACAATCGGCCACCACTTTGCCCATGCGCATGATCGTCGCGGTATGGCATAGGTCTTTGATTTCTTGGAGTTTATGGCTGATGTAGAGGATGGAGACCCCATCTGCGGCGAGCTGGCGAAGGGTCTGGAATAGGACCTCCACTTCCTGCGGTGTCAGCACCGAGGTCGGCTCATCCATGATCAAAAGTCTCGGATCCTGCAGCAGGCAGCGCACCACCTCGATGCGCTGACGCTCACCCACCGACAGGGTGTGCACATACCGATCAGGTTCCAGCGGTAAGCCATATTGGGTCGATATGTCGATGATCCGCTGCGTCAGACCGGATTTGGCCAATTCCGGCGATATGCCCAGAGCGATATTTTCTTCCACGGTCATGGCGTCAAACAGCGAGAAATGCTGGAACACCATGCCAACGCCTAGTTTGCGAGCGACGTTAGGATTGGGGATGTCGGTTACCGCACCCTCCCATTTCAAAATTCCTGAATCCGCCTTTTGGACACCGTAGATGAACTTTACCAGGGTGCTCTTGCCCGCGCCGTTTTCGCCCAACAGCGCATGAATTTCGCCTGGCATCACCTTGAGGCTAACATTGTTATTCGCCACCACGCCGGGATAGGCCTTGGTGATGCCGATCAGTTCTAATCTTGGAGTATCCGTCATAACCGACCGTCACACCTTCGCTGGGCTGGGGGTTTGGCTGTCCCGCCGTTTGATATCATCGACCGCCATCAAAATTGCCTCCGGCGTCGCCGGGGCGTCGAGGTTCGGCAAGTGGCGATGACCTGTGACGCGTGAGACCGCATCACGGATCGCCAGCCAGACCGACAGCGCCAGCATCAATGGCGGTTCACCCACCGCCTTGGAATGGAATATCGTCGCTTCGCGGTTCGGCGCATCTTCGAGAATATGGACATTGAAGATCGGCGGCACGTCCCGGCTGCCAGGAATTTTGTAGGTCGACGGCCCGTGGGTCAGCAGGCGGCCGGCATCGTCCCAGACCAGTTCCTCCGATGTCAGCCAGCCTTGGCCTTGCACGAAAGCCCCCTCGATCTGACCGAGATCTATCGCCGGGTTCAGGGAGTTGCCGCAATCTTGCAAAATATCGGTACGCAACACCCGGCTTTCGCCGGTCAGCGTATCGATCACCACTTCGGAGACCGCCGCGCCATAAGTGTAATAGTAAAACGGATTGCCGATCATCGACTTGGCGTCCCAGCTGAGCCCCGGCGTGCTGTAGAAGCCGGTCGCCGACAGGGAAACGCGTTCGTCCCAGGTGAGTTGCGCCAATTCGGTAAACGACAGGCTCTCATTGCCGGCATAGACCCGGTTCTGACGAAATTCGATCGAATCCACGCTAGCGCTGAAATGGTTCGCGGCGACCTCGACCATGCGCGCCTTGATCGTGTTGGTGGCGTTGAAGGCGGCCATGCCGTTGAGGTCTGATCCTGCCGACGCCGCGGTCGCCGACGTGTTGGGCACCTTGTCGGTACGGGTCGATGATATCTTGATATTGTCAAGATCGATCTGGAACACCGACGCCACCACCTGGGCTACCTTGGTAAACAGGCCCTGGCCCATCTCGGTGCCGCCATGATTTAGATGCACGCTGCCGTCTGTGTAAACGTGGACCAGCGCTCCAGCCTGATTGAGCTTCGGCGTATTAAACGAAATGCCGAATTTCACCGGCATCAACGCAATACCTTTTTTAAGCGTCTGGTTGGCGCCATTGAACTCATCAATGGCGCTCGACAGCCCATCGAAATCTATTTCCGAACGCAGCCGGTCCACTATCGGCAAGATAATGTTGTCAGTTACCCGCTGCTGGTATGGGGTCACATTGCGGTCGTCGGTGCTGTAGTAGTTGACCGCGCGGATTTCATCGACGGCGCGGCCGAGAGTTCGCGCGATATGCTCGATCACGGTTTCGATTACCAGCATGCCTTGCGGTCCGCCAAAACCGCGGAAGGCGGTGTTCGACACGGTATTTGTCTTGCACGGATAGCCGCGCAACCTGGCATTCGGCAGGTAATAGCAATTGTCGGCATGGCATAGCGCACGGGCCAACACGCCGGGGCTGAGATCGGCCACATTGCCCGAACGCATCCCCATCAAGATATCGACACCCTCGATCCGGCCATCTGGGTCGAAGCCAACGTCATAGCGAAACAGAAAATCATGGCGCTTGCCGGTGATAACCATATCGTCGTCGCGGCGCAGGCGGAGCTTCACCGGTTGTCCCGTGCGATCGGCCAACAGCGCCGCAATCGCCGCGAAGATCGATGGCTGGCTTTCCTTGCCGCCGAAGGCGCCGCCCATGCGCCGCACCTCGACCGTTACCTCATTAGTGGGCACCCCCAAGACATGAGCAACCCCGTGTTGCACTTCGCTGGGATGCTGGGTCGAGCAATAGACTTGCAGATCGCCAAATTCACCGGGGACCGCCATGGCGATATGGCTTTCCAGGTAAAAATGATCCTGGCCGCCGCATCTTACCTCGCCGTCGATACGATGCTGCGCCTTCGTGATAGCTGCGTCGGGATCTCCGATCGTCATGAATTGCGGCGGGTAGGTATAGAGCTCCTGTTCCAGAGCCTGCTCGATGTCGAGGACCGCGGGGCGCACCTCATAGTCGATTTTCACCAAGGCAGCGGCAGCGCGGGCTTGATCGTAGCTATCGGCCGCAATGGCGACCACCGGCGCCCCGACATAATCGACAACGCCTTCGGCCAGTGCCGGCTCGCCGTCAAAGACCGGTCCGATATTATTGTCGCCGGGAATACCGTTTGCCGAGATCACATCGCGGACGCCATCGGCGGCGCGCGCCGCGGCAACATCGATCGAAACGATGGCGGCATGGGGGTGCGGGCTGGTGACCAACACCACTTCCAAAGTGCCCGGCAACAGGGGCATATCGTCGATGTATTGCGCTTGTCCGGTGACATGACCGCGGGCGCTGTCATGGCGGACCTTGGTGTGAACCGCTCCGACGATGTCGGTCTCGACGCTCATAACGCCATCACCTCCACATGGTCTGAACCCTCAATATCGCGGAACAACCGTACGAATAGATTTTCGGCAACGCGCAGGCGGTAGGCCGCGCTGGCGCGATGATCGCCGATCGGTGAGAAGTCTTTGCTGATTTCAGCCGCGGCCAAGGCGACGGATTCTTCCGACCAGGTCTTGCCGGTCAGCGCCAACTCACAAGCTGCCGCACGCTTGGGAGTCGCCGCCATACCGCCGAAAGCGATGCGGACCTCCGTCACGACACCACCGGCCAAGGTCAGGTGGAACGCGCCGATAACCGAGGAGATATCCTGGTCGTAGCGCTTGGAAATTTTATAGGTGCGGAATATCTGTCCCTTACTCAGTTTTGGAATACGCACGCTTTCGATGATTTCGTCGGGTTGCAGATCGGTGCTGCGATAGTCGAGGAAGAAATTTTCCAGGGCTATCTCACGCCTACCGCCGGCGCCGTGCAGCGCCAGAACAGAGCCTAGCGCGATTAGGCACGGCGGCGTGTCGCCGATCGGCGAGGCGTTGCCGATATTGCCGCCAATCGTCCCCACATTGCGGATTTGCCGCGATCCGATGCGGTGGATCAGAACCCCGAACGAGGGATAGTTGGTTTCGATAAGCGGCAGCGCTTCGGTATAGGTCGCCGCCGCGCCGATGGTGATAGCGGCGGCGTCCTCGTCGATCAGGCGTAGTTCTTCGACATTTTGGGTATAGATGGTGACCGGAAACTTTTGCCGTTCCTTGCTGAACAACAAGCCAAGGTCGGTACCCCCAGACAGCAAAGGCGCCTCGGGATGCTCGGCGCGCCGAGCGATCAGCTCGGCAATCGTCTTCGGCGCATAGTAAAGTTCGCTGTCAGCCTCGTGCGCATTGCCGGCTTGCAAATCATTCGAACTTACTGCGCCGGCAGGAACCGCGCACGCCGTTCGCGCCGCATCGACGATTGAACGATAACCGGTGCAACGGCACAGGTTTCCGGCCAGGGCGTCGTGGATAATGTCGTCACTCACTGCCTCGCCGCTATGACGCAAAGCATGCAGCGCCATCACGAAACCGGGCGTACAGAAGCCACACTGGGTGCCATCTTGAGTAACGATCGCCTGTTGGACCGCTTCGAGTTCTCCTCCCTTTTCGGTCAGGCCCTCAACGGTGACAACGTTGGCGCCATCGAGTTGACCGACCACCAGCAGGCAGGAATTCACAGCCTCAAGCCGTCCTGTGCCGTTACGCACCAGCGCGATGGTGCAAGCGCCGCAATCGCCCTCTGCGCACCCTTCCTTGGTGCCTGTGAGACCGGCGTTCTCGCGCAGAAATTCCAAGGCGGTCATCGTCGGCGATACCGACGCTTCTTCGCGAAGTTCACCATTCAATGTGAAGTTGATCGCCACCGGAATTCTCGTCCCTTTCGTCGCTTATTCGACATTCGCGCCGGCGCGAATCCAAGCGCCAAGCACCGCCCGCTCTTCGGGAGTCATTTTGGTTTCATTGCCCAAGGGCATGGTGTCCGTATCGATCGTGGTTTTTTTGATCGCCGTTGCATTTTTACGAATGTCCGCCGCCAGGTCGAATTTGATGCCCTTGGGCGCGACTTCGAAGCCTTCATAGGTCGGGCGTTCAGCATGACAAACGATGCAGCGTTTATCGATGATTGTACGAACTTCGATAAAGTTTACCGCTTCACCGGACGCCGCTGCGCGTTCCGCTTGAATCGTCGGTAGAGATGCCCAGGCGGCGGTAATTAGAAATATCACGACGGCGGCCGGAATCGGCCAGAGCGCGGGCGTGCTCGCGTTGCGAAGGTTGAACCAATGCCGGACAAGCGCGCCGGCAACCGAGATCGCTATCAACAGCACCCAGCCCTGAGGATGACCGAATGTCATCGGATAATGGCTGCTCAGCATGATGAAGACGACCGGCAGGGTCAGGTAATTATTGTGGATCGAACGCTGTTTCGCGCGCTTGCCCAGGCTGGGGTCCGGCTCATCGCCGGCGGTGCGGGCGGCGATTAAATTGCGCTGCGCGGGAATGATGCGGGCAAAGACATTGACCACCATGACGATGCCAATGAGGCCTCCGACATGAACATAGGCCGCACGACCCGTGAAAACTTGAGACAATCCAACCGCGATAAGGCAAATCACCACAATCGAAATGGCGTCAGCGATACGGGGGTTCTGTTGTCCAAACCCCGAGGCGTAGAGGCCGTCATAAGCCAGCCAGCCGACAATCAGCGTGCCAACCCCAATCCCTACTGCCTGCAACCGCGTCAAGTCGGCGACTTCGGTATCGATCAGAAAGGCCTCAGCGCCAAGATAGTAGACGATCGCCAACAGGATGACGCCAGATATACCGGTAAAGCCGGCTTCCCATTTAAACCAATGGAGCGTGCGGGGGATGGCTGAAGGAACGACTTGGAATTTGTCGACCTCATAGAAACCGCCGCTATGAACCATCCAAAGTTCGCCCTCCACACCGTCCTTGCCGGGAGCAGGCTCTTCGAGATGGGCGTCGAGCCACATGAAGAAAAATGACGATCCGATCCACGCGATGCCGGCGATGACATGAGTCCAGCGGACAACCAAATTAAGCCAGTCAAGAATGACGGTTTCCATACCCAATTACTCCAAGACCGTATCGACAATGCGCAGGCTAACGATGCGCGCAATGTTGCGCATCGCTTCGGATATTTCCCTAACGGGCTCGTTGGTCAAGCGGGCCTCGAACGCAGCCAATATTGAGGCCTTGTCGTGATCGCGCACAGCAATGATGAACGGAAAGCCAAACCGCGCTTGATAAGCGGCATTCAGCTTGTTGAATTGATCGAATTCGGCATCGGACAATTGATCCAAACCCGCGCCGGCTTGCTCGCGCGTGGAACTGTCGGTCAACTCACCTGACCGCGCGGCCTTGCCGGCCAAATCAGGATGGGCCCTGATCAGGGCCAACTGCTCATCCTGCGCCGCTGTCGTCATGACATTTAGAAGTTTCGCGACGAGGGCTTCGCGTGACTCATAAGGAAGCGCGGCTGCGGCACGCTCTACAAGCCACGGCGAATTTTCAAAGACATCGCCCAGAACATCGACGAATTGCCCTGCGCCGCCGTCATTAATTTCCGCCAATGTCACCGCACGCCCTGCCATTTCGCAATCGCCATCCCACTTTTTGAACCGCGCGCACCCTCCCCCATAGAGCTTGCCTGTCGACACCGCGACAACCAAAGCCCGCATAATTCCGGAAGATGCGGATAGTTCCTTGAGCGTCTCAAAGTTTAATACGCTTGAGGGGACCTCAAGCGCCGAGCCGCGTGCGCATTTCTTAACATCGCGGCACCAGCGTACATCGGTATTCACTCAATGGCGAGCCCTTCTGTAACACCGCTTCGAAATTATGAAGTAGGGCGTATTCGCCTATTGGACGGTATTTATCGCCAACACCAACGTGATACGGTCGATATCTGGAGCAAAGTGGTTTGGAGCAGACCAAGTATGGATCAGAATAGTTTTATGCGGCACGCGATCGCCCTGGCCGAACAAAATGTCACTGAGAGTGGCGGCGGGCCATTCGGCGCTGTCATCGTGCGTGATGGACGCATTATCGGCGAAGGCACCAACCAGGTTACCGGTTCCCATGATCCGACGGCCCATGCCGAGGTAGTGGCCATTCGCGCTGCGTGTCGTGAACTTGGCTCCTTCAGCCTCGCCGGATGCGAAATTTACGCTAGCTGCGAGCCGTGCCCGATGTGTCTGAGCGCCATTTATTGGGCGCGGCTCGATCACATCTACTACGGAAATTCAAAAACCGATGCAGCGGCGATCGGTTTCGACGACGATCACATTTACCGCGAAATCCCTTTACCGATCAGCGAGCGCGCCATACCGACCGACCGTCTTTTGGCGGACGAAGCCCTGGCCGCATTCCAAGCATGGGAAAGCTCCGACAGCAAAATCGAATATTGAGCAGCCATGTTTATTTAGCGGGGTGATCGAGGTCGATCGTAATCCGCATGTCGTCCGGAAAGTAAAACTCGTCGCAATTTTCACCCGGACCACCACGGTCGATAACCAGAAACCGGCTAGGTTCGTACAGCGGACATAGCGGCAAATGCCAAAGCCCTTTCCGGTAATTCACGCCACGGCCGTCGGTAATCAGAAAAGTTGTAAGATCGGCAGCCTCAAATGGCGGGGCCACATCTGTGACGACCACCAGGTATGGGTGATGGCCCAAAGGAACGAATAACTGACTACCCAGCGGATGACGCTCGACCATATCGATGACAACCGGCAGCGGTTTTGGTTTGCTAACGAAAATACTAACATTGGGCCGGCCGCCTTCGTCACCAGTGTCAACAAAGGCTAAGTCATCGTGGCGCTGCGCCAAATCATCATTGATCGCAAACGAATTTGCAGATCCGGCCTCGATAACGTCACCGAACGGGGCGAATGCTTTCGCCGTTAGAGCCTGTGGCGCCAGGTTAATCATCAATGTCTACAGTGCCGAACACGCGCAACCGACTGATCCCGCCGTCAGGGATGTTGTTGAACCTGATGTGAGACACCGGACCGAAATTATTATCGATTTCATCGGCATAAAAGTGTTGCCGGTCCATTTCCAAATTTTGCACCGGCAACAGCATCGGCCAGCCTTCGGCTTCGGCAAGCGCCTCTTCATCGCTCTTACCTGTTATCAAAGCCGCCTGGATCGAGCATCGGTCCGGATAGTTCCCTTTAAAATGAGCGGTGTCGACTTCGATCCGCGTCACTCTACCGGGCCGGCCAAGCGCCGCGACCAACCAATCGGTGCCGCCATCACGACGACGGCGGGTTTCCCAGCCATCCCCCATATTGACGCCACGGCCCGGTACAAATATCGGCCAAGCCGGTCCATAGTGGGAGTCGCTAAAACCGATCACCCGCCCGCCATTACCAATCGCCGAAAGTTCGTACTCCTGATCCGTCTCAATGGCGGTGTCCCACATGGATTGGCCGTAAACGCGCAAGCGCGCAATACCACCGTCCGGGTATATGTGTAGGCAAATAGTATCGAAGACCCCGGCATTCTCGATCGGCACATAATTTTTACTGTCGCCCGCGATGGCAGTCTTCTCGACGATCAGTTGCCAATCATCGTCAGCGGGTTCACGGTCGCCACATAAGGCACCTTCAAGCGAAAATTCTGGCGGGTAATTACCGGTAAAAAAGCTGGTGTCGACTTCAACGCCGTGAATTTGTCCGGCATGAGCCAGCCGGACGACACAATGGTCATGGCCGCCGTGGCGACGGCGGCGCGATTCCCAGCCGTCCATCCATTTGCCATTGTCGTCATACTTATCGGCAAGAAAAACCGGATTGGAGTCTTGCAGCATGCGCTCCTTGGCGGCAAAAAAATCGTCGCTTGTACTCGTCGCCCGCGCGCCCATCGACTCACTCGCCAGATTGACGTAGCGTATTGTGAAAGCTGGGGGATTGGTCTCGTTAGTCATCGAACATCCGCCATACCATCAAGCGTTGGTTGGCGCCGGGAATTCGGCCCGCCAATGCCGCGCAATATCAACCCGGCGGCAGAACCACACATCGTCGTGGCCCTGGGCATAATCGACGAAGCGCTTCAAGGCCGGAAACCTGCCAGGCCGACCGCCGAGTCGGCAGTGCAAGCCAACCGACAGCATCTTCGGGCTGGTTGCCCCTTCTTCGTAAAGCGTATCGAAGCTGTCTTTGAGATAGTTATAAAATTGATCGCCGGCGTTGAAACCCTGAGCTGTCGCAAATCGCATGTCGTTGACGTCGAGCGAATAGGGTACGACCAGATGCGACCTACCATCAATATCAGTCCAAAATGGCAGCTCGTCATTGTAATCGTCGGCGTCGTAGAGAAATCCACCTTCTTCCGCGACGAGTCGGCGAGTGTTCTCACTCGTGCGGCCGGTGTACCAGCCCAGCGGCCGTTCCCCCGTGACCTTTGTTTGGACTTCGATCGCCTTTTGCAAATGTTCGCGCTCTTCCGCTTCCGGCACATATTGGTAATCGATCCAACGGTAGCCATGACTACAAATCTCGAAGCCGGACTTCATAGCGGCCTCGGCAACGGCGGGATGGCGCTCCAATGCCATGGCCGCGGCAAACATAGTGATCGGAATTTGTCGCTCTTGGAATAACCGGAACAAACGCCACACACCAACCCTGCTGCCATATTCGTAGAAAGATTCCATACTCATATGGCGGACCCCGGCGCGGGCGTCAGCGCCGATAATTTCGGACAGAAAAGCCTCAGACGCGGCATCGCCATGCAGAATCGTATTCTCCGCGCCCTCCTCGTAATTAATTACGAACTGAACGGCCAACCGGCCGCCGTTTGGCCAGTTCGGGTTCGGCGGCGTCGGGCCATAACCAACAAGGTCGCGGGGGTAATTCTGATCTGATGCCATTCTGCTTTCTCGCTCAACTGCAGGACCTAGCTAACACAAGCTGCCTCTATGTTACCATCCGCAGGTGCTTTGGCCTGCTAGGCTCAACTACATCCAGCGGCGGCTGGCCGCAGCAGCCGACTTGAGCTAAGCCTGAGTTCTTAGAAAGCGGAGACAACAGATGGCAGGACTTTCCACCCACATTCTCGATACCGCTAAAGGTGGCCCGGCAGCCGGTGTTCGGATCGAGTTGTTCGAGATCGCCGGCAGTAAAAGAAAGCTGATTTGCGAAACCGTAACCAATGACGATGGACGCACTGATGCGCCGCTGCTCGGCGCCGATCAAACACATGCCGGCGTTTTCGAGATTCTCTTCCATATCGGCGCTTACTTCATGCAGGCAGAAGCGCAACCGGGATTTCTAGATATCGTACCTGTCCGCTTCACGATCATCGACCCGGCACAGCACTACCATGTCCCCCTATTGACCAGCCCGTGGAGCTATACGACCTACCGCGGCAGCTGATGAGGCGTGTCAGCATCGGCCAGGTTGGATCTATTCCCCGACACGAGGAAAACAAGATCGAATTAGGGCGCAATCTGAGGGGTAATTTTAGGCACAAAAAAAGCCCGCTCCCCTTCGGGAGCGGGCTTCAATCCGGTTTATAGCGCGCCGGTGGCGCGTGGATCTAACGTGGAGTGGCGAGAAACCTCTGCAAATCCTCAACGGTCAAGGGGCGCTCGATACTACCGCCACACAGTCCCTCAACATGGCGTTTTTCGTCTTCACTTAAAGCGCGGTTCTTTGCCCCGACAGTCATCGCGCACGGTGCCTGCAGCGCCAGGCGGGCTTTCGCATTTTCACCCGCTTTAACGCTCTCGACCGCCTGATCAACGACCGCGCGCGAAGCTGGCGTGCACCCTACGAGAAAAAGCGCGATGGCAAGTGGAACCAATACAGGTTTCATTTTTCCTCCAGTTACTGCTGAGGGGCCCTGAGGCCGTGGACGTAGTTAGATACACGGTGATCCAAGATTCCCGTCACCACCGGAGCATGAAATCGGTCACGCCAATGTCCCCCGCGGCGTAACGAACCGTTGCGCGACAGCCGCCATCTCTCACCACCGTGGCGATAGCTAAGTTTTCTCGTCGGATAGGACGGCGCGATATCAAAGCCGAAAACAATGCGATACACAGCTCGATCTTCGAGCATCTTCGCGAATGCCTTATTGCCACAGCGCGGCGCACCGAACGTGTAGATCCCATCAACTTCCATTAAACTCCCCGCCAAGGTCGCCAGCACGCCACCAAGTGAATGCCCGGCGAAATATATCCGAACGCCGCGCTAGCGCTGCTGGGTGACGAACGAGCGTATTGCGGGCAACACATCCATGATAGCTTCGAGATACCCGCCATGGACTTTCACATCGGGCCGTCCCGGCAACGGTTTCATTCCTTGCAGCAGATTGGTCCCGATATCAGCCCACGACCATTCGGACGTGACCTGAGTGCCGCGAAATACAATGTCTGCCCTTTCGGGCCTGGTGATTAGAAAAACTTGCGTGTTGTCTATATCGACGAGCTCGACACGCGCCGAGGCTAACGCCGTGCGCACCGTATCCACATCTTCATAGGCGAGCTCGGACAACCGCGCGAACTCAGCGGCAAGCCTTCTGTTCATAATGTCCTCAGAGTTGGGTCGGTGGTCGATCGTCACAGAGGGTGAGGGCTTGACCGTGCACCTGCATCAGGCGACGCATCCAACCGAGCCCGTAATGTTCAAAGTTGCGGGTCTGGGCGTAGCGCCGCCCGCGCCGCGCCGCAATCTCGTCAATCAACCGGGCGTACCGCCCATCCCAAGCCCGAATTGCGCGCAGCGTATTACCGCCGATTATTCCATCATCGTTGGCGCTCACAGCCCGCTGTAAGCGCCGGGCGATTGTGCCGATGCCTTGGTTGACGCCGCCATCAAACACTATCAAGGCGACACCTGCCGGCATGTCAGCACAACGTAACCGACGCCAGAAATAGTCGAAGTATATCTGGGCAGCCCGCTCCCGGGTCAGGGCGCGAATATCGTCGCCTGTGGTCCGGCCATCGCTATCAATGTCGAGATTTGCCGAACCCGCAAATCTAATCGAGATGCCGAAATTGGTAATGCCGCCCGGGTCGCGTGGATCATCGGTCAACCCACCCTCATGGGCGAGCACGATCGAAAGCGCGTGATCGAACGCCGAGCTGGGATCATCCACTAGACGCAAACCAATCGCGCAAATGACGGATCAACTCGGCGCCCGCGCCGCCGGACACGGTGAGCAGAGCATAACCGAGGGCCCGTTTGAACCGACCGACCGCGACGGCGCCGACCCGGTCGGCTTCGAGACCCCGGATCGATGTCGCGTTCTCGTCTATTTTAATCAGCAGTGTCGTCTGCCCCTCGGAAATACGGCGATGCAGGCGATCCGTGCTGTCACGGCTCTCCTGGCGATGGGCCGTCATCTCACGTTGCAGCCCGGCGACCTGACCTTGCAGCTTACCGATTTGGCGAGCCAGTTCTGCGTCAGCGTTATTCATCGATGTTTTAGCTTCCCTGCTTCGGGTCCTGTCGCTCAACCCGCTGCCAATTCGTACCGGCCTGCACGATGCAAGTCAGGCCGCCAGGGCTCGTGGTGATCATCGTCCAACTATCGCCAGTCTCATTTTTCAAAACCTCAATCAGGTTACCCGCCCCGGTCAGCCCGATCGCCACCGGTTGTTCGCCATAGTTGACATAAAGTTGGGCCAAGATCGAAGGCCGCGCCCCGCAATGGGCCGGCGCCAGAACCTGCGCAGACGCAGCACCAGAGCCGGCCAATAAAAAAGCCACCACGAGGGTGGCTAGTGTCAGAACTCGGCGAACCGGGAATCTCAAAAAGGGATATTCATAAGGGTTCCTTTATGGACAAATGCCGGGATTGCGGGAAAACGGCGTGGCGAAGTGATCGCAGATCGCTAAACTTACTTCCCGTTAATTCACTTTGGGGTAGTATGGGGGATCGCGAGGTCTCATAAGGTGTCACACAGTTGTTCGATAACCCAATATCAAAATCTGTCCGGCACATAAGGGACAACGGCTTATTATCATTTTCGAAAGCTGTGGCCCGAACGATTGCGCGAAAAGAAACAAGCCGGGCTATAACACCCTTTTCGCAGAGGTTTAACGCTTCGCAGCTATTCGACCGGTTCGTGCACCGAGAGGCAAATCTGAGCCCAACCGTATTTTCGGACAAACCAGTCTACGTTCTTTCAGACCAAGTAGTGACAGCACCAGCGTTGCGTGAGGCAGCTTTCATTACGTCGGTGGACGAACTGTCCGACAGCGATATTTCAAATTCTGTATTTTATGTCTATTTCAATTGCGACTCCGATGCCCTACCCGAGCTTGATCGAATAGTTGCATGTGGCGGCACATTTGTCCCCCACCTTCATTTCGGCAAAACCGACTATCGCTTTGTCAACAGGCACGCACTGAACGCGCTGACAAAAACCCACAACATGGTTCACCGCCTTTCGAGTTTCAATTTACCAATTCATGAGAATATTTGCGAAGCGCTTGATCTCACTCGAAACGTCGAGGGAGACTATGTTGAGATCGGAGTATTCCTGGGAAGTAGCGCCCTTACTGCCCTAAACTATCTAGACGAAACCAGGGGCGCGAAGACAACAGGCGGACAAAAAAAGGCATGGTTATTGGACACCTTCGACGGATTTTCTTACCAAGACGCAAATGACAGCGCCGACTCTATTTGGGCAGGAACCCATAAGCTGTACGGGGTTGAGCGGACCATAGATTACGTCCAAGAGACACTTCAAGGCGCGGTCACGGAGCGTGAGCTTATCGCATGCAATATCTGCGAGGACGATTTACCGTCTGGCATTAAATCAATTTCCGTCGCTAACATAGATGTTGATTTGTACGAAGCAACGTTTCAAGCCCTCAATAAAGTCAGCCCCAAGATTTCGCCTGGCGGCGTCATTATATGCGAGGACCCCGCGTCCACCCCGGGGCTATATGGAGCCTTATTAGCTATGGAAAAATTTCTGGTATCCGAACATGGAGCGCCCTTCACAAAAATTTTTAAAGGCGGTTCCTATTTCCTTATGCGAGACCGCTAACTTCGCCACGCCCACATTGAAACAGCGACTTCATCCATAGATTGCCAACTAGATAGCGCCAGAACCTGCGCAAACGCAGCACCAGAGCCGGCCAATAAAAAAGCCGCTACAAGAGCGGCTAGCGTCAGAACCCGGCAAACCGGGAGGGTCAAAAAAGGCGGGGCATATGGGTTCCTTTAGTGGGCAAATGCCGGGATTGCGGGAAAACGGCGTGGCGAAGTGATCGCAGATCGCTAAACTTACTTCCCGTTAATTCACTTTGGGGTAGTATGGGGGATGGTGAGCCACGACTGGAGTTAGATGTCCGACTTTATTCAAAATCTACCGCTAGACCAGCAAGAGAGGGCCGGGTTTCTTGCGCTCGACCTTGATCTGATCGAGCGCGCACCCAAGTCGCTGCTAGATATGGGCACCGGTAGCGGCTGCATGGTCGCTGTCCTACTCAACAAATATCCCGACCTTGGCGGCGTATTGGTGGACAGCGTCCACAGCCTGAAGCACTTAGACGCCCTGCCTGATACAGATAGAGAAAGATTCAGTTTTGTTAAATGGCCCTATGGCGACGGTCTCGATGGTCAATCTTTCGACCTTGTAATGTCGATCGACGTTTTGGAGCACATACCAAACTGGAAATTGGCAATCGATGAACTGACTGGGCACGTCGCCCCGGGCGGGCACCTCTACATTCAAACACCCAGCGACCACCCCTCACCAAACTATCCCCGACGCAAGGTGATGCTAAACAGAGCGCTAGGTATCGTGGGGCGAAACCAACATTACATGCACGTTCGTGACGGGTTGAGCTGCAAGGCAATATTAGACCAAGCAGGGACTGGCTTCGAACCGCTAGTCGCCAGCGAAAGCTATGTATTGAACGGCGAAGTGCCGTGCTCATTTAAGCCGCGAACGCACCTTTTGCTCAAGAAGACTATGTAGGCACTAGCTGCGCCAACCCCAAAGCGAGATTATCAGGTCGGCCGCTGAATTATACGCGCTGTCCGCGTCAATTGTCAGCCGGTCCCCAATGGCAAAGACATATTCCTGCGCCGCCACCGTCGAGAACGTTGCCGTGTTTGATCCGTCCGCCCAAGATATCGTGCCGATTTTGGTGCCGTTCCTGTCAACGTCCAGGTCGACGGTTCCACCAGATGGGGCGGTTTCGAATCGGGCAACGGAGGCGGCCAGTGCGTCGTCCAGAGTAAATGCCCGCTCGGCTATTTGCCGGTAGAGCACGCCTGACGTTGCAGGCGTGCCGTTTTCCCAATGATTAATTTGATGGGGCGGAAATATCGCATCATCGGACTCCAGGGCCACGCACGAGAACCAGGTTGCGGTGTTGTTAACAACGTTGAGATTGCTACCCCTATCGTGTTCAGCAATCAACTCGAAATAGTCGTTCTCGGCGACATCTAATTCTGCCGACACAACGTTTTGAAACATATTGGCGTTTGGAGACGTTGTGTTGAACGTGTGCCCGCGCCCGTCGAATGACGAACCGTTCTTCGTCATCGTAACGCGGCGGAAACCAGAAGCGTTAGTCTCCCAGACAATGCCGCCGGTAAGTTTTACCTTCGTAACGCCGGCGGGAATTGTTATCCGCGTATTGTTGGTGACGTTGTCGTGGAAGCTATCTGTGTCGTAAATCTCGCTATCCCATGCCACCGCTGTGGCGGTAGATGTGGTAATGGCCTGCGTTGCGGTTGAGCTTAGCAAGCAACCCTGGGATGGCGGCGTAACCGAGACCGTACTCCCCGGCGCAACGGTCGTATATTCCAGCGCTGTTTCGCCCGAGTTTACGCGGACATAGTCTAAACCTGCCCCCGTGAAGTTTGCTGGTGTGTCTGTCAGGGCCGTAAATAAAGTCGTGCCAGCACCGCTACTCAACAGCTCCACATTGGTGCCATTACTCGACAGCACGGCAGCCTCGCCGGCGCCGATCACAGGCGCCGTTAGCGGTTGGCTCGTGATCGTCACCGCCATGTCTTCCGACGTGGCATTGATGATGCCGAATAGCCCGCGCGCCGGACTGGCGGGCACCGTGACCGTGATCTGCGCGTTCGGCGGCGATCCCGCGTCAGTGAAGCGCCAGGCTATGTTCTGCTCCCACAGATACGTCGACGCGACGTTCGTTATTGTGAACGCGTTGGTATTGTCGACAGTTTCGGCGCGCGGATTGGCAAGGCCGTCAATGATTTCCGAGTCAGCGTCGTTGGAGGTGGTTCCTGCGTCAGTTATCTGGCCAACACCGATAGCCGACTTGCCGGTAAATGTAACCATTTTGGTCCTTTAAAGTGCGATGGTGGTTTCGCCGGTCCCGAATCCCCGCCCTACTTGGGCACTGATCTGGAAAACCTCGAATGTGATGTCATCTTCGCGGATCACATCGATCGTCTCGTCGCCGGTACCAGTCTCCGCGACAAGCGTGGTCTCGACGATGGTCAGGGTCAGCGCCGCTACTGTCTGAACGGTGAATATCCCGTTATTGGCGCCAGCCGTGAACGCTGCGGTCTCTATCTTTATGCCGGCGACGAACCCGTCAGTAATGAACGAGCCCGTCGCTTGGGTGAATGTAGACGTGCTACCCACATCGATCTGTGCCGTGGCATTGCTGATCGCCAGATCTGTGGTCAACTGCGCTTTGGTGTACTCGCCCGCCTCGCCGGTCAGACCCGCCAATGTACGAACGACCGTTCCGCCCGGCTGGTCGTAGATATCTACCTCGTATTCTTCTGTATCCTCTTCCAGCGAAGAGGAATTCCAACTGCCGGCGTTGGTCAGTTCGGAATAAAGTCGCGAGCTAGCCTTCCACGTAAAGTCAATATTGTCGGAGCCATCGACCGCCGCTGTAAGCTGGTGCGACCGCCATGGCATCAAAGCTCGACCCTGCGACGCTAGTGGCACAGTCAATGAGTTTTCGAGGAAATCGTTGCGCCCGACACCGCGATAGAAGCGGGTGACGTTGAGGTCACCAAGGGTTAACAGGGCGCGGTTAATCGTCGACCGCTCGGCCAGAATAAAAAGTTCGCCGGCATTGTGGCTGTCAGATATCTCGGGGGCATCTGTGCCGCGCCGGCCGCGCCTCAGCCAGCTAACGCTATATTCACCCGTGGCGTTCTGGACGGCGTCCCGGAAGGAGACAAATTCCCAATTCTGCAGGGTTGGCGATCCAATGATCGCTACTTGCTCTTGAGCGGTAAATTGTGCGTCGGTCACGCTGGAAAGCGAACCTTCCACCATAACCACCGTCAAGATAGTGGATTTATCCGTCTCATTTATGGTGCCCGTCGGCAGGCTGTTGGTGACAATCCCGTATGTCTTGGGCTCCGTGGAGCGCGCTATGGGCGAGAACGTCACGCCGTCCGCACTATCCCATAGGGTTCCCGCCTTCCAGCCGGCGGTGAATCCCGCCATGGCGTATTTTAGCTCGATAGATTGACGGTTCGTGGCGTCGATGTCGCGCAGATACGGCGCATCAATCAGACAAAGTCGGGTATTTACCGAGGTGGGCAGTTCGTCCTCGACAAATCCCAAGCTAGTGTCGGCAACCGCGTTCGACAGCACCTGAAGTGTGGTGTCTTGAATCACCGCTTCGTAGTTTTGAATGTAACGAACGCCGATATCGACTTTAACGATCCGCAGATTAAACACTGTTCCGCTGTCCAGGGTGAGTGTGACAACGTCGGTCGGCACCAACTTTATGAAGTTGCGCCCCAGCGAGAACGACAATTTCCGGCGCTGCGACCAAGCCGTGTAGAGTAGGCGCTCGGCAATCTCCTTGGCCTCGGCAGCCGTGAAAACAATCGCCAAATCAAGTGTCTTGGACTCCAGCGAGTACATTGTCGGCAACGGCACGCGGGGGCGCTTTGCCGTCGCCATATTCTCCTGGTAGTCAATATCCGGGTCGATATGCCCCAGATCGGTCCGCTCCGGCAGTTCAACCTCTTGAATGCGGGTCTCTGGCACTAATTGAGCCGCAGCAACAATGTCGGACTGTGTAATCGACGCAGCCGTCGAGCCACCGCGCTTGATGAACTTGATCTTGTCGTCGGCCTCCGTGGCATCGAAATCATAGGCTGTGAACAGCGGTTCGACGGCGCGCTTAATCGACATCTGCCGGGTTACCGCATAGCCGCGCACCGTATCGTTCGCTAACTGCGTGACATCGAATTCGGATGCCGCAAGGCCGGCGCCGTTGACGTTCGCGCCAGAGAACTCTGTCATGACCGAGGACAGGGATTCGCCAAGACCCGTCTTCCGACCGATAAAAAACTGCTCTAATGTCTGGCCGAAGTTGGGCGCGTGTTCCGAGGTGAACACCTGCATGGTATCGTCCCAGACAACGTTATCGTCACCCACCCAGGCGGCGAAATCCGGCTTTACCGTGCCGGAATCGACTACCTCGCCTGATATCGTATCGATGATCGCATAGATGCCGTTGCCGCTACCATTGGCGATGCCGAGGCGGCCGTTGCGCACCCGCGTATATTGTGTGTAGTCGCGCAATTCTATGTTTGAGCGGATACTGGCCTGCACGGCTGTCTCGCCGTGCAAATGCCATCGTATGCTCTTGAGCACCTTGTCGTACTTCCACACCGCCGACTGACCAGTACCGACCGCTATGCCGAATATCAGATTGCCGTCGGTATGGTCGTAAACCGGACCCCAGACGGTGGAGGAAGAATCGTTGTCCCAGAACGAATTATCGAAGGTGGTGACCGTGGATTGGCGCACGCCTCGGATAACGTCGTTTTCCAGGTCCAACTCGGCATTGAAGTCGACCTCCCATTTGCGAAGGGTCGCCGTGTTGCCGCCGCCGCTATGGTGGAGGACCCAGAACACGCAAGTCTGCGCCTGCGCCGGCTCCGATATGCCGCCTTTCGACTGTGTGACCGGCGGATTGTTTTCGAACCCAATCCATTTAGGATTTGCCGTATCGGAGAAATCGATCAGCGCCGGCCCGTCGGTGACTTGGCCGAAGCCCAATACAAAGGTTTTGATGGTTTGCCCATCGGGTATGGAGCCAGTTGCGAAACACTGACCCTCGACCAGCCAATCGAGAAAGGCGACCTTGTCGCCGGGGCCCGGTGGGTTGGCGTCGACCAGATGGTCGAAGTTGCTGGAGTCACTGGTCGTGAACTGGCCGGTGACGGTTAGCGAGTCCGGGTCGATGACATAGACCGCGCCATGGTTATTCGAGGCCTGGTAGTAAATCCGGCCGTCGTTCTGCGAGATGTAATAGGGCGAATCCGTGTCGACGCCATCGGCGCCGGTAAATCCGATATCGGCGCCCTCTTGGCGGCGCACCTCTTGCAGCGTGGATAGAGACCATTGCTGGATACCGGTAAATCCCCCGCCACTATCTATTAGCGTGACGCGATCGCGCGGGTAATCGATCTTAACGTCGTTCGCCGCACCGCTTGGCGTCTGATCGATCGACACCCGCCCCGAATTTGATCCGGTTGCCTTAAATGCTATCTCGGCGGTGATCTGCGGGATGCGGTTGCCGAAATCGGTAAGATCAAAGCTATCAAGGGTAAGATAAACCGTACCCCTGAACGCAGGTGTGTTGGCCGCACCCTCTGCCGCTTGGATTGTCGGACATGGCAACTGGGTCTGCGTTCCCAAATAGGTTCGTAGCGTCAGGCCAGGCTTTGTCGTTGCCGTAAGCGTGGCGCCCGTGGTGCCCGGATCACGCACGTCATAGATCACCTTGCCATCCGCCCACACCCGCAGGATCGCTTCAGCCGGCCCTTGCGCAAAGGCGAAAGAGGCATCGACAAAGTAGGTATAGGTGACCTGTTCTTGGCTCGGTCCGCCCAGACCGCCCTTGCCACCCACCTCTGTGGTTGTCTGAACCTCGCGGATCTTCGAGGACCAGATCATATTGCCCGGCATTCGAATCGCGCCAAACCCTTCGGGGATCGGGCGGCCATGGGTCGACGACGACACGCGCAAATCTTCGCGCCGCGGCCCCTCAATACGTACCGGATCGGGCGGAAACAGCAGGCCCCCGAGAAACGTACCGGCTGAAAAGCCCAATGCGGGATTGCCGAACGCCGCCCCCACGGCACCGCCCGCGAGGCCGACAACCAATTGGCCCATGAATTAATCCTGTAGGTTGGGGAACTTAAAAGCGTGGGTAACGATGCCGATGCGGCCATTAGCAGAGGCCAACGTCTCTATCGCGACCTTCCGTGCCCCAGCGTGGGCGTGAATTACGGCAGGTTCGCCATACAGCGTGGTGAGGATGCCCATGTGGCACTGTTCGGTTTGCTCGGCGAACACGACGACATCGGCCGGACGTGCCTCGCCTGGGGGTATCTCAATCAACGGTGTTGAGCGCACCAGCGGCAGGAACGACCCGTTTGGCCGGCGCGGGTAGTTTGCGGGCTGTAGCGAATCAACTAAGCCAAGGCTGAGCGCCACAAGGTCGGGATAACCGACGCAATCAACACCATGCTCGCGGGTGCGGCCTTGGTGTCTCCACCGTACCCCAATCCAAGTCTCCGCCTCTGCTTGAACATCGGCGCGTGTCGTCACTAGTAGGGCGAGTCCGGGTAGCGCAGGAATTCGTCATCGCCAGGGATGAACGGAAAACCGCCATGATTGAGGACATTCCCCAACGCGGTGCAACGGGACAATTCCTTGTTGCAGCCGATATGAACGCCAACCTTGTCGCCCACCGATATGGCAAACGGCATCGGCAGGTAGAGCGTGAACTGCTTATTGGTGCCATTATAATTTTTGACATCCATTGAGATGCCTGCGTTGAGGCCAGTATCCCAGGTCATCACACCATAGTTGAATTCATCGTCGGGAAAGTTGGGGTCGATGAGCGTTGTAGAAACAGTAAGATCGTCAGCGACGCCCTCGAACGTGCCGCCAGTGCCGTTCATCTCAATCACAATTTTACGTGTCAATGCCGGGATAGTATTTTGCTGCGAGACTTGCGCAAATTCGTTTCCGCCGACGGGGTCAAACCGTGTGCCAGTAGTGCTGGAGATCACAGAGTCGTTCTCGTCGAGCCATACAAAATCTACCCATATGTCTCCAAGGGCTAAACTACCAGTAAGAGTCCACCAAGAGACTGTGACTGTCTCAGCGCCACCATCTATTAAACTAGCATAGCTCGATACGTCTCTTGATTGTTGAATGCTCCCGACTTGTGACCCCGAATATTGCTGGGGCAATTTCATAGCCACCGCGCCCGAATTCTTCCGCGCAGTTTGCACCTCCACATCGTCTGGCCCTGTAACTTCCCAACCCCCTATCATTGCCCCCGTGCTGTACGTGCCTGCTGCTATCTCCTCAAAACCAGGACTTTCAATGAAAAGAGCGTTGGTCAATAAACCACCAATCGTCGGCGGACCAACAACCACCTCTGAGGGGCTAATGACTTCGAGCACTTCACCGGCCACCCGCAGGGCGGGCTCAGTAACGAATTCAACGCCGTTGTTCCACGCGATGTGCGTCAGCGCCTCGTCGCCGTTTCCAGATTCCGCAACAGCCGATGTGCCAGCCACATCCATGGTCAGCGCATTCACCGCTGTGATGCGGAACTCCGCATTGTTCGCCCCATTGGCAAAGCCTGACCCGCGAAACACCATGTCCACCTCCCAGCCGTCGTCGATAAACGAGCCGGACGCGCGCGAGAATGTGTTGTTGTCGTCGACACTGATCGTCGTGGCCGCTGTGCCAGCGGCCGCAAATGACGTTGGAAAGTTATCAACACCCGTACTAGTCGTCCCCGCCTTGGTCACCCGATAGTTGGTGTCCTGATAATCTTCGGTGAGTGTCAGGATGTCGCTGAACGTCGAGGCCAGAGCCCCTGGCGGTGTAAATTCTTCCGTATATACGGCGTCGCCAATGACAACGCGAAAATCCTCGATCGAGCCTTCGAAGTGGCGGTTAAAGCCCGCCGAATTGTCGCGTGCGCCCAGACGAACGGGTGCGGTGCCGCCAAATATATCGAACGGGAAGTCACCCACAGCGCGCTGCTTGCCGTTCACGAATATCCGCAACCGGTAATATTCATCACGCGTGACGGTAATATGATACCACTGGTTAATCAGCGGCGTAAACTCGGCTAGCGGCACCGCGACGCTGCCCAACGCGGAAATCCCGTCGTAAGCGATGAACCGCAACCCATCGATCGGATCGGTTTCCTCAACTACAAGCAGCATCCAGCTAATCTGACCACCCGTCGCAGTGTACTTGCTGGCCAACACCGGCCCGGTCTGTGACGCCAACAGATCGAGTGCGTCGAAGTTCGCCCACATCTCGATAGTGAACGGTTCTAGGCCGATCGTGTGCTGGGCCGCATCCGGCCAGGACACGAAACTGTTCGAGGGGTTTTGCGTCGGCCCACCGACGGGCTGGAAACGGAAGTTGCCGGCGAGATTTTTAAGTTTGTCGGTATCCGCCGCCGCCGCATCCGAGCCCGTCGTGCCCACTGCTGCGAATTGGCTGTCATCGTCGTCGTCGACCGCGCCGGGTGCGTGCAACGCCGCGATGTCCGTAACCGGCTTGCGCACCCGCACAACGTCACCCACCGCATAGGCGGTGCTGGCCTGAATGACCGGCGGCAGTATCGGCAGGGTGCAGCGGACGTTGCCAATATCGTAGCGGCACTGGCGCCCGAACTGCTCGATAATGGTCTGCGAGAAAACCTGCGTCAGGCCGCGCAGCTCAGTCGTAAACGACCCGCTTACTTCGTCGAATACCACTTCGCCGAACCAGCCCTTGGCAATGCTGACCTCGCCATCGCCGTCCGGGTCTTCCCAGTTGACGATCGAGACCCGCACCTCGGCATAGTCGTAGCGTCCTCCGGCCAGATCCGTGTCCGATATGGCGGCGGCGTTCAGTATCCCCTGAATGTCAACGCTGTTCACTGCCAGGGTCGCGCCCGACGCCAGGTCGGTGCGTTGGTAGCCGACCGAGGCGCTGTAGGTATTGCCCCCGAAGACCACGTCCTGATCGTGAGAGGTCAGGCGCAGCACCACCCCGTCCTGGCGCGTTACCCGCCACAGGGTGGTCTCGCGCGCTACCGAACCATCGAAGTGAAGCTGCAGTCCGGAGCCGACGGTACGGGTCATGTGATGTCGCGAATTTCGATGACCGGTACCGGCCAGTCATAGATGTCGTGGAAGGAAATAGTCACGTTCATTTTGTCCAGATTGAAGCGCACCGGCACGTCGAACTCGCACCCCGCCTCCACCGCCGTGCCAGACTGGGCCGCCAGTGTGGCCCCCAGAGTGACGATGCCGGTCGTGGTATCGACGGTGAATTGGCTGCCCCCCGCCCCCTCGACGATCGCCACATTGTTGACCCAGACTTGGACGCTCCCGCTCACTGGCTTGGCGATCGTGCGATCGTAGTTCACCAACGAGGCGTAGCGCTTGAATAGTTGATGGGTGGCAGTGGCCCCGTCAGTCGTCCCGATATTCTGGCGGGCCAGCTCGAAATCCGACCAATCTTTGAACCGGAAACCATGGGCCCGACCCTCGCGGGCGCGGAAGAAGGCGATCAGCGCGTCGATATCGGCCTGGTCTTCTAACCCGTGCACCACGTCCCATTCGCCGCGCGCCATGCTCCAGTCGATATTGCGGCGCTCATGGCCGGAATCCAGGGTGACAATCGTCGTCTTAAACTCCGCCCCGCCAACCGCGCCAAATGAAATGTTGGTCGGAAACTGGATTTCATGAAAGGCCATAGGCGGTTGGTTCCTGTGATGCTGAAATCGTCTTCGTCGCCCCAAGGGGGGGGCCGCAAGGCCCTGCCTTATTTTTGCCAAGCGCGGGTGGTAGGGTCGCCGCCATGCGCTGGATACTTTTATCTGCTGTACTACTGGTCGCCGCCTCGGGCGCGACATTCGCGGGCTATGGCAGCCTCAGCCCGTGCCGCTGGCTGGTGGTCGATACCGCGTCCCATACCGGCCTGCCTGAGAGCCTGGCCGCAGCACGCGCGCGCGCCGACATGGCGTTGCACGGCGATGTCGACCCCACCAGCGTGGATTGCCTACGGGCCTGGTGGCGGGTGCGCTTCGCCAGCGCCCAAGACGGCCAGCTATAACGGCCGCTCGACCGGAAAGAGGATCAGCCGATGCCCTTGCGCGCCATGCCCCGCTGCGCCGCGGCGGCGGCCTTGGCGGCGATTTCGCTGCCCGCCTGCCGGGCCTCGTCGGTGTTGCGAGCGTTGGGGAAGGTGACGTTGACCACGACACCGCCGCCTGACCCGGGGCTGCCATTCGCGGCATTGCGAGGATCGCCACGGGCCAGAATCTCCTCGCCGCGCTGCGCGATAATGGGGACCTCGTTGGGCCGCAGGCCGGGAAACCCGCCATCGTGAAAACGCCGGACGGGGAACCTATCTTGCCCGATAACGCCGCCCTGACGGCCAATCGGTAATATCCCAATTCCCGCGGGCCCTGCCAGGTTCGCCGGGGCGCTGCCGAATATATCGCCGATGCCGCCAAAGATCGTCCCAAACACATCGGTGAAACCGGTGCCACCGGAGAGCAGTTCTTCCAGCGCCAGATCGAGCAGGATATCGGTAATGCGGTCGGCCAGTTTCTGGAACGCGTCGCCGATTGATTCAGTGCCTTTGATGACATCCTTGATAGAATCCTTGGCCGCATCGCGGATATCGCCGAACACCTCATCCACCGCCTCGGCGCGGCGCTTCATTTTCTCTTCGGTGTCCTGTTGGCGTTTCTCTAAATCCGCATCGGCCTTTTTTTGCGCCTCATTGGCCGCTTCGCGTCCTTTGCGCAGATTCTGAATGGCTATCAGTTCGCGTTCCAACGACTGTTTCACCTCGTCGGAGACATTAACACCGGCCGTTTTTAAACGAGCCTCAATTTCCAACAAGCGGTTGCTGATTTCCCGCTCATCGTCGGTCATCATTATCTGGTTGCGCTCTGCCTCAAGTTTCTGCCGCAGCGCGGCAACGGGGTCGCGCGCATCCATTGTCGATTGTTTGAGCTTGTCTTTTAGTTCTAGGCTTCTAGCCTCAGTGATAAGGCCGTCTTTTTGGGCCTTCTCAAGCAACTTGAGATCCGCTTTGTAGGCCAGTGTCGCCGCCCCCAGCGGGTCGAGTCGTTCTTGCAGCGCCGCGAGATTCCGTTCAAATTCCTCGGCGGTCAGTCGGTCTTCTTCAAGTTGAGCTGCCAATCCAGCATCTTCCGGAAAAGCTCCTGACGCTTGGCCTTGCTCGCGAGGAGCACCAAATTTTTGATCATCCTCGTCGATAAATTTTATTCTCTGTTGAATCTCCCCCCTTTGGGTTTCTAACTGATCCACTTTTTCGATCAGGGCTCTCAAAATTTTCTGGTTACCTTCAATCTCCCGACGTGCACGGTCCCTGACGCCGTCCTCCGGCTTGGCAAGAGGATCCTCATCGATTTCCGGAAATGACTTAAGAAGATTTTCTTTCCTTTTTTTCTGCGCTCGTGCGCGCTCGAGTTCCTTCTGGTTGGTTGCAAGGGCATCTTGAAATTCCTTCCTCGCTTCCGCGTTCTTCGCCACCCTTTCTCCACCAGAAAGTTTGCTCGCCTCCTCCAATAGCGTATTGCCTCGGGCAATAGCTTCATTGATATCATCTTGTGCCCGCGCACTTCTGGTCAAAGCGCGCTCGAAGAGAAAGGCGCCGCCCGCAAGGACCGCAAGTGCAGCGATGTAAGGAGCTGCTGCCACAGCGGCGGCGCCAACCGCAACGCCAAACCCAGCAATAGCTAACCTCGCAATGTTAGCTATCTCAATAATTCTCTTAAATAGGCGGCGCATCCGTTCAATTTTGTTCAAAAACCCCACGATTTCGATGATATCCGCAGCAGCACCCAATAGGTCAAAGGCAAGTGCCAAACTGTTCGTTTGTTTCTTGCTTTCGCCGAGTTTTTCACAAAGCGCATTAAGTGAATCCGTCAGCGGCCGAACTTCATCACCAGCGCTCCGTGAGAGGCTGTTCACAGCAGACTCGACTTAGCGCAGGGATCGCGCGGTTCCGGCCAAAATTCGCGAATTGTCGTTCGCGGCCTTTTTCAGCTTGTCGAAGCCGCCGCCGGCTTTCCCGACCGCACGGCTCATTTCCGCCGCCTTTTTCTTGATGTCGTCCGCCGCGCGGCTAAACTCTGCAGCGCCTTGCTTAGCACCACTTGAGTCAATCGCGAGGCTAAGGGTGATTGGATCAACCATCAGAATTCCTCTAAAAATCCATCTTGATGCAGCCTCAAGAAAATACTATCGCTTCGCAAATTTGTTGCCCGCGCCTTTTCCTTCGGTGGAGGGAAGACTTCTGCAGTTACTTCTTATTTTCGGCAGCGTGAGACTGCGCGAAATTGACAAGTGCAAAAAATGATGGAGAAAATTGGCTAGTCGTTAAGATCGTGATCGCAACAGCTGCGGTGAAATACTGCTCTCACAATAACGTCTGTTCGCCGAAAAGTTGTCTAATACGGCCTTACGTATGGCGTAACACAATGCTTAAACATGCGCGCGATCGCATCTTTATAATTCGTCAAATCGTTAACGATCGAGCCATGGTCTGTTGTAATTTGCACCTGCTTTCTTGCGCGCAACATTTCAAAAGCCAGTTCAAGGGCGCGAGGCCCTACCAATCGCAGACCGCCCCATGAATCGTCACCGCGTTGCCAGACAGATTTCGGCTCAGCCCCGCTATCGATGCGCCAGAAAACATCATTCTTTTCGAACGGATAAAAGTCGTCTTTTCTAATAAGTACGGAAGCAGAAAAATTGGAAGCTAAGTCGGTACCAACACAGTGAAAAATTATACCGCCGTTGAAGTCGTCACCTGATAATTGAAAGGAAGAGGCGGATGAAACCGACTGTTTGGCTTTTTCATCAAATCCTTCCGAATGGCTCCAGCTTGTGTTCTCGGCCCACACCACCCCCGACACAGAAACCTGCACTAGCCCAGCGAGCAAAATTACCGTGGCAAATCGTGCGCTTCGCTTCATGGTGCGACCGGCTCCCATAAGTTGAAACCTGAAGTCTAAGAGCCGAACCATGGTCGCCGCAAGTAACATTATTCTAACATACTGAAATTCCGTGATTTTCTGCCGGTCCCGCAGCGGCCGCACCCCTACTTTTCACCGCCCTCAGACGGCTTAAAGCGCAGGAGTTCAGCATCCAGCGCACGAATGAAGTGGATATAGTCGTCCCGGTCGTCGCCGGTGATGGCGTATTCGTCGAGATATTGGCGCATTTCGGAGAACGGGATCGCCGCGGGACCGAAGCCCGAGGCGGGCCGGCTGTGATTGAGGAAGATGAAGGCGCGCCAATATTCGCTCAAATGCGCCGGCACCCGAGGCCGGTTGAGGATCCATTCGGGCAGGGGCTTGCCGGCCTGGTCGAGCAGCTTCTCGATGTCCGCTGCCGACTTGCCCTTTACGAGGTCGAACCAGAGGGCGCTGGTGAGTTTTTTGCCGCCTCCTCGACCGCCTGGGCGCGGAAGGTCTCCTGCTCGTCGGCAAAATCGTTGATCAGCTTCTGGAAGTCACGGGCATCGACCAGCAGATCGATCGCCGATTTGAGGTTTTCCGGGTCGTACTTGACCGGCTTGCCCTTGCGGTCGGTCACCCCCTTCCAGTCGGCGACCAGGGCCTGGGCGGTCCATTTAGCGCGGATCAGAATTTCGTCGTCGTGGGGAATGGCGTTACCCGCCTCTTCCATCTTGCGGTAGGGCTTGTAGAGCCGCCGGAAAGTCTCGCGCGAGGCGCGGGAATCGGAGCGGCGAATTTTGACTTCCAGCCCTTCTCCAAAGTCCACCCACACGCCATCCTCTTCCATGGCGTGGTCGGTAAAAAAGCGGTCTCTAAAATCTGTCATGCCGGGTTCCTTTTCAGTCGGGTGATCGAAATAAGCTGGGCGGGGACGTGCCCGACAACACGATCGCCCGCCCAGTGTCCGTAGCGCCGGGAGAAGCGCCCTTGGACCTCTGTGCTAGGCGATGATGTAGATCGACGAGCCAAACGCGGTGTCGACCAGAGCCTGATAGGTCGCCTCGACCAGCACGTCTTCGTTGTTGCCGCCAATATTGGTCAGGCCGGTGGCATATTTCACTTTCGGCAGATGAAACGTGTAGCTGTTAGTGCCGTCGTTGACCGACCAGCGGAGCGCGCCGGCGGTATGGGCGACGAAGGCGTCATAGAGCTCTTTGCCGCCGGCGCTGGCGTCGAAATAGGCGGTGATGTTGCCGGTGATCTCGCGCCGCCCGTAGCGCACGTCGATGGCCGGCAGATTACCGATAGCGTTGCGCGGCGCGGCATTGTTGGTCAAAGCCATGGTGAGGTTGGTCAGGAACACCTGGCCAGTGACACCGCCCACCGTCAGCACCGCGCCTTGCACGGCGTTGAAGATGTCGTTGGTATTGGGCTCCACATAGGTCGCGCCGGCGATGATCGCGGTGTCGAGCGCTTCGCCCTCTTTGCCCACCACATCAAAGCGGCCGGTGACGATCTCGTTGGTGGAGAAGTCCAGGTTGAAGTTGTTCACCCGCCCGCCGGTGAATCGCTGGTAGGAATCGGTGCCGCCGCCTTCGAGAAACTTCTCCCACGACAGGGACTTCTTCTCGATGCCGCCTTTGAGCAATGTGGTGCCGGCCACGGTGATCTGTTCGTTGCCACCGCCCGATTCCACAACCAGCGTCGTCTCGACGATGGTCAAAGTCAGCGCCGCGACGCTGAGAACGGTGAACGACCCGTTGTTCGCCACATCGGTATAGCCGGTGGTGATAATCGCCTGCCCAGCGCGGAAACCATCGGCCAGGAAATCGCCGGTGGCGCGCGTGAAGGTGCTTGTCGAGCCCACATCGCCGGTAAACAGGCCGGAATCGATTTGGGCGAACGTGCCGCGCAAGGCGTGTTCGAACAATGTGTCGAACTCGGCGCCTTGAGACAGCTCGAAGTCGTAGCCGCCTTCGCCGGAAACGCCGACTTGAACGAGGTCTGCAACCTCGGCGTCGGACCGAATTTCATTCGAAACGACGGTCGCTTTGGCGTGGGCGAAGTTTTCACCCGTGTAGCGCACCTTCTGGAAGGCGGGCGTCGCGGGGGTGGCGCCCCAGGTGACTTCGGGGATGAACGCTAATCTTGTATCGCTGGTATCGGCAATCGCCATGGGGGGCTCCTTCAAGGGGGAATGACGGCGTCGTCACGACGCGGTCGAGCGGCTTGCCCAAGGCCGGTTTAGGGCTTCAGCCGATCAGATCGGCGCGAAAGGGAACATTGACGTTGCGCTGGTACCAGGCGCCGTCGGGTCCGGCAGGGAAGGTCGAGGGGCTGCGAAAATGGACGCCGGAGACCAGCTTGCCGCGGAAAATCGCCGCAATATCGTCGGCGATCTCATAGGCCAGACCGTCGCCGACCGCCACAGGCACAAAGATCTGCGCCGCCACGACACCATTGTTGCGGTACAGATTGGCGCCAACCCCGCCGATGCCGGCCAAGGTGCTGGCGCCCTCGATAATATTGAGGCGCACCCACTCCGTATTATCGGGCGGCGTGAATTGGCGATTGGCATAGGCTACGGGCACCGTGGCGCGCACCAGGGCGAACTCGGTGGCGAAGCGCTGGCGGATAGTGGCGGCGGCGGCGGCAAAACTCATCGGTCCTCGTTTCTCTTAACGCGGTAATTCGGCGAGCGTCACCGCCACAATGCTGGCGGGCGCCTGGGTGGCGCTGCCTTGTTCCAGGGCTTGTATGTAGGGCGCATTGTTGACGATCCACACGGTGGCGAATGGGCCGCTGTCGGCCATGATCGCCGCCACCCCATTGGCCATAGTGACCCCGCCCGACGGGTCAGCCCCGGCCACCACGCCGGTCGCCGGGCTACCAACCGTCACCTGCCAATTGGCTCGCGCGTGGCCAGTGACCGAAGGTGTGCGTTCGATGAAGCCACTCAACGCAGTCCGCGCTATATCCTGTTTCGCTCGTAGCAGGGGCGCATCCACCATGCGGCGCGCCGCACGGTCCAACGCCCGGGCAAATTCACGAATATTGGTCGTCATGAGTCCCTCCGAAAGGCATCAGGGAAATCAAAATTTTTGGAAATATTTTATTCAAACTACACAGTACCTCTGACACTTTTTATTCTCTTTTTCGATCATATTTTGAAAAACTACAAGTCATTGCTTCTTAAGTACTTATTCAGCGCGTTTGAACGAAACTCTCCCGCGAAATCACATGTCAGAGCTTCCGGCCTATCGAGCCGCGCCCCGTTTTGAATATGGAGAGTTAAAGATGCACACCCGTTTCGGACCGCTGGGTCTAAGCCTAATGTTTTCCTTTGCCGTGATCGCGGCCCCTATTGGTGTGGGCATCGACGGCGACACCGATACCATCACCATCAAGGAAAATTCCGCCTACGCCGCAAAGGGCGGCAACAAGGGCGGTAACAGCGGCAGCAAACGCAGCAGCCGTTCCACCAGCGGCGGCGGCTCCAAGAGCAGTACGTCGAGCAGCAGTTCCGGTGGCGGCGAGAGTGGTTCGACGAGCCGTGGAAATAGCGGCCGGTCGGGCACCAGCGTGGCAACGAATGCCGGCAGCAATAAGAAGACCTTCACCGATTCGGAAGGAAACGCCCTAGCGCACCCGTCCGAATTGAAGCGCCTGAACGCCTGGCACGCCAACGAGAACGCCTTTCTCAACGCCTCGCTCAACTCCGTCGTTGGCTTGTTGGGGCTGTATAAGGAAACGCGGACCGAGGCAAGCACGGTTGTAAGCGATGCCGAAGCTGCTTTGGCCGAGGCATTGCAAACCTTGAAAGAGGCCGAAGAGCCGCTTTTAGCTGAGCTAGACGCAAGTGAAGAAGAAATCGCAGCCGCACAGTCGGAGCTCGATACAGCAATCGAAGATGCCGAAGCCGCAACTGCGGAATTGGACAAAGCATTGAAAGACAAGGAAAAATTAGAGACGGCTTTCGCGGAAACCAACTTTGCAGGCGATGCCCAAGCAGAAGCCGACGCTTTGACGAAACTCGAGGATGATATAGCCGCCCTTGATATCGATAATCTGCAAACATCGGTCGACGATACCGCGCAAGACGTTATCGATAAGCAGACGGCCTTCAACGAAGCCAGTGAGTCAGTCAATGCTGCCCAGGCAGTTTTCGATGACGCCAGTGACGAGGTGTCTGACGCAACAACCGATCTGGCTGACGCTGTGATACTGGCGGACGGCCTCAACAATCTCGCCGACGACACCCTGGACGAGGCGGCGAAGGAAGAAGTAACGGACGAAGTTCAAGACACAATCGATTATTATTTAGGCTTGCAGGTCGCCTCCGAAGAGGTGGCAACTGAATAGGCTTCCAATGGACCGCCACTAGTCAAATTAGAAAGGGCAGAGCTGCGGCGCTGCCCTTTCGCTTTGACAATTGCCGTTCGTCGCATTACCCGTCGATCGTCAGAACGATTTTGCCCAGATGAGCATTGGCGCGCATATGCTCGACCGCTGCGCCGGCGTCCTCAAGGGCGAAGGTGCTATCGATCGGCAAAGACAAGTCACCCGCCTCCACCGCACCATCCAGGTCCGCATGCATACGCTGGGTGATCTCGCGCACCTCTTCGACCGAGCGCGTACGGAAAGTAACGCCGATATAGTCAATACGCCGCAGGGCGTGCAGGTTGAAATCAAATTTACCCGTCGTACCGCCCAAACGGCCGACATTGACGATCCGCCCACAGATCGCCGTGGCCGCCATATTCTGGTTGGCGAGGGTGCCGGAAATCTGATCGACAATCAGATCCACACCTTTGCCATCAGTCGCTTCGAGTACCGCATCGACCCATCCGGGATCGGAGGAATTCAGAGCCAGATCGGCGCCAAATTCAGTGAGCCGTGCCCGGCGACCCGCATTGGTCGAGGTGCCGATCACCAGAGCCGCCCCCAAGGCGCGGGCAATTTGCAGACCCAGCAAACCAACCCCCGAGCTCGCCCCTTGGATAAGAACTGATTCGCCTTTGGTCAGCCGACCATTGGTGATAATCGCATCGTGCATGGTCTGCAACGCAACCGGCAATGTGGCGGCTTGCTCGAAGGTCATATTGTTGGCCGGTATTTTCGCCGCACGGGCCCAATCGGTAACCGCATATTCCGCCCAACCGGAATTACCCGAGCACATCACCCGGTCGCCGGGCACAAGTCCTTCAACGTCGGCGCCAGCCTCGACAACCTCTCCGGACCATTCTAATCCAATGACGGTACCGACACCTCCCGCACGACCATGGGCCAATCCACTCGCCACCATCAAATCAGCACGGTTGAGGCCGCAGGCCCGGACCTTAACGAGAACCTCGTTGGGCTTAGGCTGCGGAATATCAACATCCGCAATCACCACGCCATTCTCGCCAACGGTGGCAGCTTTCATTTCTCTTCCCCCGACTCATGAGCTTTAATCAATAGTAGTCGCAGTTTAGCTGGGGTGCCGCAAATAGCCTATGCACCCTGATCTTATTGATGTTGCCGGGAGACTTGAGGCATGGAGAAAATTGCCGCACACGGATTAGCAAAAGTCTCCTTTCATGGAGATGTCAAAGACGCTGCCGTCGCGATGGCACTTGAGGATAACGAGGGTCAAAAGCTCGCTCTTGCGGTAACACCTCAAACGGTCAGCGCGTTATTGCCGCCTCTCCTAGGCCTTGCCAAAGAGTGGGCGTCGCACCCCGATCTCGACGTGTCAAAAGTAACAGGCTTACAAAATTCACTGCCAGCCGATCGGATCGAATTCGCCAAAGGGCGTAACGAAAAGGAAATTGCTGTGCGCTTTTTCGTCGGCGCCGTTGAACTCTCGTTCATCCTGCCAGCCGAAGAACTCTTCACCAAGATATCAGTGCTCGGCAAGAAAATCACCGAAGCATCGGAAAGCTCACAGTAATATAAGGTTCTCGCCGTTCTGGAAGTGGACGTTCAGGTTTTCGGTTAAGTGCGAAGCTGTAAACGATATGCCGTTGCCGTGTCTCCGCTGTAAATCGGATCGACAGCAACGATTTGCCAACTCTCCAAAGCGAACACCAAACGGTCGCGGTTTATCGCGGGCCTCGCAGTGAGATCTCGGGCGGCGACCAGAGATGTCATGTCCCCGGCCTCCACGAGGCTCCCGTCAATGAGACCGACCGTAAACGGCTCCGGCGGAGTGATTTTGATCTCGGTTGAAACGACCGTTTCCGTCACGTTTCCCGAGACCAAATCGTCGGTCTTGGTCACAACCTCCAGTGAGGCCATCGCACCAAAGCGATCGATCAGGCGTACCGTCAGGCCTGGAAATAGTACGTCAAGCGTCGCCATTTCGCCTCCTCTCTGTGGAATTGCACCAACCTCACACCCGCACCAATCCGGCACCGCTGTCACCGCCATGCTTTAGTAACGCCTTCAGCACCAGTCCGAGGAACGGAAACGCAGTACCCGCAGGCGCGTCGCTAAAGTAACTAACGTCTAGGGGACCTACTTTCGCCCGTGCAATGCGCCCGCCACGGTCTTCGGCCTGGGAGAGAAAGGCGTTCGACCCTTCCAATGCCAGTCGAGCAGTGGCGTCTTTTACGCGTTGGGAAATGCCGGTCACGCTGCGTCCTTCACTATCGACCGCGCCATTACGCGGCCAGGCCAGCACCTGCGATGAAGAACCTGGATGTTCACCGATCCAGTGATCACTAAATGTACCATCGATGTACACAGTCGCCTCGCGCAAAGCCTTTTCCTGGTCGCTGCTGGCCTCGCGCACGGTGTCACCAGCAAGGCGCTTCTTGCCGGCTTCGAGAAACTCCTTCGACCAACGATAATATAGGTTCTGGTTGATACCTTCACGCCGGCACAACTCGGCGATGCTGTCCTCGCCACGCAATCACTCGACAACGATACGGATCTTCTCTTCCGCCGAATATTGCTTGCGTGTCGCTCGGCGGATATCGCGCACCGCCTTCTCGGCGCTGCCCGGTTGGGTTTCGTGTTTGCGACCCATCTTCGCTCCTTACGTCGCTACCTGGAGCCAAAAACACTCTCTTATTCAATCAACCTCTTCTGTCCAACTTTGCCTGACGGGGTACATGCGTGACCGTATCACCCAGGGCGAAGACCGGGACCGTTCCTGGTCCGCTCGCGATATCGGCCTCGGCAGCCAAGGGGATACCCTCATCCAAGTCACCACTATTGGGTGATTGCACCAGATAAAGCGGCGTGCCGTCCGGACCGCCGAGGATCGATGTCACGAAACCCTCATGGCCGCCGCGCGCTTGTGCCAAAGTTACTCGGTCTCCGACGTTGAAAAGTGCCATCAGCCATTCACCCTTATCGAGCGACTGTTAAGGGCGCCTGCGCAGCATATCGGTCAGTACATCCAACTTGGCGTTGACCTCGGCAAAATTATTATTGATGTCGACCAGGCGGGCATCCACATCGGCTTTCGAAGCGGCATTACTGCCTATACCGTCAACGCCGGTCACCGCAGCAGACACGGCGGCCAGGGTTCCATCAGTGGTGCCGGCTGTGCTGTCGGTCAGCTTGGAGATATCGACACCCTCGCGCTGCGCTAGGGTCCGGTCACGAACGGCCATAATCGGCCTCCTGTCTGTGTGTGTTCGAGGTCAGAAAAAAGACGGCGAAGCCGGATTTAATTCCGAAACTCCGCCGCCAGTCGGGGGGAGAGTGAACGCGGACCCGGAGGTCGGCTATATCAGCCGTTGGTGATCAGCTGAACGATTTGGATGTTTTTATCCTGCCAGGCCTTAGTCCAGTTGGCGCCGTTTTGCAGCTCCACCGTGCTTGGCGATGCCGCCACCGGGGTGCCGCTGAACTGCACGCCGCGCGGATGCAGAATGAAATGACGACGAGTGACGAAGATATCGTCACCGGCCAGCGCATCACGGTCCGTTTCGATCGCCTCGGCGTCCTCAAGCGACGGTGCTCTTCCTTCACCATGGCCAACCGCACCGTCGCCGAACAGGTAGGTCGTATACTTGCTACCTGATGTTGATCCGGCCACAACTGGCATCCCGTCATCGACGATGACCCGGCGGCCGAGGAAAGTCGGCACATCGATATTCTGCTCGGCCAATGGCATGCACTCGATCAAGTTCAGCTTCTGTAACCGTGAGAAAGGCTTGGAGTGCATTGCCATGGCGGTGATCGCCATCCAATGATCGCCAAGCAGGTTCTGCACGTCGATGACGGCGTCTGAGCCGATCACATTGGCATCAAGCGCGTTGTCACCGTCCTCAATTGCAATATCGATGACATGGGTTGCCGCCAACGCCGTGGCGAAGATGCCCTCCAACGACGGCAGCAATACATCGACTTGCATCGCTCGCGCCCACCAGGATGCGACGAACTCGACCACCCGATCGATCGGATCGTCGCCCGCCAGCGCTTTGGCTAGGTCGTTGGCCGACCAAGCACGGCCGCGAAAATGTTTCACCGCTCGGTCTTTCGATTGGTCGAGCTTAGCTGGGGTCAACGCCCCACTGTCGGACAGAATTTCAGAGACACCACTCAGATCGTTCCAGAAGGGTAGATCAAAAATGCTGCCTTTGCCCGACGCAAAACCGTCCAGGGTGGGATCCGAGCGCACAATGCCCGATTGCCAGAACGCCGACAGCTCGGTGCTCCGCTCGACGACGGAATCGCGAAACAGCGGTTCCGGCTTGATAATGTCCGCGATTTGCGTTTTTGCCATGTGGTGTACTCCTTCTTAAGCCGATCCGGCTTGGGGATGAACGGCGCCTCGAAAAGGGTATTTCGGCGCGGTCTGCAGGAGGCGGACACCTATCACGGCATGTTAAGGTATCCGCCGTTAGACGCGGGGCTCCGGCCTGCCTGCCGCGCGGGCAAGACGCTTCGCCAATGCGGGGTCGTCGCGGGCGATGCGTGCTTGTTCGGTTCGGTTAAAACTCTCGTGGCGCCATGGATTTGGCGCGCGCGAACCCGCCGCGCCCGAACCGGTTGCCGCACCGCCGCCATTTCGCGGGGCGGCAATGAACGCCCGGCCCTCATCACTGGCAGCCCAAGTGGCGATAAAATTGCCGGGGGTTTGCGCTTGGTTTGATCCGTCGTCTGCGCCGGGGGCGGCCACTTTAAACTCGCCGTCCTGCTCGACCACGGTCAGATTAGCTCGATGCATGGCCTTGGCGGCCTTCATATATGGCGCAGCAATGTTGGCTTCGACCAGCGCGTTGGTCAGTGCCGCATCGACCAGGGTTGATTCCAGCGCAGCGCGATACTTCTCGGCTTGTCCTGTTATGGCATCCACGTCTTGCCGGTGCGCCGCTTCCAACCGCCGGCGCGTTGACGCTGCTAGCGGTTTGCCGCCAGTGTCGGTTTCGCCATCCTCGGCACGTCCTTCGGCTCGCTGCACCTCCTTAATCGCATCGAGTTCCCGACCCTGACGTTTGCGTTTTTCTTGTTCTTTCCTGAAGGCGTTTTCCAATGGCGCCACCGCCGGATGGCCAGAAATGTCACCCTCGATATCGAGGATAAACAGCCCAGCATCGGTTTCGGCATAGAGGCCATGGTGAGACGCATCGACTTTGTCGAGTGCGTCGATAACAGCAGGCAAAGGCATGGTTTAACTCCTCGTCTTTGACGGGGTGGGCCGGAAGTGGGGCATCGTCCAAAATGCTGGCGGTCTTGCCAGCGGAGGTCGATCGAAACACTGATGACGCTCGACCGGCTGTGGATAAAGCTATTGTGGCTATTGAATTGCCGCCAACAGTAAATCGTTAGTTTGCAGACGATATTCCGCCGTCATGCTAAGCTTCATCCATGATCGATAATCCAATCTGCGGTGGGGTGATCCCACCGCCATTAATTTACGCTTTTTGCTTCTTAGCTGGATTCGGTGTGGATGCAATTTGGTCGGTGTCGCTACTACCCTCGGGGGTGCAATACGCTATTGGCGTGCCGGTGATCTTGATTGGCCTGGCGCTATTCATGTCGGCAGTACGAGAGTTCGGACGTGCGCAAACCGCCGTAACCCATCACCACCCGACAACGAAGATCGTCACAAGCGGACCCTTCGCCTTCTCGCGAAACCCGATTTATCTATCGATGACGACAGTCTATTTGGGCACCGCGATCGCCGCTGATAGCCTGCTCATTATGGTCCATGTCGTTCCCGCGGTCGCAGCGATCAACACGTTGGTTATTCCGAAGGAAGAGCAGTTTCTCGAGACAACCTTCGCTGACGACTATCAACGCTACAAATCGACTGTTCGACGCTGGATTTGAGACAAAACAACGCGTTTCCGGCAAATTTCGTCGTTAATGCCTTGGTTACGCCATAATCCAGAGGTGCATTATTACCCTGGCAACAAATCGGCGCGCGGCGTTAAGGTTTCTTAAACATTTTCCGCGATTTTAGTGCACACGACAGACCAATGAAGGACGATATCATGCAACGTAAGCCTCTAGTTTCTCTCGCGGCGGCGGCTTTAGTTCTCGCGGCGTGCTCAGGTGACGCTGGCCAGAAGGAAACCGCGGACACCGTGATCGGCGGTGTCGCGGGCGCCGTTCTCGGCTCCCAGGTCGGCGGCGGTTCAGGCCGCCTGGTCGCCACCGCAGTCGGCACATTGGCCGGTGCATTCATCGGTAACGAAATTGGCAAATCGCTCGACCGCGCCGATCGCCTGGCCATGAACCAAGCCGAACAGCAAGCGCACACTGCACCAGTAGGTGAGAAGATCGTTTGGAACAATCCCGACAGCGGCAATTCCGGTTCGGTCACGCCAATCCGCGACGGGCGCGACACCCAATCCAACGCCTATTGCCGTGAATATCAGACAACGGTAGTCATCGATGGACGCGAGCAGTCGGCTTTTGGCACCGCGTGTCAGCAACCCGACGGTAGCTGGAAAGTCGTTTAGCCGGCCATCCTCAAATTAGGGGAGCACGCGGATGCGGCGCTTCTCGGTTTGGGAGAAGCCGAACAATTCGACTTTGCGGGTGTAAATCACCTGCTTAGGAAACCCCGTGGCTAAATCAATTTCGTAGTCGGCGTTATCGGAGACATCGATAGCGCCGATATCGAATTCCTCCGATAGCGGTTGGCCAGAATCGGCGACCAAGGTTTCGATATAGCCCTGCACAGCGCCGGCCGCTTGTTCCGAATCAACCGATTGGCGCCAGCTCATCCACGCCACGCCCGCGGTACGGTCGAACCATTTAAGCTCATAGTTCACCGTGCTGGGCAGCTCATTGGCGCTCGGAGGCAAGCTCATTACACCTGCACGGCTGTAGGTCTTACCCATCGCCATCTCCAGACCGCTAAAGAAGTGCAGAAGTTTTGGCAAGTCGAGCGCCCGCGCCGCCGCGTAATCTTGCGACAATAGTGGCGCCATATTGGCTCGGATGTCATCGGCCAATTGGGGGTCGGCAGACTGGGTTTCGATACCACTTAAAAGCCGATCGATCGATTTTTCGTAGAAACTTGTAAGCTGGGCCGGATTTTCCAACCCGGTCACTTCGCCGTTCTCATTAGTATGGTATTCGACCTTTTGACCGTCGATCAGCTTGCCAAGCTCGCTAGCCAGCCGGCCCGCCTGAGGATTACCGGCGGTTTTTACCGTCGCCGGGCCATAGGTCAGTTCGATGTGCGCGCCATCGCGAGGGTCTAACCTGACCACCATGTCTACGCCCATCTCCGATGTCTGTGCCATCACAAAGGCGCCGTCGCGCGACCGTTCACGGGTTTCGACGACTTCCAAGCGAAAGCGCTCACCGTCGGGAATGTTGGCCGCAACCCGTAACGATCCGGCGGATAGCGCTGCGACATTGACGGGTGCCGTTAACTGCGGCTGCGACTTAACAGTCGGTTCTGTTTTCGCGGGTTGAACAACGGTTGGAACTTTAGGTCCCGGTTGAGACTTCGATACATCTGCTGCGGACTGTGGTGGTGGCTTGCGACTACTGTCACCCCTGACACCAACGCCATTGACCGCTGCGCGGTCGAACCAAATTTGGGCCTTCGACAAATCCTTCCTCAAACCTCGGCCTGCTTGATAGAAAACACCAAGATTGTACTGGGCCTTGCCATGATTTTGGTCGGCGGCTTTGCGCCACCATACGGCGGCTCTTGCATCGTCGCGGGGCACGCCCCGACCATTAGCGTATAAGACGCCCAGATTATACTGCGCCTGGGAATGACCCTGGCCAGCGGCAAGACCATACCAACCCGCCGCCTCGCTGGGATCCTTCGGTACGCCCAAACCCTCTTCGTAAACTGCGCCGATATTGAACTGCGCTTCCACATGACCTTTCGAGGCCAGCGGCCTCCATTGCGCCACAGCAGCGGCAAAATCACCGGCGCGTGCCGCTTCCAGTCCTTTTTCAAAATTTTGAGCTCCCGCCGGAACTTGGATCAGCCCAAAACTCAAAATAACGAAGAAAAGTAGCCGAACAATTCTCATGGCTATCATCGTATCACCGATCTGCGCGGTTCTGAACGACAACCATTTCTTCATGCCCTAATTATGTTTCGGCCTGTGCAAAGCTGACCTAAGATAGTTCGAGCGGAAATACGGTTAGAGGGGGAAGTCATGTGGCGTTTGATCGGGGTCTTCATACTCGGCGGCGTTTTCGGCATCGGCGGCGGTATCGGTGTCGGGTTTTTCCTCTTTCCATTTGTTTTCCCACCGCCACCGGCCAATGAATCTCTTAGTACCGAAGAACTAACCGCCGTCATTGCCAAGGGCCAATTCATTCACGCCAACACCATGGACCCTGTGCATTACGGTTCCGGCGGCGTCACCGTTCTTCAACGTACGGTGTTTCTGGGAAGCGATTTCGAGGTCGGGCCAGGCCCCAAGTTCCATGTCTATCTCGTGCCTGAGGAATCGATCCGCAGAGCCAGTGATGTGAAAGGTACCGACTTCATCGATCTCGGGCGTCTTAGGGCATTCAAAGGCAGCCAAAAATACACCATCCCAGCGACGATCAATATCAATGAGTATAAGTCGGTGGTTATCTGGTGCGCGGCCTTTGGCGTTCTCATCTCCCCAGCCGATTTACAGTTTCTGTAACCCATTACGCAGCCGTCTGGTTTAGATGGTTGGGCAGCTCAGCCTCGATCTCGATCTGCTCATCTTCGAACGCGGTATCCACGGCGATAATCTCGCCGCGCTGCAAATTGGCAAAGAAGGTCCGGCGTGAGATATGACCGCTTTGCACTGCCTGGATTAGCGCCACTAACATTTGCGGCGACATGGGCGTCGGCAGATAATCAGTGTTGAGAGATATACTGGTCTCGCCGCTGGCGCCGAGCCAATCGCGAGCAATCGTCATCGCCTCACTAAGGGCACGGGCGACCGCAAGCGCCAACGCAGCCAAGGCACTATTCTCACCTTGCCGATGCATGCTCGCAGTCTCTGCCGACTCGGCTGCCTTTTTTTCGGGAAACAGCATACGCGCGCCGAGTACCGCCATTTGTTGCTCTTTACGATCCAACAGACGCTCTATCGTCGCCAATCCGCCGCCGGTGAATTCCAACATACCGACCTGCACGTCGCTCTCCGGCGCATGCCAGACTACGGTCGGACCGATCGTCGCCGGCGCCTCAGCAGTGCCAAATACATAGGGCGTGGGCAATCCGACAAAGTGGGCGCCATGCTCTAGATCGGCGGCACTGCGGTAATGAGATAAGTTGACATTGACCAAATCGAGCAACGGCGGCTTGGTTATTCGGGCCGCGGTATCACGGGGGCCGATAAACCGAAACGGAATAAAATCCATCGGCGCGCCTCCCTGTTCAGGGAAAATCACATCGCCATGAGGCACCCATTCTTTATCATCGTCCTGGCGGAATAGGCGCTGGCGATATTGGCCGTCAACCAAATCGAGCACCCGAATTTGCTCCACTAAAGCGCCATCAAATTCGCCACCGTCCGCCGCCAATCCCTCAACGCGCTCGAATAGCCGTACCTGCACCAACACCGTGCGATTATCGATCGTGCCGACACGCCAGTTGAGAATGTCCTCGGCACGATAGAAACGCAGAAACGGCCGCCGGCCCATCCGTCCCGCCTGGGCAAGCGTAATATCGCCATCGGTCGCGCGTGGGAAATCGACAATAAGGCCGCCTCGGCCAGCAATCAGTACCTCTTGCACAACCCGCTCGGCGAACGCAGCCAACGAGACACCCTCAAATGTAACATCTGCGGTAAAACCATCCATTGCCGGCGGTCTGGTGACTATCGGCGCACGACGGAAAATCATGCCCGACAACCCATCGACGGTTCGCGCCGTGGCATTGAAGTAGAGTGTGCGCTTGATAGGCCGCGTAGTCATCCTTGCTCTGGCCTTTGAGCATCGGCAAATATTCGTCTCGCCGGGCTTTGACGGCCTCCTCCCCGGCCGCGGCATCGCGAGCCTTCGCCCATTTGCCGGCAAACTCGAGATATTCAGGATACGGGGTGTCAACGGCCATCAATGACCCTCCGTGGCATGGGCGGTGACTTCTCGGGTCACCAGCGGGAATTGGCGTGCGATGTAATATCCGATGGCATCGCTCAAATGGGACAGACCTGGGTCGGCCTTCTTGTCGATCTCGCCAGCGCCACCGGCGAGCAGTCGCACACCCTCAAAATCTTTCTGCATTTGGGGCGCTTTTGCCGGGTCGACCATTAGCCGGACATCACTGGCAACATTCTTGAGACGCGCATTGACCGCATTGACCCGCACCCGTTCCGGTGGGTTGGCTCGCGGCACCGAAAGCCGTAAACGCGCCCCGAACACCGGCGAGAGTTCAGCTCGAATCAAATCCCAGTCGGATCCGCCAACTTTGGCGCTACCGCGAGCGCTACCGCGAGCGCCACCGGTAGCATCGCCATAGCAAGCCACCCTGCCCTGATGATCGGTCCAATCGGCTATGAGTCGACGGCAAACAGCGGGCGTGGAACTGTTGCGCGGAATATGCACCTCGCCGATCACGCCAGTGCCAGAAAGGCCATTGGGAAGCTTTTGCTCCTGCACCACTGCCGCGACACCCGGTGCCACATTGAAATCGAAGCAAAAAACCAATTCCGCGCGCGGATCATAACGAAGTCGGGCGCAGTGAGAAGCGTCGGCAAACAGGTAATAAGCCTGCCCCTCAAAACTAACGAAGCTTGCTTCGTACTCTTGCCGGTAGGTCAAATCGTCTAAATCTCGCCGAGCGGCAGTAATCTCACTGGCCGGTAAAATATCGGCGCTTACCCAATGGAACGACGCCCAATCGCTATCGGTCTCTGGTCCGGCTGTCATCCCTGCCCGGGCGGCGCGATCGAGATCGTAATAATGGTTACGACCTTCCGGCACGCCGGTGAAATCGCACCATCCAGCACGATCCGAGAGGGCCGGTCGAATATGCTCCGGCCATGCACTGGCGCGCATATTTCCGTACTCATCCAACACCCCACCGTCCCAGGGTGAACCCTCAATGCGTTCGGGCCGATCAAGGCCAATCACCCAAATCTGCGCGCCGTTAATCAGCCGAATCATTAGATCGACTTCGGACGGGCGGCCCCGCAACAATTGGCGAGGCACCAATACTTTCAGGTCATCCCAGAAAATTCGCTTGGCCTGTTCGCGGGTTGGCGCGCCGGCAAAAAACCGCGGTGGATCGAATTCGGTCCCGGCAAGAGCGCGCTTCACCAGTTTGCGCTTCGCTAACTCGGTCTTTCCGGAACGCCGACCGGCCGGCACCGAATTAAATCGATAAGGGCTCGCCCAATAGGCTTGCTGCACCGGATGATAGCGTAGCGGCGTCCATCTAGGTGTCAGCATCACCGCCCGAGTCGTCGTCATCCGGAGCGGTCGCTGCTTCGATAGCGTCGAGTGCAGTCCGAATAGCGCGAGCCACCTCATGCGGATCGTCGAGGGCGTCGTCTGGTGTAATTCCCGCAGCAGCGGCAGCCGTAGCCAGTGCCAATAATTGTGCCCGCCGATTTTCGAAACGATCGATGCGCGTGGTGATACGGTTTATTTCGTCTTGAATGCGGGAGAGTCCTTCGCTCTCGCCACGCGCGATCAATTTCGCCTCTGCCGCCGCAGCACGGCTCAGCCGCAAGCGGCAAAGTTTCAACTCATCATCGACGCTGCCCACCGGCAACGTTGCAAACAAAGACGCCTCATTCGGCAAAACAGCCTGAGTATAAGGAGCTGTCTTCACGCCGCTATTTGGATTGGCACCAGGAACCTCAGCTGTCGCCGGATCATGGGCAGCAGATTTCTTTGTGGTCTTCGCTCTTTTGTCCTCCGGTGAACTCCCGCCATGCAGCCGGCAACGCCCGTCCCGTGCCTTCCGCATTGCGGAAGCGCGGTAAGTGCCACCGGTACGCGTTGGCGCACCACACAGACGAGGGTCAGACTTGCTGGAGCCCACGTCCATTTCCTAAACTATTGCTGATGATGTGTGATGCTCACGCGACGACGAGAACCGGAAAGTGCGGACCGTGAAGATTAAATCGCAGACAACAAAAAACCGCCTCTGGATTTCTCCTGGGCGGCACCTCGTTTCCCCACGTCTCGCGACCTTGAACAAACTTAGACCAAAAACGTCCCCGATTCGTCAAGCACGAAAATGGTAATGACAAAAAATTGGAAAAAAACAGGCCGCCACGCGCGATTTCTAACACATCTGTGTTGTAGTGATGACATCTGCGCCCACTATAATCGTTCCCAAAGGAGGGAACCTTGCTGTGAACACTGGCGGATCGGCCGGGAAAATTATCGGCGGCGCCGGGTTGATTGCCATTGCCGCCTGGGGCGCATCCGAAGGCCGGATGCCGACGGTCAATCAAATGATCGGCGATATCACGGCTGCCGAAACACCAAGATTATTTTGGAGCTACATACTCAGTATCGGCGCCCTCGGCCTTGCCGGGCTCATTTGGGGACTGATTACGAGCTTTCGCCGTTAGCCGATACCCGCCGGTGCTATAGGAACTCATAATGCGCATCCCGCAAATCGCGACCGTAACTCTGATGTCCGCCGAGATTATGCTGGCGACGTGGAACGTTGGCTTGGCCGCCGACGGGGTCTCCAACACGTTCACCCCAGCAGGTCTTCAAGCCGAGCTCTCGAAGGCCCGCGAAGATATCGAAGGCGAAGATTACTGGGCCGCGATTTCGCGGCTCAATGACGTCGTCACATCCGACCCGCGCAACGCCGACGCTCATAACCTACTTGGCTTTAGCTACCGTAAGGTCAAGAATTTCGAATCAGCGGAGCGTAGTTACCAACGCGCCCTCCGTCTCGACCCTGAACACAAAGGCGCGCTGGAATATATGGGTGAGCTTTATCTGGAAACTGACCGGCGCGCCCAAGCGGAAGAACTTCTTGCACAGTTGGAGAGATTGTGTCCGCAGGGTTGCGAAGAACTTGACGACTTACGCCAAGCTATCGGTCGTTAATTCGCCTTCATCACAGGCCATAATCGCATTGACCCACCGTCCCCACCTGGGCAGGCTCACGGATCAAACTATCAGGGAGTGATTGCGATGCCGTTGTCCATGCACCAAATATCCGTTCCGGTTTTTGACCAATTTCTCCAGTCGCTGACCTCAGTCCTCGACAAGGCTGAAGTCCATTGTACAGCAGCAGGCATCAAACCGGCCGACTTGCTGACACTGCGGCTCGCGCCCGACATGTTCACTCTCACCCAGCAGGTGCAGCGCGCCTGCATTCACGCTAGCGGTGCGGCGGCGCGGCTGGCTGGCATCGATGTGCCGGAGGAAGCGGACAACGAGGCCAGTTTCGATGATCTGCGCGCTCGTATCTCGCGCACACGCGCTTTTCTCGAGGAGATCAGCCCCGCGCGACTGGATGCCAGCGAGACCAGCCCTGTCGATCAACCAACCCGCGTTGCCACACTGACATTTCCCAGTGGCGCGGATTTGCTTCTTCGTTTCGCCCTGCCCCAGTTCTTGTTCCATGTGACGACCGCCTACGACATTATTCGCCACAGCGGTGTCGAAGTCGGCAAGATCGACTTCATGGGAGTAATGCTGCGTTAACGCGGCAGCAGGTCCGGCCGGGTATTAATTCATCCGTTCGGCTCGCCATACACCTGATGCTCTACCAGCAGACCAAGTGCCGCGCAGCGCACGCCCTCCCGGCGCCAAAGCGCCGTCAAATTCGCCAGTGCCAAGACGCCCCGTGGCGAAACCAAATTTGACCCGAGGGCCGTTGACACTGCCCTCGACCTCGCCTCGGAGGTTCGGACAGAAACGCTGGGCTGGCGGGGCCGAGGCTTCGCCCGATCCTGTCAGTTGTACCCCTTCTTGATCAAGGTGCACCTGCCCTTGCCAACGGCAACGTCGGCCATCTTGTTCAATGTCCACCCGCCAATCGCCTGTTACATCAACCACACCATGCTCTGTTGCCCGGGCGGATGAAGCTACAGAAATCGCAAGCACGCTTAGACCGACAACAAATAGGGTTGGTTTCAGCACGACCTATTTGCGCGTCCACTTACCATTTTCATTCAGGATCCACGTTCCCGCGGGCACGATCCCGACGATCTGGCGGGCATAAATTCGGCCGACCGCATCAATTGTGGTTCCTTCGCGCGTGGAAACTTCATTGTAAAGCTTTCGCCGTTTCGCGTTAATGTCCTCCACCAGCGTCCGTGTACTGGGCGGCGCAGAGGGATCACGGACCTCGGCGAATCCGTCAAACCGCTCACCAATCGCGCCCTGAGCACGCGCGTCGTCCAACGCATCAGCGCGCGCGACATCGCCAGCCGGCATCAACAACAGCGCCACGGTAAGTAACAGACCAAGCACCAGCGCGAGCGGTAACCGAACGGGCAAATGTCGGTGCAGCCCAAAAACGCCAGAAGCTAAATTGGACGCTAAACTAGAAAATCGGATTGGTGCGGACATCTTCTTCAGCCTTCTCTTCGATTCTCAAACGAACATCTGCATCCAGCTTGATGTTCAAATTTATCGTTATGGGTTCGCGCGGCGCCTCGACACGCACGGTCGGTGTACAGGCGGCAAGGACGAAGCAACCGAGGATCGCGGTAGCGAATTTTCTCTGATGGGTCTTTAACAATAGCGTCTCCTTCAGCGACATCATCGCCTCGTGCAAGATACTGCCCGGTCATGGCAAAACCAAGGCACATTAGGGCAGAGCGACAGCGCCTCCACTATCCCCCGCTGATAACGCCAAAGCGCGCAAAAGTCCCTGGCTGGTTGTCAGTCCCTCAAGTACCAGAGCGGCAAGGCGGTCGAAGTTCGATTCAAGGTTAATGTTAAAAACGAACGGATGGTTTTCGAGGACGTCGGGATTAGCTCCGGTCAAGCGCATCCGCAGACTACCCGGCCCGTCCAAGGCTTTATCCATCTCAGCCTGTAATTCGTCGTAGGCGAAATTCGATAATGCTTCGAGCACCAGGGTCACAGTATCGTCACGGTCAATCAAAGGCTGCGGTAGCGCGGCCAAATCGTAAAACACCTCTCCCGGTCGGTCATTGGCCAGCCGGCCTCCAGAAATCGCCAACTGGTTACCACGCACGCTCACCGGAATCTCGCCGCTGATCTTGCCCGTCCCGCCGATCCCGGCAATGCCAATAACCTTAAATGCGCGCGCCAAATCAGCACCCTGTATTTGCAGGGTAAGGTCGGTGTCAGTGCTCGGCGGCGTGAGTATAAATCGATCTGTCGCCAAGTGTCCTTCGGCCAATTGTACCTCTAGTGCCTCGATAACCAATTTCGGCCCTGACGCCGATTGGCCCGGCAATAACTGAAACGACACATCTAGGGGTACAGGCTCTAATCGGCCAACGCGTACCTTGCCGGCAAACCTTTGTCCCGGAGGGGTTTCCAGGTCCGGCACCCCGGTCAACACTATAGTCGCCTCGCCTTCAGACAATTCAAGACTATCGCTGGCGGCCGCCAACTCGTCGATCGTCAAGGTCAAGTTCGGCGTCAGGGCGCTTCCTCTCTCCCATGCAACGGGCCCCTGCAGCAAGAGCGTGGCGAATACATTCTCGACCGTTCCAGCCAACACCGGATTAATGTCACCCGGCTGTAAAACCCCCGGCGCAAATCGCAAACGGGCCTCAGTAATTTCAGCCCTGCCTTGTCCAGTTTTGAGATTGTGCTGACCACGGGCCTGTAAACTCGGCTGACCACCGGTCGCGATAATCTCCAACGCACCACTGAAGGATGGTCCTCGGCGGGTGATTTTTGCGCTCACGTCGAAAGGCGGCAACGTTAGCCCTGGTAGCTCAAGTTCAGCGGCGCTCGCAGAAACCGCAACCGCGGCATTCGATATATTGCCTTCGGCGCGTACACGCAGGTCCGTCAAATTAGCGCTCCGATCAGCGTCCAGATCCATGCTGACATCCTCAGCACCTATACTAAGACGACCGGGCCACGTCCCCGACACAACCGCAGCCGCATGAGTAAAGCCTACCGTACGCGGTCCAGAGCGCGCCTTCACTTTCCCGGGCTTCAACCGAACATCGAGCGATACGGCGCCAACACCGCGGTTCAAGGCAACTTGATGCGTTCCACCGGCCAATTGTAGGCGGGTGGTGCCCGGTAGAGACATCCCATCTCTTAACCGGACTTCACGTGTCGTTACCTGACCTCCAGGTGACAGCGCAGCACTTACTTCGTCTGGTGTCGCACGAAACTCGCCATCTATATCCAAGGAGACTTGGTGTGCCGAAATTCCGCGTGCGAATATATCGGAAACCGACACTTTTCCGCCAACAATGCCGGAGATACTCTCACCAACCACCGATAGGTCGGTGATCAAGACATCGCCAGTCGCAGAACCAATTTTCGTCGGCACGTCCCTAAGCACTGCGCTCAGTGCTGCAACATCGAGCGCCTCAATGGCGCCTTCTTTAGACATCATCGCGCTGCCATCAACTTCCAATTCGACCGTTCCCTCCGGCAACCCCAACTCAACCCCACCGACCGCGCGCACATCAAACGATCCGTCGGCCAAATCTATTCGTACGGTTGCAGGCGTTCCCATACCCTCGGTCACCGCGATGTTGAAGGGGGAGCCACCCGGCAGCAGTGCAGCGGTCTTGCTCTCCAGAGGGGATGCCAGCGTCACATTATCGACACTTAAACGATCTTCGATATCCACATCGAGCGCATCTCCGTCCCAACGGGCCGATACCTTGGCAGAGACTGCGCCCGTACGGAGTGTGTCGGAGAGCACAAACTGTTCAAGCTGTGTCTCCAGATCCAATCGCCCGGTGATGTGATCGACCATAACCGCGGGGTGGCCGATGATAGCGGCACGCGAGGCGATTAGTTCCGCTGGATCGCGAACGAGCGCATCGACTTCGATCACGGCTTCGCCACTCGCCGACACGAACGCCGCACGCTGGGAAACCGTCGCCGCGTCGCCACTCGCGTTTAGCTTAATCTCAGCCGGAGTGGATAAGTCGAATGGTTGTAGATGAGCCGACATTTCTACAACCCAATCGAGAATGCCGCCGGAGCCGCCTACGTTCAATTCTCCGCCCGAAAGCTCCGCGGCCAGGTCAACATCACGAACGGTTAGCTGAGGCGTCTCTATTAAATCAGCGAGTGCGCTGGCGCGAAACGACAGGTCTTCAAACCGGGTTGGCAGCCCATTCGTACTACCCGACACGCTTATATTGGTGCCGATTACGCCAGCGGTGATCAACCGGTCGAACAACAGCGTAAAGTTGCTGCTGGGCGCACTGTTCTCAGCCCAAGAAAACGACGCGCGACCAGCCCCGGAACCCCGCCCACGTCCGGTTTCGGCTGTGTATCGGGCAGCAATTTCACCCATAATTTCCCCGGGCAATACTTCCAGCTGCCCGTCAACGACAATATTCGCCTGACCATCTGGCAGCGTTACGGTTATGCCGCCCTGCCTGACATCAATGCGTTCAGCCGGAAGCGCGTTCGGAAAGATCAGCTCGCCGCTTGTACCGCTAACGCCTCCCGGCAGCGACATTCCTTCAAGGACAGGCCCACCATCCTCATCAATAGTGACTTGCAAATCAGCGCCGGATACTTCAATTGCCCGGACACGCCGATTAAGCAGTTCTGGAATCGACCACTGCAATTCGAGCAAGGAGATTTTCTGCGCACCCAAGGGACCAAACTGCAAATCCGCTAGCTTTGCACCATCCAATCCAAGCCGCTCAACCGATACAGCAACCAAGTCGATGTCCATCGATTGGGTGACCCGCGGAAGTAGGTTTTCCGCCAAAGACGTGCGCCAGTGCCAGGCGGCACCGACAACCATCATGGCCAACAGGACAAAGAAAACCGGCGCAAACAGCCACCAGCGACGGTGCCGAGCCGCTCTTTGTGGAGTCCCACTGCCGAAGGTCATCGAGCCTGCACTACCGCTTATTAAGGAAATTCATATTGAAACGCTTTCGGGGCCGAGCGATGGCCAAGCATTCGACAGACATAGCGCGACGCAACCGTCGGCGGGCTCGAACATGGTTAATATATAAAATTTTATCTAGTTCTTTCTCGGGCGATAAACTTCTAATAAAGCCATGATGATCGTACCTTTACCCACCTCACAAACCATTTCTCGAAGGAATATAGTTGATGGACGTCCGCCGTATTGTCACCGGATTGACTGACACTGGCCAATCCACCGATTGGATTGATGGCCCTGCTACCAACGCCGTTTCGAGGCGGCCGGGCCACGAATCGCGACTCATTTGGGTCACCGATGAAACACCAGCTCGTTTCGACGGAACCACCGATGAGGGCGGCCGCGACATCGGCCGGCCGCCACCACCAAATGGGACGATTTTCCGTGTTATTGAGATTGCACCCGGATGTGTCGCCGAGATGCATCGCACCGACACCATCGACTATGTGGTTGTGACTGCAGGTGAAATGGATATGGAGCTTGAAACCGGGACAGTCCATTTGAACACTGGCGACGTTATCGTCCAACGCGGCACACTTCATAATTGGGTCAATAATGGCACCGAGCCTTGCCGCGTCGCCGTCGTTCTAGTCGATGGGCGCTCATAAACCTCACCTATCTAGCACAGTTCATAGACACTTAAGGGTGTCCGATTAGTTTCGTCACCCCTAATACCGCGTGATATGGCGCGGTTTCGCGATAGCGGAAGACCGAAACCATGCGCATAGGCCGCAAATTGGCTGTGACTCACGCACTAATGAGTGTCTTGCTCGTTGGTCTGGTGTTGGGTGCCAAAATAATTATCGACCGCATCGATAGCGATTTTGACACGCTCCATCACGAATTTTCGGCGGTAACCGATGAGTTAAATAACCTTCGGGCTGAGAGCCTGCGCATCGTCTCATCGGTCAACCAATTCGCATTTATCGCCTCTATCACCTCTGAAATAATCGATGATGGCAAATCGGAAAAAGAGGAAGAGGAGGAACTAGAGAATGCTGTCCTAGCGCTCAACAGCGCGTTCGAACGTTATTCCCATGCCGTCGATAAAACTTCAAAAGCCGAACTACTAAATCGAGACGCAATTGGTGAGAACGGCTCGGCGCTGATAGCTGAAAGTCGGCGTCTCTCCAAGAATGTCGCGACAGGTGTGGCCCATCTGGAGCTTTTGGATAATAAGGATCGCCTCGAAGAGTTAGAGCGTTCTTATCTAGAAATAATAAGCCGCACCAGTGCTACAGCGCACCAGAGTTTTGAAGAACGTCGGCACGAACTGAGCAAATTGACCGACTTACTCAGCAAACTGGCATGGGCGGGCTCGATAGTTCTGGCGCTTTTGCTCCTAATCTTCGGTAACTTTGTGGCAAAAACAATTACCCAACCGCTTGGAGCTTTGGTAGGTGCCGCGGAGCAACTCAAGAAAGGTGATTTCCAGGCACGCGTCGCTGTCAAATTGGACGATGAAATCGGCGAGTTGAGTAGAAGCTTTAACCAGATGGGCGACGCGCTCGAAGAGCATATCAATTCGCGTGCCGAATCGGAAACGGTGCTCAAGCATGAAGTCACAGACCGTCTGCAAGCGGAAGCCGACCTCAAGGAACTCAATGAGAACTTAGAAAATATTATTGCAGAACGCACTGACACGGTTCGCCAAAACGAAACCGCATTGTTCGAGGAAAAGGAACGTGCAGAAACCGCGAGCCAAGCCAAATCGGCCTTCTTGGCGAATATGAGCCACGAGTTACGGACACCCCTCAACGCCATCATCGGTTACAGCGAGATGATGTTGGAAGACGCGGAAGACGAAGGTGCGCAAGAGCGAGCCGCTGATTTACAAAAAGTCCAACGCTCCGGCCGCCATCTATTGGGATTGATCAACGACATCCTGGATATTTCCAAGATCGAGGCCGGCAAGATCGAACTGAATATCGAACCGGTAGATCTGCGGGGCTTAGTCGCCGAAGTCGAAAACACCGCATCACCGCTCATGGAGAAGAACAGTAACCGCCTGAAAATCGTCATTCCGGACAATCTCGGAACAATCGAGTGCGATGATCAGCGGCTGCGGCAGGTTTTGCTAAATCTCCTGAGTAACGCAGCTAAGTTCACAGAGAACGGCGCGATAGGTCTGATCGTCGAGCGTAGCGGCAACGGTTGGGTGCGGTTTGCTGTGCGCGATAGCGGCATCGGCATGAGCGCAGAACAAGTTGCACGCCTTTTCGAACCCTTTAGTCAAGGCGACAGCTCGATTACACAACGATTCGGCGGTACCGGCCTCGGTTTGGCGATTAGTCAGCGATTCATCAACATGCTGGGCGGTCGAATTACCATCGACAGCGAACTGGGCGCCGGCTCCTGCTTTACTGTGTGGATACCCGACATAGGCTTCGAGAATCAGGCGGAAATAGAGACAGATAATAGGCCACGGGTATTAGTCATTGAGGACTCTCTGTCGGACCTGTCATTGCTCAAAAGATATCTGACGCCCTTGGGTTTCCATATTGATGTTGCTCGTGATGGTGAGCAGGGATTGGTGCTAGCGCGCAAAATAACGCCAGCTGCAATCTTGCTCGACCTCGAACTGCCAGGCATCGATGGATGCGGCGTTTTGAAAGCACTGGCTGCAGATACTGAAACGGCCCAAATTCCAGTGATTGTCACGTCGGCGAACGGTTCAAACAAACAGGCTCTTGAGCTCGGCGCTCGCGGATACATCACCAAGCCGATTGACCGCAGCGTCCTACAAACGGCCCTAAACGCCAATATCCGAAGGCGGCCACAAGGCGAAAGTACAGACATTTCGCCTGTTTTGGCCCATATGGCCAAAGCTTAATAGGTAACAGTGGCTTAACGAGTTTGAACCTAAACTGACAGGTCAATATCTCCCCGACGCTTAGTGGTGTAGCGCCGCGACAAAACCTATGCGCTGCTTCAGCGAGACCAGAATGGTGCCCCATGACGACGATCTTGTTGGTCGAAGACAATGAATTGAATCGCGATATGCTGAGCCGCCGACTTAGTCGGCGTGGCTATGAAATCGTTGTTGCCGATTCAGCGCCGAGCGCCGTCGAGCTGGCCGATTCCGCCAATCCTGATTTGATTTTAATGGATGTCTCTCTCGGCGAGACGAGTGGTCTCGACGCCACACGCGATATCCGCGCTGCTCAGAACGGCCATCATGTGCCCATCATCGCGCTGACGGCTCACGCGCTTTCGACCGACCGCGAACAGTGTTTGGAAGCCGGTTGTGACGATTTCGAAACCAAACCCGTCGATATGGACCGCCTCGCGCGCAAGCTAACGACTTGGTTAGGTGAGACATCGGATGCCTGATGTGCATGGCCACATCCTGGTTGTCGACGACATAGAGGAAAACCGGGATCTCCTCCAACGGCGCCTATCACGCCGGGGCTACGATGTTGTGGTTACCGATAGCGGTGAACGCGCCCTTGAGATTTTAGCCGGGGGCGAAATCGACCTTGTGCTTCTCGATATCATGATGCCCGGCTTGAGTGGCCCGGAAACCTTGGCGCAGATACGCCAATCCAGCGACCAGGGGTCGCTGCCGGTGATCATGGTGTCTGCGAAAAATGAAAGCGAAGACATCGTACAGTCGCTCGAAACAGGGGCGAACGACTATATCTCCAAGCCAATCGATTTTCCCATCGCGTTCGCGCGTATCGAGACGCACCTCGCCTTAAAGCGCGCCGATGACGCATTGCGCAGCAGCGAAGAGCGTTTCTCACTCGCCATGGAAGGGGCAACGGAAGGCTTGTGGGATTGGGATTTGAAAACCGACGAAGTTTTCTTCTCAACCCGCTGGAAAGCGATCGTCGGTCACGATGACGCAGATCTTCCGAACCACATCTCCGAATGGTTCGACCGCATCCATGAGAAGGACATCGACCGGGTGCGAACCGAAATCAATAAGCATATCGATGGCATTTCGCTACGGATCGATACCACCTACCGCATTCGCCACGCCAATAAGACCAGCCGGTGGGTTCGCACGGTCGGTATGGCACGTCGCGACGCCGATGGTAATCCCGTACGGTTGGCTGGTTCGCTCTCCGATGTGACCGAACAGATCCTCATGGATCCTCACACCGATATTCCCAATCGCACGCACTTTCGCGATTCCATTGATCGGGCCATAGCGCGTAAGGAACGGGACGAAAATTTCGATTTCGGCGTTATCATCTTGGAACTGGATTCCTATCAGGACCTAAAATCGAGCGTCGGGCACAGCGTTTCCGAGCAACTTTTGCAAGACTTCGCCCAGCGCCTCAAGGCCCATACGCGTCCTGGCGACACGGTCGCACTGATCGGCGAAGACTCTTTTGCCATGCTCGCAGACGATATCGGCATGGTCGCTGACGCGGTGCGAATTGCTGAGCGCGCCCGAGGCATTGTCGAAGCGCCATTCGACATTTTTGGTGAGGAGATCACCTCCACGATGAGCGCCGGCATCGCCACCAGCTACACCGCCTACGATTCAGCCGAGGATATTCTCCGCGATGCTACGCTGGGGTTGCGTTCCGCTCAGGAATTGGGAGGCAATTGCGCACAAATTGTCGATCCCGAGCTGCATGCCCAGGCACTCGCGCGATTGCATTTGGAAGCCGACTTGCGCCGCGCCACGGTAACCGAGGCATTCGAGCTGCACTACCAGCCAATTGTCGATTTTAATTTGGGAAAAATCACCGGGTTCGAAACTCTAATTCGTTGGGATCGGCCAGATCATGGCCCGGTGTCGCCGGTTGTCTTCATCCCGGTTGCCGAGCGAACCGCACTGATTAATCAGATCGGCAAGTGGGTGCTAAACCAAGCGTGCCACCAACTCGCGGAGTGGCAGAAATCGATATCGACACCGCTCGACTGCGTACTGAATGTCAACGTATCGCCGCGTCAAATCCAACAGCCCGACCTTGCGAAACAGGTTGCCGACGCCCTTGCTGATTCCGGACTGGATCCCAGATCGCTCAAAATTGAAATCACTGAGAGTGCTGTGCTCGAAGATCTCGACAATGCAGCCCGCACGCTTGAAAGACTCCACGATCTTGGTGTTCGCATCGCGATCGACGACTTCGGCACCGGATATTCGTCGTTGAGTACATTGCTTCACGTGCCCATCGATACCATCAAGATCGATCGATCGTTCACATCAACAATCGAGAGCGATCCGAAGGCCCACCAAATCGTCAACGCTATCATCAATATGGCCTACAGCCTTGGTAAAGACATTGTTGCAGAAGGCATAGAGACCAAGTCTCAGGCCGCGATAATCCACGACATGGGCGCCCAATACGGACAAGGCTACCTCTATTCAAAACCAGTTCCAGCGACGCAGGCTCTCGATCTACTGAAAGATCAATTGGACGGCACAAATGCGCCGCAAATGTCCGTCGCCATATAGGGTTTATCGTCAAAAACTGCGCAAATAGCAGCAAGTTCCAACCGGCCTGCCGTATCTGCACAACTCAGAATTCAGAAAAGCTTAACCAATCTCCGGAAAGGTAGCTTTGTATTCTAACCGCCTGTAATTCCGCAGCGAGATAATTCGTTGGCCAATCCCAACGTTTACGAACCAAGGAAACGTCAACGATGCGCCTCACATCCAAAATTAGTTTGATCCTGCTGGCAACGGTGGTCATCTCCCTCTTGGTGAACGCTTTCGTCATGTGGCAAGGGGTGCTACCGCGCTTTGAAGCGCTCGACAGGCAGGCTGCATTGACCAACGCCGACCGGGCCAACGAGGCGCTAAAGGCCGACATGAGATACCTTTCTGCCCAGGTCAAAGACTGGGCCCAATGGACTGATACTCATGAATTTATGCAAGGTCGCGAACCGGAATATGTTGAGAGTAACCTGTTCGATGAATCTCTAATTTCGCTGGATATAAATGTTCTCTACGTGATCGGTCTGGATGGTGAAGTAAAATGGGGCATGATTCTCGATAACGAGGGGGAAGAATTCACCATCGAGGAACTTCCCGCGGACCGCTTTCCGATAGATCACCCGCTCATCCAACATACCGAAACGATTAGTGTTTATAGCGGAGTCTACAAAACCGCAGAACATCCGGTGATCTTCGCCAGCAGCACAATATTGAACAACGAAAAAGAGGGTCCCGTCGCGGGCACCTTCATAATGGGGCGCGTTATCGACGATACGCGCTTGGAGTTGTTACAGGAACAAACCAGTGTTGACTTTGCGATCCTTCCCCATGATCCCGACGCGGTGGACCAAAACATACTGAGCGAGCTCGCTAGCTCTGGCGGAAACCTTTTGAAAATATCCGAAGCGCCTGCCGATGGTGATGCTGCAACGAGTATGGCACGTACCGACATTTATCAGGCAATTGCCGATGCCTCCGGTCAGCCCGCCTACGTCCTCCACGCTGCGACAGAACGCGATATTTACGCTGCCGGGTTCAGTACGGTGCTTACCGTCATCGGAATGTTGGGCATCGCGGGAATTGTCGTGCTCGGCATTATGTGGGCGGCGTTGCGTGTGGTCGCGATTAAACCTTTGGAAGAATTCACAGGCGCTATCGAGAACATTGGTAAAACCGGCAGCTTGAACTTGCGCACAAGCATCCAGCGCAGCGACGAGATCGGTATTCTCTCACAGCAATTTGACGAAATGCTGGAACGGATAGAGAAAGCGCGTCAGATGCTTTTAGAGCAATCCTTTCAATCCGGCGTCGCAGAAATGGCCGCCGGCGTACTGCATAATGTACGCAACCAACTCAACCCGATCGGACTGCGGCTAAACCGATTGCAAACGACAGTATCTTCGGTCGATACGGAAAACATCGACACCGCGTTTGCTGAGCTAAAGTCCAGCGAAACCACAGCGGAGCGGCGCGAGAAACTTCTCGAATTTGTACAGTTATCATCTGATGAGGCAGCTTCGCGGCGCGCATCTAACAGTTCGGAAATACACGCAATTACAGCGCAAGTCGCCAAAATCGAAGAAGTGCTCAATGAGCAAGATCGGTTCACGCAAACAGAGCGGGTAATCGATTCCCTTGCATTGGCAGAAATTATTCCCCATGCCATCGCCATGATGCCCGACGACGTCGACAAGAACATAATCGTTACAATCGATCCCTCAATCGATGAATCGGCCCCCATCAAGGCGGAGCGAATGGTGCTCACGCATGTAATCCAAAACCTTCTGATGAACGGCGCCGATGCAATCGCGCGGACCGAAAATAACGGCGGCGAAATCATCGTAAAGGTAATGGCCAGCGCCGATAAAAACGGCGTTGCCATGGCCGACATTCAGGTCTGCGATAACGGTATTGGCATCCCGCCCGAGGAGCATAAGCATCTTTTTGATCGGGGGTTCTCAACAAAAGAGGGCGCTAAAGGTGGGACCGGTCTGCATTGGTGCGCCAACAGTGTCTCGGGGATGGGCGGACGCATTTATGCAGACGCCACAAACCAATCGGAAGGCGCCGTATTCCACATTTTGCTGCCAACCGCCGAGAGAGAAGTTGCCTCGGCAGCTTAACCGGATTTCGGCCGAATGTCTGACGCACAACATCGCATCCTCATCGCCGACGATGAGCAAAATATCTTGGATGAGTATGTGCATGTTCTGGGTACACCGCCACCCTCGTCTGAAAACGCGAGTCAGACCAGCAGTCTTGCCGCTGAACTTTTCGGGGACAGCACATCCGAAAAAGATTCAGATGTCGGAGGCGCTACGTACGAAATAACACTTTGCAAACAGGGCGATGAGGCGGTCGAGAAAATTCGCAGCGCCGTCGCTGAAAAGCAGCCCTACTCGGTAGCGTTTTTAGATGTTCGCATGCCACCGGGGATCGACGGTGTCGAAACGGCGGCACAAATCCGAGAGATAGACCCAAGCATCAATATCGTCTTTATCACCGGTTATTCAGACACCAATCCAGATCAATTCGCCGCTCGAATTCCCCCCGTCGACAAGCTCCTACTGTGCCAAAAGCCTGTGCAGGCAGCCGAATTGAAACAATTCGCTCACGCGCTTACGGCAAAATGGTCAGCGGAAAGAGAGCTATTCGAAAGCCACGCGGTACTAGAATCTCGCGTCCTCGAACGCACCATTGAGCTCCAAAAAAATGAAGCAGAACTACGCCTCGCCAAAGAAACGTCGGAGCGGGCAAACAGGGCAAAATCGGAATTCCTTGCCAATATGAGCCACGAATTGCGCACCCCATTGAATGCGATCATCGGCTATAGCGAAATGATGCTCGAAGACGCTGAGGCCGACGGTGAACAAGAACGGGTCGCCGACTTAAAGAAAGTCCAACGTTCCGGTCGTCACTTGCTGGAGCTGATCAACGGCATACTCGACATTTCCAAGATCGAAGCAGGCAAAATTGAACTCAATGTCGATGCGATCAGTCTCGAAAGATTGATCACCGACGTTGAGAACACCGCAACACCACTGATGACGGCAAACGGCAATCAGTTGAATATCGCCATTCCCGATAATCTCGGCAACGTCGAGTGCGATGATCAGAAGTTAAGACAAGTCCTTCTCAATTTACTGAGCAACGCAGCCAAATTTACCGAGCAAGGCACGGTGGACTTATCTGTTGAACGGAGTGACGACGGCTGGATCCGTTGCGTCGTAAAAGACAGCGGAATTGGCATGAATGCCGAGCAAGTTGAACGTCTATTCGAACCATTCAGCCAAGCCGACGGTTCAATTACGCGAGAATATGGCGGCACCGGTTTGGGTTTGGCGATCAGCCGCCGCTTTATGGAGATGATGGGGGGCCGTATCACCGTCGACACTGAGTTGGGCGCCGGGTCTTGCTTCACCGTGTGGCTGCCCGATAATCAGAGCGCGCAAACACAACAGCACGAGAACAACGCCCTATCACTAGCCACTACCTAATCGCCGCTGTCACACGCACTGAGTTGGCGGTAGTGTCTGGCCAGTGAGGCGGAGCAACCATGGCCATAAGGCGCGTTAATACAGAATATGAATCGAAGTTGACGCCAGTCGGCGCACAAAGTGCGACCGGAAAGGTGGAATGTAAGTTCTACAGCGATGGCGATAGCGCATTGAGAGCCCGGATCCGCGATCTCGGCGACGTTACTCCCGAACATACCCTACGATTATTCATAAACGACGTGCCGATAGGCGTCCTTGAGCGGACACGCAACAAGGCTGAACTCGAGATAGACAGTCGGGAGGGAGCACTCGTACCAAGTATCTCCGCAGGCGACGAAGCCGAGATACGATCTGGTGAATTAATTCTGACGCGAGGTATATTTTACGAGGACTGAGGTATTTGGCCTACCTCTTGCCCCCGCGCGGCAAATCAACCTACCCTGAACCGGCTCACATCGGCTCGTTACAACCACAACCCATCGGATCGCGCGACATGGCTCCCGACGCTTCAGCTACACAACCCAACGACAACCTCATCACTACGCTCGATGCACTTGACGAGATCTACGGCGAATCTCCGGAGGGAGCGCTGAAGAAGGAAATCGACAATATTTCCGAACAATACCGCGCGTTTATCGAAGCTGCGCCTTTCGTCATCATCGCAACAGCAGGCCCTGAGGGCCTCGACTGTTCGCCTCGGGGCGATCCTGCCGGGTTCATTCGCGTCATCGACGACCATACGGTGGTAATTCCGGACCGCCGTGGTAACAACCGCGTCGATAGTCTGCGCAACATCGTTCGTGACCCGCGTGTCTCCCTGTTGTTTCTCATCCCAGGCATCGGTGAGACCATTCGCATCAACGGCACCGCGCGAATCTCAGTCGACCCCGATTTGTGCGCATCCTTCGCTATGCAGGGTAAAAACCCGGCCAGCGTCATCATCGTGAAACTCGGCAGTATCTATTATCAATGCCCCAAGGCCCTGGTCCGCTCTAAACTGTGGCACCCCGATAGCATTGTGCCACGGGATCAGCTGCCGACCACCGGATCCATTCTGGAAGCGATCACCAAAGGCGAAATCGACGGCGGTGACTATGACCGCGCCTATCCCCAGCGAATTAAAGACACGATCTACTAGCAACGCCGCCGTCAAGAAGAGCGCAAATAGTGAAAGACCTATTTTCAGTTGCCGGTAAAGTTGCGCTGGTTACCGGCGGATCGCGTGGCATCGGACTGATGATCGCCCGCGGTCTCGTCGAAAATGGTGTGAAGACCTACATCTCTTCGCGTTCAATCGAAGCCTGCGATGAAGCCGTCGCCGAGCTCGCGCTGTACGGCGATTGCATAACAATTCCCGCCGACCTGTCCCAAACCGACGAGATCGAGCGGCTAGCAGGTGAGATTACCGCGCGAGAAGATAAGCTTCATATCCTGGTCAACAATGCAGGCGCCGCCTGGGGTGCGCGGATTGGCGAGGTTCCAGAGATCGGCTGGGACAAGGTGATGGACCTGAACGCTAAATCCCTGTTTTTCCTCACTCAGGCGTTGTTACCGCCGCTTGAGGCGGCCGGTACGAGCGATGACCCGGCGCGACTTATCAACATTGGATCCGTGGACGGTCTCGCCATTCCGAAGCTCGAAACCTATTCCTATCCAGCGAGTAAGGCCGCAGTGCATCACCTCACCCGCGTGCTTGCCCACCAGTTGGGACGACGCAATATCACCGTCAACGCCATCGCCCCGGGGCCGTTTGAAAGCAAGATGATGGACTATACGTTGACTAATTTCCGCGACGATATCGAAAGTACTTTGCCAAGGGGCCGCCTCGGTACGCCGGAAGACATTGCCGGCACGGTGATCTATCTATCATCGCGCGCGGGCGCCTATACGACAGGTGTTGTCCTGCCCGTCGATGGCGGCTCTCTGGTTGCCAGCGAGCTATGGCGGACTTAAGTAGCAACTATTAGACGATCTCTTCGAAGTCCCTTTACAAAGGAATCACCCATGACGACGCGCAGCATTGAGCGCCTGGTTGAGGGTCAGTTTGTCAGCGATGGTGCCGGCGTGCGACTGCGCCGTATCATTGGCACACCCCAGGCCGACTATCTTGACCCGTTCCTGATGCTTGATGAGTTTCGCACCGACGAGGCCGACGATTATATCGCGGGGTTTCCCGACCACCCCCATCGGGGCTTCGAGACCGTGACCTATATGATTCATGGCCGTATGCGCCACCAGGACTCTGTAGGGAATAGCGGGGTATTAAGCGATGGTGCCGTGCAATGGATGACCGCCGGTCGCGGCATTATCCACAGCGAGATGCCCGAGCAGACGAACGGTCTACTTTGGGGATATCAGCTATGGGTAAATCTGCCGTCTGCCCTAAAGATGAGCTCACCACAATATCAAGACATTCCGACAAACGACGTCGTTGAGGTAGAGACCGATGGTTTGAAAATTCGCGTTCTAGCCGGAAACTACGCAGGGCATCCTGCAACAGCGGACACTCTCACGCCGATAGCCTATTTCGATGCGTCATTGGATGCACAATGTAATTTTACCCACCCCGTGCCCGATGGACACACGGTACTTCTATATGTTTACGACGGAAGCGTGCAGATTGGAGGCGATGGCTCAGGTGAAATATCGCCGGGGACCCTGGCCATTCTGTCTCGCGCCGGCGATATCGACGTGACCGCCGGCGAAGGCGGTGGAAAATTCCTACTCCTGACGGGCGAACCCATAAACGAACCAGTCGCGCGCATGGGACCTTTTGTGATGACAACAGAAGAAGAAATCCATCAGGCCGTTCGCGATTATCAGGCTGGCACATTGGCCTAAAGCTCGAATAGGCAAGCTAATTTTATAAGACCCGCAAGAACATTCCCTCGACCTCAAGAACAGAAACCGGTCACATGAGTTGATGACATCGACAAAAGTAATTTTATATATTTAATGACTCGATGCCTCTAGGAATTCATTGTATTCCGCAGTAATACTTATTATTTATGGTTAATACATTGAGTTTTAGCTAATAATAAATTGACATTTAACGCGATTTTTATAGTGTTTTCAGACATTAAGACGATAAAATCTAGAAGAACAATGCGGTAGGAGGTCTCGCCGTAAATGTGGTTTAATTTCGGCCAGAAAGTAGTCAGCAATGGTTGGGGCAATACAGCTAAATACCGTAGCGGGAGAGTGATATGACCCAATTGAGATCGGCAATTATTCGTTTTCTAAAGAGTAAAGCAGGCGCCGTGGCAACGGAGTACGCCTTTCTGATCGCTTTTATCGCCATTGCCGCCGCCGCCGGCATGGGGCTTCTTGGCGAAAACTTGGCGATATTCTTTACGGATATTGGTCAAGCGCTTACCAACATATCCGGGAATCTACCTTGTCCGTTTGCCAACTGCGCCAGTTAATTCCGACGCAGAATAGGCCGTCAACCAGGGTCACGGCCCTAACTAATTATTGATTCATAATGCGAGCAGCGATGCGGTCATTGGTTTACATACAGTCGACCTTTCTTCGACTGAAAAAAGACAACTCCGGCGCCACAGCATCGGAGTATGCTTTTTTGGTGACGTTTATCGCGATCATTGCCGCTTCAGGCATGGTCTTTCTCGGCCCTTCCATCGCAGATTACTTTGCTGCGATCAGCAACGGGGCTATTCCGCCCGCATCGGACATTTCCGGAAGTCCGTTGGGCGGAAGCTAACTCCTCCGGGACAATTTCTGCACCGACAACCATATCGTTCCGAAAACCTGATTAATATCAGCTAGGCAAGATTTAGGCTCTTGCTTACCCGGCGCCAACTTCCGGCAACAGTTCCGACAATTCAACAGAGCGACGGTCAGTCGATGATCGGCCCGCGGCTAAAACGATAGCGAGCGGAACCATTGCCTTATGACCGTCAATCTCAGGCAATTTGCCGTCCCGGATTGCCGACGCAAAATCTTCCAGTTCAGCACGCAAATGGTCGTTAGGCTCGTATTCAACCGGCGAGGGCTTTGCCTCACCGGTACGCTGCAGACGCAACCCATCATTATCCATGTCGAAATAGGCATTCGCCTTGGTTCCGTGTAATGCCAAGGTAAACCGGCGTGGCGAGATATAATCGGCCGCAACATAGCCGATGGCGCCGGATCCGAATTGCATAAGCACGGCGGTAACATCTTCGACATCGGGTTCGGTTTCGAGCCGGTTGAAATAAGCCGAAACTTCATCAACCGGCCCCAGCAAATAAAGTAGGTTGTCGATCTGATGGATGCCGATCTGCATCAAACACCCACCTGGAATTTCTGTCGGATCGGACCGCCAGAGACCGGGTTTTAACTTCAAACCATTGTCGTTGGAAAAAACGCCTTCCGCCAAGCTTATACGGCCCAGCTCACCGTCGTCGATCATTCGGCGCAGATGGCGTAGGGCGCCATGGCGGCGATAGGAATGGCCGACTGCCAGCACCACTCCCGAGGCCTCGCAAGCCGCGATCATGGCGCGGCCATCTTCCAAGGTGTTCGAAATCGGCTTCTCGACAAATACATGTTTGCCAGCCAGCGCCGCCGCTTCGGCGCCCGCTCGGTGAGCCGAATTCGGCGTGGTGAGAATAACCCCATCCAAATCACTCAACGCCAGCATCGCGTCATATGATTTGACGGCCTCGCAGTCGAACTTAGCTGCAAAGGCCGCTGCCTTATCTGCGCTGCGGGTATAACAAGCGCGCAACTCAAGAGTGTCGCTTTCCGCGACAGCCCCGGCAAGCACGTCGGACCACCACCCGATGCCAACGATACCAACTTTAACTTTTCTCATTGCACAACCATTCGCATTTCAAAACCGTCAACGACTGGGAGGATCAAACTTTGTCTTCCATTTCCGCGAGGAACGGGCTGACCAAAGCATTCCATTCCTCGGAGTGCCGGCGGTATGAATAATGGCCGCCCTCTTCTACCAGGATCAGCCGCGAACCTTCGATCGCCGCGTGGAGATCTTCGGAGAAGTAAAACGGAACCGTAGCGTCGTCACGAGTTCCGATGATCAAGGACGGATTACGAATTTTATGCAACTCGTCGAGCCGGTCATGGTTCATGGTCATATCGAGCCGAGCGGCGAGTATTTCGGGCGGAGCGATGGTTTCCAACGAACGCTTTTCGATTTCCATTACCCGATCCAAGTTGTAGCGAAATTGCATCGCGCCATTGGTAAACAGCGAGCTCACTTTCACATATGCTTCCTGGCCGTCAGCCAAGGCAATCTGCTTACGCGCCGTCTGCACCCGACGCACATATTCATCGGCCTTAGTCCAGGTATTGGAGAAAATGCAGCACCGCAGACGGTCCGGATAATCGATAGCCAAATTCTGCAGAATTGCACCTCCTGTCGAAGTGCCCGCGACATGTGCCTTTTCGATGCCCAAAGTATCCATCAGCGCAATCACATCGCCCGTGATTGCCTCAGTCGAATATTGATCGAGCGGCGGTCTATCACTATCGCCAGCGCCGCGATGATCTAGAGAGATGCACCGGTAGTGTTTCGAAAACTCCTCAACCTGATACTGCCAAGCATTTAGCAGCCCAACTAAACCCGGAATGAAGATAAACGGCGGTCCTTCGCCCGCTTCTTCGACATTTAGCGTAATGTGGCCGACATCTATTCTCGCCATGAACCCCTCAAACTTTCCCAAAAAAAATTACTCATTGGCGATAATATGCGCCCGAACAGCGCTCCACAATGAGGACCCCGGCACAACTATTCTGCCTGAAAATCGATATTTGACCGCTCGTTGGGCCTTCACAAACGCCCCCTCACGCCCAACATTGTGTTTATGGGTAGCGCGACAATACGAGCGGCCGTGGCGACTGCGCTGGTCTTAGCGGCGGGTACAGGGGGGCATACATTATATGCGGATGTCCTCGGGCCGCCGGCGGATCCGGAATCCGAAATCGTTCTCGACGAACCAACAGACGCGGAAATTCGCGATATCCTCATTAAAGATTCAATCAAAAGATACACCGGCAACTGCGCCTGCCCTTATCATCAAAAGTTCAACGAAAAACTCTTCAGATTCCCCAACAATTTCCGCAACCACCCCTTAGTAAGGTGTGGCGATGACAGCGAATATATTCGGCCCGGCGGCACCACGGTGTTGTGTTTTGGCTCCGATGTTCCGTCGGAGATGGTCGCAGCCTATCGCGAACATCTCCGCTCTACTTTCCTGACCGAACCGCTACCCAAATTTTGAAAGCCTAACGTCGTGGCCTAAATGCCGCCATAATCGGGTGGCACCGATGGTGCCGCGGTAAAACAATTGACTGGTTCCAAAATGGCCACAATCAAAAATAAGACACGCATCAGATACTTTGTCGCCATGACCGGCGTGCTTGCCACATTGTCGTGGACATCGGCTGCGAGCGCACAGCAGTTCGACGTGCCCGAAGGATTTGTGATTGCCCCAGAGGCGGATACCGCCACATCGAACGACTGGACACCTATTACGGCCGTGCGGCCGGTCGAAGGACCTTTTTCAGAACTTAGTACGATTTCATTGCGCGCCGTGCGCGGTGACGTAACCGATCCCGAAGCCTGGCTCACAAGGAGGCTAACTGCGGAAATTGGCGACCCGGGGGCTGTCGAGGAAGTGTTTTCCAGTCCCGACAGTCCCTTCTCCGACCCGGTGTTCGACGCGCTGAAAAAGTCCCTGCCCGATCTCTTCGCCGGTCTACAAAATCTGGGACGCATTCCGCTGCATTTCTGTGAAGACCCGACGACCGGTTACAATGCAAGCGGAGAGTTTCGCGAACTATTCTGCAATTACAACTTTGGCCCGGTGCGCCAATTTGTAGTTCTACGCCTGCAGGACTCCGGTAACGGCTGGTATTTCACCGAGATAAAAACCATGAATGAACGGCGCCTGCGCCACCTGGTCGCTATTGCCAACTCGTTTACCGTGTCGAACTAACAATCTACATACGCCCATCACCGGCGCTAACCCGCTATCTCAAGATAAACCATTGGGGGCTTAGAGATGCGCATCGCAACCCTAGTTAAAATATTGGCCGGGCTCTTTGTGCTCGTCATCGCTGTTGCCGTTGCGGCCATACTCGTCATCGATCCGAACGAATACAAAGATGAGATTATCGCGACTGTCGAAAATCAAACCGGCCGTGACTTCAGCATCGAAAGCGACATCGACTTACAGCTGGGACTCACGCCGTCCTTCGCCGTCAGCGGCGTGCGTATTGCCAACGCGGAATGGGGTAGCCGGCCGGAGATGATCACAGTTGGAGAATTTTCCGCCGAGGTAGCTCTGCTTCCCCTCGTTTTCGGAAACTTGCAAATTAATCGGTTGGTTCTGCGGGATGCGAATATCTTGATCGAAACGGACTCCAAGGGCCGCAGTAATCTTGATTTCGCGGGTGCCGAACAGGAACAGCAGGCGAGTGAAGGCAGTTCCAGCTTGCCCCAAATAAATGATATCTCAGTTGAGAACGCCCTTCTTACTGTCATCGACGGTACGCAAGGTACGACCAATAAAATCGAAATTAAGCGCCTCTCTGCAAAAGCGCAGAGCCTCTCGTCACCGCTGGTAATCGATCTCGCCGCTATCGCAACGCTCGAGGAACAAGCGATTGAGTTCGACGCCGAAGGACAGCTCGGCGCTCCAAAATCACTACTCGATGGCGGAGAACCCTTCGCCCTCGACCTGACGGTCACGGGCCTCGGTTTGACGGCAAAAATTAAAGGCGTCGTCACAGATCTGGCCAACGCTAAAGGCCTGGACCTTCAGTTCGAGGTTGCTGGAGCCGACCTGCAAGGCGTTACACCGCTCACCGGTGGTGGAATTCCCAGCGCTGGGCCTGTTGCGCTCACCACTTCTATAAAGGGTGACGCCGACAATGCGATGCTGGATAATATTTCTCTGGCAATCGGCGGCTCCGATTTGGTCGGCAGCGCGACAATCGATGTGCGCGGGAAACGACCGAGTGTGGGCGGCACGCTGGTCAGCGAACAGATCGATCTCACAGAACTCTTACCAGCCGAAGAAAACCCTCCAGAAACCGACGGCGAAACAGCAAAGCCAAATGCATCGGACAAGGTATTTCCAGCCGATCAATTGCCGCTCGACCTCCTGAGATCGTTCGATGCCAAAGTGGATATCGCCGTGGCCAAGCTAATCTTGCCGGGTGTAACACTTGCTGAAACGAAGAGCGTATTGGCATTAGACAACGGCGCGCTAGCCCTAAAGCCCGTTAGCGCCACACTCGCCGGCAGCGCCGTCACTGGCAGCATCAGTGTCGACACGCGCGGCGGACCGGCGTCGGTTTCAATCGATATGAGCGCGCCGCAGTTGGACCTTGGTGAGTTGCTGCGCGAGTTTGCCGACCTCGATCAGCTGCGCGGCGGCGGCGCGGCGAGCGTTTCCCTACGCGGTTCGGGTCGCTCAGTTGCCGAAATTATGGCGGGCCTGAACGGCCATACGCGGCTATTAATGAACCAGGGCGAAATGAAGAACGATTTTCTTGGCACGATCAGCGGACTCAGCCAGACCGTTGGCGAAGCATTCGGAAAGAAGGAATGGATCACCGTCGAATGTATCGCCAGCGATTTCGAAATCAACAACGGCATCGCCAACAGCCGCGTCAATGTGATCAACACCGAACTTCTGCTGATCACCGCCGAAGGAAAGGTCGACCTGGGTCAGGAGAAACCCGATATTAAAGTGTCGCCTAGTCCAAAGGGCATCGATCTCAGCCTAGCTGTACCGGTGAACGTCGGTGGATCGCTTGCAAACCCAACTGTCACACCCGACACACTGGCAACAGCCAAAAAGATTGGTGGTATCTTAGGCGCGATTGCCTTTCCGCCTGCCGCGGTTATCGGACTGGTCGAACTCGGCAGTAACGACAATTCCTGTCTTCAAACAGCAAAGGCGGACAGTCCGCAACCGACGCCCAGCGAACCGGCAACGCCGGTCGATGCGGTTACCGACACGGCAAAAGACGCCATCGAAGGTGTCAGCGAGGGTTTAAAGAAACTCTTCGGAAATTGAGCGGCGCCTGATCGGTCCATCCGTTGAAGGGACCGCTGGATTTATTCCCGTCTAGACCGGCTAGGCTTTGCCAATCCGCGGCACGTCGGCATCATGGGGGCCGAATGACTTGTCCAGGATGTCCGAGCTGTTCTTGGCCAGCTCAATACTTTCCGCGAGATGAGACAGGATTTTGATATTGTTGTTCATTACGGCCGTCGCCTCCGGACGTCCGTCTCCCATGATCTTTGCGGCACGCTGAATTATGTCGTTGCGGATCACCGTCAGGATATCTTCCAGCTTGAAACCGTCCGGTTTTTCGTCGGTTACCAAAAATTTCGTAGACATTGCCAGCCCTTCCCGGGGTAGTTTGGGCATATATTCTACGGAAGCTGAGTGAATGATTTCTTACCGTGCAAACAGCTTAAATTGGGCATTTTCACTCTATTTAGGCAGTCAATCCTGCCGTTTGGCGTCTATATTGGTGTTTATCTTCCCTAATGACGGAAGGGCTGATCCTTTACGAATGAAGGACTGGCAATGATCTGGTGGCTTGTCATCCCTGCGGTCTTCGCCGCCGCGCTGGCTTATGCGTATTGGGACCATTGCAAACAAAGTCGCCGCCTCGCTGACTTGTTTGGCCCCATTGCCGTGGCAACTGGCGGTGATGTGAAGGCGGCCAACATCCTGGCGTTGCCGCAACTTCGTTTCGAGCGTGGCGGAAATTTTTATCTTGTCGGCGCCATGGCCAGTGCTGGTTCCCGCGTTTCGGGATCTGCCAGCCGGCCCGGCCACAGTGGCCCGTTCACTTTCGCCAATGTGGAAATGCCGCACGATACCGGCCAGGAGTTAAACATATTGCGTACCGACCGCCTCGATCGCGGCGTCGGCAAGTTGATCAGTTCTGCGATAAGCAATCCCCTGCCAATGTCAGGTGACAACGATTTCGACACCACATTTCGCATCAAGTCGAGCGATCAAGCCTTCGTACATCGCGTCCTCGACCCGGCACTACGCCAAAAGCTATTGAACTCTCCTCAGCAGCGGCTCGAAATCGCTCTTTCCGGAGCCAACATCAGCGTCCACATTGACGACTACGCAAAATCCGGCGCCGACCTCGATGAAATTATTGTGATCGCGACCCTACTCGCCAATAATTGTAGCGCCCCATGAGCTGCAATTCTGCGCCAGCCAAGTAATTCCGCTATTATCGCCCAACTCTTCGGTAGGCCGGGATACAACAAAAGATGAAATTCGTCGGCGCCATTGTCGTTTTCATTCTGATCTGTGCCATCTCCGCATTGGCCTTCCTGGCAAGCGTGCCCGCCCTGGTCCATAGCACCTCGCCGGAGCTGAACCAAACAATACTGATACTCGGTGGTCTTCTCCTTCTAGCGGCTATTTGGTGGTTTGTCGGCGGCCGCAAGTGGACAGTTGCCATCCTCGGCTGGCTGGTCCTCGCTGTTCCATTTAGCGCCCACGCCCTGTGGCAAGGCACGACCCTGATCGCCGACCGCAAAGGTGTGACTTTATCCCGGCAAATGGCGGTCGAAAATTATCGCGAAACACCGATATTTTGGGATGGATTTGAGGGACCGGTGGGCCTGACGATTGAGTTGGATCTCGTGCACCCGCCTGGCCTCGACGGCCTTGTTTTCACGCCCCAGATTCGCATGGCGCCCGAGTACGACATCGCCGCGGAGGACCTGTCTAGTTCACGAACCTTCAGCGGCGGATATTTTAAGGATTGGCACATTAGCGAGAAAGTCGAGGACCTTACGCTACTCAAGCCCGTGTTGTTTCAACAAATATATAAGGACACGCCGCCGGATTTCGATTTCGACACTCTCTCCCCAACCGGCCGCACCCAACTGAAATACCGTCTTCAACCGGGCACCATCGAACGGCTCGAGAGCCAGAATAATATATGCCTAACCAGCCCATCCTTCGGCCTTCCCACTTGCGGCGCCGGTCAGGATGCGCATGACGGTTGCGTTGGCAAAAACACTAGGAAAGTAACCGATGTCACCTACAATATCGGCACGGACATAAACGCGCTGTGGACCGCCGGCGGTAGCTTTTTCAACAATGCCGATATCGGTCACCTTATCGCTCAAGTTCTACAGAAAAACAGTTCCCTGCAAGGTAACAGCGAAGTTTGGACCGCTATGCAGAAGCAGTTCGAACCTGATGGCCTTGAAGCTGCCGGTTTTCGGCTCTGCCCGACCGGTGACGATTCCCACAGCATCGGCAAAGTCTGTTATTGCCGGTTTTAGTTTCAACGGGCCAGAGTACCTTCGTATGTCCCGGTGGATTTAACTAGAACGTTACGGCAACAGGTCGATTGATTTCCGTCAATCGCCTGCTGCTAGAATCCGCTATTTTAGCGTCGATACCAGCTCCAATAATCATGGAGGTTTGAGAATGTTCGCCAACCCTTCTTTGACGACCCGAATCGCGATCGGCAAGGGACTCGGCGCTTTATTCGGCATCGCCGGGTTCGTTTATCTGACTGCCTTCCCGGTCGAGGGCGAGAGTCTGCTGCGGTGGGGAATCTTGCTGTGGTACACAACGCTCGGCGCCATCGTTGGCTTGATCGGTGTCTACACGTGGCACCCGGTGCTGAAATTGCCGATGCCATGGTGGTTTCGCGCGCCCATCATCGGCGCTTGGCTCAACTTCGTGCTGACATTTTTCACCTACGATGCGATGGCCGCAGTGATGGTGTCTGTATTTGGGACCGACGGCATCTTGACCTCGCCGTTCTGGTTCACGGTGGAAGGCGCTATTGTGGGCCTAATTATCGGCTTCGTCGCCACCCGTTTCGGTGGCGAAGGCCCCGAAACAGTCAGTGAAGCAGCCGGAGTTCGTTAGTCGCGGAAGTTAACGTACTGCAGCGGTTGCTCGATCTTGAGGTTCTTAATCAACGCTATTGCATCCTGCAGATCGTCGCGTTTCTTGCCCGACACGCGCAGCTCGTCACCTTGAATAGCAATCTGGGTTTTCATTTTTGCCTCCTTGATCGCCTTGACGATCTTCTGGGCGATCTCGCGTTCGACGCCCTGCTTGATGGTCACGGTTTGGCGCATTGTGTTGCCCGACGCCATCTCCGGTTTGCCGAAGTCGAAGGCCCCCGCCTCGACTTTACGCTTGGCCAGATAACCCCGTAGCAATTCCTGCACCTGGCGCAACTTCAAATCGTCATCGGCGGTGATCAGTAAGGTCTCGTCGGTCCGCGCGATCTCGCACTTGCTGCCTTTGAAATCGAACCGCGTCCCGATCTCGCGCATCGCGCCCTGAATCGCATTATCGACTTCGGGAATTTCAGTGCGTGAAACAATATCGAAGCTGGGCATGGCAGGTCGCTCTCGTTGCAGTGAAGGCTCTACACGCGCCTTCTTAAACGATTCGGGGGTTTATTCACTACTCCGCCGCCTCCTGGTACGGCGCCAGCGTCGCCAAGTGCTCTAGAAAACGCGCCGCGTTGTCGTGCAGAATGGCGCGGCGCGCAGTATCGTCGATGCGCGCTTCTTGCAGGGCCTTCACCGACCACTCGCAGCCAAATTCGGTGCCGTCGGTACCGAACATGATGCGTTCCGCGCCGTAGGCCGCGACGCCGCACTCAATCGCCTGGGCGCCTAGTGAATTGCAGTCGACATAGAGATTGGGCTTGATCAGAAGCGACGACGGCAGAGGCTGATCCGGCGTATCGAGCACATTGCGATGGTCCAGCCGCTCGACTTCAAAAGGAATGTTGCCGCCGAGATTATGAATATGGATCCGCGCATCGGGATATTCCTCAAGCAGGCCCGAATAGCACAAAGTCATCATGTCGGCTGATAGGCTGGCCTGCATATCCAGAGTGAACAGGCGCGCACTCATATTGTCGCTGTCGCCAGCGACCCGCGGCCACGCATCGCCCGGCCGCGGCCCCCAATGGACGAACAAGATCGCGCTATGGCGGTTAGCGGCTTCCAGATAGGGCCGAAAATCTTCCGCGTCTTCGTAGGTCAAAAAGGCGTTGCCCGGCACGATAGCGCCGACGATACCTTCAAGTTCCATCACTCGGTCGAACTCGGCCAGCGCCGCCGCCTGGTCGACCAAGGGTAGCGAGGCATAGGCGACGAACCGGCCCGGATGGGCCGCGCAGATTTCCGACAGCGCGTCGTTATGGGCACGCAGCATCGCCAAGGATTCGTCAACCGGCAGCGCCTCGATCCATTGGAAAATGCCGAACATCGACAAGACAGCAGTCGAAATGCCTTGCCGATCCATAACCGCCAAGCGCTCCTCTAAATTATCGAAGGCCTCCGCGACGGGTTCGGTGTTGCCGCCGCGACTGCGCAAAACCTCGACACCGTCGTCGCCGGTCTCGATCAATGGCGCTTCGGAGCGCGCGCGCAAGGCGTCGATCAGAACCGGCGGGCGCCAGTGGGAGTGCATGTCAATGGTCATGTTCAGGCTCCTCATTCTTAATTTCGGGTCATTTTGGCCCGGCGGCAATTGCCCATATTAGAGCATTTTCTTGGCGCTCGGGGGAACAGTGTGATTGACTGGGGCGTTCGAAAAAGGGGCCATCATGAAAGATAAAAGCTATCTGCGCGCGCTCATAGATTATAACGCCTGGGCCAACGCCGAGACCTACCGTCTGGTCGCCGAAATGCCGCCGGAAGAAGTCACTAAGCAGCGCAAGACGCCGCTACAGTCGATCTTCGTCAGCCTCAATCACCTGCTCAATGTCGACCGTATCTGGCTCGCCCACATGCGGGGCGAATCCCACGACATTCCCAATCTTCGCGATGTGCAGTTCGACAGCCTCGACGATCTTTGGCAGGCGCGCCAGGAAATGGACCGCACACTGCAGGACTATGTGGATTCCCTGGACGAAGATGCGTTGGAAGAGATAGTCGACTATGAGCTGATCGGCGGTAATACGGGCTCGCTGTCGCGCGCCATGTGCCTGACCCATCTAGCGACCCATGGCAGTTATCACCGGGGCTGGATTTCCGACATGTTCGGCCAGGCAGAACGCCCCCAGCCGAGTACCGACATACCGGTCTACGAGCGTGCGCTACGAGCGCAAGGCGGTAATCCCCTACCTTAGCTACACTTCACCTTCCTTGGCGGCGAAATGGGGGTAGATGTTAGCCATGTGTGCAGTGTGGAAACTCCAGAACGACTCCGGCTGATGGCGCGGCGGATTATCGGGCCCGCAACAGGTTGGCAGGCACTCGACCACCGCCTCTAACTGCGGACACATGAAAAACGGCAGCGAATATCGTGGACCGTTAATGGGGGGAATAACCCGGTGGGGTGTGGCGCGCACCACGCCGTTCGATAGGCGTTCCAGATACATACCGAAATTCACCACGATGCCGCCCGGCGGACAGTCGGGCCAAAACCATTCCCCGTCCTCATCCATAACCTGCAAACCAGGCTCATTTTCGCGCGGCAGCAGCGTGACGAACGAGGTATCGGAATGAGGCCGGATACCAAGTTCTTCGACATCAAGCTGTTCTTTCGCCGGGTAATGGATTGTGCGCACATAGGAATGAGCCTGCTCGAACGATGGGCTGAAATGGTCCGGATCGAGGTCCAACGCAACCGCCCATACCGGCAAAAGGCGCTTGCTGAGTATTTCCATGTGGGCGATGTAATCGCGCGCCGCATCGGCAAATTCCGGCACCGCATCAGGCCAGGTATTGGCGCCATACATGCGCCGTCCCGAAATCACATTGGCGTCGTCGGCGGGATATTCGACGCCGAAGTTAAACGCCTCATTCAAGTCGTTGCGCGATGCGCCGCCAATGGCATCGTCCTGTACAACTTCGACATTGAGCTCGGTATATCCCCGCTCGTGCCGGTTTATCGCCAACGCCGTTTTGTCCGACACCGGCAAGGCAAAAAATTCCGCGCTGCGGTCCAACATACTGGCGATCGCCGCGTCCGGCACGCCGTGGTTCACCACGCAGAGGAATCCGATCTTGCTGACGATATCTTGCAGATTCGCAGCCAGATTTCGGATGCTGGCCGTGTCGCCCTCGATCAGCGTGGACAAATCGAGCACCGGCAGGTCACGGTGGGGCACTCCCCGCACCGATTGTTCGAAATGTTCGCGCTTGATTTCAGCAGGTTGGCTCATGACAACATAATGCCGCCGATCGGCTCGTTAGCCAACTAATACGCACTGATTCTGCGTCCCTGCAGGCGACGCATTGACCACAAACCCCACTTATGGTGATTCTCCTGATATCACCGATACGAGATCAGGAGAGCAAGCCATGGCCATTCCCGTCCACAAGCCTAAGCGCGAAGACATATTGAAATGCGTCGCGCGGTTCGACGATATCAACCCCGCCGCCACCGGCCTGCCGGACCAAGAAATCGAGGGTTATCATCGTACTTTTTATAATGCGTTGGGTTTTTCCCAGCCCAGCGGCGACGGCGCTTACTCGCCGATTGGTGAAGACGCGAAGCCGCTAATCAATCACCTGTCACCGGGATTTAACCTAGCCTATGTGGAGGCCGCGCCGAGCCAAGGGGTGATGATGCACACCCACGACACCAACGAAACCTTTGTGGTCATCGCTGGCACATGGATGTTCGAGTGGGAAGGCGACCAGGGCGACGACCATGTCATCCTGAATGAACGCGACATCGTGTCCTTCGAACCCGGCGCGCAGCGCCGTTTTGAATGCGTCAGCGCTCCCGACGGTGCCGAGAAAGGTATGATCCTCGGCGTCATCGGCGGCGATACGCCAGCCGCCGAGTTCTCGCCCGAAGCGATCGAGAAAATGCGCGCCGCCGGCGTCGATGTTCAACAAGCAGCGGAATAGCCACTTGGGCGAAGCTGCCAGTTAGGTCGCTGCCTGTTCGAACACCGGCAAATCGTCGGGATAGGCCACCCAGTGGTGGCCGTTCTCCGCCCAAACGGCTCGAACCGGCCCGGGGAACTGGGGGTCGGCGAAACAGCCGACAGCGACACCCATATGATCCGGGCGCATGCCCAATTCCCAGAACACCGTCGTGCCGCACTGCGGACAAAAACTAGTCGTGAACGCAAGTCCGGTATCGGTGTCCCGGGAATAATTTTTGCGCTCGCCTTCGATCGATACGATATCGGCGCGTGAATAATACGCACCGAGCCCAAACGGACTACCCGTTCGCCGCTGGCACTCGAAGCAGCTGCAAGCAACAACCAAATCCGGATCGCCATCCGCCGTCACTCGAAGTTGGCCGCAAGCGCAGGTCGCAACGCGTTGGCTATCATCCGACATGTTTAGTCTCCATTTTTTTAATTCGGACAATCGCACTCCAATTCAGCGATTGATGTCGCGTAAGTTACTGACCTTCACCTGCAGCCCCGACGAACCGCTAACCGAGGCGCACGTCGCACCGCTCGAGCTGCAAATCGATACTCTTTGCACTTCGGCCGCCTGCGCGGGAAGAATATAATCCTGGCCCAAGTTCGCCACTAACGCTGCAGCAATCACCGTCAGGACAACCTTCGTATACCGGTCGGTTCCCATGGTCTCCTCCATCCATAAATTGAGAGTTGACCGTAACACGGGGTCGGTACGGCCCTAATATTTTCCGCGTGCATCGATGGGCCAAATCTCAACCAGCACGTCGCCGCGCATGCAGTGGTAGTAATCATATAGATTAACTGTCGGATCGCAGTGCGGTGCCATGCACTCCACGACAGCGCCCAAGGCCAAGTCGGCACCTTCAGCCAGCGTGACACAGCCAAACTCGTCGCCGGTAAACTTGTACCCTGAATTCGCCGGCGCCCCCTGTGCGACGATCGGCAACGGTCCATCAGTGGCAAATGCCTTCAGACCGGCGTCAGTTGTCACCTGGCTCGCACGGTTGGCACTAATCACCGTCGTCTGTACGAACAGTGCGGCCTCGAACAACGGACCATTGTCGGACCATAATGCGGCGTCCGCATATTCCACATCCATAAAGACATAAGAGCCAGCTTGAAGTTCGTTATAGAGGCCCAGTTCCGCATCGATCTCGTAGGTGCCGGTGCCAGCGCCGGTCACGATGGTCGGCTCAAGGCCGGCGGCATTAAGCGCGTCGATGACATCGCGCAGGCAATTTGACGCCTCTTCGACCGCTTTGGTACGTGCTGCGTACTCCGAGATGTGTTGCAAATGGCCACCATAGGCCTGGACTCCAGCAAACTCGAGATTAGGCGCGCCGTCAATTTGCTGCGCGAGCGCGAGCGCCGCCTCGACGGATACCGTCCCGGTACGCCGCTGTCCGATGTCCAAATCGACCAGCAGTTTGAGCCGGGCGTTGGTCGACACTGCCGCCTCATTCAAATCCGCCACACTGGAAGCGTGGTCGGTGACCGCGATCAATCCAGACGTATTGGCATTCAGTGCCGCCAAACGCCCAATCTTTGTGTTTCCGGCAATCGGCGAGGTAATTAATATGTTAGCGATGTCGCCCGCCGCCATCACTTCTGCTTCGCCCAACGTTGCGCAGCAAATTCCTACTGCCCCAGCGGCGATTTGCTGTCGGCAAATCTCCACACATTTATGGGACTTTGCGTGGGGACGCAGGGCAATACTCTCGGCCTCGCAGAACCCCGCCATGCGCGCGATATTCTCTTCCAGAAGATCGAGATCGATAATAAGCGCCGGCGTCGAAAGTTGCTGCCGCGACTCCGGCTGTCCAACAAAGGCGACGTTCGGCCCGAGATTTTCTTCCATCACACAGCCTCTACCGCCACGGCCTTTGCCATGCCGGCCAAATCGCAAATCGACTGAAGCGGCCTTAGCTTAAGCGCGCTATGCTCAATCGATTAGCCAGACAATTGTTTCTAGTTGAATGATCATGGCGGCGGCATGCAAACCAATCAAGCCAAGTCCGCCAACGAGGGGTCTCCAGCTGACCTCCCTCAACGCAAAGAAGATCGCGATGACCACGACAAATGGCGACCAGGCCAGCATCGGGAAAAATATCGTGAAACCTGAAGGCCTGCCATGCCACGGACCATGATCTTGTCCCAGGGCAAGCCACGCCTGTTCGCCATCAAGAATGCCAGTGATCCGCTGAACGGCGAAAACAGCGAACGGAAGCACGATCGCCACGAGCGAAATCAGCAGAAATATCCGGAACGAGTCGACCCAACGTATGTGCATAACCGTACGTCTATAGCCTTACCACCAGAGCGGGGCGAACCGTACGCCAAGTTCACATTACCCGCAGCGCGGTATCATAGTGATCAGTAGATTATACGAAAAATCTTGAAACTAAGTGAACAGGCTAATGTGGGGCCTTAAAGGCCTTGTTCACACCTTTGTTAACTCACACAAACCCATATCGACAGGCTGGAAGCCGTATCATAAGGCCCGTCCTTAATTTCCCGTCTATTCGAAAGAACCGAGAGTCCGAAATGCCCAGTTCGCTCTACAAATACATAATTCAAAAAAGCGCCCGCGCCCAAATCATCGCCGTTATCCTTACCCTGGCAATTGTTCCCCTGGCGACAGTGCCCCTCGATTTGCAACGGCGAATGCTCAACGACGCCGTCACCGACGGCAATGTGAACCTGTTAATCCAGCTCGGCGCACTCTATCTGGTCGCCATCCTTTTGGCCGACGGTCTCAAATACGCCATGAACCGCGTACGCGGCCAGATCAGCGCCCAAGTCACCCATGCGCTGCGCCACTCAGTCTATTACTGCGTCTATACGGTGGTGAAACCCGAAGGCTGGAAACACAACGCTCACCAGAACGTCGACGAGGGGCAGTAGTCTCGATGCTCTCTTCGGAAGTCGAAAAACTTGGCGGATTTGCCGGCCAGGCTATTTCCCAACCGCTGCTGCAGATCAGCACGGCTTTGGTCGTTGTTGGCTATATGCTGTTTATCGAACCCTTGGTGGCCGGCGTCGCCCTCGTGCTTTATGCCCCGCAGCTTTTTATTGTTCCCTGGCTTCAAGGCAAGATCAACGAGCTGGCCCTGACCCGGGCGGTCTATGTACGCAAGCTTGGCGCATTCGTCGTCGAGATCGCCGAGGAAGACGCCATTGGCAACGAGGTTCCAGAGCAGTTTCTTGAAATCACCAACGACATTTTCAATGTCCGCCTGCGCATCGAGAAACTGAAATGGCTGATGAAGGCCTTGAACAATTTCCTAATGAAGCTCGGCCCGTTCGGCATTATTACCTTCGGCGGCTTCATGGTCATGCAAGGCAATCTGGAAATCGGCGTCATCGTTGCCTTCATGTCGGGGTTCGAACGCCTCGGTGGTCCGATGCGCGATACCATCGCGTTCTATCGCCAAGTCAGTGACGCCCATATGAAATACGGTCTGCTGGTCAGTTCGTTCTCCGGTCATGAGCCGGGCACCCCACACGGACCTCCAACAAGAGTCGAACCTGCCTTTGCTTAATCAGAAGAACCGGACGTTGGTTATCGGCAGAAGGGCTTCTATAACGGCTAGCGGTTAACATAGTCTCCCAGCGCACTAGTTGAGTTCCTGACCAATGGCTAAAGCCGGTACAACTGAGGAAGTTCACACACCGGTCCTAATCGTCGGCGGTGGCATGGTGGGACTTACTCTCGCGGTTGAGCTCGGCACTCGCGGCGTCGCGTGCCTCATCATCAACGATGGCGCCACGGAAGCGACCCACCCCCAAGGCAACACACTGAACGCGCGCACGATGGAGCATTACCGCCGCCTCGGTCTCGCCGACCAGGTTCGCGCCGCTGGCCTACCGTCTGATCACCCCATGGATGTCGTTTACGTCACCCGCTTCGCCGGATGGGAGCTCGCCCGGTTGACCATGCCGTCAATTGACGAACAATTGCACGATCGCCCCCATTCAAAACACACGAAACTAACGCCGGAACCCCTACATCGCGCCAATTTCTTCTACATTGAAACAATCCTTAAACAGCGCGCCGAGACGTTGCAGAGCGTCGATGTTCGTTTCGGTTGGCGCTTACTCGCATTCGAACAGCATGACGGCGCGGTAACGGCACAGCTCGAGCATGGAGCGGATGGCAGTCACCACACGGTCCGTTGCGATTGGCTGGTCGGCTGTGACGGCGCCCGTTCGACGGTGCGCCAAGCTCTCGGCATCGGCTTTGGCGGTAAGGGTGGGGAAGACGATAGCTTTATGCGCGGGCGCATGCTGTCGAGCTATGTCGAGGCCCCCGACTTGCTCAATCTCATGCCCCTCAATCCCGGCTGGCACTATTGGACCGTCAATGCAGATGCGCGCTCCAGCGTCGCCGCCCTGGATGCCAAGGGAAAGTACGTCGCCTTGACCCGAATCCCGCCGGGCATCGATTTTGCCGATGTCGACCCGGTCGCCAGCTTCCGCGCCACCATCGGCGCCGATATCCCGATCAAAGTGCACTCGTCGAAACCGTGGACTGCCGGTCTCGCGCTTGTCGCCGAGCGTTATCAGGACCGGCGGGTACTCATGGCTGGCGATGCGGTGCATCTATTTACGCCAACCGGCGGCTTCGGCATGAATACCGGCGTTGACGATACCGCGAATTTGGCCTGGAAACTGGCGGCCGTGGTTCAAGGTTGGGCGCCGCCGGCTCTTCTCGACAGTTACGAAGAAGAGAGGTTGCCAGTCGGCTTGCGCAATACCGCCATGTCCCATCAATTCGCCAGCGCCGTCGCGAACTTGGAAATCCCGCCCGAATTGGAAGAGCTCGGCACCGCCGGCGATGCGGCCCGACACAAGATCGGCGCCCATCTCGCCACTTTTACGGAAGAGTTCCGCTCTTTAGGAATTCAGTTAGGGGTGCGGTACCAAGATTCTGCGCTGATAGCAGGCGACGGCGAAGCTCCGCCAGATGACTCACCATTCGAATATATACCTTCGAGCGTCGCCGGGTGCCGCGCACCCCACCGCTGGTTCAGCGACGGGCGCGCCCTATGCGATTTATTCGGACCGGGCTTTACGCTGCTACGGCTTGCCGAAACGGCACCTGACGGCAGCATGGTGGCTGCCGCGGCAGCTACTCATGGCGTGCCCTTGAGCGTGGTCACCGTGCGCGACGATAGAGTTCGCGAACTGTACCAGCGGGATTTGGTGCTCGTCCGACCTGATCAACATATTGCCTGGCGCGGCAACGCCGAACCCACCGATGCCACAGGCCTGATCACGCAGGTGATCGGCGGTTAAGCCGATGACCAAAAGGAACTAGGGCGAGAGCGTAAAAATCGCCTTTTCGTAGTCGCCGTGCCCCATTTCGTGCTCTGCAAAGATCTCGTGCGCGGCAATCCACTCGAAAGATTTCTCATAAGTCTCTTTGCTATAGGTCTCGAATACGATCCGCTCGCCCGGGCCCCATCGCCGCGTATCCATCCGCTCTTGAAACCGCTCCGGGAATTCGTTGGCGTAATAGTGGGTGTAGAGTTCCGGCCGCAGGTCAATTTCGATTTGAGCCTTTTTCAGGGCAGCATAATATTTTCGAATATCTTCAGGATTAGTATCGGACTTGATGTTCGCCGCGATCATAAAGGTGGTATCGACGATCTTTCGAAATCCCAATTGTTCGGCGAAATAATAGGGCCCGCTGAATAGCGATGCGGCGGGCACTTGGCCATCGATCAACAATTCCATCCGGTTGAACAGCATGCCGTCATGGAACGACAGATTGATATCCTCGGCGTCCATAAAACGTTCGAGGGTCTGGATTGTCGAATAGTGGCTACCCGACTGGAAGCCGACGGAAATCGGCACACCGGCAAGATCTTCAGCGGTCTTTATGTCAGACTCCGCGGGTACAAATATTCCCGACGGCGCCACCGAATAGGCATCGGCGAATATCTGCGTGTGGCCAGTCGACGCGGCGACATTCACGGTCCAATGACAAGCGCACGATACCGTAGATTCGCGGCCCTCTTCGATCGACTGATAAGCGCCAACCTTGTCCTCGGTTTTGTGAATCGCCCCGTCGCTGGAACGCACCTTCTCGTGGAATTCGTAGTCGAGCCCCTCTTCTCTGAAGAAGCCTTGTTCCTCCGCCACCCATTCATGAAGTCTGAAATGCGGTTCAATGATGAACTTTTCCACGATAACCCTCCCACGATCGGTTTCGATGACGTCAGAACGGCACAACCACCTATGTGATCGACCAGAAGCAATCAATTATTGCGCGTCTACCGGCTCCAGATGAATATCAAACCAGGCAAGCGCACGGCGCTCCGCTTCCTCAATTTGCTCATCCGTCATACTGGCCGCTAAACGGTCTCGATTTTCCGCAGCGCCAGCACTCTCGTGCGCAGCAGCAATATTATACCACATATGCGCCTGAATGATGTCCTGACGCACCCCCTGCCCCGCTGCGTACACATAACCCATATTTTGCTGGGAATCGCCGTCACCCTGCTCGGCCGCCATTTGATGCCACTGCGCACTCTTGGCCTCATCTCGCGTTACCCCCAAGCCGTTCGCATAAGCGAAACCGAGGGTCTTTTGGGCCAACGGATGCCCCTGCAAACCGGCTTGCTGATAGTAAACCACCGCCTCTTCAAGCCGTTCAGCCTTGTGTAAACTACGCGCGAACTGCAACTGGTAACGCATATCGTCGGCGTTAAACGCCAATGCCGCCTCACAAGCTTTAACCGCCCGATCGGCGTCGATATCACTAAACGGCACGCCGGCAACATCCGGGGGGCGGAGTACATCGGCGGGATGCGCTGCGAGCCGGTCGCAGTCTTGCGGTCGGACGGCCGCGACTTCTGTAGCTGGTGCTGGCGTTGCTGTAACCGGCTGCACCTTTTCTTCAGGCTTCTGAACCGCAACTTCTCCACCCCGGGCGACCGGCTTTTCGTTTGAAGATACCGAGGCAGCCGGTGCGACGGCCGCCAATTGAGCGATGAGCGCTTCCTCTACAGCGCCTGTGACCGGCAGGTCGTTTTTGCCTTGGAAATCGCGAACAGCCGCCCGCGTTTGCCGACCTGCCACTCCATCTGCGGCGCCAACATTAAAACCGCGTGAATTAAGCAGGGTTTGAGCTTCCCGAACCAGTTCGCGCGACGGTCCCCCCGCCGGCGCAACAGCGCGCGCGTTGCCAACCGTGTTGCCATCCGCGCTACTCGGTGGAGGTGGTGCATTTTCGGAAAGACGCGGCCTCCAATCCGCGGCGGCCTGCTCTGCCGTGGCAATCTGCTCGGTGGTCATTTTGGCGGCAAGGCTACTGAGCGTTTTACTGGAATCAACACCGTGGTCGGCCGCCAAGGTGGACCATTTATAGGCTTCGATATAATTCTGCAGTAGGCCCTGACCAGTTTCATACATGAAGGACAGGTTAGCCTGGGCCGGTCCGTAACCTTGATCAGCGGCCGCACGATACCACTCAACGGCCTTGAGCGGATCGTGTGGTATGCCTTGCCCGTTAAACAGGACAACGCCCAAATTGAATTGGGCCCGGGCATCGCCGCGCTCGGCCAGCGGCTGCCATTCTTTTATGGCTGTCGCGAAATCCCCGCGATCATAAGCATCAAGACCGGTTTTGAAATTCTGTGCGCTAGCCGGCACCGCCAGAGCGGCCAGCCATAACAAAACAAAGAGTATTTTCATGGCGCCATGCTGGCACAAATCGCGACTCGGGAAAACCGCCACGACCGAGGAGGGGAGAGTGACTAACTGGGATTACCCAACACCGCCACAATGTTCCGCTCGAGCGTACCATTTGCCCGACACTCGACGGTAACCGGCTTAGACGTCGCGCCCTGCCGAATACTTTCACGTGTGCTGGCGCTCTCGGCACTGTCGAAGTTCAACGTGTCGTCGGACGCGCGCGCTTCGATGTTCCGGCCGAATTCGCGCGTCCTAAACTTCATCACATAGATCGCATCGACCCGCACCATCGTTCCCTGGCCCATCGGTGTCAGGGAAACATTCGCGATCGCGTTGAGACTAGTGCGGCGTTCGACATCGACAAGTTCGTCGACTTCCTCGTCGGCCACCAGATATCGCACTGAATTGGCCGCCAAGAAGTTATAGTTACGGTCGCCGAACTGCGCGTGCTTAGAACTAACCGATATTTCGCCGCAGTCGACATAGTGGGACGGTATCTCGGCCCGGAACAGCACCTTCATGGTGCGATCTTCTTTGGCCAGAGCGTTGACCTCATAGTTACGCCCGGCGAGTTCGCTCGCCAGTTCGTCCCATGTGGAGTCGAAATCGGTTCTGACCATAGTCTCGACGGCCATGGTCCTGGCGGCGACTTGCGCCTCCATCGCTATGGTTTCCGGAACTACACTGAACGATAGGACTGTGGCGGCGGCAACAATTAGCGGTTTATGCATCGACTTAATCCAACTGGGTTTGAGAGCGCGGATACAGTTGGATTTTCAGACAGCCGCTTTAACACAACTTAAAAAATAATAGTTAATGCCTCAAATTTTATAATTAGACGTTTTCAACAGGCAAAATTTATTACTAATTTTATCTACCAAGAATAACCCTCTAGACTACTCAGCCAACGGTATTGCCAAGCGCGGCAACGATCCGACGCTCCAGCTCGCCGGTCGGTTGGCACTCGATCTTTACAGTTTTTGTGGTCGAACCTTCTCTGATCTGTTCGCTTAGACTGGCGCTTCCTAAGCTTGCAAAATTCAAGCTGTCGTCAAGACTGCGCGCCTTAATATTGTTGCCAAATTCACGGGTCCGGAAGTTCATGACGTAATTGGCGGCGACACTCACCCGTGTGCCCTGTCCGGTCGGTGTAAGTTGGACGGTCGCCAGTGCGTTTAAGCTGGTCCGGCGCTCCACATCGATCAATTCATCGACCTTGTCGTCGGCCACCAAGTAGCGTGCCGAATTTGCCGCGGGGAAGTCGTAATTACGATCACCAAATTGCGGATGCTTCGAACGAACCGATATTTCACCGCAATTGACATATTGGGACGGCGCGGCGGACCGCACGAGAACTCTTATCGTACGGCTTTCTTTAGTCGTGGAATTTATCTCAAAATCGCGCCCGTTGATCCCTGCGACCAGTGCGTTCCAGGTGGCATCAACATCGGTCGCGACCACGCGGTCAATAGTTGTGGATGCCGGCGGCGCCGTCCGCTCGGGCGAAGCACAAGCCGCCAAAACGAGGGTTACAATCGCTGCCAGAGTAATGTTTCTACGTTGCACGGATCATACCCTCCAATAATGCACTCGCGAGAGGTTCAACATAATCGTGCCGAACGAACGGAGGCAAGGGAATCGGGACTAGGCGTAATCCCCTTGCCGCCCAACCAGCGCCGCTTTACCATCAAACAGATAGATCGAATCCAGCTCAATGATCGAGGGGAAATACCATGTCCAGCCAAGCTTCAGCCGCCGCAGACAGCCAGGAATCTCGAGAATATGCCGTCGCCCGCAAATCCGACCCTAATGTGGTCAAGGGCCGCCGCAGTTTCTTCAAGTATGTAGACCTCGGCGTCACCGACGCCAGCCAGGGCCATATGCGCGTTCAAAAGACCTCGGCGACCGCTGGCCTATCCGAGCCAACCGGCTGGCACTACCATAAATGTGAAGGCCAATTCGTCTACATGCTCGAGGGCTGGCTGGAGCTGGAATTCGCCGATGGCGAAACGGTGCATCTGGAAGAAGGTGATTCAGTTTATATCCCGGGCTTCCTGCCCCACAATGAAATCCGTACTTCGGACCAATTCGAGCTGCTGGAGTTTTCCGTACCCGCCGAAATGGGTACCGAGGTTTGCGACCCACCGGCGCGTTAAACCAACCTTTTTTTACGACGCCGGCGCGTCCCCATAAGGACGCAGTTGGCGATGGTACATCGCAAAGATCAGCACCCAGTCCCGCTCCGCAGCCGCTTTGTCGAAGACATCGCGGTCGGGAATGGCATAGCCATGATCGACCTGGCCGTGGACTTCGTCGCTATAATCGACCGCTGCACCGCTAAACGAATCTCGAACGGCCGCGATCACATCGGGCGGCGTATAATGGTCGAGCTCACCATAGCCACAATAGATTTCACCCTTCATCCGCAATGCTTCCAAATGAGGTGAATCCGGTGCATCGGTGACCAGGCGTGTGCCGTGAAGACTGGCGCTGGCACGAAACGCATCGGGGAAAGCGCCCGCTGCCCGAACCACAAGGCGACCGCCCAAACAATAGCCCACCGATCCCGCGGGACCGGGCCGTACCGCCGCATCGGTTGCCAGATAATCCAATACCGCGCCCGTGTCAGAGACGGCGAGATCGTCGGTAAGATGGGACAAAAAGGCGAGAATGCGCTCCTGCTCCGCCGCGTCGAGAGCCTTCAGCGAAATCGTTTTGCCATCTGGGTGCCGGAAATCGAAGGTGATTCCACCCTTGCGATAGTAGCAGTTCGGCACCGCAACAGTATAACCGACCGTCGCAATACGCCGCGCGATATCGAATAGCTGCTCGCGCACGCCCCATACATCCATAAAGACGATGACCGGTGGGAAGGGTCCATCCTGCTCTGGGTGGGTGATGAAGGTCTCCATTCGCCCATCCGGCGTTTCGATTTCAATTATTTTCTCTTTCATCGCGCGTATTTTCCTGCCTGAGGTTCGGACGCGAGCATATCAATCCCTGTGCCCGCTATCACCTGTTCACATCTGAGTCACTGTGCGGGTATTTTCACAACAAGCGTGATACAACAGCAAAACGTCGGTTTCGTGGTGCCACTTGGCCACGGTGACACACCAACAGAGGGGCCGCTATGGCGCGCAAAACAAACTACAAGTTCGAGAAACTTGACCGTGAGCGGCGCAAGGCTGAAAAAAAAGCTGCTAAAGCCGAAGCTAAGAAAGCGGCCATGGCCCAGAATGCCGACTCTCTTGCCCCGACCGATGACGACCAGCCGGCAGAACGCAACAACGACGATACTTTGAGCGAATAAGGCTCGCTTATGGAAATCGATGGCGCTTGCCACTGTGGCAATATTACCTACGAGGCGGAAATCGACCCCGACAAAGTCATCATCTGCCACTGCACAGACTGCCAATCTCTATCGGGCTCGGCGTTCCGCACCGTCGCTCTTAGCCGCGAAGACTCATTTGCCCTGCGGTCCGGCACACCGAAGATTTATGTGAAAACGGCGGAGAGCGGCGCGGCTCGCGAACAGGCGTTCTGTCCCGAATGCGGCTCACCCATTTATTCGACATCCCAGGGCGACGGGCCGAAAGTCCACGGCATTCGCGTCGGCACTATTCGCCAACGAAACGAACTCATTCCCAAGCTGCAGGTCTGGTCCCGCTCGGAACAGCACTGGCTTACCGACCTGACAGCGGTGCGAAAAATCGATCAGCAATGATTGCGCCAATCGCCCTCAACTGAGAGCCGGCACCCGACGCAATCGATCCGCCAGGTGGTCAACCACGGCGCGTACCCGGCCCGATGTCTGCCCCTGCTCCTTGTGGACGACATGAACTGGCACCGCGGGCGGTGTAAATTCGGGTAACACTATTTCCAACTCACCGCTCTCTAACTGCGGTGCGACCATATAGGAAAGCACTCGGGTAATCCCGCGACCGACGACCGCCGCGGCGATCGCTACGTCGGCATTGTTCGCGCGAAGCCGCGATCGTGTTTTATGCGCTTGGCTTTTACCGTCGTGTTCGAACACCCATTCGTCGTGCGGCATTATATTGACGAAATCGATCGTATCGTGCGCAGCCAAATCGTTGGGTGTCTCGAGACTACCGGCCGTTGCGAGATAGTCCGGCGACGCACACAACACCGGGCGTACGCTACCGACCCGGATCGCGGCGAGCGAGGAGTCCGGCAACTCAGCAATCCGAACAGCAATATCAATGCCCTCATCGATAAGGTTCACTACCCGATCGACAAAAAAGGTGTTGATGGAGATTTCCGGGTAGCGTTCCAAAAGATCAACGAGTATAGGCGTCAACACGATACGCCCGAACAGGGCCGACCCAGTTAATGATACCGTTCCCTGCGGCGTGGCGTGGATGCCGGCGGCCTGACCGTCCGCCTCCTCGATTTCCAGCAGAATCCGCTGGCAATCGGCCAAATAGCGCTCGCCGGCATCGGTAAGCCGCACCGCACGGGTCGTGCGGTGGAGTAGGCGGGCACCCAGTCGCGCCTCCAACTCACCGACTGCGCGCGTGACCGACGGTGGCGACATGTGCAATCGCCGCGCCGCCGCGGCAAACCCGGCTTCCTCGGCAACCGCGACAAATACCGTCATGGTCTGAAGACGATCCATCTATTATTCCAAATATCGTAATAATTAATTGCGTAAATAACCTATTCTTCTTCGATTGGGAAAGCGCCAAATTACGCGGTATCGCAGCTACGGGCATCACCTGAATTGGTTGAGCCCCCAACTAAGGAGAAAAACCATGTCGAGTACAGCTCTCACTCAAGGCGCCCATCATATCGGCCTTACCGTGCCGAATTTGGATAAGACCCGTCGGTTTTTCATTGATACCCTCGGCTTTGCCCAAGTCGGCGAACGCCCCGAATATCCCGCGGTCTTCGTCAGTGACGGCGCCATTATGGTCACTTTATGGCAGGCGACAGACCCGGAAACAGCGGTGACGTTCAACCGCAAGAATGTAATCGGACTGCACCATCTTGCTCTGCAGGTCGAAACCCAAGCCGCCTTGGATGCGCTTCATAACAAACTTCAATCGACCGACGATGTGGTGATTGAGTTTGCACCCGAGCCATTGGGCGGCGGCCCGATCCAGCATTTGATGTGTGAGATTCCCGGCGGTATCCGCGTCGAGTTTATCGCCCCGTCCGCATAGCGCCTGATGCGCCCAAGCTAACAGACACCGGTAAGGAGTAGAAGCCGTGACCCATCTCGACCAAGGAGAACCTTCGCCGTTCCACCAGGGCGAACTGGAGGTTCAAGAACGGATGGGTGTACGCGAGAAGATCGACGGATTCGCGCGTCGAGTTATCCGTGACCATATGACCGACCAGCACCGCGAATTCTACGCCTTACTGCCCTTTGTCCTGCTCGGCACGGTTGATGATCAGGGCCAGCCCTGGGCCTCGATCATCCCGGGCCGTTCAGGATTCATGTCGACACCTGATGCACGCCACCTCGAGATCGCCACCAAACCCCTATATGGCGATCCCTTGAATGAAACGTTGAAGCCCGGCGGCGACATTGGACTGCTCGGCATCCTTCCCGAAGCCCGGCGGCGCAACCGGATGACAGGACGGGTTCGCGCACTCGGTCCCGCGGGTATATCGATCGAGACCGTACAATCCTTTGGTAATTGCCCGCAATACATCCAAACCCGGGCGGTGGATATTCTACCCACCATCGATACGCCTCAGGCCGAGCGGCCACTCCATATATCGGACAAGTTCGATCCTGAAACCCGTACCCTTATCGAGGGCTCGGACACGCTGTTCATCGCAACAGCGTTTTCAGACGGGGCCGCCGCGGCGTCTCGCGGCGCCGATGTCTCCCATCGCGGCGGCAAGCCAGGATTTGTGCGCGTCGAGGACAATCGTACTTTCGTGTTTCCAGATTTTTCGGGAAATCTGCACTTCAACACGGTTGGCAATATTGTGGTGAATCCGAAGGCTGGGTTTCTATTTGCCGATTTCGACACCGGCGACTTGGTCTACATGACTGGCCAGGCGGAAGTCGTTTGGGAGGGCCCGGAAGTTGAGGCCTTCGCCGGAGCCGAACGGCTTATACGATTTCGCGCCGAAAAAGTTATTCGTGTCGAGCACAGCCTGCCCTTACGTTTCGATTTCGGCGAATACTCGCCGATGCTCGACCAAACCGGAAGCTGGCAGCAAGCAGCCGAAACGATCGCCGCCAACAAGCAGCGCAACGCCTATCTGCCTTATGAGGTATTCGATGTTCAGCGGGAAAGCGATATTGTCTCGTCGTTCTACCTGCGGCGTGCCGATGGCGCCGCTGTGGCAGACTATAAACCCGGGCAGTTTCTGCCAATCCGCCTCTCTTTGCCCGGCGAAGCGGAACCCGCTATACGCACCTACACGGTATCCGATGCCCCCAACGGAGACCATTACCGCTTGTCCATTAAGCGCGAAGGAGGCGACGCGCTGGTATCGAATTTCTTCCATGATCACGTGACAACCGGCTATCGCCTTGAGGCGATGGCGCCGCGCGGTAAGTTCGCACTCGATCAATCGAGCGAACGCCCGGTCGTTTTATTATCGGCTGGTGTCGGCATCACGCCGATGATCGCCATGGCCAACAATATCGTCAACGAGGGCAAGCGCACCCGTCAATTTCGCAAAACATACTTCATCCATGGCGCCCAAAATAGCCAAGTTCACGCCTTCGGCGACCATGTCCGCCAACTGGCCGACGCATATGACTCTTTCACCTCCCATATTCGGTTTAGCGATCCAGGTGCCAGCGACCAGCGCGGCACGACCCACGACAGCGAAGGCCGGATCGATATGGATCTGTTACGCGATGTATTACCGCTCGATGATTATGATTTTTATCTCTGCGGTCCCCAGCCTTTTATGCAAGCGCTTTACGATGGACTAGTGAGCTTGGGAGTGCGCGACGAGCGGATCAATTACGAATCGTTCGGCCCGGCAACGGTGCTTAAACACGACACAAGTGCCGAACCTGCAACACCACGCGGCGAAATCGCGAGCGACCCAGTCAATGTCAGTTTCACAGCCTCAAACGTCGATGTTGAATGGTCGCCCGACAAGGGAACACTGTTGGAACTCGCTGAGGCGTCCGGCCTCAATCCGGCCTTTTCCTGCCGGTCTGGAATCTGTGGCTCCTGTGCGACCCCCCTCAAGAGCGGCACCGTCGATTACATTGAAGAACCGAGCGCACCCCATGGCGAGGACGAAGTTCTGATTTGCAGCGCAACACCGCGATCAACAATTGGCGACGCCGCCTGTGGTGAAGATTGCGGCGTGATACTCGATCTATAAGATTGCAACAAATAAGTTAACAGCGTCGCGGCTAGCGCTGCACTGCGTTTTCATTAGAAGCATGCGTTGGCTAAACTCTCGTGTGTAGCGTGAGGCTACAAGCTAACGGAAAGCGCATTCATGACTCGCCACGCCGACTGGTACTTCGATGTCGTATCGCCCTATGCCTACCTACAGTTCACGACGTTCGACCGGCTTCCGAATGATTTGCAAATTCGAATTAAACCGGTGTTGTTCGCTGGGCTTCTCAGTGCCTGGGACAATATGGGACCAGCTGAAATCCCTGCCAAGCGGAGCCAGACTTACCGATACTGCCATTGGCAAGCCGGCAAGCGCGGTATCCCGTTCAAAACGCCGCCGCGCCATCCGTTTAACCCGCTCGCTGTCCTGCGCCTTGCCGTTGCGCTCGAGGGCGATGCCGCCTCAGTCGGCGCGATATTTCATCACATCTGGGGCACCGGAAACGACGGGCAAGGCCCAGAGAGCCTGGGCGCGCTGGCCGCGTCACTTGGCGTCGACGACTGGCAAGCGCGCATCAACGATCCAGCTATCAAACAGCAATTACGCGCAAATACCGACGAAGCCGTCGCCGCAGGCGTGTTCGGTGTGCCCACTTTTGCGATCGACGGCGAGATATTCTGGGGCGACGACGTCACCGAAATGTTGCTCGACTATCTCGACAACCCCGAGCCATTCCGACACGGCGAATGGGGACGCCTCGGTGACTTACCGGTCGCCGCTCAGCGCCGGCAAAGCCGGCTGTAATCGCTGGATTAGGAATCCTACTTCAGCCGTTGGTAGAGGGCGCGAACATATTGATGGTCTTTCGCGCTAAAATCGCCTTCCGCAATATCGGCCCTATACTCTTCCAACTCTTCCCGCAGCGCTTCGGAGCGGCCGGAATCGGACAGCAGTTTCTCAATCAGGGCCAAGGTTTCGTCATCGCTGGCGCTACCGCTCGCCACCGGAGCATCGAGGCTTTCCTGTTCGCTGTCATCCGCCTCCGCACGGTCCTCGGGCATTAACAATTCGTCCCAATCCAGTTCGGCCGCAGTAATTTGTGAGTGCAAATCGCGCGCCGCCTTCAGAACGTCAGTATCTTCGTCGCTTCCCAGCTTGTCCAAAAGTCGGATGACGCCATCCCGATCCAAGGGCTCAGCCATATTTAACCTCGTTCATTCGTGCCTGTTTGTGTCGACACCTCAGTATCGGAGGTAGCCCGCACATGATTCTAACATATTGTTATAGATAGATTTTTCTTAGAGAAAGACCGCAAACTCCGTAAATTTCAGCAGATATTAACGCTGTTCGATGCACCCTGTCCGCTAAACCATAATCCGTCGATCCAGGGCCGTACTCGATCATGACCATAACATCTCCCCCGCTCTCCCCAGAGCAACTCAGTGTCGATCCGCTGGACGAGTCCAACGCGGTACACAAGGGGTCCCTATTCACACCTCTGGTCGATTTTCTGTGCCTGGGTGGCGGCTCGCTGCTGATCTTCATCCCGCTGATGTTCCTCGATACCGTGACCTTCGAACCCATGGTCGCAGGGACTATTCTCTTGCTCGCCCACTTTATTAACTCCCCCCACTTCGCGCATTCTTACCAAATTTTCTACCGGAATTTTACCGAGAAAGCGTTCGGCCAAGCCTACGCGCCACGCTTACGAGTGCGATATGTCATCGCGGGCCTCATTGTACCCGCAAGCCTCATCGTATTCTTCGCCGCGGCGATCGGCTCCGATAGTGGCCGCACGTTGGGGTTCGGCTTCAACATCATGCTATTTTTCGTCGGCTGGCACTATGTCAAGCAAGGCTACGGCATGATCATCGTCGATTCGGTACTGAAAAAGAGTTTCTTCGCACCGCTCGATAAGACCATCCTGACCATAAATGCCTATCTGTGTTGGATCCTCAGTTGGGTCGCCTTGAACAACGCGGTCGCCCAACGCGACCTATTCGGGCTTTCGTCCTACAGCATACCGGTCCCAACTGTCTTTCTGATCATTATCGGATCGGCTACGGCAGTTACCACCATCCTGGCCTTAGCGGTAATTTATCGCCATTGGCGGTCCGGTGAACGTTTTCCCTTTAACGGAGCGGTGGCCTATCTGGTGTCGCTTTATCTGTGGGTTCTGCTTCCTGCGCTCGTGGCGCCGGCCGCCTTCGTCGTTCTCATGGTGCTGGCGACGCCGGCAGCCCATTCGCTGCAGTATCTGGTCGTGGTCTGGCGTTACCAACTGAATGTGGAGCGCGACAAGACCCGCACGGACCGTCCGCGCAGCCTTTTCTCGAATCCCGTGTCGCGGCTTACATACTTCTTCGTCTTCGGCGTTGTCATCAGCTTCTTCGGGTTCTGGATATTACCGACCGCGTTGGATTTATTCGTGCCCTACAACCGGGCGGCATTCGGCAGCCAGGCATTCCTGTTCATGTTCGCTATATTCATCAACGTCCACCATTACTTCTTAGACAATGTGATGTGGCGACGCGAAAACCCTGACATTTCCAAATATCTATTCCGCACGAGTTAGGGGCCTGCGGCGTTAGCCCTGCTTTTCCTGCTGCGCCCACCAGGCATCAACCTCGCGTCGAGCTTCGGAAAGTTCTTCGGGCGACGCGGCCTTCGCCGCATCTGGGTCTTTCAGGAGTTTCATTTTCTCGAAAATCGGATCGTCCAGATCGAGGACGACATGATCGAACTCACTTCCGCCCGAACCGCTCTTGCGCAACGCGATGATTACTTGATCATCGCCGACCTGGCCCAAATTTGTTTCCCCCTCGGGGGTTATCACGAACATATCGCGACCCTGCGACACTAGTAACTCGCCTCGATTTTGGGCTGCGGCCTTCGACCAGTTCCTGAGGTCGGTGTAATAGGGTTCCTTGCGCCAAGCGTCGGGCCGGTCGGAGTCGACGTAAACGACGATCCGCTTGGCATTCGTCGCCAGTGAAACTACCATTTTCGAAACTGCGGGTTTCCAATGCTCGCCGATGCCCACATCGGCAAGATAGCCGCACGTAAAGGTACGGCATTCCTCGGGCCGTTCGTCATAGATTTTACAGCCAACGCCAATATCACAATGAGTGCACCATCGCTGTCGTGGTTTATTAAGCACCTCAATGCTCAAAAGCTTGCAGCACATGGTGCAGCCCGCGCATGAACGCCCCTCGATATAACTGGTCATTGTCTCGTTCATAACCCGGCTCCCATACACGGACGTGAGGGACAAGCGCTAAAACATCGATCACAATTTCGTTCTATTTACCGGCAAACAGGTCCGAGTTCCACCGTGTCTAGTCTGGATCGCCTGCCTTGACCAACTGCTTGCCGAAGTTCTCACCGCGCAGCAGACGCAGGAACGCCCCCGGCATATTTTCTATTCCCTCGACCACATCTTCTTTGTAGAGCAGCTTTCCTTCGTCGATCCAGGCGGCCATTTGAGCGACACCTTCAGCACGACGATCAGCCCAATCGTGAACCAGCAGACCCTGCATCCGCGCCCGATTGACCAGAAGGGCACGGGTCGGCCGGGCCGCCATCTCTGGCGCGGTCAGATTATACTCTGAGATCATGCCGCAAATGGCGATACGCGCGTGCAGGTTGATCAGCGACAATACGGTGTCCAAGGTCGCGCCACCGACATTGTCGAAATAGACGTCGATGCCGTCCGGGCATGCCTCTTTTAGGGCGGCATGCAGATCATCCAGCGCAGCCTTATAATCCACAGCCGCATCGAACCCCAAAACATCCGTGATATAGGCACATTTCTCTGCGCCGCCGGCAATCCCCACGGCGCGACAACCTTTGATTTTAGCGATTTGCCCGACCACGCCGCCTACAGCGCCAGAGGCTGCCGAGACTAGGACCGTCTCGCCCGCCACTGGCTGGCCGACTTCGAGCAAGCCGAAATATGCGGTCATGCCGGGCATCCCGAGAATGCCAAGGGCCGTCGAAATCGGCGCCAACGAGCTATCGATCCGCTGTATGCCGGCGCCGTCGGAGACAGCGTATTCCTGCCAGCCGAAATTCCCCTGAACGATATCTCCCTCGGAGAAGTCAGCGTTTTTCGAAGCAACTACCTGGCCGGCAACCCCACCGACCATCACCTCGCCAAGAGCCGCGGGTGGTGCATAAGATTTCACGTCTCGCATGCGTCCGCGCATATAGGGGTCAAGGGATAGGTAAAGTGCCCGGATGACAAACTCGCCGGCACCTGGTTCCGGCACTGGCGCCTCGACCAATTCGAAATCGTTCTCGCTCGGCTCGCCGGCAGGACGATTTGCCAGCAACCAGCGGCGGTTAGTTTCGCCCGTCATTATTGTCATCCCTTCGATCTTTGGGTTTGGCACACCATAACCCGAACGAAAGGGGGAGCGAACAACCGCGCGAAGCTCGCGGGGCGTCGACCTTATTCTTCTATGGAAATCACCCGGCGAATATCGTCGTTTTGAAAACCAACGGTCATGGGCCGGCTTACACCAGCCAAGGCGGCGACGTCATAGAGCTCTTCAACCACACCGTCGATTTTCAACGAATGCACGGTCTCACCTGTGGTCAGATCGACGACGAGAAGACCGCATTGCGCGCTAACGTCGGCTTTTTTCAGCGTATCGTCCAGCACCAGGCCGGCAAATGCCTTGTTGCCGCGGGGTTTTGACAACCCCATGACGGCGTAACCGCCGCAGAACGTCAGGCCCCGCAAATAGCCGGGACAGCAAACTACCGGTTCGAAGCGCCCGGTCTCAAAATCGATAAAGCCGAACTCTCCGGACCCCGAATTATGCAGCCACAGCTTATCGTCGTGCCAGCGAGGCGAATGGGGCATGGATAGACCATGGCCTACGATGTCATGGGTCTTGACGTCGATCACGCAGCCGCCACGGCGGCGATGTTCGCGCCAGCCCTCGGCATTGTCCGTTTGAGACACTGCGGTCACATAGGCCGCCTTCCCATCACGCATCGCCAGCCCATTCAAATGACAACGATCCTCAGGCGCCAATTCGGTAATAAACTTTGGCTGCCACAACGGCTTAAATGAGTGAGTGTCGCTCGTAGTTGCCAGGCACGAAAACAGCGTATTGACAAATATTAGCCGGTCATCGTCGTCGACCGCCATGTCATGGATATCCAGCTCACCCGTAACCGAACCCGCTTGGGGCACATAGACGCCATCATAGCCATCCTTAGACCGGCCCTCCGCCATAGCGTTTTCGAGATGCCATAACTGCCACTGGGTCGATACGTAGACGCTTCGCGGCGTGACGGCCAACCCCATACAACGGTTAAGCGTGCGTTCGAAGACCGACAGCCGGTCGCCCTCAGCGCTACCGATCATGAATATTTTGCCAGCCTGATAGGTGGTCAGGCAATGGCTGGTTTCCAACTCGGCCAGCCATTGCGCAAACTTAGATGACGGCTCCAACTTCAACGGCGGCGACTGTGTCGCCGCCGTCTCGGGTTCATGGGTTTTTTCTATTGTTGCAGCGCTCACAATCCTACCATTTGTTGGGGCCTATACGATGACGTTGACGTCCGCAACCTCGGCCAAGACCCGCGCTTCTGTGCTGGCGGAAGCGTAAACATCGTAGTTGATGCCATCGACCATCTCTTGACCGACGGCAGCGAAGTCGCCTTGCAGGTTCACCGTGTCGCCGCCATCACCATTGATACGCAGATCGTTGGTTTCATCGGATAGTTGCAGCACGTCCTGGACGTTGAGGGTGAGCTCATTGTCGCCGGTGCCAGACAAGTCGATTGCTTCGATACCTTCGATTTCCGAGGAACCCAACGCGGTTAGATCGAGACTTTCGCCAGCGCCCTCGAGGACCAAGGTATCATCACCAGCGCCACCGTCGATGCGGGCAAAATTCACATCGCCAATTGACAGCATGTCATTACCGGCGCCGCCAATCAGAACGTCTTCGCCGCCACCGCCATTCACAGTATCGTCGCCCTGCCCAGCAACCATGACATCGGCATTAAGCGTACCCGTCAGAACCTCGCCGGCATCCGTACCCTCATGGGTGACCGCACCGGTCAGGTTGCTACCGTAAATGACATAGCTGTCGCCAGCGGTACTGCCCAGCGCACCGGTACCAGCGGCAAAAGGCGCGGCAACGATAACATCGTCGTATCCGTCACCGTTAACATCGCCCGCCGCCGAAACCGAGCCACCCGCACGATCGGCCATGATGCCGCCCAAGATAGTGAAACCTTCCGTCGGCGTCATCGCATCGACCTCAATCGGTCCGAAGCCGCCCTCCTTGCCGAAGATCACATAACTTTCGCCATCATTACCCGTTTCATCAACGCCATCGGCATTCCACGCCCCAACGATGATGTCGTCAAAACCATCACCGTTGATATCACCGGCAGAAGAGACTGATCGTCCCAAGTTATCGTTGGCATCGGTTCCCCGGATGGTGAACCAGTCGGTCGGCGAAATTACACTTAGATGGACATCGCCGATGCCGCCGGCCTTACCGAAGACAACATAGGCCTCACCCGAATTTCGCGTCGCGTTACCATCGCCGCGCGCCCCAATGGCACCGATAATAACGTCCTCATAACCGTCTCCATTGACGTCACCCGCGGAAGAAACCGAATAGCCCGAACGATCCTCGGCGTCGGCACCGTAAATGGTAAATCCATCAGCCGGCGTCAGCGCGCTTACATCAATATCCGAAAACCCACCCGCGTGACCAAAGATCACATAGCTTTCGCCCGCACTGCTTTTCAAATCATCAACGCCACTGGCGTGTATCGCACCGACGATAATGTCGTCAAATCCGTCGCCGTTAACATCACCCGCAGAAGAAACCGACCAACCCGCCTGGTCATCGCTGCCACCGCCGGTAATCGTGAAGCCGTCACCGGGCGCTATCGCACCTAAATCGACATCACCGAATCCGCCAGATTTGCCAAAGATTACGTAACTTTCGCCACTGTCGACTCCAGCAGCACTGTCGGCGAGATAAGCGCCGACGATCATATCGTCGAACCCGTCGCCGTTTAGATCACCAGCCGACGAAACCGAGAAGCCCGACTTGTCATCGACATCGACACCGTAAATCGCAAAACCATCCGCGGAAGATAGCGCACCAAGATCGACGTCGGTATAACCGCCAGCTTTGCCGTAGATCACATAGCTTTCTCCGGCGCCCACCTCCGAGTTCGCTATACCGGCTGAATTGGAAGCGCCGATAATAATATCGTCGAATCCATCGCCGTTAATGTCACCAGCGGAGGAAACCGAATTTCCCGAATTATCAGAGGCATCGGCGCCGTAAATGGTGAACCCTTCAGTAAAATTGAGCGGATCAAGATCGATATCTGTAAACCCGCCAGCCTTGCCGAAAACGACATAGCTTTCGCCAGCACTAAACTCCGCATTCGCGAGTCCAGCACCGTTTATGGCGCCGATAATAATATCGTCGAAACCGTCACCATTAATGTCGCCGGCATCCGATACCGACCAACCTGACTGATCGGAGTTGTCGGCACCGAATATTTTGAAGCCGGACGCGGGTGAAAGCGCGCCGAGATCGATCGTCGGCGCACCTATTTCGCCCAAAACTGTCACGTCGATCGACCCCTGGGTCCAATTGGTGGCGCCGTTCGAAGCTTCCGTCGAAGTTGCCGTCACCTGTAACTGGAAGTCGGTATCGTCACCCGCCGGCGGTGTGGCCGTCAGCAACGTCAGATTCCAGGGTAGGATATCAACATCACTATCCAATGCCGTCGCTGTAAAGCTGTTAGTCCCGTCCGACAGGATCACGCCAACCGGAATCGCGGATACTACCAGGGCCGACAGGGATTCAGATCCATCGACATCGGTGACGGTTGCCGCCACATCGAGCGATATGGGTGTGCCTTGCTGGCCGGTTGCGGCACCGACCGTTTGACTGCCCGAATCCATCGCATTCAAATCGATCACCGGCGCATCAGCAACAGCGTCGACCGAAACGTCAATCGTGCCAGCCGTCGAAGCCGTGCTACCGCCTGGGCCCTCCGTCGCGGTGGCCGTGACGGTGAGTTGGAAGTTCCCATCACTATCCGCCGGCGGCGTAATCGTCAGCGCGCCTTGGTTCCAGGACGCGATATCCACCTCGGTACCGGTCCCTGTGGACGTGAAACTTTTGACCCCATCCGAAAGCATCGCGCCGACGGGAATACCGGAAATCACCAACATCAAGGTCTCCGAGCCATCCGTATCGGTCAGCGCCGCCGAGACATCCAAAGTAATGGCGGTATCCTCATCGCCGGCCACGGCGCCGAGCGCTTGATTGCCGGCAGTCGCAGAATCCAAATCAAGGCTCGGGACATCGACAGTACCTGTCACCGAAACGTCAATCGTGCCAACCGTCGACGCGGTATCGTCATTAGAGGTTTCCGTCGCTGTGGCAGTGACCGTGAGTTGAATATCTTCATCATTGTCGAGCGGTGGCGTAATTGTCATTCCGGTCAGCATCCAAGGTGAAATATCAACTTCAGTGTCGCCAACGCCGGCGACAAAGACGTTTGACCCATCTGACAGTATCGCGCCGACAGGGATGCCGGAGACTATCAGCGACAACATTTCCGATCCGTCCGTATCGGACAGGGCGGATGAAATATCGAACGCGATCGCGGTGTCCTCATCACCCGTCGCGACAGGGTCGAGATCAAGCGACGGTACATCGGCAATGGCGTTGACGGTGACAGCAATGGGTTCACTTGTCGTTTCAGTGTCGCCGTTAGAGACCTCCTGGGCCTCCGCCGTCACCGTCAACACGAAATCCACGCCGCTATCGGCGGGTGGAGTAATGGTCAGGTCGCCCTGATTCCAATTAAAGATATTGACCTGCGTACCGTCGGCGGTCGCGGTGAAGCTGTTAAAGCCGTCCGACAAAATCGCGCCGACGGGAATATCCGATACCACAAGCGAGATCAGCGTTTCCGAACCATCGGTATCGGTCAACGCGGTCGAAATACTCAGCGCGATGGATGTGTCTTCGTCACCGGTGGCATCTTGAACTGTCACGACCGGACCGTCAGCAACCGCGGCAACCTCAATTTTCACGATTTGTGTATCAGAGCCGCCAAGACCGTCGGTCACGGTGTAACTGAAACTGGCGTCGCCAGAATAGTTTTCGTCGGGCGTGAAAGTAACTTCACCGTCCAGAGCTAATGACACCGTCCCGTTCACCGCGTCCTGAACGGAAACCAGCTTCATGCCGTCGCCGTCGAAGTCAATATCGTTTTGAATGAGGTAACCGGCTTCGTAGACGATCGAGGTGTCCTCATCGCCAGCACCGGTATCCGCGACTGCTAAAATCGCGTTGTTTTGGCCATCGAGATGTACCGTCACCAATTCTGCAGTACCGTCACCGTCCGCGTCACCATCGGAGAAAACGGCCTGTTCCACGTCGACCAGCGTATCAACTCCGGTGTCGCCATCGGCGCTATTCTGATCGGTGATCGTCGTGGTGCCGGTGCCGATCGCAATATCGTAGTCGAGCACCGAATAAAAATTGTCGGGATTGTCACTAACAGTCCCGGCTGAATCGTCCATATAGAGTGCGATATCGTTATGGTGACCGCCATCAAGGGTATCGTTTCCGGTGCCGCCAATGAGGGTATCGTCACCTTGATCGCCTTCGATCAGGTCATCACCTTGCCGCCCGAATAGAATATCGTTGCCGCCTTTGCCGTCGAGAAAATCGGCTGCGTTGGTCCCAATATGCAGCTGCGCGCCGCCCGAACCGTTACCGCCTCCGCCGCCGTTCGACCCAGCGTTACCGCCGCCGCCTTTGTTTCCACCTGGGGGCATATCCGTACTCCATCGAATTGAATCAATTTTGGCCTGACGGATAAACCTGCCACCAAATTTTGGTTTTTGCTTTCTCTATCGATTCCAATACTGACGAGTGTTTAGACGCATTCGGATGAAACTAAGCAAAAATAAAGCGAAATTATCTAGCAATTTCCCAACGACCCATGCCTATCCCTCTACAATCATTGGTGTTTTTCCACGTGTCGACAAACCATTCGCCGACGCAGCTTCCCTCCTCTAAAGGTTATCCAACGGCGTTTGGAGAATTAAAAGTGGCCAACAGCTCGCATAAATCGATGGGTCCGATCGAGTGGAGCCTGTTGATCGTGCTGTCGATTTTTTGGGGCGGCTCGTTCCTGTTCGTCGGTATCGCCGTCGGCGATTTTCCGGCATTTACGATCGCGTTTCTGCGGGTTGTTATTGCCACGGTCGTCCTTTGGACCGTGCTCATTGCGCTGCGCGTTGAAGTGCCAAAGAAGCCAAGCGTTTGGGCATCTTTCTTTGTCATGGGCACCATCAATGGCGCCATCCCCTTTTCACTTATCGCCTGGGGACAATCGCATATCGCCAGCGCGCTAGCGTCAATCCTGATTGCGGCCACTCCCCTGATCGCTGTCGTCCTCGCCCACTTCCTTACGACCGACGAGCGCGTGACCGTCGGCCGATTGGCGGGCGTTGTCGCCGGCCTATTTGGCGTTACCGTCCTGATCGGTCCGGAGGCACTAGGCGACATCGGTAACAGCCTACTGGCCCAGCTCGCGATCCTCCTGGCGGCCTTGCTTTACGCGCTGGCCAGCATTTTCGGGCGGCGATATTCCAAACAGGGCGTGCCACCACTGGTCGTTGCCACCGGACAGGTGAGCGCTGCAACAGTTCTTCTACTGCCGGCGGTCTTATTGATAGATCAGCCTTGGCAGCTCGGCGCGCCCAGTACAATGGGCTGGGTTGCGGTCGGCGCCCTCGGGTTAATCTCCACTGCTACCGCCTATCTGATCTATTTTCGGGTCCTCGCCACGGCTGGCGCGACGAACTTAATGCTGGTTAACTTGCTGGTGCCGGTCACTGCCATTGTTCTTGGGATCACAGTATTAGGCGAAATACTGCTGCCCCAGCACATTGCCGGCATTCTGCTCATCGCAATCGGCCTGGCCCTGATCGACGGTCGGGCCATGTCCAAGATCAAAAGCCTAACTTAAACGATGGATCACCCCGGCGGGTCGGAGACCGGCTTTAGGCCGGCCGCGCGCACCTCCGGCGCGACCGACTTCAAATGCAAATCGCGCTGCGGGAAGGGAATCTCGATGCCGTTTTCATGGAAGCGGTCCCAGATATACAGCAGAATATCGCTCTTCACATTCGACAGGCCATTTTGCGGATCGACCACCCAGAACCGTACTTCGAGGTCGACGGCGCTGTCGCCAAATCCCTTCAATAAACAGATCGGTGTCGGAGAGCCCAGGACGCGCGGGTTCGCCGTCGCGGCCTCTATACACATGTCGATCGCTGCTCGCACGTCCGACGAATAAGATATCCCGACCGGGATCTTTTGGCGAATACGCAGGTTGCTGAACGACCAGTTTTCCACCCGCGTGGTTATCAATTCCTCATTGGGGATCAGATGCTCGATACCGTCACGAGTGACCACAGAGACATAGCGCGCGCCCAGCGACTGGATCCAACCATAGGTCCCGGACACGCCAATGGTGTCGCCCGGTTTGATCGATTTATCCAACAGCAAAATGATGCCGCTGATGAAATTAGCCACGATCTTTTGCAAGCCGAACCCGATGCCGACACCCAACGCACCGCCAAATACGGCAAAGGCCGTGAGGTCGATACCGACCGCGTTGATCGCGATGACCCCGGCGATAACGATCAGGGCGATCTTAAGCAGCTTGGCGAACAACACCTGAATCGACGGGGTCAGACTCGGCAATGTCTGAATTCGGCGCTCGAGAATGCTGGAGACCAGGTTCGCCAGCCACAGCAGCACCACCAAATAGAACACGCCCTTGGTAACCGACAGCGCCGTCACCCGCACGTCGCCGATTTGCAACGCGATGCCGTCGAGCATGCTCAGCGCCGGTTGTAAAAGCTCGACGATGTTAAGAGCGGCTATCACCCAGATGGTGACAGCAAAAAAACGCGCCCAGGCCGCATCGCTCACGAATTTGGAGACCAGCCGGATGATGATCCACGCATTGACCAGGCTGACCACAACCGACAGAAGCTTATTCGGCCATTGGGCATTCGTCGAAACTTCCACCACCAGCCATAGCAGCAGAACCCAAAGCACCGGCGTAATCAGGGTCAGGAAAGTGGCGCAGACAAAGTGCAAACGCGAATCTTCGGCTGCCTCATCGAGGCGCCGTTGCAGCCATCTGCGGAACGGCGGCGTAATAAGGATCGCCACCGCTAAACTGATTATGATCGCCCCAGCTTGATACAACGCCGCGGTGGTCAACAACTCCGTTGAAATTCGATCGAGCGCGTTTTGCGCATAACCTTGGAGTACCGCTACGTCGATCAAGCCGTTCATCTCGCCTGCTCCGCGACCTGGCGTACTGTCCGTAATTTTGTCGTCATATCCATCGCAACTTTCTCAGGCATATATATTCGACCACGGCTAATACAGAGATCACTGCAACAACGATCCAAAACGCGCCACCGTTTTCGACCCCCGGCATGCCGCCGACATTGATGCCGAAAAGTCCGGCAATCAGGCTTGGCGGCAGCAGGATCGCTGCAACCACCGTTAGCGCGTACATGGTGCGGTTCATCCGTTCGGAGATTTGGTAGTTAAATTCCTCCTGCACCGCCGCCGCGCGTTCGCGCGCCGCCTCCAAATCCTCCACATAGCGGGTCGTACGGTCGGCGATCTCGCGCAACATTGTGCAATCGAGATCGCTCAGCCAGTCGAGACGTTCGGCTTGCAGTCGCGACATGGCATCGCGCTGAGGCGCTAGATAGCGCCGCAGCATGATCGATGTTTGCCGCATGCGTCTCAGCTGCCCCCGTAGTTCGGGCGAGGCGGTTTGTTGGACCTGATCTTCCAAATCATCGAGAGCTTCATCGATTTCTGTGATTACCGGCCCCATTCGGTCGATCAACCGGTCCGCCATGCGAACCAGAAACTCACCCGGCGTTTTCGGTCCAGCGCCCCGGTCGATCGCTTCGCGCAAATCGTTGATCGCCATCAAGCGGGCATGGCGCAATGTCACAATGCGGTTAGCTTCGATATGGGCGCGCACGCTAACCATATCGCCAGGATTCGCACCCGGGTTCAAATTGACCCCGCGCACAAAAACCATCAGCGCATCGCCGTCAGCCAAAATGCGCGGACGCGTCTCTTCAGCCAGCAAGGCTTCGCCGATGACCGGTGCGATGCCGCTTTCTTTGAGCAGCCAATCACGAGCAGGCCCCACCAGCCGGTCGAGATGTACCCACAACAACCCGTCGCTGGGCTTCCAGGCACGCACACCGGTCCATTCGAGGCCTTTTCCTCCACCGTCTCCATCCAGAAGATAGGCGCAGATCAGGCCATCAATTTCAGCCGGCTGATGTTCGATATCATGTTCGACCGTCATATGCCTCCCGATCATCGGAAAGTTTAGACGGCGGCCAAGATTCGCGACCACAAGCAATATTGCCTGTCATGATATCTGTCGGGCGCCTAGCTATTTTTCGATGAGCGTTTTTATATGCGCTTTCCGCTCGTTGCTTCGGCGTTTCGCATTGGCCGCCCTGTCCTCGCGCTCGCCTTCTTCGACTTGGCGTTGCGCATCCTGACGCGCTTTCGTCTGAGCATCGAGTATTTCTAACCGATCATCGTCTCGTGCGCGTTCGGCCCCACGCTCGACCTCTTTGGCGGCATCTGGTCCCGGTTGATTCTGCGCTATCTGCGCTGCGTCGGCTAGCGAGACTGACACAGAACTCACGATCGCAACCAACACGATCGTGAGCGTTCTAGCAACCAGTTCTCCGGCCATGGCCGATCCCTTCTCGGTCGCTGCCAGTTTAGAAAGGCTTCTGTTTGACCGCCAAGCCGAGGTTTTCGACAAACACCTCGGAGACAAATTTCATCAATACGTTTCGGTCATTGGTCAGTGGGCTGCAACGTACCGTAGCCAGCCACACAACACGTTGGGTCTCTTTGTTGCGCAGCTCAGCTTCGACCAGAACTTCTTGGCTAGCCTGTCCCGGATCGCTGCGGCGCGTCGGACGGTCGCTGCGAATAAGATCGCGCGTTTCGTCCTCATCACCTCGCGGCGATGACCTCAACCCACCTTCGTCGCCGCGATAGGTCGGGTTCACCTGACCGCGCGAGGTAATGCCGCGAAAAATAGATTCCGAGCGGAAACTGAAAACCAGATTACCGTCCTCGCGCGTGGACCTGGTGGATTCGGCGAGTTCAGTCAGAAAAATCTCCCGAAATCGAACGGCGGTGTCCGTGGGATCGAAGATATCGACGGCGTAGGCATCAGATGCGGGAATCTCATTCAGGGACAAACTCGATATCTCGCCATCGCAGGCGCGAAATTCGTAGAAGGGCTGCTGCTGCGCGGCCGCATTCGAAGCTCCCGCCACAAGCGTGAAAACAACCGCGGGCACTCTCAATATTGTAGGTACCATCATGTAACCACCTTTGTTTAATTCACGAATGCCATACAAGCGATAGGCGCAGCTAGCATTGGGTCCAATTACAGCGCCACCCGGCTCCGTTGGAGAACTGCCTATAAGTGATCATGAGCCCACATTTGCGTTTTGCGTAGTTTATTTCGATACAACTCGCAGTATTGGGTAGCGTCACACGATTCCGACCTTGCCTCCATTTCACAACCGGGAAGAATAGATTCCGGTGAACGGCGGCAACTGATGGCGATAACCATCCCAAGTTGCGCTATGCTTTTGTCCCGACGGTCAGCAATGCCGGCATCGGCAATACCGTTACACCACTTTGGTTGTAGGGTGCGCATGCTTCGGTCATGGCAGCCGATATGGCGGGTAGCGCCTCTGGATTCTGCGCGTTCAACAGCCCACTCATTCGCGCCGTTGCTTGCTGGAAGGTGTCCATCAGCGTGTCTGTCCCGGGCAAACGCCATGTCAGAGACAATTCGGTACAGGCGATATCCGTAAAACCGATACCGTTCAGCACGGATTCACATTCATTGGCGTCGGCAAATCGATAGAGGGGCGTACCTGGGGGTAAGCCAACCTCGATCGCTCCATTCTTGATAATCGCCCTCATAGCAATGGTAATTCCTGACCCCTCCGATTTTGCCCAGTTGGTAAAAGCCAATTTGCCACCGACTTTCAACACCCGATAGGCCTCGGCCAAGGCCTTGTCGGGGTCGGGAAAGTGCAGCACGCCAAAGTTAATCAAAACCACGTCGAATCCGCCGCCGGGAAACGGCAAATCTTCCGCGTCGGCAACCTGGAAATCGAGTTCGGCGAAGTTGGTTTTCGCTAAAGCAATCATATTCTCGGAGAAATCGACACCTAACGTCGTTGCCCCCCAGGCCGCCGCGGCGCCACTGGCATAACCCGGCCCGCAGGCAACATCTAAAACGCGCGCGCCTTTGGCTATTTGCGTATTAGCCAGCATATGGGGCACCGCCTGAGTGGTCAGCGCCTCCCAGTGGCGGTGGTAACCGTCACTCAGACGGTTCCAACCTTCGTGTTCGAATTGACGAAAAGCAGCCGGATCATAAGGTGCTTCGGACATGTTTCTCCCCTCGAAGACATCGACATAAGATCGATCCAGCGAAGACTAACTATAATGGGAGAAGAGGCGGAAAATATAGGGCCGCCGGCCCCGATTAGCTGCTAGGCGCGCCTAAAACCGCAACAATTTGCTTCTCGAGCGCTCCCGTCGGCCGGCAACTGATCGACACCGATTTCATCTGCGAACCCTCGCGGATTTCTTCGGTCACAGTGGCCTCGCCCGCACTGCCGAAATCCAGGCTGTCATCAAGGAAACGCGGCGTTATTTTACGGCCGAATTCGCGGGTCCGGAACTTCATGACGTAGTGAGCATCCACATTGACCCGGGTCTGTTGGCCCATCGGCGTCAATTTGATCGTGGCCAATGCATTCAGGCTCGTCCGCCGCTCCACGTCGATCAATTCATTGAATTCAGTATCGGCGACAAGATAGCGAACCGAGTTGGCAGCCAAGAAATTGGAATTACGGTCGCCAAAGGTTTCATGCTTCGAATCAACCGACACACTGCCGCAATCCACCCACGGAGAGGGCACCTTGGACTGCAACAAGATCCTGATTGTCGAAGATTCTTTAATTGTCGCGTTGATCGTAAAGTCGCCCTCGTCGAGCTCTGTAAGCAACACGTTCCAAGTGGTGTTGAAATCAGTCGGCACGATGGTTTGAATCGCGGTTGTCACGCCCGCCGCGCGCGTCTGAGGTGGTGCCGTGAGAACCGAGACACCCAATACAACAACTGCCGAAACCGAAATCAAAGCTCTAACGTTCATAGTTCCCGACCTGCGCTTCCAATCGAATAATTAATGTAACTATAACAACTCATCGAATTAACGTCTCTTTAATATTTATAGTTAATCTAAAATTTATATAAAATACGTTACTATACAATTAATGATTAATTTTTCCCAAATTTATACTGTATTTTAACTATTAAGGTTAACGCATCAAGAAAACTGCAGGTTAGATCAACGCGATGGGTCATCGCGGGCTTCATGTATGGCGATTTTTCGTCTCTCCAGGGTATTTGAGCAATTCAACCGGAATTCGGCCGCCCAATCTTTAGATGACAGAGGATGTCATCCGTTTGTTGTGCGGTACCTTAGTATTACGGTCAAAATGAGTCGAGTCGCCGGAAAAAATCAGATCGTGAAGCGCGATAAAGCTTGTTCCGACACGGTCAAACCAAGGCCCGGCGCGGTGGGCAGCACCACTTGGCCATCCTCAATGGCCAGCGGATTTTCGAACAATTCCTCCCACCATTCCATGTGCTCGAGCATCAGGGCATGGGGTTGAGCAGCCAGCACATGAGCCGAGGCTTCAGTAAACAAGTGCGAGGAAACCGGCTGGTTGAAAGCCGCACATAAGGCGGCGGCATTGAGATATTCGGTAATCCCGCCCATACGTTGCAGGTCCGGCATTAGTACATCCGCGGCCCGCACCTGCAAATGCTGCTTCATGGCGGCCGAGCCATAGGACGTCTCCCCGGTTGCCACCCGCATGTCTAGGGCCGCAGTGACCTGGGCGCATCCTGCCAAATCGGTATAAAAAACCGGTTCCTCAAGCCAAAATATATCCAAGGGCTCCAGCAGGCGGCCGGCGCGGATCGCCACCGATACCGGCCATGCCTGATTAGCATCAACCAATAGTTCGATGTCGGAGCCCAGCGCCTCGCGCACCCGGCCGACACGCCCGATATCGGTCATGAAATCTGGACGGCCAATGCGCATCTTCATGGCGCGATGACCCTGTGCGCGAAACATCTCGGCCTCAGCAATGACCTCGTCGACTGAATAGTTCAGCCACAACCCGGACGAGGCATAAGTCGTCACCCGGGTGTTATCGCCACCGAGATAGCGATAGAGAGGTAGCTCAGCAGCCTGCGCCGCCAAGTCCCAGCATGCCGTATCCAGCGCCGACAACGCCATCATCGCCGCACCGGCATGGCCGAAGAAGTTCAAGTCGCGCCATGCTGCGGCAAAATTCGCCCGCACCGCGCGAGGATCCCGGCCCTCGTAGACGGACGTCAAGTCCGCCACCAGTGCCGCGAGCGCTGCCGCTTTTGATGCCTCGAAAGCAAAGCACCAGCCAATACCGGTCAACCCAATATCGGTGCGCAGTCGAACGAAGACGGTATAGGCGTGGGTGAAATCATGCGCTGCAGTGCGAATGGGTCTGCGCAGCGGTATGGCAAGCTGCTCTATATCGATAGTGCTGATCTTCATCGCGTAAGCCTCACACAAGATCTTTTCGGCATGTTTACCGACCCACCCCTGACGCGGCCGACAATCGAGGTTAAGTTATCAAATCAGAGCCGCGGGTGCCGTGCACCCCAAGATAAGCAGCCTTAGGGAACCGGGCCATGAAAATTCTTATACTAGGGGCCGGCGCCATCGGCGGTTATCTCGGGGGTCGACTGACCGAAGCCGGCGCCGATGCAACTTTCCTGGTACGCGATGCACGTCGAGCTCAATTGGATAACGAAGGCCTCCGCCTCCGCTCGGTATTTGGCGATCTAGATTGCAAAGTAACAACGGTTAGCGGCGGCGCGCTAACGCCCATCTACGATCTGGTGATCCTGACCTGCAAAGCCTACGATTTGGACAGCGCCATCGACGCCATTCGACCAGGATTATCGCCAGAGGGGATGGTGCTACCCATCCTCAACGGGCTCGGCCATATCGCTATCCTTAACGAGACCTTTGGCCAGGAGCGTGTATTCGGCGGCACCATCAAATTGTCCGCCTCGCGCCTGGCCGACGGCACGATCAAACATATGAACGACTGGCACTGGCTCCGCTTTGGCGAACAAACGGGTGAGTTGAGCGACCGGGCAGCGTCGGTAAAAGCCGTATTCGATGGCGCCATCGGGCTTGAAGCCATCGCGCTGGACAATGTCATGCAAGAGATGTGGGAAAAATTCGTCCATTTGAGCACGGCCGCCAGCATGACTTGCCTGATGCGGGCCAATACAGGCCAAATTGTTGCCACCGACGAAGGCGCGGCGCTGTTTCAGGAAATGCTCGAGACCTCGGCTGCCGTAGCGCGAGCCAGCGGCTATCCGCCGAGCGAAGAATTTATGGAATCTTATCGTGCCCTGTTCGCCGACCGGCAAGGCACCTATGCCACCTCGATGCTGCGTGACATCGAGGCCGGCAATCGAACCGAGGGCGAGCAGATCGTTGGCTTGATGCTACGGCGCGCGCGCGACCTAGAGATCAATAGCCCCCTACTGACCGCCGCCTATGCCCATCTCAAAGCATATGAAGCACGCCAAGCCAACGACGGTAATATCTAGTAAAGGGACGCTCGACCAATGACCGACAGTTTCGGACAAATCTCCTCGCATTACGGCGACGCGGGAATAGGCGATCGCATTCTCGCCGCGTTGCGGGAGGAAGGTGTCGATATAGATGCGCTGACGCCAGAGATACTGGCGCCGATTGACCAGTTCCACACGCGCGGCATCGTCGCCACTCGTGAGCACGCGGCGCTCGCCGCGCCCCACGAGGACATGCACATACTCGATGTCGGTTGCGGTGTCGGCGGACCAGCGCGCTACCTAGCCTCGACCTATGGCTGCCGCGTCACCGGCGTCGATCTGACGGCAGAGTTTATCGCCGTTGCCAAAATGCTGACCGAACGCTGTCGCCTCGATCATTTCGTCGATTTTCAACAGGCTAATGGACTCGACCTGCCTTTCGCCGACGCCAGCTTCGATATGGTGTGGTGCCAAAACGTGACCATGAACGTCGAGGACAAGGCCGGCTTCTATAGCGAAATCGCCCGGATGCTAAAACCGAGTGGCCGTTTTACGTCGACCGAAATGACCTCCGGCACCGCGGGGCCGCCCCATTTCCCCTTGCCCTGGGCGCGCGTTCCGGAGATCAGCTTTCTTGTGCCCCAAGCCGATATGCGCGCCGCACTCGAAACCGCCGGCTTCCGTATCTTGGAATGGCGAGACACCAGCGCCGACGTTGTTGCCAGTGCGCAGAGGCAAACGGAGCGCGTACGCTACGCAAAACTCGGCGTCGGTCTCGTCGCCGGCGCCGATATGGGTGATCGCGCCGCCAATTCCGGCCGCAGCCTGGCCGAAGGCCGCCTGGTCAACGTCATGATGCTGGCCGAGAAATAGTCGCTCTGACTGGCTGACGGCTCTCTAAACCATATGTTCCGGTGGTAACGGTGGCTGCCCAAGGATCATGTCGGCGGCCTTTTCCGCGATCATCACGGTCGGCGCATTTGTGTTGCCGCCGACCAGGGTCGGCATAATCGAGGCATCCACAACCCGAAGCCCCTCAACGCCGCGCACTCTTAAACTCTCATCGACCACAGCGCGCTCGTCCGCGCCCATGCGACAACTGCCAACCGGGTGATAGACGGTGCTGGCGGCGCTACGCACGAAGGCATCGAGTTGGTCATCGCTCGCCACTTCTGGTCCTGGCCAAATTTCGCCCGTGCTGTGCCGCGCCAATGCCGGCCGGGTCATCACATGTCGCATCGCCTTGAAGGCTTCGCGCAGAGTGTTGCGGTCGCGGTCGGTCGACAGATAGTTGGGCTGGATCGCCGGCGCGTCGGCGGGATTCGCCGAGCGCAAAGTGATCTCGCCTCGGCTTTCGGGCCGCAACAGGCAGGCATGGCACATGAAGGCGTCAGGCCTTGTATGATCGGTTGTCGGGGCCGAAAAGGGCTGGCGGATGAGCGACATGAGATTACCGGCGCTGAAATGAAACTGCACATCGGGCATTTCTAACTCAGGCGCGGTGCGGATAAATGCGCCGCCTTCCAACGGAAACCCGGCCGCGGGGCCGGATCGCATGACCATCGCGCGCGCCACCGCGAAGGCGCCCCGTTCGAGCCGGGTCAATTCGTCGGTCAGCGTTTTAACGGTGGCGCCGTGGACCGTGTGGATATTGGAATGATCTTGGAGGTTGCGGCCGACCTCCGGCAGGTCGACCACCGGTTCAATACCGTGGCTTCGCAGATGGCCGCCCCCTCCCACCCCTGATAGCATGAGAATCTGTGGCGAATTCACCGCGCCAGCAGCGAGTAACACCTCGCGTGCCGCATAGGCAGTCACCTCTCGCCCACCCTGGCGATAGATAACCCCCTCAGCGCGACCCTGGGTAAACGAGATGCGCTGGGTCAGCGCTTCGGTTGCCACCGTCAAATTAGGCCGAGACAAAGCGGGACGCAGATAAGCCGCCGCGGTGCTCCAACGCCGGGCATTTCGGATAGTGAACTGGTAGCGCCCGAAACCTTCCTGCTCGGCGCCGTTGAAATCCGGGTTAACCGGATGTCCGGCCTCACGCCCAGCCTCAACAAACGCATCGAACAGGAGGTTGTCGTGATGCGCTTCGGTGACATTGAGGGGACCATCACCGCCGTGGAACGTATCGGCCCCACGCTCATTACCCTCGGCGCGTTTGAAGTAGGGCAACACATCGGCATAGGACCAACCAGCCAATCCCATCTGGCGCCACAGATCATAATCGCGGGCGTGGCCGCGGATATAAATCATGCCATTGAGCGATGATGTGCCGCCCAGGGTCTTACCCCGCGGCCACATGATCCGACGGTTATCGAGATTGGCCTGAGGTTCGGTCTCATAGGCCCAATTGTAGCGCCGGTTGGGGATCATTTTTGCCAAGCCGACCGGAATATGAATGAACGGGTGGCGGTCCCGCGGGCCGGCCTCGAGCAGCAGGACGCGCACTTCCGGATCGGCGCTCAACCGGTTGGCCAACACGCAACCGGCGCTGCCGGCGCCGATAATCACATAGTCGAATTCGGCCATATCTCGGGCGACCGCGCCTGGCTCGGCCTACTGGCGCCTCAGATGCGCAAGCACAGATCGCACGATGCTGCCATCGAGCGAGCGCGTGAAACGCAGCTGCATTTCATTGTCGGAGAGCAACGTGCGTACATATTTTTGGTATTCCAGTACCCCCTGCGCGGAAATTGTAATGCTGTGCACTTCAAGCGCCCGATCCCCGACCCGTGCCCAAATATAGGGATCGCCCGACAGCGGCTCACCGGTCGCCGTCATGCGATAGATGCCGGGTTTGTCGACACGGGCGAACGGAACACTGATCGACGAGTGCTTGATCTTGTTCGCCGTTGCACCACCGGCGGGCCGCCGCGTCACCCATGTCACATTGAAGCCATCCGCTGTCGGGTCGATTGTCACTTCGAGCTCGCGATCGATGAAGCCAACACTTTCAGCGGGCGCGCCGTTCTCGGTAATGCCCATGCCGACCCAATGGCCGACAAACGGGTCAATTGACGCGGCGCTAGCCGGCGATGCCAGCGGCAAAATGGTGACAAAGGCAAAGATGGCCACCACAGCGAGGAAGCGTTTCACGGGAGAATCTCCTTATCGGGCAAGGTAACGCGAGGGTATTCCTAGCTACACATGATTTCTACGTAACTTACCCGCGCAAGGCCAGGGAATGGAGGCAAGCTATACTTATCATTTTCGCGCGAAAATGGAGCGGAAGAAGACTTTCACGACCGATCCAAAATTGCGGATCACACCGCCAACATCGCCGTTCTTCGCATAAGCCAAAGCGCGGTTCGACGCCGCTTGGTTATTGGCGGGATCGATTTCCAGTGCTTTGTCGAACTGCGCAATCGCCTGGTCGATTTCACCTTTACCGAGATAGGCGTTGCCCAGATTATTGTAAGACAAAACATGGTCAGGCTGCAGCGCGACCGCGCGGCTAAAATCAGCAATTGCCTGGTCGAAATTCCCTTTACCAAAGTAGACATTGCCACGGTTGTAATAGGCGACCAGGCTGCGTGGGTTTCGGCTGATCGCACTGTCGAAATCGGCGATCGCACGATCCGGATCACCTTGCCTGGCATACGCGCTACCGCGGGTAACATAGGCAACGGCTTTGTTTTTCCGGCTGATCCCCGACGATTTCAGAACACCTGTACAGCCTCGAATAACCAGCTCATCATTGGTGCCGGAACATTGCGCAACAAGTTGCTGCAGGCTTTGCGCCTGCACACCGCTGGCCAACCCAAACCCCAAAACAAGCGCGGTTACGGCTATTACCATTCTCATAACGAGAATGGTGGCACGAATTGTGGGGTTAGTGAATATCCGTGGCCAGGCCCGGCGTCAGAGCACGCCGTTTAAGAACGGCACGAATCGGTCGACATACCATTCGCTACCGAAGACAGTGAGATGGCTCGAATCGCCGAAATAAGCCTGATCTTCAGTGCGAAACTTGCAGATAGGGCCGTCGCAAAGAAACGGCAGGGGATCGATAAACGTCACATTCGAAACAAGCTGTAGAACCCGCCGATTTATATTTTCGTCCATATTCAGCGGCGCACCATCTTCGAATTTACCTCGGGCCGCTAGCCACTCGACATTCGAACGAAAAACCGGTGTCTGGCCAATCACCACCACCTTAAGTCCGAGGTCTCGTAATTTCCTGATGGTCTGCGTGATGGTCCGCGGTTCAACCCCCAAGCCGAAGGCGCTATCCCAATGGCCCGCCACGATAATGGTCTCGATGTCGAACTCATCGATAACCTTCAGAACATGGTCATTAAATCTCTCGCAATTTGACACAATCAGAGGATCCCAGCCCAACACCGGGGCGCAAGATCCGGAGGTGTATTGCAGGATATTATGCGACCAAGCGGCTTGGTTCGACCTAAATCCAGGCACAAGATGAGCCGCAAAAGAATCGCCCCAGAGCAATGCGTTTGCGTCTGCGCCATTGTTGATAAAACAGGATTGCGCCTGCCAGTCCTCGAACCCCTGATCTCGTTCGAGAAAACAAGTCCGGTGATTGTATTGTTCATTATAGATATCGGTGGCCACCACGGTTTCGGGATCGAACGAAAACCGCCCGCCGTTTGCCGCCGAACCTAAGACCCCAAACGCGACCAACAACACCGCGAACCCACCAGCGCCGGAAAACAGCGACTTGCGAGTTAAAATAGCCTCGCCGCCACGGAACGGCCGCTCAACAAATCGCCAAGACAGTATCGCGGCGACAAACGAAAACCCGATAATACCGGCGGTTTCTATCCCCGTTAGGTCGCGAGGCACCAATGATCGGGTGAACACAAAGGCCGGCCAATGCCAAAGATAGAGTGAATACGAAATCAGCCCGATGAATACCGGCGCCCGCATCGCCAACAAGCGGTTTACCAGGGAAGGCCCTGTCGATCCTGCGTGGATCAACAACGCCGCACCCACACAAGGGAAGATCGCATTGGCGCCTGGAAACGCCGTCGTCTCGGTAAATGTGAAGACCCCCCAACCGATCAGCCCCAGACCGGCGATGGAACCCGCCTCCCGGTAGAACCGGCTGGTTGGCGAGGGAAATATTTGCATCGCTAGCAATGATCCAACAAGCAATTCCCACATTCGGGATTGGGGAAGGTAGAAGGCAGAGGCCGGGCTATAGATGACCGCCCACCCGCTAACGCCAAACGAAATGATACCGAGAGCAATAACTAAGGTGTGCCAGCGCCCACCAGCGAACCGTGCAATCAAAAGTAAAGCCAGGGGGAAGAAGATATAGAACTGCTCCTCGACCGCCAGCGACCAGGTGTGGAGCAGTGGTTTGAAATCCGCCGGGGCGTCGAAATAGCCGGCTTGCTGCCAAAACAAAAAATTCGAGGAAAACAAGGTCGCCGCAACCGCGCTCTCGCCGAACTCGGCAAACCGGTCAGGAGACAGCGCGATGGGTGCGATCGCAAACGACACCAAAATCACCGCGAACAGGGCCGGTAATATTCGCCGCGCGCGCCGTTCGTAAAAGCCGATCAACGAGAAGCGGTTTTCCTTGATTTCCTTCGCGATGAGCGAGGTGATCAGGTAGCCGGAGATGACGAAGAATACGTCGACGCCAATAAAGCCACCACTGAATAGGGAGAAATCGGCATGGAACAGGACCACCGCCACCACGGCGATTGCCCGCAGACCATCTATGTCGGGACGATACCTCATTTTGCGCGCTTTACTGGGCCTGGAACCGATATTGGAGACGCGTAGCTTGCGCCGATCTTGCCATAGTACCGGCAAATCGTTAGCGAATTATCGCCGGTTTTCCGAACGACACTAATTGTTGATCGCGGCGGCTCTTAGCCAATCTCCGCGCGATAACCTAGTCGGGCAAGCCGAGTTTCTTCAAATTTTCGCCCATGCGGTCCATAAAGTCGGCCGAGAAAACCATCGCCGTTTTAACTTTGGCGACGGTGAGGTCGGGATAGAATTCCATAAGGCAGGTAAACGCCTCCTGCGCCTCGTCCATGCGCCCGGCGCCAGATAAGGAAGAAGCTAGGTTCCGATAGATCCACTGAGCGTGGGGTCGTTCCTCAAGTGCGCGCTTAAAAAATCCGACCGCCACGTCGTATTCCTCGCTCACCTCCCGGGCACAACCAAGAGCGACGTAGTTATTGAAGTTCATCGGATCGAGTGGGCTCAATCGCAATGCATGCTCCAAATTTTCGATCGCTCGATCTGGGTTCTCCGTGTAGTTATCGAGCCACCCGAGACGGCTCCAGGCCCAAGCCGAATTGGGGTCCAGTTGAACCGCACGTTCAAGCAAAATTCGCGCCGTACCGAAGTTGCTTACGATGGTGTGGATCGTCCCAAGTACCGTCAATATTAACGGATCGTCACCACTGAGCTGAGCTGCCCGCTCTGCAAGTCGCAGCGCCTCAGCTTGACTGCCAGCCATATCATCAGCCCAGTTATAGACTGAGCGTTGCGCATGACACCAGCCGGTCAGCGCGAGAGCCAGCGGATAATCGGGGTCGACTTCTAGCGACTTGCCAAGCAACTCTAAAGCAGCGGCACTTTCATCCTTTTCCAGCGCCCAGACATGCGGCATTGAGCGCATAGCGTAATCATAAGCACCAAGGTCTTGCGGATGTTTCCGGCGCGACCGTTCAATTTCAGCAAACCGAATCGAGGGCTGTAGAGCGCCAGCGACTTGCTCGGTAATCCGGTCTTGCAGATCGAAGATATCGTCGATATCACCGTCATAGCGTTCGGCCCATACGTGGGCGCCACCATCCGTCTCAACCAATTGGACGGTGATTCGCACCCTTCCACCGGCTCGCTGAATGCTACCCTCAAGAACGTAGGCGACGCCGAGTTCGCGGCCGATGTCGAGCACATTGGTCGCTTTGCCTTTGTAGGTGTAGGCGGAGTTGCGCGCGATTACAAAGAACGAGCGGATGCGCGACAAGGCCGCGGTGATGGTCTCAACAATACCGTCGGCAAGAAATTCCTGTTCGGGGTCGGCCGACATATTGTCGAAGGGCAGAACGACAATCGACGGTTTGTCGGGCAAGACGGGCGGCGGCTCGGTCAAAGTTTGCGGACGCTCGCCAAATTTCGAATTTTCCGGCCAGCGCCATACATGCACCGGCCGTTTGATATTTTTTAGTTCTTCGACGCCGCAATCGGCGAATTCGACATCAAGGCGATCGCGCACATCGTCGTGCACTCGCGATGAAATGCAAATACCACCCGGTTCGGCAATTTCCTGCAGGCGGGCCGCGATATTCACACCATCGCCGTGAATATCCTCGCCTTCGATGATGATGTCTCCCAAATTGACACCAATACGAAACACCAGCTGGTCCGAAGCCGGCACGTCGGTGTTACGCGCCACCATACCTTGCTGAACCTCCAATGCGCATTGCGTGGCTTCGACGACGCTGGGAAATTCGAGCAATAAGCCATCGCCCATGGTCTTGACGATACGCCCGCCATGAGCGGCAATTGTTGGATCAATGAGTTCAGCGCGGTGGGTTCGCAGGGCCGCAAGCGTGCCGGCTTCATCGACGCCCATAAGGCGCGAATAGCCGACGACATCGGTCGACACGACCGCCGCCAGCTTGCGTTCATCAGTCGCCACGAGTCACTCCCTGCCGGATGGGTTCAACTTCTTAAAGTGCCGACATTTTTTGCGCTAGTTCCAAGTTGGCCGGATCGGGCTTCAACTCGCCGGTTTGGATTTGACGCGTAATTTCGGTAACAGCAGCGTTGGCTGGCGCCTTGATGCCGCGGCGGTCGAATTCTTCGACCACCAGTCCATTGATCATGTCGACTTCGCTGTAGCGGCCCTTCAGGTGGTCCTGCAGCACACAATCGCGCGCTGCGGGACCAACGTCCTCCGCCAGTTTATCGAGCATCTTTTCCAGAAGATTATTGGTGTCTTTGACGTCATCCTCCGACAGGCCAAATATCGGCTGAACGGTGTAGCCCAACTCCTGACCTGCCGTCAGCGCTTCGGTGCCCACGCGCGATATGAAATCGCGCATGCCGGGCACATCCTTGGCCTCGTATAAGGTCAATCCGAGCATCGCATGTGGCCCCAAACACATCGTGTTGACCACCAACTTCATCCATTTGGCCGACATGATGTCGGACGAGACCGTGACCTTACCTGCATGAAGCAGAATTTCTTCGATCTCGGCGACGCGATCGGCGGTCGACGGATCGACGCTGCCAATACCAAACCATGTATGTTCCGGCGTATTATTGCGTTGCACGATCCCCGGCGTGAATATCTCCGACGACATTTCGACCACACAACCCAGCGTACGCGACGGCCCAACAATCTCGGCAATATCATCGACCGTCATGGCATTTTGGATGCCGACGAGCATGCCGTCATCGTGCAGATAGGGTTTGATAAACTCACACAGCCAGCGGGTGTCGTAGGCCTTAGCCATCAGAAAAACGATGTCGTATTTCTCATTCAAGGTGCACACATCGCTCAAATGATAAGCCCGCGGATGAACGTGCAGATCCTCATCGGGCATGTTGATGAGCAGTCCGTTCTGGCGTATCGCCTCCACATGGGCTGCCCACTGGTCGATCATGACGACGTCGTATTCTGCATCGATTAGATTGGCGGATGTGCTGCTGCCATTGGCGCCGGTGCCAAGCACCGCTATTTTTTTATCCATCCCCGATCTCCCGTCATATTGTTGCTATTTTCATCTACTATATACGCGCTCGCACCAGAAGGGCAGCATCTGAGACCCGCCCGCCACTCCACTTCGGACATGATGCCATGACCAAAACGCGACTTCGATTATGGTTGCTAACCGGCTTGAATGTGCTGGCCGGACTGGCCTTGCTGGTCTTGGCATTCGATGAATTTCAGTCGACCCGTCACCTGGTCGATGACGGCATCTTAATACTGCTCATCTTCGCAACCTTCTTATTGGTGCCCGTCGTATCGCTAGCTATCTACATTCTAGGACGAAAAACACCGCCCATTACGACGCCCGGGTGGCGAATATATCGGCGGCTCTCGGTTGGTTTCCTGGTTCTTTGTTGGCTGGCAATCGCGGCGCCCGCCCTGTTTTGGGGCGCTATTGTCATTGCAGCGCGCGAACCTTGGCCGCTGTCCCTGGCCCAGGGCCCGGATACCGACCGGGCGACAAGCGGTGTCGAGAAACTCTTCGGCGCTGGCCCAGCAAGTGCGATGTCGTCGGTCTATCTCATCTCATTTCACTTACGCGACAGTTCGTATTTCGTGCGCTTTGACTATCGCGATCCCAGCGTCATCGACCAGATCGCCAGAACCAAGAACATGGTCAAAGTCCCCATCTCCACCCGCGACGATGGGCGTTTCGATTTGCGGGCCTACCGCGACCGATTACGATGGTGGATACCAGAAGATATCAACCGCACTGACGCCATCTATGTAGATCGGGCAACTGGGGACAAGATCGCCGGCACGGTACCACACAACCAGGGGGTTGGCGTTTCGCGGGTTCTCTGGGTCAATGAAGAAACCCGTATCGCCCACTATCGAGAAATCGAGTTTTAGCGGGGTAAAGTACGCGCGTAGCAATCGATCCGGTGCTCGCCAACCTGTGTGGTCTTCGCCAATCGGCATGCGGTCAATTTGCCCGCGGCCCGATCGACAAACCAAATTTTGGACCCGGAAGAGACAGTTTCGATAGGCGGGCTATCGTCACTCAATGCGGTTTCCAAGGCGGCAATATTCACAACAGGCGCGCCGCGAAAAACCTGCACTCGAGATTCCCGAACTTCGCTGATACTTGCCGATTGGCCGCCACCGCGCACGACCAGAACATCCGGCGTATGTGCATTCGCAGCGCCGGCTTGCACAAAGGCTGCAGCCAGAATCGACGATAGGGCCACAATTCGAACTAAACTCATGATCTTCTCCCATTCAAATTGATCGAGGAATTATGACGGGTGTAGAGAGTCTTAGCCAGCGGCCAAGCATTTACATAGTGGCGCTACGGAAACTATTTCGGCGGAAATTTCGCTTGCCATTCCTGGGCCAGGCGTTGGGCTTCGGCGACCTGTTCAGGGGTCATTGTCTCGGCAATATCGTCGCGCAATTGACCGGCGTCGGCATGGCCCTGGGCGGCGGCCAGATTATACCACATGTGAGTACGCACAACGTCGCGCGGCACGTCCGGCGTGCCCCTCTCGTAGAGCACGCCCAGATTTAATTTAGCGATGATATTACCCTGCTCGGCAGACGCCGAATACCAAGCGATCGCCTCCCGATGATCTTGGAGCACACCGGTACCGTCTTCATACATGACGCCGAGATTTTGCTGCGCACGCGGATGGCCGTTCTCAGCCGCCCGGCGGTACCATTTCACCGCCTCGACATTGTTCTGCGGGACACCCAATCCCTGCTGGTACATGACACCGATATTTCGCTGTGCTTCTACGTCCTCGGCCTCGGCAAGCGGTAGCCAATTCTTCAGCGCGGCCGAATAATCTCCGGCCTGAAAAGCCGCCACGCCCTTATTATAATCCTGAGCAATCACCGGCGCGGCCGCCAGCATTACGAGTATTGTGATGGAAATCAGCGAACGTTTCATGGCACTAGCGTAGCATCGACTCGCGGTGGGAAACACGGCCTAAAAGCGGCCCTTCCGTGACCTTATGCTGCACTAGGTCCGGCATCGGCCCGCAGTTTGGCCTCATAAGTCTCAATTGTCGCCAGCGCACACCGCAACATTGGCGTCTCGATATCCTGCGCCGTGGCCCGGCGGACAAGATCGCCGATAACATGTTCGCCCTCTGTTGGCCGGTAAGCCTCCATATCACGTAACATCGACGCCGCGAACTGTGATCCTCTCGTGGTGAACATCTTGTTATAGCTCTCCAATGTGGGCGCGGTAACCGGGTGCCCCAACGCGGCCGCGGCATCCCGGGTTTCGGCCAGCGCCGCAAGCAAAAACGCCTCACCTGATGGCGCCTCGAGAATGCTACCAATCGTCGCGCCGGTGATCGTGTTGGCCGTGGCCAACGCTGATAACATGGCAAACTTGTCCCACATGGTCTGCACTATATCTGCGCTGTATTCGATGTCGCATCCTGATGTCGCATTCAATGCGGCGAACGCTTCGCTGCGTGCCGACGGTTGGCCGTCAAGCTCACCAAATACGATACGCTGGAAGTCACCAAAATGCCGGATTTCACCCGTCGTAGAATCGAGTGCGGCGCCGATATAGCACGTGCCACCCCATACGTTCGTCTCGCCAAACCGTTCCTGCAGCCGTTCGATATGTTGCAGGCCATTGAGCAATGGGAGCGCCACACTGTCGGGGCCCATCGCCGGCGCAATTGCATCCATGGCGTTGTCTAGGTCGTACGCCTTGCATGACATCAAGACGACGTCATAGGGCGCCGTGATTTCTTCACTGGCTATGGTGGTCACCGGAAGAGACATGTCACCACCGAAATTACTTTGCACAACTAGGCCGTTCTCTTCGAGCTGAGCGCGCCGCCGTGGACGAACCAGAAACGTGACGTCGGCCCCACCCTCAGCCAGGCGGCCGCCAAAACATCCGCCGACCCCGCCGGCACCCAGTACCAATATACGCATGCTCGCCCCGCCCCTCTGTTTGACCGCCAGACACAAGTAGAATGCATCCGGCGGGCTAATGACTATCTCGTGCCGCCCCTATCTAGCCACCGTTTCGTCGCTTCGCTAGTGTCGGTGGCACGAACAATAATTTCAACATGCAGCGGTCAGCCTAAAGTTTCCAATCGCTGTTCAGGAGTTCCACTGATGACAAATAAACGCCGTGCCCTGGTGACGGGCGCCTCAACAGGTCTGGGACGTGAAATCGCGTTGACCTTGGCGCGCGATGGGTATGACGTCGCCCTGGCTGACCGTGAGATCAATTTGCTCGATGACGTTATGAACGAGCCGGACCTGGCGGATGTAACCGCCATCCCGGTCGCCATCGAGTTGCTGTCGCAAGATAGTATCGACCAGGGATTTGATGCTGCGGTCGAGGGCCTCGGCGAACTTGATGTCTTGGTCAACAACGCCGGACGGCCGTTGCTCAAAGCAGCGATCGATGTGACCTGGGACGAATGGGACGCGGTCATCGACGTTAATCTCAAGGGCGCCTATTTTCTCGCCTGCCGGTTGGCGCGCCATTGCATCGACGCCGAGCGACCTGGCGCCGTCGTCAATATCGCCTCGACGCACGGCATGACCGGTTTAGCCGGCCGCTCGGTTTACGGCATCTCTAAGGGTGGCATGATCCAGATGGCCCGCATGCTGGCGATCGAATGGGCTGGAGATGGCGTGCGCATTAACGCCGTCGCGCCGTCCACTGTGCTCACTGAATCGCGCCGAGAGCTATTGAAAGACCCAGAAGTGCTTGCGCGCATGCGCGCTCGTATTCCAGCCGGCGACTTTCCCGAACCCAGTGAAATCGCCGCCGCGGTGCGTTACCTCGCCGATCCCGACGCCGGTTCAGTCACCGGGCACACGTTGGTCGTCGATGGCGGCCTGACGGCAGCCTAAGCGCGGGCGTGGCCGATCGATAATCTTTCTTTGTCCGGACTAATTATGGTTTGACAATTCAACCCGGATGTTTGAGTGTTCGCCGGAGTAAACATACTCATCCGCACTAACGATAAGGGCTTGGTTTTTAAGGGCCCAAGAGGTGATCAAGGGAGTTGCTCTAAAGTGCGGGAGCGACACTCAACATTGGGAGGAATCCATGAAATTTTTCACAAGCGCCACTATCGGCGCCGTGTCTGCCGTTGCCCTTATGGGCGCGGCGACAGTCGCAAATGCGGCCGAGTTAAATGCCCAGGAAAAAGCACTGATCGAGGGCGCCAAGGCCGAAGGCGAAGTTACCATCATCAACCCGCTGTTCAGCGATCGCACCGGCACGCGCATGGCCGCGGCGTTCAAAGAGCGTTATGGCCTCGGTGACAAGTTCAAATTTAACAATTTACGCAAAGGCACTGGCGCCACGGTGGCGCAGGTTCGCCAGGAAATTCAGGCCGGCAAGTTTACCGTCGACGTGATCTTGGTCAGCGCACCGGGCTTCTTTGATGCCGCTCAAAAGCGTGGCGCCTTCTTGGAACTCGACAGTGGCTACTGGAAAGACAGCTCAGGATTAGTGGAATCCGCCGGTCAGTATTCGTCTTATCCGCACGTTGTCACGCCGCTGGCTTACACATTCCAGCCGGTTTGGAACGCCTCATGCCCCGGCATGGAGAACTTCAACGTCACCTCTTACGCCGACGCCATCAAGGCATCGCTCAAGGGCAAGACGATCTCTTCTGACATCACCAAGAGCTTCACCTACACCAACACGGTGATTGCCCTTGGCGAAGCCAGCGCCGTCGATTTCGGTGAGTTCTGGCCGGCCCTGAAGACGACCGATCCGATCGTCGAGTTCCGCACCGAGCCGAAGATGCAGATGCTTATCTCGTGTCAGCGTCCTTTCGACATGTGGAACCTGTCAGGCCGCGTCTACCAGAACGTTCTGAAGGCGCCGGATCTTAAAGACAAGATCAAGATCGGTTCCTACGAGGAAGGCCAAGTTCTGCTTGGTAACCAGACCGCCGTGCTGAAGGGTTCCAAGAACCCGAACGCTGGCAAGCTGCTGGTCGAGTTCTTGCTGAGCAAAGAAGGTTCGGATCTGTTCGTCGAAGGCGAAGCGATCTATAGCCTGCGCGAAGGCTACACGCCGCCGGCAGCGACCGCGCCTTACCTGCTCGACCTGAGCACGGTTAAGCTCATTGGCATGAAGGATTGGGTTGGCGCCCAGGCACAGTTCAAGGATGTTCGTGAACAGTGGCAGGAAAACTTCAGGTAGACCGTTACGTCCCTGTAGCTAAATGGGGCCCCGCCATATTCGCGGGGCCCCACCACTTCAAAAGTAATGTCGGTGCGGTCGTTGGCTCTATGAAGCCCACATAACCGCAATCTCATTTCCGCCAGCATTGTGGGAATACAATGTCCACCGAAACTCTCCCGAGAACCGTTGAACGTTCGTTGTGGGCCAACCGCCTGCGCTCCCTGTTAACGCAGGAAAATATTGTCACGATTATCGTCAGCTTGATCGTTGGCGCTGCGGTGATACTACCCCTGATCACACTGTTCATCAGCAGTTTCAAGGTGCTCGATCCCCTCGGGTGGGACACGACCTGGGGGTTCGGCAATTACGTCACGCTGTTCACCGATCGCATTATCCCGAAGGCCTTTGTCAACACCCTGATCATCAGCTCGGGTTCGACAATTTTGGCGACCGTTCTCGGCGTCTCGCTGGCTTGGATCAACGCCCGCACCAACTGCCCGGGGCGCGACTACCTTGAGCCCTACAATCTGATACCGTTCTTCCTCAGTCCATTTATCGGCGCAATCGCTTGGCATAATTTGGGCGAGCCTCAAACCGGTCTGCTCAATGTCTGGGCACGCGAAATATTCGGTTTTGAAGGCGCTTTGATGAACATCGACACTATTTGGGGGGTGGTCTGGGTTACCGGAATATTCTTCGCGCCTCTGGTCTATCTGTTTGTCGTTGGTTCTCTGCGCCGCATGGACCCGTCGCTGGAAGACAGCGCGCGGACAACAGGGGCCGGGCTCGTACGAACCACCATGACGGTCACACTGCCACTGGTGATGCCGGGCATCCTGTCAGGCGCGATTATCGTCTTTGTCACCAGCGCTGGCGAATTCGGCGTACCCTTTAAACTCAGCGCGCCCTATGGCTGGGAAACCCTGACCACACAGATATTTTCCAAGGCCGTCGGCGACGATGCCAATCATTTCCTGGGTGCCACGATGGCCATGTCGCTGGGCATCATCACGGTGTTCTTAATCTGGATTCAACAGCGATACATCGCGCCGCGTTCGTTCACTACCGTGACCGGCAAAGGCTTCCGCCCCAACGTCCTCGACTTGGGCCAATGGCGCTGGGTTGCCTTCGGCTACAATCTGAGCTTCATCTTTGTCGCCGTCATTCTGCCGATTGCCTGCCTCATTATCGTCAGCCTGCATCCGGTATGGACCGGCAAAATCGTTCCCGAGGCGATGACCTTCAATAACTACGTGAAGACACTGTTCTTCTGGCGCGAGGATTCAATCCAGGCGGCGACCAACGGCATCGTTAACAGCTTAATTCTCGCCTTCGGCGGATCGACCATAGCGATGGTTATGGCGCTCGTTGTCAGTTACATGATTCACCGCACCAAGGGCTTCGGCGTTCGGCTGCTCGATTTCCTTTCGGTGGTGCCGATCGGCTTCCCCGGCATCGTGTTGGCCATGGGCGTTCTGGTCACTTACATCCAGACCCCGATCTACGCCACCTTGTGGATCCTCATGCTCGCCTACATCACGCGCTTCTTCCCCTACGGGCAGCGCAACATTTCGGCGATCATGATGGCGATCTCCGAAGAGCTCGACCAAAGCTCGCGCATGGCCGGCGCGTCCTGGTTCACGACTCTCTGGCGAATCACTATTCCGCTGTTGAAGCCGGGAATATTCGCAGGCTGGATTTTGCTGTTCATCATTTTCCTGCGTGAATTGTCGATTTCGATCATCCTGTTCTCCACCGGCACGGAAACCCTTTCGGTTGGCGTCTATTATCTCACCAACTTCGAAAATGAGCCGCTCACCGCGGCCTTATCGATGGCGCAGACAGTAGTGTTGCTGATCGCTATTTACGTCTTCCGGCGGGTTGCCGGACGCGAAGCTCTCACCGCCTAGCTCAGATAGGATTGCCGCAAGATGGATAGCGAAACCCAATCGGGCACATATCTAGAGGTACAAAATCTCGTCAAATGGTTTGGCGACGACCCGGCCGTGGACAACATCTCCTTCGGTATTCCGAAGGGTGCGTTCTTGACCCTGCTAGGCCCCTCGGGGTGTGGCAAGACGACGACATTGATGAGCATCGCGGGTCTGCACAGCATCGATTCCGGCCGCATTCGCGTTGGCGATGTGGTCTACACCTCGCCCAAGGAAGGCCTCTTTCTGCCGCCGGAAAAACGCGACATCGGCATGGTGTTCCAGAGCTACGCCATCTGGCCGCACATGACCGTTACCCAGAATGTCGCCTACCCGTTAGAAATCCGCAAAGTTCCGCAGTCGGAAATCGATGATCGGGTCGCCGACGTGCTGGAATTGGTCGGCCTGACCGATATGGCGGAAAAAATGGCCACCCAATTGTCGGGCGGTCAGCAACAGCGCGCCTCGCTGGCCCGCGCTATTGTCGCGCAACCGCGCCTACTTCTCTTCGATGAGCCGCTTTCCAATCTAGACCTAAAGCTGCGCGAGCAGATGCGGGTCGAGTTGAAGCGTATCCAAAACGAAGTCGGTATTACGTCGATTTACGTCACCCACGACCAATCGGAAGCGCTGGTCATGAGCGACGAAATCATCGTTATGAGCAAAGGCCATATCGAGCAACGCGGCGGCCCACTGGAAATCTACAGCCGGCCGGTCAACGAATATGTCAGTAACTTCATCGGCGTCGCCAACCTGATCAAGGGACGGGTTACGCAAGTCACCGAGCCCGGCCGCGGCACTGTACAAATCACCGATCACGGCAAAGACATTCAGGTAGCCTGCAATTTGGGTCCTGGTATTTCAGAGGGCTCCGACGCCGTTTTGTCGGTTCGCCCGGAAAATGTGCACGCCGAGCGCGAAAACGGCGACGGCGCCAGCCTCGAGGGCGAGGTCCTACAGGCGATATTCCTTGGCAGCCATGTCGATTGCCGGGTGCAGTGGGGCGATTTCGAGTGGAAGGTCATCGCCCACCCCCGCGCCCACTTAAAAGCAGGCGAAAAGGTTTACCTGCGCCTCGATCCCGAACACACATTAGCGGTGCAGCCATGACCGATTTTCTGAAACCAATGGTCGAAATAGAGCATTTGCACAAGACTTTCGGCCCCGAAACTGCGGTCAAAGACTTTAACCTGTCGATTGCCGAGGGCGAGTTCGTGACCCTGCTGGGACCGTCGGGCTGCGGCAAGACCACGACCTTGCGCTGTATCGCCGGCCTGGAGCGGCCGGAAAGCGGCGAGATCCGCATCGGCGACGAGATCGTCGTCTCACCCGAAAAAGACATCTATCTTTTCCCCGAACACCGCAACATCGGCATGGTGTTCCAAAGCTACGCCGTTTGGCCGCACATGACGGTGTTTGACAATGTCGCCTACGGATTGCGGGTTCGCCGCGCCTCTAGCGCTGTCATCAAAAAACAAACAACCCGCGCGCTTGAGCTTGTTGGTCTCGACCAACTCGCCGAGCGTTATGCGACCAAGCTGTCCGGCGGACAGAGACAGCGTGTCGCCTTGGCGCGGGCGATTGTTTATGAGCCCAAGGTAATCCTGTTCGACGAACCCCTGTCGAATCTCGACGCCAAGCTGCGCGAGCAAATGCGCGATGAGATCGTGCGGTTGCAGAAGGAAGTCGGCATCACTTCGGTGTTCGTCACCCATGACCAGTCGGAAGCCTTGGTGATGAGCGACCGGGTGGTGGTGATGGATAAGGCGGTGATCCAGCAGATCGGCGATCCGCAGACCATCTACGCCAACCCGGTAAACGCGTTTGTGGCGAACTTTATCGGCGTCACCAGCTTGCTCGAAGGCGCGCTGTTGGGACGTACGGGCGAATATTGCGATATGGAAATCGAACTCGGCAACGGCCAAGCGCCACTGCGCATCCAGGCTGTCGGCGGCGACGGCGCCGAACAGGGAAGCTCGGTAATCTTAAGTCTGCGTCCGGAAGATATTACGTTGCACACCGAAGCGCCGAGCGGAACGTCATATGGCAACTTGCTCGAGGGTTCGGTGATCGACACGGTCTATCTCGGCAGTTTTCTCGAATGCCGCATCCAAGTGGGCAGTCATGAAATCGGTATTCAAATCGACCATTTTGAGCAGCTCGAACCGGGCCAGAAAGTGTTCCTCACCTTCCAGCCCAACCACGGTTTAGCCTTGGCGTCCTGACCTCGTCTCTGCTGGCCGTCGTTTGCCGTGCGGTACAATTGAGTCTCTTGAAAAACGCCTCCGAGGCGCGCATATTTTTATCTGACGAAGTCGCGGTATTATCGGTCCTTGCCCCCGAGGACACGTCCGATCGTCCCACAGCTTCGCCCTAGGACAACCCTATTTGGGAGGTGCTTAGGCATGAATCCGCCCGACAGTATACCCGGCCCCGCCGGCGCGCGGGGCCACGGTGAGAAAAGAGCGACGGCTTAAAACCCCGGTTACGCGTTTCCCACCGATCTCATATTCGAATAAACACAACTGACAGGGACACGGTCGAGTTGGCCGCTCCCGATCCCAAGATAAGAGCCCGGTATCCCTACTGGGTTAAGGCGATAATATCGTCCGAACCCCGCCCGCCATATGGCGCGGCGGGGTTCCCAATTTCGGGCAACTTCAGTAGGCGACGACCAGCGCGTCACCCTTGATCTGGGTGCGGTGCATGATCCGCCGCGCAGCAGGGTCGAACGGGTCGCGGCGGTGCATCACGCAACGATTGTCCCACATCACCAGATCGCCGGGTTGCCAACGATGGCGGTAAACGAACCGCTCCTGGTCACAATGATCCCACAACCGATCGAGCAACGCCTCGCTGTCGGGCATATCTTCACCAACTACATAGGCGTTGAGCCGCCGCCCCAGATAGAGCGCCGGTCGGTCGGTTTCGGGGTGGGCGCGGATAATCGGATGGCGCGCGCCGGGCATCTGGCTGAAGTCCTTTGCGAGAACGTGGTTCGATCGCAGTTGCCCACTGCTGTCGTGGCTGGCGTCGTGGTTGAGGACCTTACCGGCGATCGCCTGACGCAAATCAACCGGCATATCCTCGAGAGCGGCGTACATACTCTTGAAACATGTATCGCCGCCTTCCGCGGGTATCTCCAAACTGTAGAGCAGGCTCGCCGGCGGCGGCAGGTCAATATACGACATATCCGTATGCCATGCGGCTTCGCCGTCCCCGAGGACACCAATCGCGGCGCCCTCCTGAGTTACATTCGAGATCGTCAGAACTTCGGGATAGCCTTGCGCTGAAAACGGCTCCCATCCGGGCACCGTGTCGAGCTCACCGAAGCGTTTGCTAAAGGCCACCAAGGCGGCGTCCGACAATTTCTGATCCCGGAACACTAATACCTGATGCTCCAACCAGACCGCGCGAAGTTCATCCACAGTCACGTCGGATAACGCCGCCGATAGATCAATGTCTCGGATTTCGGCGCCGAGCGCCGGCGCAAGCGGGGTTACATTAAGCACTGGGTCAAAGTCTCCGCTGGTCTGGATCGGGCAAAATCTACGGCAATTGCAATTCCTGTCAACGGTCGATGCGGCTGGCGCAACGCCAAATCTTATGCTGATCTATTCCAACCATGATCACCAAAGAGAACAAAGAGACGGCAAAGGTCCTAGCTATCGGCCTTAGTGTTGTGGCTGCCCTGATTTTAGCGACGACGCCGGTATGCGTTTGGCTGCACGGGGTCGATAATTGCGAGCGTATGTTCTGCGAAATTATGGCTATGCGCCGACCCTTGGCGGATATCTCGTATTGCGAATGGTGGTTCGACCTGTTCCGTTGAGGGCTCGATATGAACAAAAAGGGGAATTCGTTATGGGCGAGAGACTTGCAGGAAAGGCAGCTCTAATTACCGGCGCCAGCCGCGGCCAGGGCGAGGCAGAAGCCCGGCTATTTGCCGCGGAAGGTGCCAAGGTGCTCATATGCGACGTGCTCGACGAGGAAGGTGAAACCGTCGCGCAAGCCATCCGCGATGACGGCCACACAGCCCACTACCTGCATCTGGATGTCGCCAACGAGGCCGCTTGGATATCCGCTGTGGATTACGCGGTGCAGGAATTCGGCGGGCTGCACGTTCTGGTCAACAATGCCGGCATCGGCCTGCGCAAACCTTCGATGCTCGATATCAGCCGCGAGGAATGGCAGCGGGTGCTCGACATCAATCTTACCGGCCCTTTTTTCGGCACCCAGGCCGCCGCGCCCACAATACGCGACAGTGGTGGTGGTGCCATCGTCAATATCGGCTCCATCGCCGGCGTCACCGGCCACTTCGCCACCGCCTACACCGCGGCAAAGTGGGGAATTCGCGGGCTCACCAAGAGCGCCGCCATGGAATTCGCCCCCTGGAATATCCGCGCGAATGCGGTCCATCCCGGCATCGTCGATACCGCGATCGTCGCCGGTTCCGACGATTTCAAGGAAGCCATGGAGTGGATGACCCCCATGGGGCGCATCGCCCAGCCTGAGGAAATCGCCGCCGCGGTCCTGTTCCTCGCCAGCGACGAAGCGGGATTTGTCACCGGCATGGACATGGACGTCGATGGCGGATTTGCCGGCGCGGGCGCCTACCGCCAAGTCTTGCTGCGCGCCATGGCCCAGCCGGGTTCGAAGATATAGAGAAGTAGGCCAGGACACACCGGTGCCCTGGCCTAAGTGTTAGTCCCTAAAAATAGTCGTCGCGTTGGGCGCCATCAAATCGCTTCGATTTGAGGCAGCAGCGCTTGAAACCGGCGCCCTGAGCCACAGGGGCAAAGGTCGTTCCGACCGAGTTTTTCCAACAACTCGACGTCGCCATGCACATAGCGCACGCCACGCTTGACCTGCGTTTCGGAGGGATACGACTTGCGCCGTTTACGCGTGACCTCAAAAGGACGGCTGATCGCCGTAATTTCGCTTCCTAGACATGATAGACCTCCATCATTATCGACCGCGTGAAGGGATTTAGCGCGCGGGAGCGCGGTAATACGCCGACTTAGGTTAGAATGAAAGCACAATATCGATGCGCCAGCAGCGCGGCGACGAGTCGCAGCCAGATACCAATCGATACCTTGAGATCGGACGGTACGGTTGCGATTATCGGCGCCTTGCAATCCAATCAACCGACGTCAGGCTGTCAGGAGTTATAATGCGCAAATTAGTGATGGCGATCGCCGTTTCAGTAACGTTTGCGGTCACCGCAATGACCGGCGCCAATGCGCAAGACAAACGCGTGGTCAAAATAGATGTGGTCGACCAGGCAGCGACTGGGGCCGAAATAGAAAGTTCCGGCGGCACCGGGGTACTGCGGGTGACCCAGGGCGAAGAGGTTGAAATCCATTGGACTAGCAACCAGGCGACCGAGCTTCACTTGCACGGCTACAATGTGAAGACCAAAGTCTCCAACGACGGTGAGGCGGTGATGAGTGTCAAGGCCCGGGCGGCCGGTCGTTTCGCGATTGAGAGCCACGGTTTTGGCGCCGACCATCACGCCGAAAAGACCATCATCTATCTCGAAGTCCTGCCCCGCTAGTCAATCGTGAACTTGCCCCTTTCCCATCGTTTGACGGCTCGAACCGTGCGTTATTTCGCCCTCAGCTTCTTGGTATTTCTGGCAACGGGTACGCCGGCATACGCCCACGCGTTCGCCCAGCGTTACGACTTGCCGATCCCCCTCTGGCTTTACCTGGTTGGCGCCGGCGCCACGGTCGCAGTGTCGTTCATTATCGTCGGTATTTTCGTGCGCAAGGATAAAGAAGGCGACGGCGTCCCCCGCCTTGAATTGTTGGACACGCCAGTCGGCCGCATTATCGCACATCGCTATGCGCTAACGGCGCTGCGCGTGCTGTCTGTATCGATCTTTTTGGTGATGATCCTGGCCGGCCTGTTTGGTGTTCAAGACACCCCGGAAGAAAACATATTGCCAACCGCCATCTGGGTGATCTGGTGGGTGGGGCTGGCTTTCGCCAGCGCCCTGCTGGGTGATCTTTGGTCATTGCTCAATCCGTGGCGCATCGTCGCCGAATGGATCGCCGGCGCCACCAACTCACGGGGGACACCGAAAAACCGCCCCTTACCCGCTCACGCCAGCACCTGGCCGGCGGTTGTCGTGTTCCTCGGCTTCTCCTGGGCGGAGCTGGTGTGGCCCGACCGGGCGGTGCCGGCGAGCTTAGCAATCGCGGTGATCCTCTACAGCGCCGCCACCTGGGCCGGCATGTACTATGCCGGGATCGAGACCTGGCTGCGCCGGGGCGAAGCCTTCTCGATCCTCTATGGTCTTTTCGCCCGCTTCGCCCGCATCGAACTTCGAGTGACGAGTTCCGCCCATTGCGCGGCCTGTGGTGAGGAAACATGCCAAGGCAATAAATCTGGCGCTTGCATCGACTGTCCATCCTGCTTTCGCCGGGCCAAGCCCGAAGAACGTCGCATCGACTTACGGCCCTACGGCGTCGGGTTGCTAACAAACAAGATGCCGTCGATCTCGATGATGGCCTTCGTGTTGTTGATTTTGGCCACCGTCAGCTTCGATGGCTTCGCCGATACGCCGGCCTGGCAGTCAATTTTCAACGCCGCTCTCTCAGTGCCCTTCATCAGCGCGCTACCCAATGCGCTAGGCCTGAATAATGCCAGTGGCATCATCACGACCGCGGGGATTATCCTTACGCCGCTGATTTTCTTCACTGTCTATATGGCCTTTAGCGCCCTCATCGCCGCTCTGACCCGCAACGCAGGGTCTGGCGGTTTGACCGGCACGCCGACACAATGGTCGGCGATGACCATCGGGCGGGTATTTATCTTCACCCTGGTGCCTATCGCCATCGCCTATCATCTGGCGCACTTCCTGTCGCTGTTCCTGATCTTCGGTCAGCAGATCATCCCGCTGGTCTCAGATCCCTTCGGTTATGGCTGGAATATTTTCGGCACCGCGGATTACCAAACCGATATCGGCATTGTCGGCGCCCGCTTCGCCTGGATCGCCGCGGTTATCGCCATCGTTATCGGTCATATCGTGGCGGTGTATCTAGCCCATGTGATGGCCCTGCGCGCCTTCGGCGACCACGCCGCGGCCCTGCGCAGCCAATATCCGATGCTGGTCTTGATGGTCGGCTATACGATGATCAGCCTGTGGATCCTGGCACAGCCCATCGTTGAATCCTAAGCCGAGCGCCGGGTTCGGCGACCAACACCATAGGCGCCAAGGCCAACCAAGATCAAAATCCCACCGAAGACCAATGAGCTGTTCCGCTCGCCCGCCTTGTCCTCCAATCTGCCGCGCCGCGCCACAATAAGCGCGCGCTTTTGCGAATCGGTGAGCAGAGCCAGAAAATTTTCTTCGAGAATACCGCGCCGGTCAGCGTCAAGAAGCATCTCCAATTCAGCGGCTTCCGGCGAACCCGGCGCGAGGTCGGAAACGGCCGCTGCGGCGCTATCCACGTTTAATGCATCTAGCTGGCGCTGCGCTCTACTGTGCTGATTGAACGTCCAAGCATTCCACAACATTGCCGCGGCGATGAGGGCTACGGCGATACCGACGCCCAGCCAATACCCAACAGTTCCGGAACGGGCGGTCATCGATGCATATCTCCATGAAAATCGCTGATTACATTTGAATGGCACGGCCATATTACCCACACGGCCATGTATCGGACAGATACGATTGCATGGCGCTGCGGCGTTACTACGTATAATACTCGTCCAAGCCTGATTGGATAAAATTCGAAATGGGGGGTCCGATGGGACAACGACACGAAAACATTCTGGGAACCGTAGGAAACACGCCGGTCGTTAAGATAAACCGTATGGCGCCTGAGGGCGTAAACCTCTACGCCAAGATTGAGGCGTTCAATCCCCTGGGCTCGGTCAAGGACCGGTTGGCGCTAGGCGTCATCGAGGCCGCCGAAGCCGCTGGCGAGTTGAAACCCGGCCAGACGGTTATCGAAGCGACCAGCGGTAACACCGGTATCGGGTTGGCCATGGTGTGCGCGGCCAAGGGCTACCCTTTGGTGGTGACCATGGCTGACAGCTTCAGCGTCGAGCGACGCAAGCTGATGCGGTTTCTCGGTGCCAAGGTGGTGCTAACGCCAGCCGCGGCGAAGGGTACCGGCATGGTCAACAAGGCGGTGGAGCTGGCCGAAGCCAATGGCTGGTTCCTCACCCGCCAGTTCGAGAACGAAGCCAATCCCGACATGCATTCGCGCACCACGGCGCAGGAAATCCTCGCCGATTTCGACGGCGCGCCGTTGGATTACTGGGTTACCGGCTACGGTACCGGTGGCACATTGAAGGGCGTCGCGCGGGTGCTCGCCGAGGCGCGGCCGGACACTAAGATCGTGTTGTGCGAACCCGAGGAAGCGCCCTTGCTGCACGATGGCGCCACGCAGGAACGCAATTCGGACGGCTCACCGTCGGCCACACATCCCTCGTTTAAGCCCCACCCCATGCAGGGCTGGACCCCCGACTTCATTCCCAAACTGACCGCAGATGCGGTCGGCACGGATGTGATCGAGCGGCTGATTCAGATACCCAACGCCGACGCTCTGCGCTGTGCCCGCGAACTGGCTTCGAAAGAAGGCATTTTTGTCGGCATCTCGGCCGGCGGTACCCTGGCCGGTGCGCTTAAACTTTGCGAGGACGTTCCGGCGGGCTCCACCGTCCTGGCGATGTTGCCCGACACCGGCGAGCGCTATCTCACGACCCCGCTCTTCGCCGATATCGTCGATGACTTGACGGAAGAAGAAGCGGCGCTGTCGATGTCGACGCCGGGCTTCCAGCGCCCACCGGTGGAGTAAGGACCGCTAGTCGATCGCGACAAATATGCAGTGCCGTACTTTGCCGTCGACCGATTTCGAGCAGTGACCGCGACCATGAGTGTCCTCGGTTAGAAGGACTTCGCCAGCGGCGATGATTCGGGTCTCCCCGTCGCTGGCGGTAACTTCCACGCCGGCATCCAGGTTGATGACGTATTGGCGGCGCGGTGCCGGATGCCACTCGAAATCATAATCGCCCTCGGTTCTACGAAATTCGATCGCACTCGCGCTGACCGGTTCGGAAAACGTGCTGCTCAGTTTATCGAGCGTCCATTCGACCTCGATATCGCGAAAATGGGACTCGCCGTTTTCGTCCGCGTAAATGTTGTGAATCCGCATCAACTGGTCCTTTTTATCTTTCGGCCGCAATCGGCCATACATCCGCTTGATTCTTGCCGTTTGATCCAGGCTAAGTCTGGATTTGACGGCATTAACCATACCTTATTCGTTTCGCGATTTAAGATGGCAGTACTAGCCTTAAAGGGATAGTTTTCACCTGATAAGAGAATTTCTCTGGAAAAAACATAGATTTTGTCCAACACTCTACGAGTTATTAGGACTTTTCCTGGAGTATCTAGAATATGCCCAAGGCTATTCTCAATCTGATTGGTGCTTCCCGGTCAAGAAACGAACGGAAGTGCCACCGTCACGCTCAACGGTTCATCCGTGACAGCGGATTGGCCGCGATCGCCTATATCCAGGCGCTGTTCGCGCGCCTCATGGTCGTAAACTCCGGCGCTGCCGCGTCCGAATATACATTTCTGGTCGCCTTGGTCTCGATTGTCGCTGTCCTCGGCATGATCTTGGTCGGCGACGATCTGCAAGACTATTTTCAAACGCTCGCCGTCGCGCTCGATGGCGCTAGTGACCCGACGCCGGATCCTTTCGCGACATAGAATTAGGCGCGATAGCAGCGCACAAAGAAATGGCCGGCGCCCTTCGACGCCGGCCTTTGCTTTCGTGATTAAAGTTTAGCGCTCCAGGTTCATCTGATAGCTCGCCGCCACCCAGGCAAACCCGTCGCCGCGCCGTTCCACATAGCCCACCGAGGGAAACGGCATGTGAAAGCCGATCGCCGCCATTTTGTCGTCGGCGACCTGGCTGAGCACCCGCTTGCGTGACACCACCGCGGCCTCCGGATTATCGTCCATGCCGAAATGCCAATCCGGGTGCGACAGCGACACCGCATAGTGCGCCACCGTGTCCGACATGATCATCAACTCCTGGCCGTTGCTCTCGATGTGATAGGCCATATGCCCGGCCGAATGGCCGAAGGCATCGACCGCGGTGACGCCGGTGACGATGTCATCGCCCGGCTCGACGTAGCGCGCCCTATCCGCCATCGGGACGCAGGTCTCTTGAAACATTTTCAGGGTCGGCGGCCGGAAGGATGGGATATTTTCGCCCTTCATCCAGTAATCGAACTCGGTGCGGCCAAACACGATTTCGGCGTTGGGGAAGGTCGGATCACCCTCGGCGGTCGTCAAATTGCCGATATGGTCGGGATGGCAATGGGTGACAACGACATAATCGACATCATCGAGCGTATAGCCCGCTTCGGGTAGCAAATCGTTGAGCCAGCCCGTCGTCGGCCCGTGGGCGCGCGCGCCGAAACCAGGATCGAGCGCGATCAGCTTGTCGCCAGTATCGACCATCGACGGCACGAAATTATGCTCAAAATTGGGGAACGGCAGACGGTTGGCCTCGGCGACGGCCTGCACCTCATCGGCCGTGGCATTGGTGCCGGTGACGGGATGCATATCCTCGCGGTGGATATAGCCCTCGAGCAGATTGGTAATCGTAAAGTCGCCGAGCTTGAACTGGTATACTTTGGGGCGGTTCATTTTAGGTTTGTTCGCTACCACCGGTCTTCCTCCGTGATGCCGTTGACGGGCTTATATCGAGCGATTGGTATAGCACTGCGGGCGCGGGCGCGGGAATAGTTAGAGGCTGTAAAACGGTGTGCCTAGTTACGTTACACATCCTTAAACGGCGTCATTTCGAAGTGATGAGTCGGCCGCTACTACGTGTGTGGCGACCAACCCGGTTCGTTCTGTAACGATTGGTACGCGCCCTCCCGCACATCATGTGATTAAAAATAAACAAAATAAAAACCGTGAGGCTTAAGGGATGAGACCGCGGTGAACAAACATGACCGCCAAGCGTCCAACAACCAGCGCGTTTCGGCAAATCCTCGTGATTCAAACAATTGCGTGGCTCTTCACCTGCCCGAAACCACTTGGCTTAAACGACATGTTTTACTTGCCTTAGGTATATAATTATTTGCTCTCTTCCAAACAAATCGCAAGCCAATCTCCAAATTTATCTAAAATTCTCTACAAATTATACTTAACGGCTATTTAAAAGTTGACCAAAATTCTCCCTTCTGTTTCAATCCTCGTTAACGGGCCCTTAACCTAGCGGGAGAGGATCCGGAACAAAGAATGGGGCAGCAAACTCTCAAAAACTCCATCGGCAAGAAGTGCCAAGTTTCGACAAGAATTGTCATGGACCGATGACCTTGGCCGTCATCAAACTGCATAACTGCCCTGATTGAATGGATCAATAACGTAACTTGGCATTCCGTAAGGAGGGATGAGAAATGAAAAGTAAATTACTTAGTCTAGCGGCCGTTGCGGCGTTGGCGATCGGCTTCGCGTCGAGCGGCGCACACGCGCAATCGGCGAAATTTGCCGCCACTTGGGACACCGAAGATATTACCGCCTTCGCCACATCGTCGTGCGACGATACAGGAGCCTGTGACGGCCCCGATATGGACATGAACAGTACGATCGAGATGGCGGAGCTCCATATTTCGACGCATAAATCCGCGCTGATCGGCGTTTCCGCCCAGATCGGTATCAATCTGATCACGATTGCTAAAGGCAAGGGCGGCACGGGGACTGATGTTACATCCACGGCTTTAGCTAAAGGCGACGTTATTGTTGATGTGACATTGGTAAACCAAGGTTCGGGCGACAACTGCACCGTCGCTCCCGGCCCGATTGTATTCAAATCAGAGATGAGAGAACTCACCGTCAGCGCCGATTCAACCGCCGATGAGGTTGAAGTAAGCGTCGGCATCGTAACCGATAGCGTAAGTGCCAATCATTTCAACTTCCTGGGCGTCGAATGCGAACAGGGTTGGTACAAGATGATGGCCGATTTCAATCTGTCTGCTTTGGCCGATGCCTCGGGCGTTGATTCTACGGGTGAAGTTTTGGTCACTTTAGGCGACCGCGTGATCACGTTGCAGGAAGTGCGCGCGGTTAAAGGCAGCCTGGTTGAAGACTGATCAAATCGACGAGACTTGATTCATCAAGTTAAGAACCGGCGGCCTTCGGGCCGCCGGTTTTCTTTTGCCTTGGCTGAACCTTACCCCTCCGACGCCAGCGTCTTGCGCAGATAGTCCAGTAGGCTGATCACCGCGTAGCTGCGCATACGACCTCGCGCGCCGGGCAGGGTCACTGAACGGGACTTGCGGGTGCCTTGCATGGATATGGCGATGAACACCGTACCTGGCGGATAGTCCTCGGTATCACCCGGCGCCAACGCGGCGATGCCCACATCGGTGCCGAATTGCGCCCGCGCAGCCTGCGCGGCAGCGGCGGCGCGTTTCTCACCCGGGAGTTTTTGATTTTCCGGGTCGTGCGCAGCGACGATCGAGCCGCGAAAGATTTCCTGGTCCGGGTCAAGCGCGGTCATTCGCATGGCCAGAATGCCGCCGGTCAGATGTTCGGCCGCCGCCAGGGTCATGCCGCGACTACGCAACTGGTCCAGGACCACGCTTTCCATGGTCTCCTCGTCGATACCGAAGATCACATCGCCGAGCAGGTCGCGGATCAGCGCTTCTTCGGCGGCCAGAATATCTTCCACCGCCGCGTCGCTTTCGGCCTTGGCGGTGATGCGCACCTTGATGCCCTCGATGCCGCTGGCTTGGAACGCCAGGGTGGCGGTCTCGGCCTCGTCGAGTTCCTCCAGACGGTGCGCCAAGGTTTCCGCTAGGGCGGATTCGCCATGCCCCCAGGTGCGCATAACCCGGCTGCGGATCACCGCGGTCGCGCCGGACCGGCGCTGCAGATCGGCCAGGATGGTGCCTTCCATCATTTCGCGCATTTCGAACGGCACGCCGGGCACCGCATAGATCACCTTATCGCCCACCGGACACACCAGGCCCGGCGCGGTGCCGGGCATCTGCGCGATCGGCGAGGCGCCGATAGGAATATCGGCCTGACGCAGATTATTGTCGGGCATCACCCGGCCGCGCGCCTCGAACATATCGCGGATTTTAAGAACGATATCCTCGTCGCGGCGCATTTGCACATTCATGATTTTGGCGATCACTTCGCGGGTGATGTCGTCCTGGGTCGGGCCGAGCCCGCCGCAACAAATCACCGCGTCGCTGCGATCGAGCGCGTGGCGGATGGTGTCTTCCATGCGCTGCGCATTGTCGCCGACTTTGACCTGGTACAGGGAGTCGATGCCGACCAGGGCCAACTGCTCGCCGATCCACGACGAGTTGGTATCGACGATCTGGCCGAGCAGCAGCTCGGTGCCGATGGCAACAACTTCACAACGCATCTAACTCTCTCCCGGTTCCTTTATCCCACCCGACTTACCCGATGGCCGTCATCCTTCGAGACGCGATCTGCGATCGCTCCTCAGGATGAGGTTGGTTGTTTGATTCATACAACAAAAATCCTCATACTGAGGAGGCGCGCAGCGCCGTCTCGAAGTACGAGGATTGACGCGCCTACCTTTCCTTTCCACAGAATATCGTTAGTTCAGCCAGTCCGGGCGCGCACCGCCGCCGGCGGCGACCGACAAGGCAGCGCCGCGCGGGCCGATGCCCGGTCCGGTGCGCTGAAAGTTGGGGCAATAGGCGAAGGACATATTGCGGTCACGGTCGCACCAGGCCACCGCGCCGCCGGTCCCCGAATGGCCGAACGCCGCCGGGTTCTCGCCCATCGGCAATGTATTGGTCTCGTTATGCATGAAGCCGTAGCCCATGCGCAGATGGCGCTGGGTCATGATGCATTGGTCATCCCACACCAATTGCGCAGCCTGCGCGACGGCGGCCGGCGACAGCAGCCGCACCCCGTCGATCTCGCCGTCATTGGCCAGCATGGCGTAGATCCGCGCCATCGCCCGCGCGTTACCATGGCCGCCAAACGACGGCACTTCGAGCTCGCGGATTTCCCGGCAGTTCTGGAAATAACCCATGGCCGGCGCCGAACGAAAGGCGCGGCCGAGCGGCGTCGAGGCATCATCGGCGATATTGAAAAAGGCGTTTTCCGGATTAGGGTGCATATCCGAGACCCGGGCGGTTTCGTCGTCGCGCAGGCCAATATTGTAATCGGCGCCCAAGGGCTCGCCGACATTGGCGCGCAGAAACGCGCCGATGCTATCGCCTGTCACCCGGCGAACCAGCTCACCCAGAATAAAACCGATATTGATCGAGTTATAAGCGCCGTTGGTACCCGGCTCCCAGGCCGGCGCCTGCGCTTCGATGGCGGCGATATGCACCGGCCAGTCGAACCACGATCCCGGCGGCGCGGCGTCGCAGTAAATCACCCCACAGGTGTGGGACAGCACGTGGCGGACCAGAACGCCGGCCTTGCCAGCTTGCGCGAACTCGGGCCAGTAATCGGCGACCGGCGCGTCGAAATCGATCGCGCCGCGGTCGATCAACATATGGGCGCACAACGCGCTCATGCTCTTGGCCAGAGAATTCATGATGACGATGGTGTTTTCATCCCACGGCTGGGCTTGCGCCAAATCCACATGGCCACCCCACAAATCGACGACTTTCTCCCCGTCCCGATAGACGCAGACCGCCGCGCCCACCTCGCCACGCTCGGCGAAATTACGCTCGAATTCAGCGCGTACCGCCGCAAAATCTTCGCCACAATGCCCGTTGATGGGAAAATCGCCAGCCACCACGTCCCCGTCCTTCGTTAGGATCTTGCGCCTTTTATCCCATGTTTGGGCGCGCGCTGTCAGGACCTGTTTGCGCCCGACGCGGAACAAAGATGAACGTCGCATTCACCGTTCCGAGGAACGCGGTCATTATTTTTAGATGTGGTAGGAGCTTAACGACCCAGTTTTCAGCACACTGGAATTCGACATGAAATCCGGGGTCGAGACTGCGATGCGCGGGGCGATCCTGGTAGAGGCGGCCACAGGGGAACCCTTGTAAATTCTATCCCCGACCGGATATCACCTAGTGCGACGTCGCGATGATGTGGTTGACCCGCTGGCGCGCCGAAGGACCGTCTTCGCCATAGGCGCGTAGCGCCGCGAGCCAAGCGTCATAGGCGAGCTCACCGATCAACATGGCCTTGTAATGGGCCTCAACGGCGGCGCGTTCGCGATAAGTCATTTCTGCCGTGTTTTTAATCATCGTGCGACTTCTCATATTTCGTCCACCTTAAAAGAGCGTCGGTTTCGCTTGTCTTAAAAATACATCAAATTGAATAGAGTTCCGGCCAGACGGGGCGCGGGATGCAAATCTTAGAATTCGAGAATCGAAGACAATAGCAGGGCAAGGGCCAACACACCGGAAGACCCGATGCCGAGGGCTAAAATCAAAGCCGGCCCGTAGGCCAGCCGCCAGAGCAGCGAACGTCGGGGCGTGACGGCGGTTTTTTCATTCGTCCAGGTAACTGCACTCATATCGACCTCTATAAGTTCGAATATTGAGTGCAAATAATTTCATTATTTACCGGATAACTCAAACAACATTAGATTAAATTTGATTTTTAATAATCGTTAATCCGATTAATTAACCTTAATTACTACGTGTTTATTGTGATTATTCGAATTTCACAGATTCTACGCTCTGATTTTTTTCTTTTCCAGTCGCATGGTTAACGCTCCTTTCCCAGGGGTTCGGACACTCGATCGAGGGTTCGTCGAGCTCAGTTTTCACGCAAATGGGCGTACTGCTCAGTCAACAAAGAGCCATGATAGAAGGTCGGCGCGTAGGCGGGATGCTGTCGCATCGCCTCCAACCAGCGGGAAATTTCGGGCTTGTCATCCCACATGTGACCCAGCCCAAGATCGTCGAGGCGGATGATAACCGGCATCATGGCGATGTCGGCGATAGTAAAGGTTTCTCCGAGAAACCACGGCCCGCCGCTGTTTTCGATTTCCGCCTGCATACGCACCAACGCCCGCGAAAGGCGCTCCAGCGCCTCGTTCAGCGCCTTGTCCGGGAACCCGACCCGCCCAAAATTCAACAGAAATTCTTTACGCAAGGGCTTGGCGTTCGCCATCGCCAGGAATTCGTTTTCCGGCATGCTCTGAAAGTGAACGAGAAACGCCATATTGTAGGATGGCACGCGGACCGCGGGGGTCGGTACTTCGTCGATATAGGCCATGAGCGAGCGCATCCGCGCCCGCGCCAGCGTGTCCTGGGGCACGAGGGGCGCCGGCTCGGGCAATAGCTCGTCGAGATACTGCACAATCACCAGGGAATCGATGATGTTGGCGCCATTATGGATAAGGGTTGGCACCAAACCGTTGGGGTTAATCGCCAGATATTCCGGCGTCAGTTGATCGCCGGAAAAAAGATCGAGCTTATGCTCTGCAAATTCCTGGCCCTTGGCGTGCAATGCAAAGCGCACCTTGTGGCTACAGATCGACTGGGGAGCATTATAGAGTTCAAACTCCGGCATGGCTGAAGACGTTCCTTTGTTTGGGCTAAACTCTGCGATATTTTCAGCGGGTGTTTTGCCACGTTTCGTTCGCCAATGTCTGTAGTCTTGGACGAACCAATATCATCCACCCGAGTAACCTAAACTAAGGAACCTTCATGTCCGACAGCACCGCAAAAATCGAACGTTTTCGACCCAGCCACCTGCACAACAAGCCCCATTTCACCAGCGTGGTGACAAGCGAGGGCGGCAAGACTATTCACGTCTCCGGCCTTGTCGCATCCGACGCAAATGGGGAACTCGTCGCACCGGGCGATCTCGGCGGGCAATTGAATTATGTCTTCGCCAATATCAAGCAGGCTTTGGCCGAACTCGGCGCGACGCCGGCCAATGTGGTGCGCCAACGCATTTTCATTCTCGATATGAAGTTGGAGGACCGGCCGACAATCTCCAGCGCGATGAACGAGTTCTATGGCGACGGCGGGTCGGCATCCAGCACTTGCATCGGTATCAGCTCGATTTTGATCGAGGGCGCCTTGGTAGAGATCGACGTGACGGCGGTAATCGACGGTTAACCACCGGCCTTGTCACCCAAAGTTGATCGCAACGGCCCGATGCGCCCGGCGACCGGCATCTTATGTTTTAGAGGTACTTAGTGCCTTGCAAACAGGGAGAACCGGGCGATGAACGTTACCCGACGCGGATTGATGCTGGCGGCGCCGGCCTTGCTGACCCTACGACCGGCCTGGGCCGCGACCGCGCCCACACCACGCGCCGCCGAAGGCCCCTTCTATCCGGTCAAAATTCCGGCGGACCATGACAATGATCTCGTCCGCATCGACAGTCTGGTCAGCGAGGCTGGCGGCGAAATTCTCCAATTACGCGGTGCGGTGACCGATATTGGCGCCAAACCAATAGCCGGCGCGGTGGTGGAAATTTGGCAATGCGACGCGAACGGAGTTTACCGCCATCCCGGCGACCCGCGACCCAGATTGCGCGACACCGCCTTTCAGGGCTTCGGCAGAACCACGACGGACAAGGACGGGCGCTTTAACTTTCGCACCATCGTGCCGGTTCCCTATCCGGGCCGAACACCGCACATCCACGCCAAAATCATAGCCGATGGAAGGCCGGTGCTAACCACTCAATTCTATAGGTCTGGCTATCAGGACAATAACCGCGATTTCCTGTTCAACCGTATGACATCCGACGAACGCGAGCGGGTGTCGATGACGATCCGGCCTCAGTCAGGTAACGGCCGCGCCGCGTGGGAAACCGATATCCTCGCCGTGCTGCCTTAGCCCTTCAATTCGAGGTTCGACCCTGACCTCAGGCCGACTTGGGCTTGTAGAGCACCATGCGGTAGCAATCGAGGTTGCGCGACAAAAATTCGTAGGTAGCGCCCCAAAGATATAGGCGGAACCGGCGATACTCGAATTCGCCGAAATTGCGGATCACGGCGTCTTTGTTTTTCTCCAGATTTTCCGCCCACTGCTTGAAGGTCAAATAGTAGCTGTGGCGGTCGTTCTGGATTTCGAGCATTTCGAACGGCGTTTTGGCGACTTTGTTGACGAAATCGTCGAGTACCAGGAACGAGTGATTACCAGGATAGATGTAGCGGACCATGAACGTCGATAGCTCGTACTTCTTGCGCGCTGCGCTGCCGTCGAGGAACACCAATCCACCGGGTTTCAGCAGATGATCGAACTTCTTCAAGACCCGCTCATAATTGGGTAAATGCTCGATCACGCCCATGATCACAATCGAATCGAACTTCTCTTTGGGGTCGTACTCCAGGAAATCCTGTAGCAGGATATTAAAACTATCACGGTATTCGCTGAGCTTCTCGTTGATGAAGGTTTGCGATACTTCTGAAATCGTCAGCCCAGTAAAATCTATGCCCTGTGGCAATGCGTGGCTGGCGAAAGCGCCCCAACCGGGCCCAATCTCCAACACCCGTTTCGATTCCTTCAGCTCGCACATTTCCGTCGCATATTCGAATTTCCGCCGAAGGGCTGACTCCAAGCTTTCGTCGTCTTCCTCGTAGATGCCCTGGCTGTAGGCCGGCAATACCGGATCGAGAAAGCTGAGAAACAGATTCGCATCGAGATCGTAATGCGATTTGATCGCCGCCTTGTTGGTGAATACCTGACCGAAGATTAGCGGTTGAACGAACCGCCAGGCGGCAACAACCGGGTGGCGGTCGTCCAGCGACGCGCGCAGCGCGAACGGGCTGATCATATCGCCGTCCAGATCGATATCGCCCTGGAGATAGGCCTCGGCGATATTCGCCTCGTCGAGCGAACTCACCGCCTTCACCGCGCGGTCCGTGTGCAACGCCACACCGAACTGCGGTTCTCCGTCGCCGATGTTGCGCTTGGCGCCATCCGGCAATTCGATCGAAAATGGGGTCTCGACAGCGCCGATACGATCGATGAACTTATTGATCCGACTGAACTTAGCGGCTTCAGCCATATGCCCCTCCCCCGACATCACGCTCCAGCGTTTTGCCTAACAGTAATTGTCACTCTCGGTTCTAAGACCGGCAATTATCTTGCATAAAAAGCGACAGGAGGGAATGCCTCCAGGATCACAAACAGCAATGCGTTCGCGCGTGGCAGATTATTTCAATACTTCAAACCAGATAAGGTTGGTGTCGCACTAAGGCGGCCGAATTTAGTGATGCTGGCTTTGCGACTTATTTTCGGGCTGAGACGCGTGAGCCGGTGCACCCGCACTGCGTGACTTTTCAACAATAGCTTGGGCTTCGGCCGACTTATTCACCAAATATTTTGCCACCGCGCCGCCGATCCAAAACAACAAGGCCAGCGCTACGCCGACTGCGACAGAGGCAAGCATCTCCTCATGTGATATGTATCGCTCGGGTAACGGTATAAAAGATCGACCGCTTTCAACCGTCAAAACGATGTTAATCGTATAGAGAATACTTAGTGTGGCACCGACCAAGCCGGCCCGATATAGGTTGGTTCCCAGGCGGGTGTTCATGACCCCTCACCTTCTGTTTGCCGTCAACTAGACGGTTGGAAAACCCCCAAGTAATAATACTCAATTGCAACAGTATGCGGTACTGTCGTCAATTCCTACCACAGACACCAAAAAGTTGTAAATAAGGTGAGTTACGGCCGCACAACGGTATAACCGTGTGCGCAAACGACTAAATGTTGAGCCAAAGCTAGGGCCGGTTCTTTAACAGCCACAAGCGCGCCATACTCTGCGCCTCGGCGACGTCCTCGGATGTCATCAAAACGGTTAACGCATCCCGATAGGTTGGCGCAGCGGCTTCACCCAATTCAGCGGCGATGTTGAACCACTTCACGGCTTCCTTGTAATTCTTGGTCACGCCCACACCGTCGGCATATTGCAGCCCCAGGCTCACTTGGGCCGGGGTATAACCCTGCTCGGCGCCATGGCGGAACCAATTTACCGCTTCTGCGTGATCTCGCCTTACCCCAAGGCCCTTATTATAGAGAATGCCGAGGCTGTTCTGCGCCGGCGGGTATTGTTGCGCGGCGGCCAGATTGAACCAATTCCTAGCCTCCTTGTAGTCTTGATCGACACCCTCACCGCTGAAATACATGCGGCCAAGATTGTATTGCGCGAGCGTTGATCCACGCTTGGCCAGCGGCAACCACTCGCGCAACGCCGTCGCGAAATCACCCTGGCTGTAGGCCAAGTATCCTCGATTGAAGTTCTGAGCGCTCGCCGGAACGACAAATAGCGACGCCACAACGATTAATGCTGTGAGGAGCCGTGTCATCGCGAAAGTTTAGGCCCGCATCCTTTCCAAATCGGTAACGGCGTGTTCGCAACTTTAATGTTTTGCTAACCATAATTTAGAGCTCGGCCGCTGTCGGATATTTCAACTCGCCAACAGGTGATCTAGTAAAAATTTTTATTGCCAGCGCCTTAGTTTCACCGAATAAGGGGAATTAGATGCGAACCATGAGTTTTCTGCGCTTCCCCACCACTATTTCCCCGCTCCGAACCCTTGCGTCATGCCTGCTTGTTGCGACCGGTCTTGCGACAACGCCGGTCGCGGGTGAAACCGTAAAGATACTGCCGGTCGACGAAGCGGCGCAGGTTCCGGAATTCCTGGCGCTTCGCGATCGCTTGCTAACAGCAGTCCGGCAGCGCGATCTCGAGGCAGTGGTCGCCGTCGCCGCAGCGGACATCAAGCTTAGTTTCGGCGGCGATTACGGGCGGGATCAATTTCGCAAGCGCCTTCTTTCCGACGACAATGGCGAAGGCGGATCTTATTGGAACGAACTGGAATGGGCGCTGAAGCTGGGCGGCGTGTTTAACGGTGAACATGGGCGGCAGTTCTGCACGCCCTATGTCTCGTGCAACGGCTCCCACCAATGCACCGATTGCGACCCCTTCGAGGTCTTGGTCGCTGTCAGCGATCGCGCACCGGTTTACGCTAGTGCGGATGCCGGCGCTTCAGTGCTCGACCACCTTTCCTACGATGTGGTGAAATTGCTCGACTACGGCAGTTCACGGCAACGGGTGGAGCTGGTGGACGGTCGAATCGGCTACGTCGCCTTTCCCGACTTCCGCTCCCCGATCGGCTATCGCGCCTATTTCGAGAAACGCGATGGGCGCTGGCAGATGAGAATATTTATCGCCGGCGACTGATACCGAAGGCTAACTCTGCGACGATTGGTCATATCCTGGCCATATTTTCATTTGATAAATTACCAGAACCATCTTGGTTTACTGTCGAATGTAGCAGCTGAGGAAGTAATGAAGTTTACCGCACCTCTTATCCACGTAGCCGTGTTAAGCCTAGCCTTATCGGGGGGCGCTTTGGCCCAGTCGAGCGATGTCGATCCGAGGAAGGCTCATGAGGCTGTGGGTTCCCACGATGCGATGGGTGCGAAGGCCAGCGACAGTAGCGAAATGAAAAAGATGAACCATGTCGCCGGCTCTGAAGGTCACGAGAGAAAGACTTCTGGGCATGCGCATGGCGGTCATAAAACGACCGGTGACGAAGTACCGGCTGATTTGGATACGGCAACCGCAAAACTCTCCGATCATGAACATTATCGGGTTTCGATCGCACCGGAAGCCGAGCCGGTTGTCATTAACACTCTGCACAATTGGGTGCTGGAAATCATGACGCCCGATGGTAAGCCCGTGGAGAAGGCCGAAGTATCTCTCGATGGCGGCATGCCGGCCCATGGCCACGGCCTGCCCACCGCACCGCAGGTCACCGAATATCTTGGCGATGGCAAATATTTGATCGAGGGTGTGCGCTTCAATATGGCAGGCTGGTGGCAGGTTTCTTTCACCATCAACGGGCATCATGCGGATACCACGCGTTTCAATATTATTGCCAACTAAGCGAACACGCCCAAATTCGGCGCCCATGGCTTGGCGTCACCGCCTGATCGGCCTCCTCGCGTCCGGTGTGCTTTTGGCGAGCGGCGCTTCGACGGCAACGCATGCGCAGACCCCATTGAGCACGACACCTTGGTCGGCAGCCGAAAAAGACGCACTGCGCAGCCTGTCGATCAACAGTCTGCCGCCCCTGCCGGCAGCCCCCTCTAATAAGTTTGCCGACGACCCAAGCGCCGCGCGACTGGGACAGCGGCTGTTCTTCGACACTAGATTAAGTGCCGACGGACAGGTCTCCTGCGCGACGTGCCATCTGTCCGACGCAGCCTTCACCGATGGCCGCAAACTGGGCCGTGGCGTCGGCACCGCCGACCGCAACACCATGACTCTTTTGGGGACAGCCTATAGCCCCTGGCAGTTCTGGGACGGCCGCAAGGACAGTCTTTGGTCACAGGCTTTGGCGCCGACCGAAAGCGCCGTTGAGCACGGCAGCGCCCGCAGCGAAATTATCGGCGTCGTGACGGCCGACCCGGACTACAAATCCGCTTACGAAACTGTGTTTGGCCCCCTTCCCGACCTTAGCGACCGTGCGCGGTTTCCGGCATTCGCCGGTCCTGTGGAAGACCCCGCGGCCCGCGCGGCGTGGGACGATATGTCGACTGCTGATCGTGACACCATGAACGGCGTTTTTGCCAATATTGGCAAGGCTATCGCCGCCTACGAACGCCGCTTGGTACCAGGTCCCTCGCGCTTTGACCGCTATGTCGACGCAGTGCTGGCCGACGACAATAGCGCCGCCGCGATATTTTCCGACCAGGAGGCAGCAGGACTACGATTGTTCATAGATCGTGACCGCGGCCGCTGCGTTCGTTGCCACAACGGCCCACTATTCTCCAACTTCACGTTCCACAACACCGGCGTCCCCCCGCAGGCAGCAAAGTCGGCGGACAGGGGTCGCAGCGACGGCGCATTACTGGCGCAAACCGATCCGTTTAACTGCCTGGGCGCATTCAGCGACGCCGATGCAAAGGAATGCGGTGAGTTGAAGTTCGCCAAAACCACCGGATCGGATTTAATCGGCGCGATGAAAACCCCGACCCTGCGCAGCGTTTCGAAAACCGGCCCCTACATGCATGCCGGCCAGTTCGCAACCCTTGAGCAGGTCCTCGATCATTACAATAGAGCTCCAGACTCGCCCATCGGCACCACCAAGCTCCGAAGGCTAAACCTTAGACCCACCGACCTTGCCGCGCTGAAGAGTTTTCTTCTAACGCTCGATAGTCCGCCAGACCTCGACCGCGCCGATTTAACGCCGCCGAATTAGCTTCTGCCTAATCCTCCGGCTCCCCAAGTTCATCGAGGTTCACGGGGAAATCTATTTCCTTGCCAAGTTTCGCCGACAGGTCCATCGCCATTGTCATTACCAGATTGCGGTGCCCGTCCTGCGGCGACGCATGGGGTGTCTTAAGGCCGGTATAGACGCGCTGGTACCAAGAGTTGGTCTCTTCGCGCATCGGCCCCCATAGCTGGCCGTCTTGTATGTCGCCCGGCGGGAAGCTTGTCAGAAACTCTACATGCCGCGTATCGTCGACGCCTTCGGGCAACGGATAGGGTGTCTTCTGCGATCTGGAACTGGCGAGAATAACGTCGCGATGGGTGTCTTCGATATCGATAGCGCCTTCGGTCCCGACGATGCCAATTTCCAGGCCGTACACCGCGCCAGGCCAGACCAGCGGCAACGCCCAGCTGATATTCATGGAAAACATGGTGCCGTCATCCATGGTCCAAATGCCGAAGGTCGAATCCTTGGTGCCATATTGCGACATCACCCGGTCGTTCGAACGCGCATAGACCGAAACCGGCTTCTTGCCCTCCATTAGCCACATGCTCACATCCAGCGAGTGAGTGCCCGACACCACCATCGGCGTCAGGCTGGCCCGATGATTGGCGGCGCGCGACAGGGTCACGACAGGCGCTGCTCCGTTCATAAACGCGCGGGTGACCACACCGGTGACGTCGCCAATCTCGCCGGTGAAAACCCGCTCTTTGACAGCAAGAAATCGCCGACGGAAACGCTGGGTGTAGCCGATTACCGCATCCAGGCGCGCCTTTTCGATAGCCTTCAGCACCTGTTCGGATTCGCGCGCATTGGTCGCCAGCGGCTTTTCGATGAATAGCGAATGGCCCTGTTCGACCGCCGCCAAGATCGGCCGCGTATGATCGTTTTCGGTGGTGGCGATGATCGTCGCATCGACCTCCGGCCGGGTGATCAATTCGTTATAATCGGTGGTGAAGAAATCAGCGCCAGTGTCCTGCTGCAAATTGTGGCCGACTTCGGCGTTAATATCGCACAGCCCCAACCAGCCGATGCCGGGATAGTCGCGCGCCAGTTCCGCGCGGATACGCCCAATGGCGCCACATCCAACAACCGCAAGGCCAAATTCACGTTTCAGTCCGGGCATGTTTGCCTCTCCTTATTATCGACAATTCGGCAATCGCTGCCGATACTGTGGGACAGGCGGGGTGACCCTGTCTAGCGCCGAACGTGTAACAATAGGCGCTCGACTACGCCGCCAAACTCATCGTTGGATCTATATCATGAGCGAACCGCGCAACCTCTCCATCGACGGCAACCGTCTATGGAACTCGATCATGGAGGTCGCCAAGATCGGCGCCACCGACAAGGGCGGCAGCCGGCGTTTGGCGTTGACCGATCTCGACCGCGAAGCCCGCGACCTGTTCGTCACCTGGTGCAAAGAGGCCGGCTGCACGATCTCCATCGACCAAATGGGTAATATCTTTGCGCGGCGGCCGGGTAGCGACCCCGATGCGTCGGCTGTAATGACCGGCAGTCACCTGGATACCCAGCCCACCGGCGGGCGCTTCGACGGGGTCTATGGTGTGCTCGCCGGTTTAGAAGTGATCCGAACTCTAAACGACCTGGGCACCGAAACCGAGCGGCCGATCGACGTGGTGGTGTGGACCAACGAGGAGGGTAGCCGGTTCGCTCCATCGATGATTTCCTCAGGCGTGTTTGCTGGAGAGTTCACCCTGGAGCATGGGTTGAGCCGACCTGATTCCGACGGCCTCACGATTGGCGAAGAGCTCCAGCGCATTGGTTATGCCGGCGACGAAGAGGTGGGCACACGCGCCGTTCACGCCTATTTCGAAGCCCATATCGAGCAAGGCCCGATCCTCGAAGCCGAAGACAAGACCATCGGCGTGGTGACCGGTGCGCAAGGCCAGCGCTGGTATGAGGTGACACTAACCGGTGTCGAGTCCCATGCCGGCCCGACGCCGATGGATCGGCGCAAGGATGCGCTGCTCGGCGCCGCGCGGCTGGTCGAGTTGGTCAACCACATCGGTTTGGACAATGCCCCCAACGCCTGCGCCACAGTCGGAATGATCGATTCCTATCCCAACTCGCGCAACGTCATCCCCGGCCGGGTGTTCCTCACCATCGATTTTCGCCACCCGGACGCCGAAGTGCTAACGCAGATGGACACCGATATGCGCGACGGCCTCGACGCCATCGCTGCAACCATTGGCCTCAATCTAGCAATCGAGCAAATCCTCGACTTGGCGCCGGTGCATTTCGACGAGAGCTGCGTTGCCGCGGTGCGCCAGGCCACCGAAGCGCAGGACTACACGCTGCGCGATATGATCTCGGGCGCTGGTCACGACGCCTGCAATATCGCCGCGGTGGCGCCCACCTCGATGATCTTCATCCCCTGCATCGACGGTATCAGCCACAACGAGGTTGAAGACGCCAAGCCGGAATGGATCACCGCCGGCGGGCAGGTGCTATTGGGCGCGATGCTGGAACTGGCCGGCGTAAAGTAGCCGGCGGCCCGCTAGTCGAAAAATACCAGAGCGCGAGTCTCGAGACTTTCGCGCGGCGCCGCATCGGGCGGGCTGGTCGGATCTTCGAATGCGGAATGCAGCGCGTAGCGCGCCCGGCCATCCCGAGCCGAATCGTAGTTTTTGATCAGCACCGCTTCGTCGCGGGTCATGCGCGGGAAATAGTACCAGATGTTGCCGGCGTCGTAGGAGGCGTGGCGGGTCTGGCCGACCCGGTTGTAGGCGCGGCGCTCGACCGTGTGCAGGCGGGCATCATCGACGCTGCGCGCATCGCAGAGGCCCAGCGGCCATTGTTCGACCACGCCCGCAACCGAACGCCAGACATTGACGATCGCGAAGCGCTTGGCGAGGCGCGCCTCGGCTTCCTCGGGCATTAGATCTCGGATCCGTTCGGCCGCCGACCAATCGGTATAATCGGTGTGGGCCGCACCGGCCGGGTCTCGCGCATTATGTTTTTCACGCAAGTCCTGCGATGTGGAGCGCCGGGTATGGTCGAACACGAACACGCGTGACGCCCCCATATGCTCGCCGATCAAGACGTCGACTTCGGCGTTATAGACAGCCGCGACCTCGGCATCGTCGTAGAAGTCGCGCACCTTGGTCGGATGATCAACGAAGGCAAAGCCTTCGACGTCGAGACTGAACGTATTAGGGAGCGCGCGGCCATCGCGCACCGCCATCGGGCGTTTTTCGCGCTCACCCTCAAAGCTGGTGCGCTCGCCGGGGACGTTCGATTGGTAGAACACCGGCATCTCACCAGTGTCGACCAAGTACCCAATCGGCGCTTCGACGGTCGGGATTGACTCGTCTGGCGGTGCGGTTTGGCTCATTGCGGTGTCTCCAACAGTGTCTTTGTTTCGATAGGCCTCTAGCCCGCCGTCGGGTCGTTACGGGGTAGCGTCACCGGTTCACCGCGTTCCGCTGACAGATCGGCGGCGTTGTAAACGTCCATTACTAAAATCGCCTCGTCGCGGGTGACCATCGCCGGCTTATCGTAGGCGACGGCTTCTATGAAATGACTCGTCTCGTCGTACATCGAGCCCGCGAAGACATGGTCGACCGGCTCACCCGGCATTGATGACAGCGGATAGCGAATGCCATGTTCGGCGGTGTTGAATTGTATTTCCTTGTGAGTGTCGTCGATGGTCAGCGCACCATCAGTGCCGATCACCTCAATCCAGGCCTGGACATAGTTGGGATAGCCGATGGGCATTATCCAACCGACGCCCACCGTGATTGTGGTGCCATCATCCATCGTCACCATGACCCACTGATGGTCCGGGGTATCGCTGGTCTGGCTGAACAATTTGCCAGCGGTTTGGGAATAAACCCGTATGGGTTTACGCGGCTGCAGGCACCATAGAACAAAATCGAGATCGTGCACGCCGCCGATCGAGGTCGGTGACATTTTCGACCGGCCGGTGATCTTTTCGCCGAGCTCGCGCGTTGAATGGCGTGACACCAGACAGGTCACCGGATCACCGATTGTCCCTTCGTTGAGAGCCTTTTTAACGTAAACGTAGCGAGGATCGAAACGCCGCGAGTAGCCGATGCTGATCTTCAGAGCCTTCGCATCCGCCAAATCATATGCCGCTTCGGCCTCTTCGATCGTCGGTGCAATAGGCTTTTCAACAAACACGTTTTTGCCCGCTTCAAGCGCTGCCATGACCATGGGGTAGCGCTTGGTTTCCGGCGTCATCGCTATGACAATAACGTCGATCGCCTCATTGGCAATGAGAATTCGCCAGTCGTCGGTGATCGAGGTCGGATTGGTTTCGGCAGCGATTTCGGCCTGGCGCTTGGGGTCGATCTCCGCAATGTGCAATTCATCGACGATGGCGTTATGGGCGCAGGCGTTAGCGCGGATACCGCCGACCCATCCGGTGCCGATAACCCCCACATTAATTCGCTTTAGTTCAGCCATTCGACTCCCGCCCTCTTGTTGTTCTTGTTCTTAACGAGCCGGTCGGATCAAACGCCCACCGAATTCAACAGGCTGGCTTAGCGGCCGCGACATTGACGTCCGTGGCCTGGTGTTCGGCGAGCCAGACGCGGGTGGCTTCCTGGGCTTGCGCGATTTGCTCGGCGGTCATCGACTGGGCCGCGGCATCGCGCAAGGTCGCACCGATCTCGATGCATCCCTCCTCCTCCCGTGCCGCGGCAATACCCAACCAAATATGAACGTGGATCATCGTGTCACCCGGCGCGCCAGCCTTTTCCGCTTCGGCCCGGCTTTGGCCCCAGTAGAGGAGTCCCAACTCTAGGGCCGCCGACCAAAACCCTCCTTCGGCCGCACGCTGATACAAGACCACAGCCTGTTCATCGTCGCGCGTAACACCACGGCCGTCGCGATATAGATTGGCCAGGGTATATTGGGCCTCAGCGTGCCCCTGTTCAGCCAAGGGGCGTAATTCGGCCAAAGCTGTGGCATAATCGCCCCGGAATGCCGCTTCTTTGCCCTTGTCGATGTCCTGCGCACCAGCCGGCGCCACGAAAACCAAGAACACGCTCAACAGCGTAAAAATTGGTAACCTAATCATGGTCGGAGTTTAGCATCGATTGGGCCTGAGGTAACGACGAACAAGCCTATGAATATCAGGTTATTGGCCAAAAAATGAGCCGAAAACTAATCTATTCGATCAGCGCCGTGCTGATTATCATCGAAATCAGCGTGAGCGCGGCCGTCGTTCGTGCCGGAGAACAGCGCCTTGCGGCGTCTCTCGCCGGTGTCGCGGCAATCGTTGCACAAGTGCGTGAATATACCCATCCGCTGCCAAAGCTGGGGCGGCTCGGACCACTTCGATATTAACTCCCGCCGCACTTGCCTTGTGGGCAAACAAGCCCATTTGTTGCCGGTCTTCATAGTGAATTGGCGCGTTAATCAAGCTACCATCCTTTTTGATCGGGCCGGACCGGCCCTTTGACTTTAACTACAGAGGCAGTGTTTCCATGGCCGAAAACGGTAATCTCTTTTCACCGCTGGATTTGCGCGGATTGCAGCTTCCCAACCGGATCGTCATGTCACCGATGACCCGTAGCCGGGCCGGCGAGGGTGATGTACCCCACGATTTGAACGTTGAGTATTACACCCAACGTGCGTCAGCGGGCTTGATTGTGACCGAAGGCGTGCAAGTGAGTGCCGAAGGCAAGGGTTATTGCCGCACGCCGGGTATCTACACCGAGGCGCAAGTAGATGGATGGCGGAAAATCACCGATTCCGTTCACACTCAAGGCGGTCGGATGTTCTTGCAATTGTGGCATGTCGGGCGGGTTTCGCACCCCCTGAACAATGATGGCCTTCGCGCCGTGGCGCCATCAGCGATTCAAGCCGCCGGACAAATGTTCACCGTCGAAGAAGGCATGCAGCCTTTCGCCGTCCCCCACGCACTTACAACTGAAGAGGTGGCAGGCGTGGTGGAGGAGCATCGGCACGCGGCGGCATGCGCCAAGGCTGCTGGCTTCGATGGGGTCGAGTTCCATGCCGGCCAGGGTTATCTACCCATGCAGTTCCTATCGCACAACTCCAACCAGCGTGACGACAAATACGGCGGATCGGCCGCCAACCGAGTGCGGTTCGTGGTCGAAGCACTGGAGGCGGCAGTCGACGTTTTTGGACCGGAGCGGGTCGGCATGCGCATCGCGCCGGGTTTTACCTTCAACGACGTCTTCGACGACGACCCGGTCGAAACCTACACGGCGCTCTTGCAGGCCATAAAACCCCTCAATATTGCCTATATCCATGTGGTCAACCCACCGCCGCCGATGTCGCACAATGTGCCCGAAGACATGACCGCGCTGGTGCGCAATAATTTCGATGGCGTCCTGATCCGTAATGGCGGCTACGACCAGGAAAAGGCTGAAGCCGCCCTGAAATCGGGGGAAGCCGACCTAATTGCCTTCGGCAAGCTGTTCCTTGCCAACCCAGATCTCCCGGCGCGTTTCGCGCAGGGCGCTGACCTCAATGCCTGGGATATGGACACGTTCTACACGCCCGGTCCGAAGGGCTATACGGATTACCCGACGTTGAGCGGCTAGGAACGGCTCAAATATCCGCCAGCGGGATCGGCACATCAGCCGGTGGATCAATTTCGAAGGCGTTTGCGGTGCAACAGGTCATGCCAAATTGGCCGACATTCGCCACCGCCGCGATCAGGTCATCTAGACCAAGGCTTGCTTCGGCGGCGGCATAAGTCGCGTCGCTGAGGTGTTGCTCGGCGAGCAGCTCGCGCGCCACCGCATGCACTGCCTGCTCGCGCGGATCATCGAGTTGGGGGGCATCGTTGGCGTTGATAGCGTCGATGATTTCCCGATCTAACCCAACCTCGAGCGCTCCTCTTGCCTGCGCAAACCAGGGATATTTCGCCCCCCAGTGCCGCGCCACCACCAAATTAATGATCTGCCGCTCCCGGCCGCTCAACGGGCCGCTGTGAAGGCAGGCGCGTAATTTCTGCGACTGGCGCATCAATTCCGGAATACGGATATAGGCGTAATAGGGCCCGCCGACAGGCCCGGCGCCGGCCTGGGCCTCGTCGTAGACCTCGCCCTGGGCATCATTCATGTCCTCGCGCTTGAGTATCTCGATCCGTGTCATGTTGGCTCCCCTTATTCGATTCAGCGACGCCATCGCCGACTGTGAAAACGCCTTAGCTGATGGTCAAAAGCCAACAGTTTGGCGATTCCCGGCGCAGCGTGCATTGCAGTATCATCTTCGACGACATGTCTCCCGTCGACTAGCATGGGGGAGCAGCAAACAGCAATTGGCCCGGCATATTGAACGACACGTTTCTCAAACTCTGGCGCAAATACAGACCTTGGATCAACCCCTGGCAGATCCTCCAAGGCGCCGTCGCGGCTGTTCTGTTGGGCCTCGCCATGTTGGTGCCTCCGCGTGCTGCAAGCAACGCGGGCAGCGCGCTGGCGCGCGCGCTCGGCCCCTTGTTTCATTGGCACCGGCGCGGCATGGCAAACCTGGCCCATGTTTATCCGAAAATGTCCCCCACCGAGCGACGCAAAATCATGGACGGGGTTTGGGATAATCTTGGGCGCACAATGGGCGAATTCGCCCGAATCTCGAAAGTCGGGGCGACGGTAACGGTTGACGGCATCGAACACATTCCTCCCGACGGCACTCCCACGATTTTGGTCACGGCCCATATGGCAAACTGGGAGGCGCTCACCTGGTTCAGTCGCCTGAGCGGCCGTGAGATTTTGAACATCTATCGGCGACCCAATAATGTTTACATCGACAATTTATTGAAATTACGCACTTACGGCCTGCCGGTGCAGCTCGTCGAAAAAAACAATCGCGCCGGCATCCGGCTGCTCCGACAGCTGCTCAAGGGCGGGATGATCTCTTTGTTCGTCGACCAAAAGGGAACCACCGGTGATTTTCTCATACCCTTCATGGGCAAGGATGCAATAACGGTTCGAACACCCGCTGCTCTGGCCGCAAAAACTGGTGCGGTGGTCCTAATCGGACGCATGGTTCGAACAAATCGCCACGATCTTCACATCGCTGTGTCTCCACCTCTGCCGCCGATTGCCGATACCGGCTCCGAGGCCGAGCGGGCATTCATGCGCCAAATAAACGATATTCTGTCGTCGTGGGTCGAGGAAACGCCGGAACAGTGGTTATGGATTCACCGCCGTTGGAAAAACGCGGACACCCATCCCGTTGACGCCGGTGCCGCTCAATAAAGAAACATCGGCGTATCAAGGGCTTGCTTGATCACCGGCCGGTAGGTTTCGCTATTATAGAGCCTAGGAACATCGACTCGCTTGATCCCGCTGACGCAGCTATCCACCGGCACCGTGCGATACCGCCCCCCCTGCAATGCCATCATCAGTCCGCTCTTTCCATCGGCTAACGCTTGCACGGCCATGGTTCCAAAACTGGTCGCCACCAACCGGTCGAGCGCATCGGGAGGCCCGGCGCGCATCAGGTAGGCCAGCGACTGGCCGATGATGCCCTCACCGGTCAGTTGTTCCAGCGCGCTACCGACCGCGTCGCCGATGCCGCCCAGCTTGCGATGGCCATAGGCGTCGGCCTCGCCGGACTCAAGCACATCGCAGCCCACCATGCTGGCGCCCTCGGAAACTACAACAACCGCGTAACTACTGGGATTGTTGTGTTTATCTGCAACTACCAGCTCAGCCAGTCGTTCAATGTCGAAGGAGACTTCGCTGATCAACACTCGATCGGCATCGGCCAAATATCCCGACACCAACGCCGTCTCTCCGCTATTGCGACCGAACAATTCGATCACCGCAATGCGCTCGTGGCTGCCCGTCGGCGTGCGTAGCGCGTGAATGAACTCGACCGAACGGCTAACCGCGGTACTGAATCCGATGCAGTAGTCAGTTCCGAATACATCATTGTCCATGGTCTTGGGACAGGCCACCACCCTCACGCCCTCGCGGTGGAGGCGGGCGGCATAGGACAAGGTGTCATCGCCACCGATTGGGACCAGAGCATCAATCCCCAGCGCCTCGATGGTGCGCAACACATGGGGCGTGCAATCAGCGTGCCCTTCTTCATTAAAAGTGACATCCTCTTTTAAAAAATCGGGTAAATCACTTTCGCGTACCGCGCCGGGATTGGTGCGCGAAGTATGCAGCACCGTCCCCCCAGTCCGATCGATGGTACGCACAGACTGTGGATTCAATTGAACCACATTGTCGTGGGTCGCGGGATCGCTGTGGTTGTAGTTTAACGGCCCAGCCCAGCCACGGCGAAAGCCAACCACCGACCAATCACGGGTCGCGCATTGCCCGACAACCGCCTTGATACACGAATTCAGACCAGGGACATCTCCGCCGCCGGTCAGGATGCCGATACGCATAGCCAACGTCCTTTAATTCAATTTCGACCCGTAACCGATTGTCCTCGACATACCACAAAGTCAAAGCCGGTGCCGAACCACTCACATGCCAAATAAGGCGAGCGGAACGCTCGGTTAAACAAGCTTCGTGGCCGAGGCAAGAACAGCAGGCATTGGCAATGCGATGACACCATCCTTTTGATAGGCTTTCGCGGCCTCACGGACCGCAACCGCAATCTGACACCGGGCCGCCGGCGACTGGGCCCGGAACAGCGCTCCTGCTCGCACTGTTCCGTTGGCGATAGCGATTAACACATGATCGAGGTCACTAACGCGCCAAATTTGCGCAACTTCCGCCACCCGAGCTGCCTTAAAACCAGCGGCGACCAAAGTTCGGCGACTTTCCGCTGCGTCTGAAAACCGATAGTAGGACGGGCCAGCAGGTATGTCGGCATGGGGATCGCCATGGGCGGCAATGGCTTGTTGGACTATGTTGAATCCCACTGCCTGTGGTGGCGACGCCCAAACGGTATAAGCGATCCGACCCCCCGGGCGAAGCACACGAAAGGCCTCGCGCAATGCGCGTTCAGGCACCGCGAAATGCTGCAAGCCAAAGTTAATCACGACCGCGTCGAAAGCATCGTTTTCGAACGGTAGATCCTCCGCGTCACCGACTTGGAATTGCACGTCGGGAAAGTGGCGCTGTGCCAGTTCGATTTGCGCGGAGGAAAAATCAACGCCAAATCCTTCGGCGCCACGGCGCACCGCTTCACCGGCGGCATAGCCCGGGCCGGTCGCGATATCCAATACCCGCCGACCTGTGTTGGGGCCATCAATAGTGATATTCGCAGCATCCAGCAACGCGCCAACAGCTTGGGTCGACACAGTTTCGAAATGTTGGTGCCAGCCATTGGCGGCTTGTTGCCATCCACCATGTTCGAATTTCGTAAATCCAGCAACGTCGAACGCCACTGCGGTTTGTTGTTTTGCGGTTGTCATGATCTGTGCCCTCTCGGTCCAATTGCGTTTGTGCGCTAATTGGATCAGGGGCTTGCGGGCCGGTCGGTCTGCATGTAGCGGGCAATAAAATAGCCGCCACAGCTGTGCTGGGCGGCGTCCGGCGGGCCGGCGCTCCCCTCTTTAGCTGCATTTTTTAACGCGCCCGCAAGCTGGTAGATCAAATCGGCGCAAGACACAGGCTATGCGGAGACGCCAGCAAGATCAAACAAAATTTTCGGACAAGCCCTGTAGCCAGACCAAGTGAGCAATATTCGAGGCCACCGATCAACTATCGCTGGGCAGCGCTTCCTTTGCCAAACGCGCCGTTTCAGCAATCTGGTTCGGTGTCAGCTTGCTAGCCAACCGATCAAGAGCCTCTACAGCGGCAGTGTCACCTTCGGCGGCGGCGCGACCGAGCCACAAGCCGGCCTGGACGAAATCTTGCAGCACACCTTCGCCGCGCAGATACAGTAAGCCCAAATCGCGCTGAGAATTCACCTCACCCCGGAGGGCGGCGCGGCGATACCAATGTGCCGCTTCCGCATCATCGCGCTCCACGCCGGCGCCGAGACGATAGGCGGTCGCCAAACTATGCTCTGCCAGTGGATCGCCCTGGTCGGCGGCCTGTCGGTACCACGCTACTGCCTCCACGTTACTGCGTGCGACCCCCATGCCTTCGCGGTAGAGCCCGGCTAGATTGTACTGCGCCTGCCGGTGCCCCCTCTGCGCGGCCTTTCCGTACCATTCGGCGGCCTTCGCATAATCTTGGGGAACCTCGTCGCTGCCTTTGGCGTAAACCTCAGCAAGTTCGAATTGGGCAGTGGGCTGTCCCAACTCAGCGGCGCGTTGAATCGACCTAAACGCCAGGGAGGAGTTTTGGGGAACACCAGCGCCCTTGGCATAACGAACGCTGAGAGCTTGCAGCGCATCGGCGTGGCCCTGTTCCGCGGCCAGCTTTAGCAATCTTGCTGCTTCAGCGGCCGAGGCCGCCGGCACGCCCTGCCCCAGGCGGTGTAATGTAGCGAGCTGGTATTGAGCATCGGCATTGCATTGCGCCGCCGCCCGTCGGAACCAATTAGCGGCCTCCCGATCATTGCGGTTAACACCGCGGCCCCTGAGGTAAGCAAAGGCTACATTAACCTGACCTTCGGCGTGTCCTTGATCCGCTGCCATTGTATACAATTTCAAAGCCTCGGCTGTATCACGCGGTGCGCCTCGACCGCCCGCGAGCGCCTTCGCCAGGCTAAACTGTGCCTCCGATAACCCCTGGTCGGCGGCAAGCCGATACCACTTCACAGCTTCATCAAAATCACGGGTCACACCATTACCTTGGCTGTACATTCCACCCAAACTGTGTTGCGAGCGCGCGAAATTTTGTGCCGCCGCCAAGCGATACCACTTCAAGGCCTCGTCATAATCACGCGGAACGCCGTCTCCAGCCTCATAGGCTGCTGCGAGATGGTGCTGTGCGCCGGCAAGTCCTGCCTCAGCGGCGCTAAAGAAATGGGTCAACGCTTCTTCGTGGTCACGTGGAATGCCCAGCGCCCTGTCGTACATGACACCAAGACTCAAACGAGCCGCGGCAACACCCTGTCCTGCTGACTTGCGGTACAATTGCAACGCCTGCGCAAAATATTGCGGTACACCCAATCCGCGTTGGTGCATGTATCCCAATAAATATTGGGCATTTGGGTCACTCTGCTCGGCCGCTTTCTTGTACCATTCGACCGCTTCAACATCATCGCGCGAGACACCCAGACCCGTCCTATATAGGTAACCCAACAGAATCTGCGCGGATGCCGTACCTTGCTCAGCAAACGGCCGTATTGTTTCGAGCACCACCTGATAATCCTGGCGAAGGAACGCATCCACGACATCGACTTCATGGCTTTTAAGGAGCTGTTCGATATGTCGGCTCTCTGTGTAGTCACCCACCCCCAACTTATCGCCGCCATCGCGCACGGAAGTGCCTGTCTCGATTTCTTTTAGGCGTGTACGTGCTTCCGGATGGTTTTGAGAGGCCGCACTTCGGATCCAGTGCAGTGACGTCGTGTCGTTTTTCTCGACCCCTTGACCGTTGGCATACATCGTCCCCAAGGTAAATTGAGCATCGACATCGCATCGTTCCGCAGCCTGACGTATCCAGTTTGCCGCCTTGGGCAAATCTTGCGCCACACCATTAGCGTTCGCATACATAAAGCCGACACTTCGTTGCGCCAACGCAAATCCTTGTTCCCCGGCTTTGCTGTAGAGCGCCAAGGCTTCATTATGACGCTCGGCTTTGTGCAGACTGCGGGCAAGCTGATACTGAAACCGCAACTCGTCAGGATATTGCGCTATCGCCTGCTCGCACGCGGATATGGCTCTTGCAGAATCGATCCGGGCAAAGTCCACCCCCGTGGAGCCAACACTGTTGGCAGGATGGGCTGCGAGCGTGTCGCATTTTGTTCCCGGGATAATGCGGTGCGACGGGCGCGCCGACACCTGCGGTATCAATGACAACGACGGCGCCAGAACCGCCGTTAGGCCAAGTTTCGTGATGGGAACCGGACGGCCCGCACCGCGCGTTTCTAGACGCGCGACGATTTCAGGAGTGATTTTGCCGACCTCGGGCAAGCCTGCTTGACGCTCAAACAGACGTACTGCCGCGCTGGTTCGTGGACCCGAAATACCGTCCGCCCGACCGACATTATATCCATGCGCTCCTAATAATTTTTGTGCTTCAACAACCAACTCTCGTTGCGTCATCGTCGTTAATCGCACCGGCGCTTCACCCGAAAATTCAGTCTCGCCGCTGATCAGCGCGAACTCCTCGCGGGCGAAATTTTGGGCCGCCTCAACCTGATCGGGGGTCATCCTGCGAGCAACAGCGTCTCGCCCCTCGACCGCCTTCACATTGTTTTGAGTTCCGGCGATATTGAGCCACTTATAGGCCTCAACATAGTCGCGTGACACACCGCGACCGTTCGCATACATCACACCGAGTTTATACTGTGCACTGGCGTTACCCAGCGCCGCGAGCGGACGCCAGCGATCAACATCGTAGGCAAAGTCACCGTCGCGAATTTCTTGGCCGGCCGATTGAAAACCCAACGCTTCATCGCGGATGACGTCGCCGGTTTCGCCGACAGAGGTGTCAGCAAAAAACCCCCGAAAAGTCGTCGCGATGTCTTTCAGCGCAAATCGCTCGAAAGATGCCTGCGTAGTCGGTGTCGCGGGTGCTGCGAAAAAACCGAGTACGCCCACAATTCCGACGACCAAGACAACAAGCCCAGCGGCATACACCAAACCGCGGCGCGGTCGCTGTCTTTCCTCAAGCTCGTCTTGCGTCTCGCGGTCGAGCAGTGGCTCTTGCACCGCCGGATCGGACAGAGTTCGTTGCTGCGTGCGCTGGTATTGTTCTCCAAATGAAAGCCCCGGATACAATGGTTGATATAGTGATTCTTCTTCTTGTGGGGCCGCCTCCTGAACCGGCGCCTCAGGCTCGCGGACTCCGACACTGGCGGGGAGCAATAATCTTGGCAGCCAGCCAACGGCCAAAACGACGATAGCTGCCAAAAGACTATACCCAAATATGACCCCATCTGGTTCGTTCGGCGCGGTCGGTATTAACATCAGACCGTTTGACAATCGCCACGTAAAGAATCCCCAAGCACCGATTAAAGCGCTAATAGCGACCGCCATCCAAAACCAAGACCACACCAAAACCAAGTGTTGCAAGCCACCTGCCGATACCCAACGTGGCTTCTCGGGTCCGGCAGATAAAAAGTAGCCAAAAAGCAAAGTCCAAGCGGCGACAGTAATCGCCAAAACCACAATCACGCTATTCGCCTCATATGCCGCAATGGTTGCGAGAACGACGGTCAAAATATTGGCGAAATCAGGCATAACCATGATCCATAAAATAGATGGCGTTCTCTCTAAAGTTAAGAATATTTTAACATTTTAAATATTAACAGATTATTAATATTTATGCTTAACACACGGATTTCATTACCGAATTTCCCGTGGGAGAGACTTTGTCCACAAGCTGGGTTATAGACAGCGCGCGCTCCAGTCTTGTCGCGGAACACGCCTAGGTGCGCGCATGGATATAGGGCACAAAAAAAGGGCCGCCCAACGGACGGCCCTTTTCTGAAGGGAATTTTCTCGCGCTTAGGCTTCTTGGAGATTGACCGCCTTCGGGCCGCGCGCATCTGGCTGAACTTCGAAGTTCACTTTCTGCCCCTCGGTCAGCTGCGACATCCCTGCTTGCTCGACCGCCGAGATGTGAACGAAAACATCTTTCGAGCCATCTTCGGGGGAAATGAAGCCGAAGCCTCTCGTTACGTTAAAAAACTTCACGGTACCTGTCGTCATTAGTCATGCTTTCTTAGTGGTGAGGACCCGCCACGCACCTGCGCGCGGTGTGATTGATTTCACATCACATTTAGAGAATGTCTCGTCGGCCGTGCGGCCAGGCATAAAGCTTCCTAAACCCGCTGTGGAATGGTCACATGCTGATATAAGGGAACACTAACCCCAAAAAAGCAAGCAGAATTAGTTCATGACTTTCACGCAATAAAGAAAAGCACCAACTGCTTGTAGCCACTGAACCAGCGCTGCTGTGGCCCCGTCTATTGGATCAAAAATTGCCAATTTACCGCGCATTATATCCCTTTACTGAAAAATAGGAGGTACCGCAAAAACCAGTATATGGGCGGGTGATTCCACGGAAATATCTGTTACTGCGCCACTTTAACGAGTATCGAAGGTGTACTTAGCACCTTAAGACTACTGACCTTAAAAACATTCTCTCAGTTTGAGATACGAATATTGATTGAAGTTTGCCTAAATTTTTCGGATAATCCACCTTGTCTTCCTGAGTGCTTATCAAGTCGCGAGTTACCCACGTTAAGATGGGTGCGGCTACCCTGGCTCGGCTGACGGAACTACGCGGGGCTCAAGACTGAGCCTGAAATAAGTTCAGGAGAGAAAAATGTTTGCAATTGCCTACCTTCAAACGCTGGCGCTTCGCCTGCGCAAAGATAAAGCCGGCGCTGTCGCGACGGAATATGCCTTTCTGATCGCGTTTATCGCCATCGTCGCCGCCGCTGGCATGGGCCTGCTCGGTGAAAACTTGAGCATTTTCTTCGACGATATCGGCCAGGCGCTCGAGGGCGCTGCTGACAACCTGCCGACTATCGGCGGTAGCTGATCCAGCTATCGGTTATCGAGACACGCTCTCGACGGCACGGAACGACACGATCAAGGCCGGCGCGCACCAGCGCCGGCCTTTTTCTTTAACCAAAGCATTATTTTTGACCTCTGTTCACGGGGCTTTGGCAAGTCCTTTCCATCATCCCGTTTTCAGAAGAGCCGCCACAAGATGGGTGGTTTTGAACTCTACATTAAAGGGCGCGATAACGGCCACAGCCGCGCTTTAATACCGCGCAAACGACGAAAACAATTTCACAGAACAAAGAATCACTCTGACAATTTGTGAATCTACCTGTCTTAAAGGGATATTCTTCGCCCGATTCAAGAAATTTGTTGATAACCATTTTCCCGTCAACTAAAACTTAAGTCCCACCGGTTAATTACCGGGAAAAGAACTTAGACTTGTGCGACATCATATTCGAATAGCGTCGGTTGGGTCGCTCCGGATAATGTAGAGGAGACAAACATGCACATTGTAACGCGCTTACATATATTGTTTCACCGCTTTGCAGGCGATAAGGCCGGCGCTGTCGCGACCGAATATGCGTTTCTGATCGCGTTTATCGCGATCGTTGCCGCGGCCGGTATGGGACTGCTCGGTGAAAACCTCAGCATCTTCTTCGACGATTTGGGTCAGGCGCTTGAAAACGCGGGCGACAACATCCCGACAATCGGCGGTAGCTGATCTAACAGCAATCTGTCTATTGAATTCAAAAGGCCGGTGCTATTTGCGCCGGCCTTTTTTATTCGAGCTCAACCCAATGATTTTTGAGCGCGATTACCGTAGGTCTTACTTAGCTGTAACAATGCGAACCGAAACCCGACCCCGCGTCATCAGGTAAACGCCACTGAGAACCAAGACCAACGCAATCGCATGAAACAGATGCAGCTCTTCACCCAGTAACACAATCGCGAGAAATGCCGTAAACAGCGAACGAATATAATTGCCGAGGCTAGCTTTGTTGGCCCCTATCAGGCGCACCGCCGTGTTGGTCAGCCCCACCGCAACTGTCGTGATCGCGATACCCACCCACAACAACGTGGCGATTGTCACTAAATTGACTGGCACGGGCCGAAGGAAGATCGACTCCGCAACATATAACGGCAGGGTAATCGCGGCGCCGACGAGCTGGATCACCAGCATGAATGAAAACGTACTGATTTGCTTCGGCACACGGCGCAACAACACGTTGTGCAAAGCAACGAAAACTGTCGCCAGCAATATTAGTAGATCACCTATATTCGGCTGAAGGGTCAGCAAGTTAATTGGCACGCCACGGGTAATGATAAACACGACCCCAAGCGCGGCGATGAAGATGCCGGTGCCTTGTTTCAGATTGATCAAATCCCGGAATAACAGCCAAGACAGCAGCACCGTCAACGCCGGTTGAGCCGTCGAAACCACGCCGCCGTTGAGTGCCGTGGTAAAATTGTAGCCGGCGTAGATCAGCCCGTTGCCCAACGGCACAAATAGGCACGCCATGACCAGGAATAACTTCCAGTGGGTGCGGATCAGTTGACGGTGCGCCAGCACACCGCGGGTAGCGAACGGCAACAGAATGATCGACCCGATGACCATGCGCCAAAACACCAAGCCGATGGGCGGTATGACGCCGTTGAGATAACGCGCGATGATATGATTCGAAGCCAGGATCATCGCCGCCACAACGATCATCGCATAGGGCAATGCATTCCGCGTCGACGGATCGTCAACCTCGCTACCCGTTGTGAACATCCCCATCACGCCCAGCCGCAATTAAAGGCATGATATTTAGCACGTCGGTGTCTCTCTGATGATTGCCTGCATTCCGGCGCTGCTCGCCCTCGAAATCCGCTCCCGGGAGATATTTTGCTCTCGATGCGGGGTATCGCTATTTCCAACGCCGTCGCAGCCGGCGACGAGCTTAGAAACCTACCCCCGCCGAACAGCCTTGAACGCCGCGACCGCCTGCGGAACCGAATCTTCGATCGGGAAGCGCTCGGCCGACGAGCCGCCGATATAGCCGTCCAGGCGCGGCACGCGGTGTAGCAACGCGGCGAAGTCGTCGGGTGTCTCGATGGAACCGCCATGGACCGTGATGAGGCGGTCGGAGAACCGGCTCTCCAAAGCTTCACAGATCGCCACGGTGCGCTCGACCATGCCGTCCAAGCCCATCACGGTCTCTGATCCTATCGAGCCGCCCGAGCTGTTACCGAAATGGACGATAATATTGTCGACCCCAGCCTCGGCCATCGCCAACGCCTCGTCCGGTGTGGTGGTGAAGGCCTTGGTGAAGATGCCCTGGCTACTGGCGTAGCCGAGAATATCGACTTCGTGGGAATAACCGAGGCCGGTTTCTTCCAAATCCTTGCGATACTGGCCGTCAATCAACGCCACGGTGGGGCAGTTCATGATGCCGTCGAAGCCGCTGTCGGCCAGCGTATGGACGAAGCGGCGCATGTCGCGTGTCGGGTCGCCACACAAAATGCCGGCCATCACCGGACAATCGGGTACGACATTCGCCAGATAACGCTCACCGATTTCCAGCGTGATCGCATTGGCGTCGCCAATCGGTAGATAACCGGCCATGGAGCTGAGCCCCTGCATGCGGAAAAAAGCGAGGATGTGGGTCGTCACCATGTCCGCACCACCGCGCGCCGCCATCTTCGCGGTGATACCCGACCCGCAGAACGCGTCGAACAATACGCCGTCTTCGTCGCGAACCGCTTTCAGCCGCCCTGCTATTTCGTCACGCGTGAAACGTGCCATCTCGTCGCCCCTATCGATGCCGGGTTAGCCGCTACGCCATTCGACCACATTATTGGCCAGCACACCGACACCCTCGACCTCGGCTTCCAGGTGATCTCCCGGCTGCAACCAGCGGTTACCGTCGGCGCCGCTTTCGACCGCCGTGCCAGGGCCGGTGCCCGAGCAAATGATATCGCCCGGCGCCAATTCGACATATTTCGACAGATAGGCTGCCGATTCCGCGAAGCCGTAAATCATATCGGCGGTCGACCAATCCTGGCGCACCTCGTCGTTGACCCGCATCACGCAACGCAAATTGTTCACGTCGTAACCCTCGTCAACGACGACGCAGGGTCCGCAAGCATTGCCCGTATCGAAGTTTTTCTCCAGCGCCCAGTTAAAAGCGCCACGGTGGATCGGCGGCCCGATGCCGAGCCTTGGATCGCGGATCGACAGATCGTTCCAAACGGTGAAGCCCCAAGGTTCAAAATCGCCTGCCGCCATCCGCCGGCTGCCGGATGCCAAGATCACCCCCACCTCGACTTCGTAGTCGAATTTCTCCACCCCCGCTTCTGGGCTTACGTTAGCGTCGGGTCCGACCACCGTCTCCGGCATGATCAGAAAGCCCCACGGCGGCAGGCCGTCGCGCTGGTCTTTCAGGAAATGATCTTCGGTGAATTCTTCTCCGGTAATCGCCTTAAAGGCGTTGACCGCGTGCGCCGCCACATTGGCGCCCAAAGCGATGATCCGGTTACGCCGATCCGGCAACGGCGCCACCAACTGCACAGAAGACAGAGGCACCGTAGCGTTCGTCTCACCGGCCGCAGCACCGGCGGCGAGTTGGGCCAAGGGTTCGCGCGCCTCGCCCCAGTGAGCGATCATATCGTTCCAGCTACCGCTGCCGTCCCCCGGCAACAGACGCGCCAACGTATCCGCGCCCGATGATCCCAGGCTGGCACGGGCGGCGGCGATATCGACAATATTGTCGTCGACTAACAGCCCCGTCGTTCCCTCATTATATCTCACGAACCTCATACCGACCTCTCCTACCCCCAAAGGGTGTTTTATATTGTTATGCGTTCTTCATGGCGCATCTCGAATTTCGCCATCGAGCACTAGAATGTCAAAGCGGGCGTGGCGCGTCAAAACCCCTGCTCCAACAAGCAAATTACCGATTCCTTAACCGGCGTTAACGAATAGATTTCATCGATTTTAAAGTTCCGTTGACAAAGATGTTTCATCTTCTACCCCCAATTCCTCTCTTGCGGGTTGTCTTCAATGGCCGCCACAGACGTACGGAGGCGAAATGGGGATGCTGGCAAACGGAGAATCCGATGCAACGGTTGAAACAGGAACTTGACGGTCTGTCGCGGTATATCCTGCGCGTTCGACAGGAGGTCGCGGCGATTGACCGGCCGGCCGAGCAAACCGACGACTTCGAAAGCATGGGCGATCAGATGGTCGCCGTTGTGAAGGCAACGGAATCAGCGACCGAGTCCATCATGGAAGCGATGGAGAGCAACAGCGAGATCGTCGCGCAATTGCGTGAGAAAATGGAAGATCCCGAACAGCTCGCCTTGCTGGATAAGATTACCGAAAATGCCGGCAACGTTTTCGAGGCCTGTTCGTTTCAGGATATTACCGGTCAGCGCGTCGGACGCGTCGCCAAATCGATCACCTTTGTCGAAGAGCGCGTTGAGACCCTGAAAAACCTTCTCGGCGAGCAGGAAACCGACGACGTCGAGGTCGAGGCGGGCGAAGAGGTATCCGAAGAAGATGCGCTATTGAATGGACCGCAACTCGAGGGCGACGGCCTCTCGCAGGACGATATCGACAGTCTCTTCGACTAAGTCGCTCTCTCACATCTAAAATCGGGGTAATAACCTAGCGCCGCCCCCCGCCCGATCTGGGTCCGGCCGTGCGCCAGGCCCCCGGTCGGCTGGCCGCCCCACAAAGCAACCCAGCGTGTAAGGGTACTCGCCGGCTATCTGACAGTGATAAATCGATTGCGTCGAGCCATTCCAAGCTGCCAGATCGATGCCCGCAGGATGTCACGGTCCTAATCCTTAAACAGTCCAGCGCTGTCTTTTCCGTCGCGTGGGATGCTAAATTTCTGTGGGGAGATTAGATTTTGGAACTCACCGTATTTCTTGCCGTGATCGCCGCGGCGGTGCTGCACGCCGTTTGGAATGCGGTCGTAAAGGGCGGCCGCGACAAACATCTGAGCATGACCGCGATCGTGCTGGGCCACGCACCCATCGCATTGGTCGCCACAATTATTTCGCCGTTCCCTGACCCGGCAAGTTGGCCCTACATATTTGGTGGCATCGCGCCGCATGTGGTCTACCAGTTATTCCTCTTAACATCGTACCGGTTCGGCGACCTGACGCAGGTGTATCCGATCGCCAGGGGAACCGCGCCAATTCTGGTTGCGCTAATCTCTGTTGTGTTTCTCAGTGTCGCACTCGGCACAAAGGAGCTGCTGGCTATATTCTTGATCGCAGTTGGCATCATGAGCTTGAGCTTGGTTCGCCAGCACGATGGGCTGCGCAATACCCGAGCCGCGGTGCTGGCCTTTATGACCGGCTGTCTTATCGCCGGTTACTCGCTGGTTGACGGGTTGGGCGCGCGCGAGGCGGGAACGGCTTTGGGATTCTACAGGTGGCTTTCTCTGGGTAATGCGTTGGTTTTCGCCATCGTGATGCGGGCAACAAAGCCCGGACTCATCACGCGGCTACGAAGCGAGGCGGTACCGGCATTTGTATTCGGTGGCATTGCGTCATTTATCGCCTATGGTTTGGTGATATGGGCCTTCACCCAAGCGCCGATTGCCTTGGTTACGGCGTTGCGCGAGACCAGCATTATCGCCGCCCTGTTCATCGGTGTCTTTTTTCTAAAAGAACGGCTTGATTTGGCGAAGGTCGCCTCGACAGCAATCACTCTTTCGGGCGCCATTCTGCTACGTTTCGCGCGCTGACCGACCAAGTGCACGCAAGGAGCACGAACCATGAAAATCACCAAGATCACCGCCTCGACCATGAACGTGCCCAACGGTCCGCCGGTGTCGGAATATTACGTGTCGAACACTTACATCGTCGCCCGCATCGAAACCGATGAGGGCCTGGAGGGTCTCGGTTACACTATGATGGTCGGCGGTTTCGGCGCGCGGTCGGTGCGGGCTTATCTGGAGGAGAGCCTGATCCCACTGATGATCGGCGAAGACCCACGCGACGTCGGGCGGCTGTGGCAGAGGATGTACGAAAACGACCGGGGCATCCGCAAAAAGGGGGTCCCGGTCTATGCGATCAGCGCGATCGATATCGGGCTGTGGGACATTTTGGCGAAGTCGATGGATCAACCGGTATGGCGTCTGTTGGGCGCCCAGGCCGACAAAGTGCCGGTCTATGGCAGTGGCGGTTTTCTGCCCTACACGGTTGATCAAATCGTCACCGAAGCCGAAGGATTTCGCGGGCTTGGCTGCCGCCATTACAAATTCAAACTCGGCCGCGAGAATTTGATGGAAAACGTCACAAGGGTCCGCGAAGTGCGCAAAGCGCTGGGCGACGATATGGAAATTCTGGTCGACGCCAACCAACGCTGGGATGTCGCGACAAACATCCGGGTCGCCAATCAATTGGAGGATTGCGCGCTCTATTGGTACGAGGAGCCGGTGCTGGCCGACAATATCGCGCAATGCGCCGAGGTCGCCCAAGCTATCGCGACACCGGTGGCGACCGGCGAGAACGAATATACCCGCTACGGCTTCCGCGATTTGATCGACGCAAAGGCAGCGCAATTTCTCAATCCCGACATTCATCGCTGTGGCGGGTTTAGCGAAATGATGAAGATCGCCCATCTCGCCGCGGCCTACGACGTGCAGATCGCACCGCACTTGGTGCCGGAATTATCGATCCATGTGTTGGTATCGATCCCCAACGCCGCCTTGGTGGAATTTCTCGCCGGCAGCCCCGACGATCTCTGGGCCGACCCGCCGCAAATCATCGACGGCTTGATGGCGCCACCCGATCGCCCTGGTCATGGTATGGGATTCAGTACCGACGCGATCAAGCGCTACACGGAATAACTCAGCAATCACGCCGGATCTGAAGGGTCGTCGTAGGGGTATTTTCGGCGCGGCAGGCAGCGTGACGATTTGACGATATCGGTCATGCCGCACCATTCGCGCTCGTGCTTGGTATGCCCGCACTCGACACAGCGGTAGACCGTGTCGCCAGATTCAAGTCCCAGTTTCTGGTAATGGAAAAAGCGCCGGCACTTCGTGCACCTGAAATGACTGACCAGGGGCAGATAGAATAGAAACACGATCAAAAATAGAGTCAGGCTGGCGAACACATACCAGCGGGATTCCGCGATGGCATCGAACAGCGCCAAGCCTAGTAACGCGAAGCCCGGGGTCACCAGATAGCCATACCCAAAGATCGCCTTGCGCCTCACCTTGCGCTGAATTGAGGGATCGGGGATCGCCTGGCTCATTGGTTGATAGTGCTCATATGGCGGTCAGCGGCTCGCCTCAGATATTGCCCGCCACACCCGCTCAGGTGTCGCCGGCATCTCGATATCCGTGACGCCAACCGGCGCCAGGGCATTCATGATTGCGTTCATTAGCGACGGCATGGCGCCGACGGTGCCTGCCTCACCGGCGCCCTTGACCCCCAACGGGTTGCGCTTGGTGGGAACGTCGTTGCTGGCGACATCGATGGCGGCAAAATTATCGGCCCGCGGCATCGCATAATCCATGAATGAGCCGCTAAGCAGCTGCCCACTCTGCTTATCATAGGCCACTTGTTCCATCAGGATTTGACCTACGCCCTGAGCGATGCCGCCATGGATCTGTCCCTTCACAATGGTCGGATTGATCATGGTGCCAACATCGTCGACCACCCAATAGCCGACGATCTCGACGGTACCGGTGTCAGGATCGATCTCGACTTCGCACACATGGCTGCCATTGGGATAGGTGTCGTCTTCAGGCACGAAGGTAGCGGACTCAAACAGGCCGGGCTCCATGCCGCCCGGCAGTTTCGCCGGTAGGAAAGACGCCTTCGCCACTTCTTTCAACGTCATCTCCCGGTCGGTGCCGGCAACGACGAATTTGCCCCCGATGAATTCGAGATCAGCGGCGCTGGCTTCGAGCAAATGCGCGGCGATCTCGGTGGCCTTGTCAATGACCTTATCGGCCGCGAAATACAGCGCCGAGCCGCCGATCACTGTCGAACGCGACCCCATGGTTCCCATCCCAAAGGCGACCCGGTCGGTGTCACCGTCGATCACGCGCATCTCGCTTGGACCCAGGCCTAGCCGCTCGCCAACGATCTGCTTGTAGACCGTCTCGTGACCTTGGCCTTGGCTTTTGGTTCCCATCAGGATGGTCGCCGAACCATCGGTGCTAAAGCGTATTTCCGCGAAATCCGGCGCCGGCGACGCGGCCCGTTCGATCGGGTTGGCGACGCCGATGCCGCGCAGTTTGCCGCGCGCAGCCGCTTCGTCGCGCCGGCCGGCGAACTCGTCATAGTTCGCCATCTTTAAGGCCTCCGCCTGATTATGGGCAAACTCGCCGCAATCGTAATTGAGCCCTAAAGCGGTCTTTACCGGCATGGTTTCGGACGCGATCATATTACGCGCGCGCAATTCCGTTGGGTCGATACCCATTTCGCGGGCCGCTTCGTCGAACATGCGCTCGATGACAAAGGTCGCCTCGGGCCGGCCAGCGCCGCGATAGGGTGCCGTCGGGTTGGTATTGGAATGCACCGTGCGCACGGCGACATGAGCCGTCGGAATGTCATAGACACCGACGAGCGTGCCAACATTGGTGAAGGCTGCCAGCAGATTTCGAATCGCCGACAAATAAGCGCCAATATTAGCGACCGTGCCGACCCGTAGTCCGACAACTTTGCCGTCCGCGTCGAACGCCAATTCGGCGTCGGTGACATTGTCGCGCCCGTGCTCGTCGGCCTGAATCGCCTCGCTGCGCTCGCACGCCCATTTTACCGGGCGACCAACTTTCTTCGCCGCCCACAGCACCAAACGATGCTCGGCATACTGCCAGCCTTTGGTGCCAAATCCGCCACCGACATCGCGCGCGACAACGCGAATATTCTGCTCGGGGATCGAGAAAATTTTCTCGGCTAGCAGTTGGCGAACCCGATGGGGATATTGCACATCGGCATGAAGCGTGAACCGGTCTTCTCGTTCGTCGTAGGTGCCGATAGCGCCGCGCGGCTCCATATATTGTGCAAACACCCGAGAGATCGTGAACTGCCGCTTGGTGACATGGGCCGCATCTGCAAAGGCAGCCTCGACGGCGGCGGCGTCGCCGGACTGGAATTGGCCTGATACATTGTCGGGATAATCGTCCCAAACTAGCGGCGCATCTACCGCGACTGTCTGAGCGGTGTCTGTCACTGAGGGCAGAGCATTGTAATCGACATCGACCAGTTCGGCGCCATCGCGCGCCTGGTCGAGGGTTTCAGCGATCACCAACGCCACCGGGTCGCCCACATAGCGCACCCGGCCCAGGGCCAACGGCGGTTGCGGGCGATATTTCATGGGCTCGCCATCGGGGCGCTTCCACTTCGCCGGCATCCCCGGAACACCCAAATTATCGGCGGCAATGTCTTCGCCGGTGAATACGGCAACCACACCGGGCGCTGACGCAGCCGCGGCAATGTCGATGGATTTGATCTCGGCATGAGCATGGGGTGATCGCAGGACGATCGCATAAGTTTGCCCGGGTAAATTCACGTCGTTCACGAACAGTCCCCGACCGCGAAGTAGCCGCGGGTCTTCCTGCCGCAGGACCCCCTGACCGATACCGAATTTTTCCATTTCCGTACTTTCTCTCGATTAAACGTGTAGCCCAACGCTAATTCATCAGGTCGAAAATTTCACCCCGGCCTGTCGATCAGTCGGCGATCTCGGTTTTCCTGGCCAATTGCCCGAAACCTTCCAGAACATCACTTATGCCGTGCCGGCGTAGCGCATACCAATAAGTGGCGATATTGGTCGACACGATGGGTCGGCCCAACTCTTTCTCCAACTCCTCCACCATGTCGACGATCCCTAGCGCGGCACCCACATGTAAGAACGTATCGACATCGTCATGGTCGAGTTTACGGAAGCCCTCGAGGGCATCTTCAAGGGACACCTTGATAATGTCTTCCGGCTTCTTGACCTGCAGCCCGGCGTGGTAGGGCACCTCGAAACCCATCGCCTCATAATAGTTTTGCACGCTTTGGGAATAGACATCCGACATCGGCGACAGCGCGGCGATGCGTTTCGCCCCCATTGTTTTCAGCGCGGCGACCGCAGCGTCCGTCGCCGTCACCAATGGAATATCACCGATCGCTTCCTGTAATTTGGCGCGGTATTCGGCATGCTGATCAGGCGTCCATATCCGCATTTCGACATTGTTGCCGATAATCACCTGATCGGGCCAACAGCCGAGCCCACCTTCGACAACGCGCAAAATCGCATCGGGCACTTCCAGCGTGAAGCGATAAATCTGGTTGTTGATGCCCTCGGGCCGCAACAGTTCATATTCAGGCTGCATGTTGGCGTTTTGCAACGGGATAAAGAGCGCGAAGACACCGCGCGGTCCAAAACGATCTGGCATTACGAAAAAGTTCCTCTAGTGAATGGTCCAGATATAGCACCTCACCGCCGTCCCAGGGCAAACGGGTTGCAGGCCATCGACGCTTCGATCATCATTATCGCTAACCGCGCTTCGGCGCTTCATATGAAACTACCAAAATCAAATGATACGCGTTGGGAGAGTCGCATGATTAACGCCGCAATCGTCGGTCTGGGCTGGTGGGGCAAAGTCCTCGTTCAGTCGGTGCAGAACAAGTCCGATAAAATCCGCTTCACCGCGGGGGCCGTCCGCACCCCTTCGAAAGTCGCCGACTTTGCCGAAGAGCAAGGCTTCACATTGCACGATTCACTCGACGGCGTCCTGGCCGACGACGCAATCGACGCCGTGGTCTTCGCCACGCCTCATTCGCGCCATGTCGAACAGATCGTGGCAACCGCGGCGGCGGGCAAGCACGTCTTCATGGAAAAGCCCCTCACCCTGACCAAGGCGGATGCGGAAGAGGCAGTTGCCGCGACACAGAAGGCCGGCGTGGCGCTGGCCGTCGGTTTCAACCGGCGCTATAGCCCGGCGGTCGCGGCCCTGCGCGAACAAATCGAAAGCGACACCCTCGGCACCCTGCTCCATTGGGAAGGCACCATGTGCGCGCCCATCGGCATGGCGCTGACCGCCGATGCCTGGCGCGCCGACAAGCGCGAGACGCCGGCCGGTGGGCTCACCCCGATGGCGATCCACATCATCGACATCATGATCGACTTGCTGGGTGAGGTTGATGAAGTCTATTGCCAGAGTTTTCGCCGTATCGTGCCCAACGACCATGACGACACAACTTCGATCCTCTTCCGCATGAAGAACGGCATGTCGGGATATGTCGGAACCCTATTGGCAACGCACCCCTCGTTTCGCATGCATATCTGGGGATCGGAGGGTTCGACGGAAATCCGTAATCCCGATATGAGCGCCTTCCTCTACACCCCCAACAATACCGGCCAGATCACCGGCGCGGCGGGTGTGATCAACACAGACGAGCGCGACTTTGAGGGCTTTGACACGATTTCGGCCGAGTTGGAAGGCTTCGCCGACGCCGCCAGCGGTGGCACCCCCTATCCGGTGACGCCCGCGCAAGCGATCCACGGCTGCGCGGTGATCGAGGCCATTGTCAAATCGGCCGAAGGTGGGACCGCGGTAAAGGTCGGCTGACCCCGCGTGACCACGCCGCCGCCGAAACTATTCAACCGCGTACTCCTCGTCGCCGCTGTTGTAATGGCGTCGGCGAGCTTGCGGCCGGCGATGGCGTCGCTGGCGCCGCTGATCGAAACCATACGTTTGGATCTCGCCTTATCTTTCGGCGTGGTGGGACTGTTGACCACAATTCCGGTGGTCTGCCTCGGTGTATTCCCGATCGCCGCGAACCGCTTGGCCACGAATATAGGTCTCGAGCGCGCGTTACTGGCCGCGCTGGGCCTGATAACGCTGGCTACCGCGCTGCGGCTTGCGGGCGATCAGACCGCCTTATTGTTCCTCTCCACCCTGATCATCGGTATCGGCGTCGCCGGCGGACAGGCCTATGTACCAGCGATTACCAAGCGCTACTTCGGCGCGAAGGCCCCGGCCATCACTGCGCTATACGGCGTGATCATGACGGCCAGCGCGGTGGTCGTCGTGGCGGCGACACCTGTACTGGCTTACTATCTGGGCTCATGGCCAGCCGGGCTGGCGATCTGGAGTGTCCCTGCCCTTCTGGCGGTCGCGCTGTGGATTCCGATCGCTCACCGATCCTCGCCCGCCCCCCGTGATATTGGAAAACAGATAGGGTTACCGTGGCGTAACGCCGTTGCCTGGCGAATCACGTCGTTTTCGTCGGTGGCATTCTTGCTATTTTTTTCAATTTTGGCGTGGTACGCGCCAATTTATCAGGCGCAAGGATGGAACCAGGGGAACGCCGCCTCACTGCTCGCGGTTTTACTCGTCACCCAATTGGTGAGCGCCGTAATGGTTATGGTCGCGACAACCCGCCAGACCGGCCGCCGGCTGCTGATCGTCCTTGGGACGCTGTTGAGCGTTGCCGGCCTAGCCGGTGTGGCATTTGCGCCGCTTTTCGCACCCTGGGTCTGGGCGGCGTCGACTGGTCTTGGGTTGGGCGTGCTGTTTACCCTGACCCTCACGATGCCAGTCGAATTCGGCGCCAACCCGGAAGAGGTCGGCCGGCTGACGGCTATGGCCATGAGCGTCGGTTACCTAATAGCGGCGCTGGGACCCGTCGTGATCGGCCTGCTGCGCGATCTAACCGGTTCGTTCGAGTTGCCCATCGTGCTGTTGGGCGCGTTGGTGCTTATCTTCACCGCGCCGGCGCTACAGTTGCCGTACGCGGTGCGAAGCGACCCGATCTAACGGGCCATCCTACCGAATTTCGAGTACCAGCTTGCCGCGCAAATGACGTCCTTCACTGACGCGGTGAGCCGCCTCAGCCTCCGACAAGGGATAGCCTGTGATCATCGGCATTTGTATTGCACCGGCCTCGAAAAGTTCGACGATCCGTTCCAAATGGGGGCGGTCGCGGCCGACCGCAGGGCGCAGGGATCGCACATCGGCGCGGGGCGATTCCGGCGCCTTGGGCCCCGATGCAATAGAGGCGACGCGCCCGCCTGATTTCACCACCTGGAAGGACCGTTGGGTGACATCGCCGCCGACGGTCTCGAAAACCGCATCGCACTCCGAGACAATCTCTGTGAAATCCTGAGCGTTATAGTCGATGATTTCGTCGGCGCCGAGATTACGCAGATAGTCGATGTTCGCGGCACTGGTCGTGGTGATCACCCGCGCGCCGATATGCTTGGCAAGCTGGATCGCGAAACTGGCTACACCGCCGGCACCGCCCTGGATTAATATAGTCTCACCGGGCTGAAGCTTAATCGTATCTTCGATCGAGACCAGCGCGGTGAGGCCCGTCAACGCCAAGGTGGCGGCCTCTTTGTGAGATAGGCTGCTGGGTTTCCTGGCGGTGATCGATGCCTTCACGGCAATTTTTTCGGCATAGGTGCCTTCCTGGCCCGCGTCGCAGACGCCAAACACCGGGTCGCCAACTTCGAAATCCGTAACCCCCTCGCCCACTTCAGCGACCACGCCGGAATAGTCTCGCCCCAGGACATAGGGGAACTCTGTCATTTCGCTGTAGTGACCGGCACGCACTTTCCAATCGGCGCCGTTGATGCTGGCGACATGGATATCGACGACGATTTCACCCGGGCCCGCCACCGGATCGGGCAGATCCCCATATTTTAGCACCTCGGGCCCGCCCTGCTTCTCCATGTATGATGCTTTCATAGTGTCCCTGCCTTTGTGATTTTGGCCATTGGGCGACCGTGCAGTCGCGCCCAACATCACCAATTTCTAACCCCGCATGAACACCGCAGCAACCACTAGCCTCACGCGGAAATGATCTGCCCTGCGAGCTTTACGCTTGTGAGAATGCACTTAGACCGGGAATAAAATGATCTTGTTTCTGTTGTCGAACCAATGGAACCGTCAGTTCGGTCTGACATTTTTTATCAGAGGAGGACGAAACATCATGAACAAAGTAGCGATAGCTGCCGCCAGCGCGGCGATTTTAGCGGCGAGCGCATGGGCAGGTCACGCGCAAGACACCTCCATGAGTTTCTTTATCACCAGCCAAGGCCCCGGTGATGGGGCCAATCTGGGCGGTCTGGCTGGGGCCGATCGCCAATGCACAATCCTGGCCGAAGCCGCCGGTGTGACTGGCAAGACTTGGCGGGCCTATCTCAGCACCAGCACCGTCGACGCCCGCGACCGCGTCGGCAACGGTCCCTGGTTCAACGCCAAAGGCGTGATGATCGCGGCGGATTTAGCCGCGCTGCACAGCGACGCCAACGCCATCAACAAACAGACAGGCCTTAATGAGAGGGGCGAAGAGGTCAATGGGCGCGGCGACCAACCCAACCGCCACGATATACTCACGGGTTCCGACGCGAACGGGCGAGCTGTGGCCGACCGTACTTGTGGCGATTGGACCAACAACGGCGAAGGCAGTGCCTTCGTCGGCCATCATGACCGCATGGGTCTGCGCGACGACGCGCCTTCGAAGTCTTGGAATTCGTCCCACCCATCACGAGGTTGCAGCCAACAGGCGCTGCGCTCTTCGGGCAGCGACGGTTTATATTACTGCATGATTCCCAACTAGGCCGGCAGCACCACGGATTAGTAACTCGGGTCTCCCTGATGGAGGCTCGAGCATCCGAATAAGTCTCAATTTGAGAAATTAAAGGCGGATTGCCTGAACAAAGTGTTAGCGCGCTATGCCGCGCCCCGCGCTTTGCGTCGTCGCCGCGATGTGAAGCGCGAGCGTTTGGTGATACGTCGACAACTCACGCCGCCCTCGCTTGCGCATCGGGTGGATGCCTTTCGAAGCACGGTCCAAACGTAACAACCATGAAAACAAACCATTCAAACGCTTAGTCATAATATATAAACCACCAAATTTCGGACAATTGTTAAAGAATAATTAACAATATATCTTTTCGACTTTCAATCTATTTTTGTTCTTGGTGTATTCTGCATTAAGAAACAAATTCTATCGTGGATATAGAACGTATTTTTATTATATAATATTGATTTTTATCTCTACAGTAATTTTACGGAAACGCCATTGTTAAATGAGAATCTTTTCCCCCGAACGACCGATTTCGTGATCGCTGGTGAGTGATTACGGTCACAGGATACAGCCGAGACACCGCCCATATCCTCTATATAGCCAGAATATCGAGATCCGAAGACATCCGGAAAAAGGATCATGATGATGAATGCTATCAATGAGACAGCTTTCGCGATATTGGGATCGTCCGCGCTGGTCTCCTGCATGTCCGCGCTGATGGTTTGGGGGGCGACTATCGCTTTAATCGCGCTGTTCTAGTCGCTCGCGCCGGTTGCAGCTGAAGCCAGGAAACGACGACCGCGCTAACACCCTATTCGGTGTAAGCTTTTCGCAACCCACGGTAATTTGACTGGGGCGCGTGGACGATCCACCGCATTATGCGCCGACATCCACATGGCGCTTGGGTAGCGGACAAAAATGGTAAAGCTCAGCACAGTTTCGGCTATTATATTGGCCTCGTTTTTGGTGGTGGCGGTTCTAACGCCGACCCCAGCGGCGGCAGAGCCGTTCCAGTGGGTGCGCATCGGCGATATCGATGGCTTCGGCTTTTCGCTGACCCGTGGGCTCGTACGGCCGGTACCGGGCGTTGGGCCCGGCCCGGCGGACACCAACGACAATGGCACCCTCGAGCCCGACGAGTTTCTGCCCGATCTAAACGCCGATGGCGGCGTGTGGTTTCGCGGCGACGACAATTTTGATAATCGGTCGCAAGCCGAGCGCGCCAACACCGGCCACGCGTGCCAGGGCTGCCAGGACGTCGGCGAAGCGACGGGTGGTTCACGTTGGACCGACTTGGCCTTGTCGCCAACCGCAACGGCGAGCGACTGGCCCGACATCAACGGCCCGGCAATGCCAAACAGCGCCGCCTTCATTTTCGATTTCACCGTTGCCCGCGGCGACATCACCCCAGGCGGAACAATCTTCTTCAATCTGGTATTCGGCGATTACGACATCGATCCCGCTGTGGTGCGGCTGCGCTTTGCCAACGCCGCGCCGCGCATCTTGCGCATCCCCAACCAACAGATCCGTGGCCTCGACGGGCTCATTCAAGTTCGCACGGCGAACCTTCGCTTCGACGAAGTGTTTACCGCCGATGCGGATGGCAATTGGCACGGTCGCGCGGTCGTCATTTTCGATGCCCCCGCCGACCCCTTCACCGCCTTCGATTATGTCGAACTCAGCCTCGCCGCCGAAGTCGCCGCGCTATCGCAATAGATAATCGCCGCTGAACTCAGTCGAGACGCCATCATCCCTTGTCGAGGGTAAAGCTGCGGAACTCGCGGACCAAATCCATATCGAGTTCATCTTTCAATGTGGTCATGATGTCGAGCGCCGCCTCGCTGCTCATCGAGCCTTTATAAGCGCGCTTATCGATCAACGCGGAGTAGACATCGGCAATCGCGGTCAGCCGGATATGATCATTAATCTGGGCACCCGATAGGCCATCGGGATACCCGGTGCCGTCGAGCTTCTCGTGGTGATAGGCGGCCATCGCCACGATGTCCGTTCCGAGGTCATTTTCGCGGGTCAGAATTTCCTTCGAATGCACAGGATGCAGCTTAATAACATCCCATTCACGCGCATCAAGCTTTCCCGGCTTGTCCAGAATTTCCAAGGGGACACGGCATTTGCCGATATCGTGTAGCAACCCGCCTAGAGTTAGTCGATCGAGCTCGGCGCCGCGAATACCCATCGCGTGCGCGAAATAACTCAACGACCCACAAACGAACATGCTGTGGCGGAACGAATAGTCATGATGATTGTCGAGGGCGTCTATCCAATCATCAAGCCCGCCCAACGCAGCAGCCTCGCGAATATCCTGACAACTACTCGTTATGTCGTCCAACGGAATGGGTTTGCCATTGGCCACTTGGTCAAAACATTTTTCGAAAGAGACAACCGCCGATTTCAGCGCCTTTTGCTTTGTTGGATCTAAAATAGACCAGGCTTTCTCGACCGGACGGTTAAGGGCCACCTTTGTCGCTTCGCGAAATTCTTCATCGTCCAGCGGCAGCAGCAAGTAATCTGCCTTGGTATGCTGGCGGAGCTGGGTAATCGCATCGCTGTTGTGGGTAGGAAGGACGAATAGGGTTTCGCCAGAGCAAATCTTGGTCGCTTTCTTGACCTGCTCAGCGGTCTCACTAGTGCCCATATTGGCGCAAATAATACTAAGGGTCGCTTCCGGTAATCCGCCAGTTACGTATTCCGCCAACGGTATTTCGCGAAACCTGAAATAACCCGCAAGAGCAGCCCCAACAGCCTTGCATGCCATCGCACTGTCATAAATGACGACAATATTTTCGCTAGGTTTTCGCATAACCGGGCAACCGACAAAGGCTCAAGAAACAATTAAATCAAACCAAAACGACCAGTGAAATTTTGGGCGCAAGCCCTTAAAGGGAAATGAACAAAGACGTACGTATAACAACATACAAGCGCTAATTAATTCTTACCTATGTATGATTAGGAGCAGTCACCGGTGCCCCGGGTTTCGATGATCACATCCTGAAATTCCCATAGGCCACTCGGGCAACCGCCCTGGAGATTGTTTTTCAAGGCAAAAACAAACCCGTATACCGTTTCGCGGCCGCATTATTGAGCCTCAGGATCTGCGATGAAGCAAAGGGTTACCACAGTGTTAATCGGGATCAGCGCTCTGGCCCAGTTCGCGCCTTTTGTCATGCTGCTGGCGTTCGCTGTCGCCGCGACGGCGCAAACAGAGAAAACCGAGGACACCGTGGAGCAGCTCTTCGTAACACCCGCCTCGACACTTGATCCGGCGTTGCCGGAAATACCATTTGGGGATTGGGTCGGGGCGCAAATCCCGAAACGGTCCGGTCGCATCTTCGAAATCACACAATGCAGCGGCGCGCATGCAGGCACTGCTCCATCAACTTGTCTCACCATAGATGTCCACATCGTCAGCCGTCACCGCACGCTACATCTGGAATTTGACAGTAACAGCTTGGCGTTTCGTGGTGGCGCCATGGCGGCGGAAGAGCTGGAGGGCGACTTTCCGATCGAAGCGCTCTCGGCGCTACCCAACCTGCTACGGCGCGGCATGCGACCCTTCCCGCTCACTTGCCCGGAGAATACCAACTTAAAATTACGCGAAAGTTATGCCGGGCTGTTCGAATGGTGCGAGGATACCGAGGGAACTCAACAAGGGCCCGCCCGCGCCTGGTTCAGCACCGGTATCTATTTGCTGCACCGCGGCCAATATGCCGATGGCCGCAAAGTTGGCGACTGGACCGAATGCGACCGTTTCGAGCGCTGCGCCTTCAATAGCTATGAAAACGGCACAAAGCAGTGATTGGCCGCACCCTACTGAGGCCCCCGAACGGCGGCACCAGCCTGTAGGGCGCGGAGCATCAGGGTGCCGGCGCGCTCCGGCAGTTTCTTTGACTCCTCGAATACGAACTTGGTGAACGCACCTTCATCGATATCAGCGAACACTTCTTCGCGCTCGATCGTACGGCTACCGTTGTAATCGAAATTGTCGATCACCAAACTGGCGGCGACCGGTCCCACGAAAAACGTCACGGCAACCGCTTCGAAGGGGTCCACCGGCGTGGCGACCGTGCCAGGCGGGGGTGCCACGGCCACCGCCTTATTCGCCTGATGTTCGACCAACAGGCGGAAAAACCGGGAAATTTCGGCAACCGTCAATTTGCTGTCGCCGGTCAAGTCGGCAAAGTTCCAGAATTGTGCGGCGCATTTGGCCTGCGCCTGCTCAGCGCCGCATTCGGTGATGAGCTTGCCAACATCGGCAACCGGATCGGCGGTGGCAGTCGATGACGTTAGGTGCAGAGATACCAGTGCGGCGATCCCAATTAGCGCAAAGCGGATCATAAATTCCCTCGTTCGGTGATAGTTCTGGTTGTACCCAGCCTACAGTTCCGCAGGCTGCGTTGTCATGGGGAACTCCGCTAGATAGGTTGGCAACCAAATTCAACGTTCCCAAGGGTAAACGTTCAGCAACGCAAGGAATGTACCCATGACAGACCGATACGGCCCCCGCGGCGTGATCGCTTTTCTGATCCCGCAGCAGAACGCCAACATGCAGCCAGAATATGAGGCCCTACGCCCTCCCGGCATTTCCAACCAGATCTATCGGTTCGAGCTGGAAAGCCAGGAAGCCGTCGAAGAAGCGGTTCTTCGCGCGCTGCCCTCGTGCCACGGCTGCTGGCCCGATCTGATCGTCGGCGGCAATTCGCTTGAGATGCGCTCCTGGTCGGTAGAGCGCCAGGTTCAATACCGCGAGGAATTGCGCGAGGGCGCGAAGGATGTCCCGGTTATCAACGCCACCGACGCCACCGAGGCGGCCCTACATGCCGTCGGCGCCAAAAGGATCGGCATGATGGTGCCGTTGTTTGAGTCCACCGCGCAGAGCGCCAAGTCATATTACGAAGCGATTGGATTCGACGTGCCGCATCTGACCTGGCTTGGCATCGGCCACCCGAAAGATTCGATCAATGTGCCGATCGAGACCATCGAAGCGGCGTTTGAGGAGATCGACCATGACGATGTCGATACCTTGCTCCATGTCGGTGGCTCGCTGGGGGTCGCCGATATGGCCGAGCGGCTGGAAGCAAAATTCAACAAGCCGGTAATCTCAGGCATACCAGCGACTTATTGGTACGCCCTGCGAAGCCTCGGCGTGGAAGACCCGATCCCCGGCTTCGGCCAATTGTTGCTAAGGCCATCGATTGACTGAACCGCGCGATCACACGCGATTGGAGCACAACGCCTAATCGCGCCGTAACGCGACGATTGGATTTAGGCGCGCCGCCTTGGCAGCCGGATAGAAACCAAAAAATATACCCACTGCGCCGGCAAACCCGATGGCAAGGAACAGCGCGCCCACATCGATGACGATCTGCCACTGGACAAAAGCCGCGATCGCGGCGGCGGCGGCGATACCGACGATGGCGCCCAGCACCCCACCTAACAAGGACAGGGTCACCGCCTCAATTAAGAATTGGGCAAGAATATCGCGTTGGCGCGCGCCAACCGCCAGGCGCAACCCGATCTCGCGGGTGCGCTCGGTCACGGTGGCTAACATGATATTCATGATCCCAATTCCACCAACCACCAGAGACACCGACGCCACCGCAGCCAACAACAACGACAGAACGCTGGTAGCCGCCTTCTCAGCTCCGGCAATTTCAGCGAGATTTTGCACCACAAAAGTCTCTTCCTGACTGGGCTGCAACCGGTGGCGCTGGTGCAGAAGATCGCGGATGGCAACCATCGTGGCGTCAGCCGACGTGCCTTCGGCAAATTTCACGGAAATATTGTGAACCTGACGGGGACTGGCGCGGCTGATGCCGACGAACTGGCGGCGCGCCGTTGTCAAGGGCACCAGCGCGACATCGTCTTGATCGTCACCCCACACGCTTTGCCCCTTGCGTCCCAACAGTCCGATGACGGTGAACGGCACGTCGCGGATGCGTATCTGGGCGCCGACCGGGTCGGCATCGCCGAATAGCTTCTCGTGCATCGTCGCGCCCAGCAACACGACCTTGGTCGCGCGTTCGTCATCTTCGGGCGTCATTTCGCGTCCGGCGACGACATTCCATTCGCGCGCGGTGAAATAACCCGGCGTGGTGCCGCGCAGGCTGCCAGACCAATTCGATGCGCCAACGGTAAATTGCCCACGCGCGTAAAGCAGCGGCGCCACGGCGACAACCCCCGGGATCTCCAATTCGATGGCCCGCGCATCGTCTTCGTTCAGCCGCGGCGCCTCCCCACGTCCCAAGCGCACACTGGCGATCTTCGCACTGCCCGGGAATACATTAATCAGATTGGCGCCAAGGCTGCGGATTTGCGCCGAGATGCGTTCGCTCGCGCCGTTGCCCACCGCGACCATCACCAGAACCGCGGCCACGCCGATGACGATGCCCAGCATGGTGAGACCTGTGCGCAGTCGGTGCGCCCCTAGCGACCGGAAGGCTACCTTGATGCTGGTCATCAGCATACTAGGCGTTCGCCCGGTCGGCGATCACCCGGCCGTCACGAAACTCGATAATGCGGCTGGCATAGGCGGCGACCTCCGGCTCATGGGTGACCAGCACGATAGTCAGCCCGTCTTTTTCGCGCAGTTGCTGAAACAACTCCATAATTTCGCGTCCGGTCGCGGTATCGAGCGCACCCGTCGGTTCGTCGGCGAGCAGGAGCACCGGATCGTTGGCGAGTGCACGGGCGATGGCGACGCGCTGTTGTTGGCCGCCCGATAATTGCGCCGGCGTATGGCGCACGCGGTCGCTTAGACCGACACGGTCGAGCAGTGCCATGGCGCGACGGCGACGCTCGCTTGAACGCATGCCACGATAAAGCAGCGGCAATTCAACGTTTTCAACCGCCGGTGTCCGGGCCAGCAGATTAAACGATTGGAATACAAACCCGATCTTGCGATTTCGGATCGCCGCCAACGCGTTATGACGCAGAGTGCCGATTTCTTGTCCGTCCAAAAAATAGCGGCCGGCGCGCGGCGTATCGAGACATCCCAACAGATTTAGAAAAGTCGATTTGCCCGATCCCGAGGGGCCCATCACGGCAACGAATTCGCCCGGCTCGATATCGACGCTGATACCGTCGAGCGCCCACACCCGGCTCTCACCGACCGGGTAATTGTGCCACAGCATCCGGGTCTCGATCAGCGACATCACCGAAGCCGGAATTTGAGCAAGGATGAGGTCCCCTCGCTCTCCCCTCGCGCGGTCGCCGCAGCGCCGACAATCACCCGCTGGTCTACCGTGAGATCTCCGGCCAACACCTCTGTCATCCGCCCGTCGGTAATGCCTAGGCGCAGCGCAACCACCATCGGTCGCCCTTCGGCGCCGAGAACAAAGACCCGCCCAGAGATTCCGCCGGCGTCGGGGTCGCTATCCGCGGTATCGGCCAACGCCTCTCCCACCGTTTGGCCCGGCGGGCGAAAACGAAGGGCGGTGTTGGCCACCTTCAACACATTGTCGCGCTTGGCAACGACCACGGTCAAATTGGCGGTCATTCCCGGCAATAACAGTTGCTCGGCATTTTCAGCGTCGATGATCACCATATAGGTGACTACATTCTGGACGACTTCGGGGGCCTTGCGAACCTGTCTGACATCCCCGGTAAATTGCCGACCCGGATAGGCATCGACCGTGAACGAGACCGGTTGCGAGACGTCGAAACGGCTGACATCGGCCTCAACGATCGAGGCTTCGACCTGCATTTGCGAGAGGTCTTGGGCAATCGTGAACAGGGTCGGTGCCTGCAGGCTGGCGGCTACGGTCTGGCCGGTGCTGACCTTGCGGTTGATCACCGTGCCGGTGATCGGTGCGCGAATAAAGGTGCGTTCAAGATCGATCTGCGCTTGGTGAAGCAACGCCTGCTTTTGTTTGACCTGGGCTTGGTTGTTGCCCAGCTGCACTTCGCTCATGGTGCGCGCCGCCTCGGCTGCGCGGATCGCCGCCGCGAGTGAGCGCTCGTCGGCCTGGGCCGCCGATAACTCGGCTTCAGCCTGCCGGTGGGCGTTCTGGACGCGCTCTAATTCGCTCGCCGGCACAATTTGCCGCTTGGCCAGCGCCCGCTTGCGCTCCAAGTCGCGCGCCGCTTCGTCAAGCGCCAGCCCGATCCGTTTGGTCCCGGCCTTGGCCGACGCGAAATTGGCCTTGGCGTTCGCCACCTCCGCGCCGGAGCGCTCGATTTGCGCGCGCTGCACCACGACCAGGTTCTCCGCCATTTCGACTTCAGCCCGCGACTGGGCAACCTTGGCCTCGTAAATCTCCGGCGCGATTCGGGCGATGACCTGTCCCTTGGTCACGGCGGAATTAAAATCGGCGTGCAGTTCTTTAATCTGGCCTGAGATTTGCGATCCGACTTCAACCAGGACCAGCGCATTGAGCGTACCGGCGGCCTGCACTGTCGATACAATGTCGCCACGCACCACCGCCGCGGTGCGAAACCGCGAAGTATCCAGCCCCTCTGAAACCGAAGGTGATGTAGGGGATGATCGCAGACCGGCGGTTGCCAAAAGCCAAGATGTCACTCGCGGCCACGGCACAATCGCTGCGACGGCGACGACAAGCACCGCCACCACAAGGATTTTTATGTACCGACCAAGTCGTTTCATGCGGTGATGGACCGAGAGAGCCGCGCAAGCACCCCGGCCCCTCTCCCTTGCCGAGAATTACCAACACAGCGCGCGACACCGCATAGCGCGCTTACATCTACCAGGGAAGGCGCCACGCTCAGCGAGGCGCCTATCGTCACTTTAGATAAACAGTAGTAAGGGCTATTTGCACTGCCCTGGAGGGCCTGAGCATTCCTCTTCACGCTTGTTGTGAAGATTGCCCTGTCCGCTCACAGTCTCCTGCGTCGTTTGAGAGTTACTGTGGTCGGGCGCATTACCGACATTCTCTTCCGGGAATGTGCAGACTTTTGTTCCAGCCTGGTTTGTGTAAGTACCACCATCGGCCTCGCATTCCTGTTGAGACGGCGATATTGCGTGGGCGCCATTTGTGCCAAAGGTGAATAGCGTAAACGACGCGAAGATCAGTATGGCTGATATACGTAACATGAAGCGAATCCCCCTTATCAAGTGCTAATCGCACGGGGCCGAATTGAGCGCGGCAGAATTATCGAATGCGCCGATGCAGCCTCGTCCTTCCATCAAATCTCGGTAACAAAGCCAAGTACACCTAAGGACAGTACCTTACTATGCATAAATTCACCGAGTCGAAAAATCTCTGGGGTGAGGAGACCCAAACTCTCCCCACCCCGGGCGTCATCATCCCATTAGCCGGCCCGCGCGCCACATGCGCCAGCGGTCAGCGGCAGCCCAGGCGCCCCACAACATCGCGATGACTAACGTTAGCGCCGCCGCCAGTACGGGGCTGGTGCCGAGATAACCAATCGTTATCGCCAGCGCCGCAACGCCGCCTCCCAAAGCAGCGACGGCCTGCCGGCGTGGCAGACGAATGCGGCTACCGGCCAGCGCGGCGATACCGAGCCAGACCAACAACGCACCCACCGCACTCGCCACTAGCCCGCCCTGGCTTGCGCCCGGCGAAACATAGCGCACGGCGAAGCTGGCCTCTTCCGACGATTGGTTGGCGTAGAGTTTCTCAAACGCGAACTGGATACCCTGGGTCGGCACGTTGATGCGCAGGGGTTGACCCATCTGGCTCTGCAGGGCATCGGTGGCAGTGGCCAAAGCCTGGCGTTGCAGCAGCCGTGGATTGACCGGCCGCCCGGCGATCAGCAAATCGAGGGTGCTGTCGAGCGCCTGGTAGGTCGGTCCGGCCGGCAGGAAGACGTCCCAGCGACTGTGGGTTACCACCATATCGGGGCGCGGCATGAAGCTGGTCAGTGTACCGAGCCCGTCGATCTCGGAGACGGGTGTAGCGTAGACAATCTCCACTGGGAAGCCCCGCGCCGAGTTGATCATTTTGATCAGCACCGCTGATTTGTCACCGCCGCCGTTACCGCTACCGTTTACCAGGTCCGGGTTTTCGGTGGCGTAGGCCGGCTTTTCGGGCTTGCCGTCAACGAATACCGACCACACCTGACTTTCCGGCGGCAGCACTAAGCGCAAGAACTGACGTCGGCTATTGCGCACCATTAGACGCGCGGTGGTCACCGCCAATCCATCACGGGTGATCAATGACTTGTAGTCGGCCCGTTCGATCGCCGCGACTTGAACGCCGATCTCTTTGTGACGGGTAATCTTCAGTCCCAGTTTGAACGGCGGCTGTGCGTTGACATAGCGATAGGCCAACAGAATGGGGTTGGTCGTCTTCAAGACCAACTGTTGCGGCAACTCATTGATATCGAGACTGGAGAGTTGCTCGACCGTGCCGGCGCGTACCTCGACCGCGGTCAACGCCTCGATGGCGATGCGGCCATGCTCGACCTCTGCGGCGGCGACCGACAGGGTCGGCACGTCTGTCTCCGGCGCCTCGCGATCCATGATGCGCTCATAAGCCACATCGATGCGGAACTGACCCTCCATCTCGCGAGTGAACTGCAATTCGATGACTTGGCCGTCGGACGCCGGATCACCCGCCACAGTGACAACCTCGTAGTTACGCAAGGATGGGCCGGAGACGGCGAGCACATTGATGTTGGCCGGTAGCGTGAGCCGCAAATCCTGCAACGCACCCGACTTAACATCGATTTCCACCGTCGCCGCGCCGCGCAATGTAACGTCGCCAAGCGAGACCAACGTATCGACTTGCGCGTCGAAGCGACCCTGCTTGCGCTCCGGCGCCACCGTGTTGACCGAAAGCTGAGGTCCGGTGTCGATATATTTAAATGTGTGCGCCACCGCCATGGTCAGCAGATTAGATACAAAGGACGGCAGCTGGTTCTCGCCGACCCGAGTCACCCCGGCCTCTTCCACCGGTTCCAGCGACAATTCCGGACCCGACAACAGGGCCACCATGCCGCGCTGACGGTGTACATTGCGGGCGCTCAACAGCGGCACCGCAATAGCCTCTGCAACGTCCTGGCCACCGAGTAGGCGCTCGTAAGAAACCTCCAGCAGATATTCACCGCTCACTGGCCGCTCGAGAAAAACATCGATGCGTTGCCGGCCATCGTCGGTCCGTTCGCTCACCACCCAGTCGGAAACGCCGCCGGCCGGCGCGCTGATGCGGTTGACTTGCGCATCTGCGGGCAGTTCGAGCTCCAGCAAATCGGTTTTGCCGTGGGTGATTTCGTAGGCAACAACGCCGATCGCGTGCAGCACGCCCTCTTCTGCATGCACCGCATGATAGAGGCTGGCATTGGCCCGCACCTGGCCGCGTAGATCTTCAGGCACCGCCGCCGACCAGGAAAACGTTACCCGATCGCTCACCGGAATGAACGCGGTGGCGCTGGTGTCATCGCCGTGTTCGACGGTTACCACATTGACGCCCGGACCAGTGCCGGAGTTGACCGTGACCGCCTTGCGGCCCGGCAGTACCAGATCGAATCGGGAGACCGGAATTTTCGGAATCTGCAAGCTGGCGCGCGGCGGACCGTCTTCGCTCACCACCGGCACCTGGAACGCTACCTGGACTTTATGCCGGCCGCGGCCCTGTAGAATCGTGGCAAAGAATCCTTTTTCTTCGAACACGGTCGACGGCGCGCCATCGACACGGACATCACTCAAGGTCACGCCGTTGGGCATCACCGGCAGGGTGATGCGGCCGCCACCGAATATCTCAACTTCGAAATCGCCGGTCCAGACCAGCGCGTCTTCACGCAGCTCGCCGCTGTAAGTGGCGCGACTAATGGCGAAGGGAACTTGGCTTCCGGTATGCCATGAGACCACGATCAAGGGCGTCGCCGGCACCGAGGCGGTGACCCGGGTAAAGCCGTCGCCAGCCACCGTCCGGGTGTCCGCTGAGGGCACCACCGAAAGATCGACGCCGGTTTCCGGCACCGTAAGGGTCAGCCCGGTCGCCGCCGCGCGCGGCACCGCCAAAGGCAGTACGTAGCCTGTCTCTGTGCGTTGCGGATCGACGCTGTAGGCGAGTTGCACATTGAAGGTGCCGGCCTTGGCGGTGCTCCACGATAAACCATCGGGGCGCTCTACCAGTTGAACCGGCTTGCCATCGACCCGGGCGCCGCGCAACGCCGTCCCCGGCGGCAGCAAGGGCACCAACACCCATTCGTCCTCAAATGTCTCGACTTGCACCCGAATATTCACGATGGCGGTCTTGCGCTCATCGACATCGCGAACTTGGACGGAGACGTTCGACTTGCCAATCGCATAGGCAGCCGGCGCGCGGTCCGGATCGTTGGCGAGCAAGTTCAATAGCGCGGTGTAGTCGGTCAGGGGGATGCGCACATCACCGCCGGTGGCTTGCGGCGCCTGCTGGGCATGGGACGGCAAGGCGAAAAAAAGCGTAAGAAGGACTATCAGGGTTCGCATGATCAATGCTCCTGTGGATCGGATTAGGTGTTTAGGGGGCCGGCAAAACTTGAAGTTCACCGGCAGAAGTCAGCCGAACGGCGCTACGGATAAATCATCGCGGAACGTCCGGTTGCAGCCTGCGGTGGGCTGCGACGCGCAACGAATAGGCAAGCAATCGTGTTTGACGAATGTCGTTCGCCGGCACCACGGTTAGGGCGCTGGCATAGTTGGTCAGTATCTCCTCGTCGGCGGCCAGATCGGGGTCGCTCTGCCACCCGGGGATCGCAAACCGCATGCCTTGAACAAATTCGCGCAATTGGATGATGCGCTGCCGGGCACTCTGGAAATCACCGCCAGCGAGTTCGCGGCTCGCCAGACGAGTCTGCTTGGCGAACTCAACCGCGACAAGGTTTTTCAGCACGTTGCGTTCGAGCGGTCCCGCCTCGCGCGGTGTATCGCCGAGCGCCAGAGCGGCCTGGGCCACACCGTTTTTGAGATTGACCACATCCTTGTAACGCACCGTGACATCGGCAATGGCGCCCGGTCGCTCAGCGACCACGTCGAGCAACACAGTATGGCTGTCGCCGGCGAAGAAGTTGGGAATCACCATCTGGATGCCCTGCTCATCGTCGCCTCGGTCGGCTTCGATGCCGAGATTACGGGCCAACCGCTGATCGATGGCGACCTCGGCCTCACGCACTTGCGCCGCTTGAGGTTCGCCGAGGCGCTGAGAATCCAGCACCGAGACCAGTTTGACGCCAGGTGCCAACCGGATTCTCAGACGCAACGCCCGCGCCACGGCCCGGCTCGCGGAATGTAATTCCTGGTCGACCAAACCGTCGGCCGCCTGCGCGGTATCGAGGATCCGTCGGTTACCTTGGCCCGCCGCAACCAGCCGGTCGATATGGGCAAAATCGTCCTGCCCGGCCAGGCTAACGACGCTCAGGGGCACACCGCCAACGGCGTTGTGATGGGCGGGCCGTTCGAGCGCATCGATATCGGCTTCCAGCGACGCACCCGTCACCAGCATTACCAGGCTCGAGCCGAGTACCGATTCTGGATTGTCACCGGCGCGTACATTTTCCGTCGCCAGACCCATGGCGGCCTGCAACGAAAGCCCCTCCCCAGCGATGTTGGGCGAACTGAACATCCGCTCCAAGGCCACCTGCAAAGGCCCGTGGCGGAATTGTTCCGGCGTGACCAACAGGCCACCGGCGGGCCCGGCGACCGTGAGGGAAAACCGGTCGCCGGGTTGCCGGGAGCGCTCGAGCGAGGTGATCAGCGCGCGGATCCGCGCGCCGGTTTCAACATCGGCCAGGGACCGCAAATCGACCACCAGCCCGATATTCATCGCCGGCCGCCGGCCACCGAGCCGCTCCGCGCCCTTGACGCCGATCTGGACGCGAAGCCGTGTCGGCCCATCGATTGCCGTGGTATCGGACGCCATGATCACCGCGACGGCAGCGTCGGCGGGTGCATCAAAGGGTTGCGCACCCGGCCGCACATCCTGCTCGAGGCGGTTATATTGGCCCAGCGCCGTGCGGTCCCAGGCGGCCAGACGCGCCTGCAATAAGCGGATCTCCGGATCGCCGGGAATGTAGGTATTGGCCCAATAGCCAGTCGGCTCCTGAAAAGCCAAGTCATCGAGCGAGCGCTGCGCCATCAAAAACCGGTCAGCCGGTGTTAGTTGGTCGATGGCAAGTTCGGTTTTGCGCGCCGGCACATTCGAGAGTCCAGGCCGCTCCTCAATGTAGGCACCGTTATCGCCACGTCCGGTATCTTTATCGAAGCCGTCGCGTTCATTACCGATAAACGCCCGATTCTTCTTTTCATCCTCGCCCACTTCTACCGGTTTGGGAGAGGACACCGGCTGCTCAGCGGGTTTACCTCGGGTGATTTCATTGACGGCCGAACCCGAACCAACAACCGAATTCAATCGCTCCTGTTGCTTTAGGGTGCCTTCGGCACGCGATACTTTCGCCGGCGCCTCTTTGTTCAATTCCGACAAGTCAGATGACGTCTGACCGCCGACCACGCTGCTGCGCGGCGGTTCGGCCTCGGGTGGCGTCCGCAGGCGACGCGATTCAGACTCAGTGCTGGGCTTTGCGTCGTCATCGAACTTCGCTTTGCCACCCACGGGAGCGGATGCGACCGGTGCCGGTGATGCAGCGTCGGTCTCACCGCGCAGAATTCCCGGCCGACTTTCGAACTGCTCGCGATTGCCAACGTTGCCGCCTTGACGTTGCAGCATCGCGCGACCGTCACGCCGATGCGCCAAATCTTCCGGCGCCACTTGGGCGATAACGTCCAACTCGCGCAAGGCCGCCTCGCCCTTTTCAGCCGACTTCGGTCCCTTAGCTTGCGCCGCCTCACCGGCCAGACGCTCATAGGAGAACCTGTCCTGAATGGCGCCACGCGTGCGGAAATCGCCTGTCTCGAGGGAACGATCAATTCTCGCGAAATCTTGGATGGGCGCGTTCGCTGCGGGCTCAGTCACAGACGAGCTTCCACTCTCACCCAGCACTTGCTCGGCGTCGCGCGTGGCCGGCGCCGCGGTGTGCTGGCCCTCGCGGCCGAAGAAACTTCCGTTCCTGCCGCCGTCCTGATCGACGACTCCGTTACCATCGCCTTCAACCGCATCACGGGTTGTGATTTTTTGGGCGACAACCGCGCTGTACTGCGACGGGTCGAACAAGTTGAGGATCAGGATCACGCTGGCGGCGATGACCGCACCGCTGGCCAGACCGCCCGCCAGCCAGCGCTGACGCTGACTCGGCCGCGCCCGTGCCGCGACGGGCTGACCGGCAGCACGCACGGCGGCCAGCGTATCGGCGACCAGCGCGTCCGGGGCATCTTGCGATGTCAGCTCGATCAAACCGGCATCAATAGTGCGCAGATCAGCGAGGAACTTGCTGCAGTCGTCGCAGCCTTCCAGGTGGCGGGCGATATCCTCGGCTTCAGCCGCTTCGATTCCGGCTTCCGCCAACTGTCGCTGTACGGTGTCGCAAATCGTCATTGGTTTTCTCCGGATACATCCGATGGGGCGTCACGCTCTGCCAGGGCCACTGTCAGAGCCAGGCGTGCGCGACGTAAGTTTGTTTTGATGGTGTTGAGCGGTTGTCCCAACACCTGCGCCACATCGTCCTGACGCAAACCGGCCACAGTGGTTAACAACAGCGCCTCGCGTTGCGCTGGCACCAATGTAAGGAGCGCTTTTTCCAGCCAGACGATGGTCTCACGCGCTGTGGCGATACGCTCGGGCCCCGGCTCCGGATCGGGCACATCCGGCGTCTGATCTTGCGGCGACATAAAGGGGATCGGCCGGCCACCGGCGCGCTCGTCTTCCATATAACGACCCCGCAACTGTCCCTCGCGCAGATGGTTGCGGACCGTGTTGGCGGCGATGGTGAAGAGCCACGGCGCCAAAGGTCGGGCGGGATCGTAGGACGGGGCAGCGGCGTGAATTTTCAGGAAGATGTTTTGAAATACATCATCGCGATCTGCTTCGGCCACGCCATGACGCACCAAATAGCTATAGACCGGCCGCCGAAAGGCTTCGAGCAAGGCGGGAAACGCACCTTGGTCGCCACGACAATGGCGCGCCAACCAGGTGCGTTCCTCTAAGTCCACCACCGACGTGACGGTAGGAACCGCTTGTTCCGGCGTTTCTGTCACCCTATCGCTCATCGTTAGTGTCACGTGCCCATTAACCAATTCAAGCGAGCCTGTTTTTCGCCCATCAATCAAGGGTACACATGGGATCGCAAAAGGTTTCACGAGACGTAAGAAATTATTGCGTCAACAGTTTGACGAACCCCTCACGCGTGCTGGCAGGGGGCGGACGAGAGGGCCCCGTCGCTCGACCGGCTCGTGGCTTCAAAAAGGAGAAATTCGCCGCGGCGGTCAGACCGATGGCAGGGCGGCGAGTTGACCTTGGAGTCTTTCGCGCCGGCCAATCCGCCGGCGGGGGGTCTCCGCAATGATCGGCCGCGGCCGCACGCGGCCGGCCGGCAGATGCACAGTAACTTTGGTACCTTCGCCCAGTTTACTTTGTAGCTCCAGCCTGCCGCTGTGCATTTCCACGAATGACTTGACCAGGGGCAGGCCCAAACCGGTTCCCTGATGGGATCGTGTCAGCACATTCTCAGCCTGGCCAAACGGTGTCAGCACGTGGCTAATATCGTCGGCCGCAATGCCGATGCCGGTATCGGCCACCGATATCATATAGTCATAACCAGGCTCGGCGCCGGCGGCCACGGTCACCTGGCCTCCGCGCGGCGTAAACTTGATAGCGTTGGAGAGCAGGTTCAACAAACCCCTCTTCAAAAGCTGCTCGTCACCATAGATATCCGGCAAGTTGGGCGCTGCGGCAATACTCATATTGACGCCCGCCTGCTCGGCGCTATCGCGCAGTAAGCGAATAGATTCTTTCACCAGGCCCCGCACATCGATCAGGTCTTCGGACAGCTCGGCCGCCCCGGCCTCGACCTTGGACAGATCAAGGATGTCATTAATGACGCCCAATAAATGCTTCCCGCCATTCTGAATGTCATTCATGTATTCGCGGTAACTCTCATCGCCAAGCGGACCATGGGGTTCGCTGAGCATGAAATCCGAGAAACCGAGAATAGCGTTAAGCGGTGTGCGCAATTCGTGGCTCATATGGGCCAGGAATTCGCTTTTCATGCGGTTGGCCGATTCTGCCTGTTCGCGCGCCGCATTCAACTCCACCTTGTGAGCCTCGGTCTCGGTCAGCATTTCGTTGAACGCGTCGACGAGATTGCCAAGTTCGTCACGGCCATGCTTTTGCGCCCGTAGCGAATAATCATGCTCACGCGACACCGACTGCATCGTGTCTAACAGTCCGAGAATCGGATGAGTGACTTGACGCTGCAAGCGTAAGGCAATCCACCATGCCAACCCAATCGAAAAAAGGATAATAAACGCGACAACGGATAAATAGGTGCCGATGGTGGCGCCGATTTGGTCCAGACTTGAGCGAATTGATAAGCCACCGATTATCTCGCCATCGAGCCAAATCGGTCCAAAAAAGTCGACAGATTGCGAGGTCCAGGCGATCTTATACAGAGGTGCGCCCGCGCCCGAGAAACCGGCCAAAAAATCGGGTGGAAGAACCTCCGATTGTTCGTCGCGTTTAGATCGGACGGCATGATGGGCGAATAAATCACCCGCCGGCGTATAAATCGTCGCCGCATCAATGTTCGGCCGGGCCCGCAGCGCGGCCAACGTTTCGCGCGCGGCGGCTTGATCGCCAAACAATATCGCCGCTGTGGAATTGCTGCTGGTGATCTGGGCAATCGCTGTCAGCTCCTGCACCAGGGCGCGCCGGTAGTTGTTGATCTCCAATCCAACGAACACCGTCGAGGCGATGACCACGACAATTGTCGTCGTGAGCACCGAGATCGCGGTAAACTTGTGGCGAACCGAGAGATTGCGGATCATTTTTCCGGCGCAGCATTCAGTTGCGCTGTCTGCGTGTCGACGGTGACGGCCAAGCGTAGAAGCTTGGAACTAAGACGCACACCTGCCAACCCCGCCGCATCGACATTAACCTCGAGGCGGCTGCGATCGTCCACTTCCGTCAAACCAACGATACCGCCCGCAGCCGCAAATTTCCCAAAATCGGCAACAGTTAAGATCGGCAATTTGGAAAGCATATCGAGAATTTCGGAGAGACGGTGTTCCTCCGAATCACTGACAAATAGAACATGACAGGCAGGCGCGTATTCAACATCGGTCGACGTTGTGACGGCCAGGTTCCGCCGCCCCACACGTTTGCCATGCAACGATTCCAGCGCCGGCCCGAAAGGATTTTGGCCGAGTACACACAAACGTACCGGCGCGGTGGCGGAGCTGAAGGCAGCCTCTGGCCAGGTCGCAAACTTAGCCAAATTGTAAAGGATCGCCGCCTTGATCAGATATTTTCGCGAAATTTGTTCTTCGGCGGTGGGCGGCGTGGCGCTGACGGCAACCGGCGTAGCCGATTGGGCGCGCGCGCTCAAGGTCGTTGGAAAAGCGACCGCGATGACCGTGAACACTGCCAGAGTAACATGCCGAAGCGCGCGCTTGACCGCTATCGGTATAGGTCGTCTAACAATCTCCGCTCGCGCGCCCATGTCCATCACATCAAAATATTAGCATTCACGTTGATGTCCGGATCGACCACCAACGTTGCGGTAAGTCCCCCAACGGCTTGCGTATAAATTTGGTTACCGTCGCCATCGAAACCGCCATCGGTCCAACCGTTACTGGCGTCGAGACTGTCTCCCATATCGCCGGTGAGGGTTAACGTGTTGCCATTGTCGGTCGCATCGAGAACGTCTTGAGCAACTAAAGTGACAGCATTGGCACCAGCGTCGCTTTGTAAGTCGATAATCTCGAGACCTGCGATCGTGCCGCCAAACGTTGTGAAGTCGATATCGCCGTTATCAACCCGCAGCGTATCTGTACCACCTTGGCCATCGATCCTGGTATCAACGCTGTCCCAGACCAGCACATCGTCGCCCAATCCCCCATCGAGTCGGTCACTGCCCGCGCCGCCATCAAGTACATCGTTGCCGGCAAAGCCGTGGATCAGATCGCCACCTGCCGTGCCATTAAGCACGTCATCGCCAGCGCTACCATTGATGACGTTCGTTCCACCGCCACTCCCTTCGGCAGGCGGCAGTATCTCGGCACCGCCCGGATCAGTGAAATCGTCGCTTAAACCACCTTCGTCACTGGACAGGCCTAGACCAAAAAGTTCGGCCTCAAACTCCTCCTCGCTCACCGAGGTTGTGCTGTTTGTTTCGGCCTTCTCGGTCAGCGGCTGAGGATCGATAAATGATAGGTCTCCAGCGTCGGTGAAGTTCGGATTAGCAGGGTCGGTTTCCGAGTCCGGTTTGTCCGCGTCTTCCTTGACGGCCTCATCGTCCTCTGGCTCTGACTCGATCGTCTCTACGCTTTGGGCAACCGTACGGGTAACCTCACCTACTGTTGGTAGCGCGGCGCTACTCAACTGAAGACCGAGCAAGCGACCGAGACCAAAATTTGTCAGATCCGCTGGCAGATCATCGGCGTGCACAGAAGGCGCCGGCAAGTCATCGTCGAGAAACGAGGGGGCCGGTAAATCATCATCGTGAAATGATGGAGCCGGTAGGTCCGCGTCATGGAATGCCGGAGCCGGCAGGTCGTCGTCATGAAACGACGGGTAGCTATCTTCGCCAAGTGCAGCCAGATCCAACGAATCTCCAACGTCATCGCGGGAGGGCTCGAGCAAACGATCCGCCGGCAATACGGCCAAATCAACCCGCGCGCCATCGACAACGGCCTCGGCCCTCGTTGTATTGGCACTTGCGGTATTATGGTCCGCTACTGGCTCCATCTACAGGTTATCCTGGCTCTATATATTTGTGCTCTATATTCACCAAGAGCCAGAATAACTAGTATTTAATTGCAGTCAACAATTCAATATTACATGAATAATGTATAGTTATAATAACAAAATGATTATTATATTTATATTTAATTGATAGCACCGCTGTTTTCTGGTGTTTTTTCGAGTATTTCACCCTTTTGAACGACCCAATTGTCAGTGTCAGAATCCCAACCGCAAGCAACCGCTTTTTATGCGAAATCGCCCGATCCGGCGGAACGGCCGAAAATCGCCGGAAATGCGATGATAGGAGGAACCGATAGGGCCTTTGGCGGGACGCGGTGTCTTTAGGCGGGTAGCGCCGCAGCAGGGCGATCTCTGCGCCCGGCCGTATTACCCATTGTCGGACTGGCCGACACCACCTGGACTGGCACAGCGACCGTGGTGTCAGTTGATCCAGAGGCCGATCCGGAAATAGAGCGCAAGCGCACCCGCGACCCCGGCAAACGGATGGTCACATGCGTGCCATCACCCACACTACTTTTAAGGTCAAGCTTGCCGCCGTGCATCTCAACAAATGACTTGACCAGCGGTAGCCCCAATCCGGTGCCGTCATGAGACCGCCGGAAAACGCTCTCAGCTTGGCCAAACGGTGTCAGAACGTGGTCGATATGCTCCGGCGCAATACCAATGCCCGTATCGGTAACCGCCAGGAAGAAGTCGCGTCCCGGCTGCGCCCCGGCACGCACAAACACCTCGCCGCCCGCCGGCGTAAATTTAATGGCATTGGACAATAGATTCAGCAGGCTGCGCTTCAGCAGTTGTTCGTCGCCGTAGAGATTGGGTAGGCCAGCCATCGTTTCGACGTGCAGTTTTACGCGCGCGGCTGTGGCGCGCTCACGCAGCAGGCGGACACATTCACCGATCAACGCTTCGGTGTTAACCACCTCTTCACCCAGAGTGGCGTTCCCGGACTCGATCTTCGAAAGATCGAGGATATCGTTGATAACGTTGAGTAGATGCTTACCGCCGGTTTGAATGTCGAGCATATAGTCGTGATAGTTCTCATGCCCCAAAGGTCCGAGCGGCTCGGTCAGCATGAAATCGGAAAAACCGAGAATCGCGTTCAACGGCGTGCGCAATTCGTGGCTCATATGGGCAAGAAATTCGCTTTTCATACGGCTCGCCGACTCAGCTTCCTGGCGCGCTGTGTTGAGTTCGCGCTTATGGGCCTCCGTCTCGGCCAACATATGGTTGAACCCATCCACCAGAGATCCCAGCTCATCATTGCCATACTTTGCCGCCCGCAGCCCATAATTACGGTTGCGAGACACCGACTGCATTGTCGTCAAAAGCCCGTGGATCGGCCCGGTTACCTGCCGCTGCAAGCGCGCGGCGAGCACCCAGGCGAGAACAACCGCCATGGCAATTATCAGCAATACAACGCCCAAGTAAGTTTCGAAGGTGGCATAGAGTTGGGTCAAACTGGACCGTATGTGGATGGCGCCGATCACTTCGTTGTCGAAAAGTACCGGGCCATAGAGATCAACGGCGCCAAGAGACCAGGTCAACGAATAAGGCTGCTCGCCACCCGCGGATGAATTCGGATAGGTCTCCGCAGCCGGATTTCGGTGGCGATCGAACTGTCCGGCAGGTTCTCCGAAGCGGGCGAACTGACCGCCGTTGAGCGTATATAGCGAGGCAGACTGGATATTCGGCCGGGCGTCTAAGGCACCCAGCGTTTCTCGGGCCGCGGGGCCATCATTAAATAATATCGCCGCTGTCGAATTGCTGCTGGTGATTTGCGCGATGGCAGTCAGTTCCTGAACCAAGGCGCGCCGGTAATTATTGACTTCGAGCGCGACAAATAACGCCGACGCAAGCACCAATACGATGGTGGACGTCATCACCGCGATCGCGGTTACTTTGTAACGCACTGGCAAATTAGCGAGCATCGCGGGGGCCTAACGTTGCGCTGCTTGGCTGCTGACCGTATTAGCCAGACGCAACAGTTTAGAGCTCAGCCTCAGGCCCGCTTTTTCGGCAGCCCCCAGATTGATATCGATGTGGCTACGGTTATCGACCTCTCTTAAAGCAATGATACCGCCAGTATTAGCGAACCGGCCGATATCAGCCACGGTGAGGATCGGCAGCGTTCCGACATAGTCGAGGATATCCGGCAGATTTGCCTCCTCAGACCCACTCACGAACAAAACATGACACTGGGGGGTCTCCTCGACAGCGCCGATGCGAGCGGTAACCAACGACCTGTTACGCACCTGCTTGCCATGAAGACCATCCAACGCCGCGCCGAAGGGGTCGTCGCCCAGTACGCAAACCCGCAAGGGCGCGCTCGCATGGCTGAAGGCGGTCTCCGGCCAGGACGCAAACTTGGCGAAGTTAAACAAGATGGCTGCCTTGATCAGATATTCACGGTCGAACTTCGCCGCCTCACCCTGTGCGAGATTATCGACGGTCGTGCTGGCTTTGGCGGACTGAGCGGCATCCAGGCTATCGGCACGAGCAGTCGATATCGCCGCCAGGGCGATAATCGCGCTGACCACGCCAACCAACGCCACGCCACGACGCAACGCTATAGAAGCTGATGTAATTTTTTGGCTTTGAATTTTACGAGCCATCAAGATCAAACCAAGACATTCACAATGTCTGTATCGATTTGCAGGGTCGCGGTGTTGGGACCGCTGCCTTGGGTGTAGGTATGGTACCCGCCCGACACCCCGCCATCGGTCCACCCAGCGCCGGCATCGACGCTATCCCCCCCATCGCCGTCAATCACCAGCGTATCGCTGTTATCGGTCATATCCAGAACGTCAGCATAAGACAGGGTAAGGATGTTAGCACCAGTATCGGTTTCAAGATCGATATGGTCGATGCCTGAGATCGCACCGCTGAAGCTCGCGATGTCCACATCACCAGCATCGACCCGCAGGGTATCGGTATTACCGCCACCGTCGATGTTCAGATCGGCAAAATCCCATACCAGTATGTCGGCACCGCCGCCGCCATCGAGGTCGTCCGCGTCGATGCCGCCATCGAGAAAATCACTGCCACCGCCACCGTTGAGGGTATCTTCGCCCGCGCCGCCTTCCAGCGTATCGCTGCCGCCTTTACCCGTCAGCTCATCGGCGTGATCGCCACCGACAAGCGAATCACTGCCGCCGCCGCCGTCGATCGTGTCGTCGCCAGCTAGGCCATCTATGGTGTCACTGCCGCCCAATCCGCGGAGGTCATCAGGTCCCGCTGTACCCAATATGGCATCGAGGCCACCGCCGCCGCTCATCGCCAACCCTTGCGGAACCTCATCAATTAGCGGTGTGGAGCTGTCGGAACCAGTCTCGATATCGATTGTAGGAAGATCGACATTTGACAATGGGTTACCGCCATCGCCGCCTTGGTTGTGGCCAAAGTTACTATTGCCGGGCCCATCGGTCGGCTCGTCGCCCAATAAAGGTGTGGACGGCGGCGTCAGCGACGGCGCAGAAATCACATTGCCAGCCCCGGGCGTCGGGTTCGCTGGGCCCGTTTCAGTCGCCGGAGCTGCATCGTCAGGTACGATAGATGCTGGTAATTCACCACCACTGGGAAACGACACACTCGCCACAACAGCCGCGCCAGCCCCATTACCGGCGTTGCCATTACCGTTGCCACCAGCGCTGCTGTTGGCGTTTCCGCCACCGGAATGAGCCGAATTTCCAGCGGCATCATCGCTCGCGACGACATCATCATTCGCGCCACTGCCTTGGCCGCTATTAGACCCCGGACCGTTGTCCTGGCCATTGTTGGAGCTGTTATTAGCCTGGGCGTTTTCATTGCCGGCACCGCTACCGCCCTGGCCATTACTGCTGGTCTCTTCGCCACGCGAACTGTTGACAGGGTTGTCTATCGGTGCGGCGTTGCTATCGAATAAGGACTCGAGATTGAAATCATCTTGCGCGGCGGGATCATCATCGTTTTCGTCGTCCAGGAGCAGATCTACCACCGAATCAGTACCTTCGGGTGCTCCGTCTCCTTCCGCATTGGGGTCGGCCCGCGCTTGCTCAGGCAATGACGTTTCTTCTTCGTTGTCGAAAGTCTGAGCGGTTTCACCGCCATGATGTTGACGCGGCAGATCCGCAACTTCGGCAAGGGTCGGCAGTTGCCCGCCAGCGAGATCAAGTTCAAGCAACTGAGAGAGATCGAGCGAAGTGAGATCTACCGGCAATTCGGCATTCTCCCGCGCCGACTGCAAGGGCTCGATCTCCAGCAAACGACCACCAACGGTTGGATCGAGATTCAGTAAAGTTTCGAGATCGAGCAGAGTGAGATCGGGCACCATCCCGCCATGTGCTGCCTGCACTACGACAGGTCCCAACCCTGGCGCCACCGAGACGGCGTCTTGGCTATCAACCTCTGTGTCCGGGTTCGCAGCGGCAATCTGAGGAGCGTCGGTATTATCGATATCGGAGTGGTCGGTCACTGATTGGATTCTCACCAGGCAACGGCGTTAAGTATTTATTGACCAAACAGTAATAAAAAACTAACGAAATTGAAATCATTTATTAAATAAGTAAAAAACAAATCCATTATATTAAGGTTAACAAATGTTAACTATTAATAAACTGGTGTTTATTAATAGTAATTAACCATAACTATCGCCAATATCGGCGACTTTCGAGCGCACCGCGAGCCCTAACCGGCACCCCGATGATCGTTCAGATTGACCTGAGATTCACATAAACAGATGCGCTGGCGGGATCGCCAGATAGAGATTGTGCAGCGTACCAAAAGAAAAGCGGACCCCATGGGGTCCGCCAATCCGTCGTTTCGTGTGAAATCTTGCAACTCGCGCCACCCTATCGGGACGCGGCGATTAATTTCCCGCTAGATGTTCACCAGGGCCCGCGATTGTGCCAGCACATCGGTGGGAACGCTGAGATAATGGCCAAAACCGTCACCACCGAAGAAAAATGCGTCCAGAAATGCCATCACGACGGCTGTAAGGAAAAACCAGGCGCTGAAGTGGAATCCGACTTCACCAGGAATTTCAGAGGCTACTTCGTCCTTTACCCCGCGAAGAGTACTCGTAACGCCGCCAATGGTGCGATCAAGCCTATTACGCATCTTCTGCATCCTTTCCGCCCTTCTGGCCAGGAGCCGGCCCACCGACCAGTCCCGAAAATTGCGAAATGTCGGATAAATTTAGGCAAAATTTTTTTATAAGACGTTTAAAATCATGCTTAACCTTTAATTAAATTTTACGGTTAACCCATTGTTGTTATGAATACATTTTCCGGCCGAGCTGCCGGCAGGCCGCTGTGATAAAACCATAACCCCGGGAAAGACGGTGCTGCGGCGCTGATCTTCCGTCGCCCAAGATTCGTTTATCGGGCGAGAATCCGGTTGCAATCGATTATCGACCGGCGTAATCGTCGCGGCCGTTCTAATTAACGATATTTTAGCAAGGGCTGGCCCGCCATGACGCCAGCTTAATCCGCCAAGGACAAGGCTCATGTTTGTGACGACACAATACAAACCACCGTCCGCTGTTTCGGTTAACCGGAAAACAGAAAGCATGAGCTATGACCACAAGAAATGTAATCAACGTATCCCACGTCGACCTATTTGTTGAAGACTTCGCCCAGCGTACCGATCACCCGGCGCTGAAGCGTTGGCTGACGGGTAACGTTCGCCGCTGGATACTCAAACATTATGACCGCGCAGACCGTGTCGTCCGCGATCCGGCGACCGGCGGATATGCCCGCACCGATACGCAAGGCTCGCTGCGGCCGCTCGGCGACGACGTGCCCGGTTGGTGCGCAGCGGCTATCGAGCGGGGCGACGAGGTCGTGCATCTACATCTTGGTGCGACCTTGCAAAAGCGCGTAAACCGCGCCCTTGCGGCGCTGGCGACAGAGCTTGAAGACGGAACCTTACCATCGCCCGAGCGTATCCCGTTTCCGAAGGCCGAAGCCAAAGCGAAGAAACAGCGTCATGCCCGCCACGTTGAACGCCGCAAAGCACGGCTGGCAAAAGCCGCCGTCCCCGTTTATCGATCCGCGACTGACGATACAGTCGTCCACCTAACCACGCTAGAAAGCTTGGCCGACGAAGGATGTCGCATGAGCCACTGTGTCGCCACGTACGATTACTGGGGGTCACCTCAACCGATCGATGCAACACAAGCGTTAAATCGTTCTGCTGGGGATTCAAACCCCAACGTTTTGCGTGGTCGTTCGTTGAGTTGCCGCGCCACTTTATTCAGATGCGCTTGGCTGTGC